>Ga0209581_1000017_pt1 | contig 733821 bp, 677 predicted proteins | sample Coa_R2_FD_187160 | JGI IMG/M metagenome (GOLD analysis project Ga0209581, IMG submission 187160) | Surface soil microbial communities from Centralia Pennsylvania, which are recovering from an underground coalmine fire - Coalmine... | ecosystem: Environmental > Terrestrial > Soil > Unclassified... | reverse complement strand
TCTCAAGACCCGGATCTCCACCGCTTCCTCCGCCACCAGCATGGGCCCCTCCGCTGCGGAGTAGCCCACGCCGGGGTGGGTCAATTTTCAATCGGCGACCAGGGTCAGTTTTGCACCGGCGGCAACAACGTCAGGATCGCCCGTTCCCATTCCTGGGAAGGGCCCTGTGGTCAGAACGTTACGCAGCAATTCTGCTTCGCCAACCTCTTTCTCGTAGAGCTTCAAAAGGTCCGGACGCTCGGCCTCCAGACGCGCTGTAATTTTTTTTCTCTGTCCGGGAGGCAACGAGTGAAAGCCCGGTTCGTACCGCATCCAGAAGCGATCTTTCTCAACGCTCGCCTCCTCCCACGGCGGATTTCCGAGAATCACGTCGAAACCCGCGCGAGTCCGCAGGAACACCTCGGGAAACACGACCGGAAAGTGCATTGGAGGAATTGCTTCCAACACTTTTCGAGCGCGGCGGTGAATCGTGGAGTCAACGAGCTTCGCGGTATTCTTGACCCACTGGCTTGCTTCGCGGCCCGTATCGCCGCGGATGGAATCGTCGATCCGACCCGCGGCGAGAATATCGAACAAAGCGTCGGCGGGGGCTACGGCCTTTCGAGCCTCGGCGAAGGCTTTTCGGGCCGCGGCTATCTCCTGCGCATTCGCGTCCGAGACGCGCGCGAGTTTTTCAATTGCGGCACCCGCAGAACCGACCAGCCCTTCCGCAGAAAGGGCAAATAGCGAGCCCGCCACCTCTTTCAGCCAGTCGCGCGCCTCATCAATCGTCGCGATTCCCACCAGCGAATTTCCAACCACTAGGTTGTGATCGAGAAATGAGAGCGGGAGACCCGGCACGAAGGTGTGGATCCAGACGCTCAGGCGAGCGAGCTCCACAGCGATGCGGTTTACGTCTACACCGTAGATGCAGCGGCGCGCTATCTGGCGACGAAGAAGCTGCATGTCTTCGATTTCGATGGTGTCACCCAGCGAGCCGAGCGCCTCCCGCGCGCTATTGCGGAGCCGCGACAGTTCGGCGGTCACATCTGTAAGCTGATGGTTGGCGAGGTATCGCGAGAATGCGCGTTCGATGCGATCGATGGCAGCGACCAGAAAATGGCCCGAGCCCATCGCAATATCGGCCACCCGGAAGTCGAAGAATGCATCCGCTCGCGCTCGATCGTCCGGGAGCGCATCGAGCCGCGCGAGGTGGTCGGATAGTGCGGGTTCGAGCGCGTGGTCGAGTAGATGATCGACGGCGAAGCTCTTGGTGAAATACGAACCGCTTGCCTTGCGTGCCCCGGACCTGTTGTGCAGGTACGGCCGCCCTTCTTGCACGACAACTTCGTCTTTTTTCCCGGCTGGCCTGTAGTCGTTTTTCTTTCCGACCGTCAGGTCGGTCTCGGCAATCGATAGCTCGTTTTCGAGTAGGCCCTCATAGATGGTTCCGAATTCCCGTACGCCAAGGCTGCGAAAATCCACCGGCCCCCAGCCTTCCTGACTCTGGTCCAGCAACAGCTTGCTGAGAATTGGGGCGAAACCCTTGTTGTTTATGCGAGTCTTGTCCAACACCGCACCGATTTTGGAAACCTCGGGATCGGTGGAAAACAACCCACCATTGTAGCGGGGTACGCCCCACTCTTTGTTCCCGTTGTTGACCGCATCGAAGAGCCGCTCGACCTCTTCCCATTGGGAGTAGCCCGAATCGAACGGCGTGCCCGCATCGACGTCGGCGACGCCATGCTTGTTAACGATGTCGCGCAACTCAAAGGCCTTCTGCTTGAGAGAGCGGTTGCGGTAAGCCTCATTCGAGCGATAGGGAAGCAGCTCTTTGTCCTCCGCGTATGCAACGAAGAGCAGCCGGAACAGCAGGATCAGCGCCATCTGATACGTCTCGGAGAGATCGGTCGCAGTAGGTATTTTGACTCCGCGCGCGAGCATCATGCGCTCGGCCAAGGGAGGAATGACTTCGGCGTAGATACGATCGCGCAGGCGCTGGCCCAAGTCGGCCGCGTATCGGGCTGAATCGCTCAGAATCTCCTGAACCGTTCCCCCATCTTTCAGGGCATCTGCGGAAAACAACAGCCACAAATAACCGGCGCTGTCCTTATCCAGGAGATCGATGCGGATCTCCGTGAAGGTCTCGGTGCGGCCCCGTTGACCGGTGCCTACTCCCGTTCGAGCAGGATAAAGGCGCAACATCGGACCCGCGCACACGACCACCCAGGGCAAGTTTTCCTCGTCGGCCTTGCTGAGGGCGTAGGTTACGGGCGACTGTCCCGAAAATCGGGTGCTGGTTACATCAGGCGGTTCGGTGCGCTCCAGGAGAACCGCAACCGCAGTCTTTGTTCCGGCGCTGCGAAGGATTGCTGCCGGCCCCGCCAGAGGTTCGATCGTGAAACCGAGCGCCTCGAGTACAGCTTGATTGCGTTTCGGGAGCGCGGGTCCCGAGCGCACAATCGCATCCGACCAATCCTTCCGTTTCGGTACGCCATGATGAAGTTCGTGCGTCGCGAAGAGCCCTTCATTACGCAGCCCTGGGAGAGGGCCTTCGAGTTCGGGAATCACCCCGCGCAGGAAGCGCAGCGCGGCATGCCGATCCGGCTCATCCAGCGCAGCGCGGCAGATTCGCTCGACTCGCTCAATAGAAAGGTCGCTCAGAACCTGCGGCTGATCACCAGCAGGGCCGCATAGGGCCGCGCGCTCTTCATACAGTGCGACCGCGAGCAGAGGCGTCGCACGGCCCTTCAATCGGGTTTTCCATGCAGCGCGGAGCGTTACCACCGATGGACGATGAGAGCTCGACAAGATCGCGACCTCCAATGGCTGGTTCCCCTTCCCCAGCACGAGGCCATCAGGCGTAAGTTCTCCGGACTCCGGCAGGTCAAGTGGACGAACTTCCAAATCGGACAGGAATGAGCCCATCTCCGCCTTCCTTTCTATTTACGTCCGCGATCGGCGGCTTCGCCGCTCGCGGTCTTGGGCAACAAGCCCTCTTCCTGCAACGCCTCGCCGAGCTGGAGAATTGCCGAGGCAAGGTCGCGATAGCAGTCCACCTTCATCGCAACACCCTGCTTGCCCGGCAGCCACTCACCGCTCGGTGAACGGTAGAACACACGAATGTTGATGAGCTTGGTGCCCCGGAAGTCGTCGATGCTGACGCGAACTTCTTCCTTGGAGTTCTTTTCGAACTGGGCTACCGGACGCCTCGATTCGTCCACACGAGTTCTCCTCAACAGGTTAGCTAAAGGTCATCCTCTGTCAGAACCGGACCTCGCCGGGCGGAAGGGCGAGTGCCATACACCGTCGAATCTGTCGCAAATTTCCGCAGATCGCTCATGATCGACGAAACGTCTGTCGAACCCTTCAGCGAGCGCTCCTCGGCTGGCGTCAATTTAAGGCCGAATTTGAGCTTCAGATACGAAGCCGTGTCCATACGATTCTGGCGCCTGTTCACTACGTCTCGACCCTGCATCGCGACGCCCTGCCACTCCTTGCTCGTGCGCCGCCAGTCAATCTTCCGAAGTCCGGACAGCCGCGACTGCCAGTCATCCTGATGCGTCGAAACTAGCGTCTGGCCCATGGCTCCAAGGGCCCACAGTACGACCGCATGTGAGTGGATGAACTCCTGGCGAACTTCCAAAGGCTTCATGTCACCATCTCGCACCTTTGTCCACTCCGGGATATTCGCCGCTACCGCATCCCAGAATTCGATCGCCAGCGCGAGTTTGCTGTCGAAATCGGCATCGGTCACGGTGCCGAGCAGCGCATTGGTCGCGTCGTAGATCGCGGCGAGCGTGAACAGCTTCGGAGATCGCAGCGCCAGCGAAACCCGGTCCTTATCGACCAGCCCTTTGAACACATCGATTCGCTCGATCAGCGCGAGTGCAACCTGGCTCATCAGGTCGCGCTGGTTGTACAAGATGTTTAGTGACTTGGAGGTTGTACGCGCGGTCCGATTCAGGTCCGAAAACATCTGCTGCATCCGCCCCAAATCCTCAAATGGAAACAGCACCACAGAGATGGTTTCGTCGCCGAGTTTGGGATTTTGGGTAAGTGCCTCTTCAATAGCCGCGCGGCGATGCTGCCCGTCGTTGATGATCAGGTCGGCTTCGAAGGGGATCTCAAGAATCCCCATGTCGCTGTGGCCATCAACCGGCTTGAATTCGGGATCGCAGTCGTAGGACGCCGTCAGGGACGAGAAAAGGTACCCGTCCTCGTTGTCCAGGATGTATTGGGTGATCTCAGGAATCCTGCCCTTTTGAATGACGCGTTGCGCGCGTTGCTCCGGCGGAAGCTCCGCCCAATCTCTGAACTTAAACAGCTTGGGAACGAGGCTCAGCTTGACCATGGTCACGTAGTATGACCGTTTGCCCATCTGGCCTCTCATAGCGGGAAAATATAGCTGCATGTATGTCGCTCCTTCCAAATAACAACAAAAAAATAGGCGATTGAGCAACGTACGTCAAGTAATGTACGTCGATATTTTGAGCTCCTGTCGCTTATGGTCCCGCTAGAACGACATACACATCATTGTCTAAAACATCCTATTAAGCGTTTTGTCTTCTCCAATCAGTCAAATGCTTCTGAGATAACCTTAGTAATTCGCGCAGAATCGATGCTCCCATTTGACTCATCGCGCGTCGTTATTAAGGTCGCTCGCGATCCCTCTCCCTCTTCTCTCGGAAGAATTCCGTGCAATCGGTACCAGTCGAGCTTTTCCTCCCAGCGCCGCCGATATGTCGGCACATGCAGCATGCCGCAGTGTTCCCAATAAAAGGTTCTTCCTGACTCGGCATCTTCGATCGTGAAGTCGGGATACTTTGTGCTCCCATCAATCGTCAGTGGCTGCTCATAGGCGTACTCGATACCACTGCTCTTCAGATGACCAGCGATGATGACCTCAGACTTCGAGCGAACCATCTCGCGAGTAATTGTCAGATCTTGTGGATCGGGAAGGCACGATCAGGCGGCCTCCCGCGGTTGATTGTCAGTTAAGCCAGCAGCCGAGCGCTTGGGTTCGGCGCGAACTCCGTCGATAAACTTCTCACCCGCACGTACCAACGGCAACAGGTCGGCGCCGTCCAGACGCCGCCAGCGCGGCTTGGCCATGTCGAGCAGCTTGAAGGCCATCAGTAACCCCTTGCTTCGCGAGCCAGCGCCGCGAGTCGCGCGCTCGCGCAAGCGCACGGTGGCGAACGCCGATTCGATCACGTTGGTGGTGCGCAGATGCTTCCAAGGCTCGGCCGGAAAAGCAAAAAAGGCCGTGAGCAACTCCCAGTTGGTGTTAAGCGACTCGACCGCCTTGGGGTACTTGGCCTGGTATTCGTCGACGAAGCGCGCCTTGGCGTTTTCGCACTCGGAGCGGCTGTCGGCATACATCATCTCGTGCAGCGCCCGCTTCGCCCGCGGTTGCAGGCGCCGGGGCAGTTTGTCGAGCACATTGACCAGCTTGTGACACCAACAGCCCTGACCCTGGGTCTCCGGCCACACTTCGCGGGCCGCGGCCCAGAACCCCAATGCCCCATCACCCACCGCCACTACCGGGGCGACCATGCCGCGGCGCTTAAGCTCTCTAAGCACGCTCTTCCAGCTCTCGGCGCTCTCGCGGTAGCCGTCCTCGACTGCGAGCAACTCCTTCTCGCCGTTGGCCTTCGCGCCGATCATTACCAGGGTGCACAGCCGATCGTCCTCCAGCCGGATGTTGAAATGCACTCCATCCGCCCACACGTAAACGTATTCACCGTTAAGCTCGCGCCGACGAAACTCCTGATAGTCCTGCTCCCAGCCTGCGGTCCGCCGCGCGATGGTGATCGGCGACAGCCCGGCTGCATCCTCCCCCAACAACCCTTCCAGCGCCGGGCGGAAATCGCCGGTGGCCAGTCCCCGCAGATACAGAATCGGCAAGACCTCGGCAACCTTGGGCGAGCGGCGCATGTAGGGCGGCAGGATCTGGCTGGTGAAACGCTGGCGCTGGCCCTGTTCATCGCGGCGGCGATCGTTGACCCGCGGCGCCTGCACTTCCACGGTTCGGGTCCCCAGCGTGAGCTTGCGGGTAGCCGCGCGACCGTTGCGCACCACCTGCGCGTGGCCAGCTTCATCGCGCTCTCCGCGATGGCGCTCGACATACTCGTCGGCCTCCGAGCGCCGCCATCAGCATGCGCTGTGCGCCGGCGCGCGCGCTCTCGTCCAGCGTTAGTACTCCTTCGCCGACTTCCCTTGGCTCCTGCTTCTCGATTACCTTCACCATCGGTGGCGTCCTCCTTCCACCCGGCTCCCACGGGGTGCTGCGTAGTGCTTACGCGGAACGGTACGCCGCCTTTTTCATGCCGTCATCCAATCCACAAACTTTCGGCAATTGCTCAGAGTCGGTAGAGGGCCATCACTGTGGCGACAAAGTGAGCGTGCACGCTGGGAATGAAGAACTGCCGATATGCGCCAAAAGCGCGGATGTGCAAATTCGAATCTGCGTCGGTGTTTTTGAAGGTCAGCAATCGCCAAATTTAGAAGCACACATCGGCTGCATGCACTGTCTGCATGAGTTCGTGAATTTTCTCAACAGGGTGGAGAGGTTGGCGCTTAAGCCCCGCAGACTTGCCCAGCTTTTTCATCCGAGCGGCCCCCGTTCGAAAAGCTGGGTCGTGAAGTTGCCCGCCAGTAGTGCAGTACCGAGCCGACGGAAACCACGCGCCTCATAATACCGGCATAGAGGTTCGTTCGATGCCATCGCGTCGAGTCGGGCGATCAGCCGGCCCTTTGCGGCTATCGTTTCGACCGCCCATGCGAGCATGCGCTCGCCGACGTGCTTCCCGCCGACGCTACGAACGATTCCCATGCCGTGAATGTAGCCGGCGAGTCCATCGAGACCGCGCTCACCCCACACTTCAGAATCTGACCACTGGATCGTGAGGGTGCCAACGGGCGCGGCGTCCAGCCGGAAGAGATAGACTTCGTGATGTTTCAAGCGATCGAGGAGAATGCGTTCGCCAAAGTCCATGTACCAGTGTTGCCACTGGGGATTGCCGTGCGCTGTCAGCCAGTCCGCCGCCTCGCGAAGAATCGTCATCACGACGTCGTAGTCAGCGACTTGCGCGCGGGCGACAGTCAGGGTCCCCGCTTCGGTGACGAGCGTGGTCACGACGGTACCTTACTGAGGGTCGCGTAATCTCCCCAAGCGCGGCCGTTTTTCCGAGAGGTCAATTTCGTCGCCGTCTTCATCCAGAACCAAGTAAGAAAGGATCGCCCCGGAATCGTCCACGACTCTGGTGATGAGGAATGCACGACCGCAGGCCTTGCACCGCAATGCCGCACGAAGGTCGGAATCGAGGAAGTTCTCGAACCATTTCTCCAGTTCGCCGGGTTCCCGGACGATGCGCATGAGCGCCTTCCAGCGCTCAGGCGTAATTCTTTCTACTTCATGAGCGTCAGCGGAAAGCGCAGAATTCAGACGGCAAAACTCTTCCTCTTCTTCTTGACTGATGTTCGTTCTTTCCACTGCAGTAGCTCCTTGAGAACGAGTGGTGGACCTACGCGAGTTTCGTGGTCCGGCCAGCACTGACGAACCGAAGCTCGACGCGCTTGTTCAGCGCGCTGGCGATGCGCCTGAGCATCGCCAGCGAGTGACCTTCATAATCGGCGTCTTCGAGCCTGCTGATCACGGACGTGGTCGTACCGACGCGTTTTGCGAGCTGCTGCTGGGTGAGGCCCGCTCGCTTGCGGAGTTTGCAGATCTTGCGCGCGACCGTGTCGTTCGCCTCGGCCTCTGCGAGGCCGACGATTCGCTCCGGGCGACCTTCGTAATAGCGGCGGCGGATGATCTCGACCGCGTCAGTCGTCGGGGTTCTCCTGGTTCCTTTCTTCATCGGTTTCGATGTTTGTCGCTAGAATTTGCGGCCGACGTTGCGGACAGCAAAGGCAACCTTCTGCCAATCGGCGTCTGCCTCGTACCCAATTGTCTCGGAAGATGAAATGTGATGCCCGCTCGCAGCAACCCACATTTCGCCGTGCTCAGGACAAATGCCCGAGAAGGTCCTCTCCACCGCCAACGGCTTTCGTACCAGGCCGCTAGTACGGGAAACGAGCGCTTCCTCGGTTTGGAACCTCAGATTGTGCAGGACGTGCTCACAACCCGGCTCTGGGCACTTAAATGTAGGCGGCCCGCTCATTGAAAACGAACCTGCTTTCGCATCGCTATCCTTTCGTAGCAGATTTCGCAAAATTGCGAAAGTTGGACAGGCGATAAGGGCCGGTCGGCGCGCGCGGAAGCTTTGTGATTGCGCTCAGGATGCGAATCGTGCCAGCGTCGCTAGCGATCAAGCGGAAACGGGATCGCGGAAAGGAATGACCGATCCGCCAGCCCTGAATCGATCAAGACAATCAGCCCACCACCGCATCATCCGTACGCGTTCCTGTAGATGCTGGGCAGCGTTGTAGGCGGCGCGTACTTCGTCGCTCTCCGCGTGCGCAAGCTGGCGCTCGATGGCGTCAGGCGACCATTTGCCGGATTCGTTGAGAAGCGTCGATGCCATCCGCCGGAAGCCGTGCGCGGTCATCTGGCCGCGCTCGTAACCGAGATAACGCAGCGCTGCGCCGATTGCGTTCTCGCTCATTGGGCGCGCCGGCGTGCGGCCGGGAAAGAGATATTTGGCCGCTCCAGTCAGCGGGTACAATTCGCGAAGAATTGCGATCGTCTGCCGCGCGAGCGGAACCAGGTGCTCGCGTCCAGCTTTCATCCGCTCGGCCGGAATCCGCCAGAAGGCATTGTCGAAATCGATCTCGCTCCATTCCGCTTTGCGAATCTCTCCTGGCCGCGCGAAGGTCAGCGCTGTGAATTTGAGGGCGCATCGCACGACGAACGAGCCCTGATAGCCGTCGATGGCGCGGATCAGAGCAGCCACGTCAGCGGGTTTGGTCAGGGCGCCGAAGTGGCGCTCGCGCTCTGGCGGCAGTGCGCCACGCAGATCCGCGCTCGGGTCCCGCGATACTCGTCCGGTTGCGATCGCATATCGGAAAACTTGCCCGCAAATTTGTTTGATGCGATGAGCGGTCGAGATGGCGCCGCGAGCCTCGATGCGTCTCAGCACTTCGAGTAGCTGGACGGCTGTAATCTCCGTGATCGGCTTCTTGCCGAGCCATGGGAGCACATCTGCTTCGAGCCGGTGGATCACAGTCACGGCGTGTTCAGGGACCCAATTCGGAGAGAACTTCTCGAACCATTCGCGCGCCACGGCCTCAACCGAGTCCTGCGCGGAACGCTGGACGGCCGTCTGAGATGCCTTCACAGCGTGGCGCTCAGTGCTCGGGTCGATGCCTGAGCCGATCTGTTTGCGCGCGTCGTCGCGCCGCTCTCGCGCCTGCTTGAGTCCGATGCCAGGGTACACGCCAAGGGAAAGCAGCTTTTCCTTGGCGGCGAAGCGGTACTTGAGGCGCCACCATTTCTGGCCCTGCGGCGTGACCAGGAGAAACAAACCACCCCCGTCGAAAAGCTTGTAAGGCTTCTCGGCTTGTTTGGCTTGCCTGATCTTTGTCTCGGTCAAGAGGTTTATCATTGGGGGTAACTCCTGTGGCGGAGTCTTGGAAGTCGTCGGGTTACGCCCAAAGTTACCCCCGGTTACCCCCGGCTATCAATGGACGAGATCAGACGATACCGAACCATCGATCACGAGAAAAGCCTGTATTTTCGAAGCTTTATTAGTTTTGCGGGTACGACACGAGACTGCATCGGACTGTCAAATGGCGGAGGGGGTGGGATTCGAACCCACGAGCGACTTGCGCCGCTGCCGGTTTTCAAGACCGGTGCCTTCAACCGCTCGGCCACCCCTCCGATGACGAAGACGGCAGCGCCATTCTGCGCTGATGGAACCAAAATTGTGGCAGGTTCGAGATCGCTTGGAAACCTCGCATCGACCGCGAGCGTTTAGCCGACATTCACCGCGGATCCTTTGGCCGAACTCTTTTCACAAAATCAGCGGCCGCCTGCCAAGGAAGTGCTGACGGGCCCCTTCACGCGGTTTGACGAACGAGGCTCCCGCGTGCCTGATTACCATCTGACGACAGGGTGGATACGATCGGCAGGTCCGTGGCGACCCGTTGTACGGAGGATACGGTCATGGTGAACGATCTCGATCTGACCAATCTCGATTTCTTCGTTTCCGGCGATCCCCACGCAGTATGGAGGGAGCTTCGCGCTAACGACCCGGTGCATTGGACCGAGCGGCACAACCGGCGCGGCTTCTGGTCCATCACCAAACACGCGGATGCGCAGCGCGTGTATCGCGATCCGGCCACCTTCAGCTCGCAGGGCGGCATCGCGCTGGGCTTCGCCGACGCGCCGGATCCCGACCAGCCCCGGATGCAATTCGGGTTCGGCCAGATGATGATCACGACCGATCCGCCGCGCCACGGACGTATGCGCCAGATGATGAATCGGCGGTTCACTCCACGCGCGCTGGCTCCGCTCGAACCGCACGTCCGCGCTATCACCGCCGAGATCATCGACGGGGTAATCGAGCGCGGTCGCTGCGACCTGGTGGTCGAGGTGGCCGCGAAGCTTCCGACCGCGGTCATCTGCGAGATGCTCGCGGTGCCGCGCGAGGACTGGGACCTGATGTTCGCGCTCGGCAACATGACGCTGGGCAACCAGGATCCGGAATACCAGATCGACGGGTCCGCGCAGAAAACCGGCGCGCGGGCGCAGATGGAGATCTTCAACTATTTCATGAAGCTTATAGGCGAACGCCGCGCCAATCCCGGCCCCGATCTCGTCAGCGCCCTGGTGCACGGCGAAATCGACGGCGACCGCCTTGGCGACATCGAGGTGCTGTTCAACTGCTTTCTCCTGATACTCGGCGGGCAGGAAACCACCCGCAATGCGATCACCGGCGGAATGAACGAGCTGATGCGGCGGCCGGATGATCGCGAACGCCTGCTGCGCGATCCTTCGCTGATGGGGCCGGCGATCGAAGAAATCCTGCGTTGGACCTCGCCGATCACGCATATCATGCGCACCGCGACTCGCGAGGTGGAAATCCGTGGCAAGCGGATTCGCCAGGGGGACCGCGTCGTCATCTGGAATCCATCGGGCAACCGCGACGAAGAGGTCTTCAGCGATCCGTATCGGTTCGACATTCAGCGCCATCCCAACGATCACATCGCATTCGGGTACGGCGAGCATTTCTGTCTCGGCGCGAACCTGGCTCGCGTCGAATTGCGCATCATGCTCGACGCGCTCCTGCGGCGCATGCCCGACATGGCTCCCGCTGGTCCGGTGGAGCGTCTGCGCTCGAACCTGCTCGCCGGCATCAAGCATCTGCCGGTGACCTTCACCCCGGCCAAGGCCGCGGCCTGATTCGAGGAGAAGAGACATGAAGAAGCTGGAAGGGAAGATCGCTCTGATTACCGGCGCGGGATCGGGCATGGGCAAGGCCACGGCGATGCTGTTCGCGCGCGAGGGCGCAAAGATCGCCGCTGTCGATATCGATGAAAAAGCAGCCGACGAGACCGCCTCTGAAATCGAACGCGGCGGCGGCAGGGCAATCGCAATTCGCGCCGATGTATCGATCGAAGAGGATGCGAGCCGGATGGTGGAAAGGACGATGCGGCAACTTGGCACGCCCGGCGTGGCGTTCAACAACGCCGGAATCGAAGGGGAGTCGGCCCTGATCGGCAAGATGACGTGCGAGGCTTTCGATCGGGTGATCGCGATCAACTTGCGCGGAGTGTTCCTCGGGATGAAATACGTGCTGCCGCCGATGGTTGAGGCGGGCGGAGGGTCGATCATCAATCAGGCCTCGATTGCCGGGATGGTCGCGGTGCGCGGCGGAGCGGCTTATTGCGCGGCCAAAGCCGGAGTGATCGCGATGACGCGCGTGGCGGCGCTCGAATACGCCCGCTACAACATTCGCGTCAACTGCATTTGTCCCGGAGGAATCGAGACCGCGATGGCCAAGCGGATCCGTCGCGGCGCGGAGCCGGACCCTAAAGCGATAAACCGCATCTCGGTGTTCGGGCGGATGGGGCAGCCGGAGGAAATCGCCAATATGGCGCTGTTTCTCGCCAGCGGCGATGCTTCATTCGCGACCGGCGCGCCGTTCGTTGTCGACGGAGGATGGACGATCAGTTAGCGCGACGATTCTCCGCGGACTGCTGCCTGTCCAGGCGTGGCACGCGCTAGCGGTTCAGGAAGACAATCACACCGGAGACGACGAGTGCGAGACCCGCAGTCGCGGCGACCACGCGCGGGTAGGGCAGAAGTTTCTCCAGCAGCACGAATACCGTGATCGCCGCGACCCACACGAGGTTCATTACGCCCGCGACAAACAGCAACACCATGAGCATCCAGCAGCATCCCAGGCACAAGACGCCGTGTTGGATTCCCATCCGGAGCGCGCCTGCCGCCCCGTCGCGCCATCGTGTCAAAAAGAACGCCGCCGGCGACTGGCAGTGTCTCAGGCAAACGGTTTTCCACGGCGTGAATTGATAAATGCCCGCGCCAATCAGCACTAAAGCGCCCGCGACGGGGACCAGGGCCAGCGCGTTGGTCAGGATCGACGCCCGTATCAGCAGGAACTGGGCGATAGTCGCTGCCACGCTGAATGCGGTCCAGACCGCGAGATAGCCAGCCGCGAACATCCACGTCCAAAAGAAACTCGCATTGTCGCGTCCCCCGGCGATTTTGGAATAGGTGAGAATCATCGGGCTGGCGCTCGGCAGCATCATCGCCACCATCATCACCGTCCACATCAGAAAGGCGATCGTGAAATCCACGACCGGAGAGGGCAGCGGCGCGACGATACGCGCGGCGAGGTCGCCGAAGTCCGCCGGCGTCATCGGCATCCTGACCAGGTAAAGCCAGGCCAGAGCGCTGATCGCCGCGATCTCGATCAGTATGTAAGCGCGATCGCGAACCGCCATCTTCGGCAGGGGCCGCCCCGTCCGCCTCGGTTATGCGTTGGACCAGTTGATTCGCGAAAAATGACCGTTGCGCCCTGAATTCTCGAAGGCCAGACCGTGGTCGCTGAACCGGCTCGATGCGCCTTTCGCGGCGGCGAGCCTGGTGGAGTACGGATGGGGAACGTTATCGAGCCATACGGTTTCTCTGCCGGCGCCGCTGACCCCTTCCACGGTGACCTCGGTTACATTTGCGATGGAGACCGTTCGAGTCTTGCCGCTCGCGCTGAAGCTGATGGGCGCGGCTTTGGTTGGGAGCAGCTTCGAGATCATTGGGCCGAACAGCGAAGGCGGTCCCCCGGCCGCGCCTGTGAAGATCCGTTCCAATGCGGCGCGCTGATCCGGGTTCGCACGATCATCGACGTACACGGCGAGCGTGCCGCCGCCGGCCGTCATCACGCCGGGAGTGGTCAGGGCCTGAACGGCATTCAGACCGGAGAGATCGACGCTACCGTAGTTTCCTTTTTCAATATGAAAAGCGAGCACGACGTCGCAATGGCCCTCGGTCGGGCGGCTGCCGAAAAGGAGGCAGGGGCAGAGAAATTCACAGTTGCATGACTCGAAGTACTCACCGTCGATCTTCCATCGAGTTGTCTGAGCGCTCATGGGAACCTCCGGTTGCTTTGCGTCTGTGTTGCTCGAATTCGTTGGCGGCGGATACCAGGTGCTGGAAGAAGTCCTTGCCGAACCCGACCTCGATCGCCGTGCGGCATTCCATGAACATCGGGTCGCCCTTTTTCATCCTGAGGCACGGGAGCTGGGTGTCCTTTTCGCCTTCCAGCAGGTCGCCGGTTTCATCGGAAATCGCCGTCAACAAGGTATCGCCGTTTTCAAATCGATAGACAACCACGGGAAAGAACACGCAGGTCAGCGGCTTGATCGACGGCACGGGGACGCCCCTCTCGAGCGCCAGCGAGTGAATGCCGCAGCGCAACTGTCCTTGCCCATCGCGATATGAAAACGCGCAGCGCCCTCTCTCCTTGGCGAGCTCGATCGAGTGGGACTCGATAAAGAATTCGTTGATGTCGCGGCCGGGACGGACGCGATCGCCTTCGTAGCGGCTGAGAAGTTCGATGATCGCGTCCGCGTTCGCCACGATCTTCTGCTTCTCTTCCGGAGTGATCTCGACCTGGTAGTCCGTACAACACGATTCGGTCGTCGAGTCGCGATCGATCGCGGCGCACGTTCGCGTGTCGCACTTAAAGCGCGTTTCGAACATCGCGCCGCAATCCACCATAATGCCGTCTATCTCCCGCAGCAGGCCGCGTTCCTTGAGCGACGCGATGTAGCGGCGCCACGGAGCCTCGTTGTAATCGCGAAGCCATCGGTCGAGTGCTCCGGTAACAGGGGGTTGGATAGTGCTCATAAAAAGATTCGCTTTCTCGCGCTCAGGCTTCGGAGAACTTTCGCACGTCTGAAGGAAAATAGCGACGAACGGCGCTGCCAGTCTCTCGTGCGGACAACCAGCCAGACCCATCCAGAGAGCTACCGATTGCGCCACCACTCCTTGATCTCGCGCCGAAGCGCGCGGCGCCTGTGTTTCAGGTTAAGGAACACGTCGTCATAGATGAATTTGCGCACAGCGAAGCTCGGCCCGCCGAGACCGGCGAGATCCGGCTCGCCCTGCCTCCGATAGCGCAACATCTGGATGCCGTTCCACCATGTCGGGTGATGGTTTCGCGGGGTGCGAAGATTCAAAACGAGCTCGAACCCGCGCACCTGGCGCGCGATCAGGCTGTCAGCCGCGCGCGCCGCGCGCTTGTTGGTGTCGTCAACTATGATTACCGCGTCGGCCGAGAAATGGGGCAATGCGCATCGCAGCCCGTCGTACTGGTCCTCGAAGGAATGGCCTCCGTCATAGAAGTATGCGCCGATGCGCGCGGGTTGCCACGGCGCCTTTTGCAAGAATTCGCGAAAGTCCATGTCGAAGAACTGGACCTGCCCGGGAGGAGTGTATTGCCGCAAGGTCTGTTGCAGCGACTCCGCCGCCCCATCGAACTGCGAGAAATTGTCGCAAGCGAACATCCGATGCGCGGAATTGCCCAGCGCCGCGCCCACCAGGCTGGCGCCCTTGTAGCATCCGACCTCGACATAGACCTCGTCTGGTTCGAGCGAGGCGACCGCGAGGTTGAGCAGCTTGAGCTTGTTCTCGGTTGCCATTCCCGGAACATCGGCAAGCACGTTTGCGAGATCGCGATTTTGGGGGCTGCGCGATTTTTCCAGGCGTCCGCGATCGTCAAACTCGGGCCACTCGGCGTGGCAACGCTCGATAAATTCAGCGAACCGCATGGCTGAACAAAGCGGCGGTCTACGGATAGTAGAAGCCGGGTCCGACCCAGCCCATGCCGCCGTAGGGATTGAATTCCTCGATTTGCGCGTCGATCTCCTCCTGGCGCGCCGCTTCGAGGTCGTTTCGCGCGGTCTGATTCTCCTGCTGTTCCCACTTCTGCTGCAGCGACATCTGTTCGTAGCGCTGATAGGCCATCTCCGAGCCAAGATACAGGCACTTGCAGTAGTTGGGGTCGGCCATCCAATAGTGCAGCTTTCCGGTCTTTCCGACGTAGTAGGACAGTTTCAAGGGAGGGAGGTTGGCGATCTGCTGCTGGCGGTGAGGAGTGTCCGCCGGCAACATCACGAATCCCGCCGCTGCGAGCATCGGCTCCATCTGCGCCGCCTTCTGCTCCGGAGTCGGCTTGCCCTCATCGTTCAGGCTCTTCAGATCCGAGCCGACGCTCGAACAGGCCGAGACGCAGGCTCCAAGGAGAAGCGCCATGGCAAGGCGCGTTACTATATCGAAACCGGAATTGAACCGCATTCAGAAATGGTGCCGATCGATTTTGCGGTCGCTATTGTCCCTGCGGCGAGCCAAATACGCAAGCCGCCTGCCTCAAAATAAAAGGTCCGGTGCGAACCCGATCGTTCGCACCGGACTTCGAATCCTGTTGTCCTCGAGCGCCGGCTAGGGAAGGCTGTTGGTTGCGTTCCCGCTGGCGTCGAACAGAGTGAGCGCTCCCGCGCCGTCCGAATTAAGCGTCAGAGTAGCGCGAGTTACGCCGTTGGTTCCGAGCAAGGCCAATCCCGGCCTCCCATCCGCGGTCACATCCATCCCGATACGACTGCCGGCGGCATCGCCCATCCGGAAGGTCGGTGTGCCGTCGGAAGCTACCTCCAAAGAAGCGCGCGGCTTGCCGTCCTTGTCCATGATCTCGATTCCAGCATGACCGTCCTGCGTTATTCCGAGAGCCAGCAGAGGATCGCCTTGCGAATTGAACATCCTGATTCGGGGCGTCTGGGCGCTGTATGCCACCTCGACCCGAGCTTTGCCCGTCTTGTCGTAGATTCCAAGCCCAGGCGCGCCGTCGGCCGCGACTCCAAGGCCGGCGCGCAACACGCCGGAATCATCCATTATCGCGAGCTGCGCAACGCCCTTGTCGGTAAGGTCGAGAGCGGCGCGGGTCTTGCCGGCATTGTCGAGCAGAACGAACTTGTGCGCGGATATCATCTTTGGCGCGGCTGCGGCCTCGACCGTTGCCGCGCTGATGAAATAGCCCGCAACGGCGCCGCCGAATGCTGCCGCGACGAAGGCCATCGCCAGAATCCCGAAACGTTCTCTGGTCATCATGTTTAGGTCTCCCTTCGGGCGCGATTGTGTTCCAAGAAACTTAGCATCGACCTTACTGAACGTCCAAAGCGAAATGCGCCGCGCGAGCCCGTTTGCTTCCACAGCGGCGGAGCAGTGCGCGGATGAATGATCAGGGCCATTCTCGCGGCGCTCCGCTAAATGACAAGCGAAGCTGCCGGCGGAACCGTGAGGGCATAGCGGCCCGCGCGTCGAGTCAGCCGGACCTTTGCGCCGAAGGCGGCGGACAGCGTTTTCGCATCCAGCACACGCCGCAGCGGCCCCGATGCCATCACCTGCCCCTGCTTCAGAACTATTACATGCGAAAAGGCCGGCATTATTTCCTCCACGTGGTGCGTGACCAGGACCATTGCAGGTGCATTCCTCGATGCGGCGAGGCGCTGAAGAAACTGCAGGAAATGCTCGCGGGCGACCGGGTCGAGCCCCGCACACGGTTCATCAAGTATCAGCAGCCGCGGATCCGCCATCAATGCGCGGCCGATCAGGACTCGTTGCCGCTCTCCTTGCGAGAGATGCACCCACGGACGATCGGCGAGGGCTGAAGCTTCGATGCGCCGAAGGATCGAGACGGCACGCGCGCGATCGCGACCGCTCACTTCTCCCCAGTAGCCGATCATCGCGAACTTTCCGCTGATCACCGCGGATAGCGCGCTCTCGCCCTCCGGCATCATCTGATGAACGCTCGAGCTGACCAGTCCGACTTTTTTTCTCAGCTCGCGCCAGTCCGTGCGGCCGTAGGTTTCGCCCAGGACCTGAATCGTGCCGGCGGTTGGAGGCAGGTATCCAGTCAGCGCGCGCAACATCGAGGTCTTGCCGGATCCGTTTGCGCCCAGGATGACCCAATGCTGTCCACGTTCGACCCGCCAGTCGATGCCGCGCAGAATCGCGATCTCGCGTTCGACGACCAGACCGGAAACTTCGATGACCGGAGGATTCGATACGATCGTGCGGGGCTCACGACGTGGAGCCAGGGACGGTGGTCTTCCCACGACGTTCTACCGCAAACTCGCCACTACCCGATCCATCGCCATTCCAAGCGATCCCTTGACCAGGATAACGTCGCCGCGGTGCAGCTTCCCGGCGATGAGCCTGGCGGCATCATCGCTGTCTCGCGCCATCATGCATTCGACTTCGTCCGTTGCCCGGCGGTCTCGGGCACGCATTAGAGCGGAAGCCATTTCCGGTCCGGTCGCGACGAGCAGGGCAGGGCGGCATGCGAGCGCCGCGACGATTGTTTCATCGTGCGAACTCGCCGACAGGCTGCCGAGTTCGAGCATGTCGCCGAGCACCATGACCAGCCGCGCTTTTGCGTTGGCTGCCACCTCGGATGCGGTCGCGATCGCCACGCGCATCGACGGAGGCTGCGCGTTGTAACTGTCGTCGATCACTATCATGCCGTTGATGGATTCCACGGCCAGGCGTCGCGCCACCGGGCGCGCTGAGGCGAACGCCTCGCCCACGGCGCGAAGCTGCTCGCCGGAGAGCGGCTGTGGGCTCATCGCGATCACACCGGCCAGCGCCGCCGCGCAATTCAGCGCCATCGCTCCGCCAAGCAGGCCAATCTCAGTAATCAGCAAGGGGCTCTCCTCGGCCTTTACAAGCAACGGGTTCAACTTGATCGCGATGCGCGAACGGCCGGTCTCCAGGATCGTGCGGCTTACCAGGCGCACATCGGCCTCGGGCGAGGTTCCGAACGTCACAACTGGAAGATGCGCCGGCACTCTGGATTTGACCAGCGGTTGCTCGGTGCAAACGACCGCAAACCTGCGCGCGGTTGAGAACATCTGCGCCTCTTCATCGGCGATTTCCTCGAGCGAACCCAGGCCTTCGCTGTGTTCAATATCCACGTTAAGGACCATTGCGGCGTCGGGCTCGACAATTCGGGCAAGATGCGCAATCTCGCCGCGCATATTGGTCCCACATTCGAGAACCAGCGCGCGATGCTCGTTCGTCAGGGTGAAGATGGTCATCGGAACCCCGATGCGATTGTTGAGATTTCCCGGGGTTGCCAGAGTTGCTCCAAACAGCGCGCGCGAAGCGGCGGCCGCCAGTTCCTTGGTCGTGGTTTTGCCGGCCGCGCCTCCGATTGCGATGGTCGGAAGGCACCGGGACGCGCGCGTGCGGCGGAGATGATGGCGCGCGAGATTCCCCAGGGCAATTAGGGTATCGTCCACTTCGATGCATGGGAGGCTTGCGACTGCGCGGCTCCTGCCGACTACAGCCGCTGCGGCGCCCCGCTCAGCCGCCTGCGCCAGATGGTCATGGCCGTCAGTCGTCGCGCCTTTGAGGGCGACGAAAACCATTCCGCGCTGAAGCGAGCGGGTATCGGTGCAAATCCCCTCCGCCTGAGCGGTTTCATCGGCACCGAACCCTTTTCCACCAGTAACCGACGCTATCTCGGCGACCGTGAACGGGCATCGGTTCGATGGAATCGGAGTAGCCATGACCGCATCATATTGCCGTAATCGGAGCGGTGCACCTACAGGCGCGGAGCTTTTGACAGGCAGCCGCAACGGCGCAAGACTCCATCCGTCCACCAAAAGCCTACAAACCGAGGAGGCGGGAACTGGATGGCTTCAACGGCGGGTCCCCTGGTCGGCGTAATAATGGGCAGCAAGAGCGACTGGGAGTTCATGTCGCAGGCGGCTGAGGTGATGGCGGAACTTGATGTGTCACATGAGGTCAGGATTCTTTCCGCGCATCGTACGCCCGACCTGACGCTCGAATACTCGGCGCGCGCCGCCGAGCGCGGTTTGAAGGTAATCATCGCGGGAGCCGGAGGCGCGGCGCATCTGGCAGGCGTGGTCGCCGCCAAGACGATCCTTCCCGTAATCGGCGTGCCGATGCCGACGACGTCGCTCAACGGGATGGATTCGCTTCTCTCTATCGTTCAGATGCCCAAGGGTGTCCCCGTGGCGACCATGGCGATTGGCAAGCCCGGAGCCGCCAACGCGGGACTGTATGCCGCTCAGATAATAGCCTTGGGCGATCCCGACCTTGCGCGGCGGCTGAAAGCATGGCGAGAGGCGCGAGCCCAGGAGCTGCTTCAGCAGAAGCTGCCGTAGTTTCCGGGCCTCATTGAGCGGCGATGCGCAAATCGGAGATCGACACACCGGCGCTGATCCTCGACCTCGACCTGGTCGAGGAGAACATCGCCACGATGGCGGAATATTTCCGCGCGCGTCCGCAGAAGCTGCGGCCACATTTCAAAACGCCCAAGACCGCTGAAATTGCGCGGCGGCAGCTTGCGGCCGGCGCAATCGGCATCACCGCCGCCAAGCTCGGGGAAGCCGAAGTTCTTGCCCGCGCCGGACTCGGTCCGATTCTGATCGCCAACCAGGTCGCCGGGGAAACGAAGATCGATCGTCTCTTCGCAGTCGCGGCGCGCGTGGAGACGATCGCCACGGTTGAGAGCGAATTCAACGTTCGTGAACTCGAAGCGGGCGGCGCGCGCGCCGGCCGCTCGCTCGATGTAATCATAGAAGTCGACACCGGGATGCATCGATGCGGCGCCGAAACGCCGGACGAAACCGTGGCCCTGGCGCGACGGATCTCGCGCGGTCCGCTTCGCTACCGCGGCGTCATGGGATACGAAGGGCACGCCGTATTGCTGCCCGATCCACTCAAACGCGAGGCAACTGCGCGCGAGGCGCTCTCTATTCTCAGTCGGCACGTGAACGCGCTACGGGAGGCCGGCTTGGCGCCTGAGATCGTCAGCGCCGGCGGCACCGGCACCTACGACATCGCCGGTTCGTGGCCCGATGTAACTGAAGTTCAGGCCGGCTCATACGTCTTTATGGATGGAGCGTATCGCGTCGTGCGCCCCGACCTTGGCAAGCCGGCTTTGACCCTGCTGACCACCGTCATTTCTCGCCGCGGCGATCGCGCTATTATTGATGCGGGGATGAAATCGTTGACCAATGAATTTGGTCCGCCGCAAGGGAAGGACTTGCCGGTCAAGGTGACACGCCTTTCGGAAGAGCATGGCCATCTTGCGGCCGGCAGCCTCGAAATTGCTCCGGGAAGCAAAATCGAAATCGTGCCCAGCCACGGCGACACCACGATCAATCTTCACAGCGAATATTACGTAGTGCGGGGCGATGACGTCGTAGCCATTTGGCCAATCGAAGGTGCTCGCGCTTACCGATGACGGTGTGGAATCGAAGATTGATTGCGTGTGCGGCGTTGGGCGCGGTCGCGATCTTCTCAGCGCGACCGGCGACTGCCACCGACATCAAGACCCTGGGCAGGCTGAAGATTCCACCTGACGCGTCGATTTTGCCGGTTTGCACCGACCCGGTCGTTCAAGGCGTTCTTAACGACGACCTCCGCGCTCATGCACGATCGGGGACACCTGTGGTCCTGACGGTGACTGTCAATTCCCGAGTACTTGCTCCGGGCGTATCGATTCAAGACCTTTCGCCGGGCGATCCCTCGGTGGTCGAAATGCTCAGGGGATTAGGGGCCGAACCCCCGCCCCTCGCCGACACCGGTGACAAACCTCTTGAAGACCCGTACACGGTCCAGGCTCGGCGCCAGGCGCTGATGCATCAGGACGTGGTGACCCAGGAATTCAACAACTATGTAGTCCAGCGCAACGAGATGACGCACGGTCCGTCGCCATACGACAATATCCCGCCCGATCAGACGTACCAGACCGCGATCGTTGCGCGCGCTTCGGTGTCTGATTCGGCAAGCGAACTGAAGGTGGTGGCGCTTGTCGATCCGGGCGGCGATGTCCGTGCGGCGAAAAAGCTGGTGGCCGAGACGATCGCCGACGCGATCCTGCACTGACGCATCCGTTCGCTCTCGACCGCGCGTGCGTTCGGCTCAGTTCTGTTTGCTGATAACCACCTCGAGATATTCGCCGGGAATCACCAGCGTTCCGTCTCCGGCGACATTGAGTTTTTCCAACAAGGCATCGATGTCCGCCTCAAGCGCCTTGCCAGCTTCGGCATCGAGCGCTGCGAAGGCCTTTACAATCGGCCCATAGTAGCTGCGGAAGGTTTCCAGCCAATGCCGGTTCGACTTGTATCGGAAGACAAAATTTCGGCTTTCCGCAGCGATCGTCGCATTTGAATTGAATAGGGTTTTCAGATGCGCCGAGTCGCCCCAGAGGGCCGGCGACTTCGTCCCCGGCGCGGATGGAACATATTTGCCGATGATTTTGAAAAGCTGGCCGATGAAACCGTTTGGCGTCCAGTTCGCCATTCCTATTTTTCCGCCCGGCCGGCATACGCGCATCAGTTCGCTGGCTGCTTGCTCCTGATTCGGCGTGAACATCACGCCGAAGGTTGAAAGGACCACGTCGAAGGATCCGTCCGGGAAGGGAAGGGCCTCCGCGTCCGCCTCCTGGAACTTCACCGTCAGACGGTCGGACGCGGCGCGTTCGCGCGCCCGGTTCAGCAGCGCGCCGACATAGTCCGTTGAAACCACGTCCGCGAAGCGGCGAGCCGCCGCGAGCGTGGCATTGCCGTTGCCCGCGGCGACATCCAGAACGCGCTGGTTGCTGCGCAGGTCGACGGCCTCGCATAACGATTCACCGACGATCTGCAGGGTGGTGCCAATGATCGCATAGTCGCCGGAACTCCATGCAGCCTGCTGTCGGCTCTTGATGGTCGCGAGATCGATGGGAGCGGTCGTTCGATCGTTCATCGCCGTAATCCTTCTGTGCTTAGGACTGCTATTGCGCAAACTCGCGGGCCGGGCGCCAAGCCCGGTCGTCGCACTCAGGTGAGCATGTTCGGAAGGAAGTGCATGCTCTAATTTTCTCGGATGTCCGCAAAATTTGCCGCGCGACAGACCATATCGTAGGCTTTGCCAGGATGAGCGGGGAATGACCGAGCGTCCGCACTTCTTGATAAAGCGTCGGAATTCTCCGCGGCGCTATGAGGAAGCCCGCCACACGCTGGAAACCAAAGGAGAGCCCGGTGACGGTTGACCCGCTCTCCGACGTGCTCAAAACAGTACGCCTGACCGGCGCCACGTTCTTTGATGTTGCGGCCAGGGAGCCGTGGGTAGCTGAGCAACCGGCGCGCGAGCTAATCCTGCGGCGGATTCGGCCCGATGCTCACCATTTGATCGCATATCATCTGATTGTCGAGGGTCGCTGTTTTGCCAGCATTGTCGGCGAAAAGCCCGTCGTGGCTGAGGCAGGCGAGGTCATCGTTTTCACGAAAGGCGATCCGCATGTGATGTCGAGCGCTCCCGGAATGCGAGCCGGGCCTTCCGCATCCGCACCGCTCGACGCCATCGAACGGAGCCGGCTACCGTTTTTCATCAACCTCGGCGCAGACGGCCCGATCGCGGCCAGACTGGTATGCGGCTTTCTCGCCTGCGACGCGCGACCGTTCAATCCGCTGCTCGATAACCTTCCGCGGGTTATCAAGGCCGGCAACCCAGAGGAGGGTGATAAAGGCTGGCTCGGTCAGTTAGCGCATCTGGCGATGATTGAGTCGGCGGATAAGCGCGCCGGCGGTGAAAGTGTGCTGGCGAGGCTGAGCGAGTTGATGTTCATCGAAGTCGTTCGCCGCCATCTGGAGAACTTGCCGCCGGATCAAGTGGGCTGGCTTGCGGGGCTGCGCGACCAGTTCGTGGGCAAGGCGTTATCACTCATTCATGCGAGCCCGGCGCACGACTGGACGATCGAAGAACTCGCGAAAAAGGTTGGATTGTCGCGTTCAGTGCTATCTGACCGTTTCGCCTGTTTCGTCGAGATGCCGCCGATGCATTACCTGGCAAAGTGGAGGATGCAGGTCGCGGCGGGGCTTCTTGCCTCGGGCAATCAAAATATTGCGGCGATTGCCGCTGAAACCGGCTACGGATCTGAAGCGGCCTTCAGCCGCGCCTTCAAGAAGATAGTAGGGATGCCGCCATCGGAGTGGCGCCGGCGCATCGCGTTGGGTCAACCAATGCGACGAAACGATTGTTCGTCAACTTCGAACGTTCGGACCCGCGATGCGAGACATTAGTTCCTTTGCAGGCGCTAATTCTGGGAGTCGTCGGATGGAGGCTGGACGGGCGCCAGCGGCGATGGGCCGTCGGTTGGTCCCGCCGGGGCGACGCTGCTTTGGAACGGCAGAGCAGCGGGACTTTCGGTCGCCTGGGGAACCGAAGTCGGAGGCGGCGGCGCAGTTTGAGGCGTGGGGGAAGCGCCCGAAAGATGCAGCAATTGGCGGATTGATTCGTACCGTTTCACCGCCAAAACGACAACTGCCGCCGCGGCCAGGATGACCACGACCAGCGCAAGGTAGCGGCCGCGCGCCGGCCTGCGCTCGTTGCTGATCATCGGGATCGGTTCAGCCGTTTTCGCGACGTTGATTTCCAGCTTTTGGACCTCGCGAATGAATCGCGATGCGACTTCCTCGGGGTCAAGGCCGATAAAAGCCGCGTATTTCCGGACGAATGGGAGCAGATAGAGCTGATCCGAGATCATTCCGTAGTCGTCGGTTTCGATCGCTCTGACGTAGTGAGCCGGGATATGGGCGCCGGCGGCCACCTGTTCGGCAGTGTATCCGCCGTTCTTTCTCGCCTCGGTCAGAGACTTGCCGAGACTGACTTCCGCTTGCGCGCTCGTGCCGCCACCCATGGCGGAGCTCTCGGTCTTCGTATCAGCCACCGCTATCTTCCCCACTTTCCACGATCGACTGGCCGCCGTTTCAATTGGCTGAACGGCTGCGCTTTGTGCTTTGACTAAGCCCGCCCGATTCGATTTTGCGCAGATTTTGCCGCGCGTCTTTTACATAGCTGGGTTCAGGTTGTCCCGCGTAACCTGCTCCAAGGCTTCCGTATTTGATCGCGTTTTCCCAGTCATGCTGCTGAAATGACAGCATTCCAAGGTAGTCGTAGGCGGGAGCGTAGGTGGGGAAATAGTCGATCGCGCGATGGAAGTCTTCACTCGCCGAAATCATTTCGCCGTTTTGATACGACCTTGCGCCGCGCTGCGTGAAAATCTGAGCGGCCAGGTTCTTGAGGGTCAGGTTGTCAGGATCATGAGCAAGGGCGGCCTGGATGTCGTAGGCGGCGTCGTCCAGCCGGCCCTCCGCGAGAGCGTGTTGGGCGGAATCCTGGTCCATCGGAGCGCACGCGTGGATTGCGACTGCGAGGACAGCCAGGACCATCGAATTCCGTATGATATCGACGCAACGCATCCGTATTCTCTAACTACAGGCCGTCAGGGCCATTTCCAAGTACCCGATTCCTTTTGCTGAAAGAAGCCTCGCCATGCGGTGAGTTTGCCTGCCCGTCGCATCCCGCCGGCTCGCGCGCGAGCATCCGGTTGCTGAGCGCCAATTTCTTGCCCTCGCATCCGACGACACGCGGCGCCGGATTCAGCGATTCAGTCAGCGTTGCGAAATCCTTTCGATTCGCAATCAGAATCACGCATTCGTCCGATGCCCATATTTCGCGAAGCCTCGCCTCGGTGCCGATAAACCCGGCGCGCTCTTCAGGCGAATCGGCAAACGGTGCTAGTTCGCCCCAATACTCGACCAGAATTTCGCGGCGACCCGTGTAAAACGGGAGCGATTGAACGTAGTGGCGATACGACCCGGTCAGGCACTGGTCGTAAGGCTGAATCTGCCGGGCCAGAGACCGATAGGTCGTATGAGCGCCCAGATCGATTCGAGCCCCTTCCCCGAGCCATGTCGTCAGGATCATCGCGATTGCAATCGCGGCAAATGGAGGCCCCGCCAGGCGCCCCTTCCGCGCGAGCACCCACGTCGCGACCGCGCCGGCGGCAACCACTGCCGCGATTACGGCTCCATCCAGGGCCGCAGTCGCGCCGATCTTTGACCGGATCGCGGTGACCACGGCGATCGCTGACGCGGCAATTGCCGAGTTGAGCAACGCGAACCTGCCCATCAGCCGCCGCGCGCGGTCTGCTCCGATCGTCGTCAGGCGCGAGAGCGCCACGCCGGCGAGAATCGCGATAGGCGCGATCGCAGGGAGGATATACGAGCCCAGCTTGGAGCGCGGGATTGAGAAAAAAACAAAAATGATCGCGAACCAGATCGCCAGCAGGCGCATCGCCGACCGCTCGCGTCCTTTGGACGGCGATGCGCGGACTATCGCGATTGCGGTTGGGACGAAAAACAGCCACGGCCACGCGCCTGCGAGCACTATCGGGATGAAGAAATAAGGTCCCCATCCGTGCTCGCGTGATGAGACGAACCGCTGCAGATGCTCGTGAACGAAGAAAAACCGCAGGAAGCCAGGATTGCGGAGCTCCGCGAGGACGAACCAGGGAGTCACGATGACGGCGTACAGTGCTGCGCATCCAAAAAGCGGCATCCGGGAGATTTCCCGCCCGCGGTGTTCTATGAGCATCCACCCAAGCGCGATCGCTCCGCCGAGCACCAGCGCGACCGGCCCTTTGGCGAGCGTCCCAAGCGCCAGCATCGCCGACGCAATCAGCATCCATCGGCGGCCGGCGCCGCTCCGAAAATCGCCCGACCCGCTGGCCAGGTAGAACGAACCGATCGCCGCGGTTATGAAGAATGCGAGTGCGGGGTCGAGCGTCGCGAAGCGCGCGAAGACAAAGACCAGGGGACAGAGCGCAAGCGCGATCGCGCCGGTAATTCCCGCAGCCGCGCCGAACATCGCTTCCCCGATGACGCAGGTGACCGCCACCTCGCCAATCGTGAACAGCGCCGCAGGCAGGCGAATCGCAAATTCGTTTACGCCGAAAACATGAATCGATGCCGCTTCCGCCCAATAGACGAGGGGCGGCTTCTCGAAATAGCGGACGTAGTTGTCGCGCGGCGTTACGTAATCGCCGGACACGACCATCTCGCGGGCGATTTCGGCATAGCGGCCTTCATCGGGCTCCCACAACGCCGGCCTGCCCAGGGCGGGCAAATAGAGCAGCGCCGCGATTAGGGCCGAAAGTCCCGCTCGAAGCCATCGATTGCGCAGCGCCATGACCCACGAGTGTTCCGGCATAAAGCCGCTGGGTCAACGAGGGCCGTCCCCTTCACCAACTTATGCACCGGCGGTCCACGCGCAGCTTTGGCGGGGAAAAACCGACGTTACCCTATCTTTAACGAGTTGCCGCGGTTTGTCAGAATGCGATGAATCAGGCGGGGGCCTGGATTTGTGCCGTGCCCCTTGCCGCGGATGCATTGAGTCCTTCCGGCAAAATAACACCGATCTTTGGAGCGTCGGCCGCAGCTTCCCAGTCGGAGCAACTCGTGTCGATCGTAATCCCGGTTTACAACGAGTCGGCGAATCTGCCGTCGTTATGGTCGCGGCTCAGGCCGGTGCTGGTTGCGATGGGGCGGCCGTGGGAGGTCGTGCTCATCGATGACGGGTCGCGCGACAGTTCGCTGGAGATAATGCGATCGATAGCGGGAGCGGAAGAGGGCCGCGTCCGGGTAATCGAGCTGGCCCGCAACTTCGGGCAGCACTCGGCAATTCTGGCCGGCTTTCGCCATGTGCGCGGCGATATCGTTGTCACGCTGGACGCCGATCTGCAGAACCCGCCCGAGGAGATTCCGCGCCTGCTCGAAGCGATCGACGCGGGCAATGACGTTGTCGGAGGATGGCGTGAGGAGCGTCACGACGAAAGCTGGCGCCGGTACGCATCGCAACTCCACAATCGCCTTACCTCGCTGATCGTCGGCGTGCCGATGCACGACTACGGGTGCATGCTGCGCGCCTATCGCCGTCATATCGTCGATACGGTTGTCGAATGCGACGAGAAGGCGGCATTTGTGCCGGCGCTTGCCAACTCGTTTGCCAAACGGGTCACTGAAATCCGGGTTGGTCACAGCGCGCGCGCCGAGGGGAAGTCCAAATACAATCTGCTGCGCCTCGCGACTCTGAGCCTCAATCTGATAACCGGCTTTTCCCTGCTTCCGATTCAGGCGCTCAGCCTGACCGGCCTTGCGATCTTCGTTCTCGATGCCGCCTTCGCCCTGCTGCTCTTCGCGCATCGCCTTATCTACGGGCCGCAGCAGGAAGGCGCGATGTGGACCCTGTTCGCGATTCTGTTCCTGTTCGTAGGCCTGATCTTTCTGGCGCTCGGATTGATCGGCGAATACGTGGGCCGAATCTATATCGAGGTCCGAGGGCGTCCGACTTACATCGTGCGCGCGGTCCACGGCTCGGAGGCCGGCGGAGAGGGAGTCCGCAAGTAGCCCCGTGACTGTCGATGCTTCCTCTGACGCCGCGGTCAAACGGGCCGCGTGCGTTCTGTTCGCCTACCAGGAAATGGGTTATGCGTGCATGCGGTCGCTGCTCGAAATGGGCGCTCCCGTCGTGGCGCTGTTTACCCATCGCGACGACCCGGGCGAAGAGATCTGGTGGCATTCATGTGCCGATCTGGCCGTGCGCAGCGGCATCCCGCTGCACTACGCCGAAAAGATCGACGACGGATGGATCGCGACGATCGAGGCGATGAAGCCCGACGTGATCTATTCCTTTTTCTACCGAAACCTGCTGCCCGAGCGGCTGCTCGATTGCGCCAGACTTGGCGCGTACAACGTCCACGGTGCCCTGCTGCCGCGCTATCGGGGCCGGGCGTCGGTCAACTGGGTGCTGGTCAACGGAGAAACGGAAACCGGCGTGACGCTGCATCATATGGTCGCGCGAGCGGATGCCGGAGATATCGTGGCGCAGCGCGCGGTCCAAATCGACGACAGCGACACCGCACTGACCCTCTATCGCAAGCTGGTGCCGATCGGCGCGCAACTGATTCGCGAGTTCCATCCGCTGATCGCCGCGGGGCGCGCTCCGCGCCGCGCGCAGGACCTGGCGTCCGGCAGCTACTTTGGGCGCCGGCGGCCGGAGGATGGCCGAATAGACTGGCGATGGCCCGCGCGCAGGATCTTCAACCTCGTGCGCGCGGTGACGCATCCTTACCCGGGCGCATTCTGTATGCTGAACGGGCGCAAGCTGCTCGTATGGCAGGCGCAGATTGCGGACGAGAAGCTATATCGCGGAGCGCCCGGCGAGATCGTCGCCGAGGATGCCGGCGGCGCGGTTGAAGTGGCGGCGGGCGAAGGCAGCGTGTTGCTGATTCGCGCGCAGTTCGAAGGCGGCGCGGAAAGCGAGGCGCGAAACGTGCTCGCCGCGCACCTTCTCAAAGGATCGACGGTACTGACATAATCGGAGGCTACATGCGAGTTTTGATAACAGGCGGCGCGGGCTTTCTCGGCTCGCATCTCAGCGATGCGTTCATCGCGCGCGGCGACGAAGTGTTCGTGCTCGATACCGGATCGATCGCCAAGGTGCGCCATCTACTGAACAGCGCCCGCTTTCACTACATCCACGATTCCATCTTCAACGTCGAGATTATCGACAGCCTGGTCGCGAAGGCTGACCTTGTCTACCATCTCGCCGCCGTGGTCGGCGTCGAACACTACGTCGGCGATCCCTACGAGACGCTCAACGTCAACGTAAACGGCACCCAGAACATCCTCAGGGCGGCTTACAAGTACGGCAAGCGAGTGGTGTTCAGCTCGACGTCCGAAGTGTACGGCCGCAATCCAAAGGTGCCGTGGCGCGAGGACGATGACCGGGTGCTGGGCGCCACGACGATCGACCGATGGTGCTACTCGACGTCGAAAGCGGTCGGCGAGCATTTCTGCTTCGCCTACCACAAGCTCGGCCTGCCCGTAACGGTGGTGCGCTATTTCAATATCTACGGCCCGCGGCTCGACAAGGTTGACGTAGGCCGGCTTTTCACCATCTTCATGGGGCAATTGCTGCGCGGCGTGGACCTGACGGTCATCGGCGACGGCAAGCAGACCCGATGCTTCACGTACGTGACTGACGCGGTTGCCGCGACCGTCGCGGCTGGAGTGAAGCCCGAGGCCGAAGGCCAGGTGATCAATATCGGCGTTGATGTCGAGACGAGCGTCCTGGAATTTGCGCAACTGATGCTCGAGCTGTACGGACCGACCAAATCGAAGATCAAGTTCGTCAAGCAGGAAGACGTCTACGGCAACAGCTACGAGGACATCCCGCGCCGCGTTCCCGACAACACCAAGATGCGAAAGCTTCTGGGCATCGAGCCGAAGGTCTCCCTGCGCGAAGGCGTCAAGCTCTCGATGGACTGGTTCCGCAGCGATCAGGCCGTTTAACGGCGCACGCGCAAGCTCACGGTCCGCGTCCGGCCGCATCGTCGCCACTTCGGCTACGCGATGGAAGTAGCGCTCAAGATCGACGTCGATACTCATCAGGGGCTTGCCGAAGGCGTGCCGCGGCTGCGGCGGATGCTTCAGCGCGAGGGCGTGGCGGCAAGCTTCTACATCGCGATGGGTCCGGACAACTCGGGCCGCGCGATCCTGCGCGTGTTTCGCAATCGCGGCTTCCTCAAGAAGATGTTTCGCACCAACGCGGTGGCGATGTACGGTCTGCGCACGATCCTGTCGGGCACGATTCTCCCCGCGCGGCCGATCGCGCTGGCGTTCCCGCACCTGTTGCGGGGGCTCAAGTCTGACGGCTTCGAAGTCGGGGTACATGGCTACGATCATGTGCGATGGCAGGATCACATCGATGATCTCGGCGAGGGGGGAATCCGGGCGGAGCTGGAGGATGCCTTCGAGGCGTTTCATTCCATAATGGGGGAGCACGCGCGCGCTTTCGCGGCACCGGGCTGGCGCACAAATTCCATCGCCCTTCGCGCGCTCGATGAGATGAAGCTCGACTACCGAAGCGATACGCGCGGACAATCGCCCTATCGATGTATCGTGGACGGGAGCATTCTGAACGCCCCTGAAATTCCGACGACGCTGCCGACGCTCGACGAAGTGCTCGGCCGACCCGATCTGCCGGACAGCGGCGCGGTGCTCCGCTTCTATCTCGAACAGTTCAAGCCCGATGCCCTCAACGTTCATACGATTCACGCCGAGACCGAGGGGATGGGGCAGCTTGAGAGCTTCACCGCTCTCGTGCGGGCGCTGAAGGAGCGCGGCGCCCGGTTTGTCCGGATGGAAGAGATCGCGGCGGGCCTGAACCGCGCCGAACTGCCGGCCTGCGAAGTTCGCCGAATCGAAATGGAGGGCAGGGCGGGATGGGTTGCCGGGCAGGGGCCGGAAAGTACCGGGCAACCCGAATCGAAGACGGCCATCTAGTCCGCGGCCGGTTCGCCGCGCGTCTCACATCCCGTGCCGCTTTACCGGCTCGAGCCGCCCGAATTCGGGTTCCCGAAAATGCCCCCGACTGTGCTATTCGTGAGCAAAATTCATCCAGGGGAAACGTCGATGCCTTCGAGTGATCTGATTGCCGAAAGTCCCGCTCAGGTTGGTCTCGATCCCGCCAAGGTCGAGGCGCTCTTCCAGCGCGCGGAACGCGAAGTGCGCGAAGGTCTGCTGCCTGCCGTTCAGATCGCGATCGCGCGCAACGGAAAGATCGGCGCGATGCGCACGTTCGGGCGCGCCGTGCAGGGCGGCGCCGAAAAGGCCGCCACCGACGAGACGCTGTTCACGATCTTCTCTTGCACCAAGGCGATCATGTCGGCTGCCTCGTGGATTCTTATCGGCGAAGGCAAGCTCAAGACCAGCGAGCGCGTCGCCGACATCGTTGGGGAGTTCGGCACCAACGGAAAGGACGTGATCACCGTCGAGCAGGTGCTGCTTCACATCTCCGGCTTCCCCAACGCGCCGTATCCGCAGGACGAATGGCTCGACCGCAACAAGCGATTGGAGCGGTTCGCCAAGTGGCGGCTCGAATGGCCGGTGGCGAGCAAGTTTGAATATCATCCGACCTCCGGCTTCTGGGTGATCGCGGAGATAATCGAGCGGCGCACCGGCAAGGACTTTCGCGATTTCGTTCGCGAGCGAATCGCGCTGCCCCTGGGGCTGCCCGAATTGCGGGTCGGCTTGCCCCGCGAGTTCCATAGTCGCGTCGCCGAGCTGGTCTACGTCGGCGAACCGCTCTCCGACGAGGAGCGCAAGAAGCTCGGGCTGCCCGCGATGCCGGAAACCGAAGTCACCGAAGAGGCGATCCTCGGGTTCAATCGTCCGCACGTGCGCGAGGCCGGGGTGCCGGGCGGCGGCGGAATCATGACGGCGGGCGACCTCGCGCTCTTCTACCAGGGCCTGCTCCATAATCGTTCCCGGGATGGATCGCAGATCTGGAAGCCGGAAGTTCTGGAGGATGCGCGCAGGGTGCGTTCGGCGGGATACAAGGATCCCGTCTTTGGCGTGCCGGTGAATCGCGCCTTGGGCGTGGTCGTTGCCGGCGGCGACGGGCTCGCGAATTATCGCGGTTTCGGCAAGACCAACTCGCCGCTTGCGTTCGGCCACGGCGGGGCGGGCGGACAAATCGGATGGGCCGATCCGGCGACCGGCATCTCGATTGGCTACTGCACGAACGGTTTCGATCGCAACGATCTCAGGCAAGGCCGGCGCGGCGTCGCGATTTCGAGCCTCGCCGCGGTTTGCGCCGCCGGCTGACCGCGATCGGCGGCATCCGACGCGCATAGCCGGTTAGGCGCGGACAATCGCGCTTCGCTTACGCGAACGGATTGGTGACCACGATAGTGGCGGCGCGATCGGCGCCGACGCTGACGATCGCGATCGGGATTCCGGCGAGCTCGCCGATCCTCTCGATATATGCGCGCGCGTTCGCGGGCAGTTGCCCGAGCGATCGCGCCTCGCCGATCGCTTCGGTCCATCCGGGCATCTCCTCGAAGATCGGCTTCGCGGTTTCCATCGCGTGGCGCCCGGGCGGCATCGTCTCGTACCGCTTCCCCTTGTACTGGTAGGCGACGCAGATCCTGATCGGATCGATACCGGTCAGGACGTCAAGCTTGGTGAGCGCAAGCGCCCACATCCCGTTGACCCGCGCGGCAAAGCGCGCCAGCACCGCATCGAACCATCCGATGCGCCGGGGACGGCCGGTGGCGCTGCCGAACTCGACGCCTTCCTCGCGCAGCGCATCCGCCAGCCATCCCTTGATCTCGGTCGGAAACGGCCCGGCGCCTACCCGCGTCGTGTAGGCCTTGCTGATTCCGAGCACGGCCTCGAGCGTGCCCGGTCCGAGCCCGGTGCCGCCGAAGGCGGCGCTTGCGATGCAATTCGACGAAGTGACGAAAGGGTAGGTGCCGTGGTCGATATCGAGCATCGTGCCGTGCGCGCCCTCGAACAGAATTCGCTTGCCGGCCGCGATCGCCTCGGCCAGAAACTCGCCCGTGTCGCACAGGTAAGGCATCAGGCGGCGGCGCACCCGGCGCATCGCTTCGAGAATCTCGGTGGCGCTTATCGGCTTGCCTTTGAGAACCGCCTTCAGATACGCGTTCTTGTCGGCGACGGTGCGCTTGAGCTTGTCGGCGAATGACTTGAAGTTGACGAGGTCGTCGAAGCGAAGGCCGGCGCGCGACATCTTGTCTTCGTACGCCGGTCCGATTCCGAAGCCGGTGGTGCCGATCGCGCGTTTGCCCGCCCGCGCCTCGCGCATCCGGTCGATCGCGCGATGGTAGGGGAAGACGATGTGCGCTTCGTAGCTGAGCTTGAGGAAATCGCCGCGCAGTCCGCGCCGCTTTTTCAAGTCGTCAATTTCCGCGATCAGGGCGATAGGATCGACTACCGTTCCGTTGCCGATCACGCAGGTTTTGTTGGGATGGAGCGCGCCGGCGGGGACGAGGCGCAGGACGAATTTTTCTCCATCGACGACCAGCGTATGCGCGGCGTTGTTGCCGCCCTGGAAGCGGACGATAACGTCGGCATCCGCGGCCAGCAGATCGACGATTTTGCCCTTGCCCTCGTCGCCCCACTGGGTTCCGACCACCGCTACTGTCTTCATCTCTCGTCCCCCGTTGACGGCGCGCGCTTCCCCGGTCCGCGTGGGCCTGTGCTCGCGTTACCAGCGGCGGCTTTTACGACCGGCTACAACTTCAGCAAAACGGCCGATGTAATAGCCGGGATGGTCTTGAGTTTCTCCAGGATTTCGGCCGGCACCGGGCCGTCCACTTCAATCAGGCTGAGCGCGGTTCCCCCGACTCGATCGCGGCCGAGTTCGAGGCCGGCGATGTTGATTCCCGACTGCCCGAGCATCGTCCCCACGGCTCCGACCACGCCGGGCACGTCGCGATTATGCAGCATCAGGAAGTAGCCCTCCGGGACTGACTCGACCCGGAAGCCGTCGATTCGGATAAGCCTGAGCACGCGATTTCCCAGCACCGCGCCCGACACTTCGTGCTCACCCGAAGCGGTGGTGACCGTGACGGTGAGCGTATTGACGAAGTCGGTGACCTCGCGCGACCGGGATTCCGACACTTTGATGCCGCGTTCGCGCGCGATATACGGCGCGTTGACGAGGTTGAGCTCCTCGTCCAGAAAACCGCTCATCAGCCCCTTGAGGACGGCGGCGGTGATGGCGTCGGGCTTCAGATTCGATGCCTCTCCGCCAAGCGCGACCTGCAACGCCGTCGGCGCATCCGCGATTAGCTGCGCGGCCAGCCGCCCGAGCTTTTCGCCGAGGCTCAGATGCGGTCCGATGACTTCGAGTTCCTTGGGAGAGACGGCGGGGATATTCACCGCGCTCGCGATAATGCCGTCGATGAGGAAGTTGGCGACCTGCTGCGCGATATCGATCGCGACCTGCACCTGCGCCTCGTCGGTGGCGGCGCCCAGATGCGGTGTTGCGACGACGTTGTCGAACTTGAGCAGCGGATGGTCGCGCGGGGGCGGCTCTTCGACGAACACGTCGAGCGCCGCGCCGGCGACCTTGCCCGACGCGATCGCATCGGCAAGCGCGGCTTCATCGACAATTCCGCCGCGCGCGCAGTTGATGATACGCACGCCTTTTTTCATGCGGGCAAACGCGGCCGCCCCGATTATCCCGCGGGTTTCGCTGGTGAGCGGCGTGTGCACCGTGATGAAGTCCGATCGGGCGATCAGCTCATCCAGCGACACCAGCTCGATTCCCAGCCGCGCGGCCGCTTCGGGAGTGAGGATCGGGTCGAACCCGATTACCTTCATCTTGAGCCCCGCGGCCCGGTCCGCGACGATCCGGCCGATATTGCCGAGACCGACCACGCCGAGAGTCTTGTTGCAGACCTCGGTGCCCATGAACTTGTTGCGCTCCCACTTGCCGGCCTTTAAAGCGGCGGTCGCGGCGGGAATCTGCCGCGCCATCGCCATCATCATCGCGATCGCGTGTTCCGCCGTGGTGACGCTGTTGCCGAGCGGGCTGTTCATTACCACGATACCGCGGCGGGTGGCGGCCTCGAGGTCCACATTGTCCACGCCGACGCCGGCGCGCCCGATCACCTTCAGCGACGATGCGCGATCGATGATCTCGCGCGTCACCTTGGTGCCGCTGCGGATCAGAAGCGCGTCGTAGGGGCCGATTATCTCCGCCAGCTCCGCCGGCTTGAGGCCCGTCCTGATGTCGAACTGAAGCTGCGGATAGCGCTTGAGGACTTCAATTCCCTGCGGCGCGAGGCTGTCGCTCAAAAGTACGCGGAAAGTTTGCGCCATGGCCGCCTCAGATGCTCCGCGCGATTCGTGCCTGGACGGCGGTGACGCCTGCTCCGCTGGCGAACTCGTAGCCCGCGAACCTGAGCCCGGCCTCCAGCGCGCTTACCGCGATCAACATGTCGAAGGGGGTGAGGTTTCCCATGTGGCCGATACGCACCAGGCGGCCCTTCATCTGGTCCTGCCCGCCCTGCACGGCGACGCCGAGCGTGTCGCGCATGTATTTGACAATCTTGCCCGTGTCGATTCCTTCCGGCGCGATGAGCCCGGTTACCCCCGGTGCGGGAGAATCGGGCGCGATCAGCTTGAGACCCAGGGCGATGCCCGCCTCGCGCGTCGCCTCGGCCATCACCTGATGGCGCGCGAAGACGCGGGGCAGGGTTTCATTCAGAAGCAGTTCGAGCGACTTGTTGAGTCCGAAAATCAGCGAGACCGCCGGAGTAAAGGCGGTGGTATGCTCGTCGCGCTGGGCTTTCAGCTCCTTCATCAGGTCGAGGTAAAACTTGGGAGTCCGGTTTTTCTTCGCGGCCTCCAGGCCCCGATCCGACAGCGCGACCATCCCAAGCCCCGGCGGCAGCATCAGCGCCTTCTGGCTTCCCGTCACGAAGGCATCGACGCCCCATTCGTCCATCTTCTGCTCGAAGACGCCGACCGAGGTGATTCCGTCGACGACCAGCAGGACATCGCGGCGCCGCGCCACTTCGCCGATCTGCGCCACCGGATGAATCGCGCAGGTCGAGGTCTCGCTGGCCTGCACGAAGACCGCTTTGGATTCGGGATGCGCCTTGAGGGCGTCCTCGATCTGTTCGGGGCGCACCGCGCGGCCCCATTCCACCTTCACTTCGTGGGCCACCATCCCGAACGCCGTCAGCATCTTGCCCCATCGCTCGCCGAACTTGCCGCCGTTGACGAACACGGCGTGATCGCCGGGCGAAAGCAGGTTGATGACCGATGCTTCCATCGCGCCGGTGCCCGACGACGCGATCAGGATGACCTCCTGCCGGGTGCCGAACAGGGGTTTCATCCGCTCCCGCGCCTGATCCAGCGTGGCGCTGAATTGAGGGGTGCGATGGTGGATGATGGGTTGCGCCATCTCGAGCAGCACTTCGGGCGGCACCGAGACGGGTCCTGGGGTGAACAGATATCTTTTTGTGGGTGTCACTCTCGGTTTTTACCGGGTCGGGGGCGCTTTCGACGAGCCAAAAAAAAGCCTGGTGTCCGCGGCCGCGGAACGCCAGACCCCGATGTAATTTACCCGGGACATCCCGGGCCCCCGTCCTCTGTTATCTGGATAACGGAGCGAATATGAGGAGTCAAGTTTGTCCGTTCACAGGCGCGAAATTTGCGCACAATGCATTTCCAATTTGAAAAGCCGCGCGGGCTGCGGCTAAGTTTGTGAGTCTGCGATGCCGATAGAACACGAAACCCGCGACGGCGCCCTGGTCTGGATCCGCAACCCTATCACCGGAGTCATCTCGTACGTCGTGGACGTGCGCAACAAGAGTTTCGCCTTTACCCTCGGGCTGCGCGACGAGCCCGTCGAACCCGCCCATCTGACCGACGAACAGATTCGCAACGCCACCAAAAGCTGTCCCTTCTGCCCCGGTAACGAGCATCTCTGCACCGAAGAGCTCTTCCGATTGACCCCGGACGAATTTCCGGAATGGACGGCCAGAGATCGGCGCGACGGCGATCGATGGGTGGTGCGCGTGTTCAACAATCTCTTTCCGCGAATTCCCGCGGAGCTGACCGGAGGACGCAACGAGTCCTATATCGTGGTCGAGGATCCGCGCCATTTCATCGACTCGCCCCGTTCCCACGGAGACCTGGTGTCCACCAGCATGCTCGGCGAACGCCATTTCCGCCATCTGCTGGAAGCCGACGTGCGAGTGATGCGCCGGGCGGGCGAAAACCGCTCGGTTCGCGCGGTCGTCATCCGCAAGAACCAGGGGCGGGAGTCGGGCGCTTCGCAGCCCCATCCCCATCAGCAGATCATCGGATCTCCCGAGCCGTTCCCCGCGGTCGCGGCCGAGGCGCGCGCCGAACGCGAAACGCCGGGATTGTTCGAAGAGATTGTGACCTTGATGGATCGGCTGGGCCTGATGATCGAAAACGAGGGCGGCGTCGTCAGCTACGCCAGCCCTATCGGCGCATTTCCGCGAAGCTACGACATCATAATGCCCGAGCATCGCGGCGCCACGCTCGCGGACTTGTCGGCGGATGAGATGGGGCGATTTGCGGGCGCCCTCTACAGGATCCTGCGCATCCTGGGTCCTCTGCCGCTCGATTACGAAATCCATCAGGGAGAAGGGGTCCCGCTCCATGCGCACGTCAATGCGCGGCTGTTCCCGTACTCGAATGTAGCGGGAACCTTGAATCTTCCGAGCACGCTGCTCGAACGCACCTCGCAAATCCGAAGCGCAATCTCGCGGTCGGGCCGCCGCTGATTCGCGCCGAGCGCCCGAACTCGCGCGCAATCCGGCCCGCGACCGCGGCGCGGGATCGTCTAAAGGGGCGGCTTTCCGAAATTGTCGTTGAGCAGCTTCCAGGAACCGTCCTCCTGATGGCATGCCGCGAGCGAGCCCTGCAGCGCTTCGCCGGCAAGGATGACCGTCTGTTGATAGCGGCGGCATCCGTTGGGAACGTCCGCGCCCCCGTCTTCCACCATCGTCCCCTTGAGCCCCGTTTTGTCGTCGCTCCAGGCGACGGGGATGCCGGGAGATCCGCCCTGAGCCTCGGTAAGCGCCTGCTCCTGAGCATCGCGGATACGATCCGAAGGCGGCGTCTCCTTGCTGCCGATATAGTTTCCGGCCGTGCGGATAAGCAGCCCTGTTCCCATCCCGGCGCCGATGCAACCCGAGAGACCGGCCGCGGCCGCTATCGAAACGAGTAAAACGCAAACCTTCACGGCATCTCGTTCGAAGATTCGGCCGGCGGATGCGCCGGGAAGATTGCTCCCTTACATCCCGTGCATCAGGCCGCGCATGAGCCCGCCGGAGCCGCTGTGCGCCCTGCTCATTCGATTTTTCATCCGCTCCGAGACGCAAAGCAGTTGATCCTTCACGTTCGTGCAGGTTCCGTCTTCGCTCTGGCCGTCGCGCCGCGTAAACGAACACGGGTCGTTGGCGGATTTCCCCGAGCAGGCCGCAGCCAGCCGCTCTTTCATCTGCGCACGGCCGCCCTCCGGGTTGTCCTGCGCGTATGCCGTTTGAAACGTCGCAACCATCGCGAAGACGGCTGCCGCAGTCAGTAAAATCGTCTTCATCTTTGAGATCCTGTCCTCGAAATTGATGCGCGATGACACGTCTTAAGACGAACGAGACGCGCCGATGGTTTCGCGACGGGAGTTTCAGACCGCATCGCGCGCGCGATGTTCCATAATCCGCGCGATCGATCCGCGCAGGCACGCCGAAGAGCTTTGGAACGGAACAAAAGGCAACATTTCGCAACAATTTCAAAATTCGCGATCTCCCGTCGAACCAGGCGCGGTTGATCTCCGCGGCGCAATCCAGGTTCCAAAGATGTTCGGCGGCGAGGTCCACGCGTTATCTCTCCGCCGGCGACAGTGCGCCTCGCAAATTTTGCTCGCAAAGCCGCATCCACAATGCGTCAACAGCAAAACCGGCAATGGATGGAATCCGGACCGCGCCGCGCAAGTCCCGTCATGGCGCCTGGCAGTTCGGGATGATATGCACGTCGATGGAAACAGAGCGGTCGGGAGGGAGGCTCGATGAGTGCGGGGAAAATCAAGGTCGGCATTCTCGGCGCGGGCGCGATGGGATCGGCGCATGCCGAGTCCTATCGCAACCTGGACCAGGTCGAGGTCAGCGCCATATTCAGCCGCGATTCGAGCCGCGCCGCGGACGGCGCGGCGATATGCGGCGCACGCCCATGCACCGTCGCGGTCGAGATTCTCGACGATCCCTCGATTGACGCGATCGACGTGTGCGTCCCGAGCGTGAACCATCGCGAGTACGTGGTCGCGGCGCTGCAGCATGGCAAGCACGTGTTCTGCGAAACTCCGTTCGCGCTTTCGATCGAAGACGCACGCGCGATGATCGCGGCGGCGCGCCACGCGAAGCGGATCCTGATGGTCGGGCTGCTGATGCGATCGATTGGGCATTATGAGCATGCGCGGCGCGCCGTCACGTCCGGCGAGTACGGAAGGCTGCTTGGCGTAACCGCTTATCGGCTGGGCTCGTATCTCCATCCGGGAGCGCCCGATCACAAGCCGCACTATTCGGACCCATCGACGGAGTTGATGACGTTCGACTTCGATTTCATCCAGTGGCTGATGGGGCGACCGGCCCGGATCAGCGCATCCGCGATAGTGACGAAGCAGGGGACTCCCGGCGAGATTTCGGCGGTACTCGGCTATGACGATGGGCGCAGCGCGGCCGTGCTCGCCAGCGGCGTGATGCCCGGGAGCTTTCCATTCTCAGCAGGCTATCGCGCGGTATTCGAGCGCGGCGCCCTGGACCTTCAGAACGTGTTCGAGGCGGGTCCGCCAAAAACCACCTTCACGTTCTACCCCGCCGAAGGAGAGGCGCAGGCCGTCGGCATCAAGGGCCACGATCCCTACGAACAAGAATTGCGGCTCTTCGCCGAGGCGATAGGCGGCAACGCAACCGAAGCGGATCTGCTCGCGCCCGAGCATGCGATGGATGCGCTTACGCTCTCGATTGCCACACAGAGATCGCTGCGCGAGCGCCGCACGATCGAGCTATAAAAGATGCGATGAGCGCGAGACAAACACCGGCCCGAATGCGCCACAATCGCGGCCGGCCCGGGCTCCTCATCTTCAGGGAAAGCCCGACATGTCCGAAACCGAAAGCGGCCTTGAGGGCGACAGGCGCTTGAAGCTGCCCTATATCACGAAACCTGCCGTCGTTGACCAAGTATCTGGTGAGCGTGTACCAGCGCGGCTCCTCCGGCGAGCAGTCCGAAAGGCAAAACAAGGGGATTTCTCGACCTCGCGAACTTCGCCATCACGAAGCCACCGACAGATGCTGCGCTGCAAAACGCCACATACTGATTCCGGTCGGCGCCAATCAGATAGATACCCATCATCACCGATGCCCCCGCATCAATGAGCCGTTCGAAGTGAGCCGAACGTAGCGCGAACCACGCCGAGACCAAATCCCCCAAATACCAGGCTCAAGCCCACGAGCAGCTGCAGAGTCGGACCAGGCCGGCCAACCGTTCTCCACCGATGCCTCATGGTGAAGCCAAGAAGATATCCTCCGGCGCCTCCGACAAGAGTTGTCCCCACTACCACGGGTAGAAGGTGGCTATGTGTGAATAGGAACAGCGCTAATCCAACGCTGCCAGACCGAACAACGCCCGCCAAAGATGATTGGCACCTGAAATGATTCGTTGCGCGGTGTCATGTCGTTCCTCGCTGTAGGTTACAGTGAAGGGGAGGCAGGTCCGGCGATTCCGAGGCTTTCCACGGCGACTATCGCCTCGTACGTACCCCACATCATCCCCGCCAATGTCCCGAACCAACTCCAAGCTCGGGTTAGCCGAAGTACGTTCCGATATAAGGTCCGGATTCTGCGCCAGAGGCCGGTTGATTGGGTCGTTGTTCACGTACGCATACAGGTTAATTGCCCGCCCGCGTAGCCGATGGGGTCGGGGGACATGAAGCGTCCAAACAGCGAGTTATATGCGCGGTCGCGGAAGTTGTACAGATTCGTGGGGCGCAGCGCCGTTCATCACCACGTCGCGTCCGCTGAACCAACATGGATTCACGCCGTTCCCGGTGAAGCTGGTCGCGGTGTTGCCGAACGGCCCGTAGGTGTACTGGCCCGCGACGTTTCCACCCGCGAAGACAACCGCCAGCGTCGAGTTGCGCGCATCCCTGAACAGCGCCTCCGCCGCGCCGCTTGGTCCCATCCTTCACCTAAGCAAGAATAATATCTCTGGCTTCACAATTTGTCCCTCTTGGTTGATGGATAGGGGCGGTGGACTGTCGCTACCGGAACGGTCGTTTCGCTCTGCCGTAGACTTGACGGCAGGAAGGCCGGCCCGCGACGCCGAGGCTGACGACCAGTGAAACGAAGCCGTCGCGGCGAAGATCTCTGCGAGGGGACGGTGCGCTAGCGGGCTTTCCAGGCTGGTTTGCGTTTTTCGAGGAAGGCGCGGACGCCTTCTTTGGCGTCTTCGCTCTGGCGGACTTCGCGGGCCATCCTGAGCAGGTCGTCGTGCCATGCGTCGAAAGTCTCGCTCATGCATCGGCGCACCGTCGCCTTCATCGCGCGCAGCGAGAGGGGAGCGTTGCCGGCGACTTTCTCGGCCAGGGCGGTGGTGACTTCGGCCAGCTTCGCATCGGGCACCACTTCGTGGACCATGTTCATTTCGCGGCCGCGGGCGGCTTCGATGAGGTCGGCGGTATAGAGAATCCATGCGGTATTGGCGGAGCCGCAGACTTCGATCAGCTTGCGCGTGAAGTCGTACGGGACCATCAGGCCGACGCGTCCGAGGGTCATCCCAAGGCGCGCACCTTCGCCCGCGATGCGCAGGTCGCAGTGAAGGGCGAGTTCAAGGCCGCCGGCGAGGGCCGCTCCCTGGATGGCCGCGATGGTGGGGACGGGAAAGCGCTCGAGGCGCCCGAAAACCGATTCCAGCGAAGTGGGATTGTGGCCGCCTTCGGCTTCATCGACTTCCTTCAGATCGATTCCGGCGCAGAAGCTTGCGCCTTCGCCGCGGATGAGCAGGGCGCGGACCTCGCGATCGTTTTCGAACTGCGCGAGGGCTTTGTTAATCGCCTCGATCAGGGGCTGGTTGAGGGCATTGCGTTTTTCGGGGCGGTTGAGAGTCAGGACGGCATAGTTTGGATGGCGGGTAACCTTGAGGACTTCCTCGGCCATTGCGGTCGCTCCTTGGATGTATCGGCAAGTGTCGATGAGTGATTACGGCCGCCAGCATCGCATAGTGCATTCGGCGCGTTCAAGGACGCACCGCGCGCGGCGCGTCCCGGGGGCGGTGCAGCTACACGACGATGCTCAGCATCTTGTTGGGAACGAAGATGATCTTCTTCGGCTGTTTGCCGGCGAGATGGCGCGCGACGCCGTCGCTTTTGAGCGCGAGGCCGGTCACTTCGGCTTCTCCGGCGCCCGCGGCGACCTGCAGGCGATCGCGGAGCTTGCCGTTAATCTGCACGACGACGGTTACGGTCTCTTCGCGCGTCAGGGCTTCATCGAACTTCGGCCAGGGCTCGAGATGGACGGACCGCGAATGTCCGAGTGCGCGCCATAGTTCTTCGCCGACATATGGCGCCATCGGCGCGAGCATCACAATGTAGCTTTCGACGACGAACCGATTCATCTCGGCGGGTTTCAGCTTCGAGAGGTGATTCAGATGATCCATCATCGCGGCGACGGCGTTGTTGAAGCGCATCCGTTCGATATGTTCGGTGACGATGCGAATGGTCTTGTGCGCCTTGCGCAAGGTGTCTTCCGACGGCGCTCCGTCGGGGCATCCGGCGTCGGCGTAGCGACGGACCATCGTCCATACGCGGGCGATGAACTTGCTGGTGCCGGCGACTCCGCCTTCGTTCCAGTTGGTGGCTTCGTCGAAGGGGCTCATGAAGAGTTCCCACAGCCTGAGCGCGTCGGCGCCGTACTTGTCGATCATGGCGTCGGGCGTGACGACGTTGCCCTTGCTCTTGGACATTTTCTGTCCGTCAGCCGCCCAGACCATCCCCTGGTTGCGCAATACGGGGAAGGGCTCGTTGAATCCGATCAGACCGGCATCGTACATCACCTTGGTCCACATCCGCGCGTAGAGCAGATGCATGACGGCGTGCTCGGCGCCGCCGACGTAGAGATCGACGGGCAGCCAGTAATCGGCGGCCTTGCGATCGAAGGGCGCCTTGTCTTCATGAGGCGACGCGAAGCGCAGGAAGTACCACGATGAGCACGCGAAGCCATCGAGAGTGTCGGTCTCGCGCTCGGCGGGTCCGCCGCACTTCGGACAGGTGGTGTTGACGAACTCGGGTACGTTGGCGAGCGGCGAGCGTCCGGTTCCGGACGGCTGGTAATTCTTCATCGGCGGCAGCCGCACCGGCAGTTGATCGTCGGGGACCGGAACGATCCCGCATGAGCCTTTGCAATAGACGATCGGAATGGGGCATCCCCAGTAGCGCTGGCGCGAGATCAGCCAATCTCGCATCCGGTAGCTGATGGTCGGCTTGCCGATTTCGTGTTCCTCGGCATATTTGCAAACGGCGCGAATCGCTTCCGCGGTCGCCATCCCGTTCAGGAAGCCGGAGTTGATCGCGATGCCGTGGTCGGTGAAGGCGCGATCGGCGGGGGGCGCGGAGCCGTCGGCGGGCGCGGTTACGCGCGGAATCTCGAGTCCGTACTTCGAGGCGAACTCGTAGTCGCGCTGGTCCTGTCCGGGCGCGGCCATGATCGCGCCGGTTCCATAACCCATCAGCACGTAGTCGGCGATCCAGATCGGGATGTCCTTGTCGGTGAAGAGGTTGTGCGCATAGGCGCCGGTGAAGACGCCGGTCTTCTCCTTCACCGTGGACATCCGCTCGATCTCGCTCTGGCGGCGCGCCTCGGCGGCGTACTGTTCGACGGCGGCGCGCTGCGCGGGCGTGGTGATCTGGGCGACGAGCGGATGCTCGGGCGCCAGAACCATGAAGGAGACTCCGAATACGGTGTCGGGCCGGGTGGTGAAGAAGCGAACTTCCTTGCCGGGATGGCCGGTTACGGGGAAGGCGAGTTCCGCGCCCTCGCTGCGGCCGATCCAGTTGCGCTGCATCAGCTTGATCGGCTCGGGCCAGTCGATGCGGTCGAGGTCTTCGAGCAGGCGGTCAGCGTACTGGGTGATCCTGATGTACCATTGCTCGAGGTCTTTGCGGGAGACGGGCGAATCGGTGTGCCGCCAGCAGCATCCGTTGACGACCTGCTCGTTGGCCAGGATGGTGCGGCACTTGTCGCACCACCATTGCGAGCCGGTGGCGCGGTAGGCAAGGCCGCGTTTGTAAAGGAGCAGGAACAGCCACTGAGTCCATCGATAGTACTCGGGCGAGGACGAGTTTATCTCGCGCGTCCAGTCGTAAGCGCATCCGGAGATGGTGAGCTGGCGCTTGAAATTGGCGGCATAGCGCGGGACGGTTTCGGTGGGATGAGACTGGCGCAGGAGCGCCTCGTTTTCAGCCGGCAGGCCGAACGCGTCCCATCCCATCGCGTGCAGGACGTTGTAACCCGCCATCCGCTTGTAGCGGCCGATGACGTCGCAGGGGACGTAGTTGTGCAGATGGCCGACCGACAGACCGTTGCCGGAGGGGTAGGGGAACATCTCGAGGACGTAAAACTTGGGACGTCCGGGATCCTCGCGGGTGAGGTAGAGCCGGATCTGGTCCCACTGTGCCTGCCAGTAGGGTTCGATTTTTTTAGGGTCGTAGCGTTCGTCCATCGCGGATGCGCACAAAGCCTTTCGGGAGGTCAAGTCTATCGCGTCCATCCGGGGCGTGAAACGGGCGTGGTGCGCGGGCGGCCGAAAGGCGAATACGAGCTCGCCGCGATGAAACGAACAGGCGTTAGGCTTGCTTGACATAGCGCGATCGGGCGCGTTATTCGCACAAGAGCCTTGAACAGGTGGTACGGGAAGTGACGCAGACGCTCTCTATCGTGACCGATTCAAGTGTGGATTTGCCGGGCGAAGAGATACGGCGATGCGGGATCGAAGTAGCGCCGATCCAGGTCGCGTTCTCGACCGAGTTTTTTCGCGACGATGCGCTGCAGCGGGCGGAATTTTATCGCCGGTTGCCGAGCGAGCCGCGCCTGCCGGTGATTGCGGCCGCGATGCCGGCGGATTTTCTGGCGGCATATCGCAAGGCGAGCGAGCGCGGCGCGAACGTGCTGTGCCTGATCAATCCCTTCGAGTCGTGCTCGACGTACACGGCGGCGTATTCGGCCGCGGTGGTCGCCAAACGCGACCATCAGATCTCCGTCGATGTGCTCAACACGGGGCGCGCGCTGGTCGCGCTCGGCGCAACCTGCATCGAGGCGGCGGAGATGGCGATGCGCGGGGCGGGCCTGCAGGAGACGGTGGCGGCAATCGAGGAAGCGACGCCGCAGATTGATACATATCTTGCCCCCGCGACCAGCGAGTACCTGGAACGCGACGGGCGCATCTCGATCTACGAGATGACGGTGGGATCGCTGCGCGGGATGCTTCCGCTGATCCGCGTATGGGGGCGCGTAGCGGTGATTGATAAGGCGCGCACGCAGGCCGAGAATATCGAGAAAATGCTGCGTCGCGCGGAGCAGGAGCTGGGCGGCCGGGATGCGACGATGGTGGTGAGCCACGCGTCGAATCCGCAGGGAGCCCGGGAACTGGCGGAGGCGGCGAAGGCGCGGCTCAAGATCAAACGGCTCGTAACGACCGAGCTGGGACCATCAGCGGGCGGTTACTGCGGCGCGGGCACGGTAGGACTGGGATGGTGTCCGGCGCTGGCGAAGCTCAACTGACGTGCGCAAGGGAGTGACGAAATGAAATTCGGAATCTTCTACGAACACTCGGTACAGAAGCCCTGGAGCCGCGAATCGGAGTTGCGCGCGTATCACCAGGCGCTGGAGCAGATCGAACTGGCCGACGAGCTCGGATTCGACCAGGTCTGGGAAGTCGAGCATCATTTTCTCGAGGAGTATTCGCATTCCTCGGCGCCGGAGGTGTTTCTGGCCGCGGCCGCGGCGCGCACCAAGCGCATCCGGATCGGCCAGGGAATCGCGGTGTCCCTTCCGCAGATGAACCATCCGGCGCGCATCGCGGAGCGCGCCGCCGCGCTCGATCTCATCTCGAACGGGCGGCTCGAATTCGGAACCGGGCGATCGGCGACCTGGACCGAAGTGGGCGCGTTCGGAATCGATCCCGACAACACCAAGGAGATGTGGGACGAGGTCATCCGGGCGATACCGCGGATGTGGACCGAGGACGAGTTCGAGTGGAACGGCAAGTATTTCAAGATGCCGCCGCGCAACGTGGTGCCGAAGCCGATCCAGGATCCTCATCCGCCGATGTGGGTGGCGGTTTCGTCGCCGGAGACGGCGGTGCAGGCGGCGGAGCGCGGGATCGGGATGCTGGGGGTCACGCTCGGCACGCCGGCGGATTACAAGCGGTTGGTGTCGGACTATCGAAGGATCATCAAGCATTGCGATCCGGTGGGAAAATTCGTGAACAACCAGGTGAACGCGGCAAGCTGGCTCTATTGCGGCGAGGATGAGAACGAGGCGCGCGCGGTCGGCGGCGCCGCGGCATTCAATTTCTTCCGCACCGCGGCGCATCTGGTCGGGCTCGGCGGGATCTATCCGTCGCACGCGTACACCGCCCAGGCGAACGCGACGGCACTGCTCAGCCAGGCGGAGATCTTTTCGCTGCGCGAGGGTTTTCCGGTCGGCACTCCGGAGCAGATCGTCCAGAACTTGCGCTATTGGGAAGAAGTCGGAGTCGAGCGCGTCGTGTGCATGATCAATTTCGATCAGCAGATTCCGCAAAAGAAGGTGCTTGCCAGCCTGGAGCGGTTCGCCAAGTACGTGATGCCGGAGTTTGCGGAGGACCGGAGCGCGGCCTCGACGCCGGGTTCATCGAAGAGCGGTCCCGAAGCTCCGCCGATGCCTGCATAGGCGGTCACGCCGTTCGAGCGAATTTCAGGAGATACCCAAGTGCCAGACGAAGGACGCGCTCGCCATCAGGATTATCTAATCGAGTTGCCGAAAGATCGGCGCGGGTATCCGCCGCTGCCGTGGGTTTGCGCGAAGGTTCGGTTGATCAACGTGTACTTCGAGGTTCTCAAGGGGCCTCTGCTCGATCGGTTGCCGCCTGAGTTCTGCCGCACGTCGCCCGCGTATTGCCGGCTGATAATCGCGGAGCATCCCGAGACGCCGGCGGGCGCGTTTCGCGACGCGACGATCGCGCTGGGATGCAGGATGAACATGATGCCGGCCGCGTTCGTGGCGGCATCGATCACCGACAACGATAAGGTGCTCGAAGCGGGAATCTTCGAGCGCGGGTTTCCGAACGCTTTTGGCAGGATAGAGTTCGATGCGGATGGGAGCGGGGCGCGCGCGCTCGTCAGCGACGCGCAGGGGCCGCTGATCGAGGTAGTCCTGCCGACCCTCCAGACAATCGAGCCGAGCCGCCTTGCCTACGATCATGTCGATGCTCTGAAAACGACGATGGAAGGCAAGACGGAGCTTTTAGCCACCAAGCCCGATCTCAAGATCGAGCACGCCGCGATCTGCAAGAACGCGCGCGTCGAATATCCCGCCGAGCGTCCGGACACGCCGTGGCAGGCGCTACGATGCCGTAACGTTGTCAGCGCGCAGTTTGTGCGAGGCACGCGGACGTTTGATGCGGCCCGTCCCCCGGGCTGAGCGGATGCTTCCGGTGCGGAAATTTTGTTGACCGGATTTCAGTCGCGCGCTACGAAAATTAGACGATTTCCGTGACCATCGGGAGGTGGTTGATGCGCTACGGGGGATGGTACCAGATTGCTTTTGAGCGCGAGCTTGAGCAGGCCGTGAGCTCGGTGCCGGTGGGAGATCGCCGGCTGCTCATCGTTCGGCATCAGGGCGAAATCAACGTTTACGACGCCATCTGTCCGCATCGCGGCGCCGACCTTGGTATCGGCGGCAAGCTGGTCGAATCCAACATTATTACGTGCCCCTATCATGGGCATCGCGTGTCGCTGGGAGGCGAGGGCGGGGGACCGTACTGCGTCCGCAAGTATCCCGTACAGGTGCGCAGCGGGCTCGTCTTTGCGCTGATCGGCGGTTTTGAAGAAGGCAAGCTGCCGGAGATGCTCGATTACCTGGAGCGCACGCACAAGATCTTTCCCGGCTTCACCAAGACCATCAAGGTTCCCCCCGAGATGGTTATCGAGAACGCGTTCGATTGGGCGCACTTTCCGCCCGTGCACGATGTGATCAAGGTGGAGTACGGCGAGCCGACCATCGAGGATGGCGTGTTCACCGCTACCACCACGCTGCGCGTGGGACCGTCGATGTGGCAGGGGACCGACGACGGGTCCCATCACGATGACGGCTCGACGTGGGTCGAGGTGCCGCTGCTGGCGCGCGCGTACAGTCCGAATCTGACGATTACGCAGGTCGCGGTGGGTGGCGGCGACCATCCGCATTTCGTGATCGCATCGGCGGTGCCGATGCTGGACGGAACTTCGACAATCCGGCTGTCGGTTGCGATGCCGCGACTGGCGGAAGGGATCGATCCTCCGCAGGAGCTTGCCGATATCATCCTGCAGTTCGAGAGCATGGGGCTCGAGCAGGATCGTCCGGTATGGGAGAACCTGGCGCTCGACATGACGCCGCAGTACACGGCGGACGACGAGAACGTTCTGAAGTACCGAAACTTCTGCGAGCGCTTCATCCTTAACGGCCGCGCCTGATGAATCCGGCGGGACGGCCGCGCAAGCAGGCGGGATGAATTATCCCGAACTCTGACCGCGGCTCGCATCGCCGCGAAGCATCGAGGGCGGCCGGTCGTTAGAGGCAGCCGCCGAAGGCTCGGTGTCGAGCGGCACGCCGCATCGCGAGAGCACTTTTCTCAGTTCTAGCAGAACCGGAGACACTTCGGCGTTCCAGTCTTCTCCCTGCTCGTCCCACGCGCGCTGTTCGGCCTCCACCGCCAACCGGTCCTGCTCGAACACCGACTGAGCGAAGTAGCGGATAACCGGCCAGGCGAGAGAAAGAATCAGCGGAGTCTTCGGCCGCCGGACCATCAGGATACCGAAGCTGCGGTTGGTCCGCTGATCGGCATCGAGGGGCACGTACGATGCCCACAGCCTGATCGCGGGGACATCGGAGTGGGCGCGCAGGACGGTCAGCTCCTGATGCGGGTAGTTGGTCCGTATCGTCATGAGCTCGTAGTCGCGTTCGATGGCGGATTGATCGCTCTTTCCGCCCATCACGAGAAAGTCGGCGCCGACGTGCTGCTTGCCGCCTTCGAATTTGTATTGAGCCTCGGTCCAGTTGGGGCCGGTACGGTAGTTCAGCATCACGGGCTGGATTCCTCCCATGAGGCTGCGATGAAGAAACTGATGGTTCATGTCCATCAGGTTTTCGTGCATGAAGGTGTAATGGCACTTGAGCGTGCGCTCGAAATACATCGTGCGGTATTCAGGTGACGACCACTCGGGGATGGACGGGAATTCGGTTTTATCGGCCAGATCGGGGTTGCCGGGGAAGATGAAGAGAAGGCCGAATGCCTCGCGGCACGGGTAGCTGCGGACGCATCGCGCCGCCTCCGGCATCTTGCCGCCGTCGGCGAGGTAGGGGATGCGCGCGAGGCGTCCCGTCGAGCTGTAGCACCATCCATGGTAGTTGCACTGCAACTGATCGCCCTTGACGACGCCGAGATGGAGCGGGAGCTGGCGATGGGCGCATCGATCTTCGAGGGCAAACACGGAACCGCTTTCGGTCCGGACCACAACGATCGGATCGCCCGCGAAAACAACGGGGAGGGTGCGCCCTTTTTTAAGATTGGCGGATAGGGCAACCGGGTACCAGAAATCTGGATGAATTCCGATTCGGCGAAGATCAGGATCGCTGGAAAAACCGCCGGAAAGTTTCATGCCGACCTCAGCGTTTACGAACCATCGTGAGACCATCCGCGATTGCCAGCATGACCGCCTCGACGCGATCGTCGCGGGCAACAAAGTCATTCAGCTCGCGGATAGCCCTGGTGTCCTCACTTTTGTCTTTGTCGTTCAGTACCGTGCCGCCCCACAGGACGTTATCGATCAGGATTAGTCCGTTCGGGCGCAGACGCTTCAGAATTTCTTCATAGTAAGCACGGTAGTTGGCCTTGTCAGCATCGATGAACCCGATATCGAAGCGATAGGACTCAGGCAGCGATCGCAGCGTTTCGAGTCCCGGGCCGAGTTTGAGCGTGATTTTGCCGGCGACGCCGGCCTTTTCCCAGAACCGGCGAGCGACGGCCGTCCACTCCGCGCTCACATCGCAGCACAGAAGCTTGCCGTCCGGCGGGAGCGCGCGGGCAACGCATAACGAGCTGTAACCGGTGAACGTTCCGACCTCGACCGCGGAGCGGGCGCCGATCGAGGCGGTAAGGATGCCCATAAAGGTGCCCTGCTCAGACGCAATCTCCATCATGCTGATCGGTCCGAGCCGCGCGGTTTCTTCCGAGAGTTCGCGGCGTACGGGGTCGCCGTTATGCCCGTGCGCGACGACGTATTCGTACAACTCCGGAGACAGGTTGATGAATTTATTAAGGCCGGCCATGGCGAAAAGGATTGCATCTTCACCGCGAACAGGAAAGCGAGTCGGTGAAGTGCCGATCGCGTGCAGGGAAACCTGGCGGGATGAGTCTTGCTATTTGCCGCCCAGGTAGGCGAAATCGCCGCGCTCGTTGACCGTCAGGGTGCCGGTGAAGATCGCGGGGCGCCGATCGCTCGTCGCAATCTTGTAAATCATCTCCGGCTGCCCGACTTCGAAGAACGAATCGTCGGCGCTCAGCACGTAGAGCTTTTCGCTGCCGTCGGTATCGGTAGCGCCGATGAACATCGAGCCCGTCGCGGTCAGGATCGGATCGCCGAGTGATTCGAGCTCGGTGCCGAACGGAGTCAGCTCTCCGCGCTGGAGGCGGATATCGAGCTTCTGATGCGCCAGGCGGAAGACCACCGGCAGCCGCGCGCATCCTGCCAGAACCGCCGTGGTTCCATCCGCCATCAGGCCGGGGCGACCGGGAGACAGATAGGTCACGGGGCCGAGCGGGGTCGTGGTGCCGGTCGGCAGAATTCGCGCCATCGAGCCGTTGCTGTAGAGAAAGAGAGCCGAGCCCGAGGAGGTTTTCGCCGTGAACGCGATAAGTGTTCCCTGGGGCGAGGGCAGAGTGGCAGGCAATCCGAAAGGCCGCGCGTAGCGGCTGTGATTCGGTCCGTATTCGCCTTCGACCGCCAGCTCAGAGATTCCGTTTTGCCGCGATGCGATCAGGAGTGACTGGCGATGCCCCTGCGGCGCATCCTTGTCGGATTTATCGGGCGGATAGGCGAGCCAGGCGTTGAAGACGACCTGTCCGTTTTCCCCCATCTGCGGACTGCCGAAGGCGAGCACCGCGATCTCATGCCCCTGGTTGGTTTTGTCGCCGGAGTGGGCGAGGCAGGAGAGGGTGCCGTTCGAGTAATAGAAGAGCGCATCGCGTTTGTCAGCCATATGCGACATGAACGCGATATTTCCCTTGGCGTCGGCGACGGGATAGGGGTCGCCATTCAGCAGAGGGGCGCAATCGTGATTGGGAGCCGGGTCCACGGCGCGCGCGACGCGGTAGGGCGGCGCGACGTTGGGATCGCCGACATAGACTCCCCACTTGATCTTTTTGTCTTTGCTGGTGGTTTCCGCGCCGAACAGCACGCGCCCGTCCGGCATCATCGAGGGCACGCCGAGCTCGGAGAAGGTGGTGCCATCGGGAGCGGGAAGGCCGACCGCGGTGACTAGAACTGGCTCGCCGTCGCTGTCGCTGGCGTACAGGACGTTGGAGGTGGAATCTTCGAGGCTTGCCCCCTCGCCCTGGAGTGTGAGGGAAACGGCGTGAGCGCTAACCGCGTACCCGAGTAACAGAGCGAGCGCGGGGCCCAAAGCCCTGATTTTCATCGCAATCCTCCCCCGCCTGAATCAGTTATAGCGAGCCTTCGCTTACGAAATTCTTATAGACGGGTTGCCAGCTTAACTGCAATGGGCAAAGTGCGGCGGCTCCTGGGAGCCGCCGCCGTATGCCATGATGAACGAATCTTTTTTCCGCTTCTATTCCATCGTCATCCCCCTTGTTAAAGCGCTATTTCGAGCCCGCGGCCGCGCCGGCATGAATCGCGAATCCGGCGGGAGCGGCGATGCCGCTTTGCGAGCGAGTCTGCGCCCCTGAGACACATTCACGCAGCACGCCGATATAGGTGCGGGTGATGTGTGCGTCGCGGAACTCGGGTTTCGCCGCGAGCATCGCGTGGAGGCGTGGCAATCGATAGAAGGGCACGCTCGGATAGAGGTGATGTTCGAGGTGGAAGTTGACGTTCTTGGGAGCGATAAAGATTCGCTCCAGCATGGAAGGGATCACGGTTCTGGTCTGCGCATACACCGAGCCGGTAGTCGGAAGCCCCGAATGTTCCGCGATGCTGCGGATGCGGAAGATGAAAACCAGGCAGGTGAACAGCGGCACGAACCAGTAGAGGAGCAGCAACTTCATCGCGCCCATCCAAAGTGCCAGGGCAATCACGATCAGATAGAAACCGTACCTGACAAGAAGGAAGCTCCGCTGGACGTCGACGTCTTTGGACGCGACCGTTTTCATCAGCTTGAGCAGCGCGATCGCGCCAAGGCCCGTCAGGTCGCGCAGCAAGAGACCCGCCATCTCAGCTCGGGGTTTTGGAAAGACCCAGGCGGGATCGCCTTTTCTCCGGACCCAGTCCGGGTCGCCGTCGGTGTTGAGGTAGCGATGATGCGCGAAATGATTGCGTCTGTATGCGCGCGCCGAGATAAGCACCGGCCATGCGAGGGCAATTTCTGAGACCCAGTCATTGAGCTTGCGGTTGCGGAACAGGCGGTAATGCGTCCCATCGTGCAGCAGAATCATCAGCGCGTGCTGCCGGGTCGCAATCCAAACTACGGTAACAAGATAAAGGAGAAAATTGCCTTCGCGATGGCAGAGATAGGCTGCCGCTACGAGCAGGGTCCATTCGGCTAAAATATGAAACAGCCCGCGTAGCGAACTGACTTCGGACAAATCGCGCAGCTCCTGCTTGCCCAGAGCGGCGGGGATGTACCGATCAGATTCGTCCGGACGGAGCCGGCCCTGCAAACCCTCATTTGATAGAACCTTCATGTACGTTTCCTCGATTACTAAACAGGATTCAGTTTTTGAGATTCACGCGAACGCTCCGGCCGCCGGACCGGCATCCTCGATGGAGAAGCTCGATGGACGATAGGGGCTCGAATCCGGCCGGATCTCGATGGAAGAGCGCGCCGGCCGCAATCTCAAGGTCCCTCCGAATCTCACCCTCGTGAAATCGGCATCCGCTTCGATCGGGAGACGGAGCGAAGCTGCGATGAGCCGCTGGAGCGGCTCGGCGCGAAGAATAACCGGTTGGACCCATGGAAATCCCCGATCGGTTTCCAGATAAAAAAATTGCGCGGGTTTTCCGAATGGCACGAAGCCCATGGCGGCGTAAAAGCCCATGTGATCGCTTTCCGCCAGGTAGGCGAGCACAGCCTGAGGATGTTGGCGGGCGATCTGAATCGCCGCCCCGCACCACATACGCATCCCCGCACCCGGTGCGAGAGACCAATGATCGCTGCATTCGAACACCGATCGCCTCGGCAAGTGCGACAGATCGGGGCCCGCGCATGTTCGAGGGAACATTTCGAGGTCGTGAATCGCGATCCCGGCGATCATCCCGTCCGCCGTGGCCTCCTCGTCGCGGAACAACCCGTACAGGTGGCAGGCGGCCAGGCGTTCGTGATTGTCAATCGTTCCGGAGCGCACGTCCTTGAAATGAGCCAGTTGTTCGTCGCGAGCGCGCGCGAGGCGTTCGATAAAGATCGTTCTCTCTAACTCGGTGGTTAATAGACGAATCTCCATGGAAAGGTTCCTCCCGAATGGTTTGGAATCAAAAGCAACCGCCGCGCAGGGGGAGCGGGCGGAGATCTGGCAGGGCGGCTGTAACCGGAGGGTTGTGGAATCAAGAACCGCAACATATAAGGTAGCCTAGTCAAAAGCCGCCCATGATAAAAAACGTTCGCTAACCTTCAGTGGGAGGCGCTGTCAGTAGGTTTAGGTGAGCTGAAAGGGTGAACATGCCCCCCTTCGAAGCGTTGCTAACTACCGCCTAACTCAGTAAACTTTAGCGTGCATCGCTCGCATGAGATGCGCTGATATGCTTGAACGTGTACGTGTTTCCAGCCTTGAAGGTCTCTTTCGGGACGTAATTACAAACAGCGGCAGAACGCGCGCAGCACAGGAAGCAGCGCCAGCGAGTCCGACTCGCGAAGTGCGATCTCTCGCGCGAAAGCCGTACGGATCGCGGTTGCGCAGGTCGTTTGACCGGCAGGTCATCGACGAGTTCGTTTCGGAAGGGAAACGCCTGGTATGGCCCCACCTGAATGCCGAGCCCCTGCGGCTAGGTTCTCCGAAGGAATTCAGAAAGGCCTGGTCACCCCTGGGCATCGAACTCAGAACCGCGAATCTGTCCTCTCCTAGCGGACTGGCGTTGATGGGGTTCTACATCGAGAAGAACCCCACTTCCAAGCGTCCTCTGATTTGCGTAAATACGGCGCATCATCAGGCCGCGATCAGCGCGGCCTTTGCCCACGAGATGGGACATCATCTCACGGCGAAGATGTTCGCCTTGAGGGGCGATGCGCCGCGGCTGATGGGATACACCGGGTATGCTGAGCATCTCGATCAGCCGTCGGAGCTGGCCGCCGACATACTGGTGAGCCTGGGCATCTTTCCCAGGGACATCGCGCGGCAATGGTTTGACGAGCCGCGCAAGACGCGGGTCAGCGACGGCGGGGAGTCGAGCGGCATTTCGCAGGCGGTGGCGTATATTGCTAACAGGTACGGCTTCAATGCTGACCATAGGTTGTCAGCCGCAAGCCGATTGCAGTATCTGGCTGGCGTTCTTCACTATGCCAAGCTCCGCCGGGCCCTGTTTCGAGAGTTCGGCGTCTGAGGGTGAAGCGTCTTTTACCTCGCAAAAGGCGAGCCCTCGCTGGGGAGGCCGGTGGCAGTGCGCCGGGTGCTCCCGGGATTGACGGTCTGCAGGCGATGATCGGAGATCTGCTCGGTCAATTGCGCGGAGTTCGGAGGCGGGAGTCGGCACGGTACGGCATCTATGCGCTCGAGGCGGAAAACGTTGCGAAAGGCGATTATATCCAGGCTTTGCGCTCGGTTCTGGACCGATCGCAGGTGCGCGAGGCCATCTCGGAAGCCCGGCGAATCGTGTGGCCGCAACTTAATGTTCAGCCGGTCAACACCGGGCCACCAAGAGTTTTTCTTGACAAATGGTCATCAGTCGAGGTGGACTTCAAGCTGGAGCGATTTCCGGCGTCGGCCAATTTTTCCCTGCTGGGCTTTTATCTCGGCAGGCGGCTTGGGCTCCGAAGGCCGCTGATTTGCGTCAACACCGCGCATCATCAGATTGCCATCGGCGCGGCTTTCGCTCATGAGATGGCGCATCACGTGACCGTCAAGATGTTTGAAAACGAAGACCAGGCGCATTTCCTCAGCTTGACCGGCTACAAGCGGCATCTGGTCGAAGCGCCCGAGATGATGGCCGACGTTCTGGTATGCCTGGGTATCTACCCTCGCGCGGTGATCGAACGGGTCGAACGCTCCGGGGTTGCCGAGGAGCGTTCCGAGAAGGATGCAGATCGAAGGCTGCCGGCGCTTTTGTCCGAATTCGCCAAGCGATATGGGCTGGTTTACGACACAGACACGCCGGCCGGGGACAGGCTTTTCTATTTGGTGTGGCTCCTCCATTACACGAAGTTGCGACTAGCTCTATTTGATGGGTACAACCTGTGAAGACGAACAACAGATTTGGACAGGTGTTGAAGGAGCAGCGTCAGGCTCATGGGCTGACGCAGCGCGACCTGGCCGCACGCATCGGCGTCAAGGCCAGTCACGTTGCCTACCTCGAAACCGGGCAGCGCAAGCCCTCGCTCGCGCTGGTCGGCCGTATCGCCGATACCTTGCGCCTGGACAAACAGAGGCTCTTCATCCTGGCGCATCCTGAGGCCCGGGCGATGATGCCGGCGGCGCGGCCCGCCCGCGTCAAGACCCCAAAGGAAGCGTGGCGCGCGCTGCTCTCCGATCGCGCCCTGCTCCAGCGCTACCAGGTCACCAAGCGCGAGCTTCAGGCGCTGAAACAGCTCAGCATGCTGGGCTATGCGATGACGCCGCGGGAGTTCCTCGCGATCGTCACGCTGATCCGCCGCGATCCTGACGAGGAGTGACGGCCGATCGCCGAAGCCGCGCATCGCGGCGCTCCGCCCGATGCCGCGCGCCGGAACTTCGATGGATGAAACCGCGGTCACGTTCGCGTCCGGCGATCTCACGCTGGAAGGCCTGATAGCGACGCCCGGCGGCGACGTCACCCGCGCCGCCGTCGTATGCCATCCGCATCCGATGTACGGCGGTTCGATGTACAACAACGTCGTCGAGGCGGTCCTCGATGCGCTGTGGGCGCGCGGGTACGCGACCTTGCGCTTCAATTTCAGGGGCGTGGAAGCAAGCGAGGGCGAGTACGACGGGGGAGAGGGCGAATGCGAGGATGCGCGCGCGGCGGTCAGATTCATCGCCGATCGCGCCCGCGTCAAGACCGTGATGCTCGCCGGCTACTCCTTCGGCGCATCGGTCGCTCTGCGGGCCGGTCTGGCCGACCCGTCGGTGACTTCGATAATCGCGGTAGCGCTGCCGGTGGCGATGGCGGGTGGTGCCGCCGTCCCATCCTCGGCCAAGCCGGTCCTGCTTGTTTCGGGCGATCGCGATTCCTATTCGCCGCTCGAGCCGCTGCGCGCGATGGCGGAGAAGATCGGAGATGCGGCGCGGCTCGAGGTTATCAGCGGCGCCGACCACTTCTTCGGCGGCTTCGAATCGCAATTGTCAGCCGCGATCGGGCGGGCGCTCGACACGCGCTGAGCGGCGCGCGCCGCCTCCCAGATGGCATAGAAGGGATCGTTCGGATTCGCCTTCGCCAGCGCGATTATCCGCTCGATCGCGCCTTTCAGGTCGTCGTGGTTGTCGCGGTAGAGCGCCTCGAAGTTGTCGAGATCGTGGAAGTAGATCAGGTAGTTGATGATCACCGCGTTGTTCAGCGGCTCCTTGTCGAGGTCGAAGCGTTCGAGTCCGCTTAATTCGGGCGCCAGGCGCGCATAGTCGCGCTGTATTTCGGCAAATGCGGCGGCGCGCTGCGTCAGAATTTCTTCCCGCGGGCGCCCGCTCATATAGATCTTCAGCAGCCGCGCCTGCTCGGCCAGCAGGAAACGGGCGAACTTCAGGTTACTGTCCAGGACCGCGCGCGCTTCGGCCGCATCCTTCGAGCCGGGGCCTTCGGTCGTGGCGAAAAAGTCGACCGCTCCGCGCGCGCCGACCCAGTTGGCCGCCGATTCATCGAACATCACGTGCCCCGGCAGAAAGAAGGTTCGATGGAACAGTTCGTGGATGATCACGCCGGCCAGCTCGACCCGGTCGAGCTTCAGCAGGTTCGAGAGCAGCGGATCGTCGAAGAAGCCGAGGCTCGAGAAGGCGACCGCCGATCGCACCATCGTGTCGTACCCGTTGGCCCGCATCGCGTGCGCTTCGGCCTCCGCGTCGGCTTCTTCGAAATATCCGCGGTATGGCACGGCGCCGACGATCGGAAACCACCAGGTGTAGGGTTTCAAGGAGTCCTGCGGCGCGGCCATCACCACGTGCACGATCGCGCCGGAGTCCACCTGGGTGACGCTGAGATAGGCGCCGCCCGCGTTCAGGCCCAGGCGGTCGGCGGCGAAGCGGCGAACGGCGAGGACGGTTTCGAGTTTCGCGCGGATGTCTGGCGAAAGCGCGTCATCCGAAAGCTCGGCGCTGATCGGCTTGCGGTTCCATAGCAGGCGCGCCTCTTCGTACGCGCCCCGCGCGATATATCCGATCGCGCATCCCGAGAGCGCCAGCATCGCCGCCGCGGCGAGGGCCAAAACGACGAGCTTGCGCGGCGGCGAACCGATCATCGCGGGGACAACGCCCTCAATCCGCCGCTTCGTGAGCCGGCTCGTTCGCCGCCGAATACTGCAGCTCGAACAATCGGTAGTAGAGCCCGCGCTTTGCGAGCAGTTCGAGATGGCTTCCGCTTTCGCGCAGGACGCCGCCCGCGAGCACCAGGATGCGATCGGCGCGTTCGATGGTGGAAAGGCGATGGGCGATTACCAGCGCGGTGCGGTCGGCCAGCAGCTCATCGAGCGCGAGCTGGATGAGCCGTTCGGTTTCGCTGTCCACGCTCGAAGTCGCCTCGTCCATCACGAGGATGCGCGGGTCGTAGGCGAGCGCGCGCGCGAACGACAGCAACTGCCGCTGACCGGCGGACAGGTTTACTCCGCGCTCGCGGATCTGCTCGCCGAGTCCCGCGGGCAGCCGCTCGATGAAGCGCAGCGCCTGCGCGCGCCGGAGCGCATCGCGCACCCGGTTCTCATCCATATCCGTAAGGCCGAGCCGGATATTTTCGAGGACGTCGCCGGCGAACAGAAAGACATCCTGCTGCACCAGGCCGATCGAGCGGCGCAGCTCGTGCAAATCCCACTCGCGCACGTCGACACCGTCCACGAGGATTCGCCCCGAGGTGACGTCATAGAAGCGGTTGAGGAGCTTGATAATCGTCGTTTTGCCGGAGCCGGTCGGTCCAACGATCGCGACCTTACGGCCGGGCTCGACGGCAAAGCTCAGGTCCTTGAGCACCGGCTCGCCCGCGCGATAGGCGAAGCTCACGTGATCGAACACGATACTGCCGCGCTGCGCGGAGGCGGCGCGCCTGGGCGCGGGCGGGCTCGCGATCGTGCGCGGCTCCCTCATCAGCGCTTCGATTCGTTCCGCGGCGGCGAGCGAGGATTGCAGCACGGTGTACTTGTTGGAAATCTCGCGCAGCGGCATGAAGAACATCCGCGCGTACTGCATGAAGCCGATCAGGGTTCCCAGCGTGATCATCCGGTGCAGCACCTGGCCGCCGCCCGCCCACAGGATTATCCCGATCGTGATCGAGCCGACCGCATCGACGCCCGAAAACAGCCCGGTCTCGTAGATGTTGGCCTTCATCTGCGCGTCGCGGCTCTGCCGGTTGAGGACGTCGAACTCCTCGCGGCTGGTCCGTTCGTGGGTGAAGAGCTGTACCACCGTCATTCCCGCCAGCGCCTCGGAGAGATAGGCGTTGACCGCCGCGAGGCGCTCGCGAATCTGGCGATAGACGACGCGGGCGCGCACGCGGAACAGGTTGATGAACAAAAGCAGGGGAGGAATCGCGACCAGCGCCCACAGCGCGAGCCGCGGGCTCTTGAACCACATGATCGCGACGATGCCCGACATCGTCATCAGGTCCATGAACATCGTGAGCGATCCCGCCCCGAACATCTCGTTGATCGCGTCGATATCGGTGGTGATACGGCTGACGAGTCGCCCGATCGGCGTGCGGTCGAAGAACGCCATCGGCAGCCGCTCGACGTGGTTGAACAGCGCAAGCCGCAGATCGGACAGCGAATACTGCGCCACCATCATCGTCAGGTAGAACTGTCCGTATGCGGACCCGAATTCGCCCGCGACCAGGACGAGATAGATCGCGGCCATCTTCGGCAGGCTCGGCCCTCCGGTCGTCGCGAACAGCTTCGCCAGCCACGCCGGAGGCGGGACGCGGCGATGCGCCAGGAACAGGTCGATGATCAACTGGATGATATAGGGCTGGGCGAGGGCGAAAGCCGAGTTCAGCGGCATCAGGATGACGGAGAACGCGAACAGAGCGCGGTAGGGGCGCACGAATTCCCAGATGAATCCGACCAGCGCGACGTCGCGCGAGCGGGCTTCGAGGTTTTTCGCCTGCGGTTCCATCAAGCCTGGTACGATTCCAGCTCCTCTTCGAGGAGCTGGCGATGAAACAGCTCGGCGTAGATGCCGCGGCGCGCCATCAGCTCCGGATGGGTTCCGCGCTCGGCGATCTCGCCGTCTTCGAGCACGACGATCTGGTCGGCGTCGCGCACAGTCGAGGCGCGATGCGCGACGACGATCGTGGTGCGGCCGCGGACGCTCGCTTCGAGGCTTTCGAGCACCGCCCGCTCGGTTTCGGTGTCCACGCTCGACAGGGCGTCATCCAGCACCACCACGCTTGACTGATAGTTGAGCAAGCGCGCGATGGTGGCGCGCTGCTTCTGCCCGCCCGACAGGGCCATCCCGCGCTCGCCCACGACCGTGTCGAGCCCGTGGGGCAGGGTGGCGATATCCGGGCCGAGGCCCGCGACGCCGGCGGCCGCCTCGATTTCCGCGGGCGCGGCGGCGGGCCGTCCGAACGCGATATTGCGCGCGAGCGTGTCGGAAAACAGCATCGCCTCCTGCGGCACCACGCCGATCGTCCTGCGCAGCGAGCGCAGGGGAAGGGCGCGGATGTCGCGGCCGTCGAGCAGGATGCGCCCCTCGGTGGGCTCGATCAGCCGCGACAGCAGCTTCACCATCGTCGATTTTCCCGCGCCGGTGCGCCCGACGATCGCGAGCTTGCTGCCCGCCGGCACGCGCAGATCGATGTTCCTGAGCGCGTAGGGGCGGATTCCGTTGGCGGTCATCGGGCGGTCGGCGAAGTAGCTGAACGACACGTGATCCCATTCGATCGCGCCGGCCACTTCGAGCCGCTCCTCGCCCGCTTCCAGCGCGCCGGGCTGCGGCGGCGCATCGAAGATCTCGTCCAGCCGCTTCATCGCGGCCCGCGCGCGCTGGTAAATCGAGATCATCCATCCGAGCGAGGTGACGGGCCACGCCATATAGCTCAGGTAGCCCATGAACGAGACCAGGTCTCCGATGCGCAGTTGCCCGCGCGTGACCAGCAATCCGCCGTAGGTCAGCACGATCATCACCGCCGCCGCGGAGGTCCCGCGAATCATCGGCACCATCGCGCCCCGCAACCGCGCCAGCGCCAGTCCCAGCCGGTTGTAGTCGTCGTTGGCGGCCCGGAACAGGTTCGACTCGTGATCTTCGAGCGCATACGCCTTGACCACGTGGACCCCGGCGAGGCTTTCCTGCGCCTTGGATTCGATCGCGCCGAGGCCTTCCTGGACCTTCAGATTGCGCTGCATCAGCGCCCGCGACAGCCGCTTGATCCCGAACGTAAGCAGCAGGTAGGGGGCGAGCGAGGCGGCCGTGAGCTTGATGCTCACGCCGAGCATGAAGACCAGGGCGAAAATAAAGGTGCCGGGGGCGTCGGTGAAGGTGACGATGCCCATGCCGACCAGCATCCGGATGGCGGTCAGGTCGTTGACCATCCGCGACATCAAATCGCCGATCTTGTTGCGCTCGTAAAAGTCGGGTCCGAGCAGGGTCAGATGCTCGAACAGGTCGTTGCGAAGCTCGTACTCGATGTCGCGGCCGGTGTTGAAAATCGTAAAGCGCGAAATCCATCGCGCGCTCCCGCCGATACACGCGACCCCGATCAGCATCAGCACGATGCGGTTGAGGTTCTCCTCGGCCGGCAATCCCAGATGCGCCAGGGTCGCGAAGGTCTGCGAATGATGGGACTGGATGACGTTGATCGCGGCGCCGCTCAGGAACGATACGGTCATTCCGCACGCCGACGCCATCAGGGTGCAAACCATTCCGAAGACGTACCAGCGCCAGTGGAGGCGGATGTAGCTGAACAGACGTTGCATCGGAGCCGCAACCTAAATTAGCAGGAATGAACCCTCAGAAAAGCGCCGCCATCGGGGTCGCAAGCCCGGCCCTGTGGACTGAACCCGGGGCGAAGAAGGGCGCGCGGGCGAATCGCGGCGGCGCATTCGCGCCATCCGGCGAGCTCTTGCCTTGCCGCGTCGTTCGAGCGAAGCATCCAGGGGAAGAATTGCCCGGGCGGGTTCTCTACGCCTGGAGGATTCGGCGATGAGCGAGCGAGTCGATTACGACACGATCGCGCCAACCTATGATGCGCGATACGGCGGACGGCCGTACGAGACGGTGACCGAAGCGATACGCCGCCTGGTGACCGCGATCAGGCCCGAATACGCGCTCGAGGTGGGATGCGGAACGGGACACTGGCTCGCCTCGCTTGGCGATCTGATCCCTCACGCCTGCGGTGCGGATTCCTCGCTGAATATGCTGCGCAAGGGAGCCGGAAAGCTGGCGGCATCCAGGCTCGTGCGCGCCACCGCGGAGGCATTGCCGTTCAGGCGCGGATGCTTCGATCTGATCTTCTGTGTGAACGCGGTCCACCATTTTCCCGACCTCGACGGTTTCATCGCGGAGGCATGGCGGCTGCTCAGAAGAGGCGGCACGCTCGCAGTGATCGGGATGGACCCGCATCGCGGGCGCGACCGATGGTGCGTCCACGACTATTTCCCGGAAACCAGGGCGATCGACCTTGCCCGCTTCCCGTCGTCGGGCGCGATCGCGGACGCGATGCTGCGCGCGGGCTTCGACCGCGTCGAATGCGCGACCGCCTGCCGAATCACCGAAATCCGCATCGGCGAAGCGGTGCTAACCGACCCCGAACTGCAACGCCGCGGATGCTCCCAGATGGCGCTGCTGACCGACGACCAATACGAAGCAGGAATCAACCGAGTAAAATCCGCCCTGCAAACCGCCAATCCTAACAATCCGCCGGAGTTCACGGCGGACATCGCGTTGATGCTGCAACGCGCCCACCGCGATCGCTGAGGTCGGTCCTCCCGTAATCAGCTAATTTTGCGATCAGGGGCGCATCAGCGCGTCGAATGGCTCCGCTGTCCCCGGGTCGGTCTCTTCGATCGGTTCCGCAAGCCCGACTTGCGGAGCGTTCTTGACTGGCGGAATGTAACTATATACAGTTACAACCGTGGACAAGGCCGCAAGGCTGCTTTAAGAGGCGCGCAACAACCCCGGCGGCATGTCTTTTAAGGATTTCGAGCATCTGATGGATCTGAAGGGCTGGCGATTCAAACGGCAAAAGGGGAGTCATCGCCTCTGGGCTTCGCCGGGCGGCTTGCTGCTTCCGGTCCAGCCCCGGGGCAACAGAGCCAAAGACTATCAGGTCAGGCAGTTCCTGAAGCAGCTCGACAAGGATAGCGAATCATGAAGCGTATCGAGCAGAGATTCGACGGTTATGGGATCAATCTGTTCCAGGACGGCGACGGTGACTGGCTGGCGCATTTTATGGAGATGCCGAACGTGTCGGCGTTTGGATCTACGCCGGAGAAGGCGCTGAAGGAGCTCAAGGCCGCATGGGAACTCGTGAAGGAGCAGTATGCGGAGGAGGGCAGGCCGGTACCGGTGGCGCCGGCGCGCCGCGAATATGGAGGCGTTTTTCAGGTCAGAATCGATCGGCGTGTCCATCGCGAACTCGCGATCGAAGCCGAGCGTGCCGGGGTCAGCCTGAATGCGCTCGTCGCCCAGAAGCTGGCGCGCAGCGTTGATCGCGACGCATAGCGGCGAGGTGCACCATCGTCGAACGCGGCCCCAACCGCTTGGTGTTCAGATTTCAGTCCCCTCCTCATCGGGGAATCTTCTGATCGGATGTCAAGCCAGACACCTGGTACCAGCTCGATGAGCAATTTCAGTCCCCTCCTCATCGGGGAATCTTCTGATCGGTCGCCGGACCAACGCGATGAGGTGCGGACCCTCAATGCGATTTCAGTCCCCTCCTCATCGGGGAATCTTCTGATCGGGAATCTCCACAGGAAGGAGACCCCCACCCCACTACCCATTTCAGTCCCCTCCTCATCGGGGAATCTTCTGATCGGTCAATGCGATGAAAGGCGAGCATGAGCTTCTTTTTCAGCATTTCAGTCCCCTCCTCATCGGGGAATCTTCTGATCGGCGTCGAGGTGCGAGAATTAATATGAAGAAGATTCATTTCAGTCCCCTCCTCATCGGGGAATCTTCTGATCGGCAGTCATCTGGCCGGACGGCACGCAGGAGTGGTGGATTTCAGTCCCCTCCTCATCGGGGAATCTTCTGATCGCGAAGTCGGTCGGAATTTCGACGCCCATCCCATAAAAATTTCAGTCCCCTCCTCATCGGGGAATCTTCTGATCGACGGACAGCGTCAGGGCCAGCGTCGCGGACAGCGTCTATTTCAGTCCCCTCCTCATCGGGGAATCTTCTGATCGGCGGACATCGTCTTTGAAAGCGTCTGGGACAGCGTCGATTTCAGTCCCCTCCTCATCGGGGAATCTTCTGATCGGCATAACCATTTCCATCTTTGCGGCCTTGCCCTTCTATTTCAGTCCCCTCCTCATCGGGGAATCTTCTGATCGCGGGGTCCCGCCTCCCGTCCCCATGAGCTTCGCGTATTTCAGTCCCCTCCTCATCGGGGAATCTTCTGATCGATCGTGTTCCCCGCGATGGTCTGGTTCTGCATTTGCATTTCAGTCCCCTCCTCATCGGGGAATCTTCTGATCGGTGAGCCTGCTTCTCTTCGTCGCTCACTCCTTGCCAGATTTCAGTCCCCTCCTCATCGGGGAATCTTCTGATCGATCGTGAAGGTATCGCCCGCCGCCGGGACGTCGGGCATATTTCAGTCCCCTCCTCATCGGGGAATCTTCTGATCGTCCAAACAGCGGTACCGAAGCCCATGGCCATCGTGTAATTTCAGTCCCCTCCTCATCGGGGAATCTTCTGATCGGACCTGCCTGCGCGCGTGGTTTAAGCACGCGGTTGTATTTCAGTCCCCTCCTCATCGGGGAATCTTCTGATCGACACCATTAACGGTGCGATTAGGTATTTACTCAACGCATTTCAGTCCCCTCCTCATCGGGGAATCTTCTGATCGAGGTGCGCGTATTCGTCGGGGAATCGGGTGACAGTGTGCATTTCAGTCCCCTCCTCATCGGGGAATCTTCTGATCGAAGGTTCTCACCGCCCACGACACGACCTACACCATTAAATTTCAGTCCCCTCCTCATCGGGGAATCTTCTGATCGGGCCGGGGGCTAAGTCTCTCCTCGATGGATTCCCGCAGATTTCAGTCCCCTCCTCATCGGGGAATCTTCTGATCGCCGAGGGCGCGGAGAACAATCCAACCTGCATTCGCATTTCAGTCCCCTCCTCATCGGGGAATCTTCTGATCGCTTTCTCGCCACGGCCGGCGAGCTTACGAAGGAGTAATTTCAGTCCCCTCCTCATCGGGGAATCTTCTGATCGCTCGCTATTCCCGACCGCGGTCATAGACGCATCAGGATTTCAGTCCCCTCCTCATCGGGGAATCTTCTGATCGCGGCAAGCAACGGCGCGCAGAATGGCGCGGCGAAATGCATTTCAGTCCCCTCCTCATCGGGGAATCTTCTGATCGAGAACCAGCGGCGGGTCGCGTTCATTCCGGCTGGAGACGTATTTCAGTCCCCTCCTCATCGGGGAATCTTCTGATCGCTTTTGGGTTCCGTCGCACATTCGAGGGAGCGCCGATCAATTTCAGCCCCCTCCTCATCGGGGAATCTTCTGATCGTCGATTTGGATCGAGGAGGGCCTCGTCCAGGCGACCGAATTTCAGTCCCCTCCTCATCGGGGAATCTTCTGATCGTCGATTTGGATCGAGGAGGGCCTCGTCCAGGCGACCGAATTTCAGTCCCCTCCTCATCGGGGAATCTTCTGATCGTTGCGCCGGTTCTGCGTAAACCTGAAGGTCGATCCCGAGCATTTCAGTCCCCTCCTCATCGGGGAATCTTCTGATCGAATATCGCGCCCGCAAGCTTGACTCAAAAAAGCTGGATTTCAGTCCCCTCCTCATCGGGGAATCTTCTGATCGGTCGCCACAGTCTACAAGGGCGGATGATTGGGAGGCGTATTTCAGTCCCCTCCTCATCGGGGAATCTTCTGATCGGCGCGCCGGCTGGATTTCGGCGCGGCGCGAATGCGCTGGATTTCAGTCCCCTCCTCATCGGGGAATCTTCTGATCGCCACAAGGACAAGCTCTTCGCGAAGAAGCCCGATGTTATTTCAGTCCCCTCCTCATCGGGGAATCTTCTGATCGTGTCAATCAGGCCATAGCTCGCGACATCAGCGCGATTCTCTATTTCAGTCCCCTCCTCATCGGGGAATCTTCTGATCGCGCTCCGAGCCCTCGGTCTTGGGCGGGCGCGACGACTTGCATTTCAGTCCCCTCCTCATCGGGGAATCTTCTGATCGGCCGATCGCGGCCATCAGTGCCAGCAGATTGTGAATATTTCAGTCCCCTCCTCATCGGGGAATCTTCTGATCGTTTGGGAAAACTTAATTCCAAGCATGGGTTGAAAAAAGTATTTCAGTCCCCTCCTCATCGGGGAATCTTCTGATCGTGCGCCCCCTGGAATCGACGCCGGCGAAGCCGAACTCGATTTCAGTCCCCTCCTCATCGGGGAATCTTCTGATCGCGACAAAGATCATCGGAAGCTTGCCCGCGTTCCAGAGATCCATTTCAGTCCCCTCCTCATCGGGGAATCTTCTGATCGCTTTGCGGGCAGATCGGGGACCGGGCAGTTATCGACATTTCAGTCCCCTCCTCATCGGGGAATCTTCTGATCGTTCAGAGTCTATTACATGGGTGCAATTTCTGGATCGCAATTTCAGTCCCCTCCTCATCGGGGAATCTTCTGATCGAGGCGCGAGAGCAGCGTCGTCCAGATGGACTTCGTTTCGATTTCAGTCCCCTCCTCATCGGGGAATCTTCTGATCGGCTCGGCCTGGACCCGACCACGTTCACCGATGCCTAATTTCAGTCCCCTCCTCATCGGGGAATCTTCTGATCGTCGATAGGCGCAGGAGTGCGTCGACTTCGCGTCACCTGGGAATTTCAGTCCCCTCCTCATCGGGGAATCTTCTGATCGCTCAAGAAGGTTCATAGCGCGCAGTATGGCGTGAAATAGATAATTTCAGTCCCCTCCTCATCGGGGAATCTTCTGATCGCTTCCGCTACCCGGACGGCGAGACGCCCTTCCCTGCCATTTCAGTCCCCTCCTCATCGGGGAATCTTCTGATCGTGCAGAAGGCCGACACCTTCAGTGGCGGCGTCAACATTTCAGTCCCCTCCTCATCGGGGAATCTTCTGATCGTTGTGCCATTCAGAAGGTTCGCCGTGACGGTCGACGATTTCAGTCCCCTCCTCATCGGGGAATCTTCTGATCGGATCGACGTTCGGCCTGGTTGGTCGCGGCGGATTCCATTTCAGTCCCCTCCTCATCGGGGAATCTTCTGATCGAAGGGGTGTAAAACCGCGGATTTTGACCGCGCTGGGATATTTCAGTCCCCTCCTCATCGGGGAATCTTCTGATCGTTAGGAGAATCTACCGGTCGGCTGCACGCGCATTTGCTGATTTCAGTCCCCTCCTCATCGGGGAATCTTCTGATCGAGCATGATCTGGTCGTCAGGCACGGGCAGTCCGTTTTCATTTCAGTCCCCTCCTCATCGGGGAATCTTCTGATCGATCCATTCGCCGCGGGCGCGGCGGATGGAGATGCGAATTTCAGTCCCCTCCTCATCGGGGAATCTTCTGATCGACATGGAGGTGCCGTGGCGGACTCGAGGCATTGACTGTCCTATTTCAGTCCCCTCCTCATCGGGGAATCTTCTGATCGCGGCGATGTGTTCTATGCGCGCATCCACGAGTACGGATTTCAGTCCCCTCCTCATCGGGGAATCTTCTGATCGCCGAAACCGGCAGTCGGGCTCATCATAGCTACGACTACATTTCAGTCCCCTCCTCATCGGGGAATCTTCTGATCGTCTCGACTCTCCATATCCTGCATATATTCGCGAACAGAAATTTCAGTCCCCTCCTCATCGGGGAATCTTCTGATCGTGTCGGTCGCGGGCGCGATCGCCACCATGGTTCCAGGATTTCAGTCCCCTCCTCATCGGGGAATCTTCTGATCGGCGTAATGTCGCGCCCGATATGGCGGTGCGCAAAATACATTTCAGTCCCCTCCTCATCGGGGAATCTTCTGATCGAAAGTTGGAGTCTGCGCTTGTGAACTTTGTCTCTGCCAATTTCAGTCCCCTCCTCATCGGGGAATCTTCTGATCGTTAGCCGGCGCTTGAGCAATCGGGCGCCGGTTTTTTTTATATTTCAGTCCCCTCCTCATCGGGGAATCTTCTGATCGGGGCCGGCGGCATGGCGGCCGGCAGCGCGGGCTCAAATTTCAGTCCCCTCCTCATCGGGGAATCTTCTGATCGTGAAATCGAGCAGATCGCCGACCGCCGTCGATGCGCTATTTCAGTCCCCTCCTCATCGGGGAATCTTCTGATCGGCGATGTGCGCGCGCGTCGGGCGGCCGATAGAAATGATTTCAGTCCCCTCCTCATCGGGGAATCTTCTGATCGCCCCCAGCGGATTGGAGAGGAAGGGTGGTCGTGGCGCAAATTTCAGTCCCCTCCTCATCGGGGAATCTTCTGATCGTTCAGACATCGGTCGCAAAGACGCTGCCGATCATTTAATTTCAGTCCCCTCCTCATCGGGGAATCTTCTGATCGCTCGGGCAGAACGAGCAAGAGCCAAGTTGGAATACGATTTCAGTCCCCTCCTCATCGGGGAATCTTCTGATCGTCGATGCTATTGCCCGCAACGTCTTCGAAATCGATGCCCAATTTCAGTCCCCTCCTCATCGGGGAATCTTCTGATCGGCGCCCGCCGACGACTACGCGGCGCGGCTCGAGTTATTTCAGTCCCCTCCTCATCGGGGAATCTTCTGATCGGTGGGTGCGCTGCTGGAGCGGGTGGCGGGACAAGAATTTCAGTCCCCTCCTCATCGGGGAATCTTCTGATCGGTCAATGCTCGCGGGGCCAGTGGATGTCACGATCCGCATTTCAGTCCCCTCCTCATCGGGGAATCTTCTGATCGGGATTCTTGTAGCCGGCCAGCCAGTCCGGCCCTGCTGATTTCAGTCCCCTCCTCATCGGGGAATCTTCTGATCGATATACGCTGCGAGAGAAAAGGCTGGTCGCAGAGTTCCATTTCAGTCCCCTCCTCATCGGGGAATCTTCTGATCGCGACCGATGTCTGCCCTGCCCTATCCGCTGGCTCTACTAATTTCAGTCCCCTCCTCATCGGGGAATCTTCTGATCGCGCGGCGACCGCTATGCACTCGCAGAGTTGAGCAAAGGAATTTCAGTCCCCTCCTCATCGGGGAATCTTCTGATCGGGCCCCAGCGCCAGCAGCGTCGATGCGGCCCCTTCCATTTCAGTCCCCTCCTCATCGGGGAATCTTCTGATCGATACCCGGCATGACGGAGGGAGCAGGGGCATGAATCTGATTTCAGTCCCCTCCTCATCGGGGAATCTTCTGATCGCTGAGATCCCTGGTCGATGAATGCGCGCCGCCGACGATATTTCAGTCCCCTCCTCATCGGGGAATCTTCTGATCGAGCAGGCGGCGGATTGGCGGCAGTGGGATTTTCCCGCATTTCAGTCCCCTCCTCATCGGGGAATCTTCTGATCGAGTGCCCGGAGCGCAACTGGCCGGCGGCGACGCATCATTTCAGTCCCCTCCTCATCGGGGAATCTTCTGATCGGCATGAAGCTGCGGCAGCATCATGTCCTCAATCGCGAATTTCAGTCCCCTCCTCATCGGGGAATCTTCTGATCGCGGCCGGTCCCAGTAGGGCGAGCGGCATTTCTTGTTATTTCAGTCCCCTCCTCATCGGGGAATCTTCTGATCGGTAGATAATAGGTCCCTGGACGAACTCGGATTGCCATGATTTCAGTCCCCTCCTCATCGGGGAATCTTCTGATCGTTGGCGGGATGCGCATCGCAGCCGCAGATCGTTTATATTTCAGTCCCCTCCTCATCGGGGAATCTTCTGATCGGATTCATTGGTCCCCCCCCCGGTAGCTTCGAGGTGGATTTCAGTCCCCTCCTCATCGGGGAATCTTCTGATCGACGGAAATCTGACCGACATACTTCACATCTAGCGTTATTTCAGTCCCCTCCTCATCGGGGAATCTTCTGATCGCGTAATGGAAGGCGTGGCCGCGCAAGTCGCGCTCGCGTCATTTCAGTCCCCTCCTCATCGGGGAATCTTCTGATCGCGCACGTAGACCCTGAGAGCCGGAAGCCTCTTAGGCATTTCAGTCCCCTCCTCATCGGGGAATCTTCTGATCGCTAGCACGGCCGTGAAAATGTGCGACCAGGGCGCGCCGCATTTCAGTCCCCTCCTCATCGGGGAATCTTCTGATCGTCACCAGGAGCCGCGCCGAATCGAGGAGCTGGCGATTTCAGTCCCCTCCTCATCGGGGAATCTTCTGATCGGTGGCTCCTGCATCGTGATTGCGTGCGCGTAGTGCGCCGCCATTTCAGTCCCCTCCTCATCGGGGAATCTTCTGATCGCCGTTTGCTGCGCAGTCGCGCGGGCATCCGTCTCGTATTTCAGTCCCCTCCTCATCGGGGAATCTTCTGATCGTCTGCGCGAATCGCGGCAGGCGGCGCCCTTCTTCATCCGATTTCAGTCCCCTCCTCATCGGGGAATCTTCTGATCGGATCAAGCAAATCGTAGATGAGGCAATCGCAGAAGCATTTCAGTCCCCTCCTCATCGGGGAATCTTCTGATCGGCACGCGGAGCGGCCAGTCACGCTTTCGTTTTCGCATATTTCAGTCCCCTCCTCATCGGGGAATCTTCTGATCGGCCATCTGGACAAACCCAACCTCGAGTGGTCATGGCATTTCAGTCCCCTCCTCATCGGGGAATCTTCTGATCGATGGTCGGTGCAGCAACTGGTGCGGCCGGTGATCGCGAAATTTCAGTCCCCTCCTCATCGGGGAATCTTCTGATCGGCGGAGTAACTACGATGCTACCTATCGCAGAAACTATATTTCAGTCCCCTCCTCATCGGGGAATCTTCTGATCGAGCCTGCAACTTTCCCAGATGCGTGACGAGCTAATCATTTCAGTCCCCTCCTCATCGGGGAATCTTCTGATCGAGTTTGTCGATGCGGTCCTCGACCCTGTTGCCAGCCCAATTTCAGTCCCCTCCTCATCGGGGAATCTTCTGATCGGAGTGCGCTCAGCCCAAGGATCGCGCAACGGTGACGAATTTCAGTCCCCTCCTCATCGGGGAATCTTCTGATCGAAGCGTCGAAGCGCGCCTCTCGTAGTCGCCCGTCATAATTTCAGTCCCCTCCTCATCGGGGAATCTTCTGATCGATTTGTCGGCACCGACGCGCTCGGACGAAATGTGAGCCATTTCAGTCCCCTCCTCATCGGGGAATCTTCTGATCGTCATCAGGAGGATCACGGCGGGCAGAACGGACACCGATTTCAGTCCCCTCCTCATCGGGGAATCTTCTGATCGCACATAAAGCCCCCCGGCCGATGATTGCCTTGCTGGTTCATTTCAGTCCCCTCCTCATCGGGGAATCTTCTGATCGGGGGGCGGAAGTGGAAGCGGAGGCATGGAGTGTTGGGTAAGATTTCAGTCCCCTCCTCATCGGGGAATCTTCTGATCGGTTTGACTTCTTCGGCAATGTCTGCAACGAGTTTATATTTCAGTCCCCTCCTCATCGGGGAATCTTCTGATCGTCGTTCTCCCTGTTTGGGTTTCTCAGGTCTATGCCAATTTCAGTCCCCTCCTCATCGGGGAATCTTCTGATCGTAAAACCGCGCTAGAAATATCCTGGATCAGCCTCTCTCTGATTTCAGTCCCCTCCTCATCGGGGAATCTTCTGATCGATCGTAGCCAGGCCGCGTCGACGACGACCGCGAATCTCTTGAAATTTCAGTCCCCTCCTCATCGGGGAATCTTCTGATCGTCGATATCTCGCCGGATGCAACCTGGGCATCCCAGTATTTCAGTCCCCTCCTCATCGGGGAATCTTCTGATCGCTCACCGAGCCACGCCTCCGCCTCTGCCACCACGTCCGGTATTTCAGTCCCCTCCTCATCGGGGAATCTTCTGATCGTGGTCACACTGGTTATCTTGCTCTTGCCGTTGGAGGGAATTTCAGTCCCCTCCTCATCGGGGAATCTTCTGATCGGTGACCCGACGTGGATCAAGGCATTGCGGGATGCGTGATTTCAGTCCCCTCCTCATCGGGGAATCTTCTGATCGTCATGTACAGCCGCTCCCATCGCGTCAATCCTCGATTTCAGTCCCCTCCTCATCGGGGAATCTTCTGATCGCTATGCCGGTGACCACCCTGAACGAGAAGCCGATCAGCCTTATTTCAGTCCCCTCCTCATCGGGGAATCTTCTGATCGGCTATTCGGCCAGGCGCGGGCGTTTGTAGCGTCGAGATTTCAGTCCCCTCCTCATCGGGGAATCTTCTGATCGCTTGCCTGCGGCGGCGCCGACGATCCCTCCAACATGCAAATTTCAGTCCCCTCCTCATCGGGGAATCTTCTGATCGCCGCGCACAAAGCGCAGCTCCTAGCCGTGCAGGCCGCGATGACATTTCAGTCCCCTCCTCATCGGGGAATCTTCTGATCGTTCTCTGCATTCTGCCCCCGCGCCGTCGCCGCTTCGAGACATTTCAGTCCCCTCCTCATCGGGGAATCTTCTGATCGACGGTGCACGTGGCGGACACGGCCGACCAAAATGCGCATTTCAGTCCCCTCCTCATCGGGGAATCTTCTGATCGCTAGGAGCTGCGCTTTGTGCGCGGCGGCGGTCTGCGATTTCAGTCCCCTCCTCATCGGGGAATCTTCTGATCGCGAGGACATACGCGAGCTGCGCCGCACCATCGCGACGTATTTCAGTCCCCTCCTCATCGGGGAATCTTCTGATCGGAGGCACTGTTGGGCGCGGTTCCCGCCGCCCTCGATATTTCAGTCCCCTCCTCATCGGGGAATCTTCTGATCGTCGGCCGCATCGCTCATCGCGGCTGCCCTCCGTTCTGATTTCAGTCCCCTCCTCATCGGGGAATCTTCTGATCGGTACTGGATCGTGAATCGTCTCGACCTCGTGGTGCAGATTTCAGTCCCCTCCTCATCGGGGAATCTTCTGATCGGTGGTCGGCGGCACAAACGCGCCGACGCTCGTGACATTTCAGTCCCCTCCTCATCGGGGAATCTTCTGATCGAAACGCGACCCGCGCGCCGCTGCCGTCGCCGCGAAATTTCAGTCCCCTCCTCATCGGGGAATCTTCTGATCGAGAAACGCAGAATGTGCAGCGCATGCGCCGCGGACGATTTCAGTCCCCTCCTCATCGGGGAATCTTCTGATCGGCTCGCCCTGCATTCGAATTAGGATCACGTCGCCGACTTGATTTCAGTCCCCTCCTCATCGGGGAATCTTCTGATCGGCTGCGCGATGGAATCGGCGGAGCTCGGCCTCGAGCTATTTCAGTCCCCTCCTCATCGGGGAATCTTCTGATCGCGCGTCGAATTGACTTGCATTTGGACCGCTACCATTCAATTTCAGTCCCCTCCTCATCGGGGAATCTTCTGATCGACTGGAAAACCTTTACCGCGATCGATCCCGATTCGATCGCATTTCAGTCCCCTCCTCATCGGGGAATCTTCTGATCGTCGTTGCAAGGGCGGCAAGGGCGGCGGGCGGCTAGTTGATTTCAGTCCCCTCCTCATCGGGGAATCTTCTGATCGGACCCGCGCCCTTCGACGCGAAACGTCGGACTCCCAGTATTTCAGTCCCCTCCTCATCGGGGAATCTTCTGATCGGCATCAGGACGCGATCGTCAAGGCGCTAATAGACGATTTCAGTCCCCTCCTCATCGGGGAATCTTCTGATCGGCGGTTCTGGGCTGGTTCGGTCGCGGCTACTGGCATTTCAGTCCCCTCCTCATCGGGGAATCTTCTGATCGGCGAGCGATGCCATCACGTATGGACCGGGCGGACCGATTTCAGTCCCCTCCTCATCGGGGAATCTTCTGATCGTGAAATTCTTGCTCTAGAATGAAAATTGTCAGGTCATTTCAGTCCCCTCCTCATCGGGGAATCTTCTGATCGTTAGCTCGCGCAGTCTTTGCGCTTGCGCATCCTGCGATGATTTCAGTCCCCTCCTCATCGGGGAATCTTCTGATCGGGGTCGTCCACCTAAACGAATTAGGACGCTCGACCCATTTCAGTCCCCTCCTCATCGGGGAATCTTCTGATCGTGAAAACGATCATACACAACAAACTCTTGAAGGCTAATTTCAGTCCCCTCCTCATCGGGGAATCTTCTGATCGTTCACCGCTCCTGGTATTCCGCGGCGCTCGCGCGTCCAATTTCAGTCCCCTCCTCATCGGGGAATCTTCTGATCGCGTGCCAGGCGAGATAACAAACAGTCGTGCAAAACTCGTATTTCAGTCCCCTCCTCATCGGGGAATCTTCTGATCGCGTACCGCGCGCGCCGCACAGGCGCGAAACACGATGATTTCAGTCCCCTCCTCATCGGGGAATCTTCTGATCGGTTGTGGTCTGGAGCGTCATCGGCGTCTACGTCCTGTGATTTCAGTCCCCTCCTCATCGGGGAATCTTCTGATCGAGGAGGGGCGCCTGACTTTCCTGATCAGTTTCCGGTTGATTTCAGTCCCCTCCTCATCGGGGAATCTTCTGATCGGCGCCAGAGCTTGCGCACCGCGCGCTTCTCGATCTGCATTTCAGTCCCCTCCTCATCGGGGAATCTTCTGATCGGGGACAGCGTTTTTGGATCTCATGATGCGCACTGGCATTTCAGTCCCCTCCTCATCGGGGAATCTTCTGATCGCCGAGCTCAAGCGCGACAGGATCGGGCGACCATAGGATTTCAGTCCCCTCCTCATCGGGGAATCTTCTGATCGGGCTGCGAAAGTCCAGAAAAAACGCGTACTTGAAGCATCCGCCAGTTGAACGTTTTTCGCAACGCCCGCGTTTGCACCGAACCCGGCTTCATTTGCGAAAATCACCATATATCCGCGCAATAGTTACGGAATTCGCACGCGGTACATCGCGCCATCGCCTCGGTCGGCTCGGGCATCTCTTCCCGCTCGATCGCTCTTCGTATTGAGCTCAAGGCAACTTCGGCCTGTCCGCGTTCCTTGTCGCCGACCGGCACGGCTACGAGCTGTCGTGCCGGGACCAGATAAACGAATCCCATCGGTACCGGCCGTTTGAAGCTATCCTCTACGAGCATCGCATAGGCCGCGAGCTGGATACGATGGTTATGCCGGACCCCGCCTTCGGTATCCTTGAAATCCACGGGATAGCAGGCGTCCTCGGCCACGATGAGAAGGTCGAGCTTGCCGGCGAGGCCCAGGCGAGGCGAATGCAGCCATACTCCAAAGCGTCGTTCGCCGCGCTCGAGGCCGTAGCGGCGGAAGCCGCGCCGCCTTTCCATCGCCTGAACGGCGGCCTCCACGTTCCTCCCGCGTTCCATCTTGTAAGTCCGCGCGATCTCTACCGGCATCACGTGATGGTAGAAGGGGATTCGGGGGCAGTAGGACCACTGCTTGAGATCGGTGACGGTAAGCTCGATGCGGCGCGAGGTATGAAGGTGGGGATTCACTGGGGGTTGATGACGCGGACGATCTCGCGCCTTGCGGCGACGTCTTTTTCACACACGGGAAGCATCAGGATTTTTCCCTCGTTGCCGCCGAGCGTATCGTCGAGCCGCGCGAACATCTCTTTGCGCCGGGTCGCATCGAGGGGGCCGCTGAAGACGCTGTATTGGATATGGTCGAGGCCGTAGTCCTTGCAGACATTCGCGATTCTGAGCCGAATCTTATCGTCAGTGATATCGTAGACGATGAACGTCAGGAGGTCCTGTCCACGCATGGTTAGTGTCCAGCCGGCCGCAAGTACCAAAGACGCTAAGGAGCTATCATTTCTCCCGTTTTGAGGCGCCAATAGCCTGAGCGTGTAATCTCCCACTGCGGTATAGAGTCGCGAGCGGTCGTCGATCCTGGTGCCCACATGGGCCTATCATCAAATGCGTTTGGACCACTGTCACCAGTCGAATCCCACCCTACGAGACGCTCCAGGTTGCCGGCTATCTTCGGACCTCCGTCATGCTGGAATGCATGCGCCAAAATCGTATGCGATCGGACGCATGGTGTGTCGGTGTAGAGATTTGCATGTGCACCGAAAACGTCATATGCGTAAGTCCACCCGGTCCTATGTATGCGACCCAATCCGTACCGCGTATCACCGCCGAGCGACAGGCTAGTGATCTTCGAAATTTCATCGGCAATTTTGTCATCATCGCGAAAAAATGCGTAGCCGACGAGTCCCACTCTTCTTGTTTCCCCGCTATCTTCCATTCTCCAGTGCATGCTAATGCACTCGGTTTCGCGCAACGTTGCGTCAGCGACGCTGTGAGAACTCGCTTCGATAGCGGTACCAGGCCGGGTTTCGACGAGTCGGTGTCTGAAAGCTCGCGCAGATAGAACCGTTTTCTGAGGTGTGCCGTTGCCTTCCCTGTACCAACTTGGACCCTTTTCGGGTTCGAAAATCGGCAACCAGGTCAACCACTGACCTCCCAAATGCTCCGCCGGAAAAAGGTACGTAAAGCGAGTCTTCTCGCCGATTTGTCTCCCTGTGTTGTCGTAATCAGGGAAATTGCGACTCCTATCTCTCGCCAAGTGCGCGGTGATTGCCGCCCAAATCGCCCGTGCCGGGACGTAGAGTCGACAGCGGTTGAGGGTTCCGGCGGGTGGCATGCCGATGAAAAGCGGCGCGTCGAGCTGCCAGACCCACCGATGCAGCAACCAGTTCACTTGCCGCCTCCGGCCGCGCGGCGGGCTTTGACGTGGTAGCGGCCGTAGATAATCGACTGTCGGAGAAGGTCTTGTGCGAAGAGCAGCCGATCGAGGTCTTCTGCGAGTTTCTGGAGAGCATTGAAAGGGTCCCCGTTGCCCAGAAGCTGGGCACCGCTCGGGGTTCCGCGCAGGAAGTCAGAAAATAAATTTAGGAGAGCGGTTTCCCCGCGTGCCTTTACGAAGAGGAAGGCGGCATAGACACCCTTCTCCTCGAGCACGACGAGTGTGTCGGTAAGAATTTTCTCCTGGATACCGTTGGCAGCTAATTGCCTGCCGAACTCGGCGCAAGCGAAATCGAGATTCTCCATCACGACGCCCCCTTCGCGGTGGTTCCGGCGGACTCTGCCCCTGTACTACTTGCGCCGAGAACTCGCAGTCGCCCCATCCCGCGCGTGCTCATCCCGCCGATTCCGAGGTGTTCGAGGTACGGATGCGCGGTGGCAACGATCTCGTAAACGTCGGTGGGCGTCGTTACGGCGGTCACGGTTTCGGCGCCGACTTTGAAATGCGACGGATTCCTACAGGTAACATCCCAGGTCAGGACAGTTGTTCGGGGCAAGGCCTCGTAAGTGAAGAGCGCGCCCTCCTCAGCAGCCCCGGTCTGGGGGTCGATCGCGACTGAAGTGCGAACCTCCAGATTGGTATTCACAACGTGGGAGAAAAGCTTGTCTGAGACTACGGCAAAGCGTTCGCGCACGTAGTCGGGGAGATTATGGTTCTGCAAAATAGGCATCAGGTTCCCGATATTATCGAGCGCATCGAAGGATTTCACCGGCAACAGGATCCAGCCGAGATTAAGATGTTGACTAGAGCCCGCTCGATAGACGGCGTTGTCTTTCACTCCGTCAATTTCATGCTTGAGGGCGCGTATCGCCATCGGACACGTGATCCAGACCGGGCCTTCTCGCGAGGCTACCGGAAAGAGCAGAACGTGTGCGTCACTGAAAGCCGCAAGACCGGCGAATCCGCCCGCGTTTCCGCGAGCAAAGCCGAACACCACGCAGATTGGACAACTGGGTTTCCCGCAGTGGCCGATGGAGCCACCGCGTCCAGTCTGCCCCAGGCCGGCGCAATTTGGAAATCTACCCTTCGCCATCGCTGCGTAAGTCCGGGAAACGCCCGCTAGGCTTGACCCGGGAATCTTCGGCACACGGGTAACGGGATCACGAACGATCGCGTTGTCCACCCTGCCGAGACCGGTGGCGCCCGTGCCGACGTGAATGGGATCGATAGCCATTCCCAAGTTGGTTTTGGGTTGATAGCTCTGGTGATTATCGTTCATTGCCAATCTCCCTCAAGCCCATTTTGAGGACAGACAGGTGCCACTGCAGGGTTTGTTCGAACACTCCGTCAGCCGCCGCTTCAACCAGTGTATCGAGAGCAGCGCCGCTGATTTCCAAGGTGTCCTTGAAAACCGCACGGGCGAGGCCGATCCAAGCCTGTTTACCGCCCACGATCCAATCCCCAGCTGGGTTCCGCCATGTCGTCTGCCGCTCCGCGAGAATCGTCCAGGCTTCTCGAAGGGCGCTCGCAGAGGGCGCCACGCGCTCCAGAAGGCGCCAAGTCTCCCGAACCCGGCGCCATTCAGACAAGTGTCGTGCTTCAATCTTATCGAATCGTTTCGCTGCGGAGTCGAGAAAGACCGCTGCGATGCGAGCGGGCCCTAAACGAACACCGTCCCCGAGTCTAAGGTCGGAGGCGTGACGGTAGACCCGACCATCTGGATGCTGAAAGTCGTTCGGAAAGCGGACCGGGCCTTCCTCAACGGCAAAATAGGGGTAGAAAACGTCTTTCCTCCCGTCTGGCAGCCTCAGAGGGATCATCCGCATCTCGCGCCCACCATCCGGCCGCTGAAAACCTATTCCCAGAACGCCGTCGCGCAGATTTCGCTCGACCACGCGCCATGATTCAGGGTCAGACGATTCGGAGAACTGATCTTCGATTCGGCGCGCGGTTTCGATCACGGACTGAAATGGCACCTTCTGTGGAAAGCCGACAATGCCTACCCGTAAAGGGAGCCTGTCGCAGACGCGGGCGAACTCTCGCCGCCATGCCTCGACCGCAAGATCGACACAAGGTGAGGCGGCTTCCAAGGGAACCAACACGCGGAATCGGGCAGGGTTCACTTCAAGCGGAATGACGGGATGATAGGTGCCAAGCGGGCCAACGTCGTCGGAAACGCCAATCACCTTCAGGTCTTTTTGCTCGAGACCGTCCTCCTCCGCAGTAACACCCAATTCAGCGTTGCAGAGGGTCTTTTCTGATCCCCCGGCGGGGAGTAGCCGGGCTAAGTTGCAACAAGTGACGAAGGATCTTTTCTCATGAAGGTAGAGCAGGCTTATTGGCCCTTCGCCCCAGCGGCCGTCGTAGACCTGTCGATCTTTCCAAAGCAAGTCGGCCGCTGCTTCGGGCGGGCTAAGAATTAGACGGCGGGTGCGCCAACGATTAGCACTCCGAGCGGCGATTCCGCGGAACTTCCGCATGAGCTCGTCGAAAAACTCCTCTGCTTGACGCCAGAAGCGGTAGATGCGGCCTGGGGAGGGAAGCTTGCGAAAGAGTTGGTGAACGATCCATCGCGCTCGCTGCTCGTCGTTCAGTTCGCCCCAAGTTGGACTGTCGGACCTATCCTCAACGACCTTGTCGAAGAACGTAATCCAGTTCTGCTCACTCGTGTAGCCCTCCTGCAAACTCGCTAGAACCGGGTCGTCACGGTTAAAGGCAGTCAGCGTCGATTTGACATAGGTAATCAAACTTTCAAAAGGTGCACTAGGGTCAATTGGATTGGCAACCTTTCGCAGCAAGGGATTCGAAGCACGCCACGCGGCGATACTCTGTGTACGGAGTGAATCAACCTGGTAGCCCTCAAGCCAAGGTTCGATGTCCAGGCTCAACGTCAGCATCGCGATCCGGTCGGTCGAATCGGCTACCTCGCCTAACCAAATGGTATCCGGACCGAGTTCACTTCTAAGCCAGGCGTCGAGCCGGTTACGTCTGCGGTCCGCGCACGTCGCACACGGTGCTTGTTTGTTTTTGCGGCTAACACTTTGCCGCACGAGGCAAACCGGGCATACGTGATTGTCGCCAGTTTCCTGCGGAATTTCCCAAGACCGATGAACAGGGACGGCGAGGATGTCACGGGTCTTGCTCGTCTCCTTCACGATCGGGACGAGTGATCGGGTCGAGTGGCTGATACGGATGTGTGGTGGAGTCTCAAGCTTCAGGCTGTGCGCCAGCTTATCGATGTCGGAAAGCAACCAAGCGGTCCAGCAGTTCCTATCGAGTTCCGAGACGTGACTCTGCATATCGAAGCGTTCGCCCGGGAAGGAGAAGACCAGTGTCGAGCTGTCCCTGTAAAGAAGCGAGCCGAGAGGGACGTCAACCTCCACCAGCCGAATTACGCATTGGAAGAAGTCATCGATCGCTTCGCGTGCACCGAGCCAATCTCCCATCCGCACGCTCCGGGCTTCGTAATGGTCGGCGCCGATGCCGACCGTGAGCAAGCGCCATCGCGTGTTCTGTTTGATCTGATTGCATCGCCAAGGAAACTTGTCACTTTCCAGAATCGCTCCCGCCAGCGCGCTCTTGAAAAGTGCCGCGGTTACGTACGACTGATCCCAAAGGGTGACGTCGTTGTTGGGGAGCCGCGTTTCGGCGAGAGTCGAGGAGAAGGCGTTGCGCAGGAAACTCGCTGGCCCGATTGTGTTATGGCGCCAATCCCACCACGCACCTACATTTGCTGCGCCCGCCTCGCCGAGCCTTTTGAGCTCCCCAAGTATTCGTTGACTCTCCTCAGTTAATCTCTTCCAGCCGCGAGACGTGAGCAGAACGGGTGGATCGGCCAGTAGGTTGCGTTGTGGATAGCCAAAGGCCGAAGACCCCCACATATGCGTGGCATCCTGCTTTAGGTAGTGCGAGGTGCCCCGCGGCAGGTTTTTTTCGATCCCGGAAGTGATTCCGTGTGCGGCTTGAAGCAGACCCAGAACGCCTGAATCGCTCTGCTCGTGTTTGGTAATGAACTCCGTTAGCGGGCTGGGCAATGGAAATTGCGCGGAGAACCTTGTCGTAACCCAAGCTAGAAGATCGTCCCACGGAAACTGGGGGGCCTCGTGTTTATGCCAGTCTTGGTACTTATAGCCGGTCTTCTGGCCGGCTTGCTCTCGCAGGAAATCGGGATGCGCCTTGCCGGTCATGTGAAGCCAGCCGACCGCTTCCATGGCGAGTAAAAGCGAACGACAGTCTCTTAGCCTGTCTAAAGTTGAGCGATCCGTCATTGCGCGGCCTAGGCCCGGTTGAACCACGTGGCAAACTGTTCCGTGAACTCAGCGAGCGATCCTTTGGATATCGGTTGTTTGAATCGCTGCTTTGCTTTCCATTGCGTAACTCTGGCCGTGCCCCAACCGGCCATGCGCTTGGCCGAGATTCCATAGGTCGTGAACAGTGCTTGTGCGGCGTCGAGCAGTCCGTTGATCGCTTCGAAGGGCTTTACGTTGCTCCGCTCGACGGAACCGGGCAGGGGGGCGTACAGCATCTTGAATACGCCGGACGCGCCTGCCGGTACGACCTCGTAATAAATGGGTTGGGTGCCGGCTCTGGTCTTGCGACTATGCGGGTTGATGACTTCAAAGCCAATTCTTGAGAACCACGTGGGATGGAACGCCAGAGCGCCGCGTTGAAAGTCCTTCTTTTCTTCCTTTTCGTTGCCGAACAGGTGGAGAATCCAGGCGGGGTCTTTCCAGCCGTCAAGCTTGCCACGGTTGCGATGGAGATGTTCGGCCAGTCCCGCACTCATTCGACAAGCCCACCGCAACAGGCCCTTCCAGCTCGCTTCTGACATGAAGGGCACCCCGAAAACGCGATCCTTGCGGACGGGATTGTCCAGGACATGGAATGGCCGATCGTCTTTTGAGTACCATGGTGTTTCGAGGAGAAAAGCGATTTCGAACCTGATCCAGGACGGGTCCGGCGGTTCTCCGCCATCTTGGTCGACCTCAAGCCGCGGCGGAAATTTCAGATTTTCCTTTTGGGCACACCGGATATAAGACTGGCGCGCCTGGTTTCTCCTATCTTTTCCACCTGTGGACCACACGGTGCAGCCGTCCACGAGGCCCGAAGCGAGGCCGAATGGCATCGCGCTGTCCGCTGGACATGCCTCCAACAGGGTCAGATCGGCATAAAGATCGAAGCTCACCGTTCCCTCCTTGTTTCAGTCTTGAATAAAGCTTCTATAATTGGCGTGCCTGCAGCGAAGTCAGTATCGTTGAGACTCGGCCATATCCGTCGTAGACGATCCTTCATCTGGTCGAAGCTGACGGTCCCTGGTTTTACGAATCCGAAGGTGCGTCTCGCCTCCGCGGGTTCCTTGAAGCTGAAGATTTTCTTGCTTTCTCGACGTCCCCCGGCAAGCCATTTGCCCGCAGCACCGCTGCCTAGCAATTCGTCCGACCGCCCCTTCCGTTCGTTCCGACAAAGGGCCCTGTTGAAGGTGCTTGCACTGGAGTTCTGACGAGCCAGGTACCTTTGCCGCACGCACCAGAAATTTCCAAGCGACGCCCAGGCGAAAGCATTTTGATCGACTTTTCGCCACCGGGCAGAGTGCACGTAATCCTCGAGAGTCTTGAGCCCGATTTCCTTCGATACATTGGGTGCTTGCTCGAGCTTCACGAGCCCATAGTCCCGATGGTGTTCGACTCCGGCACGAGTGCGCTCGTTGGACGGTTTGTACACGGTTCGTCCTCCAATAGCCCCATGCTCCGCAATCAGACGAACCGTCATCTCGAGCAGCGTCCACTCTTCGACTCCGATCGGCCTCAGGGGTGTGAAACGCAATTCGAAGTCTTGGTTCTTCGTAATTTGCTCTTGACAAATATTGCCGTTGATGTCGAACGCTTGAAAGCGAAACTTCCGTGCCCAGCCTGTGCAACCAAACAGTTCACAGACAACGCAATGATGCTGTGGTTGTGTCGGCCCCTTGACCTGCGGGCTCGGACAGCGGTTTGTTTGGGTTGGGTCGCAAGCGGAGCCACACAATCCGCGCACCAAAACCTCGAACCACCATCGCAAGGATCCGAGAAGACCGGTCAAGATCAAGCGTTTTCCTGCGCCGTTCGCGTCACCCGTCCAGATCGGCGTCAGCGCTTTGAGGCGCCAAGTCCGTGCGCTTGAAGTTGGAGCATTAGATAAGCTGGTCGCCACCTGAGCCTCCTTTGGCATTCACCATTTGAAAGAGAAGGTTCGGTAGCTGGCGCTGCCGCGAACGAAGGAAGCGACCGCGCGCGCCTGAATCTGGATGATGGATTTGAGCTTGTAGCGCCGTCCGCGGAAATTTGCTTCGCCCTCCATCCGTTCCAGCACGGCGGATGCGACCGCGCGGCGAGTGCCGTCGGTGAGCATCCCGTCCCGGGTTTCGATAGTAGTGCCGCGTCCGATCGCGGCGATCACGGCGCGATCGACCACCGGCTGGCGGAACTCTTCAACCATGTCGAGCACCAGCGAGGGTTTGCCGGGGCGATCGACATGCAGGAAGCCGGCGAAAGGTTCCAGGCCGGCGTTCATAATCGCGCCCCACACCTGGGTGTAGAGAATTCCGTAACCGTAGTTGAGGGCCGAGTTTACGGGATCGGGAGCGCCGCGATGATCTCGGGAATCGAATCCGAGCTCTTCCGGGATGAGGAGGCGCACGCCCGTCCAGTAGGTGCGCCCCGCAAGTCCCTCGATCGAAAGAAAGGCCTCGCGGGCGGAATCGATATTGGGCGCGTCAATTGAAGCAGCGTTCTTGCGGGCTTTTGCGATCGACCGGGCCAATCCGCTCAGTTCGTCGAAGGCGGAAGGATTGGATTCCTTGAGGTACTTGCCGAAGTACTTGAGAAGAGCAGCCTGATTGGCGAGCTTGCCGCGCACGATAGCTTTTGCGAGATCGACGCCGCGCGCGTCGTTGTACGCGGCAAGTTGTTCGCGCCGTGTGATCACCGTAGCGGTCAGCATCGGCGACGAAAGCATCGCGTAAGGCTTGCCGGATCGGGTGAGGAAGGAGAGGCGGATTCCGCGTTCGCAGCAGGCCTCGACGAGGTCGGCGGAGATGGCGACGCCGGGGGAGCCGATGACGATTTCGCCGACGCGAAAGAGCGGGAGCTCGATTTCGTCGGCGGATTTTTTCGGGGGCTTGATGCCATTCGGACCGGGGGCGGTACGGCGCAGGGGAGGGGGCGGAGTCTTGACACCGTCGGAAGTGGCGACGGAAAGAGTGGGGCGTTTGTTATCGATTCCGAGAGGCAGGAAGAGCTGCGGACCGCCTTCGATCAGTTCGAGCCGCGGCTTTGGTCCGCGGATCACCAATCGCTCGCCGGTCTTGGCGAGCATCACGCCGTAGTCGGAGATGATAACGGAATTCATGGGTTCGCCCCCCTTGCCTGTCAGTTACGCCGCTGGCTCGGGTAACTCAAGAATCAGAAGGCTTTCCACGGAATCCTGTATGGCGGTTCAGACCGCCGAGGCTCGATCCGCTGGCGAGATGGCTTTCGCAGGCGGCGGCGAAAGCGAGGCAGGCTCGAATATGTTAGGGCTTGAGCGCGGGAAAGTCAGCCAGGATTTCCCCTCGCTCATCCCGGCGGCGAGATACTCAAGGATGTCCGCAACCGTGATTCGGGTTCCCTTGACGCCCGGCTTGCCGCTTCGAACCTCGGACGAGACGCTGATGTAGTCCTCGAACTTCATCGCTACTGGCAACCCGCCGCGGCATGCGTAGCGCAAGAGAAGGCCCGCGCTGGGCAGTTCAGTTCGCAGCTTCACTCCCGGCTGTAGTGGGTGAAGCCGGGGCCAGTGTTTACGATGCCGATAGGCACGATGGTTTCTATGAAACGGCGGTGACGGTCTTTTTTCGGACGGGCTTTAGTGAACGAGCTCAACGTTTCCAGGTCCGCATCAGCGCCGAAGTCGTCGAGTGGCACTATGTGTCCTCGAGACGGGGGACTCCACGATCCGGCACGAGTCACCGGCTGAGTGTATTCGGGACCTACGGTGCTGGATCTATAGAGGCGAACGAAGCGGACAAAGGAACCTCGTTTTCCGATGTAGCTTATGTGGGGCAGCAGTTCTGGCAGGCGGACGATGGTAGCGTCGTCTGCGGCGGCAAGATCGAAAGCCCATATACACGACCGGCCGAGGTGTGCGACTTCGCGATAGGCAATGGTCGGAGTATATGGCCGTGTCGGATCGCCGTCCCGCGATTCCTGGCGCACCTTAACGAACGTGTGGGTGACCACGGCCTCAGCGGAGGGTGCTATTCGCACCTCCATTTCGGCGAGAGCATGCAGCAGTTCAGCGCACTCGATGTCCGATAATCCTGCGCGAAAGGCGCCATCCACCAGAGCCATCTTGATGGAGTATGGGGTCGGTATCACCAGTGTCTTTCCGACCGAGCTCGTTGCAGAGCTGATTTTGAGAGAGAAGAGCGCCGTCGCGGTGAACTCGGCCATTAGCCAGCGTCCGGGGCCCGGAACCCCGGCTATGGGATCGGGCCGTTCCAACCTGGCGACGCGTGTTGACGCCGTTGTCACGTCCGAGTGCAGGCGGCTTGACTTCCGAGCCATGATCTTCAATTGGGGAGTTCAAGACCTTCGCATAGCTCAGCGAGGACTTTCACTCCGCCGGAAAGGGACTCAAAAGTCCTCACCTGGATGCTGTTTGCTTTGACCTGGTTCAGGACCCCGGCTGCTCTTCCGATCTCTTCGCGATAGTCGTCATGCAGGGGACTAACCGTAGGGGCTGGGAGCGACGTCGATGAAGTCGCGACCACACCCTTGCAGTCGACGATGTGAGGGTTCTGAGTGTTTCTCTGCGCGCCGGCCGGCTTCAGCAGCGTCGCCGCAAGTGCCTGGATTAAGGCAACCGCTCTTTTGCGACGGGCTTCTCCGTCGATCACATATCGTCGCGTGATATCGTTAAGTCCGATGCGGTAAAGGTCGGCGCTGCAAATCAGCGCATACACTCCCGAGGAAGCAGGGCGGTGAAAGATGGCCTGTCGCCCCGAGACGGTTTCGCCGCCTGCAGCCGTTCCGCGCCCCTCTGGAGCGTATTTCACATGAAAGTATTGTTCGGTTACGGTCAGAGGTTGGCCGTCGCTATCTTCGGGGATTCCAACTACCCAACCGAATTCGACAACCGACTTGCGCCCGACAGCGCGGCCCCTGGTTACAAGGGCGCCCGCCATGTCCGTGAGGCTGCAATCGACGACCATCTTGGTCATGATTTCGGATTCCAGCGCCTTGCGTTTGACCCGTTTGCCGTTGTCGACGAATTCCTGTTCCTCTTCGCAGAAATCAACGAAAGCCGGGTTTAGGGCGTTGATTCGATCGGCATCGTGAACCGAGGCGCCCGGAGACAGCGGCTGTTGGGCTTCCTTTAACAGCGGGACGAGGTGTTCGACCAGAATGTGTTTAAACATGTCGCCGCTTATCGCGTTGACGAGCTTTCGATGCCCGTTCTGGTCGATGATGTGCACCATCCGCGTCTGTTGCTGGTTGCCTTCGGTGCCTTCGCTGTTCAGATTATGCAAATCGATCGTGACTCGCGCGGACATCGACAACGAACTTATTTTAGCCACTTTCTCCTCCTCCCTGAACTTGTCCCGATTGGCCGGCTACTTGAGTTCACCGGCGACGTCAGTTGGCTCTTCCTCTCTGGGAAGTCTGCACGATCCGTAGGCGCACAGCATCGGTCCTACAACGGAGGCACCGTGTGACTCTATCAGCCGGACTAAGGATTCAAACTCTTCCGTTGTGACGTTGCGAGGCGCTGGCTTGTTAAGTTCGCGACGGCGGGCATTCTCAACGTTATACAAGGAAATGAACTCAGATATGGATTGGATAAGCTGCTCATTACCTGGGAGGCCGCTTTTGCGTCTGAGGTCGGGGAGCAAGTCATAGCGAATTTCCCTATAATCAGGGCGATTCATCGCCTTTTGCGCCTGAGCATTAACCGTGGCGGCACGGATTGCGGCAGCCACCGCCTTGAATCCTGCGTCTGCAAGGATGTCGCTGAACTTCGGGGCATTTCCCATGACGAGCTTCTCCAAATGTGCAGTGGTAAACTGTGGGATTTTCCGACCCTGTTCGCGCGCGCGGAGAACCAGGGCTCCAAACCGCGCCATAAATTCCAGGAGCGTTGCAATCGCGTGCTCCCCCCGACTTTCGAGAAAGCGACGATAAGTAATCAGCAGCCCTATCTCATCAGAATGGTCATCCTCAAGGGAGCGCACCACGCGCTTATGTTCGGTCAGGATATCGATAAAGGCCTTCGCTTGGATGTCATTGTCGACGACGAACCATCCCGGCAGCGCCAATGTCGCGATCGCGGAGACGGCTTTCGCGCTGCCGAGTGACTGATAGTGAGTTACCCAGATACCTGAGATTACGTCCGAAGGACGTTTCCCGCGCATCTTCAAGCCGGGAATCGGTCTCGCGGAGGCCATAGCGGCATACTCCTCGGAGTGTCTGACCAGAAGTTCCGCCAGTTCAAGCACAGCCAGACTGTCGAGTTTAGGTGGACCGCCGAACAGCCCGGCAAGTCGCAACTCCCTTGCAACTTGCTTAAAAGCATTTATGGAGATGTCAGCCGGAATTGGACAGAGGAGACGAACATGTTCGGCTTTCTGGCCCTGAAAAAACGGGCAGCCGACCGCGAAGTAGCCACGGTACCGCAGCCATTCGACGAACGGATCAGTCCATTGCTCCTTCGTCTTGTCGTTGCGATCAGTGCTGTCCGGCTTCAGCCGTGAGTAGCCCTTCGCCGCGGTCGGAGAAAAGAGCTGGACCGAAGTCGCGGGCCACTTCAGGTTCGACTGCTCTCCCGCGGCGAGCGCGATAAGCGCGGACCGAACCGAATCCGAGAACTCCCGTGGCTTCAGCGCTACAATCAGCGAGTGAATGCGATTGCTCGTTTCGTCGCCCTGCACCGTGTTGAGAACCTGCAGCAGTCGCCAGTCGGGGCGTGGTTCTTCCTGTTTCAGCAGTTGTTCGATTTCTTCTCCGGCGGTTTTGCGCCGTTTGCCTTCGAGTAGTTTCCTCCTTCGAGCGGCCTTTTCCTTTTCGCGCTGATAGTCAACCCAATCACTGACACCGCCGGGGACTTTCACTTTCTGGTTGGTCTTAAGAAAAGGGTATCCAGCGATTTGTGCAATAGACGTGATACGTTCCGGGGTGAGGGGCGCTTGAATCTCGAATGCGGTTTGCAATTCCTTGATTCGTACTTCATCGACGCCGTCTGCGCTTGAAAGCAAGTCTGCCAGACCAGCGGCGGCGAAGACGTCACCGTGAGTGCCTGTGGCCTTTGCCAGTCTGAAGGAGGTCATTTCACTCACTGCAAGCCCATTCGGAAGTCGCGCGTCGGTCGGAAAGCCTCAGCGTTCTCGTAAGGTATGAAACCAGGGGCCACCACTTTGTCAAAGAATCGCGGCTGGTGGTCATTTCCAGGAAGTCGTTAAGGTAGCCACGTTTGTCGCGTTCGCTCGACAAGTATGCCGCAATCTTCGGATCCGGCGTTCGGCCCATACACTGAAATACAACCTGCTCCCAGCCCGCCGATAGTTCAAGGACTCCCAAACTTGAGTCGGGCGACCTCGGAATGAACCCTCCATGATGTGCGATGATGGCGGCTGCGCATGCCGACGCGACATGTGCCAACAATTCGTCGGGGATTCCTTCCAGCGCTGCGCTCAGAAGAGAGCATCCATAGTAGGCGCTTGCGGCGGCATGCGGAGGACGTCTGCCTAGACTCCGCTGCCTCTCCCGGTCTTGGTTGCTGTCAGGGTCAAAGTCGGTATGAGCCAGGGGAGGTCCGGGTTCGCTCGACGAATTCTTGGACAATCGCCAAGCCTGCGCCCACTGCTGCCAGCGGGCTTGGAGCTTGCCGAGGTCATGGAGGTGACCGCACGCTCGTGCAGCTATTTGCATGTGCTGTGCAGTAAGACCGTAGAGCTTTTCGAACCCGCGGCCGATCATCCCGGCCGGAAATCCGTCTCGTTGGAGGCGAGCGCCCGATGCAGCGCCTACCATGTTCGCATGGTTCACCCATGACTCTTCACGCAGTGGAGCATATCCGGGACGCGGCGGCTCTACTCGGGGAGGGCTAACCGATGTTCCTGAGCGTCCAAGTCGAAGACCCATGCAATCGTCATAGCTGGCGATTGCTGGAGGTAACGCGACGGCATAGGTGCTGGCGAGGTGGTCGCGGTAAATCAGCTCTTTCCACGGCCTGGTTTCGTCGCCGTCCCAATACCAACCGATCGGCGAAGGCGGGGAAAGGTGTGGAGCGAGCGACCATCGGGACATCGATATCGTTTCTACCCTTCCGGGAGAGTTTGGCAGCTGCGGGGCCTCGCTGACGATTACGCGAATCGATTCGCTGTCGTCGCCGCGGATGAGGTGGGCTATGCCGGCGGTGTCGCGTTGGATCGCGTTTCGGTGTATGGCATCAAGCAAGCTGCCGATTCGACTCTGAATTCCCGGTTTGACAGCTAGCTCATCTTCGTCCCGGTGCACTTTTTCTACCCATTCAGCAACCAGAATCGGGTCGAGGGCGGTATGACCAGAGGTTCTGAGCAGTTCGCGTGTCGCATCAATGGAGCTGTCCGGCTTCTGGAGAGTGCCATACGGCAACCAGCCGAAGCTCTTGGGCAGCTCATAAACATGCACGTGTCCGCGTTCACCCGGAAAGCGGGCGCATCTGCCCGCACGCTGGACCAACGCGTTCATTGGGCACAGTTCGGTATGCATCTGATCACACGAAATATCGACGCCGGCCTCGATTACCTGGGTTGCGACGAGAATAGAGGATCCCTGGGCGGATCTTCCGAACAGACCTCGAAGCTTGTGTTCCTTGTTTTGCCGATCACTCTTGAAGAAACGCGAATGAAGGAGGACCAGGTTGACGTCCGGTTGATTCGCAAGCCTTGCTCGCAACTGTTCGAACAAATCCTGCGCTCGCCCGACCGTATTGGCCAGCACAATTGATCTCTGCCGGTGATGAATGAGCACGGAGTCGGCGCTTAGGGCTTTGGCCTCCCATGCCAGGGTGCGGGTTACGGAATTGACACTCGGAAGAGAAGCCATCATGTGCTCCGTCTCTTCCGCAGTCTTGGGTACGCAGGCGGTATCCAAGGCTTTGCACAGGATTTGCTCCAGCGGCGATGTCGCAGTGGCGGTCATCCACACCGACTGGCAGAGGTCGCGGAAAGCGCGGAGAGCTGCCGCCGCAGTGAGAAACGCCTTATCCGGCGACATCAGGTGAAATTCGTCGAACACCACCAACGCCCCCGCGATTGCGGCTGCGTTTACGTTATGGAGGCGCCCCGACAAGCTGTACGGGCCGCAAAGAATTCCGCTCAGCAGTTGGTCATAGGTGGTAACTATGATCCTGCCACGATCAAAGAACGGGTCGTCGGGTTGTTCGCCCGTCTGCAAGGTTACAAACGGTGATACAATTTCGCGAGAATCTCGTGTTATCCCATCGATGGGGTGTCCGAGACTCCCGGCTGCTTCGCGAGCCTCACGATAAACGCTTTGGGCAAGGGTGCGAAGGGGGAGCGCATAGATCAGCCTGGAGGGCGGAGTGGGCCAGTCGGAATAGAAGAACGGAGCAAGAACCGACCAGGTCTTGCCGGCTCCGGTCGGCGCTCGCAGCAACACGTTGCGCCCAGAAAAGAGCAGTTCCGCGACCTGCACTTGATATTCGTAGGGCGAGTAGCCGCTCAGGTCGCGGAAGTGTCGGTGATAACCGGCGTGATCCATGTAGTCTCACCAGGAACCATCAGTCCCCTCCTCGTCGGGGAATTCGCGTTAGGATCACCGTAACCCACGCACCAACCAAATTTCAGTCCCCTCCTTGTCGGGGAATTGTTGCAGCGGCCCACCGGGCCAGTTGCTAAGCATACTCGAGTTGACTAGCCTCGACGTTGGCGCGAGCAAGGGTTGGAATCGCCGAAGACCCTGTTGGAGGGGGTGGGATTCGAACCCACGAAGCCTTGCCAGAGCTTGCCAGATGCCGAGTCTGGTGACTTAAACCGCTCGTCCACCCCTCCACAGCTCACCAGTTCGATTGCGATTTTCCTTACTGTTCGTTTGTATTGGACTCATGCTTATTCCTTGACCGTTGGTTGGTACTGGGTCCGGTATTAAGCCATTTTACGCGCACACCGCCGCAAGTCAACCCTCCGCATTCTTAGAAGTCGATTCCTACGTCTAATGAGAACCGGCGGCGCGCTTCGGGGAAGCAGCTACGTACTTCCCCAACCCAAACGTGGCGCTGTGGCCGACGTGTACGAATTCGCCGAATTTGAGGAATTTCCAGAACGGGGTGAAGTCGCCCTCGTAGGTTGCCTGGCCGATTATTCCTTCCCATTCCATCCGCTTGTCCTGGCGGGAACTGTATCGTTCCCATCTTGTCCACTTTGTGTTGTCTTGCGTCAAGCGGATCGATGCGGCTTCATCAATCAGTCCCTTGAAGTCGACATCCAGAGGCGCGCCGCAGTGAAATCTTGACAGTGACGAAAGCCGGCCCAGCAGGCGGCGGAAAACGATCTGGAACTCCGGGCGGCGGACGAAGCGGCCTTCATGCTTGAGCCGGGTCTGGGTGAGGAACTCGATGGTCAGGTGCCTGCCCGGTGATGCGACGGCAAGTTCTTCGAGCGTGACCGCGGGCGCATTACCGCGCACAAGGTTGTCGGCCGCATCGTAAACGACGGCCGGGGCTTCTCCTTTGCCGAGCGCATCGATACGCCGCAACTCCACCGCGCGGCGGGAACGGCCGATTTTATCCACTTCGCGCAGCGCGACGACGAAATACGGGAAAAACTCCTGCGCGCGGCCAATCAACACCAGCTCGAAGGAGAGTTCGTCGCCGGAATGGAACGTCCGCCTGAAGGAGCCGGCGTTGATGTTTGCGGTGCCGGGGGAGATAACGAACGGACGCGGGATATCTTCGTGGGTCCTGAGCGCATCTGAGTGCGGAGGTGGCGAGGTTTCGAAGATTAGATGATAGGGGCACTGTGCGGGTATCGGGCATTCCATGCCGCGCGGTGCCGGGCAGGCGACCGCGCGGAACGCGTGGCCGAAGGCGCCGCGCAGAGTCGAGCCCAGATAGGCGGGGAGATCGAGAGGTTCGAGGACCTTGAAGGTTACTGTGTATCGTGCGCAGGACAGCATTGAAGCGGCATCGATTGTGCTCTCAAACTCCGGAACTGACAAATTGATATGATCGGGTTCCGAGCTTACTCCCGCTGGTGAGTTTGACGGAAGTAGGTTTGGAGGCGGAGGCATCGTTTGAGTCGCGCGTGCGATGCACGCGCTGAATAAGGTCCCTCACCCGGCGCGCGAGATGCGCGCCGGCCTCTCCCGATCGGGAGAGGCACGGGGCGTTGCGCAATCATTGGGTTCGGTCTTAGGCGGCGTTGGTGGATGGGGTGGGGACGGTCGGCGGGATTTGGGGGGTCGGGGCATCGTTTGAGTCGCGCGTGCGATGCACGCGCTGAATTCGGTCCCTCACCCGGCGCGCGAGATGCGCGCCGGCCTCTCCCGATCGGGGAGAGGCACGGAGCGTTGCGCAATCATTGGGTTCGGTCTTAGGCGGCGTTGGTGGATGGGGTGGGGATTGTCGGCGGGATTTGGGGTAATCGGGGCATCGTTTGAGTCGCGCGTGCGATGCACGCGCTGAATAAGGTCCCTCACCTGGCGCGCGAGATGCGCGCCGGCCTCTCCCGATCGGGAGAGGCACGGGGCGTTGCGCAATCATTGGGTTCGGTCTTAGGCGGTGTTGGTGGATGATGTCGGGGGGATTTGGGGTAATCGGGGCATCGTTTGAGTCGCGCGTGCGATGCACGCGCTGGATTCGGTCCCTCACCCGGCGCTTCGCGCCGGCCTCTCCCGATCAGGGAGAGGCATGGGGATTCGCGCGGGCATCCGGCCCGCTACCTTATCTGACGCGTGCGGCGGACTCCCCGTCAGGGGAGAGGCATCGGGAGCTAGCGGGGATGGTGGGTTTTCAGGTGGCGTTCGTATTGTTTGGCGTATTTCAGGAATACGTAGAATGCGGAGGTCGCGGCGGCGTAGAAGCCGCGGATGCCTTCGAGGAAGCCGCCGCGTACGATGTAGAACAGGACGAAGCGCGCGGCCGGGTTTATGACCATCTTCAGCGGCGTCATCGCGGTCGGTTCGTGTTCCGCCGCCGCGCGGGTCGAGAAGCGGTTCATCGTCGCTACGTGGTCGGTGATGTCGCGATAGCTGAAGTGCAGGATTCGGCCGCTAAGCTTCCCTACGGTCCCATCGACCACCACCTTGTCGTGCGGGTCGCGTCCGCCGATATGGCCGCGGTCGCGCCGGAACAGCCGCACCGGTGTGTCGGGTTCGATTCCGCGCAGGTCGTAGCGCCCCAGATGATACAGCATCCGCTGAATTCGGTAGCCGTCGGCCGGCGCCGGTGACGCTATCGCGCGCAGGATTTCCTCGCCGAGGTCGTGCGTGGCCTGCTCGTCCGCGTCCATCAGCAGCACCCAATCTCCGGTCGCGCGGTCGAGCGCCATCTGCTTCTGCATCACGTAGTTGGTGAACTCGTGCTGGAAGACTTTCGCGCCGCACTGCCGCGCGATTTCAATCGTGCGGTCGGTCGAGAAGGAATCGACGACGATCTTTTCGTCACAGAACCATGCGCTTTTGAGGCACTGGCCGATCAGCTCCTCCTCGTTTTTGGTGATCGTGATCAGAGAGATTTTCGGTCGATCGGCCATCGATGGTGGCGGCGGTCGCGCGCCGCTAGCCGCGCTCGGCGGCTTCCCGCGCGTTGGGATGCTCGATTTGATCGATGACGCGGGCGGCGATTTCGCCGAACGCGATCGACACGGGATGGCGCGGGTTGGCGGCGACGATCGGGTTTGCGTTGTCTCCCCCCTCGCGCAGCTCGCGCACGATCGGCAACTCGCCCAGGAACGGCACACCGAGCTCGGAGGCGTACCGCGCGCCGCCGCCGTGCGAGAAGATTTCGTGGCGCTTCCCGCATTTGCGGCACAGGTAGTAGCTCATGTTCTCGATCACGCCGAGCACCGGCACGTTCACCTCGCGGAACATCTCGACTCCGCGCTTCACGTCGATGAGCGCAATGTCCTGCGGCGTGGTCACGACGACGCCGCCGGCGAGCGCGACGCGCTGCGTGATGGTGAGCTGCGCATCGCCGGTTCCGGGCGGAAGGTCGAGCACGAGACAATCGAGATTGCCCCATTCGACGTTGAACAGAAACTCGGCCTCGAGCTTGGTGACCATCGGGCCGCGCCAGATGATCGCGGTTTCGCTATCGACAAACAGCGCCATCGAGACGTAGCGGATGCCGAAGCGTTCGAGCGGGATGATTCTTCGCTCGGGGGTGAGCGAGACCGCCTTTTCGACCCCGACCATCATCGCGATACTGGGTCCGTACACGTCCGCATCCATCAGCCCGATGCGCCATCCGCGCGCGCGCATCGCGAGCGCCAGGTTGACGGCGACGGTGGACTTGCCGACTCCGCCCTTGCCGCTTGCGACGGCGATGATGTGCTTGACGCCGGGGATATCGCGATGGGCCTGCGGGGGAGCGGCGCGATGCGCGGCGGAGGGGGGCGGCTGTTCGATGCGCACCTCGACGGCGGGTACATCCGGCATCGCGGCCACCGCCGCCTTCACGTCGGCGACGATCTTCTCAATCACGTCCGGCTTGGCGGTCGCGGCGGTCAGAATCACGGTCACGCCGGCATGGGCGACCTCGATATCTTTGATTATCCCGAAAGAAACGATATCGCGGGTGAAGCCGGGATATTTGACCTTTTTCAGCTCGGCAAGAATTTCGTTTGGACTCGGCATCCTGATTTTCGTTTTCGAGGAGGCGCGCGCGAAGAGGCGGCGCTATAAATGCTGCCCGACCATGTTATCATCCCGGGACTGCCGGAAAAACGGACGCGCCTCGGCGGCTTTGATCTTCCCTGGAGCAAGAGATCGTTGAAGAAACCCGCATCCAAAACGCTCGTTATCGCGCATTGGAAGGGAGCCGAAGCGCCGGTTACGGCGGTGAAAGAGCTTGAGACGGCGCTTTCATCGATGACCGGGCGCGAGGTGGGGGTGCGTGATGACCCGGGCGTGGCGCCGCGCGAAATCGTGGTATCGAGCGACGGGAGCGAAGTCGATCGCGGCGGGGGCGGCGAAATGCTCGCCGGCGATGCGTTCCGCGTGGAGCGCGCGGGGGCGCATTCGATTCGGATTCGGGCCGGCAGCGACCGCGGCCTTATTCACGCGGCGGCGGATTTGGTGACGAGGCTTGGCGCGCGGCTCGCTCCCGGCGTCGCGCCTTTCTATCCGCGAATCGATGCGGCGGCGATCGGCCGGATCGAGCCATACGCGGTTGTGCCGTCGTTCGCGCGGCGCGCCTTCGTTTCCGACATCATGACCTGGAACTACAACTTCGCCGATCGGCTGGAGCTTCATCTGGGGCACGATCGCGAGTTTATTCCCTGGATGGCGCGGCGGGGGATAAACGCGTTTTCCTATATCCGGCACGCGCACGACACGCGGCTTCGGATCGATGAGATCGCCGGGATGCTGCGGGAGCATGGAATCGGCGCCGAGTACGGCGGCCATGTGCTGCAGCTTCTGCTGCCGCGCGAGCGGTTCGAGAGCGATCCGGCCATGTTTCCGGCGGACGAGGACGGAAACCGGCTGGCGAGCGGCAACCTGTGCGTATCGAACCGGGCGGCGCTGGAAATTGTGCGCGACGGCGCGATTCGCTACGTCGCCGATTATCCGGAGAACGAGCTCTTGCACATCTGGGGCGCCGACGTGCGGCGCGGCGCGTGGTGCCGATGCGGCGGATGCAGGGAGCTTGCGCCGCAGCATCAGTACATGGCGGTGGTCAACGCGGTGGCGGAGTCGCTGGCCGCCGGCGCGCATCCGCGGCAGGTCGCCTATCTGGCGTATCACGACACGATCGATCCGTATCCGGGATTGCATCCGCTGGGGAACGTATGGGTGGAATGGGCGCCGCGGGAGCGGTGCTATTCGCACGCGATCGATGATTCGGATTGCGAGACGAATCCGCGCTATTTCGAATCGCTCAAGCGCTACCTGGAGATCTTCGACGGGCGATGCCACGTCTTCGAGTACTACGCGGACGCGATCCTGTTCGGCGGGCTCGCGTTCGCGACGCCCGAGGTGATCGCGCGCGATATCCGCGCGTATCATGCGATCGGAATCGGCAGCATCTCGTGCCTCACGTTCGGCGCATTCAGCCTGCTGGCGTACCCGGTGAATATCGAGACGTTCGTGCGATGCGCCCGCGATGCCGGCGCGGATCCGCAAGCTGCCGGGAATTCGGTGGCGAGCGGACGGCATCCCGCCTGCTCTGCCGCGATGGGTGATGCGTATCGCGCGATTGCGGATGCTTCGGCGATGGTGCTGGACTACGCGGACGTGATGCATCCGCGGATGGAGCCCGGCAAGGCGCGGCGCAAGCGCGGAGACCTCGAGCGCGCGGCGCGGATGTTCCATCGCGCGATCGACGCCGCCGGCGCGGTGTTGCGATCGCGCGGCGAGCCGCTGGCGCGCGGGGAGCATCAGTTGTGGAGATACAGCGCGCGGGTGCTCGAAGGAATTGCGGAGTATCTCGGCGCGAAGGAATGCGCGGGGCGCGATCGCGCGGAGCGCGGCGAGGCCGCAATCGCGAAGATTGCGGAAGCGATCGAGCATGTTCGCGCGATCGACCTGGAAATAAAGGGGACGTGGGGCGCTTACGATCTCGAGTGGATTCGCGAGGCCTGGCTTGCGGCGCTTCGCCGCGGCCTTGAAGCCAACACTCAGCAGCATCAGGAGATGCCGTGATGGATTCGATGGCGGGATATCAGCTTCCGGAAGAACTGGCCGCGCTGCGCGACCTGGTGGGCAAGATAATCCGCGAGGAAATAGTTCCGATCGAAGGCAAAATTGATCCCGACGCTCCCGAGATTCCCGAGGACGACTACTGGCGAATCGCGCGCAAGACGCAGGCCGCCGGGATGTGGTGCATGGGCGCGCCAAAGGAATACGGCGGCGGTGGACTCGGGACGTTCCAGATGACGGTGCTGACGGAGGAGATGGCGCAGCATCGGATGGGCCTGTACAACCCGGGCGCAGGAGTTTTCGGCCGCACGCCTCCGCCCGTCATCTGGGCGGGCACGCCCGAGCAAAAGGAGCGGTACGCGGGCGGAACGATCAAAAATGCGTGGTACACGTTCTTTGCGATCACCGAGCCGTCGGGAGGTTCCGATCCGGCCGGCGCGATCCAGTGCCGCGCCGTGCGCCAGGGCGACAGCTACGTTCTGAACGGGACCAAGATTTTCATCTCGCACGCGCACGAGGCGGAATGGGGAGTGGTCTTCGCCCGGACCGATCCCAAGGCGGGACGCCAGGGCGTCACCTGTTTCATTATCAAGAAGGGGCAGCCGGGTTTTACGGCGCGGCCGATTCGGACGATCCGCACCTCGGCGATTCCCAACGAGGTTGCGTTCGAGGATTGCGTGGTGCCGATCGAGCAGCGGCTCGGCGAAGAGGGGCAGGGGCTGAACCTATGCCTCGATCTGCTGGCGCGGCTGCGGTTTCCTTACTCGGCGTGCAACGTGGGAGTCGGGGTGGCGGCGCTCCGGATGGCGATCGAGCATGCGAAGCGGCGCAGCACTTTCGGCGAGCTGCTCGCGCGCCGGCAGGCTATCCAGTGGATGCTGGCGGATTCGGAAGTCGAGTTGCGGGCGGCGCGATGGCTTACGTGGGACGGCGCATGGAAGGCCGACCGTAAGGAAGACTTCCGCACGGAGGCATCGATTGCGAAGCTGTATTCCAGCGAAGTGCTGGGGCGCGTGATCGATCGCGCGGTGCAGATTCACGGCGGGTACGGCGTGAGCAAGGAGCTGCCGCTGGAGCGATGGTACCGCGAGGCGCGCGTGCGGCGTATCGGCGAAGGTCCCTCGGAAGTGCATCGGATGGTCATCGCGCGCACGCTGCTGCGTTAGAGAACGCGAGGCCGCACATAAAATCCAGGATTCACGGAAAGGAAGCGAAATGACGCTGCCGCTCGACGGAATTCGGGTGATCGATTTCGGACAGGTCTATGCCGCGCCGTACTGCACGATGCAGCTCGCGTACCTGGGCGCCGACGTGATCAAGATCGAGCCTCCGGAAATCGGCGACGTGCTCCGGCGTCCCGATCTGCCTCCGGGCGGAGGCGTGTATTCGTTTTTGATGCTGAATGCGCACAAGCGGTCGGTCACGCTGAATCTCAAGGATCCGCGCGGGCGCGAAATCGCGCTCAGGCTGCTCGAAGACGCCGACGTGCTGGTCGAGAACTACCTGAGCGGGGTGATGGACTCGTTCGGGCTGGGGTACGAACAGATTGCGGAGCGCTTTCCGCGGCTCATCTACGCTTCCGGGAAGGGTTACGGATCGAACAGCCGATGGGCGCGGCTGGGGTCGATGGACAACACGATCCAGGCATCGTCGGGCTTTATCAGCATCACCGGGTTTCCCGAGCGCGGCGTAAAGACCTCCGCGACATTCATCGACATGGGCACGGGGAGCCATCTGGTCAGCGGCATCCTCGCCGCGCTGATCCAGCGCGGGCGAACGGGGAAGGGCCAGAAGGTGGAAGTGGCGATGATCGACGTCGCGGTGCCGGCGCTGACGAGCGCGCTTGCGCCGACGCTGCAGGGGCTCAAGTTCAAGCGGCTTGGCAATCGCCATTGGGGCGCCTGCCCGACCAACGTTTATCCCGCGCGTGACGGCGAGATACTGATTTTCTGCCTGACCGAGGCGCATTGGCGCACGGTCGCGAAACTGATCGGGCGCGAGGAACTGATTTCGGACCCGCGATGCGCATCGCATGCGACGCGGCTTCGAATCGCCGACGAGCTGGACGGAATCATGGCCGAGTGGACGCGCGAGCGCGCCCGCGACGAGATGATTCAGACGCTTATCGAAGCCGGAGTGCCGTGCGCTCCCGTGCGGGAGATGGAAGAGGTCGCGGCGGACCCGGAGATTACGACCAGGGGAACTCTGATTGACAGCGAGTTTCCTGCGCGCGGACCGATTCGCGTCGCCGGATCGCCGATCAAGCTGTCGGAGGCGCCGCAGCCGGCTGCCGAGAACCTGAGGCGGCCGCCCCAGCTCGGAGAGCATACCCGTGAAGTGCTCGCATCGATCGGGATCGATTCCGCGGAGTTCGAGCGCCTGCGCGCCGAAGGCGTGGTCTGATACAGTGAACCGCTCCGAAGGGCTGGAAGGATTTCAGGCGCGGGCGGGGCGATGCTTGCGGGGGCGGCCCGGAGGAAAGGCGCTGGCCGGCTTGCGGCGCGGCTTCACGTTGAGCCGATCCAGCATCCGGAAGTAAGCATTGCGCGCGATCTCGAGGCCCCACAGGATTCCCAGGCCGAGGGTGATGCCGATTCCCTGGACCAATTCCTTCAGATAGCCGAGGGTAGTCAGCCGCTCGATTTCGAGCTCTACATGAGCGGATTGCTGAGTCGTTTCCATCGACCAAGAGGTTAAGCGGCGAAGCGCCTCGATTCAAGGCGCTTCGCCGCGATAGCTCGGGCCGATCAATGGAGCGGCGGCGGGGGAGGAAGCGCCGCAGGAGTCGCGGCGCCAGCCGAAGACTCCGGAAGCGGCAGGGTGATACTCACGTCGTCGAAGCGCGCCTGCGAATCGTCGCTCGCCCACAGGCCGATGCGTCCCTTCGCGATCTTGGCGTCGTCCACGTCGAAAATCATCTTGTTGTCGTCGTAGCAGGTAAGATGGCTGCCCTGCGCCCACACCTTGAGCTTGTACCAGGTGTCCTTGTCGGTCGGCACGACCTGCTGCTTGAGGTTTTCGAGCTTGCCATTGCTCATCCGCGAGAGCGCGAAATAATCGCTCGGGCATCCCGCCGATAGAACATAGAAGTTCTGCGGATTCACGTAGCGGAAAATTAGTCCGCCCGAGCAATCAAAGCGGCCGCCCGCGGACTTGAACGATGCCTCCAGCGTGAAGTCGCTGTACTCGGTCGGGTCAGTGAGGACGGTCACCAGGTTGTAGGCCAGACCGTGCATCAGGGAGCTTACGGTTCTGCCCGGAGGCAATCCGTAGGTGTTCGGCTGGCTGGGCGCGCTGGGGTCGGGGATGACCTGCCAGTCGCCCTCTACCGCGGTCCATCCTGCCGGCATCGCATGCGCCTTATCCTGGTCGAAGTTCCAGACTTTCACCTCCGGCGTGGGGGTGGGGGTTGGCGTTGGAGTTGGAGTCGGAGTGGGCTCCTTCTTCTTCGCTCGCGAGTACGCCGCCGGGCTGGTAAGTCCCACGGCAAAGATCACTCCAGCCGCGATCACGATCGCGCTGCGCAGCCAAACTCTTCCTGTCATCATCTATCCCCTCTCCGCTCTATGTCACTGAAAATTCGTCTTGGTCGTGTAACACGGAGGACGGGCGCGAGTTTCCCTAATGAAGTATCGCCCTGTCAAGAATGCGTCCGCCGGAAGGCCGAAAAAAACTCCATCCGCTTTTCCCGAAATTTGAATCGAGCCTGGCCGCTTATCGCCTTTTGGAGGGGGATGAAATCAAGCGCGGCCCCGGATCGGCGGTGATGTGCCGCGTCGAGGCGGTGTTCTAGGCGAAATCGAGTTTCGCTTTTACTTCGCCAAATGACTAGTGAAATTGAATACTCATTTAATCTCCATCTGCCTCTGTTTGCCTTGACGATAGTGGTAGATAGTGGGATATTGTGGGTCATCAGGGAGGCCCGCGGTGTTCAGCGGTCGGTTCGACCACGCGATCGACGAAAAGGGACGCGTCAGCATCCCAGCGCGGTTCCGCGAGGTGCTCCAGCGCGAGGGCCACGACCGCCTCTTCATCACCAACTTTTTCTTCAGCCGGGAGCGCTGCCTGGAGCTCTATCCTCCCCGCGAATGGGATGCCTTTGTGGCGAAGATAGCGGAGCGGGGCAGGTTCGATACGGCGGTGCAGAAGTTCGAGACGTTTTATATCGCGGGCGCGCAGGAAGTCCCGGTCGATCGGCAGGGGCGGATCCTGATTCCCGCGAAGCTGCGGGAATGGGCGGGGCTTGGGCGCGAGGTGACGTTTTCGGCGCGGCGCGATCATTTTCAGCTTTGGGACAAGGCGGTTCTGGAGCGCGTGCTGCGCGCGACGGAGGAAGAGGTTCAGGATCCGGCGTTCTTCGAGAAGCTGAACCTGTAGGCATCGATGACTTTGGCGGTGAAACACGACGACGGCGCAGCGGTCCGGATGCATGTGCCGGTGATGGCGGGGGAGGTGCGCGAACTGTTGTGCGCGCGCGGACCGCGCGTCGTCGTCGATGCGACCGTGGGGACGGGCGGCCATGCGCTCGAGATGCTGAAGGCGACGAGCGCGCGCCTGGTCGGAATCGATCGCGATGCGGACGCGCTTGCGGTCGCGCGCGATCGGCTGAGCGCGTTCGGCGATCGGGTCACGCTGCTGCACGGGAACTTCGGCGAAATCGCGAGGCTGCTCGGCGAATGCGGAATTGAAAGCGCGGACGCGATTCTGGCCGACCTGGGGATGTCGAGCTTTGCGCTCGACGACGCCGAGCGGGGTTTCAGCTTTCGCTCGGAGGGTCCGCTCGACATGCGGATGGACCGGTCGCAGAAGCTGCGCGCGTACGATCTGGTGAATGAAGAGAGCGAGGCGGACCTCGCCGATATTTTGCACCATCTGGGCGAGGAGCGCGCGGCGCGGCGGATTGCGCGCGCGATCGTCGATGCGCGCCGGCGCCGGCCGATCGAGACGACCGGCGAGCTGCGCGCGATCGTCGAGCGGGTGCTGGGCCTGAGGCGCGGCGGCGGAGTGCATCCCGCGACCCGCACCTTCCAGGCCTTGCGCATCGCGGTCAACCACGAGATGGAAAGCCTGGCATCGTTCCTGGAAGCGGCGCCGGGGCTTCTTTCGCCGGGCGGGCGGATGGCGGTAATCGCGTATCATTCGCTCGAAGACCGCGCGGTAAAGGAGCGAATGAGGGCGCTGGCGGCGGGCGGCGGCTACGTCGCGCTCACGCGCAAGGTGCTGAAGCCGGCGGACTCGGAAATAGCTTCGAATCCGCGCGCGCGCAGCGCGCGCCTTAGATGCATCGAGAGGGCGGGGCGATGAATCGGCGCGTGCGCCCATCGAAACCGCCTTCGAAGGTGGCGCCGGCGGTGCTGATGATCGCGATTGCGATCCTGGGCTTCGCGACGCTGATGATCCGGCTGGAGACGACGCGCGAAGGCTACCGGCTCTCGGCGCTCAAGGGAGAGATTGCGCATCTGGAGGACGAGAATCGGACGCTTCGGCTGAAGACGGCCGAGTTGTCGTCGCATGAACGGCTGAGAGCGCTCGCCGCGAATTATCATCTTGCGCCGCCGCAGCGCGGCCAGGTGGTGATGGTGCCGTGAATACCGCATTCAAGCAGCGGCGTACGCGAATCGGATGGCTGACGCTGGCGCTGGCCGCGTTGTTCGTAGTCGCGGTCCTGCGCCTGGTGGTGCTGGTAACGCTGGATGGGCCGCGGCTCAACTCGCTCGCGCGCAGCGAGCATACGGCGGAAGAGGAGCTGGCGGCGGTGCGCGGTCCGATCGTGGATCGCAACGGCGAGCCGCTGGCGTTGTCGGCCGAGACCCGCTCCGTCTATGCGCATCCGCGCCGCGTGTTCGAGTCTTCGACGGTGCGCGATCGGGCGAAGCTGGCCGCGGCGCTCGGGATGACGCCGGCGGAGCTGGAAGCGAAGCTGAAGAAGCCGGCGCCATTCGTGTGGCTGGCGCGGCGTGTCGCGGTTGACAAGGCTCAAGCGGCGGAGGCGGTCGGAATCGAAGGAGTGGGCGCGGTCAGCGAATATAAACGCTTCTATCCGGAGAGCAACCTGGCCTCGGCGGTGGTAGGGCTGGCGGGGATGGATGGCCAGGGGCTCTCCGGTCTTGAACTTGAATACGACAAGATCGTGCGCGGAGAACCGGTGACCCTGAACTTCTACCACGACGCGCTGGGTCATCCGATTCTCGACAGCCCGCTCGAGCTCAAATCGCCGGAGCCGGGCGCGCAGCTCGAACTCACGATCGACGCGTCGATTCAGTCGCTCGCCGAGACGCAGCTTGCGGCCGAGGTGGAGCAGAGCGGCGCCAGGCGCGGAGCGGCGATCGTGATGGATCCGTTTTCGGGCGAGATCGTCGCGATGGCGAACGTCAACGCCGATCCGGCGGGAATTCACGACCGGCTGCACAATCCCGCGGTGCAGGATGCGTTCGAGCCGGGCTCGACGATGAAGGGCATCCTGGCCTCGATTGCGTTGGCGGACAGGGCGATCACGCCGAGCAAGGAATTTTACTGCGAGAACGGCAAGTGGACGGTGGACCATCGCACGATCCACGACGACGCGAAGCACGGATGGCTGGACCTGGGCGGGATCATCGAGGTGTCATCGAATATCGGCGCGGCAAAGATTGCGCTGACGCTCGGGGCGGACCGGTTTTACGAAGGGCTGCGCGCGTTCGGAATCGGCTATCGGACCGGAATTGATTTGCCCGGCGAGGCGGCAGGGTTAATCATGAAGCCTTCCACGTGGCGCGAGATCGATCTTGCCAACCACGGTTTCGGGCAGGGCGTCGGTGTTACGCCGATTCAGCTTGCGGTCGCGTACTCGGCGATCGCGAATGGCGGGCTTATCGTGCGGCCGTACGTGGTGAAGGCCGCGTACGATGCGCAGGGCAGCGTGATTTTCCGGCATACGCCGCAGGTGATGCGCCGTGCGATTCCACCGGACATCGCGCACGAGATGAACCAGCTTTTGCGCGGGCCGGTGAACGGAGCCAACGGCACGGCGCATCGCGCGAAGGTCGATGGATTCGAAGTCGCGGGAAAGACGGGGACGGCGCAGATGGTGAATCCCGCGGGCGGATATTTTCAGAACCGGCACGTATGCTCGTTTATCGGCTTTCTGCCCGCCGACGATCCGCGCCTGCTGATCCTGGTGGTGCTCTACGATGTCGGCCACGGCCATTTCGGGGGTCTGTACGCCGCGCCGGTGTTCAGCGAGATCGCATCGGGAGCGGTGCGCGATCTCAATATCCGGCCGACCGATCCGAACTATGAAGTTGCGAGCATAATTCCGATTCCGGGGGCGAAGAGCGCAAGGAAGCGGACGGCGGCGCCCGCGGCGCCGGATGCGGACGACGCGATTCCCGCGCTTACCGGGTCGAAATCGCCGGTCACGCCGAATTTTGCCGGTATGAGTTTGCGCCGGGCGCTTCAGGCCGCGCGCCGCCTTGGAATCACGGTCGATGTGAAAGGCGACGGGTACGTTGTGGCGCAGGAGCCGGCGGCGGGTGCGCCGCTCAGCCGCGGCACGATCAAGCTCACGCTCGGGTCGGTGGTGGCGGACGCGGCGGAGGTGGCGGCATCCTCGCCCGCCCATCCGGGCAAATCGGCAAGGAGTACGAGGTGAAGCTCGCAAGGTTGCTTGCGGGGCTGGACTACGAGGGGATTGAGGGTGATGCGGAGGTGGAGGTAAGCGGTCTCAGTTATGACTCGCGCAAATCCGGTCCCGGTCACCTGTTTTTTTCATTGGCGCGCGCGCCGGAGCGCAACCGCGCCAACATCGAAGATGCATTAAGCCGCGGCGCGCGGGCGGTGGTGGTGAGGGGTGGAGATGCAGGAGCCGCCCGCCCTGCGGTGACCATAGTACGAAGCGAGCGGCCGCGCCTGCTGATGGGCGCGGCCGCCGCGCGCTTTTTCGGGTCGCCGAGCGAGCGAATCGATCTGATCGGGGTTACCGGCACCAGCGGAAAAACCACCTCCACCTACCTGCTGCAATCGATGTTCGAGGCCGCGGGCCGTCCCACCGGAATTATCGGCACGATCGGAACCTTTATCCGCGGGCGCAAGGTGTACAGCGGCCTCACCACGCCGGAGTCGCTCGATATCGAGGCGTCGCTGCGCGAGATGGAGCGCGAGGGCGTGAGGGTGGCGGCGGCGGAAGTCTCGTCGATCGGAATTGCGGAAGGGCGCGCCGATCATCTGAACTTTCGCGCCTGCCTGTTCACCAACCTCGGCCGCGACCATCTCGACTATCACGGGACAATCGAGAACTATTTCGCGGCCAAGCTGCGATTGTTCGCCGAGATACTTCCGCGCAGCCGACGGTCCGACGCCGTCGCGATCGTGCGCGGCGACGATCCCTACGGCCAGCGCATCCTGAACGCGGTCTCGGGCCGCAAGGTCAGTTTCGGATTCGAGGCGGGGCTGGATGCGCATCCGATCGAATACGCGGCAAGCCTGTCCGGGATTCACGCAATCATTTCAGTGCTCGGCAGGAAGATAACGATCGATTCTTCGCTGGTTGGCGAACCCAATCTGCTGAACATCCTTGGGGCTTCCGCTGTGTCGGTGGCCCTGGGCATCGAACCTGAGGCGGTGGAGGAGGGGGCGCGGCGGTGCCCGGGGGCCCCCGGCAGAATGGAAGCCATAGCGGCGCGGCCGGGCGTGAACGCGCTGGTTGACTATGCGCACAAGCCCGATGCGCTCGAGGCGGTGCTGCGCACGGTTCGCAAGCTCACCCCGGGCAGGATCATCTGCGTGTTCGGATGCGGCGGAGATCGCGATCGGGGCAAGCGCCCGATCATGGGCGGCATCGCGGCGCGGCTGGCCGATGTGCCGATCGTGACCTCCGACAATCCGCGCAGCGAGGATCCGATCGCGATAATCAGGGAGATCGAAGACGGGCTTGCGGAGGAAGGGCGTTCACGCGCGATGGATGCGAGCGGAGTGGGTCCGCGCTATTATCTGGTGCAGCCGGACCGCCGCGCCGCGATCAGACTGGGGCTCGAGATCGCTTCCGCGGGGGACACGGTACTCATCGCCGGTAAGGGGCACGAAGACTACCAGCTCCTTGGTTCCCAGGTAATTCACTTCGATGACCGGGAAGTTGTGCGTGAGATCGCCGCGGAACTCTCGGGCGCGAAACACTGACGGACGGCGGAAAGCGAATCGCGCTGAACGATGCTGTATCTGCTTCTGTATCAACTTCACCGGGTCCATCCCGCTTTCAACGTTCTGCGCTATGAGACGTTCCGATCGGTGCTGGCGGGCCTTGCGGCGCTCGCGCTCTCGCTCGCGCTCGGACCTTTGCTCATCGAGCGCTTTCGATCCGCGCGCATAGGCCAGACTATCCGGGACGAAGTTCCCGAGAGCCATCAGAAGAAGGCGGGCACGCCGACGATGGGCGGACTGCTCATCCTTGCGGCGACGCTCGCAGCCACGCTGCTGCTCGCGAATCTGACCAACGCGTACGTGTGGCTGGCGATCTTTGTCACGGTTTCGTTCGGCGCGGTCGGATTTGCCGACGATTATCTGAAGTTGCGCCGCGGCAAGGGGCTGGGGCTCAGCGGACCGGCCAAGCTGGTGATGCTGTTTTCGCTGGCGTTCGCGGCGGCGCTCTTTCTGTTCGCGGGCCTGCGCTTCGATACGCATCTGACGGTGCCGTTTTTCAAGAATATCCATCCGGACCTGCGATGGTGGGGCTATATTCCGCTGGCGATGGTGGTGCTGGTGGGATGCTCGAACGCGGTCAATCTGACCGACGGGCTGGACGGACTCGCGATCGGGCCGGTGATGACGACCGCGTTCACCTACTGGGTCTTCAGCTACGTCGCCGGCAACCTGAAATTCGCGACCTACCTGCAGATTCCGCACGTGACCGGGGTAGGCGAGGTCGCGATCTTCTGCGCCGCCCTGATCGCATCGTCGCTCGGCTTCCTGTGGTACAACGCCTATCCGGCCTCGATGATAATGGGCGACGTGGGCGCGTTGTCGCTCGGCGGCGCGCTCGGGATGGTCGCGATTTTGGCCAAGCAGGAGCTGGCGCTGGTGATCGCGGGCGGAGTGTTCGTGATCGAGGCGGTGTCGGTGATTATCCAGCGCTACTATTACAAGATGACGCATCGGCGGGTGTTCCGGATGGCGCCGCTGCATCATCATTATGAGCTCAAGGGATGGCCGGAAACGATCGTCGTGGTGCGATTCTGGATCGTGTCGATTGTGTGCGCGCTGGTCGCGCTCTCCACGCTCAAGTTGAGGTGAGATGCGATTGCGGGACGCCACTGTAATGGTCGTGGGGCTGGGCACGAGCGGAATCGCGGCGGCGCGGTTCCTGGCCGCACGCGGCGCCCGGCTTATCCTGACCGACCGCCGCGCCGACATCGATCGCGCGGCGCTGCCGGCCGGCGAGGTCCGGCTCGGTATCGAGGACGCGGGATGGCTCGACGGAGTCGAGCTGGTGGTGACGAGCCCGGGCGTTGCGCGCGATGCGATTCTGCTGCGCGAAGCGGTCGCGCGCGCGATCCCGGTGATCGGAGAAGTGGAGCTTGCGGCGCGCTTCATCAAGGCACCCATCGCGGCCGTGACCGGAACCAACGGCAAGAGCACCGTGACGGTGATGCTGGGCGAGATGATCAGGGCTGCGGGGCGCGGCGTGTTTGTCGGCGGCAATCTCGGAACGCCGCTGACCGATGCCGTTGGCGGCGAATACGACGCGATCGTCGCGGAGATTTCGAGCTTTCAGCTCGAATGGATCGAGAGCTTTCGTCCGCGCGTGGGAATTCATCTCAATCTGACCGACGATCATTTCGACCGCTACCGCGATCTCGAGGACTACGGGCGCGCGAAGGCGCGGATGTTCGAAAACCAGGGGAGCGGCGACTGGGCAATTCTGAATCGCGACGATCCGAATGTATGGAAGCTGGCGTCGCAGGTGAGGTCGCGGGTTGTGAGCTTCGGTCTCGGGCGCAATTTCTCAGGCGACGCAATCGCGCCCGCGGACGGAGCGCTGGAATTCGAGATCGGCAAGTCGCGGGGGCGAATCAGCCTGAAGGAATTCCGGCTCGCCGGGCGGCACAATCTTGCCAACGCGATGGCGGCGGCAGCGGCGGCGATCGCGATGGGCGCGGGCGTGGACGCGATCGAGCGGGCGCTGGCGAGCTTCAAGCCGCTGGCCCATCGAATTGAATTCGTGCGGGAAAAGGACGGAATCACCTGGATCGACGATTCCAAGGGAACCAACGTCGGCGCGGTGGTCGAGGCGCTCGAAGCCGTGGACGCGCCGGTCATCCTGATCGCGGGCGGCGTGGACAAGGGCGGCGACTACGCGCCGCTCATCGAGCCGCTGCGGCGCAAGGTCCGCCGCGCCATCCTGATCGGCGCGGCGCGCGAGCGGATGGCGGCGGCGCTGGGCGGGGCGGTCGACGTGGAACTGGTTTCAACTTTGGGGGAGGCGGTCGAACGGGCGGCGCGGATTGGGCGGCGCGGCGACACGGTGCTGTTGTCGCCGGCGTGCTCGAGTTTCGACCAGTTCAGGAGCTATGCGGAGCGCGGCAACGTATTTAAAGAGCTGGTTCGGGCGCTTTGAAGCGGTAGGTTATCGGCGGCCCGACCCATGGCTGTGGCTGCCGGCGGCGGTGCTGCTGCTGGTCGGCCTGCTGATGGTGCTGAACACGACGTATTTTCTGGGGCTGGAAAAAACCGGCGACGCGTTCCATTTCTTCAAGCAGCATCTCGCCCGCATCATCGCCGGAGCGATCGTGATGGTGCTGCTGTCGCAGTTCTCGCTGACCGGACTGCGCCGGCTTGTCGTTCCACTGACGGTCATCTCGATCGTGATGCTGTTGATGGTCTATGTGCCGGGGCTGGGACTGGTGCGGGGCGGGGCGCGGCGATGGCTCAAGCTCGGACCGATGGTGATCGAGCCGTCGGAGTTCGTGAAGCTTGCGCTGGTGTTTCTGCTGGCCGATTTCTTTTCCCGCCGCGGCGAGCGGATGCGGTTTTTTTCGCAGGGGATGCTGCCCGCGTTTTTCATCGTCGGTCCGATCGCGCTGCTGCTGCTCAAGCAGCCGGATTTCGGATCGACCGTGATGATCTCGGTGATCCTGTTTGTAATGCTGTACGCGGCCGGCGCCGAACTGAAGCATCTCGGGATGGCCGGGGCGGGCGCACTCTGCCTGCTGGTGTTCCAGGCCTTCGCGAAATCCTACCGGATGCGGCGGATGACGACGTTTCTCGATCCGTGGGTGGTCGCGCGCGGCGCGGGCTTCCAGTTGGTGCAATCGTTCATCGCGCTCGGCGCGGGGGGCGGATGGGGTGTCGGGCTGGGCGCGGGCCGGCAGAAGATGTTTTATCTGCCGCAATCGCATACCGATTTTATTTTCGCGGTGGTTGGCGAGGAATTTGGCATCGCGGGCGCGGTGACCGTGATAGCGTTGTTCTGCGTGATCCTGTTCCGCGGCATGCGAATCGCCCATGAAGAGCCGGATGCGTTCGCGAGCCTGCTCGCGGTCGGGCTGACTTCGCTCCTGTCGCTTCAGGCGCTGATCAACATGGCGGTGGTGATTGGAATGATCCCGACCAAGGGACTGCCGCTGCCGTTTCTCAGCTACGGCGGCACCGCGATTGTGATGGCGATGGGGGCTCTTGGCGCGCTGCTCGCACTCGGCAGGCGGCCGGCGGTGAGATGAGGGTGATAATCGCAGGCGGCGGAACCGGAGGGCATTTGTTTCCCGCCGTAGCGCTGGGCGAGGAGATTGTGCGCCAGCGCCCCGAGGCGCAGGTGATGTACGCGGGCACGGCCAACGGTTTCGAGGCGCGATGGTTTCCGAAGCAGAGTTATCTATACGAACTGTTCGATGTGCACGGAATTCGCGGACGGAGCATCACGGCCCGCGCGCGTTCTTTTCTGGAATTCGTTCGCGCGATCGGAGCGGCGCGGGCTTTGGTCGCGAGGTTTCATCCCGACCTCGTCGTGACGGCCGGCGGTTACGCATCGGCGCCGACGGCGATTGCGGCGATTGTGGCGCGGGTGCCGCTGGTGATGCTGGAGCAGAACACGAAGCCGGGCTTGTCGAACCGGATGCTGTGGCGGTTTGCGCGGAAGGTCTGCGTTAGTTTCGAGGAAAGCAGGGCCTATTTTAGTGCGGGTAAGGTGGTCGTCACGGGCAACCCGGTTCGGTACGAAACGAAGGCGGAGCCGGGGCTTCCGAGCCTCGCGCAAAAACAAATCCTCGTTTTAGGTGGATCGACCGGCGCGCACCGGCTGAATTTAGGAGTCCTAAAGGCTTTCAAAATTTGGGGAAAAAGTGTTATAAATTGGAGCCTTCTACATCAGTGTGGGGATGCGGACGTGGAGTTGCTTAAGGCGGAGTACAGGAATATCCCGGTGCGGGCTGAAGTCGTCCCGTTTATCGACGATGTCCCTGCCGCGCTTTCGCGCGCCACGCTGGTCATCGCCCGCGCTGGTGGCGGCACGGTCGCCGACGTCGCTCTGGCGGGCCGCCCCGCAATTTACGTCCCCTATCCCTTTCATCGCGACATGCAGCAGCTTCACAACGCACGCGTCATCGAGCGCGCCGGCGGCGCGATCATCGTGATGGACGACGTACACCTCGGAGAAAATCTGGCCCACCAGGCGCAGGCGCTGCTTGCCGATGACGCGCGTCTGGCCGAGATGGGATCGCGAGCGCGCGGGGCGGTGTTTCCCGACGCGGCGGCGAGAGCGGCGAGGGTTTGCTTTGAAGCCGCGGGGGTGGAGAACTAGATCCGTGAGCGACGTACGCGCATCCGGACTGCTTACTCGCCAGCGCCGGCTTCATTTCATCGGAATCGGGGGCGCCGGGATGAGCGGAATCGCGGAACTCAGCCTGAAGCTGGGATTCGCGGTGAGCGGATGCGATCAGCGCGAGAGCGCATCGACTCGCCGCCTCGCGGCGCTCGGCGCCGACATCCACATCGGCCATCATCCTTCGCACGTGGCCTCCGCGCTCGACGCGATCGTTATCTCCTCGGCGGTAAAATTTTCCAATCCCGAAGTGGTGCGCGCGCGGGCGATGAAGATTCCGGTGATCGCGCGCGCGGAGATGCTGGGCGAGCTGCTTAGGATGGCCAAGCTCGGAATCGCGGTCGCGGGCACGCATGGCAAGACCACCACCACCGGGCTGGTCGCGCTGATCCTGGAAGAGGCGGGACTGGATCCCACCGTCGCGGTCGGCGGAAATATCCGCAACAGCGGCACTAACGTAAGGCTCGGCAACGGCGACTTCATGGTGGCGGAGGCCGATGAGAGCGATGCCTCGTTTCTCCTGCTGCTTCCCACCATCGCAATTGTCACGAACATCGACCCGGAGCATCTCGACCATTACGGCACGATGGATCGGGTGCGCGATGCGTTCCTGAGTTTCGTCAATCGCGTTCCGTTTTACGGCGCGGCGGTACTGGGAATCGACAGCGTCAACGTGCGCGGATTGCTGCCCCACGTGCGCAAGCCGGTCATCACCTATGGCGCGGCGGCGGACGCGAACCTGCGCGCGGATAGGATCGTTATCGATGGGCTGTCCACGCGCTTCGAGGTGGTTCGCGGCGGCGATCGGCTCGGCGCGGTCGCGATCCCGTCTCCCGGGGTGCACGTCGCGCTGAATTCGCTGGCCGCGATAGCGGTCGCGCTCGAGCTGGGAATCGATTTCGGGATCGCGGCGCGCGCGCTGGCGAAGTTCAGCGGAATCCATCGCCGATTCGAGATCAAGGGAGAGAAGGCGGGCCGGATCGTGCTCGACGATTACGCGCATCATCCGGCCGAAGTGCGCGCGACGCTGGCCGCCGCGCGCGCGGCGTTCGGACGCCGCGTGGTCGCGGTCTTCCAGCCGCATCGTTACACGCGGATGCGCGATCTGTTCGACGAATTCCTCGGCGCGTTCGACGATGCGAGCGCGCTGTATCTGCTCGACATCTATCCCGCCGGCGAAGATCCGATCGAGGGCGTTTCGTCGCGGCGGCTTTACGAGGCGCTGCGCGCGCGCGGGCATCTCGAGGTGCACTACCTTGGCGATGCGTCCCGGGCGGCGCGCGATCTCGCGCAGGCATCGCGCGCGGGAGATCTGATCGTCACGCTGGGCGCGGGCGACATCTACAAGCTCGGCGACGAAATACTCGCCGAGCTGGGCGACGAGGCGAACCTTCATGAGCCGGCTTGAAGAAAAGCTCCGGTCTCGCTTCGGGGCGCGCTTTGCGCCGTCGCGTCCGCTCGCCGATCTCACTTCGTTTCGGATCGGCGGTCCGGCGGATTTGTTTGTCGATGTGGAGAACGAAGCCGAGCTGCAGGAAGCGATGGCCGCGGCGCATCGCGAGAACGTGCCGGTATTCTGTCTCGGCGCCGGCACCAATCTGCTGGTCAGCGATCGCGGCGTTCGCGGGATGGTCGTAAGGCTCGGCGCCGGCTTTCGTTCGATCGCGATCGAAGGATTGCACGTCGTTTCGGGCGCGGCGGTGGAGTTTGGCGATCTGGTCGAGGCCGTGGTCGAGCGCGGGCTTGAAGGACTCGAGTTCGGCGAAGGAATTCCGGGCAGCGTGGGCGGCGGACTGGTGATGAATGCGGGCGCGTTCGGAGGCGAAATTGCCCGGGTTGTCGCCCTGGTTCATGGAGTGACGCGCGAAGGCGCGGCGCGGTCGCTCTCGAAAGACGAAGTCGGGTTCGCCTATCGCCGCACCGCGCTTGCGCAGGGATTCATCATCACCCGCGTGGAATTCGATCTGGCGCAGGGCGATCGAGAGCGGCTGCGGGCGAAGGTGGCCGATCTTCACGCGAAGCGCGCCGCGCGGCAACCGCTCGGAGTGCCCAATGCGGGATCGATATTCAAGAATCCGCCGGGGAATTTCGCGGGCCGTTTACTGGAGGGAGCGGGGCTCAAGGGCGCGCGGCTCGGCGGCGCGGCGTTTTCCCCGCAGCATGCCAACTTCATCGTGAACCTGGGTGGCGCGCGCGCGGAAGAAGTTCGCGCGCTCATCGAGATGGCCCGAAGCAAGGTCAAGGAACAAAGCGGAGTCTGGCTGGAACCCGAGGTCAAGCTGGTAGGGGACTGGTAAGCGCGGAGACGGATGTTGCGGGGTGGCGAGGCGGAGCGGAAATAAGACGGCGGCGGGATGGAACCCCAGGCTCCTGGGGCTGGTCCTGTGCGCCTTCTTCGTGCTGGGCGTGATGACGGGATTCAGCGCGGCGGGGCGCGCGTTCGCGCTGCGCATTTCCGATTTCATCGGATCCTTGGCCGGCAGGCTTCCACGCACGCAGGCGCCCTCGGGGAGCACGAGCCAATGGCTCAACGATCGCCTGCGCTGGCTGCATGAGCATTTCGGAATAGATTTGGCGGGCTTTCGCGGCCGGCAAGGTGGAGCGCGCTCCGCGGGCGGCGCGATCGCGCTCGTCGAACGGCACGACGGCTTTTATGCGCTTTTCGCGGACGGCGAGCTTCGCGGACCGGTCTCTCCGAACGCGGCGGACGATCTGCCGGTTCTAAGCGGTCCGCGCGTCGAGAACGCGCGCGGGAGCGATCTGGTCGAGTTCGCGGCGATGATGGTGCGGGCGGAGGCGGCGCTTTCGCATCTGATTTCCGAAATGAAGGTGGACAAGGACGGCACCGCGTCGCTTTACCTCGAGCGCGCGCACACGATGGTGGTTTTCGATCTCGATTCGATGCCGGCCGAGATGGCGCGCGCGGCGGAGATTCTCGGCCACTGGCGCGATCGCGAGCAGATGATTTCCGCCATCGATTTGACCACGCCCGGCGAAGCGGTTGTGAGCCTGGCGCAGACGGTCGCGGTTTCACCCGCGCACGGCGGCGTGGTCAGCAGGATTTCCGATCGTGCCCCTGCGGGCGCAGGGCGCGTATCGGCGAGAAAGACCAGGAGTCCATGACGCGATGAGGAACCTGCTCACCGGATTGGATGTCGGCACCAGCAAGGTATGCGCCCTGGTGGCCGACGCGAGTCCTGAAGGGGAAGTGGCTCTTCTCGGCAGTGGAGTCGCGCCCTGCACGGGCCTGCGCAAAGGGGTGGTGGTCAACATCGAGGCGACGGTCGAGGCGATTCGCGCGGCACTGGACGAGGCTGAAAAGACCTCGGGTGCGCGGGTCGGGTCGGTGGTTGTCGGAGTGGCCGGACCGCATATCCGCGGACTCAACAGCCACGGAATAGTCGCGGTAAGGGGCGGCGAGGTCGGCAGCCGCGACGTCGATCGGGTGATCGACGCGGCGCGCGCGGTCGCGATTCCGCTCGATCGCCAGGTGCTGCACATTCTGCCGCAGCAGTTCGCGGTTGACGATCAGGAAGGGGTGCGCGAGCCGATTGGGATGGCAGGGGTTCGCCTCGAAGCGCGCATCCACATTGTCACCGCCGCGCAGAGCTACGGACAGAATCTGAGCAAGTGCTGCGAGCGCGCGGGAGTAACGCCGGCGGAGCTGATGTTCGAGCCGCTCGCGTCGGCGGAAGCGGCCCTGTTTCCCGAGGAGCGCGAGTTGGGCGTGGCGCTGATCGATATCGGCGGCGGCACCACCGACATCGTGGTGTTTCATTCCGGCGCGGTGATGCACACCGCCGTGCTTCCGCTCGGCGGAAACCATCTGACCAGCGACATCGCCGCCGGAATTCGCACGCCGGTTACGGAAGCGGAGAAGCTGAAGATCGCCTATGGCGCGGCCACCAGCCAGGTGGTGCGGCGCGACGAGATGGTGCAGGTCCCGGGCGTCGGCGGGCGCGAGCCCAAGGCGATCGCGCGCAAGCTGCTCGCCGATATCATCGAGCCTCGCATGGAAGAGATCTTTGCGATGGCGCAGCGGGAAATCATGCGTTCAGGCGTCGCCGACAGCCTCGCTTCCGGAGTCGTGCTGGTCGGCGGGACGTCGCTGCTGGAAGGAACCCAGGAGCTGGCGGAGCGGATTTTCGGAGTGCCGGTGCGCAGAGGACTGCCGATCAATCTGAAGGGCATGCCCGAAGAGCTGATGAAGCCGATGTACACAACCGCGGCGGGACTGATTCTTCATCAGGCCTCGCGCGGTTCGATCCACAACGGCGCGCGGTTCGGCCGGCTGGGATGGCTGCGATCGCGGCTCAGCGACTGGGTGAGGGATTTCTTTTGAAACGGCGCCGCAGACAAAAGCACTACGGCGTTCAACAACTTTTGCCGGTGGGTGGTGCAGGAGGAAGTCAAATGATCGAGTTGGTTAATGGTCCCGATCCGGGCGCGCGCATCAAGGTGATCGGAGCGGGCGGATGCGGCGGCAACGCGGTCAATCACATGATCTCCGTCGGAATCCGCAATGTTGACTTTATCGTGGTCAACACTGACGCGCAGGCGCTGGAGAACAATCATGCCCCGGTGCGAATCCCGATCGGACAGACGGTGACGCGCGGACGCGGCGCGGGCGGCAATCCCGAAATCGGCCGCAAGGCGGTCCTCGAAGACGAGGAGCGTATCCGCGAAGTGCTGCTCGATGCCGAGATGGTGTTCGTGACGGCCGGGATGGGCGGCGGAACCGGCACCGGATCCGCTCCCGTGATCGCGCGGATCGCACGCGAAATCGGCGCGCTCACGGTCGGCGTCGTCACCAAGCCTTTTCAGTTCGAAGGCCGCAAGCGCATGGCGCAGGCCGAAGAAGGACTGCGCGAGCTGAAGAGCGCCGTCGACACGCTGATCACCATCCCCAATCAGCGCCTGCTCTCCGTCGCCAGCCGCAACACTCCCCTCAAGGAGGCGTTCCAGAAGGCGGATGACGTGCTCCTGCAGGCGGTGCGCGGCATCTCGGAGCTGGTCACGGTTCCGGGCCTGATCAACCTGGATTTCGCTGACGTGCGATCGATCATGGCAGAGATGGGAATGGCGATGATGGGTGCGGCGACGGTGTCCGGAGAGAATCGCGCCGTCGAAGCCGCGCAACGCGCCATCTCGAGTCCGTTGCTCGAAGACGTATCGATCAAGGGCGCGCGCGGCCTGCTTATCAACGTGACTGGCGGACCGGACATGGCGCTGTACGAAGTGAACGAAGCGGCCAGCCTGATTCAGGAAGAAGCGCACGAAGACGCGAACATCATTTTCGGCGCGGTGATCGACGACAAGATGGCGGACGAGATTCGCGTCACGGTGATCGCGACCGGATTCGGCGAGCTGGATGCGCTGAAGCCCGCGCGGTATTCGTCTTCGGGCGCGCCGGTTACCACGCCGATTCAGGCCGCGGTGACGCATCCGGTGGATCCGATGGATCTGCAGCAACCGGCCGCGGCGAAGCCCGCGATGAGCGCGCAGATACGGTCGTTCCCGGGTGGAAAACCGGTTCGCAAGATGGGACGGATCGACGACGACAGCGTACTGGATATTCCGGCGTTCCGCCGCCGCGCGGAGGACAGCGAATTCGGCGCCGAGAAGCTCGAGCCGAATTCATTGGTCGACGGCGACGACAAGCTCGATATCCCGACCTTCCTGCGCAAGCATCCGAACTAGCTGACGCGTCGCGCATGGAGGCGCGGCGGTTGCCGGCGTCGCGGGAAAGACAGGCAAAAAGGGGGAAAGATTCGCACGCGCACCGCGCGAACATCGCGCAGTTCCGCACGGTCTCGCCGAGAATTCCTGCGTTCGCTCGGCGTCGATCCGTCGAGGTTGTCGAATGTGAACGTTGAGGTGGTGTCCCCTTGGAGTTCCGCAATCGCAAGTCCCAGGAGCAGGCGGAATATTGCAAGGACCTTCGCAAGAAGAATTCGAAACGCACTACCCACGCCAACGAGACTCGTGTCAGGACCGCAGAGATAGTACGCCCAATCCGTTTCCGATCACGTGGAGAACAAGGTGCCAACCGAGCTTGAGGCGCCGGCACCGACCAAAAGAGAAACGCTCGGCTGGGCCGACACTCGCCAGCATTTGTATGGGGTCGGCATAAGTCCCGCGCAGGTGACGCAAATTCGCAAGCCGGCGCAGTGGCGCCGGCCCGGTGGAGGGTGCCGCGTCATCCGTGCCAAGCCTTCTCTTGCGCGGGGGCGGGCGATGATTATTGCTATATGAGATAACCAAACGAGAGGGGGTGCATGGCGTTGACCGGTGCATTTCGGACGTGGGTGATATCCGATTGCTTCGATCGAATGCCGTTTTACGGGTTGGCGCACTACGCGCAGTCGCGGAGGCATCAGCAAGCCGCCCGCATTTCTTCCGCTAGCCAGGTCTCGCGCGCCGCGCCGGGGGAAGCCCCGAGCTAGGGAGTTTCCGCCGTGCGTCCGGAGGCGTCGGCAAAAGACGCCGCAAAAACCTGAATTTTGACGAAGGCGATGCGCGCCTGGCCGGCGCCGCATTGCCGAAAGATCCGCTTCCGCGCGGATGCGGCGATAACGAGCCGTCACGTGCGGGGCCGAATTTGTAACAATCTGCTATGACGACGTACCACGAATATGATGGTATCGGCGCCTCTCGCCGTCCGCTTCGGATTGCGCAGGTCGCGCCGCTGTATGAGAGCGTTCCCCCGAAGCGCTATGGAGGCACGGAACGCGTTGTGGCTTGTCTAACCGAGGCGCTGACTCGGCGCGGGCACGAAGTTACTCTCTTTGCGTCGGGCGACTCGGCTGCGTCAGCCCGGCTCCGCTCGACGCGGCGCGGGTCGCTTCGCGAGGAGGGATTGACGCCGCTCGGCGCGAGCCTGCAGCTTCCGCTGCTGAGCGAGGTTTTCGATCACGCCGGCAGCTTCGACGTGATTCATTGTCATCTGGATTACTGGAGCTTTCCGTTCGCGCACCTGGTCAGGACACCGGTGCTTACGACGCTGCACGGGAGGATGGACATCAAGGAGTTGTTCGAGGTTTACCGCTACTATGCGGACGCACCGGTGGTTTCCATCAGCCATGCGCAGCGCAGGCCGATGCCGGAGCTCAACTGGGTCGCGACCGTCTATCATGGCCTGACCGGGGATCGGCTGCATTTCAGCTCCGGTCCGGGAAGATATCTCGCCTTTCTGGGCAGGATTTCACCGGAGAAGCGGCCTGACCTCGCGATCGAAGTCGCGCGGCGCGCGCGGATTCCGCTCAAGATTGCCGCCAAGGTGGACGATGCGGACCGCGGCTACTACGAATCGGTAATCAAGCCGATGCTCGATGGCCCCGGTGTCGAGTTCATCGGCGAGATCGGCGAGGATCAAAAGTCCGAATTCCTGGGCAACGCGATCGCGCTTCTGTTTCCGGTGGATTGGCCCGAGCCGTTTGGACTGGTGATGATCGAGGCGCTCGCCTGCGGCACGCCGGTAATCGCGCGGCCGTTCGGGTCGGTTCCCGAGATTCTGCGCGACGGTGTAACCGGAATCATCGCATCAACAGTCGAGGAAATGGCGGATGCGGTGAGGCGCATCGGCGCGCTCTCGCGGCATCGATGCCGGCAGGAGTTCGAGGCGAGATTCACCGCGGAAGTGATGGCGAGGAACTACGAACGCGTCTATCATGAATTGATAGAGGATCGGCGCGGGGCGGCGGCTCCGCTCGATCATCCAGCGCGCGGACTGACGGAGCGGACTGGTGCAGGTGAAGGACGCAGGCGGTGGCCACTCGATCTTGAAACCGCGTGAGGAGAAACCGGAATCTGGAATCATCGCCGAAGTCGGCGCGGACCCGCGTTTCCATTCCCGATCGCCCGCCGCGCGGCTTGCCACCCGCGTGCTCGTCAATGGCGAGAGCTTCGCGGTATTCGAGCCCGGCGGCGACGTGCTCGAAAGGCGGCGTGAGCCGCTGGGCTTCTTCCATCGCGACACCCGCTACCTGAGCCGCTTCGAGTTCAGAATTGCGGGCGAAAGGCCGCGCTGCCTGGCTTCCGCCGTATGCAACGAGAACGCCGAGCTTCGGGTGAATCTTTGCAATCCGGATTTGAGCCTGGACGGTGGAGGAGACGGGAGATTGCTGCCCAACGACTCGATCGAAATCGAGCGCGATTGGGTAATCGCGGGTCCGGCCCTGTTTCACAAGATGGTGTTGCGCAACCGCGCGGCGCTGACCGTCGAGCTTCCGATCGATTTTCTGTTCAGCGCGGATTTTGCCGACGTCTTCGAAGTGCGCGGCCTGAAGCGCAAGCGGCGCGGAGAATTCGCGGAACCGGAACTCGAGCACGATGCGGTCAGGTTTCGGTACCGCGGGCTGGACGGCAAGCTGCGCTCGAGTCGGGTAAAGTTCGATCGCGCGCCGGCCGAACTTGAAGCGGGACGCGCTTCGTTTCGATTTGCTCTTGCGCCCGACGAACGGAGGGAGCTCGAAGTGACCATCGCGGGCGCCTGCGACGGCGCATCCGTCCAGGTGCCGGCGCGCTTTGAAGGCGCGCTTGCCGACAGGCGCTCGGAGCTGGCGCGGTACAGCTCCGGATGGACCAGGATCACGGCGAGCGACGAATCGCTCGATGCGCTGATCGCGCGGTCGTCGTCCGATCTCACTTCGATTATCCAGTACGCTCCCGAGGGCACCTTTCCGATGGCGGGCATACCGTGGTTCGCGACGCTGTTCGGGCGCGACAGTTTGCTGACCGCGATGTTTGTGCTGCCCTTCAATCCCGCCCTGGTGGTCGGCACGCTGAAAACGCTGGCCAGGCTCCAGGGGTCGGAGGTGAACCACTCGCGCGAGGAACAGCCCGGGAAGATTATCCACGAGATTCGCGGCGGAGAGGTTGCCGCCACCAGCGAGGTGCCGTTCGGCCGCTACTATGGAAGCGTCGACTCAACGCCGCTGTTCCTGTGGCTCATCGGCGCGTATGCGGCGACGACCGGAGATCTGAAGCTGCCGCTCGAACTATGGGACAATGTCGAGCGCGGGCTTGAATGGATCGAACAGTGGGGGGACCGCGACGGCGACCTGTACGTCGAATACCTGCGCGAAGGGCCGCGCGGCCTGGTCAACCACGGATGGAAAGACTCCTTCGACGCGATCTCGCATTCCGACGGAACCCTTGCATCGCCCCCGCTCGCGCTGTGCGAGGTGCAGGCATACGTGTATGCGTCCTACCTTTCGATTGCGGAGGTTGCGCGGCGGCTGGGGCGCGAGTCGCTGGCCGATCGCCTTGAAGAGCGCGCCGCGCTGCTTAAGGCCCAGTTTTCGCGCGACTTCTGGATTGAAGAAGAACAGAGCGTCGCGCTGGCTCTGGATGCCGAAAAGCGGCCGTGCCGCGTGATGGCATCGAACGCGGCGCACTGCCTCGCCGCGGGCCTGCTGGACAATCGCCAGGCAGCGGCGCTGGCGAACCGGTTGCTTAGCGAGGAGATGTTCAGCGGATGGGGTATCCGGACGCTGAGCGCGCGCGAGCAACGCTACAATCCAATGAGTTATCACAACGGATCGGTGTGGCCGCATGACAACGCGATCGCGGCCGCGGGTCTGAGACGTCTGCCCAACCGCCAGGGGATCCTCAAGATTCTCGAAGGATTGCTGCAGGCGGCGGTTCAGTTGAAGAGCGGAAGCCTGCCCGAGCTGTTTTGCGGATTCGAACGCGATGGCCTGGCCGGTCCGGTGCCATATCCGGTCGCGTGCCATCCGCAGGCATGGTCCGCCGCCAGCGTCTTCATGATCGTGCGCGCGATGCTGGGGATTGATGTGCGCGGCTTCGAGCGCAAGGTGATCATCGACGCGCCCGCGATGCCGGAGTGGCTGGACTGGCTCAGGGTCGAAGATCTCCGGGTGGCGGATGGCGCGGTGTCGTTTATTGCGCGGCGGGCGGCCGGAGTTCCCGAGATAGAAATCCTGGAGAGGAAAGGCGGAGTCGCTGTCGAGATCAGGCGCTGACGCGCCTCAGACCGCGGGCGCCATTCAAAGTCTCCAAAGCTCGCCGGGAATCGGCGCCGCCGCGCCGCGACGCTACTTGCGCGCGATGCGTTCTCTTTCGGCGGCGACGTAACTGGCGAGTTCGCGCGCCGGTTCGCCGTCGGTCTGAACCAGCGAAAGATCGATCGGGCTCGGCAGGAACTGGAGCCGCAGGTAATCGCCTTCAGAGGCGGGGCGCAGGTCCAATCCGGAGAAGAAGAAACCCAGGCGCTCCGCTTCGATGCATAGTTGCTCGGCGGCGGGGTTGCCAAGCGGGATATTCAGGTACACGACCGCGCATTCGCTGAGCAGGCGATCGCGCTCGGCTTCGAGTTGAGCGATCGAATCGATGCCGGGATTGGCGATGCGAATTTGCCCGCGGCCGATCTTCGCGTCGCACGACGATTCGAGTTTTCCCGCGCCGCGCGCGGGGGCAGGATCGCGAAAGTTCACGCGTCTGCCGACGCGCCGATAGATTCTTTCGATCGCATCGCGATGATGCGCGGGCGCGTGGACGGCCGTCTCGCCCGCATCCGCAACGAATTTGAAATAGGTGAGCAGGCTCACGCGCTGACTCAGGCCGTGCGCATCGCGATGCGCCTCGGCGGGAGAGGCGCCGAGCAGAATCGCGATCGGATGCGCGCCGAAGCGCTCCTCGGTCTTCTGCGAAAACACGTGATGGGTGACGGTATTGCCGAAGACTCCGGTCAGATGCTCCTGCCGGGCCTCTTCTTCCAGGACCGATCGCATCCGGTCGAGGAGATGGTGATGCTGATGCTCGGGCAGGACCATTGCCTCGCCGCTCTCGGCGATCGGATCGAGGTTGGGGCGTTCGAGCGCATAGTGGCCGACGACTTCGTTTCGATCATCGAGCGCGACGACCGAGACCAGTTCACCGCTGCGATTGAGGCGGATGAGCCGTTCGGGATGATACATTTCGGCGTGGATGTAACCGGGGCCGTTGACGCGCAGGGTGAGCTCGGGAATCGCGGGCGCATCGGCGCTCGTGAGACGCCGCACGGTGTAAGTCATGACGCCGGGTTCAGCCATCGCTGTTCAGCTCCGATGCACCAGTCAAGGTAACGATCGGCTGGTCCGCTGAAAAGAGCGGCGCATCCGCGGGTGCTCGCAATTGTGCGAGCGCCCGCGGATGCGCCCCTTTGGTTTGACGGATCGGCGGCTCGATTTAGAGATGAGCCGAGTTCAGCGATTGCGCGAGGCCGCGATGCTTTTCGCGCAGCTCGGGCGGCATCGTGCCGCCGAACTTCTCGAAGAAGTTGCTGGCCGACTCGATCTCCGCGGACCATTCGTCCTTTTTGATTGCGAGGTCTTCGCGAAGCTGATCGCCCGGCAGTTCGAGGCCCTGCAGGTCGAGATCATCGAGGCGCGGCACGCGGCCCACGGGGGTGTCGGTCGCGCCGGCACGCCCATCGATCCGATCGAGCATCCACTTGAGCACGCGCATATTTTCGCCGTAGCCGGGCCACAGGAACTTGCCGTCGCGGTCCTTGCGGAACCAGTTGACCATGAAGATGCGGGGCGGATGTTTAATCGCGCTCTGCATCTTAAGCCAGTGGGCGAAATAGTCGCCCATGTTGTAGCCGCAGAACGGCAGCATCGCCATCGGATCGCGCCGCACGACGCCGACCGCGCCGGCCGCGGCGGCGGTGGTCTCCGAACCCATCGTCGCGCCCATATAAACGCCGTGCGCCCAGTTCTCGGACTCGAGCACCAGCGGCATCGTGGTGGCGCGGCGGCCGCCGAAGACGATCGCGGAAATCGGCACGCCCTCGGGATCGTTCACGTGGGGCGAGAGCGCGGGATTGTTGGTCATCGGGGTCGTGAAGCGGCTGTTGGGATGGGCCGCTTTGTCGTTGGACTCCTGATGCCACGGGCGTCCCTGCCAATCGAGCAGGTTCACCGGCGGCGCGGTATCCATCCCTTCCCACCAGACGTCGCCATCGGGCGTCATCGCTACGTTGGTGAAGATGGTGTCGTGTCCGACCATCGCCATCGCGTTGGGGTTGGAATGCGCGTTGGTGCCGGGCGCGACACCGAAGTAGCCGTTTTCGGGGTTTACCGCCCACAAACGTCCATCCGAGCCGACGCGCAGCCACGCGATATCATCGCCGACCGTGAACACCTTCCATCCGGAGAGATCGGACGGCGGCGTGAGCATCGCGAGGTTGGTTTTGCCGCATGCGCTTGGAAAGGCGGCGGCGACATAGCGGGTTTCGCCCGAGGGACTTCGCATCCCGAGGATCAGCATGTGCTCGGCGAGCCATCCTTCGCTGCGCCCTTGCCAGCTCGCTATTCGAAGCGCGAAGCATTTCTTGCTGAGCAGAGCGTTGCCGCCGTAACCGGAGCCGACCGACCAGATCGCGTTGTCCTGCGGGAAATGACAGATAAGGCGGCGGTCAGGGTTAACATCGAGCGTGCAGTGAACGCCGCGGCAGAAGTCGTCGCTATCGCCGAGCATCGCAAGTGCCGCCGACCCCATTCGGGTCATGATCCGCATGTTGAGGACCACGTAGATGCTGTCGGTGATTTCGACTCCGACCTTGGAGAAGGGAGAACCGATCGGGCCCATCACGTAAGGAACCACGTACATGGTCCGCCCGCGCATCGAGTTCTTAAGCCATCCCCGAAGCTTGGCGTAGGTCTCATCGGGAGGAGACCAGTTGTTGGTCGGGCCCGCATCGTCCTTATTGGGGGTGCAGATGAAGGTAAGCTGTTCGGTGCGGGCAACATCGTTCGGGTTCGAGCGATGCAGGAACGAGCCGGGCTTTTTCTGTTGGCTGAGGGGGATAAGGGTGCCGGCCTGAACCGCCATCGCGGTAAGGCGGCGGCGCTCGTCTTCGGACCCGTCACACCATACGATTCGATCTGGGGTGGTCAGCCGGGCGATTTCGGCGATCCACTCCCGCAGTGCGCGGCTTTTCGTTTTGTCTGCATCAACATTCTGAGTCACAGGGTTAAACTCCGTATCGATCTGAGAGGTGGCGGTAATCGGTGCGATATAACTCCGCAAAAATTCAGGGGCAATGAGTGACAGATCGTAACGTTTAGATTAGCTAATCGCTATCGTCAAGACCAGCAGTATAAGGATTCCTTTTGAGCGCGGGAGACGCGCGGGAAAAGAAAAGGCGGGTTTTGGACCCGCCTTTTTCTAAAGTCGCTTTTGGCAGTGATGCGGTCAGTAGGCCGCGCTCTTGCGGGTGGACTCGATCAGCCGCTGGATTTCCTCTTCGGTGAAGCCGGCGAGCAGGCGCGCTTCGCGCGCGATCGTCAGGGTCATCCCGTCGTCTTTCTCCAAATCCTCCGCAAGCCGGCGGCCGCCACGGAAGTTGAAGACTTCATCCACGGTATCCTGGAACGCCTGGGCGCGCGCGAGGCGATCGGGGTCGCCCTCGGTCAGCTTGCGCATCCACTTCGATCCCATCCGCACATGCGTGATTTCATCGGCGAGCACGTAGTCGATCGAGCGCTCGATGACTTCGTCGCCGTTGCGCTGCGCGATGCGGATAAGCTGATCGAAGACGTCGCAGGCGAGGCCTTCGAGGCCGCGATTGATTCCGGCGACGCGCGCGGCCGGGTCTTCCGCCTGGGTGCATCGCCACAGGATTTCGGTTTCGACATAGTCGCCGGGCGCGGCGCCCATGTATTCGACGAGGCGCTGGAAGATTTCGGCGTGGCGCGCTTCGTCCCATACCTGGCGCGCCATATCGAGCTGGAATTCCCACGGCGCGTCGGGAAAGTCGAACAGGGTGCGTCCCGCCGCCTCCATCGCCTGCAGCTCACCGGTGTAGATTCCGTGCAGGCGCGCGCGCAGGGTTTCCTCGTCGAAGGGCAGGGCGTTGTTGCGTTCGAGGCCCTGTTCTTCGCGGATGTCGCGCACCTGGCGTCCGCGCATCAGCACGAAGTTGTCGGGGCGTGCCAGTCGGTCAACGGGTATGCATCGTTCCATCGCTGCTCTTCACTCCTGCGCGATCGTCAGTAGGCGGCGCTCTTGCTCATGCCCTTGATGAGCCGATCGATCTCTTCGTCGGTGAAGCCGGCGAGCAGGCGCGCTTCGCGCGCAATCGTCAGGGTCGCATCGACCTCGACTTCCTTGTCGCCGAGCCGCTGCTTGATCTGGGCGGCATCTTCCTGGCTGGTGCGGCCTCCGCCGAAATTGAACAGGTTGTCGATGTTCTCCTGGAAGGCCTGCGCCTTTTTGAGGCGATCGGGGTCGCCCTCGGTCAGCTTGCGCATCCACCGCGATCCCATCCGCACGTGCGTTATTTCGTCGGCGAGCACGTAATCGACGGCGCGCTCGATGACGGGATCGCCCATCTTCTGCGCCATCCGGATGAGCTGTTCGAAGACGTCGCAGGCGAGACCTTCGAGGCCGCGGTTGATTCCGGCGACACGGCACGCGGGGTCATCAATCTGGGTGCACGACCACAGGACTTCGCTTTCCGGGAATTCGCCGAGGTAAGAGCCGACGTATTCGAGGAGCTTCATGTAGATTTCGGCGTGGCGCGATTCGTCCCATACCTGGCGCGCCATATCGAGCTGGAACTCCCAGGGCGCATCGGGAAAGTCGAAGAGAGAGCGGCCCGCCGCTTCCATCGCCTGAAACTCGCCCGCGCAGATTCCATGCAGGCGCGCCTTGAGAAAGTCCTCTTCATACGGCATCGCGTTGAACGGGGTGAGCCCCTGCTCGAGGCGGGTTTCGCGGATTTTGTCGAGCGGAACCAGGATATGATCTTCGGGGCGCGCGAGCCGGTCAACGGGAATCATTCTTTCCATGGCGTCTCCCTCTCTCTATTTCGTCCAGGCCGACCTTACGCCGGTCAGGTTGACGGCTTCTCTGACGGTCCAGCTTCCCGCTTCGGGACCGATTCTGAATTGCAGGGTGAATGCGGAGCCGTTTCGGCCGAGCAGGCGGGCCTTGATGAAATAATGCTCCGCGACGCGGGCCTTGCCCAGGACTTTCTTGTCGTCGTAGGCGCCGGGCTTGATCGCGTCGGCGATTGCGCTGACTCGATCGCGCGCCTGATCGTGCGTCATCGCGAGCGCTTCATCCTTGCGCCCCGCCATAAGCGCATCGAGGAAGCGATCGATCGCTGTGAGCATCTCGGCCGGCGGCTGCTTGATTGGACCGAGTGGTTGCGGTCCCATCACGTTCGAGCGATTGCCGAGGTCAGGCATTGGTCTCGCCTCCGCGTTCCCGCGTGTAGTGCGGGATGTCGCTCCACGGCGAGCGCTTGGCGGTGACGTCTTCGGCTTCGGCGATGACCCACTTGCCGCCGGAGTTTTTCCATCGGATGAGCAGGGTGGCGGCGCCGGCGCCGTGGAAGCGAATTTTGGCAATGTACTGCATGCCGATTTTCGCGCACGCCAGGAGTTCATGGCGCCCGGGCGAGACCTGCTTCAGGGTTGCGCTGGCTGCGCGCCAGGAATCGAGGCCTGAGGGCGCGACCAAGCTCTCCGCGGCGGCAAGGTCGCCGGCAACGACGGCGCGGGCGTGTTGGGCGATTCTTTCGTCGAGTCCCGGAACCTTCATCAACTGCGGCCGATTTTCTTCGGCTCCTCCTGTTCCGACGCAAATCCGGTAACTCCGCCCGAGGCGGCCAGAAGGTCTTCGAGATGCGCCTGCCATTGGGCGGCGCGGCGGCTCTTCTCGGGCGAATCGAGCAAGTCGCCGAGCAGCACGAGGCCTTTTTCCACGTGTGCCTTTTCCTCTTCGAGCAGCCGGGCGAGAATCCGGATCGTGGGCGGCTCATAGACGGGGTTGGCGGCGGTCACGTGGGCGCTGTAATGCGCGATCAGATGAGGTTTGAGCACGCGGTAGATTCCGACCAGCCGCTCGATGGTGTCTTCCCACTGCTCCTTGTCTTCGATTTCCTGGATGAAAGCGGCGAAGTTCTGGTTGGCCGCCTTTGAAACCTGTGCCTGCGCGCGCAGTTCGGGAAGGCGCTTGCCGAGCGCGTCGGTGTGGAGCGCGTCTTCATAGACCTGGCGCGCCATTTCGATTTTGACGGGAATCTCGGGCGTGAGCGCGATCCATCCCGCCATCATCCGCATCATCCGCTCTTCCGCGTAGCGGTAATTCATTATGTGATTGACGCTCTGGCGAACGCTGTAGACGCCGTCGAGCGTGCGTCGGTCGTAAAAGGCCATCGCTGCTAAGACTCCTCGCGACGCTTGTCGCTGTTGCTTTTGAGTTCGAGATGAGGCGCGAGAAAGCGGCCTTCGACGATTCGTGAAATCTCGCGCCAGTAAGATTCCTTGTCCGAATGGCGCAGCCCGTGCGCGCCCATCGCCCATCCCGCACACAGCATGTGGATGGCATGGACGGCGGCCGGCACGTCGTCGGCATGAATCACGCCGAGCTTGCGTCCGCGCTCGACCACTTCCGCGACGGCGGACAGGTAGCGATCGCCGATCGAGTTCATCGCGGTCTTGTACTGGGGGCGGCGCGCGAGGTAGCGGCCCTCGTGATGCAGCACGGCGAATGCCTCGCGATAGCGATCGATGATGTCGAGGATTTCGCGCATGATGGCGGCGAGCTCGCGGCGGGGATCGTCGCCGTAGCGCTCGTGGAGTGCGGGAAGCTGATCGACGAGTTCGCCGACCATCGATTCCGCGAGCAGGACGAGAATTTCGTCCTTGCTTTCGAGATAGACGTAGATGGAACCGGCGGCGAGGCCGGCTTCGAGCGCGATCTCCTTGACGGAAGCCTCGTGGAAAGACTTGCGGGTAAGCACGCGGCAGGCAGCCAGAAAGATCTGCCGCCGCCGCTGCCGCACCAGGGCTTCATCATGAGGCTGCGATTTGAGAGCTGCGGAAGACATAGCGCAAGGGCCGGGCGATCAAGCTCCAATCGCCGCGAAATCTATTGAATGAACGTTCATTTGTCAAGGGATACCGGGAGTATGTACTTCACGCAAAAGCGGAACCGAGAGGAACAAGCTGAATCGTTCGCTATCTCCGGCGCATCAGCCGTACTGCACGCGAAGTAAGGAAGGGATTCCGCGTCTTGCGCCTGACGAGCGAGAGATGGCGCATGATCGCAATCTGGCCGCCGGTTTCCGTCACCCCCGGGGGCATCAGGTAGCAGCCCGCAGGCGCGAGCGCGATGGTGTGATCGAGTCTTATCCCACGTGAAAAAGTTTTCCTACGAAATGTAGGCTACTGACCTTCGCGCGCGTCGAAACTGAAAAATCGACCTTTTGCTCACGAAACCGACCAATTTCGGGCAGCCGCGGGTTAGCAACCTCAGGACGCCGATGCGCGTATACTTGATCAAGGAAACTCCCTGGACGCTATGCACGCGGCTATCCGGGCTTTTCAGGCATCGGCCTCATAGACGCTAAGAAGAGGGCGGCGGTTCCGGTTCGCTGCGGAACGATGGGTCGGAGTCGGGGAATCGATCCAAAGTTCAAATGGTGTAGTGCGTCGGGGTGCGTTATGCTTGGCTACGTTGTGCAGGCATCGGCCCGATGGCATCTGAAGAACCATACTTTCTGAAGGAGAGCCCGACCGATCGGTTCTTCAACCGATGCTTTGGATTTCTGGTCGGACTCGGTGTCGCCGCGCGTTATCAGTACCTGCTCGAAACTCGCGGCAGAAAGACCGGGCGCGTCTATGCCACGCCGGTCAATCTGCTCGAGATGAATGGGCATCGCTATCTCGTCGCGGTCCGTGGCGAAACCGCGTGGGTGCGAAACGTCCGCGTCGCTGGATCGCTCTGTCTCAGGAAGGCGGGGCGGCGGGTCGAGTTCAAGGCGCGCGAGGTCGGCGTGGAAAACAGGCCTCCAATCCTCAAGGAGTTTCTCGATCGTTATGCGTCCCAGGTCCGGCGCTTTTATCCGGTACCCGAGGGATCGCCGGTGGATTCGTTCCGGGAGATGGCGCCGCGCGCGCCGGTCTTCGAGTTGACGCAATAGCGCCGCGAGATCCGCCACTGCTATGGGCAATCAGTCGGAGATATACGCCGATCTGGCGGGCGAAGAAGTCGCCGCGGCGGAGCCGGTTTCATCGCTCTACTCCTCGGAGATCTCCGCTGAATCGTGGCGGGCGATCGCGATGCTGATGGTGGTGCTGGGGTTTGCGGGCTATGCGGCCGCGATTCCGACGATCGCCGCGCCCTGGTTTTCGAAGGACTTCCATCTGAACGATCCCGCGATGGCGCGAGTGTTCGCGGGCTTCGCGCTGTCGTCATTCGGCGCGCTCGGCCTGGCGCGGATGGCGGATCGGGTGGGGCGGCAGCGCGTGCTGACGTGGACGGCGTGGGTCATGCCGATTGCGGCGCTGGCCGCGGCGCTCGCGCGCGATGTGGTCGCGTTCGTCGGCGCGATTATCGTGGTCGAGGCGTTTCTCGGCGCCGCGCTCGCCTCAGCGGTCGTGCTGGTTGCGGAGATTCTGCCGGTGCCGCGCCGCGCGGCGGGACAGAGCTGGGCCGGGCTGGCATCGGCGGTGGGTGGCGGGCTCTGCGTGTTTATGGCGCCGGTGCTGGCGGAGGCGGGAATTTCATGGCGATGGCTGCTCGCGATCCCGTTTGCGGGAATCGCGGTTCTGCCAGCCGCGGTGCGCAGAATTCCAGAGAGCGCGCGATGGCGCCGCAGGGTCGGAGAGGGAGCGGCGCACGCAAGCCACTTTTACGACATCTTCGGCCCGCTGTATCGGCGGCGCGCGATCACGATTCTGATCTGCAGCCTGCTCGCCGCGCTCTCGGTCGAAGGCGTGAATTCATATTCATACTTTCACGCGGTCTCGGTGATTGGGCTCTCGGCGGATTTTGCGAGTGCGTTCACGATTATCGGCGGCGGATTGGGGATGATCGGCTTTCCGATCGGCGCGTGGGCGGCGGAGCGATTCGGGCGGGTTAAGACCGTCGTCACCTGCGGATCGGCGTCGTCAGTCGTGGCGCTCGCCTACTACTGGGGTCCGCCGCTTAATTTCGATCATCCCGCGCTATGGCTTGGCGTCGCCTTCCTGTTCATGAACGCCACGACCAACGCCGTCCTGGTCGCATCGAACACCGCGGTAACCGAGCTGTTTCCGACGGGGCTGCGCGGCACGATTCTCGGCTGGTTTGCGCTGATGGGCGCGTTTGGCGCGCTGTCGGCCGAATCGACGATCGCATCGCTGGCCGCGGCCACCGGCAGCCTGTCGGTAGTCACGGGATGGCTCAGCCTGCTCGGGATTCCCGGAGCGATTCTGTTCGGGACGGTAATCGAAGAGACGCGGGGTCTTTCGCTCGATGCGGCGGCGAAGGAAGAGGCGTTCTACACCGAGCATCGCGCCTGACCGTCGGCGCTGTCGCCGGCTCCAACCCGAACGATCCGCTCGAACTCCGCATCGAAATGCCCGATGAGCTGCGTGAGCTGGGACTCGTCGATTTCCTTTGCGCCGGAGAATTCGACTTCGACGGAATCGGGCGCCTTTCGATGCCGTCCGGCGGGGACTATGCCGCGGCGCTGCCGTGCCTTCTGATTTGAATTGCGGATGCGGGAATCGCGGCGCGACGCGCCTCGTCGCGCCAATCGAGCGCCATCGCGGTCAGGAACAGAAGCGAAATTCCCACCACATTGACGGTGATATTGGCGATACTCTTGAAGGAGCTTTCCTGCGTGAAGACAAAGCCCACGCAACTCAGGAACAGGCCCAGCCCGTAAACGGTAAGGGAATGGCGGCCGCACGCGATACACATCTCGGCCAGGCCCTTTCTAAGCCACGAGGCCCGCGGCGGGACGAAATACGCGAACACGTAGAGGAGGGCCAGGACGTTGATGATGCGCAGCGGAGAGAGGTAGGTCTTTTCCGCCGGCCAGATATAGGAGAACGGAGCGATCTGAGTGATGCCGAGCTGGTTGAGCGGCCACGCGATTATCATCGTGACCACCAGGAACGCGATCGCGGCGTAAAGCCACCTGCGGTTCCATGGCACCTTGTCAGGCGCGTTGCGGCTCAGATGGCATCCGACCAGGCCGATCGTATAGAGGAGCTGCCAGGTGAATGGATTGAAGAACCATTCACGTCCCGAGCGATCGGCGCTCAGGTTCCATCCGAACTTCCACGCCATCAGATAGACCGCCACCGAGACGAGCAGCGCGAGGCGGTAATCGCGCTTGATGGCAACGATCAGGAAGGGCGCCGATGCGACCAAAAGGATGTACAGCGGCAGGATATCCATCAGGCGCGGCAGGTAAGCGAGGGTGATTGTGGCCAGGATTGCGCCGCGCGGGTCTTCGGCCAGCCATTGGAGCTTGAGCGAATCGATGTAATCGGTGCCGGAGAAGTGACGGGCAACCCACAGCATCGTGCCCGCAATCAGGCCGATGAGCAGGAGATGGGCGGCATAGATTCTCACGCAATTGCGGCCGACGGCTTTCGCGCAGGCCAGGAAGCCGAGCTTGGTGAGCCGGGAGCCGTAGGCGAGGTAACTGGCCATCCCGGAGATGAGCACGAACACCTCGGCGGCATCGCAGAAGGAAAAGTTTCGCAGAGTCCAGGCGGAGAGGGGATTTCCGGGCACGTGATCGATAAAGATGACGATCAGCGCTATTCCGCGGCAGAAGTCGAGCCGGAAATCTCTCTCACGGTTTTCCTTCATCGGCACTCCACGACAGCATCATTAAAAGCCCGTTATCTTTTCAAGTGCTCGCCGCATCGGTCCATAATTGCACAAAAGTTGTGCGGATGCGCCGGTTCTTCTTATGTCCGCAACAAGCGAGCAATGTTTGTGCCGCTTGGATTCCCAAATCAGCTCCTGAATTAGACGAATGAATCCGCCGATAGTTTCGAATGGACACGTTTCATGTCGCATTCCGGTAATGTAGAGGTTGCAAAGAACACCGAATCGGGGCACTAGCTCGGGATCACGTCGGACAGGCGGTCTATCCTCCGCAGATCCGGAAACATCAGCATCCAGAGTCCGACCACGACCAGAGTGCCAATTCCTCCGATTACCACCGACGGCACGGTGCCAAACCATTCGGCGGTGACTCCGGATTCGAATTCGCCGAGTTCGTTCGATGCGCCGATGAAGAGATAGTTCACGGCGCTGACACGCCCGCGCATCTCGTCCGGCGTGGCAAGCTGCACCAGCGACAATCGCACGTAAACGCTGACCATATCGGATGCGCCCATCGCGACCAGTGCGGCGATCGAGAGCGCGAAGTTTCGCGAGACGCCGAAGACGATTGTCGCAAGCCCGAACATCGCCACGCACACGAACATCGTCATCCCGACTCTGCTGCCGATCGGCCGGCGCGCGAGGGTGAAGCCCAATATCGCCGCTCCGAGGGCCGGACCGCTGCGCAGAACGCCCAGCCCGACCGGGCCTACATCGAGAATGTCGCGGGCGTAGATGGGCAGCAGGGCGGCGGCGCCGCCCAGCAGAACGGCGAACAGGTCGAGCGAGATCGCGCCGAGGATAATCGGTTTGGCGCGGATGTAGGCGATGCCGGCGAGCAGGCGTTCGAGCGGACTTGAGGCGGAATCGCGCGGAGCCGGGGTAGTGCGGGTGCGAAGCATGGCGATAAGAATTGCGACCGCGACAAAGCACGCGAGGCATGCGGCGTATGCGATCGCGGGGCCAAGCAGATAAATCGCGCCGCCGAGGGCCGGTCCTCCGATTACGGCGATCTGGCGGGTCGAGGAGTTGAGCGCGACCGCGCGCGGAAAGCTCGCTTCGGGAACCAGCCGCGGCAGGAGCGATTGCGATGCCGGCGCGGAGAAGGCGCGCGCCGTCCCGAACATCGCAAGCACCGCGTAGAACGGCCAGATGCCGCGCGGCGTCGCGATCGCCATCGCGACGAACAGCGCGGAACACATCGCCTGAACCACGTAAGTCGCCGCGAGAAGCGCGCGCCGATCGACGCGGTCCGCCAATTCGCCGGCCGGCAGCGCGAAGATCGCCAGCGGAAGAAACTGGAAGAGGCCGACATAGCCGAGCGCGAGCGGATTGCGCGCGAGATCGTACACCTGCCAGGCGACCGCGACCGACTGAATCATCATCGCGATCGTCGCGAAGAAAGTGGCCGCGATGTATTGGCGGAAGTCGCGCTGGCCTGCCGCGCTCTCGGCGTCACGGATGGATGTGTTCACTCGACGCGCGGGGGCCTTCTATTTCACGTCGAGCGCGGTTTCGACGAATTCGCGCGCCGCCGGGTCCCAGACAAAGGCGGCGGCCCGCGCGAATTTCCCGCCCCGAATCGACATCACGACATAGGCGGTGTCCGGATAGTCGGGCTCGTTGGGATCGAACGAGCACGCCTGGGCGCGGTCGGTTGCCGAGAAATACGCATCGTGATCGGGATGGGAATGATAGACGATCCTGAGGGCGAGCTTGCGGCGGTCGATTTCATTGAGCACGGCAAGATGCTCCTTCGGTTCCATCAAAAACGCCGTGCGCGCATCGCGCGGAAACGCGGCGGGATCTTCGGCGTGCTTGCGGTTCTGGATATTGGCGACGGGCCGGACCTCTTCCAGGCGATCGTCGCCGATGATGAAGCCGCAGCATTCATTGGGAAACTCGCGCTCGGCCTGCGCGATTATCGCGTCGAGGCTGGCGCGCGTGATGGTTGCGCGTTTCACTTTCTGCTCCCGGAAGCGGCGGCTTTACGCTCCGCCGCGTGAATCTGGCGGACCAGCACGCGATTGACGGGCGCGCTCAACCCGCTTGCCTCGGCAAGTTCAACGATCTTTCCATTGAGCGCGTCGATATCGGTGCGGCCGCGGTTCCTGAGGTCGTACAGCATCGTCGGCCGATGGTCTCTGGTGGCGGGGACGAGCTTTCCATAAAACACATCGCGATACTCGCGGTCATCGGCGAACGGGAGCGCGATCGCGAGCTTGCGCGCGACCGCGAACGCCTCCGCGATTACATCGTCCATGATCGCGCGCAGCGCCGGGTCATCCGCAAGCTCGCCGTAGGACAGCTCGAAAAGGGCGCCCAGCGGATTCAGCGCGACATTGTAGAGCAGCTTGCTCCAGATGACCGGCATGATATCGGCGCAGGCGACGGTGGCGATGCCGGCGGAAGCGATGGCGCTGGCAATCGAGGCGGCGCGCGCTTCGAGTTCCGCGCAGAGGGCCCCGTGGAGCGATGGCGCCGGGCCGATCGCGACTGGATCGGCGAACACGGTTACGTGCACGGCGCCGGGACGCTCTATTTCGGCGCCGAAGATCACCCGGCCGCCGAGGACGCGGCGGAGTCCGAATCGGGCCGCAAGCGCCTCGATATTGCCGAGGCCGTTCTGCAGCGAGACGATCACGCCGCTGTCGGCGAGCCGGTCCTGAATTGCATCGGCAATAGCGGCGGTGTCGTACGGCTTCACCGTGCACAGGATTACGTCGAAACGCCGATCGAGCGCGGCGGGATTGTCGGCGAGGGCGAGGCCGCGGATTGTGCGGGCGCCGAGCAAACCGGTGATGCGAAGTCCGTCGCGCGCGATCGCATCAAGATGCGCGCGGCGGCCGAGCAGGGTGACGCGATGGCCGGCCGCATGGAGCATCCCGCCCGCGACCGAGCCGATCGCGCCGGCGCCGGCGATCAGAATTTCCGCATCGCGCATCGCAGTGAAATTATCCGCGGCGAAGTCCGCATACAACGGCGCCGGGTGCGCCGCCGATTATGCCCGCGCGGCTTGCCCGATGCGCGCGCGAGCGGGTAGAAACGGCGCATGGAACGGACCTCGATCGTATTGGGCGGTATCGCGCTGCCGAGCAGCATCATGAACGCTTCCGGACCGCGCTCGGCGGAGCGGGGTGAAATCTACGAGCTGTCCGCCGTGCATGCGGGCGCGCTGGTGTTCAAGTCGTGCAACGTCGCCGGCCTGGAGGCGCCGGACAATCTGAAGAACCGGGGAGTCGAGCACTTCGCGGCGATCGCGCGGGAACTCGTGTCGCGGGGAAAAAAGATCGTCGGGAGCATCGTGGGCGCGAGCGAGGAGGAATTCGTCGAGGTGGCGCGCGCGCTCGATCGCGCCGGCGTCGCGATTTTGGAGCTGAATCTTGCCGACGACTACGTCGCCGGTTCGCTGGCCCCGTTCGCATCGGCGGACAGGCTCAAGTCGCTGATCGGCAAGGTGCGCGCGGCGGCGGGATGCGTCCTTGCGGTGAAGGTGCCGCCCAAATCGCCGCTTGATGCGCGCGTCACGGCCGGTCTGCTCAAGGATGCGGGCGTAGCGATCGCGGTCTGCCAGAACGATTTGCCGAAAGATCTCGAAATCGATGTCGCATCCGGCGCCGTCAAGGGCGGGGCGCGGGCGCTCTCGCAGGCGCATGCGATGTATCGCGAGAGCGGCGGCGCGCTGGACATCGTCGCGGTAGGCGGAATCAACACCGGCCGCGATGCTTATATCGCGCATCTGACCGGCGCGAAGGCGCTGCAGGTGGGATCGGCGCTGATCAAGGAAGGCGCGGGCGCTCTGGGCAGAATCGATCGCGAGCTGGACGCGCTGATGGCGGAGCAGGGCAAGCACTCGCTGAGTGAGATAATCGGCAAGGCAGCGTTCGCGTAATTGCGCGGGCTCTTCGCGGCGATTGTCGCGGGCGGACCTCGCGCGCCGCGGCCTGGACGCCCGCCCGATCCGCGAATTTGCGCTTGCGCGGCCGCATCTGTTGAATCATCGCGGGGGCGTATGGTTAGCTGTCTAGTTCGAGTGCCATGCAAGTAAACATCGAGACTCCCAGCGCGCTTCGGCGCAAGGTCACAATCGAAGTCGAGCAGGACGAGATCAAACGCGAGCTCGACCACGCCTACAACGAGCTCAAGCGCGGCGTCGTGCTGAAGGGCTTTCGGCCCGGGCGCGCCCCGCGCAATTTGCTGGAGCGCTTTTTTGGCGACCAGGTGCGCGGCGAGGTTATCCAGAAGCTGGTCCGCGAGTACACGGAGAAGGCGCTCGAGGAAAACAGCCTCAAGCCCATCGTTGCTCCCGAGATCGTGACCGAGGAAACCGACCTCAACAAGTCGCTCAAGTTCAGCGCGACCTTCGATCTCAAGCCCGAAATCACCGTCAAGGACTACGAAGGGCTCAAGGTTCCCGAGTCGACGGTCGAGGTCAAAGAGGAAGAGGTTGACAAGACCCTGCAGGCTCTGCGCGAGCGCCAGGGCACGCTCAAGAAGATCGACGATCGAACCGAGGTGAAGGACGGCGACTACGTTCTCGCGGCGGTTGAAGGATTTGTCGATGACAAGCCGCTTTCGACCGGCAAGACCGAGGACCGCCTGCTCGAAGTATCGAAGCGGGCGCTCGCGCACGGTCTCGACGAGATCCTGATCGGCGCGCAGGCGGGGCAGGAGAAGCGCGGACTGCGGACCTACGATCCCGACTACGCGCAGAAGGATCTGGCGGGCAAGACGGTCGAGTGGCGGGTGAACGTCAAGGAAATCTACGAGCGCGTTCTGCCGGAGCTCGACGACGAGTTTGCCAAGGACAACGGATCGGCCGACCTCGCCGATCTGCGATCCAAGGTGCGCGAGGACCTGGAGCGCCACGCTCGGGAAGAGGCGGATGCGCGCGTGCGGCAGGGGCTGCTCGAACTCGTGATCGAGCGCAATCCGATCGAGGTTCCCGAATCGCTGGTGCATCGCGAGCAGCATGCGATGGAAGAAGAACTGGCATCGACGCTGCGCGCGGGCGGACTGGCTGAGGGCGAGATCGATCAGCGCCTCAAGGCCGCCGCCGACGATCTCAAGCAGCGCGCCGAGAAGCGCGCGCGCACGGCTCTGGTGGTCGATGCGCTCGCGGACCAGGAGAAGATCGAAGTCAGCGACGAGGAACTCGGAGATCGCGTGGCGAGGATCGTGACGGAAGCGGGGCGGATGCGCGATCGGGCGGCGGAGTTTTACCGGCAGGCAGAGAACCGGGAAGGGCTGCGCGCGACGATGAGGCGTGAGAAAGCGCTGGATCTGCTGCTGGCGCGAGCGCAACGCGGAGAAGAAGGTGCGAGTTCGTAACGTTTTCGATCGGCGAGACGCTGTTTGATCTCAGGTCAGCGTTGCCCAATTGTTGCGGAGCCGATACAATTTAATGGCGTCGGCGGCCTGTATCGGTTGGGCGTGCCTGGACCGCGGCGCGAGAACGGGTGATGAGCAACCTGGTTCCGATCGTAGTCGAGCAGACCGGCCGCGGAGAACGCGCATACGACATATATTCCCGCCTGCTGAAGGACCGAATCGTCTTTCTTGGAACCGAAGTCAACGACGACGTCGCCAACCTGATCACCGCGCAGTTTCTCTTCCTGGAATCGGAAGATCCCGAGAAGGAAATCAGCTTCTACATCAATTCGCCGGGCGGATCGGTGACCGCCGGGATGGCGATTTACGACACGATGCAGTTCATCAAGCCGCCTGTGTCGACGCTATGCCTTGGGCAGGCGGCGAGCATGGGGGCGGTGCTGCTGGCGGCGGGAGCGAAGGGAAGGCGGTATGCGCTGCCGCATTCGCGCATGATTATCCACCAGCCGCATGGCGGCGCCAAAGGGCAGGCTGTGGATATCGAGATTCAGGCGCGCGAGATAATTCGCGCTCGCCAGGAGATGAACGAGATTCTGGCGAGACACACGGGTCAGAACTTGCGTAAAATAGAAAGAGACACGGATCGTGACTTCATCATGACTCCGTCAGACGCAGTTGAATATGGGCTGATTGATGAGGTAATCGTTAGCCGGAGGCCCTCCAATTGAACTGCGGGAGGCACTATGGCCAAGCATGACGACCGTTCGGGCAACCTGGTTTGCTCGTTCTGCGGCAAAAGCCAGGACGAAGTCCGCAAACTGATCGCAGGGCCGACGGTCTACATATGTGACGAATGTATCGACCTTTGTAACGATATAATCGCCGAAGAGACCGACGGCGAGGAGGCGTTCAGCCAGTCGTCGGCGGTTCCGAAGCCCGCCGAAATCAAGCGCGTCCTCGACCAGTATGTGATCGGCCAGGAACGCGCGAAGAAAATCCTCTCGGTCGCCGTCCACAACCACTACAAGCGCATCGACTCGCAGATGGTGACGGGCGATGTCGAGCTCCAGAAATCCAACATCCTCCTGATCGGGCCGACCGGAGTCGGCAAGACGCTGCTGGCGCAGACGCTGGCGCGCTTCCTCCAGGTTCCCTTCACCATCGCCGATGCCACCTCGCTGACCGAGGCGGGCTATGTCGGCGAGGACGTCGAGAACATCATCCTGTCGCTGCTGCAGAACGCCGACTACGACATCGAGCGATGCCAGCGCGGAATCGTTTATATCGACGAGATCGACAAGATTGCGCGCAAGGGCGACAACCCCTCGATTACCCGCGACGTTTCGGGCGAGGGCGTGCAACAGGCGCTGCTCAAGATCATCGAGGGAACGATGGCATCGGTGCCGCCCAAGGGCGGCCGCAAGCATCCCCAGCAGGAATTCCTGCAGGTGGACACCACGAATATCCTCTTTATATGCGGCGGGGCGTTCGTGGGCCTCGATGACATCATCCGCCGGCGAATCGCGGGCAAGACGATGGGCTTTCGGGCCGATTTGACCCATCGCGACCCCAAAACCGTTTCCGAGCTGCTCAACGAAGTGCAACCCGAGGATCTGCTGAAATTCGGGCTGATTCCGGAATTCGTCGGGCGCCTGCCGGTAATCGCGACTTTGGGTGAGCTCGACGACGAAGCGCTGGTGCGCATCCTCACCGAGCCGAAGAACGCGCTGGTGCGGCAGTACCAGAAGCTGTTCGACATGGAAAACGTTCATCTCAAATTCACGCAAGGAGCGTTGCGCGCGATCTCGCGCGAGGCGCTCAAGCGCAAATCGGGTGCGCGGGGGCTTCGGGCGATCATGGAAAGCATCATGGTCGACCTGATGTACGAGATTCCGTCGCAGCCGAACATCAAGGAGGTGCTGATCTCGGAGGAAGTGGTGACGCAGAAGGAACAACCGCTGCTGGTTTACCAGAAGACGGCAGAAACCGCCTGACGTTCGAGGAACTCGGGATCCATACAGATGCTGTTTCGTAACGACAAAAAAGACAATCGCGATGCATCGGCGGCGGTAGTTCCGTTGCTGCCCCTGCGCGAGCTTATCGTTTTTCCCCACGAGGTCTATCCGATCTTCGTTGGCCGCCAGAAATCGATCCGCGCGCTTGAAGCCGCCGAGGCGAAGAAGCAGCCGATCCTGCTGGTTGCCCAGAAGGACGCCAAGGTCGCCGAGCCCACTCCCCAGGATCTCTATTCGATGGGTACGCTCGGCATCGTGGTGCAGCTCCTGCGCCTGCCGGACGGGACCGTCAAGGCCCTGCTCGAAGGCAAGAAGCGCGCGCGCGTCGTCCGCTACCTGGCCGAAGAAGAGTACTTCCAGGTCGAAGCCGAAGAGATCGAGGAAGTCGCCGAACGCTCGACCGAGGTCGAAGCGCTGATGCGATCGGTGATCTCGACCTTCGACAACTACGCCCGGCTCAACAAGAAGATTCCGCCCGAGACGGTCACCTCGATTTCGTCCGTCGATGATCCCGCGTTCCTGGCGGACAAGATCGTCGGCCATCTCGGCATCAAGCTCGAAGACAAGCAGGCGCTTTTGGAATGTGTCAATCCGGCCGAGCGCCTCGAGAAGATTCTCGGCTACATGCGCTCGGAGCTCGAGATTCTGGAAGTCGAAAAGCGCATCCGCTCCCGGGTCAAGAAGCAGATGGAAAAGACCCAGAAGGAGTACTACCTCAACGAGCAGATGCGGGCGATCCAGAAGGAGCTCGGCGAGAAGGACGAGTTCAAGAACGAGATTCAGGAACTCGAGGAAAAGCTGCGGCAGAAGAAGATGCCGGCCGAGGCTCGCGAAAAGTGCGAGCGCGAGATCAAGAAGCTCAAGATGATGTCGCCGATGTCGGCGGAGGCGACCGTCGTGCGCAACTATCTCGACTGGTTCCTCGCGCTGCCCTGGTTCGAGTACACCGAAGACAAGCTCGACATCAAGGAAGCGGAGCGCGTTCTCGAGGAAGACCATTTCGGCCTCGAGAAAGTGAAACAGCGCATCCTCGAATACCTCGCGGTCGAGACCCTGGTGGGGCAGATGAAGGGGCCGATCCTGTGCCTCGTCGGCCCTCCGGGAGTCGGCAAGACTTCGCTCGGCAAGTCGGTCGCGCGCGCGACCGGGCGCAAGTTCGTGCGGGTGTCGCTCGGCGGGGTGCGCGACGAAGCCGAAATCCGCGGCCATCGCCGCACCTATATCGGCGCGCTGCCCGGCAAGGTTATCCAGTCGATCCGCAAGGCGGGCTCGTCGAACCCGGTGATGCTGCTCGACGAGGTTGACAAGATGTCAACCGATTTCCGGGGCGACCCGTCCTCCGCGCTGCTCGAGGTCCTGGATCCCGAGCAGAACAACACTTTCAACGATCATTACCTGGACTGCGACTACGATCTGTCCAAGGTCATGTTCATCACGACCGCGAACACGCTCGAACGCATCCCGCGGCCGCTGCAGGACCGGATGGAAGTGATCCGGATTCCGGGCTACACCGAAACCGAGAAGCTCCAGATCGCGAAGAAGTACCTGGTCAAGAAGCAGGAAGAGGCCAATGGTCTCAAACCCGAGAACATCGAGTTCTCCGACAAGGCCCTGCTCGGAATCATCCGCCATTACACGCGCGAGGCGGGCGTGCGCAACCTCGAACGCGAGATCGCCTCGATATGCCGCAAGGCGGCGGTCGAAGTGGTCAAGACCGATCGCAACGCGCACGTGAAGATCTCCGCATCGAGCCTCGCGAAGTACCTCGGTCCGCCCAAGTTCCGCTACGGAATGGCGGAAGCGGAGCCGCAGGTGGGCGTGGCGACGGGGCTTGCGTGGACGGAACTGGGCGGGGAACTGCTCAACGTCGAGGTGACGATCGTTCCCGGACGCGGCAAGCTCACGATTACCGGCCAGCTCGGCGACGTGATGCAGGAGAGCGCGCAGGCGGCGCTGTCGTACGTGCGGTCGCGCGCCGACATGCTCGGGCTGGACCGGAGCTTCTATCACAAGATCGATATCCACATTCACATCCCCGAGGGGGCGATTCCCAAGGACGGACCTTCCGCCGGCATCACGCTGGCGACGGCGCTGGTCTCGGCGCTGACGCGCAAGACTGTGCGCAACGACCTTGCGATGACGGGCGAGATCACGCTGCGCGGGCGGGTGCTGCCGATCGGCGGATTGAAGGAAAAGGTCCTCGCCGCGCATCGCGGCGGCATCAAGACCGTCATCATCCCGAAGGAGAACGCCAAGGATATCAGCGAGATCGCTCCGCAAATCCTGAAGAACGTTCAGCTTGTGCAGGTCGAGAATGTCGATGAAGTCCTTCGGCACGCCCTGGTCCTGGCGGATCCGGACGAGTTCTTCAAGCCGAAGTCGGCCGGAAAGGACCTGGACTTCCTGCACGACGCCGACAAGGATCATCCGATCGCGGGCGGCGAAGACGAAGATACCGGTGTATCGCCGAATCTCTCCTGAGCGGTGAGAGCAGGCGTTCGCCGTAAACGGGATGAACAAGCAAACCAAGCGTTCCACGCTGGAGCGAGCAGGGGACGTGTAAACTGCGGCGCGGGGGCCGTAACAGAACAGAGCCATGACTAAGGCGGAACTGATCGAAGCGCTGTCCAACAAGCTTCCACTTCCTAAGGCAGACGCCGAGCGCGCGATTAATATCCTGCTCGACGACATTATTGCGGCCCTCAAGCAGGGAGAGCGGGTGAACATCTCGGGCTTCGGGACCTTCTCCGTCTCCTCGCGCCAGGCTCGCGCCGGCCGAAATCCGAAGACTGGTGAAACAATCCAGATCTCCGCGAGCCGATCGGCCAAGTTCAAGCCGGGCAAGCAGCTCAAGGATTCGCTGAACGAAGGCCTCGATCAGGCTGCTTCTCCCGCGGCAAGCTCCTGACACGAATCGAATCGGGTGCGGCTGCGCGCCGCGCAAAGCCGCACCCGATGATCTTCATATCGCGCGCGGCGCCGCATGTGCCGCGCGATCGAGGTGTTTCGCCGCGGCCGGCGCGCCTAAGCGGCTCACTCCAGACGATCTATCACCTTGCCGAATCCGAGCGTCATGTCGCTGACCATGTAGCTCGCCTGCAGCACGCGTTTTAGCGGCAGGGTGTTCCACGGGTCGAGTCGCGAGCTTTCCGCGAACGCGACTGAGCCGGTCCCGGTCCACGCCTCGATGACCTTGACGTCGGTAAAGGTCTCGATCAGTTCAGCGCACGATGGGCGGCCGTTTTCCTCTGCTGATGGAATCAGGCGCAGGCTGACCGGCGGACGCGGAGTCGAGTGGCCGTTGTCTGCGGGCCGCTCCGGCCGGACGACCGCGCTGGCCAGCCGTATTCCCGCCGGCCGCTCGAGCATCCCATAAATCATGTCGCGCTCGCGCTTGAAGTCGATTTGCGCGAGCTTCTTTGGAAATCCCCAGATTTCGCGCCCCGCCAGCATCGGCGGCTCGCTGGTCACCGCGATGTGCGCGATGTAGGTCATCGGGCGCCCCTTGTGATCGACCAGCAGCGACAGGATCGCTTCGTTGTAGGGACCGAAAGTCGTCCAGGGATAGTCGTAAAAGGAAAGCACGGCGGTCGCCGGCTCGCTGATCGTGAGCTGGGCGGGAAGAAGGTCCAGCGCCGCTTCCGCATCGGTCTCGAAAGCGACCGCAATCGAGCGGGTGCCGCGATAGTAAAAGGGCGGCCGCTGATACGCAGCCGCATCCGCCGGCATCGAGTATCCGGCGTTCGAGAGGGTGAGTCGTCCGCGCTTGGCCATCGGTGTGGTCCTCCGCCTGCGAGATTTTCACATTTGCGCCGCGAACTACAATCGCGCGAAACCTGGCGGAGGAGCGACGGCACGCTTTGGAACCCAACATACCGATGGGTTTGTATTTTGCGCCGGGATGGAGAGATACTTGGCGGGACGCAAGCAGGACCGCGTCCAACTCTGAAACGAGGTGGCCGTCATGGCGGAATTCGACTTGGTCATCAAGAACGGGATGGTGGTCGATGGGACCCGCGCTCCCCGCTTTCGCAGCGACATAGGAATCAAAAACGGGAGAATCGCGAAGATCGGCCGAATCGCGGCGCATCAGGGCGCCAGGGTGATCGATGCCGGCGAGCAGATTGTCGCGCCCGGATTCATCGACCTGCACACGCATTACGATGCGCAGATTTTCTGGGACCCGTATCTCACCATCTCCGGCTATCACGGCGTGACTTCGGTCGTGATCGGAAATTGCGGATTTGGTTTCGCGCCTGTGCGCCCCAAAGACGCCGAGCGCGCGATGCTCACGATGGTGCGCACCGAGGCGATTCCGCTGCGCTCGATGCAGGCGGCGATGCCGTTCGATTGGGAAACCTATCCGCAATTCCTCGACAAGCTCGACCAGGTTCCCAAGGGCGTCAACCTGCTGCCGTACGTTCCGATGAACCCGGTGCTTGGCTACGTGATGGGAATCGAGGAGTCGAAGAGCGGGCGGATGCCGTCGGAGGAGGAACACGCGCGCATGCGCCGGATTCTGCACGAGGCGATGGATGCGGGCGCGTGCGGATGGTCGGCGCAGCGGCTCATTCCCGGCGGGCCAAGCGCGGTGCAGCGCGACTTTGACGGCTCGCCGATGAACACCGACGTGATGAACGACGAAACCTGCCTGGAAATGGCGCGCGTGCTCGGCGAACGCGGCGAGGGTTTCCAGGAGCTGACGCTGGCAAGCTGGGACCCGAAAAAGGACGCGGAGCATTTCGAGAAAATCGCCGAGATCAGCGGCCGCCCCATCATGTACGAGGCGATCGTAACCAACGATCGCTTCCCGCATCGCCATCGCAACACGATCAAATGGCTCGAGCGATGCCGCCAGAAGGGACTGCCGGTTTACGGGCAGGGTACGACCACGGATGCCGGCCTGACGTTCACCTTCGAGGACTGGAACCTGTTCGATGATTCCGACGCGTGGCGCGAAGCCACCACCGGCACGGTCGCGGAGCGGGCCGAGAAACTCGGCGACCCGCGCAGGCGGGCGGCGCTCAAGGCGCAGATGCCGCGCGAGAGCCTGGTTACCAACTACTTCGACGAGATCATCATCACGGAATGCCATCGGCACGAAAACAAGAAGTTCGAGGGGATGACCCTGCGTTTGGCCTCCAAGGAAACCGGCAAGGACGTGGTCGACACGATGCTGGATATTGCGGTGTCGGAGGGCCTGAAGACGGAGTTCTTCGCTCCCGCCGTCAATTCATCGGACCTGATGAAGGAAATTCTCGACTATCCCTACATCACGTTCGGCGTGTCGGACGGCGGCGCGCATACCAAGTTCCTGACCGCCGGCCGCTATCCGACCGAAGGACTGATTCGCTTCGTGCGGGAAAAGGGATGGATGAGCCTGGAGGACATTCACTGGCGGATGTCGGGTTTGCCCGCATTCTGTGCCGGCTTCAAGGACCGCGGCTTTCTGCGCGAGGGCGCTCCCGCGGACATCGTGATCTACAACCTCGATCGTCTCAAAGTGCTTCCGGTCGAGATTGCGCACGATCTGCCGGGCAATGAATGGCGACGCGTTCAGCGTGCCGAGGGCTACAGCCACATAATCGTGAACGGCCAGATCACGTGGGAGGGGGACCGCTTCACGGGGGCCACTCCTGGCAGAGTGCTGCGCCACGGCGTGTCCGCATAAGCGGCCGTCGGGCTGCGATGCACCAGGCTGGTTATGAAGCGGCGGGCATTCGGGGACGCCCGCCGTCGAGCAGCTTCAGAAGCGCGTGCATCGCGCGCGTCGCGGGAACCGCAATTCCGTGGCGGTCCGCCGCGCGGATTATCGCGCCGGTTATCGCGTCGTATTCGAGCGGCTTGCCGCGCTCCGCATCCTGCAGGGTGGAGGGGCGAATCTTGTCGAGCGAGGAGATTTTGCTCAGGCGCCTCAGGGCCTTTTCGGCGTCGTCGGCGGACATCTTCGCGCCTTCGGCCGCACCGACCGCGACCGTTTCCAGCATCAACTGCCGCATCAGTTCGTAACCGTCGCGATCGTTGATCGCCCGCGCGAGAGAGCATCGACCGAGCGCGCAGACGCAGTTGGTGCCATTGTTGCCCATCAGCTTGATCCATCGAATGGTCTTCAAGTCGCGGGTCAGATCGCCGAGAATTCCCGCGCGCCGGAACATCTCCGCAAATCGGAGCGCGCGCGGCGTCTCCGCGCCGTCCAGTTCGCCGAACTCGATATAACCGTAGCCGCTATGGACGAGGATTCCGGGCGCGACGATTTCGGCGCCGACGCGCGCGTTTCCGCCCATCACCGATTCCCGCGAAAACACCGTGCAGAGCGCGTCTTCATTCTCGACCCCGTTCTGCAAGGTCATCACGACGCCGGCTGGCGCGAGACATCCGAGGAGCTGTCGCGCCGCGGCAATCGTGTCGTAGGACTTTACGCAGAAGAGCACGAGGTCATAGGGCGCAAACTCGGCGGGGTCGCCGGTGGAAGGGATGGCGAGGAGCGTTTCGCCGCCGCCGCTTCGCATCACGAGCCCCCGTTCCTTAAGGGCTCGCAGATGATCCCCGCGAGCGCAGAAATACACGTCCTCGCCGGCAAGCTTGAGCTTGGCGCCGTAATACGCGCCAATCCCGCCCGCACCCATGATCAGAATCTTCATCGCCGCTCACATTACCAAATATCGAAAGAAAAGGGTCGGACCCTCTGACAGGCAGCCTTTGCCCGGCGGTTTGCACCGCTCCTTGCGATCGGGAATGAGCGAGCATCCGATTGTAAGTAGTCCAGGATCGCAATGTCGGTTGCCGCCCCCGCAGAACACCGCCGCCTCCAAATATCTTCCAAACCTGACATCGAGCAGCATCATTTCATCCTTTCTTTTGGTAGTTGTCTTTCCAGAAGATCGGCGCGATGAGCATCCATGCACAGGAGTCATACGCTTCGCGAGTTCGGAAGCAGTACGGCGACGGTCGCAACCTGAATGCGCGCTTTGAGCTGCATCGCCGTTTTAGCACCAATCCGTACGGATGGACGCGTTGGGTCTTCGATCAGATGCGTCTCGGTCCGCAAGCGCGAGTATTGGAGTTGGGCTGCGGCACAGGGGTTTTGTGGAATATCAATCCCGCCCGCATGAGCCCCGCGTGGCATATAACGCTGAGCGATCTTTCTGTTGGGATGCTGCGTGAGGCGCGGGCAAATCTCGGCGAGGGAAGACCGCAGATTTCGTACGCACATTGCGACGCCCAGGCGCTTCCGTTCGGGGAAGACACCTTCGATGCGGTCGTAGCCAATCACATGCTCTACCACGTAGAGGATCGCGAGCGCGCGATTTCCGAAGTTGCGCGCGTCCTGCGGCCCGGCGCGATCTTTTACGCCACGACAAACGGATTCGCTCATCTGCGTGAACTCGATCACATCATCAAACGCTTCATGCCGGGGCCAAGCCCTTTCGAAGAGAATGCGGAACGCTTCGGCCTGGAAACAGGCCAGGCGCAGATGCGGCGCCATTTCGCCAGGGTCGAGCTTAGGCGATATACAGATTCACTGATCGTTACCGAGGCGCAGCCGCTCGTAGAGTACGCGGCGTCCTCGATGCGCGGGATGACGGAAGAAGCGCTCGCGGCGATGCGCGTCTATGTTGAAGGGCAACTTCAGATGCACGGCAGTATCCAAATATCCAAGGATGCGGGCATGTTCATTTCGAAGAGATCGTGAGAAAGGAAGCCGGCGTGACCGGCCGGCAGCGCGGAAATAATCCAAGTGCGAATTTCAAGCGAACAGAATGCCGCGGTTGAGGACGTAAGGCTGGTCGAGGATGGGCTGCATGGTTTCAACTTCGATGCGACTCGCATCCCTTATGCCCCGGTACCGGTCAACGTTTTTTTGAGGACCGACAGCGGCGAAATCAAGGGCGGACTCATCGGACGAGTTCTGGCGGGATGGCTCCATATCGGCACGCTCTGGATAGACCGTGAGTATCGCCGGCGAGGGCATGGGGCTGAACTCGTGAGGACCGCCGAGGCCGAGGCGCGCGCGTGCGGATGCAAATACGTCTGGCTCGATACGTTCGAATTTCAGGCGCGGCCGTTTTACGAGCGGCTTGGCTACGAATGCTTCGGCGTGCTGAACGATCATCCAATCGGCCACGTCCACTATTTCATGTACAAGCGGCTGTAGGAGCGGGCGACCAGACATAGAGCGCATCGGGCTCGCCCTCTTCGCTTCGCGAGCCATCGGTAAGTTCCGAGACTTTAAAGCCGCGCGCTTCGTAGAATCGCCGGGCGCGAAGATTTCGCTGAAACGTCCAAAGCCGGAGGCCTTTCGGGCGGAGGCGCTTGGCCGCGGCCAGCAATTCGTCGCCGATACGGCGGCGCTGGTAGCCGGGAGATACATACAAATGGTCGATCAACTCGCCTTCCAGCGCGACAAATCCGACCACGATTCGATTGACTTCAGCGACCAGGACTTCTTCTTTCGCCAGCACCTGTTCTGCGAAGTAGATGATCGTCTCGGCACGCGAATGCAGAACCGGAAGCCACGGCATCGCCTCACGGCGCGAGTCGATGTGCGCATCCGCGATTGCTTGCGCATCTTCGGAACGCCCGGGTCTGATCTTAAAATCGGTCATGCTAGTCTCCGCTTTCTTCTCTCACGGCGGCGGGAATTCTCGAAATCTCTGGAGAGCATAAGGCGCGAGGCGCGAAACATTCAACGGTTTATCAGCCGGGATCACCGATCTGGCAGCGCTTCGTTCCAGGATGCCATCATTGACCGCGTTCTACACCCCCAGCAAATGCCATGGTAGGAGACCAGCACATGACTAAAGACTCCAAGAGACCGCCATTCATCATTACCGGCGCATCAGTGCCCGAGACCCGCCATCGTTATCCAAACAGCGACGAAGGCACCGGCTTCCATCGATCGATTGGCAGTGCGGCAGGTCTTCTCAAGATCGGCGTGAACCTGACGCGATTGACGCCGGGAGAGCGAAGTTCGTGGCCTCATGCCGAAGAGAAGGAGGAAGAGTTCGTTTACGTTCTCGAAGGCGAGGTCGATGCGTGGATCGACGGGTCCATCCATCCGATGCGGCCTGGGGACTTTGCGGCATTTCCCGCCGGGACCGGGATTTGCCATTGCTTCATAAACAACGGGGCAGGGGACGCGCTGCTGCTGGTAGGCGGCGAGGCTTCCCGACGGGACAATCGGATTTACTATCCTCTCCATCCCGGGCGCCGGAACGACCTGGCGTGGAGTGAATGGTGGGCGGACGTTCCTAAGCGGCGAATGGGGCCGCACGACGGGATGCCTGACGCGCTTCGCGCCAGGTCGCCCAAGCGAACGGTGCCGACGCGGTCTCAGTCGCGACGGAGTTGACAAGCGCAGCGGGCGCTTCCGCAACTCGTCGTATGCTGTGGCCCTCTCCTCTCAGGCGGCTGCGTTCAGGATGGCGAGAATTTTCCTGAGCCGCTCGTCGGTGCTTGTCGTCTCCAGAAGCTCCTGCTTCCGTTCGATTCCGATCTGCAGGTGGCTTGCGATTCGGTCTGCGATCACCGATGCGTTACTGTTTGCAGTGAGATAAATGGAGCGGTTTCCCGCGAGAGATTTGAAACGAGCCGAAACGAACGCGGAGGCTACGAGTTCGAGGAGGTGTTCTACTCCCGCTTCTGCTGACGGCTGCTCGCCGATCGCCTCCACTTGCGCGCCGAATTGTTCTGCATCGAGCAGAAATCGGGATATTCTCACCCGGCCTTTGCCCTCGATCAGGGCCTTTAAAGTTCCGTCCGTCATGGATTCGACGCGAACAAGGACTCCCAACACGCCAATCGGGTAAATGTCGTCGATGCCGGGATTGGCCACTGAGGCATCCTTCTGCGCAGCCATCACGATTGGAACCTTGCGCTCCCACGCCGATCTGACCGCCCTTATCGAGGCTGGGCGTCCGATGAAGACGGGATGAACGACGCGTGGAAACGCGATCAGTTCGCGGAGCGGAAGCAGCGGTAAGACATTTGCCGCTTGGCTGGTTGCCGACGGCAAGGCTTCGGGCTGCCGAGCTTTTGCACCCAGCCTCACCTCGGCCATCAATTCTGCCCAATTTCGATAGCCGTATTCGTGGGCAAGCCGGCGTTGCGCCGTGGCGAGCCGCACCGACTCCTTGCGCGCCAGACGCTTCGCCGCCTTGCGCAGGAATTCCGCGCTCGGATTCGAAGGCAGCACCTTGGGGGAATGCTCAGATTTGGACATAACCCTTCCTCTCGTGCCCGGCGTCCGCTAACGGGCAGAAAAGGTTATGCGGTGAAATATCACAAAGGGTGGGCTCGGCCCTTTCCGCGGACAGGTAGCCGCCTGATCGGCTGACTCAAAGATACTTCCGCTACTCCGAATTCGCAACCGGACGACGACCGACAGGGCAAAGCGTTAGAGCCGTGAGGCCGGTTATTGACTTCTTCTGATGCCCGAACCCGCGCCGTCGTCGACGTGTACAACATGCTCGATCGCATCCGGGACGGCTGTCAGACGATCGGTCAGGAAGCCCGGAACGAGCCGAATCGTTCTGAGAGCGTCCAGTCGATGCCACGCGAGTTCGAATCGCGCGCCGCCCGGCTCCTCGCAATACGACTTTTGCGAAAAATCGCGATGCGCTTCTTCTGGAAGAGAGACGAGGAAGTACAGGCAGATTTCATGATGGTGGAAGCCGCCGAGCCGGAAGAAATTTTCATTCACCCAAATCAAGCGTTCGACTACGCCCCGAGCGCCGATTTCTTCCGCGACTTCTCTCGCGACCGCAGTTTCCGCTGTTTCGCCGAGTTCGACCCTACCGCCGGGGACAAACCACCAATCTTCACAAACGTCTCGCGTCAGAAGGACATGACCCGCGCGCAGCACCACCGCACCAACCCTGTAGGTGAACCGCGCAGAGCCCTCGTTGAACGTCACCATCACTCGGTCCGGCACCGTCGTCCCCTCCGTTTTTCCTGTCTGCATCGGCAGACAGAAAGTTCACCTGTCCTTTTTGGCTTCGCGTCATGAGCTTCGAGCGCTCTTTCCGGAGCATCGTGCCAGAAGCGCGGATGCGCCCGCATTTCAGGGTTCAGCGGGTAGGACACACGGTCACCCAGCGCGTCGGCGGCGTTCGCATCGCCCACGATCAGCAGGTGAACCGCTTCGTCACGATTATTCAAGAAGGTGTGTGCGATGCCGGTTCCCGGAGGGAATGCCACGGCGTCGCCAGGCTCAAGCCGATGCAAGGTGCCATCGAGCCACAGGTCGGGCGTTCCGCTCACGACAAGCACGAGTTCCTCTTCGCGGTCATGCGCGTGAGGCAGTGAGGTGCGATGTCCGGGAGGAACTATCTGATAGTTCACGCCGATTCGAGAGAGCCCAAGTGTCCTCCCGAGTCTCGCTATTTCACCCTCCAGGTCCGTTCCACGAGACCACGGTGGAGTCGGCTCCAGCAATTCTCGAAAGTTGCCGATGCAAGCCGGGCGTTCAGCCATGGCCAACTCCTTCATGCGGAAAATGCAGGCCGGAAGACAAAGAACTCCACAGGATCTGCGACAGCTTCGGCAGGAGCTGCCCGAGCATGCTTTCGAGCCGCTTCCAGGCCCCTCGCGAATTCGGAGTCCGGCGACCGAACGGGAATAGAGTCCGCCCGATGCGCGAGGCGTTCGGCGTAGTCGGACCAGGTTGCGGCAATCTCACCGAGAACCAGTTCATGTCTAAAAGCGCCCGGTACCGCATCCGAGGTCGAAGATTCTGACGACAGCCACATTTCGAGTCGCGCGCGAAGCCACGTCCAGCCAGCGTTGCGGCTGTTCTCGAAGGGACTCGTTGTGAAATCGAAGCATGTCGGCCAGTTGAAGGCAGCGATTCCGCTGTCATTGTGATCGATTAGGTGTCGAGTTCCAATCCCCTTCGCGGCGCCAACTCGATCGGCGAGTATTCTCCGCGAGCTCGAATTGGTTGCGCGTCGTCGTGAAGCTGGACGAGAGGGTTGCACGCAAACCGGATGCGATTTCCACGGTTGAGCCGTGTCCCCCTGCTCTGGAGCTCCTTGCCCTGCGCGAGTGGGACGCAATCTCGCTGCGGGTCATTCGCAAGCGCCTGGGCTTTCCCAGCGGCAGTTCGCCGGTTTGCTCCGAATTCCGGTCGCGACCTTGCAGAACTGGGAATCGAATGATGATGGAACCGGCAACCAGAGCGGTGATGCGCATGATGGCCCGCGAGCTGAAAACCGCTCTCCGTGCGCTTCGCCGGCACGCAGCCTGATGCCGGCTGCCGGTACTTAGTCGCTGGGCAGGGGGGTGCCCCAATCGATCAGGTGAATCTGATCGACTGGAACCGGTTTGCTCGAGATGAACATCACGGCGCGCAGGCCGTCGGTGTAGTAGGTATCTCCGGTCAGATTTCGGCGCGGGGCATCTCTTGGAGTCGCGCCCGCTCCCTGGGTATAGCCCAGCGCGGCGAGAAATCCGGACGTGATCATGTCCTGCACGAGGTATTCGCGCGCTTCGTCCACTTCGGGATCGATCTTGTGCGTGAACAGAATTGGCGATTGCCAGGTGAAGCGCACCCCGACGTCGCGGCTGATCTGCCCGATCCACACCTCCTGGCCCTGGTAGGTGTAGGGACTTCGCCACAGGCGCAGATGATTGCGCTGATGAATCGTTTCGCGCACTTTCTGCATCGCGAGGTCCTGTGCGCGTCCGAAGAAATACAGGCGGCTGACCGGGGAGTAGCGGTAGCGTCCGCCGAACAGGAATGACGCGAGGGTCCTGCCGATTGATTTCCTTCCGATCGTCTCAGTTGGGTCCCATCCTTGCATCGTCAGAGCGCCGAGCACGTCGTCTTCTCTTCCCACCAGTACGAAGTTGACGGGGTCGCCGTTCCTGTCGCCCCGCTTGTCGGTCGTGCAGCAGGGCAATTTCTCGATCTGCGCGTGGAGACCCGGCAGGGTGAGCGCGCTGGTTTCGCTCGCGGTGTAGATGCGGCCGAAGTCGGACTCATGAAAATCGAAACCTCCGCCCGGAAGCTTCATGAAGAAGCCTTCACGGGAGAGTCCGTCTCCGTGCCAGAATTCGACATTCACGAATTTCGCACCTTCCTGCCGGATGGTGAACACGAAGCCGCTTTCAGTGGCGTTCGGGCGTACGAAGGCCGGAAATTGAACCCGGCGGAAAAACTCGTCGAGTTGGCGATTGGCGTCATCCGAGAACGCGCTGTGATTCAGATATGCGACTTCGTATGCGGAAAAATATTCCGGGTCCATGCTGCGCGAGAGCAGCGCGACAGCATAATCATTGCGGTTTTCCACCTTGAGCCAGACCGCCTGGATTCCTTCGTCCCCCAGCGGGCATCCGAAGTACTCCCTGGCTTCGTCATCAGTCAGCACCGCGACGGCGACCGTGAGATTGTCCCTGGACTTTGTGGCCGCGCTTTGCAGGAAGGGCGGATTTTGCGGCGGACTCGGCAGGCTGGCGCATCCCGCAACCGCAAGTATCGCGGCCATAGGCAGGATTATTGCCGGTACGGCTCGCCTCGCTGATGGTCTGCAGGCCTTCATTTTCGCGTGGGCAGACCCGCGCGTCGCGGGAAACTGGCCGATGCTCCTGCAAGCGTTTTCGAAGTCTATGACAACAGACCGCCGGGAATCTTGCCTGTCCGTCCCGAAAACATTGTCCGGGTGTCCGGATGGCGGCGAAGCGAGGATATCGCATCACGGAACGTTGATCGACATCACTATCAAGCGACTATGGGGCCCGCTGATGGGTAGTTGCCTCTGCGGCCGCGTTGCACGGCTTGCGGTCTTGAACTGGATTCGCCGTTTTTGCACGGACAAAAAGCGGTACAGCGAAACGCTGAAAACAGGAAAAGAGTTGGCGTCCCCAACGGGATTTGAACCCGTGTTACCGACGTGAAAGGCCGGTGTCCTAGGCCGAGCTAGACGATGGGGACGGAATTACTGCTGGCGAGCAGCGACGCGCCCGAGAGAGCGAACGTATCAGACCCTCAACTAACGGAGCAAGCAGGCTGCGTATCCGCGCGACGGCGAGTCCTTCTTTGACGCTAATGGATGTTTTGACGAGGCGTAGCCGCGGGCCGCATCGCGCGCTCGGCGGATTACTAGACTTCATCGCACGGAAAACTTAGACTGCGCCAGATATGCTGTGAAGTGGGAGGCCTCCTGTCTGCGTCGACTTTGAAGGGCAGGCCGGGTTCCCGTCAATCGTCCATCTCAGGAGATCTGATTAGACATGAGCGAAGCCAATATTGTACTGCCGGCGCTTTCCAGCGGGCAGGTAATGATCCTCTGGCTTGTCCTTATATCGGCGGTCATCGGGCTGGGTTACGGACTGTTGCTGGTACGCACGGTCCTGCGGGCCGACCCGGGCCCGAAATCGATGACCGATGTCGCCGACGCGGTGGAGCAGGGCGCGATGGCTTATCTGCGCCGCCAGGTCGGCACCATGATCTTCTTTGTCATCGCCATCTTTATCGCGCTGTTCCTGATGTACCGCGGCGTCTATCACGATCTGTGGCTGTCGCTCGGTATCGCGGTGGCCTTTCTGATGGGCGTGTCCGCATCGTACGGTGCCGGATTCGTCGGGATGTGGCTGGCCGTCAAGGGCAACGTCCGCAGCGCCAATGCCGCGCTGACTTCGTTCAAGGACGCGATGGAGCTGGCGTTCAAGGCCGGCGGCGTGTCGGGGATGTTCACGGTCGGGCTCGGCCTGGTCGGCGCCACGATCATCTTCCTGGTCTATCAGCAGGATGCGATGAAGGTGCTGGTCGGGTTCGGCTTCGGCGGCTCGCTCGCGGCGTTGTTCATGCGTATCGGCGGCGGAATTTACACGAAGGCCGCTGACGTCGGCGGCGATCTGGTCGGCAAGGTCGAGAAGGATCTGCCGGAAGATGATCCGCGCAACGCCGCGACGATCGCGGACAACGTCGGCGACAACGTCGGCGATTGCGCCGGAATGGCGGCGGACGTGTTCGAGTCCTACGAAGTCACGCTGGTGGCGGCGATTATTCTGGCGGCGTATGCCGTCAGCGAGCCCGACTTCAAGGCGGCATACGGGGCCGCTTCCGGGATGTTCGCGATGAAGCTGATCATCTTCGCGCTGATCCTGCGCGGAGTGGGCGTTTTCTCCTCGATCCTCGGAATCATGGCGGTGCGCGTGCCGGCCGGGTCGGCGATGCGTGATCCGATGCGGCCGATTAACAACGGCTACATGGTGTCGGCGGCGGCTTCGATCGTCGGCTTCTTTGTCGTCAACGGATTGTACATGCACGATCCCCGCACGGGCGCGATCGATTGGCGCTTTGCATGGTGCGCAACGCTGGGAATCGCGCTCGCCGTGGTCACGTTGTGGCTGACCAACTACTTCACGCATCCGGAAAAAGGTCCGACCACCGAAACCGCGACTTCCGCGCGCACCGGCCCCGCAACGCTGATCCTGTCGGGTCTCGCCGAAGGGCTCGAGTCGTCGGTGTGGGCGCTGGTGGTGATTGCGCTGGCGATCGTGGGCGCGATGTTCCTGTTCCGCGAGTCGCTCGCGCTGCAGTTCTACGGAATCGCGCTGACCGGACTCGGTCTGCTCACCACGACCGGATTCATCCTGGCGATGGACACCTACGGGCCGATCACCGACAACGCGCACGGAATCTTCGAGATGGGCGGAGTCCATCAGGAAGAGGCGTCGCGCACGCTGTCGTGGATGGACGCGATCGGTAACACGACCAAGGCGCTGACCAAGGGACTTGCGATCGCGACCGCGGTTATCGCGGCGGTGTCGCTGTTCCGCTCGTTTATCGATGAGGCGCACCTCGGAGCGCTGGGCGTCCAGATCAATATGCCGACGGTGTTCGTCGGCCTGATGATTGGCGGCGCGGTGCCGTTCCTGTTCAGCTCGTTCGCGATCAAGGCGGTGAGCCGCGCGGCATACCAGGTCGTTTTCGAGGTGCGCCGCCAGCTCCGCGAGCATCCCGGAATCATGGAAGGCAAGGAAAAGCCGGATTACGGCCGATGCGTCGATATCGTGACTTCGACCGCGCAGAAAGAATTGCTCGGCCCCGGAATTCTGGCCGTGTTTGCTCCGCTGCTGGTCGGGTTCGGACTCGATGCGGGCGCGCTGGGCGGTTTTCTCGGCGGCACGATTCTCACCGGGCAGCTCCTGGCGGTGTTCATGTCGAACGCCGGCGCCAACTGGGACAACGCCAAGAAAAAGGTCGAGGACGGATTCCTCGGCGGCAAAGGCACCGATATTCACAAGGCCGCCGTCGTGGGCGACACGGTCGGCGATCCGTTCAAAGACACCGCGGGCCCCGCGCTGAACCCGATGATCAAGGTGATGAACCTCGTCGGCATCCTCGCGGCGCCGTTCTGCACGACTTCGCTGAGCGAAGTGAGCGCGACCCGGATTCTCGTAGTCGTAGTCTCTATCGTGCTCCTTGGGGTTGCGGTGGCGTTCTCGAAGCGCGGTTCGATTGCCGAGGTCAGCGAGGGTTCAAGCTCGAAGATGGCCGCATAGTACGGGCGGATCTTTCAAAACCGAATCAAGCCGGAGAGGCCGGATGCGTACAGCATCCGGCCTTTCCGCGTTTCGGCGCGCTAGGCGAGCCGGACCGGCAGGGCTTTGAGGCCGCGCAGATTGAACATGTCGCGGTATTCGATCGCGTCGCAGGCCAGGTCGAGCTTCGGAAAGCGGTGCGCCAGCGAATCGACCGCGATTTGCGCTTCGGCTCGCGCGAGGTTGGCGCCGAGGCAGTAATGAATTCCTCCGCCGAAGGCGAGATGCTCGTTGCGGTCGCGGGTGATATCGAAGCGGTCAGGGTCGGGAAATCGGTCGGGGTCGCGATTGCAGGCGCCGATCAGAATGATGACGTGACTGTCGCGGGGAATCTCGATACCAGCGATGGCGACGTTCTCCAGCGCGCGGCGGCCGGTGGCCTGAACGGGGCTGTCGTAACGCAGGCATTCCTCGATCGCGCCGGGCAAGAGGTGCGGCTCACGGCGCAGGCGTTCCATCTGATCGCGATGCTTCATTAGCGCCAGCATCCCGTTGCCGATCAGGTTGGCGGTGGTTTCGTGACCGGCGCCGAGGAGGAGCACGACATTGGCAAGCATCTCGTCCTCTGTAAGGCGGTCGCCGCGCTCTTCGGCGGCGATGAGGGCGCTCAGCAGGTCGTCTTGTGGATTTTGGCGACGCTCCCAGGCGAGCGTGTGCAGGTACTCCGCGGTTTCCTCCATCGCCTTCATCGCGCGATCGACGGCTTCGGTGCTCTGAACGAAATCGATCAGCCGGGCCAGATCGATGGTCCATCGGCGAAACAGTGCGCGGTCTTCGGGCGGGACTCCGAGCATCTCGGCGATCACGATCACCGGAAGCGGGTAGGCGAAATCCCTGATCAGATCGGCCTCGTTCTCCTCTTCGAGGGTGTTCAGCAGGTCTTCAGCGATCTGCCGGATGCGCGGACGCAGCGATTCGACCATCCGGGGAGAAAAGGCCTTGCTCACGAGGCTGCGGATGCGCCCGTGGCGCGGCGGATCCATGAAGAGCATCGTGCGGCCCATTGCGGCGCGCGCGGCCGCCAGCGATGGAGTTTCGGGGAGCTGGCCCGCCTGCCCCAGGCGATTCAGATCGATGGTGGCGAAGCGCTTGTCCGCAAGGATCGACTCGCCGTCCGCATAGCGCGAGACGAGCCATGCGCCAACCGGCGTAGGACACACCGGCATCGCCTGGCGCAGCAGGTGATAGATGGGGTAGGGGTTCGCCCTGAGTTCCGGGCTTGCCGGGTTGAATCTGCCAAGATCGAAAGTGGGGCTTGGTTCCATCGCTAGTCCTCCACGAACAGGACGTGCGAGCAATTCATTTCAGGCGATGAGTCCGGCGGCGCGCCAGCCGGGCGCGAACCGATCGTTGATTACGCCGAGCTCTCTGAGGAAGCGGGTCAGTTCAGCGGCGGCTTCCATCGTGGTTTGCCTGGTGTGAGGGTTGGCGCGAGCAATCTCGCGCGCATCCGATGGAAGGCTGCAGTTTTTGTAAACCTCAGGGTGAACCAGGATCGAAGCGGCGATAATGGTCGAGACCAGGGCGTCGATTCGCGTCAATTCCCGCCGCAGCGGGCCGAGGCTGGGCCAGTTGGCTTTGAGCCATTCGCGCGCATAGGAGAGATGGCGCGCTTCCTCGATGATATGGATTCGGGAGAGTTCGCGCATCGCGGGATGGCATCGTGGATCCTGGAGAATCCGCCGGTTCAGGTAGTCGGTGACGGCTTCGACGATCAGGGTCCCGAGCACCATCGAGACTTTCGGCGTCAGGTATTTGGTGAAAAACGCCATCAAGTCGCCGAATCGCGGCTTGTACCAGGGGACGCCCGCGCGCCGGATCACCTCCGCGAACATCATCGAATGACGGCATTCGTCGGCGACCTCGGTCTGCATCCAATAGAAATGGATATCGTGCGGACTGACATCCGACAGGTAATCGGCCAGCTTGAAGCAGAGCAGGTTTTCAAACCAGATACCGGCAGCGAGCGTGCTGGCCGCTTCATGGAGAGACAGGCGCACGCGATCCTCGCGCGTCATCCGCTCCCATAGCGCAGTGCCGTACAACGACACGAGGTCTTCGGGGAGGTAGAAGCGCGAGCAATCGAAAGGGACGTTCCAGTCGATGTGGACGCAGGGGTCGAAGGACTTGCGGCGCGCGGAATCGACGATGCGCTGAAGGTGGGTGGAGCTTACTTCCTCGCGACTCATGGTCATCTTGTCTTTGAAGCGGCCGGCGAGGCCGCGTTGGTTGCGATTGATCCGACGACGGTGTTCACCAGATGGTCGAGATATTCGGGGTCGGGCTTGCGCGTAAGCTCGAAGACCTGCAGCTCGAGAAAATAAGAAGTGACCAGGCTTACCAGCATCCGCGCCCAATGGTGCGAGTTGATCTCGGGACGAACCGCGCCGCTCGCCTTGTGGCGATCGATACCCTGTTCGACGCGCGCGCACAGGCGATCGATGACTTCGTTGTAAACAATTTCCGCCTCTTTGCCCGAGAGCAGCGCCTGCACGTGCAGGAACCGCACGAAGTCGCGATTGGCTTCGAGCAGGGCGAGCGAACCGTGAATCGCCGCGCGCATCGCATCGGCGAACGGCATATCGAGGGTCGCCTGAAGGCCGCCTTCGAGGGCCGCGACGATGGGACTATCGCGCAGGATTGCGCCCAGAAGCTCTTCCTTGGTCTTGAAGTGGTAGTAGAGCAGGCCCTTGGTCGCATCGAGCTCCAGCGCGATGTCATCCATCGTCGCGGCGCTGAACCCCTTGGCGGCGAAGACCTTGAGGCCGGCGCGAACGATTTCGGAACGAGTTCGCTGAGCCCGGCGATCGCGAACCGGTGAAAGCCGCCGCCGCTTCGTCGCACGCTTCATACCGAAAAGTATGGAACATACCGATAGGTCTTTCAACGAAATTTTCCCGCAATAGGACGGTGTCCGGTCCCGCAGCAGGCCCATTCGGCGCGAATTTGCGATTCAGGGCGCGGCTAAACCTGCGAGGCCATCGAGCACCGCTCGATCTCGTCAGGTGACGCCGGAGGACGAAAATTTACACGAGGCGCGGACGGCATCTTTTGCTTGAGGCGCCGTGTTGCAGGGGAAGAAAATTCTTGCAACGACGCGGCGCAACGACTCGCGGTCAACAAAAAATCAACGAGGTGATCCTATGCGTGATAGCAAACTGTTCCTGGCTGCATCCATGCTGGCTGGAGCGATATTCGCCCTGGCCGCGCCTGCTCTTGCGGCGGGAATCGGAGGCGTGTCGATTGGAGGAATGGGAATTGCGATGCCGTCGGGCGGGGTAAGCGGCGCCTTGGGCGCGGTGGGCGCGGGCCTGAGTGCTCCGGCGCTGGCCGGGGGAGCCTCTCAACTCAGCGCCGGCCATCTGCCCATCGGAGCCTTGGACGGACCCAACGGACTGTCAGCGACTTCGGGACGCAGTCCGTTCGGGCATGCCAAGGCTTCCTCCGCGTGGGCATCGTTGCCGCAATTCGATCCCAATCTTCCGGGGATGGCGGTACCGATTCCGTCAACGCCCTCGCTTTCGGCTCCGGCAGTGCCGGGCACCAGCCCGAAGTCCGCGATTTCGAGCTCGAACCTCGATGTTCACGCGAAGGTCGATGCTTCCATCGCCGGGCAGAGCGCGCACAAGTCGCTTGACGTGAACACTTCGTCGCTGAAGGCGCCGGCTTTGCCCTCCAGTGAAACGCCATCGGCCAAGACCCTGACCAAAGCCGCGAACGGCCCTGAAGAGACGCTCGCTTCGGCAACTGACGGAAAAGGCCCGCAGACGCCGTCGAGTGCGGATCTGAACAAGACGCTCAAGAGCGATGAACTTGCGGCTTCTGTCCTGTCGAGCCTGGCGGTGCAGGAGCAGCAGGCTTACGTGAACGACCACGTGATGCCCGCTCTCGCCGATGCCCAATCGTCGAAGTCGGCGAACGCCAAAGCAAAGTCGATTGAACAGGACCTGGGGCATCCGCCGACAGTATCGCAAGAGCAGAAGAACGTGGACGGAACCACGAAGTTCGCGACCGGCGCGGCGCAGATGCTGCTGCCGTAAGCGAAGCCGGCACGATGGGATGCGAAAGGGCGGGGCGCGTCAGCACGTCCCGCCTTTTTTTTCGCATGAATCTGGCTTTTGCGCGCAGCGTGCGCGTACGATCCCCCGCATGAGCATCGAACGGCGCATCCTCGGGCGGACCGGAATGGAAGTAAGCGTGCTCGGGTTCGGCGGATCGGAGACCGGCTACGGAGGACACGCGGCGTCCACTGTCGGCGCGATACTGAACTCCGCGCTTGATGACGGCCTGAATCTAATCGACACGGCGGCGTGCTACGGCGACGGCGAGGATCAGATCGGCCGCGCTGTCGGGCATCGACGCCGCGACTTCTTTCTGATGACCAAATGCGGGCATGCGGCGGGGCTGGCGGGAGACGACTGGGACCCGGGGATGATGGCAAAGAGCATCGACCGCAGCCTGAGGCGGCTTAAGACCGATCACGTGGACGTAATGCAGCTCCATAGTTGCTCGGAGCAGGTTCTGCGCGACGGGCGAGTGGTGGAAGTGCTGCTTCGCGCGCGCGATGCCGGCAAGACCCGGTTTGTCGGCTACAGCGGCGACGGCCGCGACGCGCTGTATGCGGTCGAATCGGGGGTATTCGACACGCTTCAAATCTCGGTCAGCATCGCCGACCAGGAGGCGATCGACCTGGTGCTGTCCAGGGCGCGCGAGCGGAATATCGGCGTAATCGCGAAGCGGCCGATCGCCAACGCGGTATGGATAGACAGGAATGCCGCGGCTGACTGGTACTCGCGTCCTTATTGGGAACGCCTTCAGAAGCTGAACTACCCGTTCCTGCGCGGAGATTCGTCGTCGGTCGCAACCGCGCTGCGATTTACGCTCTCGACCGCGGGCGTGCATACCGCGATAGTCGGGACATCGAAGCCGGGGAGATGGCAGCAGAATGCGGACTTTGCGGGGCGGGGATCGCTACCGGCAAGCGAGTACGAGGCGATTCGCGCGCGATGGCGAGCGGTCGCGCGTGCGGATTGGGTCGGCCAGCGCTAGCATTGGTTTTGCGATCGGGCCGCTTGCGCCATTTGACGCGATGAGTAGATTAGGCCGCCAAGAGAGAGAAATTGCGCGATGCGGCCGAACCCTGGTCCTTTCGAACCGATCTTCTATCTGCTTCAGACGCGGCTTGCGTTTCGATTGCTCGGAATCGGCGGCCTGATCCTGTTCACGGTGCTGTTTCTCAAGATCGCGGGCTCGCACAGCGCCGCCTACGCGATCATCGGCGTGCTCCTGCTCGGCGCATTGTGGTTCGAGTCGAGCACCAAGGTGTGCCGGCGATGCCGCTTCTATGGGACGTGGCATTGCCTGGGGCAGGGGATGCTGGTGTCGCGGATGTTCTCGCGTATCGAGAGCAAGCTGGACGAATCAGGCGTCGCGCTTCATGGCGCGCTTGCCGGGGCGTACGTCGCGTACGGGCTCTTCTGGATGTGGCATCGGCCGCTCCTTGGCCTGCTGTTCACGCTATGGGCTCCGCTCGCGTTCATCAGTGCGACTTCTCCGGCGGGATTTTCGTGGCGCGCAAAGCAGACGTGATCCCTGTAATCCGTGCGTATGGCGAGTTAGTCTCGGAGCAGTCGAGTCCGGGAGCTGCCAGGTATGGAGATCGGATGGATCGGGACCGGAATCATGGGCGCGCCGATGGCGCGCCGCCTGCTCGCCGCGGGGCATAAGGTACGAGTCTTCAACCGCTCGCCCGAGCGAGCCGCTCCGTTGCGATCGGATGGGGCCATCGTGGCCGCCGATCCCGCAGCGGCCGCATCGGGCGCCGGCGCCATCTTCATAATGGTTTCGGACACTCCCGATGTCGAAGCGGTGGTGTCTCAAATCGAGCCAGTGCTCAGACCAGGCCAGCTCGTGATCGATATGAGCACGATCGCGCCCGCCTCGGAGCGCGCGACGGCGGCGCGTCTTGCGGCCAACAAGGTTGACTATCTCGATGCGCCGGTATCGGGAGGCGAACCCGGCGCTATCGAAGGCACGCTCACGATCATGGTGGGTGGCGACGCGGCGGCGTTCGATCGCGCCAGGCCCCTGCTCGAGCATCTGGGCAGGCAGATAACCTACATGGGGGCGGCGGGATGCGGCCAGATGACCAAGCTCTGCAATCAGGTCGCGGTGGCGATGACGCTCGAAGCAGCCGCCGAGGCGCTTAAGCTCGCATCCGCGGGCGGGCTGGATCCGGCGCGGGTGCTGGAGGCAATCGGCGCCGGCGCCGCATCGTCGTGGCAACTCAAGAACCTTGGACCCAAGATCATCGCGCGCGACTGGCGCCCCGGATTCTTCGTCAAGCTGATTCGCAAGGATTTGCGCCTGGTTGCGGAAGCCGCTCGCGAGGCGGAAATCGCGCTTCCGGGGCTGGCGATGATGGCGTCGATGTTCAACACGGCCGCGGCGCTTGGGCACGATCTCGACGGCACTCAGGCGCTTGCCGCCGCGCTCGACAGTGTCGCAGTCCTGAAGTAGTACGAAACAAATCGTTGCATGGTTTTGGAGGCCATCATGGCGACCGATCATTTGCTTGCCGAAGTTCGCGACCGGGTTCTGTATCTCACGATGAACCGGCCGGACAAACTGAACGCACTCAGCCCCGAGATGATGTCGGGGCTGCTCGACAATCTTTCTCACGCCGCTGCGGATCCGAAAATCGGCGCGGTTGTCCTGACGGGCGCCGGGCGGGGATTCTGCGCGGGTGGCGACGTTTCCGCGATGCGCGACCGGAACGAGGCGGCGGGCGCGGGAGGAGGCGAGACCACCATCGAAGAGCGCGTGGCGGGCCTGCGCCGCGGCGAAGAGGCCTCGCGCCTGCTGCATGAGATGCCCAAGGTGACGATCGCCGCCATCAACGGTCCGGCCGCCGGAGCGGGATTATCGCTGGCGATGGCCGCGGACATTCGGTTTGCGGCGGACAACGCCCGTCTCGGCACCGCATTCGCCAGGGTGGGATTTTCCGGCGATTACGGCGGAACGTGGTCGCTCACGCGACTGGTGGGATCGGCCAAAGCGCGTGAACTCTATTTTCTGCCCGACATGATCGAGGCGGCCGAGGCGCTGAGAATCGGACTGGTCAATCGGGTGTTTGCGGCGGCGTCGTTCCGGGATGAGGTTCATGCGCTGGCAAAGCGAATCGCCAACGGTCCGACGCTCGCCTACACCTACATGAAAGCCAACTTGAATCTCGCGATCACTCACGAATTCAGCGAGTTGCTCGACCGGGAAGCATGGGGGCAGACGATGACCGGCCGCACCGAAGACCATCGCGAGGCGGTGAAGGCGTTTCTCGAAAAGCGCGAGCCGACGTTCAAGGGCAGATAGGAGCCGCCAAACAGGTGGCGCTCCCCCGACCTTGCATCCGAAAGGGGGCAATCATAGTTTCGTCGGATTGCCTTTGAATTTGCCGAGGTTGCAATGAACCCAAAGAACACGGTTGCACTGATTACCGGCGGAGGATCGGGACTGGGCGAGGCTACGGCCCGCGAGCTCGCTGCGGCCGGCGCGAAAATCGCGATCCTGGACCTGCCTTCATCGCCCGGACAGAAGGTTGCCGACTCGCTCGACGGCATCTTTGTCGCCGCGGACGTCGCTTCGGACAAGGAAGTTACCGGCGCGGTTGCCAATGCCGCCGCGAAGTTCGGCACGATTCACATCGTCGTGAATTGCGCGGGAATCGGCCGTGCGATGCGAACGATCACCAAGGAGGGGCCGCATTCGCTGGACCTCTTCAAGAAGGTCATCGACGTAAATCTGGCTGGCACTTTCAACGTGATTCGGGTTGCCGCCGCGCAGATGGCGAAGAATCAACCGAACGATGACGGCGAGCGCGGGGTGATCGTCAATACCGCATCAGTCGCCGCGTTCGACGGGCAGATTGGGCAGGCCGCGTATTCGGCATCGAAGGGCGGGGTAGTCGGGATGACGCTGCCAATCGCGCGCGACCTCGCGTCGGTTGGCATTCGCGTATGCACGATTGCTCCGGGCACTTTCGAGACTCCGATGCTGGCGGGATTGCCTGAGCCGGCGCGCAAGGCGCTGGCCGCACAGATTCCCTTTCCTCAACGACTTGGGCAGCCGCGCGAATACGCGGCGCTTGCGCGGCATATCGTGGAAAACGCGATGCTCAATGGCGAGACGATTCGCCTTGATGGCGCGCTGAGGATGCCGCCGCGATAACTCTGGCATTCAGCTAAACGCGGGTGCCCCTTTCCCGAGAAGGGAAGGGGGCCGGAGATTATCGTCTGCTTCCTACTTGGCTTCCGCGGCCGTGGTTACCGCGCCCGGAGAACTCTGGTCGGGTGCCATATTCGCGGCGATCGAGATGATGAGAGCGCCCTGCTCGTAATGCGGGCCGCCGACGATTAGGCGGCCCTTGTTTGGCAGCTTGAGATCGGTCGTGAGCAGCGGCTTTTCGCCATCGAACAGCAGCACTTCCATCGCGATCATGTTGCCGTCGATCTCGCGCGGCTGGATGTGAAGGATTCGGCCGCCGGGCATGCTGAATTCGATCACCTTGCCCATCTCGGTGCGGCGGCTCTCGGTGCTGACCAGATGATAGGTCGTATAGTGGAACAGTTTTCTGAGCCGCGTACCCATCGGGCCGAGCTGGGGATCCACTCCCTGGTTGGTATCGGCGGCGAGCACCGAGTCGATTTCAATGACGATGACCTGCCGATGGGAAGATTGGGAGAAGGCATGACCCGGCACGGCAAACGCGCAGACTACTGCGATCAGCAGGACGACGTTTCGCGGTTTTCTCAGCATCTGAATTTACTGCTGGTCCGGCAGCCAGATCACGGTCGTGTCCATTCGCGGCTCGCTCCAGACCGCGACCGAGGGAATGTCAGATTCGAGCTTCGAGATGATCGCGTGGGGTTCTTCTTCCACTTCGGCTACATCCTCCGCCGCCTGATGCTGCGCCGCGGCGACCTGGTCGTCCGCGGAGGTCAGGGCGCGCTGGGCACTGGCAAGTTCTCCGACCCTGGCGGAGTGGTTGAACGCAACCTGCGCGTAGGGTGTTACAACTACAACGGTGATCGCCGCGGCGATCGCACCGGCAAGAGCCATCCCCAGTCCCGCGGGGAACAATTCGCTTACGCTATCGAAGATGCGCTGGATACGCACGCTGAACGGCACGGGAAGCTGTTCGATGCGGTGCATCACGGCGTTCTTGAAGCCGTCGAGCGGCAGGTCGGCGGATAGCGTTCTCAGTTCGCGGCCCAGCGTTGCGTAATCGGCAAGCTCGGCGCTGCACCGCTCGCATCGGGCGAGATGGAACGCGACTTCCTGATACTCGTGGGGTTCGAGTTCCTGGTCCTCGAAGGCTCCGAGCATCAGGCTTATCTGACTGCAATCCGCCATCATCCGCCCTGGCGCCTACTCGAGGTCCTTCAGCAAGCCGCGCATGCGGTTGCGCGCATAGTGCAACCGGCTCATCACCGTGCCGCGCGGGCACTGCAGCACATCGCTGATTTCGTCGTAGGAGAGTCCTTCCACTTCGCGTAAAAGTATCACTGCGCGATGTTCTGGCGTCAACTCCTCCAGCGCCCTGGACAGGCGCGCGGAGAGTTCTTTGCGGCTGGCCGCCTTGAAGGAATCGCCCTTCTCCGCCGGCAGCCGCTGGATTTCATTTTCGGCGTCTTCGCCGTGCAAAACGACATGCCGTCCCTCGCGGCGCCAGAAGTCGATCGCGAGGTTTGCGGCAATTCGGTAGAGCCAGGTCGAGAAGCTTGAGCGCGATTCGAACTTGCGCAGGTTTTCGAATGCCCGTACGAAGGTTTCCTGCGCCAGTTCAAGAGCGTCATCCTGGTTGTGTACGACCGCGAAGGCAACGTTTGCGACCCGCCGCTGATAGCGTTCGACGAGGATGCCGAACGCCTCGGTATCGCCCTTGCGGGCGCGTTCGATGAGTTCGGCTTCGTCGCCGTCCTGGCGGCCTTGAGTTCTCAAGTGTTTAGACGGGGGTGAGGGTCCGGAAATTCAGTCCGCGAATTACTGGAGGCCGCTCATTTCCGCCCAGTTATCGCCCCATTTTAGCTCAACTTTCAGCGGTATGCGCATCGCGGCCACCCCTTCCATCTCCCTGCGCGCGGCTTCGGCGGTCTCGCGCAGGGCCTCCTTGCGCACTTCGAGCAGAAGCTCGTCATGGACCTGCATGACCATCGTGGCCCCAAGTCCACTGCGCTGAATTTCGCTATGTAACCCGATCATCGCCACCTTGATCAAATCCGCCGCGCTGCCCTGGATGGGGGTATTGATGGCGATTCTTTCCGCCTGGGCCCTGGCCCCTCCCGCGGGTGCGTTCAGTTCGGGAAGGTAGCGTCTGCGCCCGAACATCGTGGTCACGTAGCCGTCCTTGCGGGCGCGGTCCAGAGTCTCCTTGAACCAGGCGCTCACCCCCGCCAGCCGCTCGAAATAGCGCTTGATGTAGTCCGAAGCCTCGGCCAAAGGAATGCCCAATTCGCCCGAAAGACGCTGCGCCCCCATCCCGTAGATAATTCCAAAGTTTATCACTTTTGCGAGCCGCCGTGCTTCCGAGTCCACCCGCTCCGCGGGGATGCCCAGTACTTCCATCGCGGTCCGCAGATGGATGTCCTCGCCCCGCTGGAAGGCCTCCACCAGCGTCGGGTCGCCGGAAAGATGCGCCAGCACGCGCAGGTCGATCTGGGAGTAATCGGCCGACAGCAGCACGCAGCCTTCCCGGGCGACGAAGGCGCGCCGGATGCGGCGGCCGGCATCGCTGCGGGTCGGGATGTTCTGGAGGTTCGGGTCGCTGGAGCTTAGCCGTCCGGTCGCGGTCAGGGCCTGATGGAAGGTGGTATGGATTCGGCCGGTGGCCGGATCGACAAGCTCTCCCAGCGCGTCCGCGTAGGTGGATTTAAGCTTGGAGAGCGCGCGAAACTCGATCAGCTTGCGGGGCAGGGGATGTGCGCCGGCCAGCTTCTCGAGCGTGTCGGCATCGGTGGAGTAGCCGCTTTTGCTCTTCTTGATCCCCTTGACCGGGAGCTTCAGTTCGGTGAACAGGATCTCGCGGAGCTGGACGGGCGAGTTGAGATTGAACTTGCGGCCGGCGGCTTCGTAGCACTCCATCTCCAGGCGCGCCACTTCCTTGCCAAACTCGGCGGCGATTTCCTTCAGAGCGGCCGCATCGATACCGACGCCGACCCGCTCCATCTCCGCGAGAATCGCGGCGATCGGAATTTCGACTTCGCGAAAGAGCTTGTCGAGACCCTGCGTGACGAGCTTTGGCGCGAGCGCATCGTGCAGAGACGAAACAATTTCCGCTTCCGCCAGCGATTCGCTCGGCCGCCCGAGCGGGGCGAGGTGTTCGTGATACAAATCGTCGAGCGAAGGCTCGGCGCGGCCGGAATTGATCAGGAATCCGGCGAGCATCGTATCGAAATCGACTCCGGCCAGATTGATTCCGAGCCGGCGAAGGCGGCCCAGATGCGTCTTCAGATCGTGGCAGGACTTTGGCGGAGCGGGCTCGGAGAGCAAGGCCGCGGCGTCGCGAAGGTTGGCGGCGGTAAAGAAATGCGTTTTGCCGCCCGCGTTTAGCTGCAAGCGGTCGGCTCCGGCCGGATCTGCCGTGAGCGCGAGGGAAATTCGCGGCGCGCCCCGAAGCTCAGCCAAAATCGCGGCAACCTGCGAGCTTTCCACCGGCTTCTCGGCCCGCGCCGTCATCGGCAGCTCGACCTGGGTCGGCCGGATATCCTGCAACATCGAGTGAAACTCGAGCTCGCGCATCAGCTCGATCGCCGCCTGGTCATCGATGCCGTTCCAGGCGCAATCGTCGGGTGAAACCTCGACCGGCACGTCGGTCTCGATTCGGACGAGCTGGCGGGCGAGCTCGGCGGCGGCGCGATGATCGCGCAGCAGGTTCGCGATTTTCGCCGCGCCGCGAATTCCGCTGGCCGGGACTTCATCGAGATGCGCGTACAAATTCTCGAGATTGCCGAATTTCTGGATCAGGGCGCTGGCAGTCTTCTCGCCGATTCCGGGAACGCCCTTGATGTTGTCGATTGGGTCGCCGGTCAAGGCCTGAATATCGACGAGCGCGCGCGGTTCAACGCCGAACCGCTCCTTGACCTCGCGCACGCCCGTGCGCTTGTCGCCCATCGTGTCCCAGAGCGTGATGTGCGGTCCGACAATCTGCTTGAAGTCCTTGTCGGAGGTGACGATGACGGTCTCGATGCGCTCCTTGGCGGCCCGGGTGGCGAGGGTGGCGATCACGTCGTCGGCCTCGTAGCCGTCGATCATGATGGTCCTGATGCGAAAGGCCTGCACCGCGCGATGGATATAGGGGATCTGTTGCAGGAGATCGCTCGGTGTTTCGACCCGGTTCTTTTTGTAATCCTCGAAGAGGTCGTCGCGGAAGGTCTTTTTGGCTGAATCGAAGACGACCGCGATATGCGTGGGCCGCGTGTCCTTCAGCAGCTTCATCAGCATCCGGATAAAGCCGTAGACCGCGTTGACCGGCAGGCCGCGCGAGTTGTTGAGCTGGGGAAGCGCGTGAAACGCGCGGAACACATAGCCGGAGCCATCGACCAGGACCAGACTGCGCCGCGCGCCTTCCATGGCTTGCAAAGTACCCGATGCGGGTAACCAAGGAAAACACGCGGAGCGCCGCGAGGCGCAAATCGATCGGGCAGGGGGGCGCCCCGGGTTATCGCCTGTTCACTTAACTCGCCGAGCGGCGTAGAAGCTTCGGAAACACTCCGTGGGAGGGCAAAAAATGCAGGTTGCCATCATCGGTACGGGTGCGCTCGGGCTGCTTCTGTTTCTGCTTGGTCTTGCGGTCTCAATGATGCGCGGGAGAACCGGGGTGATCGGAGGCGCGCCTACCGATCCGGCCGATCCGCTCTACAAGGTAATCAGGGCGCACGCCAATACGGCGGAGTACGCGCCGATGCTCGCGATCCTGTTTCTGCTGGTCGGCGAGCGCAATCCCTCGGCGTGGATGCTGTGGGCGATGGGGATCGCGGTGGTATCGCGTTATCTGATCGCGATAGGGATGGTGGTGAGCTCGACGCTGGCAAAGCCTCATCCGCTGCGATTTGTCGGGGCGCTGGGCACTTATGTGACCGGCGTCGCCCTGTGTATCGCGGCGTTCATGACGCCATAATGTCGCAGGGGTCGTATTGACTCTGTATCCTGCGGTCGTTTAACTTTTCGGAAGCTCGGTGCGCGTCGAATTCAAAGCGCCGAGATTTCGTCACTAACGACTGGAGAACTGTTGACCGCTGATGGCGGCGGCTGTGGCGCGGGCGACTGCATGATCGAGGTCAAAAACCTTACCAAGGCCTACGGCAACTTCGTCGCGATTCGCGATGTATCGTTCAAGGCCGAACGCGGGTCGATCCTGGGATTTCTCGGGCCGAACGGCGCTGGCAAGACCACCACGATGCGGATAATCACCGGGTTTATGCCGGCGACCTCCGGCACGGTCCTGGTGGACGGCCTGGACATTTTTTCGCAATCGCTCGAAGCACGCCGCAAGATCGGCTATCTGCCGGAGAATCCTCCGCTTTATGTCGATATGCGGGTCGAAGCGTATCTGCGGTATGTTGCCAAGCTGCGCGGCGTAGCGCGCTCCCGGCTGGACGACGCGCTCGAACACGCGCTGGAAGTCTGTGGATTGACCGACATGCGCACGCGAATCTGCGGCCAGCTTTCCAAGGGCTACCGCCAGCGCGTCGGGCTCGCGCAGGCGCTGATCCACGATCCGCCGGTGCTGGTGCTGGATGAACCGACGATCGGCCTCGATCCGCGGCAGATTCACGAGATTCGCGGCCTTATCAAGACGTTGTCGGGCGATCGGACGGTGGTGCTCTCGACCCACATCTTGCCCGAGGTTTCGCAGATTTGTGACAAGGTCGTGATTATCGCCGAGGGCCACGTGGTGCTCGAAGAGAAGCTTTCCGAGATTCCGGCGGGCACTTCGCTCGAGCAGGTGTTTCTGGAGGCCATCTCCAAGGAACGACACGGCGAGAGTTCCGATAGCGAGGAAACGCTGGAGGAGGTTGGGGCGGGCCACGCCTGAGGTTCCGCGTTTCCGCGATGAAGAACGCACTGACGATTGCGGGCAAAGAGCTCGCGGCCTATTTCGTACAACCGGTCGCGTACGTGGTTTTGACGGTATTCCTGCTGCTGGGCGGGTTCTTTTTCTTCGAGTTGCTGAGCTATTTCCAGATCGTCCTGCAGATGTACGCGGCGATGCAGAATCCGCAGGTGTTGCAGCACATGAACCTGAACCAGCGCGTAATCGAGCCGCTGCTGCACAATCTCTCGATCGTGCTGGTGATCCTGGTGCCGGCGATCACCATGCGGAGTTTTGCTGAGGAAAAGCGCACTGGCACTTACGAATTTCTGCTCACCGCGCCGGTGCGCACGGGAGAAGTGGTGGCAGGCAAATTCATCGCCGCCGCCGCCTTCATGCTCATCATGATCGGCCTCGCCGCGATCTTTCCGCTCATCCTGGCGATTTTCGGCAATCCGGAAGTGGGTGTGATGGTTTCGGGATATATCGGGCTTGCGCTGCTTGCGCTGAGTTTCGTTGCGGTGGGGCTGTTCACGAGTTCGGTGACGCAGAACCAGATAATCGCGGCGATCACCTGCTTCGGCGCCCTGCTGATTCTCTACGTCATATCGTGGCCCGCGCAGACCGGGAGCTCCGGATGGGTCTCCGATCTGCTGCGCTACCTTTCGATCACCGATCACTTTTCGCAGATGGTCACCGGCATCATCGACACCCGGGATATCGTCTATTTCCTGAGCCTGATCTTCGTCGCGCTGTTCCTGACGCAGCGTTCGGTTGAATCGGCTCGGTGGCGCTAGCGGAGAAAGGGAGCACGATGCGGCGGTCTGCGGCGCTTTACGGAATCATCGGTCTTGTTCTGCTGATCTTCGGCATCATCGATCGACAGATCGCGCCGGGGTTCCGTTTCTTCGTCTGGGTCAACCTGGTGGCCGGCATTTTCGCGCTGGTTCTGTGGATCACCTCGAGTGGGGCGGCAATCGGCTCGATGGTGGGCCAGCGCTCGACGCGCTACGGGCTAAATGCGGTCGTGTATTCCGCCGCGTTCATCGCTCTGATAATCGCGGTGAATTACATCTCCAGCCGGCACCATCGGCGGCTCGATCTCACCACCGAGAAGATCTACAGCCTTTCGAGCCAGTCCGAGCAGGTCGTGAGGAACCTGAAGGAGCCGATCAAGCTGATTGGCTTCTTTGCGGGCGGCGAGAACCAGACCGCGCGCGATCTCTACGCCACCTACGCCTATGCGTCGCCCAAAGTCAGCTACGAACTGGTGGACCCCGACAAGCATCCTGAACTGGCCGAGCGCTACAAAGTCTCGGTGATGAACACGACGCACATCGAAGTCGGCAACGGCGATACGGGCGGCACCAATGTCACCGAGCTCAGCGAAGAAGCGCTGACCAACGCGATTATTCGCGCGACCCGGAGCACCAAGAAGGTCGTCGAGTTTCTCGACGGCCACGGCGAAGCCGATCCCGACGATGTGCAGAACGGCGACGGGTTTGGGGAGCTGAAAAAAGACCTGGAAGGCGAAGGCTACGAAGTTCGCAAGCTCGAGCTCGCGCAGCTTGCGAAGGTTCCCGACGAAGCGACGATGGTGGTCATCGCGGGGCCGGAAAAGCCGATCCTTCCGCACGAAGCCGAGCAGTTGCAGGATTACCTAAAGCGCGGCGGACGCATAATCGCGATGTTTCGACCGGAGCGGCCGGACAAATCGATCGACGAGAAAGCGCTCGGCGATCTGGTCGCGCAATGGGGCGTGAAGGTCGGCAATGACATCATCGTTGACCAGGTGGTGCGGCTTTTCGCGGGGCCGGCGCTGGGACTCAATCCGATCGTGCAGGATTACGGCGAGCATTCCATCACCCGCAACTTCAAGCAGCGGACCGTGTTTCCGATGGCGCGATCGCTCACGGTCGAGGACAACCTGAAGAAGGGCCTCACCGTCACTCCGCTGGCCAAGACCAGCGACACCTCCTGGGCCGAGACCGACCTGGAGACGCTGTTCAAGCAGCAGAAGGCGGAGCTGAGCGACAAGGACACGCGCGGTCCCATCAGTGTCGCGGTCGCGGTCAATGGCGACCTGAGCGAGCTGGGATGGGGCAAGGGCGATGCGCGGATGGTGGTGTTTGGGAGCACGGATTTCGTCGACAATCAGTACATAAACAACTTCTTCAACCGCGACTTTTTCGTGAACAGCGCGGACTGGCTGGCGGGCGAAGAGAATGCGATATCGATCCGGCCGCGTTCGCTGCGAGCCTCGCGCTTCCGGCTGACGGTGGATCAGTTCAGCGTGGTGTTCGCGCTGTCGGTGCTGCTGCTGCCCGAGCTGTTGCTGATCATCGGAATTGCGGTGTGGTGGGAGCGTCGCAACTAGAAAGCGTTTGACGGTTCTGATCGCTCGTTCGCAATGCGCTTTCGTAATACGGTCATCGTTCTGATTCTCGCGCTGCTGATCGGCGGCTACGCTTTTTTCACCGCGTACTACTCGAAGCCCGAGCAGGTGAAGAAGCTTCTCAACATCACGCCCGGCGACATCGCGAGTATCGAGCTGAAATATCCCGACCGCGAGATAGTTCTCGACCGGCCCAAGGGAGGGGAATGGCACCTCGTCAAGCCGATCGGAGTAGACGCCGACCAGACCACGGCCAACAACCTCGCGCGCGCCATCGCGGACGCCGAATTGACCAAGACGGTCGAAGAAAACCCCGAGAATCTCGAACCGTTCGGACTTGCCAAGCCGGCCACGATCGTAACGGTCACCACTTACAATGGGCAGAAGCTCCCCGGAATCGAGGTCGGCAAGACCACTCCGGTCGGATTCAGCGCTTACGTCAGGCTGACTGACAAGCCGGCGGTGATGCTGACCTCGTCGGCATTTCCGTCGGGGATGAACAAGACGGTCGATCAGCTTCGCAGCCGCGACCTGATGACGTTCAAGGTCGACGACATCACGCGCTTCACGATCGCCAAGGACAACGGCCAAACCATCGAGATCGCACGCGACGGCGACAAGTGGCGAATCGTGAAGCCGGGCAATTACCTTGCGGATCCGACGCAGGTGCGCCAGTTGCTCAGCACCCTGGTGAATGCGAAGGTCGCGGACTTTATCGCTGACGCGCCGAACAGCGTGACGCAATACGGCCTCGAGAAGCCGCATCTCACGGTCACGGTCTATGGAAAGGGGTCCGCGTCGGAATCGCTGCTCTTCGGCTTCAAGCAGACCGAGCAGGGCAAGGACGGCGTATACGTCCGCCGCGGAGAACGGACGCCCGTGTACACCGTCCATCAATGGGTGGTAAGCAACCTCGACCGTTCAGTCTTCGACCTGCGCGACAAGACCGTCTTCAATTTCGATCCGTCCCAGGTCCAGAGTGTCGATGCGAAGGTTGGCTCCGATCATTTCGTCCTCAAGCGCGCCGCCGGCGGCAAATGGGACGTAATCGAAGGGTCCAGCACCGTGCCCGGCGATGTGCCGGTGGTGGAGCGGTTCCTCGATGAGCTTCGCGATCTGAAAGGCGTGTCGATAATGGCGGATCCGATGCAATCGCCGGTTCCGTTCGGATTGGATCAGCCCGCGGTGATCGTCACGCTGATCGGCAAGGACGGCAAGACCATCGGCACCGTCAAGCTTTCGAAGATCACGGTAAAGACCACAGGCGTTCCCGAGCCGGGCGAGACCCCGGGTCCCCGCACCGAGTACTACGCGACTTCGACTGCGGGAAGCGCCGTCTACAGCATCAGCGACTTTACCTTCAGCCAGTTGAACAAACCGCCCGCGCTCTTCCACGCCCGTCCGACGGCTACTGCGACTTCCACCCCAAAGAAGTAGCCGCCGCACGGCGGGTCCTGTTCGGATCAGCCGTAGGGAGATCTCCGCGCCATTACCTCGCGCGTAATTGATGCGAATCGCCGAAAGCGGCGATCGTGATCCGCAAGCTCGCCCCCTGCGGGCCGTGCAAAGAGGTGATGGCGATGCCGGATCATCGTGCGGTTTCACGAGTCTGTCCGTTCTGCGAAGCGACGTGCGGGGTCAGAATCGAGGCCGAAGGCGACAAAATTGTGTCGGTCCGCGGCGACAGGGACGATCCTTTTTCGCGCGGCTTCATCTGCCCGAAGGCATATGGCCTGAAGGAGATTTACGAGGACCCTGAAAGGTTGCGCCGGCCGCTGAAGCGGACGCCCTCGGGCTGGCGTGAAATCGGATGGGAGGAGGCCTACCGGGAAGTCCGCGAGCGCCTGCTGGAAATTCGAAAGAAGCACGGCAACAACGCGATCGGCATGTATTCCGGCAATCCCGTCGTCCATGACATGTCGTTCCTGTACATGACGGCCCTGGGGCGCGCACTCGCCAGCCGCAGCGTCTTCAACGCCTCGGCGATTGACACGCTTCCCAAGGAAATTCAGACGGGCCTGATGTTTGGTGGACCGTTTCCAGCGACCGTTCCGGTTCCCGACATCGATCGCACCAGCTACCTCCTCGTCATCGGAGCCAATCCCGCCGTGTCGCACGGCAGCCTGATGACGATGCCGGACGCGCCGGGGCGGCTCAAGCGCGTAATCGCGCGCGGCGGCAGGATCGTCGTAATCGATCCGCGGCGAACCGAGACGGCAAAGCTCGCAACCGAGCATCACTTTATCCGGCCAGGTGCCGACGCGGCGCTCTTGTTGGCGATGATTAACACTCTGTTCTCGGAAGACCTGATCAAGCTTGGAGCAGCGCAAGGAATGGTTGACGGAATCGACAAGGTCGAATCGATCGCGCGCGGCTTCGCGCCCGAAGCGGTCGCCGAATACTGCGGAGTCTCGGCCGCAGATATTCGGCGGATCGCGCGGGAGTTTGCCGGCGCCGAATCGGCAGCCTGCTATGGACGGCTCGGTACCTGCGTCCAGGAATTTGGAACGCTCGCAAGCTGGGGCGTGGACCTCCTCAACATCCTGACCGGCAACCTGGACCGGCCGGGGGGTGTGATGTTTCCGCGCGCCGCGGCGCCCGTCACCGCCATCGCGGGGGCTCATCCGTTCGAGTTCGGCAGATGGAGGAGCAGGGTCAGCGGGCAGCCGGAAGTAGCGGGGATGATTCCGTCATCGACGATGGCGGAAGAAATTCTGACTCCGGGCGATGGGCAGGTGCGGGCGATGATACTCCTGATGACCAATCCGCTGCGCAGCGCCGCCAACTCCGGAGAACTGGAGGCGGCATTCTCGAGCCTGGATTTTCTGGTCGCGATCGATTTCTATCTCAACGAGACGACCCGCCACGCCGACCTGATTCTGCCGACGCCGTCGCCGGCGGAGCAACCCAACTACGAGTTCGGGCTTTATCATCTGTCTGTTCGCAACGTCAGCAAATGGTCCGCCGTCGCGGTGCCACCCCCATCCGATCAGCCGCCGGCGTGGGAAGTGATGCTGCAAATTGCGGCGGGAATGATGGGCCTGGGAGAGCATCAGGTCAGGGAGGTTGATGACGTGATATTCGCGCAGATGGCTCAATCCGCCGTAAAGAAAAACACGCAATGGAAGGGGCTCACTGCCGAGGAAGTCGTCACGTCGCTCGCCGGAGCGGCGGGTCCGGAGCGGATTTTCGACATGCTGATCCGGCTCGGTCCGTATGGAGACGGTTTCGGGCGCGATCCCTCAGGGCTGACGCTCGCGAAGGTAAAGGCTGCTCCGCACGGGATCGATCTCGGGCCACTGGAGCCGCGGCTTTCGGAGATCATCAATACGCGCAGCGGAAAGATCGAGCTTGCTCCGGCGGCGATGCTGGATGACGTGCCGCGGCTCAGCGCGCGCGTCGGCCAGCCCGGGACCGCGGACCAGATGCTTCTGATCGGCAGGCGCAACCTTCGCACCAGCAACTCGTTCATGCACAACCTGCCGTCGCTGGTGAAAGGGCGCAATCGATGCACCCTGCAGATTTCTCCGACAGATGCCGCGCGGTTGCGCATTGCCGATGGCGCCGCGGCGCGCGTGACCAGCCGCGCCGGAAGTGTGGTTGTGCCGGTCGAAGTGACCGACGATCTGATGCCAGGGGTTGCAAGCCTGCCTCATGGATGGGGCCATAACCTGGAGGACACGCGCCTTAGCGTCGCGCGGGCGCATGCCGGCGCGAATGCGAACGCCGTGACCGACAACCACGCATACGACGTCGCGAGCGGCACGGCCGTCCTGTTCGGCACTCCGGTTACGATCGAGCCTGCCTGACAGCGCCGAGCCGCCAAGCCAGCTAACCCTCGGCGATCACGTGCGCGATCGCTTCGCGGGCGGTGTGCGTGATGCTGAGATGGAAGGCGCTGATGTTGCGGCGGCGGGCGAATTGGGCGGATTTGCCGTGCAACCGGATGGTTGGCGCCTTGCCGCGCTCGCGCACGACTTCGATTTCGCTCCATCCCACGTTGCGGTTCCATCCGGTGCCCATCGCTTTCATCGCGGCTTCCTTGGCGGCAAAGCGCGCGGCGTAGCTTTGATAGCGGGGTTTCCCGCGCGACTCGCAGTAAGCGATCTCGCGTTCGGTAAAGACCCGGGCGCGAAATCTCTCGCCCGTGCGCTCACGCGTAAGCGCGCGCTCGATTCGTTCGACTTCAATTGCGTCTATTCCGGTGCCCAGGATGGTAGCCATCGCAGTTATGAGCCAAGTATTGGCTGCCCGGAGCCGCGTTTCAACGAGACGCGCTTGCCGCGTATCAAGCGGCAATTCTATGCTGATGCGCAAGTTATCGAGTGTGGAGGCCGTATGGCTCTCAAGATTACCGTCAACAAGTCGCGATGCATCAGCAGTGGCGATTGTGTGGAAACCGCGCCGGCGGTTTTCCAGTTGGATGCGAACGAGAAGTCCGACGTGGTGAACTCCGCGGGCGCTCCGGATGCGACTATTTTGGCGGCGGCGCGCGCCTGTCCCGTGAAAGCGATTACGGTTGTGAACGAATTGACCGGCGAGCAGCTTTTTCCGCCGCCGAAAAAATAGAGGCCAAATCGAAACTCGGGAAATTGCCAACCGATGGCCTTTCGCAAGCATCGCGCCGGCGAAATCATCGTCGAACAGACGCGCAATCTCGCTCGCGTCAGGGCGCTGCTCGAAGGCGAGGGGATGATGACCGACGGCATCGAATGGCCGTCCGCCTGCTATCTGATGGCCTTCGACGGCGACGAGGCGGTGGGAGTGGTGGGCATCGAGCCGTTTCTCGACTCCGCCCTGCTTCGTTCGCTCTACGTGGCGCCTGCGTACCGGCGGCGGGGAGTGGGGCGCGACCTCGTCGCAGCGGCGCGCAAAGCCGCTCATAGTCGCGGCGCGCGCCAGCTTTACTTGTTCAGCACGGACGCGGGAGACTTTTTCACCCGGATAGGATTCGATCCGGCGCCGGTGGCCGAGGTAACCGAGGCGCTCAGGGGAACTCCGCAAGCCGATTATTACCTCGCGCGCCCCGACGAGTTGGCGCGCGAGAGGGCCTATCGCCTCGACATCTCTCGCGACGGGATTATCGAGCGGTAGGCGGCGCGGCTATTATCAAGTATCGCTTTAGATTTAGGTTCGGGACTCGCCGGATATCTCGCGCAGGGTCGAAAGCGCCTGATAGACGATCGTCTCACCGCCGCCCTGAGCGATGCGCGAAGTCTCGACTTCGTAGCCGCCGAGTTCGCAGGCCTCTCGCGTGGGGAGGTAGCCGACAAGATCGTTGCAGTAGCCGAGTACGAAAGTCTGGGGGAAGTACGGATTCGCCTTGATCGCGAGTCCCAGTTCGGCGAACAACTCGCCCGGCACACCGACAAGGGCGACGCTTCCGATCGCGAGGATCGTCATGTGGGTTGCAAGTTCGCCCGCCGCCTGATCGACGCGCTTGTCGCGCCGGTTCGCATCCTGAAGCGCCTCCAATGCGCCGAGTTCCTCCAGCGAGCGCTGATGCTGATCCCTGAGGCGCTTCAGTTGGACTCCGCTGACGCCCGGATGATTGGCGAGAGCGAGTTCGGTCTGGCGCGCGTTCGCCCGCGCGAGCGCCAGCGGCGCACTCAGGTCGCGAAGCTTCATCCGCAGCGGAACGCGCCGGCTTATCACCCGCGCGGGAGTTGTCACAGGCGCGCGCGACAGCGCTTCCTGGACGAGGCCGGCCGCCTGGCGGCCGGCCGCAGCGGCGGCCTCGAAGCTGCCGCGCCGTACGGGGTCGATATTGCCGCACGCGCCTTGAGCGAACAGCGCGATCGGCGGCTTACCGGGTCCGGCGGATTCTTCGATCGCATCCATCGCGAAACCGGGCCAATCGCGCGAGTAGAGAAGATTGTCTTCGCACAGCACGACGCCGTGGCAGGCATAGTTGAGCAGAAACGCGATCGGACTCTCGCCGCCATCCGCTTCGTGGATAGCGAGCGCTTTCAGTTCGTGGTCGGCCACGCCCGCGTAGTTGGGCGCGAGCTGAATCGACCCGTCCGCGCGCATCAGGCGGCGGTTGGTTCCAAGTCCAAAGCGAGCGGAGGCCGCGCGAATCGCGGCCGGCCGCATCGCGGAGCCGGCCTCGATAACCGCCCGAGCGATCCGGTCCGGCAGCGCGCGTTCCCACTCCAAATCGCGATCTCCGATCGCCGTCAATGCGGCATCGCGAGACGGGGTCGCAAAAATATTGAACATCGGGCCGGAATGGGTATGGGTGGCGCATACCATCACCGCCTCGGCGGGGATGCCGGAAGCGGCGGCGACTTTATTCGCGATCGAATCGCAAATTCGGATTCCCAGCGCGAGCACATCGACGGTGACGATCGCCCCTTTGCTGCTGCCATCCGCAATGACAACCGCCTGTGCGGCCAGACCATCGTGGATGCCGGCGGAGCGTCCCGTGCGTCGCCCGTAGCCCGCCATCGCGATACCGACCGGCGGTTCGAGCTTGACTCTCGATGCTCCCGCGTAAAATGCGGCCATCTCAGTTGGTCCGGTCCAGTTTGGCGCCCGCCAATTCGCGCGCGCATGAGGCAATCTTCGCGGCGGCCGCGACTATATCGTCAACGTCGGCGTCGTCGCCGAGCAGCACTTCATGCGGTATCGCGACGAGTTCGTGCTCGAAGAGACGCTCCGCAACCGGGCAGAAAGGACGCGGAGGGTTTGGAGCGCCCGCGAGCTGGCAGGCGGCCAGGTACTGCGGCGAATCGGCAGGGAAAAGGGCAGAGCGATACACGGGGTCGTTGCCGACGCCACACGGAATTCCCTCCGCGCGCATCGCGCGCACAAACCGATTGCGCGACACGCCGAGCTTCCGCTCGTCCACGCGGAACAAAAAGATGTAGATGGTTTCGCGGGTCAGGCGCGCGTCGCGTGCGATCGGATGGATGCCGCCGATCGCTTCCAGCCGCGATCGCAGGCGCGCCGCCTGTCTGCTCTTGTGCTCGATCTGTTCGGGCATCCGCTCGAGCTGGGAGAGCAGCACGGCGCACTGCCATTCGGTCATCCGATAGTTCGCACCCAGCAGCGGCTCTTCGAATGTGTCGCCGGGACGGCGGCGGCCGCAATTGATGAGCGACTGGCAGCGCTGTTCAAGTTCAGGATCGCCGGCGGTGATGATCCCGCCTTCGCCCGCGGTCATCGGCTTGGTGGTCTGAAAGCTGAAACATCCGAGCGCTCCCCACGATCCGGCCCCTCGATCGCGCCATCGCGCGCCCGGCACGTGCGCGCAATCCTCAACTATCGCGAGCGAATGCTTGCGCGCGGTTTCGGTGAGCGCATCGAGGTCTGCAAGGGCCGCGGCATAGTGGACGGGAACGATCGCCCTGGTCCGCGGCGTGATTAGCTGTTCCACCGATCGGGGATCGATGCAGGCTGTGGCCGGATCGACGTCGGCGAACACCGGCCGCGCCATGCACGCGACGGGAGCATAGGCGGTTGCCGCGAAAGTGATTGCGGGGACGATTACCTCATCACCGGGTCCGACGCCGAGCGCCTTGAGGGCGACTTCCAGCGCGGTGGTGCCGGATGAAGTTGGGATTGCGCAGCGGACGCCCTGGAATTCCGCGAAGCGCGCGGCAAACTCGGATGCCTTACGATTGGGCGAAGGAAAGCCGCCCCAATTGGCCGAGACGAGCACATCCTCGAGTTGCGCGCGCTCGCGATGGTCGAAGATAGGCCATCGCGTGAACGGCCGCTTTCGGATCGGTTCGCCGCCCAGCAATGCCAGCCCTGATGCCATCCTGTGGTGAATGTACGCCGGGCAATGGCCAGGAGAAAGATCGCGCCGCCTGTTCGGCTTTGACGGGCTTGCCGATGGTGTGGAATTCTCGGCGATAGCGGGCGCGGGGGCAGGGGAGAAATCGCCTTCAGCTACCGGGGAGAACAGGACGATGTATACCGAACTTAGTTACGTTGTCGAGGACCATGTCGGCGTGATCACGTTGCAGCGGCCTGAGGCGCGCAACGCGCTGACCTTTACCACCTATCGCGAGCTGGAGGACGCGGTGCGCACTTCCACCGCGCGATGCCTGATCGTCACCGGGGCAGACCCCGCGTTCTGCTCGGGCGACGACGTGAAGCAGATCATGGCGAATGCAGCGGCGCGGCCTGCCGTGACCAACCTGGCTGCGCGCCTCACACCCGCGGCCGATGCGCTTTTGCATACCGACATTCCGGTTATCGCCGCGGTCAACGGGGCGGCGATCGGATGGGGGATGGAGCTGGCGCTGATGGCAGACATCCGGGTCGCGTCGGAGAAGGCGCGCTTCGGCGAGCTGTTCATCAAACGCGGGCTGTGCTGCGACGTTCCGGGAATCGGGCGGCTCGCGCAGCTCGTTGGACGCGAGAGGGCCGCGGAGCTGTTGTTTACCGGCGACATCATCGACGCGGCCCGGGCGCAACAGATCGGCCTGGTCTCGCGCGTAGTGGCGCACGATCAGCTTCTTCCGACCGCGAAGGAACTCGCCCGCAAGATCGCCTCGAATCCGCCGCTGGCGGTTCAGAAGCTGAAGAATGGGCTCAGGCGCGCGCTGGATCCCGATTGGCGCGAGCTGGGCGCGTGGGTCAGCACCAGCCTTTCAGAATTGTTCAAGACCGAGGATCACAAGGAAGGCGTGCGATCCTTTCTGGAGAAGCGCGAACCCCACTTCGTGGGGAGATGAGCCGGCTAGGCCTGCGCGAGCAGCCGATGCGTCGGCGCGGTCAGTGAGTCGATGTCCTCGTGAGGGGCAATGACTGGTTTGTCGATCATACGAGCAGCCGATGCGTCGGCGCGGTCAGTGAGTCGATTGGCACTCCGTGCGGGCAGGCGCCTCGGCAGGGTTTCGATGAACAGGTGAGGCACGCCTCGGCGTTGCGTACCAGCATCGCGTATTCGCTTCGTGCAAGCCGGATGTCTCCGTAGTCGCGCGCGTACATCCGCGTGCGCATCACGTCCGCGATCGGAACGCCGCGCGGGCACGAGCTTTCGCACGCATTGCAGGCGTGGCGGCAATAGGATGCGCCGTTCATTCGCGCATAGCGCATCAGCAGGGGCGGGTCGGCCGCCGCCGTACTGCGCCATCCCGACGCGCCCAGGTACTCGTCGATCATTTCGCGGCTGGTCATCGAGACGATAAGTGCGTCCACGTCCGGGTTCGAGAGGACCCATCGGAAGGCGGCCTGCGAAAAGGTCGCGCCGGCGCTTTCGTATTGACGCATGTCGTTGAGGCGCGCGCCCATCAGGGTTTTCATCACCACCACACCGACATTTTTCTGTTTGGCCTTGGCGATTACACGCGGCAGGTCGGGCTGGCGCGCGACGAAGTCGAACCCGCCGAAGAAGCGCTGGTAGAAGTGCGGATCCTGCCCGAAGTTGTACGCGGCAAGGAATACGTCGATTCCGTTGCTGTCCAGCGCGTAGTCGAGACACTCGATCAGATGCCCCGCATGACCGGACATCCCGACGAACCTGATTTTTCCCTGCTTGCGAGCCTCGGCCGTGAACTCCAGCCATTCGGGGTTCTTGAGCCGCTCGACGTTGTTCACCGCGTGGTTGAAGTAGATATCGACATAATCGGTCTGCAGGCGGCGCAGGCTGCCTTCAAGCGCGCGCATCATCGTCTGGCGGCGGTCGTCGGCGCTGGAAATCACCTTGGAAGTGAGGAAGACCTTGTCGCGCTTGCCGCGCAGCGCGTTTCCGATCGTCGTTTCCGACTCGCCGCCGGTGTAGGTTTCCGCGGTATCGAAGTAGTTGATTCCGCGATCGTAGGCGTGAAGGACGAGATCTTCCTGGCCGCTGACCAGGCGGCTTCCGCCGAACGAGATATCCGAAATCCTGAGGCCGGTGCGTCCGAGAGTCGTGTAGCGCCGCACCTGTGGGGGCCCGGATGGCGGGGTGGAGGCGCTCGCCTCAGCGAGGGGAAAGAGGCCGACGCCGATTCCAGCCAGAGCGCCGCGTTTTAGAAACTCGCGCCGGTCCAGAACCTGTTTTCGCGAATCCGCCATCGAAGTGATCCTCCGGTTTTTCGCAGTTCAACAGGCAGAGCCAGTTTAGCGCGCCGCTCTCGGGCGGAAAATTGCCGTCTCGGCGGACCCAAAGGTATTGTCGGCTGGCGGGTGGTTCAGCCGATCGACGAGAGGGGTTTGGCGATTTCTTCCAGCCCAACGCGTTCCGCCGCGACGCCCAATCGCAGCTCCACGATCGCCGCGGCAAGCATCAGTACGGCGGCAACCAGGTAGCCGCCGTAGAGGGCGCCGCGGGAACCGGTATCGATCAGCACGCCGAACAGCCAGGGCGCTACCACTCCACCTACGGCGGTTCCAACCGAGAAGAAGATCGCGATGGCGAGGGCGCGCACTTCGAGCGGAAAGATCTCGCTCACCGTGAGATAGGCGGAGCTTGCGGCGGACGAAGCGAAGAAGAACATCAAAGACCAGAGCACGGTCTGCGAAGTCGCGGTAAGCACGCCCCGCTCGAAGAGATAGCCGGCCGCGATCAGAATCAGAGCCGAGATCGTGAATGTTCCCGAGATCATCGGCCTGCGCCCGACGGTGTCGAACAAATGGCCCAGCACGATGGGTCCGATGAAATTCGACAGCGCGAACGGCATCAGGTAAAGCCCCGTCACCGCGGCGGGAACACCGTAGTAGCGGTCGAGGACCAGGGCGTAGGTGAAAAAGATGGCATTGTAGAGGAAAGCCTGCGCGGTCATCAGGGACAGGCTCAGGATTGCGCGCTTGCCATATTCCCTGAGCAGCGGACGCAAAATCGTATCGAGGCCGAAATGGCTGCGGACCCGGATCCTGAGCGGCTCGATGCCGTCGAGATCGGGGAGCGGCCGTCCCGCGATGCTGCCGAGTTCGCGCTCGAAATCGCGCACCAGTTCCTCGGCCTCATCGCGCCGCCCGTGCGTGATAAGCCATCGCGGACTTTCCGGGATGAACCTGCGCAGGTAGAGGATGGCCAATCCGATCACCGCGCCGATCCCGAAGCCCAGGCGCCATCCCACATCGACGGCGAAAATCCGCGTATCAAGGATGAGACCGGTGGAAGCCGCGCCCGCCAGCGCGCCCAGCCAGAAACTTCCGTTGATCATGAGATCGATCCGGCCTCGAAAGCGCGCGGGAATCAGCTCATCGATCGCGGAGTTTACCGCCGAATATTCCCCGCCGATTCCGGCGCCGGTGAGGAAGCGGAACGCGGCAAAGCTCGCGAGGTTCCACGAGACAGCGGTCAGAGCCACTCCGGCCAGATACGTCGCAAGGCTCACAAAGAAGAACGTGCGGCGGCCGAAGCGGTCGGTAAGATGGCCGAACACCAGCGCGCCGAGCACCGCGCCAACCAGGTAGGCGGAGCTGATCGACCCGATCTGCGCGGCGGTAAAATGCAGCACGTCCGGCCGCTGCAACACCGCACTGATCGCTCCCATCAGGGTCACTTCGAGACCGTCGAGCACCCAGGTGATTCCCAGCCCCACGACCAGCAGCCAGTGGAAACGGCTCCACGGCAGGCGATCCAGCCGGGCAGGGATAAGCGTCTCGAAGACCTCGCCGGCCTGATGCTCAGGGTGGCTGCGGGATGAGATGGAAGAGCCGTCGGGCAAGATCGATTCCTCCAGAATCTTCTGGGGTAAACGCAACCGGATGCGGCGTCGCATCCACCGCATCAGGAGCGGCAGCCCGCTCGATAGTCTGCTCCGGAAACGGTCTTTTGAATCTTAACGTGTTCGGGACATACGCAGAAGGAAAATGAGTGCGTCCGGACTGCTCAATCGAGCCGGCGCGCCTCCGCGGCAAGCTCGGCCAGAAGCCGCGCCACGTCCGCGGGTCCGTCGAGTCGGTACCGAGCCCAGGTCGGGCGCGACGGGCCGACGAGGATGCCGAGTCCATCGTTGCGAATTTCGTAAAATGCGTCTTCGTCGGTGGTGTCGTCGCCGATATATGTGGGGAAAGGCTCCGGCTCGCCAAGCTCCTTCATCAAGGTGCGGACCGCGCGGCCTTTCCCTCCGATTCCACGCGGCAGCACCTCATCGACCTTGTTTCCGTTCATGATCCAAAGCGAAGGAGCGGCGGTCTCGACGAATGACTTGAGTGCCTCGCGCAATGTTGACGCGCCGGCCGGATCCGCCATCCGATAGTGCATCGCGAGTGCGTACCTTTTGTCCTCGACGACGAATCCTTCGCGGCGAGCGACGTGCGTTGACATCCATTCGCGCACCTTTCCGAGATCGCCCATCGAGGCTTCGACGCCGGGTGCGAGGCGGATGCGGCCGTCGGGGCCGGCAATCTCCAATCCGTGAGTTCCTGAAAACATGACGCCGCGGCTTTCGCCCAGCATCGCGCGGACTTCGGAGATTTCGCGGCCGCTGACCACGGCGACCGCGATGCGCCGGGAGTGGCGAGCAAGCGCCGCGATCGATTCCGTCACGCCGCTCACCGGCCGCGCGTCGGCCGGGTGGGGGACTATCTCGGAAAGAGTGCCGTCGAAATCGAGGCAAAACAGCAGCCTGCCGCGGGCAAGGAGCGCCTGCGGCAGGCTGCTCGGAATCGTAACCGGCAGTTCAGTCGGCGCCGGCCTCGGCGGCTGCTGATTGCTCAAGGGCGCGGCTCCCGGACAGGGTGCTGAGGAAGTTCGACGACCACTGTTCCAGATCGTTGGCGCGCAGGTTCTCGCGCAACGCGGTCATCCGCGCGCCTCTTTCTTCGGCGGGCATTTCCAGCGCCTCTTCGATGCGGGTGGCGATCTGATCGACGTCGTAAGGATTGACCAGCAGCGCCTCGGTCATCTCTTCGGCGGCGCCGGCGAACTCGCTCAGTACCAGCATCCCTTCGTTCCCCGGATGGCACGCGACGTATTCCTTGGCGACCAGGTTCATGCCGTCGCGCAGAGGCGTGAGCAGAGCCACGTCGCTCGCGACGTAGTATGGCACCAGGTCTTCGGTTTCAAACTGCGTGTAGAGATAGCGGATCGGCACCCATCCGTCGGACGAGAAACGTCCGATGATGCGCCCGACCTGTTCGTCGACCTGGCGTTTGAGGTCGGAGTAGTCGCGAATCTTGGTGCGCGACGGAACGGCGATCAGGACGAGGGTAACGTTGCGATGCGCGCCGGGGTTGCGTTCGAGAAAGCGCTCGAAGCCGAGGATTCGCTGCACGAGGCCCTTGGTATAATCGAGGCGGTCGACGCCGAGAACGATTTTGTTGTCGCCCAGGCTGCGCCGCAGCCGCATCGCGCGATCGCGCACGCGCGGATTGGTCGCCAGTCCTTCGTAGTACTGATAGGAGATTCCCAGCGGAAACGCGCCGACTTTCACGGTGCGTCCGCCGAAGAGAACTTCGTGGCGATCGCGATCGACCTTCGCGCCGAGTATTCGCTCACAGGCGCTCTCGAAATGGTTCAGGTAGGAGCGGGTATGAAACCCGATCAGATCGCTGCCGAGCATCCCGGCCAGCAGTTCGCGGCGCCACGGAAAGACCCGGAAGATTTCCTCGGGCGGGAAGGGCACGTGCCAGAACAACCCGATGGGGAGTTCGGGGCGGCGCGCCCGGATCATCATCGGGGTGATTGCGAGGTGAAAATCCTGGACCCAGACGATGCTGTTGGCGGAGGCTTCGGTCGCGGCGATGCTGGCGAAGTTCATGTTCACGCGCTGGTAGGTGTTCCACTGCGCGCGATTGAAGTGGCAAATCGGGGTCATGTAATGCATCAGCGGCCAGAGCCCCTGATTGCACATCCCGTAATAGAACTGGGAGACCTCGCGTTCGTTCAGGTCGACGAAGACGAGGTCGAATTTGGGGCTGTGCGGGGGCATTGCCACCCGCTTCTGCATCGTTCGCCCGCCCGGCCAGGCGATCCAGGTGCCGCCATGCTCTTCAAGCAGATGCTCGAAGGTGCCTCCGACGCCGCCGACGGTGGGCTCGATTCGCTCGCCGGCGAGATCGCGAACAATACGGATCGGCGCGCGGTTGGACATGACCACCAGGTTGTAGGGATGGCCGGGCCGGCGCCGCATCCGGGTGGCATCGTAGAGCGCGCCCTTGTAACGGGCGGACCGAGCTATTTTGCTTCCGGACGACATAACTGACACTGAGCCGGCGCGAAAAACAGTTTCGGTTGAATCGCTTGAAGAAATGTAGGAGTTAGATACTCGATACACCCGATCGTCTCGCGACCGCAACCGCGCGGGGTCTTCATCCGATGGCATCGATTGCTGAGCATAGCCCCGATCAATTTGAGTTCCGTTCCCTGCTGAACCTGACGCTTCTGACGGGTCTTCGGGCGCGCGATCTAGCCGAATTGGTGCAACACATGCGCACCGTTCCGGGTGCTGTAATATACCATCATACCCATCATTTCCTGGTTCAGCATCAATATCTTTCGCCGGAACCGCCGAATGATTTCGCATATTGGGTCTCAAATATCCTTTTAGAGGAGCGTTTAGGCGAGGAATTGGCCGCGGTAGACGTGCTCAGGTTTTCCACGGTGCGCGATTTGCGAAACGCTCTGGTTCAAGTTATCCAAGGCTTTCTAGACCGCAGTAGCAATCTCCGTACCGCACCCCCCGGCGAAGAATTCCACTTCATGCAGTCCGTATCCTACGTCATCCCGACCGGCATCCGTGTTACGAATCTCGCGGAGTTTCATGAAGGATTGGAGCGGGTCTCCCTGCGTTCCATCGGCTACCACATGTTCGATGCGCGGCTCAGGCTGGAACGCGGCGACAACGATTTTTCACGATGGCTCGATCAAAGCCTGGGAGAGCATTCGCTGGCGGAAGCGTTTCGCAAGATAGACCCCTACACCTACACCCAGGAAGGGTTGCGGCGGCGGTTGTTGAACCTGGTCGGACAGCGGATGAAGGAACAGGGCAGTGGCAGGGCTTGAAGAATACACGCCGATCGTCGGAGAGGGCGTTATCGCGGAACTCCGGCTGCTGGGCGAGCGGCTCAGCGGCAAACGCGTCCTGAACATCAACTCGACCAGGGTTGGCGGGGGCGTGGCCGAGATTCTGAACCGGCTCATCCCCCTGCTGCGCGAGGTCGGAGTGGATGCGCGATGGGAGGTCATCCGCGGGACGCAGGAATTTTTCGATCTGACCAAGCGGATGCACAATGCTCTGCACGGCAAGCCTGACACCTTCACCGCCCAGGACCGCGAAATCTACAACCAGGCGACCGAAGAGAATCTGAGCGCGCTCGATCTCAGTTCTGACATCGTCTTTGTTCACGATCCGCAGCCGGCGGGTCTGGTTCGGGCCCGGCGCGACCTGGGCAACAAGTGGATTTGGCGATGCCATATCGACGTGTCGGCGCCGGCACCTGGCGCCTGGGAATTCATCGCGCCGACGGTTGAGAAGTACGATCTGGCCGTGTTTTCGGCGCCGCAATTCAGCCGCGAGCTGCCGCTTCCCGAGGTGCTGATCGCGCCTTCGATCGATCCCTTGTCGGACAAAAACCGCGAGCTGCGCGAGAGCGAGGTCGAGGAAGTCCTGCAGCGGATTGGCGTGCGGAGCGACAAGCCGATCGTCACCCAGGTCTCGCGATTCGACCGCTTCAAAGACCCGGTTGGGGTTATCGATGCGTTCCGGCTGGCGCGCGAGCGCGTCGATTGCCAGCTAATCCTGGTGGGTGGCGGCGCAACCGACGATCCCGAGGGCGCGCAGGTGCTCAAGGAAGTTCGCGACCGAGCCGCCGACGATGCGGACATCCACGTGGTCGATCTTCCGCCAACCTCGAACATCGAGATCAATGCGATTCAGCGCGCATCGACGGTGGTGATCCAGAAATCGCTCAAGGAAGGATTCGGCCTCACGGTGTCGGAAGCGCTCTGGAAGGGCAAGCCGGTCATCGCGGGTGCGGTCGGAGGAATTCCGCTGCAGATCACGCACAAGTACTCGGGAATTTTGACCCATACCGTGGAAGGCACGGCGTTCTGGATCAAGATGCTGCTGTCGGCTCCGGAATTCGCGGCGCGGCTTGGCGAAAACGGCCGCGAGCATGTCCGCAACAACTTCCTGCTGACGCGCCATATGCGCGATTACATGCTCGGTTTCCTCTACCTCGATACGGCCGGCGACAGCGTGGTCGAGCTCTAAAGCGCGCTTTCGTCCCGGCAATTCCCCGAAAGATGCGGCAGGCGCCGCCGAACCGAACGCGACCAATTCATCGCGGACGCCGTTTTCGCCGGAATCGGCGGCGCTGACCCATCCTCGTCGCGTGCGTGCCGCGGCGGCTTGACAATCAAGCCTCTGCGGTCGTTCACTCTCGGATGACCCGGAAGAGGGAGGTGGACTCCGCCATGGCGCGAATAATCGATTCCGATGGACATATCGTCGAGCCGCCTGTCGTCTGGAAGGAATACACCGAGCCGGCTTATCGCGAGCAGATGATCCAAATCCGCCGCAATCGCGACGGGCAGGACGAACTGTTCATCATGGGCGAAAACCGCAGCAGGCCGAACCTGCCGGTCGCCGCCTCGGTTATTCCCGGCGGCCTCTCCGATCTCGAGAAGGCGCGCTCGCTCACGTGGGACGACGTGCCGGCGGGCGGCTACGATCCGCACGAGCGGATCAAGGTGATGGATCTCGAAGGTATCGATGTGGCGGTGTTGTATCCCTCGATGTGGCTTTTGTACGGCGACTTGACCGATCCGAAGCTGCAGGCGGCGGCGTGCCGCGCGTACAACAACTGGATCGCCGATTTCTGCCGCGCGTATCCGAAGCGGCTGTACGGAGTCGCGCCGATGCCGCTGCTCGAGGTCGATGAAGCGGTGCGCGAGATGCGTCGCGCCGTCAAGGAGCTGGGCTTCAAGGCCGTGTTCGTAAGGCCGAATCCGTTCGGGGGCCGCAGACTCAACGATCGCGCCTACGATCCGTTCTGGCGCGAGGCGCAGGACCTCGATGTGCCGGTGGCGGTGCATTCGAGCTTCGGCACGCGGATGCCGACGATGGGGTCGGACCGCTATCGCGATCCGTTCTTCTTCCACATGGTCTGCCATCCTTTCGAGCAGCAGGCCGCGTGCATGGACGTGATCTGCGGCGGAGTGGTCGCCCGCTTCCCGAAGCTGAAGGTCGCCTTTCTCGAATCGGGAATTGGATGGCTCGGTTATTGGCTGGATCGGATGGACAATCACTACGAGAAGATGCACGACTACGTGCCGTGGATGAAAAAAAGCGCGACCGAGTATTTCGTCGAGCAGTGTTACCTGACGCTCGATCCCGATGAGCGCACGCTTGCCGCGATGGTCGCGCTGGGCGTGGAAAAGAACGTGCTGTGGGGGTCCGACTTTCCTCACTTCGATTGCACGTTCCCGGGCGTTCTGAAGCAGGTAAAGGATGCGATCGCGGTGCTGCCGGACTCCGCCCGCGCCAGCATTCTCACCGAGAACGCAATCAGCTTCTACAAGCTGGACTGACGCTCTTCGACAAGATTCTGGTCGGCTTTGACTCTCGTGGCCTGGCAGCATCGCGCGCCCGCATGCCGCTGCGCGCCCCTTCGTGCTTCCTCGAATGGCCTTAAGCGCGAAGGCAAATCCTGGACAGGTTATTGAACGTTCGTGTCGCCGTAGTATCGTGTACCGAGCGAAATTCACGGCGATTCTCGCCAAACAACCCTGTCATCACGAAGGAGCTGATCGATGAAGAAAATCGTGTCTGTGCTGCTTGTGTGTCTGATGGTTGGTTTGGGCGGATGTGGAGGCAGCAGCGGATCTTCAACGCCGGCTTCCGGCAAGAGCCGGACCTTCAAGACCGGCGGCAACTATCCTGAAGGCATCGGCATCGACGCGGCGGACAACGTCTGGATCGCCAATCGGTACAGCAACACCGTGACCGAGCTCAGCAACAGCGGAGTTCTGTTGGGGAGCTTTCCGGTTGGGGCGCGTCCACACGGGCTCAAAATCGACAGCGCGAAGACGGGCAACATCTGGGTGCAGAACACGGCGGGCAGCGGCCCGGGTGCGCCGGCATCGTGCCCCAACAGCACCTCGGGGACCGTTACCGCTCTGGCACCCGACGGGAGCTTGATCGGGACGTTCTGCACCAACGGCGATCAGCCTCAGCACGCGCAGTTCGATTCGTCAGGCAACATCTGGGTAACGAACCAGGGCAGCAACACGGTGGCCGAGTTGACCGGCGCGGGCGCGTTCGTGGCTACCTTTGCCACGGGAGAAAGTCCTCACGCGATCGCGATCGATCAGCCGGGCAACTTCTGGATCGGCAACTACTCGAGCGCGAACGTCACCGTTCTGCAGCCGAATGGAACGCTGCTTGGAACGATACCGAACGTCGGGCAGCAGCCGACGGGAAGCGCAATCGATCCGTCGGGTAATCTCTGGCAGTCGGTGCAGGGGCTCGACCTGGCCTCGGAGTTCGCGGCGGCGCCGTCACTGGCGCCAATCAAAAGCGTGGCAGTCGGGGTGGGGCCTCGCGGCGTATCCATCGACAAGGCCGGTAACATCTTTGTCGTCAATCAGACCTCGAATGATGTCTTCAAGTTCGATTCATCCGGAACCCAGGTTGCCACCTACAAAGTCGGCGAGTGCCCTGAAAACATGGCGGTCGATTCCAAGGGCAATTTGTGGGTTACCAACGCCTGCGGAAGCACGGTGACGGTTCTAAAGGGCGTGGCTGTGCCCGGCTCCGGAGACGACGACTCCAACGGCTGATGCGAACTTCGGCCGCGGGATAGGCGAGGCGGGAAACCGGACGCGCGCAATCTTCGCGCATCCAGGATGATCGCCGTGTTGCGATGCGCTAGCTGCTGATCTTGCCCAGCGACTGCGGCAATCCCTCGACCGTTGGCGAAGCTCCGCCGACGGTAACCGTGACTCCGGTAACCTGCTGGGTGGAGGTTACGAGCGGCGCGCCCCCTCCGGAGCTTCCGCCGCATCCCGACCATATCGCCGCGAGGCCGAGAGCGAACGCCGCGACGATAATCACCCGCCGCCGAACGCCGTAAGGCAAAACGAGCGGGGCAAACGCCAGCAGCAGGCAACTCGCGGCAAACGCGCGTCCGGTTCCGGTCGATGGCATCGATGGCTCCGGAATCAGTCCCGCGAACTTAAACCCTCGCAAATCGAGCATCGTCGGATGCATCGCGATGACCGCGCTCAGCTCCAGTGTCGCCACGCCGCCGGCTGGCACTCCGATCGGCGATGCGAAAGTGAAGGTCGCGGTCGCGCCGGGTGCCGTCAGGGTTTGCGTCTGGCCGCCCGCGCTGAGCGTCATCGCGCTGAACAAGGTCGGATGGCTGATGCTGATCGTCGCTTCGGTGACGTTCTCGGTGACGTTGGAATTGTTGACGATCGTGATTTTGCCGGCTTTTACGGTTTTGCCCGGCGACGCGGTCTTGTTTACGCGAGTCACTTGCCCCACCTTGGCGGCGGGCGAGGGCGTGGCGGTGGGAGCGCCGGGAGCAGTGAAGAAGATAGGATCGCTGCTGGCCTGGCTGCGTCCGAGCGCGGCGCCGTTGCCGGTGAACACGCCATAGAACGTCGAGCCCACCGCCTTCAACTGCTGATAGTCGCCCAGAACCCGCTGCCTCGAATCACCGTTGTCCATCGCCGGCGACAGGAAGGTCAGCAGGGTCTGGTCTGTAAAGCTCGCGCCCTGGTTGACGCTGGTCGCCAGATGGGCGCTGAACTGCGGAAATCCGCTTTGCGACATTCCATCGAAGGTCGTGTACAGAACTCCGACTGCTCCTCCCGCGACCGCGACCGAGGGCAGGGCGGCATCGACGCCGGTCACTGAGACCGTCTGCTGCGAGCCGATATCGAGGCCCCCCGAAGCATTGTTAACCAGACGGCGCAGCATGATGAGTTGTTTGCCCGAGCTCTGATCCCCGTAAACCACGTACACATCGCCGTTGTTTGGATCGACGGTGACGTGGTCGATGCCGCCCAGGAGCGCGTTGACCGTGCCGAACTTGGGGTTGGGCTGCGTGCTCGGCGCCGTTGCCACCACGACTCCCTTGTTGCCGCCGTTCAAGCTCCAGGTCTGGCCGCCATCGGTAGAACGGTTGAGGACAAAGTTGATGGTCTTTTCGCCGGACAGACTGCCGCATCCTGAAGCGTTATTGGGGCAATCCTGAAAAAGGTCATAGACCCATCCGGTCCCCGGATCGACGGCCAGCCGAGTACCCGGATTAATTTCGCCCGCGGAAGTGCCTGCCAAACCGTTTCGCACGAAATCAGGGGGGTTGGTCCCCAGAGCGACAGCGACATCGATGCCGGCTGGATTTAAGCTGAAGTCATCGAAGGCCACATAGAGGTTCTGCATCGTCGCGTTTATCGGATCGCGATTCACCAACAACCATGGCTGATCCGGATTTGACCCGGCCACGAGGGAATTGGTTTTCTGCGCGGCGCCGCCCGCGGCAAACCATCCCCAGTTGTTCGCGCTCGACAGGTTCGTGCTGGTGCCGGAGAAGATCGAGTTGGGTGACGGCGTAGCGGCGGGAGCCTGTGCATTAGCGACATTCTCGTCGTCTCCCGAGCCGGTGGGACCAGCGAGAAAGCTGCCCGAAAAGGCGGAGGCCGCGCCGAAGTCGATCGTTGTGTCGCAGGGACAATCGGCGAGGCCCGTGGTTATTCCGGTCGGCGGGCTGGTTATCGGATTCAGGCTCCAGTTCGAGCCGCCGTTGGTCGAGACAAACATGCTTACATCGCTGGATCCGTTGCCCCATGCGCCGAACCCTCCGTTGACTACGATCAAGCTGGGATTGGCGGGACTGACCGCGATTGACGGCTCGCTGCCGTCCTCGAAGTTGAAGCTGTTGACGTCCTGGATCGTTACGGCACTCAACGCGGGTTTTGCCAGCGCGGCCTGCGCGACGGATTTGTCCTCAGCGGTCGCGGGTCGCGAATGGGACGAGAAATCGGGAGGCCAGCTACTCACGCTTTGGCTCTGGTCCTGGCCCCATGCGCGGTCTGCAAGACGAGGCATCGCGCAAATCAGCATCACGGACAAGAGCGCAATTGTTGCTCGGGACATCGCTAAATTCCTCCCGTAAGCTTCACAACGAAAACTGCGATCGCGTTTGATGCATGCTTGCAAAATGACTACCTGGGCGGCGGCGTTGCTGTGGAAGGCGAAGGGGTGCGCACTCCGGGCGGCACCGCGGGGTTTCCTCCGGGCGCGACGTCTTCGGGGATGGCAGGGCGAGAGTGCGTACTCGTGTCAGGAGGAAAACTCATTTTTGAGCTGGACTGCGATACGGACGCGGCGGCCGACGGCTGGGTTTGGCTTGTGCCTCCGGCGCAAGCCGCGGCCATACAGGAGACGGCGCACAACAGCAGCGCCCGGCCGATGTTCATTGACTCTCACGGCCGGCTCGCCCCGAGCCCGGCTCCTCCGCGCGGCTCAGAATGGCACGAGACCAGGTGTCATTCGCGCGCTCCAGACGCCATATTTCAAAAGACTGCTTCGTGACGAAATCCAGCTTGTCTTCGCGGTTTCGGCGAAAGCGCGACGTTCAGCGTGCCGGCGTGTGTGATTTGAGAAACTCGCGCACGCGCCTCACGGTCTGCCCAATCAGCTCGGGAGTCTTCCATTCGCGAACCAGGGTCGCGTTGGGCGCGAGGGAGGCAATCTCCTCCGACGTCGGAGTGGGGTGGTAATCGTCGCTGCCCATCAGAATCAAGAGGGGAGTCTTTACGCTTCGCACGAAGTCGCGCGACACGTTGAAAACGAAATCGCTCCCGTACATCCGGTCGCGGAAGGCGCGCAAACCTTGCGCATCGATTTCCGGATGGGACGGCTTGAGCGCCTCGGCCCACCCGTCGAACATCGCATAGAACATCTCGCGGTTCTTCGGTGAGAGTCCGATCGGATTTTGAAGCACGGCAGCGCTGACCCGGTTGGGCGCGGCGTGGATCACTCCCATGCAGTACGACGACCCGATACATCCGCCCATCAGATGACATCGGTCGATCTTCAGATGGTCGAGCAGGGCCAGATGGTCGCTCGCGTAAGTGTGCCATCCGTCGGAAGCGGAGAGGGGCGCGCGCGACTTTCCCGCGTTGCGCTGGTCCATCGCGATAACGCGGAAGTCGCCGGCGAGCTCGCGTGTCGGGTCGAAGGGGCTCTTGCTCCAGAACTCGATACTCGAGCGCATCCCGCCCGGAGCGAACAAGAGGATCGGATAACCGGAGCCGTATTCTTCGTAGTAGAGCGCAACTCCATCGCGTTCGAATGTCGGCATGGTTCGATCACCTCGATGCCGCCAAGCATGCGACCAGCCGAGACAATGTTCAAGCGCGCCGGACCGGCTGAAAATGGCCGGTCGTTTTGAGATGCGCGTCCGGGAGCCGAGCGGCGGATTTATCCGCCGATCCGCCGCCCGCATCTGCCGACATTTGCCCTCTTCAAGACCCGGCGCCAGGTAAGGTTGCCGACACTGATGTCGGTTACGACGGCGACCGTTCCGGTTCGGGCGAGCCGCGGTCGTACATCGCGAGGCACTCGGGACACAAATCTACGTGGCGGTAGTCGGGGTGGATGCTGCGTCCGATCGCGAGACGAACTTCACCTCGAGCGGCGCAGGCCTGGCAGTTGCCCAGAAGCTCCTGATCGGGAGCTGGCCCTGAATTCAACACATTCTGACTATTCATGTTTGTATAGGTAGTACGTCAATCAAGAGTGGCATGTTAGTGAAGCATGTCATCCGGCTTTATCACGGCTGTTGGGTGCGAGTCCGGGGGAAATAGTCCTTTGCCGTTCCGACCCCATCGCCGCCAGGCCTCACTGAGCCAATTCTTCGTTGCGAACAGCAGGTGGCCAAGCCAGCCAGCCGATTGCGCTTGAGTGAGCCGGCGATTTGTGAGGTGTCGAAGTGCCGGACACGGCCCTCTCTCAAACGTCGCAATGCGCCGGGAATTCTCCGGCTCGGAAAGCGGTCGGCCGCTCTTGTCGAGAGCCACTATCGAGCCCAGGCGATCGTTCACACGAAACATCCACTTGCATCGAATGCACATGTACAGGTACGGGCGGCGTGTGAGCGTCCCTTCCTTGGGAAGAGCCTCGATCGCGAAACTATGCAGGGCGTCTCTTGAGTACGGCGCCCGATGAAGATTCGCACGATTCTGCGATCGAGCGCGGTCGGAAGGCATATGCGGCCGATGCTTGAACTGAACCGGTCCGATCAGGTTCCAGGGATAAATTCCCACGGCCCATCCTTCTCCCGTCTTGCCTGTTCGCCACAGCGCATGAGGTTGCAGAGTCGCTCTCATCGGCACGCCTCCGTGAGCGCGGATACGAACGCGCCCACCGCTGTGCAAGTGCAAATCCCGGACCCGAAGGAACTTCATTCGGCGCCTGGAAGCTGTCTTCGAAGGTTTGTGAGGAAACTGGCCGGAAAACGCAGTCCAGCATCTCATGGTCAACTGGCAGCAGCCTGTCTTTAGCGGTCGGCGGCGAACGAAGTAATGCAGAATGAATTGCTCAAGGCTTTCACCTTGAAAGCAGTTGTTCGAACTCGCCGCGTAAATGCCAGCAGGCAGGCCCACAATCGTTCGGCACACCTCGTGCTCATCGCCTGGCAGGAGACGGGCTTACGAGAGAGCACCTGGTGAAGCGCTCGAGAGCCTTCCGCGGCAACTGGAGCGCGCCAGGTTCCCTCGCTGCTCGGGAACGACTGAGAAGCAGATGAAAAAGATTGAAGCGATACTAACTCCATATAGATGGGACGCGGTGAGAGAAGTGCTGCTCCAACGAGGCTGCCAGGAGGTGATCGTTTCTGACGTATCAATCGAAAACGGACTGAGCCGCAGCTTTCGCGGACTGCCTTACACAGGAGCGACGCATCTTGTGAAGGTCGAGGCCATTGTTGTTGACGCGGAAGCGATGCCTACTGCCGAAGCCATTCTCCACGAGGGGCCCGAGAGCGCAGCGAGAGATGAACGAGTGATGGTGCAAGCGGTCGAGGACGTCATTTCGATCGGAATCTGGAAGGTGAATCCGCGAGGGCAGGCGGGATGCAGTCCCGCGGATGCTTGCGGGCGCGCAACGTCAATAACCCCGAGCCTATCGGCAAATCGTTCCTGAGCAAGGGTGCGGCAGATAAGGCCGCGCGAGTAGCGAGCCGCTGGGCTGGCCGGAACGCAAATGATCTCTCGACCATGGCGAATCGCGGCATCGCATCGTCGGGCCGCGAGCGGTCCTGAGAGAGGAAAGTGTTCGGGAGTGCAGAACAATGGATCTATGGACATGGATTCCAATCACGGTGTTGCTGGGAGTGGGTGTGATGGTGTTCAGCTACGCGTTCTTGATCGCCTGCGAACGCATTTGAGGAATGCTCATGATTTATCTCACGGCAGCGGTCTGCGTGTTCCTGTTCGTGTATCTGACGGTCGCGCTCGTTCGTCCGGAATGGTTCTAGATGCGCGGCTTTTGAGGTAACAAACGATGACTCAATACTGGTTTCTTCCGGCCGCGCTGATCGTGGCGGCGATTGCCGTTTCGATTCCGCTGAGCCAGTACGCGGCGTGGATTATGGAGGGGCAGTATCGCCCGCTGCCGGTGTTTGGCTGGATCGAGGAGAAGCTCGACAGCGGACCGCAGGATTGGAAGCAGTACACGGCGGCGCTGCTGATCTTCAACCTGTTGTTGTTCGTATGGGGCTACGTGGTGCTGGCGCTTCAGCCGATTATGCCGCTCAACCCGCGCGGGCTCGGAATGCTGGCTCCGACGACGATCTTCAATTCGGTCGCGTCGTTCATGACGAACACCAACCTGCAGCATTATTCAGGGGATGTTCATTTCTCGAATTTCAGCCAGATCTTCTTCACCATCGCTAATCAATACATTTCGGCCGCGGTTGGATTCTGCGCGCTTGCCGCGATAATCCGCGCATTCCGCGGCGAGAAGAAGGTCGGCAATTTCTTTGTCGATATGTGGCGGGTGCTGATTTACATGTTCGTGCCTGCCGCGATTCTGTCCGGGGTGCTCTTCATTCAGCAGGGCATGCCGATGACATTCCAGAGCACCGTACAAGTAAACACGGTCGAGCCGGGAGCGATGGGGACCGATGACAAGGGGGAGGCGAAGCAGCAGACTTTGGTGGTGGGGCCGGTCGCCGCGGTGATTCCGATCAAGCAGATCGGCACGAACGGCGGCGGCTTCTTCGGCGCGAACTCGGCTCATCCCTACGAAAATCCCAGCGCATGGACAAATTTCATCACGTGTCTCGACATGATGATTTTTCCTTTCACGCTGGTCCTGATGTTCGGACGGATGCTGAGAAAGATGCGGCATTCGATAGTCATCTATGGAGTGATGCTCACGCTGATGGTGGGGATGATCGCGTGGGCGATTCATTACGAGCTCGAGCCGAATCCGGGATTGACGGCCCATCCGACCAGCGTCACCTACAAGATCCCGAGTGCGACAGCGAAGGGCGGGTTCCGCGAAATCCAGGTTCCGTCAGTGGGCGGGCTTCCGGTTGACCAGCATTTGGGAAACCTCGAAGGCAAGGAACTCAGGTTCGGCACCGTCGCGGGTCCGACCTTCGCGGCGCTTACCACCGCGATCACCTGCGGCGCGGTTGATTGCGCGCATGACAGCCTGAACCCTCTGACCGGCCTGTCGCCGATGGTTGGAATGTGGCTGAACTGCGTCTTCGGCGGCAAGGGCGTCGGCATGATCAACCTGCTGCTCTTCCTGATCATCGGCGTATTCATCGCCGGTCAGATGGTCGGGCGTTCTCCGGAATATCTCGGCCGCAAGGTCGGCGCGCGCGAAGTCAAGTTGGCGGTGATCGCGCTGCTGGTTCATCCGCTGATGATTCTGGGGCCGACCGGCTTGTTTGCGGCCACCGACTGGGGAACCAGGGCGGAATTCAATCCGGCGGCCCACGGATTTTCCGAGATCACGTACGAATTCACTTCGGCTTCGGCCAACAACGGATCGGGGTTCGAAGGCCTGGGTGATACGTGGGGGTTCAATGCGAATCCGAATCCCGCTCCCGAGAGCCGCCCGTGGGACATCGCAGCGGGGCTGGTCATGATGTTCAGCCGCTATTTGCCGATCGTGGCGCCAATTGCGATGGCGGCGTTCCTCGGGATGAAAAAGGAGGCGCCGTACGGGCTGGGAACCATGCGCGATGACACGATGACCTTCTACTTTCTGCTGCTTGGCACGATCGTGATTCTCGGCGCGCTGCTGTTTCTGCCGGTCGCCGCGCTTGGACCGCTGGCCGATCATCTCGGACCAATGCCCTTCGGCGGGTAGGCGACGGTGATGGAGTGACCAAGAGTTATCTGATGGATGGAGCAAAGCCGCAATGGAAGCGCTGAAGACTACGCAGACCTCCGACCCTAATGTTCCGCCGCCGCTGTCGGTGCCGCCGCGCCGGTCCCGGGCGCAGGCATTGTTCGCGCCGGAGCTGGTGCGCCCCGCGCTCCGCGAAGCATTTGTGATGCTGAGGCCTGACGTGCAGTGGCGCAACCCGGTCATGTTTGTGGTGGAGGCCGGCGCCGCTCTCACCTTTCTGTTCATAATTCAGGCGGCGCTGGGGATGTCATCAAGCCAGTTGTCAACCGGCTATTTCATCGCGCTCGACGCGTGGTTGTGGGCGACTGTGCTGTTCGCCAACTTTGCCACCGCTCTGGCGGAGGCGCGCGGCCGCGCGCAGGCCGAGTCGCTGCGCGCGGCACGACAGGACACGCCGGCCTGGCGCCTGAAAGGCCAGGACATCGTCGAGCAGGTGCTCTCGTCCGACCTGAGGCGGGGGGACCGTGTCGTGGTGGAGGCGGGACAGATCATTCCGGGAGACGGCGAGATAATCGAGGGCATCGCTTCGGTCGACGAATCTGCGATTACGGGAGAGTCGGCCCCGGTAATCAGGGAAGCAGGCGGTGATCGTTCCGGAGTAACCGGCGGAACGCGGGTTCTTTCGGATCGCATCGTGGTGAAGATCACGGCGGCCACCGGCGAGTCGTTCCTCGACCGGATGATTGCGCTGGTGGAAGGGGCGGTGCGCCAGCGCACGCCCAATGAAATCGCGTTGAGCCTGGTGCTCAGCGCCTTCACCCTCATCTTCCTGATTGTCGTGGTTCCGCTGTGGCCGATGGCGCTTAACGCCGAGGTTTACATGCAGAGCTATCTCGGCATCGCGGAGCCGCTCAAGAGCCTGGGCACGGACGTCCCGACCCTGGTGGCGCTGCTGGTTTGTCTGATCCCGACGACAATCGGCGCGTTGCTGGCCGCCATCGGGATCGCGGGAATGGATCGCGCCCTCCAGGCCAATATCATCGCCAAGAGCGGGAAGGCGGTCGAAACCGCGGGCGACGTTGACACGGTTCTGCTCGACAAGACCGGCACCATCACGATGGGAAACCGCCACGCGACGGAGTTCGCTCCGATCGGCAACCATACTGCGCTGGAGTTGGGACGGCTGGCCGCGATGGCTTCCATCGCCGACGACACTCCGGAAGGCAAGACCATAGTCAAGCTGTATTACGATCGCGGCGGCAAGCCGGGCGACCTCACGATTCCCAAGGGCACCGAATTCATTCCGTTCTCCGCCCAGACCCGGATGAGCGGAATTGACCTGCCCGACGGCACCGTTATCCGCAAGGGAGCGCCCGACGCGGTGCTGAAGTTTGTCAAGACGCAGCCGGGTTCTGCGCCGGTCGAACTGCAGAAGACCATCGATTCGATTGCCTCGCAGGGCGCGACCCCGCTGCTGGTCGCCGAAGGCCGCACTATCGCGGGGGTGGTGGTGCTGTCGGACATTCTCAAGGCAGGCATCAGCGAGCGCCTCGAGCGTCTGCGCAAGATGGGCGTTCGCAGCGTGATGATCACCGGTGACAATCCGCTGACCGCGGCGACGATTGCGAAAAAAGCCGGCGTGGACGACTTCGTGGCGGAATGCACGCCCGAATCGAAGCTGGCCTACATCCGCAGGGAGCAGGCGGAGGGGAAGCTGGTGGCGATGGTTGGCGACGGAACCAACGATGCGCCCGCGCTTGCCCAGGCGGACGTAGGATTGGCCATGAACTCCGGCACCCAGGCGGCAAAGGAAGCGGGCAACATGGTCGATCTGGATAGCAACCCGACCAAGCTGCTTGAGGTGGTAGAAATAGGAAAACAGTTGCTAATGACGCGGGGAGCATTGACTACTTTTTCGATCGCCAATGACGTCGCCAAGTATTTCGCGATCGTGCCCGCGCTTTTTGCCGGGACCCTGCCGTGGCTGAATGCGATGAACATCATGCATCTGCATTCTCCAACCTCGGCGATACTCTCGGCGGTTATCTTCAACGCGATCATCATTCCGTTGCTTATTCCGATTGCCCTGCGCGGTGTTCAGTATCGCCCGCTCGGGGCCGACGCGCTGTTGCGAAGGAATTTGCTGGTGTGGGGCGTGGGCGGAGTGCTTCTGCCGTTCTTCGGGATCAAGCTGATCGACATGATGATGGTCGCGGGCCGGATGGTCGCGTGACGGCGCAGGTTTAGAGGAGAGCCCGTGATGGGACGTTACTTTACCAAGAGTCTCCTGCTGTTCCTTTTCGTAATTCCAACTGTATGCATCGCCTACCCGCTCATTTTATGGGTAATAGGACAGGTATTTTTCCCGTTTCAGGCCAACGGCAGCCTCGTGCGCGATGCCCATGGCAATACGATCGGATCGATCCTGATCGCGCAGCCATTCACCAAGGACGAGTACTTCTGGCCGCGCCCGTCGGCGGCCTCCTACGATGGATCGGCGTCGGCACCATCCAACCTGGCCGCCTCCAACTACGCTCTGCGCGATCGGGTGGCCCGCGCGCTCGGCCCGATTGTCGCGTATAGCGACGGACCGAAGAAGGGCCAGCCGGTGGCGCCGGATATTGAAGCCTGGTTCCAGCGGGACAAGTTCGGCGGACAACCGCATATCGTCGCCCAATGGGCCGACGCTCACAATGAGCTGGCAACGGCATGGGTAAACGCGGATCCCTCGCACGGCGCGTATGTCGACGCGTGGACCGGGAAGCATCCGAACGAGGTGGCTCAGTGGAAGAAGGACAACCCCGGAACTCCAGAGCCGAAGGCGGCTGATCTTACGGTGCTGTTCTTTGAGAACTTTTCCCGGGAAAACCCGGGCAGGTTCCCGTCGGCGGTTACGCATCAGGGCGCGGACGGCAAAACCGCCACGATTGTCGAGCCCGTGGCAACCGGCACCGACATCCAATCGATCTTCTTCGATATGTGGCGCCAGGAACATCCGGATGCCCCTCTGCAGAACGTGCCCGCGGACATGGTAACCGCGTCTGGCTCAGGGCTCGACCCCGACATCACCATGGACAACGCGGAGTACCAGTTGACCCGGGTCGCGGACAAATGGGCCGCCGATACCAAGCGCGATCCCACGCAGATCCGCGAGGAGATCCAGGGGATCCTCGACCAGAATTCGTGGGCGGCATTTGGGGGTCTTGCCGGCGAGAAGTTCGTCAACGTCCTCGAGGTCAATCTGGTACTCAAGGATCGTTACGGAGAGCCCAAGTAACCGAGGGTTCTGACCTATCAACTCATAGCAACGGATTGGCCAGTCCGAAGAGGAGGAGCCCCCATCCCTTCCAGCTTGTCAGAAGAGAATGGGGAAACTGGCGTACGGCCGTGGCAGGCAACGCGCGCGCCGCGGCCGCTCTGATTGCCTACGACGCGAGGCGGCGGCGTTCGGCTTCAGCCTCGGCGCCGTTCACGGCCACCGTTCCGCTCCGCGGGACATAACGCACGCCCGCGCGCCAAGCCTCATAACGCGCGATGAACGCCTCCATGTAAGTGTAGAAGACGGGCGTGATGTAGAGGGTCAGGAACTGCGAGAAGAACAGACCGCCCACGACCGCGACGCCGAGGGGACGGCGCGATTCGGCCCCGGCGCCGAAGCCGAGCGCGATCGGCAGCGTGCCCATCAACGCCGCGGCGGTGGTCATCATGATCGGGCGGAAGCGGATGATCGCGCCTTCGAAAATCGCTTCGGCCGGGCTCTTGCCTTCGCCGCGCTGCGCGTCCAGCGCGAAGTCGATCATCATGATGGCGTTCTTTTTGACCAGGCCGACCAGCATGATCACGCCGACGAAGGCGAACAGGTCCAACTCCATTCCGAACGCCCACAGCGTGAGCAGCGCTCCGAAGCCGGCCGACGGCAATCCCGAAAGAATCGTTACTGGATGGATAAAGCTTTCGTACAGGATGCCGAGGACGAGGTAGATGACCAGGATGGTCATGATGAGCAGCATCCCGAGATTGCCCATCGAGTTTTCGAACGCCTGCGCGGTTCCCTGGAAGTTCGCGGTGATCGTGTCGGGAAGCGTGTTCGCTGTGAGCTTGCGGACTTCGTTCAGGGCTTTGCCCAGCGACACGCCGGGCGTTACGTCGAAGGAGATGGTTGCGGAGGGCAATTGTCCGAAATGGTTGATCTGCAGCGGGCCCAGCGACCGGGTGAGCTTGACCACCGCATCGAGAGGCACCAGGTCGCCATTGCTGGAGCGCACATAGAGCAGCGACAGGGTTGAGGGGTCGCGCTGGTATTGCGGTTCGACCTCCATGATTACCCAGTACTCGTTGTTGGGCGCGTAGATGGTTGAGATTTGCCGAGAGCCGTAAGCGGTATAAAGGGCGTCTTCGATTGCCTGAGCGGAGACTCCAAGGGTGCGCGCCTTGTCGCGATCGATATCGACCGTGATTTGAGGATTCTCGACCTGCAGGTCGCTGTTAACTCCCTGCAGATCCTTGAGCTGGCGCATCCTGGCTTCGAGTATCGGAGCGTACTTGTAGAGCGTCGCGGTGTCGGGACTCTGCAGCGTCATCTGGTACATCGAGCGCGTGAACTGCGCGCCGAGCTGGATGGGCGGCGGGTTCTGGAGAAATGCTCGCAGGCCCGGGACCGAGTTCACGAGCGGGCGCCATTTCGCGATCAACTGATCGGCCGAGAGCTTGCGCTCCGATCGGGGCTTTAAGTGGATGAAGAGGATTCCGGTGTTGGTGGAGCCACCCGGACCGCCGACTCCGACGCCCGCGAAGAAGCGCCGGATGTTGGGATCTTGCTTCAGCAGTTTCACCTCCGCCATCTGATGCTGCACCATCGAGTCGAACGAGATGCCCTGGGCGGCCTGCGTGAAGATGATCAGTTCGTCATTGTCTTCGCTCGGCAGGAATCCCTTGGGAATCGCGTAGAACAGGAACAGCGTCGCGATCAGTATGAAGCCGGAGAAGACCATCGTGCCGGCCCGATGGCGCATCACCCACGCGAGGCTCCGCTGGTAAACGTCCAGCATCCCGTCGAAATAACGTTCGGTGACGGCGTAAAAGCGGCCGTGGCGTTCGCTCTTGGGCGGTTTCAGAAAGCGCGAACACAGCATCGGCGTGAGCGTGAGCGATACGAAGCCCGAGACCAGGATGGCGGCACCGATGGTCACCGCGAATTCGTGCAGCAGCCTGCCCAGGATGCCGCCCATGAACAGGACGGGAATGAACACCGCCGCGAGCGACACTGTCATCGAGAGGATCGTGAACCCGATTTCCCGGGCTCCATCGAGCGCGGCCGTGAACGCGTCCTTGCCCATTTCCATGTGGCGCACGACGTTCTCGAGCATCACGATCGCGTCGTCGACGACGAAACCGACCGCCAGCGTAATCGCCATCAGCGAGAGATTGTCGAGCGAGTAGTCGAGCGCCCACATCACGGCAAACGTGCCGAGAATCGACATCGGCAGCGCGAGGCTCGGAATCACGGTCGCTGACAGGTTGCGCAGGAAGAGGAAGATGACCAGCACGACCAGGAATACGGTCAGCAGGAGGGTAAACTGGACGTCGTCCACCGACGCGCGAATGGTTTCGGAGCGGTCGCCCAGAATATCGATATGCATCGCGGCCGGCACCTGCGCCCGGAACATCGGCAGCAGCTTCTTGACGTTGTCCACCACCTCCACGGTGTTGGTTCCGGGCTGGCGCTGCACCGCGAGCACCACCGCGGGCTCGCCGTTCGACCAGTTCGCAATCTTGTCGTTCTGGACGCTGTCGAGAACTCTGCCCAGTTCCACCAATCGCACCGGCGCTCCGTCGCGATAAGCGACCACCAGCGGCCGGTAGGCGGCGGCGCTGGTCAACTGGCCGTGGGTTTGAACCGTGAACGCCTTGTGCGCGCCGTAGAGAGTGCCGGTCGGAATATTGACGTTGGCGTCCTCGACCGCCTTGGCAACTTCGTCGATTCCGATTCCGCGCGAGGCGAGCTTTTTCGGATCGAGCTGAATCCGCACCGCGTATTTCTGCGAGCCGTAAACCTGCACTTGGGCGACGCCGCTGACCATCGAGATGCGCTCGGCCAGAAAGGTCTCGGCATACTCGTCGACCTGCGAGATCGGCATCGTCGTCGAGCTGAGCGACAGATAGAGAATCGGGGAGTCGGCGGGGTTGACCTTTCTGAAGGTCGGCGGACTCGGCATTCCCGGCGGCAATTGCGACAAGGTTGCGGTGATCGCGGACTGCACGTCCTGAGCGGCGGCATCGATGTTGCGCGACAGGTTGAACTGCAGCGTGATCGAGGTCGAGCCCTGGATGCTGGTCGAGGTCATCGAGTCCAGGCCGGCGATGGTGGTGAACTGCTTTTCGAGGGGCGTCGCGATGGATGAAGCTATTGTCTCGGGATTCGCGCCCGGCAGCGACGCGTTCACCTGGATGGTGGGAAAATCGACGTTGGGGAGGTCGCTGACGGGCAGCATCCGGTACGCCATCAGGCCGAACAGAACGATCGCCAGCGAACACAGCGTCGTCATCACCGGGCGGCGGATGAAAAGCTCGGCTATGTTCACGATGCGACTCCGTTCTGCCCGAGTCCGTGCTTGATGGTGACGCTCGCGCCGGGGACCAGGCGCAACTGCCCGTCAGTCACGACGGTTTCGCCGGATTTGAGTCCGCGCTCCACCACGGTCTCGCCGTCGTAGTTTTCGCCGACGACGACGGGCTGAGTATGCACCTTCATGTTCTTGTCCACCACGAACACGTAGGAACCGTCGAGGCCGGTCTGAATCGCCTGCGACGGAACGAGCACGGTATTCGGCCGCTCATCCAGAACGAGCGTCGCATCGACGAACTGTCCCGGCCACAATTTGGCATCCGCGTTCGAGAATAATCCTTTGAGCTCGATGGTGCCGGTTTTGGTATCGACCGTATTGTCCACGAAGCTCAGCGTTCCGGATTCGGAGGTTGCCTGTTGCCCGGGGACGGCAGCTTTGACGGTGAGCTGATGATCCGTCATGTAGCGGCGCACGTCGGGCAGACGCTGCTCCGGGACGGAGAAATCGACATACACGGGATGAATCTGGTTGATTACGACCATCGCGGTATCGGCGTTGGCCTTCACGAGGTTGCCGGGATGGACGAGCAGGTTGCCGGTTCGGCCATCGATCGGCGCGCGTATGGTTGTGTAGCTGAGGTTCAACTCCGCGGTCTGCACGGCGGCCTTGTCGGCCGCCACGGTGGCGCGAAGAGCTTCGGCCGACGCGTGGGCCAGGTCGTATTGCTGCTGCGAGCCGACATTGGCCTTCAGCAGCATCTCGTAGCGGCGCTCATCGGCAACCGCTTGTGCCATCTGCGCCTGATCCTTGGCGAGCGAGGCTTTGGCCTGTGCCAACGCCGCCTCGAAGGGGCGGGGATCGATGGTGAACAGGAGGTCGCCTTTCTTTACGTCCTGGCCTTCCTTGAAGTGTACGCCGATAACTTCGCCGCTGACCTGCGCCTTTATCTCGACGGTCGAATAAGCTTCGACTCGGCCGATAGCGTGGATCTGGGAGGCGACGGTCTTTTCCTGTGCGGTAGCGACCAACACCGGGATGGCATCGCGTTCGCTGAAAGATTGCTCGCCCGGCCCGCGCGAGCATCCGGGCAAGGCGGAAATCGCGAGCAGCACAAGAGCGAGAACGAGGCTCGCTGTCTTCCGGTGATTCAATTCGGTAGCGCCTTTCCGATGGCCAGAGGTTCGAATCGAGTTAATTCCGGGGCCGCTGGGCCGAAAATACAACCATCCGGTGGGTAAAGAGTTGCTTCCACCGCAAAGCCATGCGCTCAAACGCAGCTTACCGAGCGTTCAGGAACGCATCGTCTAATCTTATCAGGCGCTCAATATGCGATGGAAAGCCCCTCGTGGCGAACGGCGCCCCCGGGCGCCGTTCGCGGCGGGGCTGGAAGGGCGTCAGGCTTGCGGTTTCTTCGGCCAGCTCGCGCGCCGGTCATCTGCCCGAGGCTTCGGTTGCCGGCTGGAGGGCAGGATGGTTGGCCGGCAGTTGGCAGAACCCGTCGGCCGGGATGAGCAGCGCGCGATTGAAGCGCGCGCGGAAATTCTCCAGGCCAATCATGGCCGTCAATTGCACGATCTGGTCGTCGTTGAAGTGCCGGCGCAATTCGTCGAAGACCTCATCCGGCACGTCCACGGACACGCGGCACATCTCATTCGTGTACCGCAGGGCGGCTTTTTCAGCGGGAGTGAAGAGATCGCTCGTCTCGAACTCCGCTACTGCCGCGAGCTTTTCGAAACTATTGCCCGCCTCTCTGCCACCGGCAGAGTTGATGTCCATTCAGAACGGGCATCCGATTAGCTGGGCGGCGCGCAGGCACACGATTCGTTTGAGCGAATCGGGGATGCCCTTGGCGGACTCGATGCAGATGTTGGCGACGAGAGACCCGAACAACGCGCGCGGCTGCCGCGCCATCACCGTGTACGGCGTCAGCATCTTGCCGAAGACGCGCGGCAGCACCCTGTACACCCATCGGATCGTCCATCGCGCCTCGCGCTTTTCCAAACCTGTGACTCTCATGATCGATGCTCCTCAACGGTTCGAAGCGCCGCCGGCGCGGACTCGCCGGCAGGACGCATCAGCAAAAATGCAAGCACGCACAAGATCGCGGTCGGAATGTAGATCCCGACAATCTCGGTCACGATGTGCTGATAGGAGAGCAGGCCCGCTTCATGAGAATAGATGTGCAGAATCGCGTGCATCAGGCTCGCGATCGCGGCGATCAATACCGCAACCGCGTTGCGCCGCGGATCGATCGCGGCAAAAACCAAACCCGCCGCCACTCCCAGGAAGAAAGTGCCGCTGTCTGCCACCAGGTGCGCGTTGAACGCCCCGGTCTCCGGGACCCCCGGCACGAGGCGGAAGAACCACGTCGCCGGAAAAAAGAACATCTCAATTCCGTTAGCCAGGTACATCGCGGCAAGCAGCCAAAGCAGCGCGTAAATCCAGGCGGGAGATTTGTGATTCATCGCGTTCCTCCATTCTTTGCGATGGCGTCGGTCGGAGTTGGCCGGATATGCACGGGGATGATGACAACCAGCGCGAACGCCAGGGCGATCGCCGCCAGTGATTCGGCAAGGTGAAGCGCGCTGCCAACTCCGGCCAGCCAGAGCACAACTCCGACCGGTACCGCGACCAGCGCAAACTCGCCCATCACAACGACGGTGCCGATCCCGAAGCTGAGCAGGCGCATTTTCAAAGGCCACGACATTCAAGGTGTCTCCTCAATCGGGCACGTCACCGCACAGTGGAAAGACCGACTCGACTTCAACCGGTCCCTGAACTCGCGCCTGGCAGGCGAGCCGAGTGCGTGAACCGAAGGACAAGTGATAGCGAAGTGAGAGCCGTTCCTTGAGGCTCATGGGGGCGAGGTTTTCCTCACCCGCGGTGACTTTGACGCGGCAAGTGGCGCACAGCGCCCGGGCTCCGCACAGATGCATCAGGCGGGTGCGACTCTTGAGCGCGGCGCCAAGCAGAGTGCCGCCGCGGCGCGCCTCGATTTTCCTGCCGTCGAACTGGATCGGCACGGTCTCGGGATGGGCGGTGACGTCTCGAAGCCGCGCCGCGAAACGGGCGCGGAGAGCGGCGTCCGGCATGGGCGCCGGTCCGGCAGCTTCACGCAGCCGGGCCGCGATAGCGTTATCGTCGTCGTGCGGGTTCATCGTTCGGCCTCCAGCCGTCGCCTGAGTGCCGAGCGCGCGCGCTTCAACTTCGATTCGATCGCGTGTTCGCTCGTGCGCAGGATGGCTGCGATTTCGGCGGTCGTCGCCTCTTCCACGTACTTAAGGTGCAGCACCTCTCTATAGTCTGGTTTGAGGGCGGCGAACGCGCGGCGCGTCGCTTCGTCGCGGCCCGACGAAGGGTCGGGAGCGGCGTCTTCGGGCGCGCTCATCGTGGAAGCAATTCGTGCGCGTCGCGCGCCGGTGCGCATCAGCGACATCGCTTTGCGATGCGCGATTGCGCAGGCGAAGGTGAAAAGCGTCGAGTCTCCGCGGAAGTACGGCAGCCCTTCGGCGACCGCGATGAACGTTTCGTGCATCACGTCCTCGGCATCCTGCGGCGAGGCGCCCGGGCCGAGCGCATGGAGGATAAAGCGATGGATACGCGCGGCGTATCGATCGTAGAATTCCCCGGCCGCGTCGCGATCGCCGCGCCGCAGCCGTTCCAGAAGCATCGCTTCGGCGGAGGGTCGGGAGCGAGCGCCATCCTCCGCGAGCGACACGCGTGCCGCCACGTTCGCCATCGGTCTTCGATCGCGATCGATTCCCTCCCTGCTCAATTCTCGATCGTTAGTCGCCACGAGGGACCGAAATCCGTCGCCGCGAAAGATCGCGGGCTCTACCGGCATTTTCACAGATTCGAACGAATAAATCCGGGATTATCCGCAGTATTCGGACGCCAAAAAAAGAGGCCGGCCGCGGAATAGTGTCCGCGCCGGCCTCGCTCTGCTGGGTTTCGGATCTTTTACACGGCGAGCTGGTAAAGTTCGGCGACGTTGTCGTGCAGGATGTAATTCTTCTCCTGCTCGCTCAGGTTCGCGGTGTGCTTGCTCAGCAGTTCCTGCGACCATGGCCAGGTCGAGTCGCTGTGAGGGAAGTCATTCGCCCACATCAAGCGCCGCACGTTGCACATATCCTTCATCTTGAAGGCGACCCAGTCGTCCTGGAACGTGGTGTAAACGTTTTCGCGGAAGTACTCGCTCGGCATCTTTGAAAGTGTTCCGGCCGGGAGCCAGTAGCGATGCCGATCGTAGGCATGGTCCATCCGGTACATGTAGTGCGGCACCCATCCGGCGTCAGCCTCGACGCATACGACCTTCAGCTTCGGATGGCGCTCGAAGACGCCGCCGAGCACGAACGTGCCGATGATGTCCTGGCATCCGCGGATGATCGCGAGAAAGTTGTTCAGGCGCGGGCCGCGCGCGCGGAAATTGTCGTCGCGGCTGGTCAGGATGTGGAAGCTGAGCGGCATCTCCAGGTCGATCGAGGCCCGGTAGAAATCGTCGTAGATGGGGCTGTCGTAGTCTTCCACCTGCGGATTTCCGGGCATCATCACGCCCTTGAGCCCGAGCGCCTTCATCTTGCGCAGGTCTTCGATTCCTTCCTGCGGCGAGCGCATCGCGGTCTGTCCGACGCCGACGAGCCGGACGGGATTGTCGGAGCAGTACTCGGCGATCCAGAGGTTGTAGGCGTCGAAGCACGCCTTCTTGTAGTCAAAGTCCTTATGGTTGCAGAGCAGCATCCCGACGGTCGGATAGATAATTTCGGCGGCGACGCCATCGCGTTCCTGGTCGGCGATACGCGCCTTCGGGTCCCATCCGCCGCGATGCATGTCTTCGAATTTGACGCCGCCCATCGCGAGTTCCTTGGCGCTCTTGCCGGCGGCGGCGGTGAGCCCAAGCATCAGCGGGCGCTCCATGTCCTTGATGATGAATACGTCGCCGAGCTTTTCGTCGCGCACCATGCGCGGCGCGGTGTCCTTGTACTTGTGGTCGATACGATCCACGTACGTACCGGCAGGCTCGGTGATATGGGAATCGGCTGAGATGACTGGCTTTTGCATCGCTTGCTCCTCGTATGGTTCCGCGCGGGAATCCTCGGGAATCGCGGGTAACGTTTTCTTCAATCCTTATAACGAAACGCAGCCGGGCTTTACAACGCATAGCGCCCGCGCAAAGCGCATGGCACAATAACGCTTCTTACCATGGCCGAGCCTGTCCATAGCCTGTTCGATCGCACCGCCGAGACCTACGATCGCGCCCGGCGGCGGCTGATTCCCTGTTTCGACGAGCTCTACCGGGCGGCGGTCGAAGCGCTTCCGTTCAGCCGCGACGACGACATCGAGGTGCTCGATCTGGGCGCGGGCACGGGACTGCTGTCCGCTTTCGTCGCCTATGCGTATCCGCGCGCGCGGATTACGATGGTGGATGCGGCGGAGCAGATGCTGGTACAGGCGCGCGAGCGTTTTGCCTTGGGCGGAGAGCGCTTCCGCTTCGAAATCGCCGACTATGGAGAAGGGCGGATAACGGGGCGCTATGATGCGATCCTTTCGGCGCTGTCGCTGAACCATCTGCCGGACGAAAAGAAGCGGATGATCATGGAGCAGTCCTATGCCGCGCTGACCAGCGGCGGGATTTTCGTGAACGCCGATCGCGTGCTGGCGGAAACGCCGGAACTGGAGAACCGGCTTCATCAGGCATGGATCCGGCGCGCGCGCGAACTGGGAGTAAACGAGCACGACCTCAGGCAGGCGCTGCAGCGGATGGAACTGGACTGCGCCGCAACCGTCGGCGATCAGCTCGAATGGCTGCGCGCGGCCGGATTCCGCGAGGTCGGCCTCTGGTACCGCAATCTCATCTTCGCGGTGTATTCCGGCATGAAATAGCGCCCCAATACTCTCGCGCGACGAGAGAGTATCAGGCGGCGCGGCGCAGCACCTCGATGGCGTGGCGCGCGGCGGCAAGGTATTCGGGCCGCGCATTCAGTGCATACTCTCCCAGGCATACCTCAGTGAACTTGATTGCGTGCTCGTCGCCGCATTCGATCGCGTTCGCGGCCAGGTCTTCCGGAGCGACCGTGCATTCGGCCGGTCGATCCGCAAGCTCCCGGCCAAAGGCCGTGAACAGCGCGGCGGCGGCCTGCCAAGCATAGCGAAGTGCGGGGGCGATGTCCGCCGCGGCAAGGTACGGAAGCATCGGGCGCAGCGCCGAAGGGCCCGTCACAGAGTGGATGAAGACGATCGCGCCAAGGATGCCGTTGGCGTTTGCCAGGTAGGTGCGCACGAACGCCGCCGTCAGGTCGGATAGAAACTCGCTTGCGCCAATCGAGGTGTCCACGAGGCCGGCCGCTTGCGCGAACGGCGAAAAGGAATCCAGCTGCGTGATTGCCTCGCTTATCAGCCTGAACCTGCCGCGATTCTCCGGCGGAAGAATCGTCAGTGCTTCAAGCGCCTGCGACGGCTTCAAACTGCCCTGTCGCGAGGCTGGCGAGCGTTCCGGCAGGGCGCGGAAGGTGGCGGCCCAGTACCCGAGGCCGTCGGCGAACTCACGCCTGCGCTGCGGGGTCTCGGCCTGCGTGAGAGCCCGGACCGCATGTCCGGTGCGGATCGCGCCATGCGCGGCAGCGCCGACCAGTCCGGGCGCGAGCCGGGGAACCCAAAGCGCGAGTACCTGCCGCCAGGGCCTTTCCTCGACCTCGTTTTCGAAAAACGCCATCCAGTCGGCCACGCGCGAATAATCACCCAGGGCCGCATGCCACGCGGGAGCCCCGATTCGCGCATTTGCTTTGGGCCGCGGGTCGAGAGCCTTACGATAGCGGTCGGTCCATTCGATTACGCGATCGCCGCGGCCCATGGCGCAGAGCGCCTCTGCCGCCATCGGCCCGTGATTGGAGAAGCCGCCGCCATATTCGGGGCCGTAAGGGCTCAGCATGTCGAGCGCGGCGTCGAAGACGGAATAATCGCCGGCAATCATGAGCGTCCCTCGCCGGGTTTTCGGGTTTGCAATTCTTCGATCGAAATTGTGTTGCGGATTTCGAGCGGATTCATGGGACACCTCGCAATTGAAGCCTGTTGTCGAGCTGTCTTGTTCGTTTCCACGCCGATATTTGTAAAGTACAACCTTGCGAAATTATGTCAAGAGGAAACTTGATAAAAGCTCCGGCTCGGATATGATCAGGTTTCATGCAAGCGAAGAGCTCCGAAGCGGATGCGCGCACCGGCGAGCGCATCCTGTACCTGCTCAAGACCAAGGGCCCGCAGCCGGCCGGCGCTCTGGCGGCGAAGCTGAAGGTGACCGCGATGGCGGTGCGGCAGCATCTGTACCGCTTTCGCGAGGAGGGGATGGTTGAATACCGGGACGAGCGCCGCCCGGTCGGACGACCCGCGCGCATCTGGCGCCTCACCGACCGTGCCGCTTCGCGCTTTCCCGAGAGCCACGCGGAGCTGACGCTCGAGATGATCGATGCGGTCCGGGCGGCTTTCGGGGAAGAGGGCCTGGAGAAGCTGCTACGCGAGCGCACGCGCCGCCAGCTTGCCGACTACCGCGCGAAGCTGCGCGGCGCGGGCGGCTCAACGGCCGCTCGCGTGCGAAAGCTCGCGGAAGTTCGAAGCCAGCAGGGTTACATGGCGGAATGCGCCGCCGGTCCGGACGGATCGATCCTGCTGGTGGAAAACCATTGCCCGATCTGCGTTGCGGCCGCGTCATGCCAGGGGCTGTGTCGGGAGGAGTTGGCGTTGTTTCGCGAATTGCTGGGCAGGAAGGTCACGGTGGAGCGGGTTGACCATATCCTGTCCGGGGCGCGGCGGTGCGCCTATGCGATCCGCAATGCGGGAGCCTAGCTCTTCGGGCCGACAGCCGATTCGATTACGGCGCTTCGGTGCTGAACGCCACTTTCAGATCATCGCTCTGGAACGGATAGACGTGCACCATCCATCCGAAGATTTGCGGATGGAAAGTGCCGCCCACGGCTTCGCAATCGGCCTGCGTTGAGATGGTGCCGGAAAATCCGAAGCGCGGGTCCGCCATGTAGCCAAATCTCATCCGCGCGCCGTTGCGCGCGTTGAATCCCATCGGATTCTCCTCGATGGCCGGTCGTGCGTGTCCGTGGATATCGCCGTTCATCACGTCGGCCTCACTTACGCCCTCGGGCAGGCAGATGTTGGTATGGGCGTGCCAGTGGGTCAGGCTCAGCGGAATTATCGCGTCGAGCTGGTCGAGCGTGTAATTCGCCGGCGCTGAGTACATCGCGCCCACCAGCTTGTAGCCGCCGAAGGCCTTGCGCTCGTAGAGCAGGGAGCCCGGACGTTCGATATCGACGTCGCCGCGGTACTCGTCCTCGGTGTAGGCGCGGCTGGCGAAATGATAGACATCCTGGGGCACCGTGGGCATGTAGGGAATGTAGCCCGCCGCGACCGCCGCATCGGAGTCCTGGTACTTCACCAGCACGCGGCGCATCGTCGCGATAATTTCGCGGCCGCGCTCGGCGTCGGCGGCGGTCGCGGGCCGCGACGGGGTCATCGTCATGTGCTCGCCGATCATCATATGCTTGCCCATCCCGCCCATGCCGCCGCTGTCCGCGCTCGAGCCGGACATATCCATTCCCTCCATGTCGTGAGCCACCGCCGCGCCGGTTGCGGCCGCCAGGATTGCGCAGATCGCCGCCGCTATAACGATTCCGCCCGTTGGCTTCATAGAGAGCCCTCCGCGAAACGAACTTCGAGTCTTCCCAATCATGCAATTTTTGTCATGTATATTGGAAGCATACAGAATGTCTCTGATGACCGGCGGTGGGAGTCCGGGCGGCGCCGGTTGAACGATCGGTTTGTAGATGACCGCGGTTCTCGGCTAATTTGGGGCGCGTCCCATATCGACATCGAACAGGAAGACGCCAATGGATCGAAGCCTCAAACTGCAGATTTATCGCAATATGATCCTGAGCCGCCGGCTCGAGGAGCGTATCGCCGAACTGATCAAGGCCGGGCAGGTGGGCGGCTTCATGCATCCCGGGGTCGGCCAGGAAGCGCTGCAGTGCGCGGCGATAGCCGCGCTGCGCCGCGACGACTACCTGCTGTATGCGCATCGCGGAGTCGCCTACTGGGTTGCCCGCGGAATTCCGCTGGAGAAGGTTCTTTGCGATCTCGCCGGGCGCGAAGGCGGCACCAATCGCGGCAAGGGCGGCGTGATGCGCGTGGTATATCCCGAGCTTGGCGTGCTCGGAGAGAGCGGGACGCTCGGCGGATGCTTCCCGATCGCGACCGGGGCCGGACTCTCCATCAAGGTGAAGGGCGGCGACCAGGCTGTTCTCTGCTTCTTCGGCGACGGCACGTCGAATCGCGGAACATTTCACGAAAGCATGAACCTGTGCGCGGTGCGCAAGCTGCCGGTGGTGTTCCTGTGCGAGAACAACGGATGGGCGGTATCGATGCCGACCGAGCGTTCGACCGCGGTTCGCGACATCGCCGATCGCGCAAAGGGTTACGCCGTGCCGGGGAAGGTGGTCGATGGCAACGATCCCGAGCAGGTTTACGACGCGGTGGTCGAAGCGCTGAAGCGCGCGCGGTCGGGAGAGGGGCCGTCGCTGATCGAGGCCAAAACCTACCGGCTATGGGGCCATTGGATCGGCGATCCCGACAGCTACCGGTCGCGCGAGGAAGTCGAGAAGCATTGGCGGCACGACCCGATTCCGGCATTCGAGGAGAAGCTGGCGAAGGAAGGGGTGCTTACGGATTCGATGCGGTCGGAGATCGATGCGGAAGCGCGCGCGAAAATCGATCGTGCCGTCGAATTCATGCAGAAGCAGCCTTCGCCGCGGCCCGACTCCGCGCTTGAAGACGTGTTCGCCTGAGCGAGCGCACGGCGCCTCTTTTTCCGACATCCGCGTCAGATTTTTGGAGAGAACAGCGATGCGAACGATTACGTACGCGCAAGGAATCAAGGAAGCATTGGTCGAAGAGATGCGCCGCGATCCTACCGTGATCCTGTACGGAGAGGATGTGGCCAACTTCGGCGGAATTTTCAGGATCACCTCCGGCCTCAAGGAAGAATTCGGCGAAAATCGCGTCTTTGACACGCCGATCTCCGAAAATGCCTTCGTGGGCGCGGGGGTGGGAGCGGCGCTGACCGGTCTCAGGCCAGTGGTCGAACTTCAATTCGCCGATTTTCTGTTCACCACCGGCGACGAGATCGTGCTCAAGGCCGGGATGTGGCGCTATGGCCACGGCGGCGCTTACAAGATCCCGCTGGTAGTGCGATGCCCCTCGGGAGCGGCGGGCGTGGGCCCCGAACACGGCCAGTGTCCCGAAGCGTTTTTCATGCATACGCCCGGTTTGAAGATCGTCTCGCCCTCGAATCCCGCCGATGCGAAGGGGCTGCTCAAAGCGGCAATCCGCGACGACAATCCGGTGCTCTACTTCGAGCACAAGCTTCTGTATGCCGCCAAGGGCGAGATTTCCGACGATCCCGACTATCTCGTTCCGCTGGGCAAGGCGGCGATCGCGCGGGAGGGCGATGCGCTCACGCTGGTCGCGATCTCCGCAATGGTGCCGAAGGCGTTGGCAGTGGCGGACCGGCTCGCCAAAGAAGGCCATCATATTGAAGTGATCGATCCGCGCTCGCTCTGCCCGTTCGATCGTCCGGCGATAGTCGAGTCGGTAAAGAAGACCGGAAAGATAGTCGTCGCGGAGGAAAGCTACCGAACCCTCGGGGTCGGAGCGGAGATCGGCGCGATGCTGATGGAAGAGGCGCTCGAGTATCTCGATCGTCCGCTGCGGCGGGTTGCGATTCCGGATGTGCCGATTCCGACCGCGACGGTCCTGGAGCAATTCGTCATTCCGAACGAAGAGAAGATCTACCAGGCGTGTCGCGAACTCCTCGCGTGAGCAGAGGCCATACGTCCGTCTCTTGCACGCGATCTTGTCCGCGAGGGGTCTCACGGCCCCGCAGAGCGGTGTATCGAGGTTCTGATAACCTGAAATTGCCATGCCATTTGTAATCCAGATGCCCAAACTTGGCCATGCGATGACCGAAGGAACGGTCCTGCGATGGCACAAACGCGCCGGCGACAAGGTCGCACAGGGCGACCCTGTTCTGACGGTCGAAACCGACAAAGCTGAAGTAGAGGTTGAAGCTCCGGCCGAGGGCGTGATCGCGCGCCTTGCCGCCGCCGAAGGTGACGTGGTCCAGGTCGGCGGCGAGCTGGCAGTGATCGCGCTGAAGGGCGAATCGATCCCCGCCGATGAGCCAAAAGCGAAGTCCGCCGCTGTCCCGCAGTCGGCTGCGCCTGCTGCCGCCTCCAAAGCCGTCACCGCGGCGCCATCGGCGCGCGGCCGCGTGATCGCATCGCCGCGGGCGAAGCGAATCGCCGCGGAGGCGGGGATCGAGCTTGCGGCGATTTCAGGTACCGGGCCCGACGGGATGATCACGGAGGACGACGTGCGCCGTGCGGGGGCGAAACCCGCGGCGCCTTCTCCCGCATCGCCGGCATCGGAAGCGGCCGCGCTGGCTCCGGCGCGGCGGGAAAAGCTCACCCGCATCCAGGCGGTCGGTGCGCGCAACCTGACGCAGAGCTGGCAGCAGATCCCGCATTTCGTCCAGATGGTCAGGGTGGATATGTCGCAAGCGATGCAGCGGCGGCGCTCGCTCAACGCCGGCGGCGCGAAGATCACGGTGACCGATCTGATTCTGGCCGCGGTGGTGCGGGCGCTCGGCGAGAACCCGCGCGTGAATGCGAGCTACAGCGACGGCGAGATGCTCATCTACGATCGCATCAACCTCGGCATCGCGGTCGATACGCCGGACGGCCTCGTGGTTCCGGTTATCCACGATGCGCAGTCGATGGATCTGCAGGCGATCAGCGCGCGCGCGTCGGAACTTGCGGGCAAAGCGCGCGAGAAGAAGCTGATGCCGCGGGATCTCGAAGGGGCGACCTTTACGGTCTCCAACCTGGGCGCATACGGCGTGGAAAACGGAACTCCGGTCATCTTCGCTCCGCAAGCGGCGTTGATGTTCGTCGGAGCAATCCGCGATGAAGTGTTGGCGGTGGAAGGGAAACCCGAGATTCGGCCCGCGATGCAAATCGCGATCGCGTACGACCATCGCGGAATCGACGGCGCAACCGCCTCGCGCTTCACCACTCGCGTAAAACAACTGCTCGAAGAAAAGAGCGAGGCGGGCAAGACGGAAGCCGCACCGCATCGCAAGCGCGACGTGATCGTGTCATCGGCGGCGTCGGGGTCGCTGCGGGTCGATGCCGCTTACGGCGCGATGCGCTGGTCGCTGGATGGGGACGACGGCGCGGGGCCGGATCCGGTCTCGTCTTTTCTGGGCGCGCTCGGCGGATGCCTTCTGATGTCGCTGCGAGTGGCGGCGCAGGTGCGCGGGGTGACCATTGGGCGGGTGTCGGTCCATGCCCAATCGAACGAAAAGGGGCACGTCAAGGAAATTCAAGTAGAACTTGATGTTGAGACCGCGCTGGATGATGACAAGCTGCACCGGCTGGTCGAAGTGGCCGAGCGCGGATGCCATATCCGCGCGCTTATCCGCGACGACGTCGCGTTCAAGATGACGGTCCGCAGACTCAACGCCGCTTAAGCACGGACGCCGAATATGGGAGACATCAACCTTTACCAGTATCCGATCTCGCCGTTTACCGAGAAGGTGCGCAGGGTCCTGGTCCACAAGGGCCTCAGGTGGAACCCGATCGATTGCCACTACGAGGACAAGACCAATCTGCTCCAGGTGACGGGCGGCAAGTGGACGCGCGTGCCGGTGATGGAGTGGAACGGGGAGGTGGTCTGGAACTCCGCCGATATCATCAAGTGGATCGATCGCAGGGCGCCGGAGCGCCGCGTTATTCCGGACGGGATGCTGGGCCTGTGCGAGATTATCGATCACTGGGCGGACAATACGCTCTTCACTCCGATCCTGTTCCTGGTAATACCCGATTTGCTCGACGCGGCCGGCGATGCGAAGCTGAAGGCGAACCGGGAGAAGCTGATCGGCATGACCACGGCGAAGATGCGCGAGAACGCGGCCGCTTCGCGCGAACAGCTTGTGGCGCATGCACGGATGATCGACACGCAGCTTCAGGGCAAGGACTTCTTTTTGGGCGGCGGTTTTACGATGGCGGATGCGTCGCTGTATCATCCGTTCTTCTTCCTCGCGCTCAATCCCGGCAATTTCGCGGCGGTGCACGAGTTCAGGAACCTGATGCGCTGGTACGAGCGCGTCCGTGACCTCAAGTAACAGGGAGGGCTGCAAGATGGCTCGCAAACTGACGGTCGGCGTAAACTGGCAGGGCAAACCCGACTTTAAAGGAACGATCGAGCGCGCGAAGATCGCGGATGCCGCCGGCATCCACTCCATCTGGGTCGCGGAAGCGTGGGGCCGCGACGCGTTCACCCTGCTCACGCTGCTGGCCGAGCATACGAAGAAAATCCAGCTCGCGACCTCGATCGTGAACATCTATTCGCGGACGCCGGCGGCGCTGGCGCAGCATTTCGCGACCCTCGACGAGCTTTCGGAAGGCCGGATGATCATCGGGCTTGGAACCAGCGGCCCCCAGGTCATCGAGCATTTCCACGGCGTCAAATTCAATCCGCCGCTCACCCGGATGAAGGAATGCGTCGAGATCATCAACATGCTCATCGCGGGCACGCCGCTCAATTACCAGGGCAAGCTGTTCAAACTGAGCCGCGGATTCACCCTGCGATTCGAGCCGGTGCGCAGGCATATCCCGATTTGGGTCGCCTCGCTCAACCCCAGGAGCGTGGAATTTACCGCGCGCCAGGCGGATGGATGGTTGCCGGTGATGATTCCGCTGAGCGGGCTCCAGAAGGCGATCGGCGACTTTCGCGCTATCGCGAAGGAAGCCGGCCGCGAACCTTCCGCGGTACAGGTCAAAGCGCCCGGCCACGTGACCGTCACGAACAATCCTGACCGCGCTCGCGCCGCCCATGCCGGAACGGTCGCGTTTTACGCGGCGCGGATGGGAACGTTCTACTCCGAGCAACTCACCCGCTACGGCTTTGGCGCCGACGTCGCCAAGGTCAAGGAGGCATGGGCAGCGGGTGGAGCGAAGGAAGGCACGGCCGCGGTATCGCCAAAGCTGCTGAGCGAACTCGGCTATATCGGCGGCGTGGAAGGGGCGATCGATCGCCTGAAGGCGCAGGACGAGGCCGGAGTCGATCTGCATCCGGTGGAGATCGACGCCGCCAGCCCCGCGGAGTTCGAAAAGATCGTCGCGAAGCTCCTGTAAGGGGAACTGACGAGGCTGTCTCGTCGTCGGATGCGGACTCTCGTTTACATTTGCCGCCAGCGCATGTTAGGCGCTATAGGGGTTAGCTGGGCAGGCCGCAAAATCTCTGGGGACTAAATCTGAACCGTCTCGCGGCCATCGAGCTTGGGACTCAAGGAGGATTGATCGATGAAGGCAGCAGTATTCGAGGCGACCAAGAAGCCTCTTGTGGTTAAGGACGTTCCCGATCCGCAGTGTCCCCCCAACGGGGCGATTCTTCGCGTCGAGGCCAACGGAGTTTGCCGCTCGGACTGGCATGCCTGGTCGGGCGACTGGACCTGGATGGGACTGGCTGCGCAGCCCGGCGCGATTCTCGGCCATGAATTCTGCGGCGTGGTCGAGGAAGTCGGCAAAGAAATCCGCAATTTCAAAAAGGGCGATCGGGTCGTCGTTCCGTTCAGCCAGGGCGATGGCACCTGCGAATACTGCCGCAACGGACAATCCAACGTGTGCCTGACGCCGCTGCTGCCCGGCTTTTCCTATCCGGGCGGCTTCGGACGCCTGGTCGCGGTGCCGTTTGCCGATCTCAACATGGTGCCGCTCCCCGACAGCATCGACTTCGTCGAGGCGGCCTCGATGGGATGCCGGTTCATGACTTCGTTCCACGGCATCGTCGATCGCGCGCAGGTCAAGCCCGGTGAATGGGTGGCGGTGTTCGGATGCGGCGGAATCGGCCTTGCCGCGATCAATATCGCAGCCGCCTGCGGCGCCAACGTTATCGGCGTCGATCTCGATTCGGCCAAGCTCGAACTGGCCAAGGGCGTCGGCGCGGCGCACGTGATCAACGCGAAGAAGGCCGACCCGGTGCAGGCGGTGACGGAGATTACCAAGGGCGGAGCGCATGTGGCGGTCGATGCGCTTGGAATCGCGGCCACCTGCCGCAACGCGATCATGAGCCTGCGCAAGCAGGGGCGCCATCTGCAGATCGGCCTCACCACCTCGGCCGAGAAAGGCGAAATCGCGCTGCCGATCGATCGGATGGTGACGATGGAGCTGCAGGTGATCGCATCGCTCGGCATGCAGGCATCGCACTATCCTTCGATGCTGCAGATGGTCGAGACGAAGAAGGTCTCGCCGAAGGCGATGGTCACGGGCACCTGCGACTTGAAGGGCATCAACAAGGTTTTCGAGGAGATGAATACCTTCCAGAACGTCGGCGTCACCGTGTGTAATCAGTACAACTGATCGCGCGATTTGACGGATAGCTGGGAAAGAGGGTCCCTTCGGGATCCTCTTTCTTTTTGGCGCATTCCCGGTGCCCGCACGCGATCAAGGCGCGAGCGCATCGGGACAATTGCGTCATGGCCGCGAAGCTGCGAAATTTCCTCGTCCTGTTCGACATCGTCCATGTTTTACACGAATCTGGTAACAGCACGGCGCTTTGGCGCGAAGGGGATGGCCGCGGTTCTGGCCGCGCTGATGTGCATTCTGCCCGCATCGGCGAATTCGCAATCGACTCCGCTTCCCACTGCCGCCGCGACAGCGATACCGACCGTTATACCCTCGCCGTCGCCCATCACCGGTCCCGCGCTGCAAATCGCGGTGGTGGGGTTGCGCAACGATCAGGGGCGAGTTTCCTGCGATCTGTTCAACGAGCCCAAAAATTATCCGCGCGGCGAGCAGTTCCGCCACGTGTGGGCGCCAATCGCGCGCAACAGCGCGCTGTGCGTCTTCACCGACGTGCCGGCCGGAAGGTACGCGATGGTCGTGTATCACGATGAAAACTCCAACGGCCATTTCGATCAGAACGCATTCGGGATGCCGATGGAGGGTTACGGCTTCTCGAACAACGCGGCGCCGCTGTTCGACGCGCCGACGTTCGACGCCGCCAGCTTCACCTACGATGGTCATCGCCTCTACATGGTCATCGATATGCGATATTGACCGGTTCCTGCGCGGCGGGGCGGCGCGCGCTGTGGATAGTCGCATCCGGTGCGGGGCACCTTCCTTGCCGCAAGCGGATGCGTTTGCTCATCTCATCGCATGCGCTTCGGAATAGACGTGCCCCAATTCGGTCCCTACGGCGATCCGCGGCTGCTCGCGCAACTTGCGCGCGAGGCGGAGGATGCGGGATGGGACGGTTTTTTCCTCTGGGACCATATCAACGTGGGATGGCCGGATCCGGTGGCCGATCCGTGGATCGCTCTTGCCGCGATTGCGTCGGCGACCCGGCGCATCCGGATCGGACCGCTGGTCACGCCGCTCTTCCGGCGCCATCCGTGGAAGGTCGCGCGCGAGAGCGCCACACTCGACCATCTGTCGAACGGACGCCTCGTGCTTGGAGTCGGGCTGGGCGGAGATTGGTTTCGCGAGATTTCGTCGTTCGATGGGCCGAAGGAAGACAGCGTACGCGCGGCGATGCTCGATGAAAGCCTCGCGATCGTCGTTGGACTCTGGAGCGGCGAGAAATTCTCATTCAATGGTGTTCACTACCGCGTTCGAGAAGCGCAGTTCCTTCCGCCGCCGGTGCAGAAGCCGCGAATACCGATTTGGGTCGCGGGAACCTGGCCCCGAAAGAAACCGTTCATGCGCGCGGCTCGCTACGACGGAAGCGTGCCGATGACGGCGGATATCGAAAAGCCGCTGAGCGTAGCGGACATAAAGGCTGTCGCGCAGTTCGTTGAAGGCCGTCGCGAATCCGATGCGCCGTTCGAGATCGTCGCGAGCGGACAGATGCCGGAGGATCGCGGTGAGGCGCGCGACCTTGCGCAGCGGTACGCGGAGGCGGGGGCAACCTGGATGATGGAAGCGACGCTTCCGTGGAAGCAGTCGCTCGACGACTTCCGCCGGCGCATCACAAGCGGTCCGCCGGCATGAATTTCTTTCGAGTGGCTCCGGAACTGGATTCTCGATCGGGAATTGTGCAGCCTCTATTCGCATGAAAGCAGTTGTTATCGAAAAGCCCGGCGATGAGAGCGTGCTCAGGCTCGGCGAAGTCGCCGATCCCATTGCGAAGGACGACGAACTCCTGATCCGCGTGAAATCCGCCGCGCTTAACCGGGCGGATATCATGCAACGACAAGGGTTCTATCCGCCTCCGCCGGGCGCGTCGGAAATTCTCGGCCTCGAATGCTCGGGCGAAGTCATTCAGGTCGGTAAGGGCGTCAGGGGATGGCGGGTTGGCGAGCGCGCGATGGCGCTGCTGCCGGGCGGCGGATATGCGGAAAAGGCGGTTGTGCATTTCGGTTCCGCCATGAAAGCGCCGCCGGTGCTCAGTGACGATGAAGCGGCGGCGTTTCCTGAAGTTTTTCTGACGGCTTTTGTGAACCTCTTCTCTCTCGCGGGCGTCAAAGCCGGCGAGAACGTGCTCGTTCATGGCGGCGGCAGCGGCGTCGGCACCGCCTCCATTCAACTGCTGCGCGAGGCGGGAGCGCGCTCGATTGTCACTGCGGGCACGGACGAGAAATGCCAGCAATGCCTGAAATTCGGCGCGGACGTGGTGATTAACTACCGCAAGGGGCCGTTTGCTCCGCAGGTTAAGGCTGCGACGAACGGACGCGGCGCCGACGTCATCCTCGACAGCATCGGCGCCGCCTATCTGGCGGAAAATATCGAGGCGCTTGCCCAGGGTGGACGCCTCGTTCTGATCGGGCTGATGAAGGGAGCACGGGCGGAGATCGATTTGGCGGCCGTTCTGCGCCGCCATCTGAAGATTTTCGGATCGACCCTGCGAAGCCGCCCGGCGGCGGAAAAGGCGGAAATCGTCCGCGACTTTCTCGGCCGCTTTGGGACGGCTTTGGAGGCGGGCAGGCTGCGACCGCCAATCTACAAGAGCCTGCCGGCAAGCCAGGTTGCCGATGCCCATCGCATGATGCAGGCATCCGAGCACTTCGGGAAAATCGTTTTGCGCTTCGGCTAGGCGCAATTCCTTGACATTGGAATTCAGTCCGCGACGTCCGTGGAGCCTGATTCTTTGCCGCGCTCCGCGATGATATCGTAGTGCTGCCCGCCCGCACTGATGCGACTTTCCGAACTCGACTACGATTTGCCCGAGGAGCTTATCGCGCAGCATCCGCTCGAAGCGCGCGAGCAGGCGCGGATGCTGGTCGTCGATCGAAAGGCGAAGTCATTTGAACATTCCCGCTTCTACAAGCTCGGCGATCATCTGCGGGAGGGCGATCTTCTGGTTCTGAATGAAACGCGCGTGATGCCGGCGCGCGTGTACGCGCGCAAAGACACCGGCGGGCGCGTCGAGCTGCTTTTCGTTAGAGCGGTCGAAAATCCGCCGGGAGCGTGGATGGCCCTGATGCGATCGCATCGCGGGGTCAAGGAAGGTACTCGCCTGATTCTCGACAGCGGGCACGCGCTCAAGATCGCGGGGTTCGCGCGGCAGGGACGTCCGCTGCTGGTGAGCGAAGAGGGCGTGGAAATCGGCGAGATTCTCCATGCGTCGGGTCTGCTCGCGCTGCCGCATTACATCAAGCGCGACGTCGGCGCCGAGGACCTCGCGGACTATCAGACCGTCTATGCGCGCAATCCGGGAGCAATCGCGGCGCCAACCGCCGGGCTCCATTTCACTGATTCGCTGCTCGCCGATCTGGCCGCAAAGGGCATCCGCGCCACCCGCGTAACGCTGCACATCGGCCCCGGCACATTTGCGCCGGTGCGCACCGCGGAAATTGAACATCACACGATGGAAGCGGAGTGGTTCACGATTCCGGAAGGCGCCCGAGCCGCGATCGATCATGCCCGGCGCACGGGCGGGCGTGTGGTCGCGGTGGGCACGTCCAGCGTGCGAGCGCTCGAGTCGTGGGCGATCACCGCAGACCCGGAAGGCTTCACCGGCCTGTTCATCTTCCCCGGGTTTCGCTTCAAGATGGTGAACGCGATGATCACCAACTTTCACATGCCGCGCACGACAGTGCTTGCGATGGTGATGGCGTTTGCCGGGCGCGACTTGATCCTCAACGCGTACCGCGAGGCGGTGCGCCGGCGCTATCGATTCCTCAGCTACGGGGATGCGATGCTGATTGTCTGATGAAGGCGCCGATCGAATTTTCCGTAACCGCAACCGAGGGTTCCGCGCGCACGGGCATTATCCGCACCGCCCACGGCGAGGTCTCGACTCCGGCGTTCATGCCGGTCGGCACGCGGGCGGCGGTCAAAGCGATGTCGCCGGACGAGCTTTGGGAAATCGGGTACCGCCTGGTGCTCGCCAACGCCTATCATCTGCTGGTCCGCCCCGGGCCGGAACTGGTGCGGGAGATGGGCGGGGTGGGCCGCTTTATGGCATTTCCCGGCGCGACGCTGACCGACTCCGGCGGATTTCAGGCGATGAGCCTGGCGAAGATCAATTCGATTTCCGAGGACGGTATCCGCTTCCGATCGCATCTCGATGGCGCCCCGGTGATTCTCACGCCGGAAAGCGCGATCCAGGTTCAGGAGGCGCTCGGCTCGGACATCATGATGGTGCTGGATGAGTGCACGCCGTATCCAGCCGAGCGCGACGACGTCCGCAAGTCGCTGGAACTGACGGCGCGATGGGCGCAGCGGGGGCTTCGCGCCCGTTCGAGCGAGACCCAGGCGCTGTTCGGAATCGTGCAGGGCGGAATTTTCGGTGATTTGCGCCGCACGAGCGCGGGCCAGATCACCTCGATGCCCTTTGACGGCTTTGCCGCAGGCGGACTCTCGGTTGGCGAACCCAAGGAGGCGATGCTCGAGATGGCGGCGCTGACGGCCTCGATGCTGCCGGGCGAGAGCCCGCGATACCTGATGGGCGTCGGGACGCCGGCGGACCTGATAGCGGCGGTCGGGATGGGTTTCGACATGTTCGATTGCGTGATGCCCACGCGCAACGCCCGCAACGGGATGGCATTTACCAGCGCGGGGCGGGTCTCGATCAAGCGGGCGGCGTATCAGCGCGACGCGGGGCCGCTGGATGAAAAATGCGGATGCCGTCCGTGCCGGCGGTTCTCACGCGCGTATTTGCGTCATCTGTATTTGTCGGGCGAGATACTCGCGGCGCGGGCGCTTACGGAGCATAATTTGTTCTTCTACGCGCGCTTGATGCGTGAGGCCCAAGCTGCTATCGCATCTCGAACTTTCCGCGCGTATGCAAATTCAGTGACCGCGGCGTTTCAGGACGGCGATGCGGCCGAGTAGCGGGGAGGTCTGGAAAGCGGGCCTGCAACCGTGCAGAATTTCGCTCTTCAGGGTTCCCGAAAAAGGGAATGCTGCAGCAGTCATTCAGCTCTCTCCTGCGGGGGAGATTGCAGAGAGGGAAGCGGGCTCGAGAAATCGCTTTTTGCGAGCCTGCCTTGATAACGATCGATGCTCTTCGAAGGAATAGCCTGGGCGCAGGCGGCGGCCGGCAGCGCACAAGGTTCAGAAGCGTCCACGCTGATTCAAATGGCGCCGATAGTCGGCGTTATCGCCATCTTCTACTTCCTGCTTATCCGGCCTCAGACCCAGAAAGCCAAGGAACACGCGAAGATGCTGAAGGACCTCAAGCGCAACGACGAGGTCGTGACGACCGGCGGAATCGTGGGCCGTATAACCGAGCTGGGAGAGAAGATCGTGACGCTTGAAATCGCGCCCAACGTGCGGGTGCGCGTCGAGCGCCCGCAGATTGCGTCGCTTTCGACTTACGGCAAAACGCCATCCAAGAAGGACAAGGAATAGGGCAGGGCGAGCCGCGCTCGGCCATTCGATCTGAAGTGGAAACACAATCATTCGCTCCAATCCTGATTCTGCTCGCACTCGCGGTGGCGTTTCTCTACCTGCACTTCACAGGCGGCAGCGGCCGCACCCGGATCTACCTCGCCGCAATTCTCGTCATCGCCGCTGTGGTCATCCTGCTGCCCAGTTTTAACCTCGACCTGCCGGACTGGATGGGATCGCTGATCGGCGCAACCAAAATTCAGCTTGGACTCGACCTTCAGGGTGGGACGCATCTGCTGATGGGGGTGAAGATCGACGAGGCCATCCGCACCCAGCTCGGCCGCCGCGCCGAGGACATCAAACGCGAGCTCAAGGAGAACAAGCTGGACTACGACGATGTCTCGCAGGATGCGTCCGGAAACATCATCGTGAAGCTCAAAAGCAGCGACGAACGATCGGCCTTTCTGGATTTGGCCTCGAAGTCGTTTCCGGACCTCGCCGTAACCGCGGCTTCCGGAACGGGCGGTCCCGCCTTCAGCCTCGGCTTCAAGCCGCGCGACCTTGCGCAGATGAAGGCGGACGTGATGGACAAGGCGCTCGATACGATTCGCAACCGTATCGACCAGCTCGGCGTGCGCGAGACCACGGTCGTGCGCGAAGGCGATAACGAAATCCTGGTGCAACTGCCCGGCATCCAGGATCCTCAGCGCGCCAAGGAACTGATTGGCAAGACGGCCGTCCTCGAGTTCAAGCTGATCGACGATTCGCACAGCGTGCAGGATGCGATCCAGAACGGACCGCCCCCGGGCGACGAAATTCTCTACGGACCGCCGGGCCGCGGCGGCCGTACGCCATATCTGGTCGAGTCGCCGGTGCTGATGAAGGGCGATGTGGTCACGGATGCGCGGGTGCGGCCGGGCGGAAGGCTCGAGGGCCCGTACGTATCCGTGGATCTCGATTCCCACGGCGCGGAGATCTTCGACGCGCTCACGGCGGCGAACGTTGGCCGGCGGCTCGCCATCGTCCTGGACGGCACGGTTTATTCCGATCCCGTCATCAAAGAGCGAATTCCGGGCGGACACGTCCAGATCACCGGGCGCTTTTCGATCGATGAAGCCCACGATCTCGCGATCGTGCTGCGATCGGGTTCGCTGCCGGCGCCCGTCGACTTCGAGGAAGAACGCACCGTGGGACCGTCGCTGGGGCGCGATTCGATTCGACAGGGCGAACTGTCCTTCGTCATCGGCGCGGTTGCGGTGCTGGTGTTCATGGCAGTGTACTACAACGGCGCCGGGCTGCTGGCGGACTTCGGCCTGACGCTGAATATCCTGCTTTTGCTGTGTGTGATGGCGGCGATGCAGGCGACGCTCACCCTTCCGGGCATCGCGGGAATCGTCCTGACCCTGGGAATGTCGGTGGATGCGAACGTGCTCGTGAACGAGCGCATGCGCGAGGAATTGAGGGCGGGAAAGACGCCGCGCGAGGCCGTGCGGATCGGATACGAGCGGGCATGGTCGGCAATCCGGGACTCGAATATCTCGACCTTCGTGGCCGGATTGATCCTGTTTCAATTCGGAACCGGACCGGTCAAAGGATTCGCGGTTACGCTGTGCGTGGGGGTTCTGACCGGCCTCTTTTCCTGCATCGTGGTGACCAGGGCGTGGTACGATTACCTGATTGCGGCGCGCAAGCTTAACACGATCAGCGTGTGAGGGCGGGGGCCGGGCGGAGCTATTCGTCATAAGTGCGCCGGGAGGGTAAACTTGACTTGGATCGGGTCGGCGCGTTAGAAATTCCCGTTCTAGCTCACAAAACGAGAAAAGCGTCTTTTGGACTGGAAGATGGCCGAAAAAGATGACGTTTTGCTGAATTCTCGTGAGGTCGCTTTTTTGCTCGATCTCAGTCCGGACACGGTCAACGAGTTTGCGCGCCGGAACATCATTCCGGCCTTTAAGAAGGGGCGGCAGTGGCGCTTTCGCAAGCGCGACATCGCGATGGTAAAGCGCCAACTTCGGGGGATTAACGCTGCCGCGTAGGGCGGTAATCGGCTCCCTGGCGGTACGGTACACGCGGGGGAGATGCGGTCTCACGCCGCCCGGATTTCCATTATCCATAAGGATTTCTTTCAATGGCTGAACCGCACGAGAGTCGCATCTATTCCGATCTCTCGCATTTTTACGATGCGGTCTTTGGCCGCGCGTTCGAGGACCACGAGCACGAGGTCATCGAGTCGCTCAACCTGCGCCCCGGCCAGCAGGTGCTGGAAGTCGGCGTGGGAACGGGAATGTCACTCGATGCGTTTCCGCCGTACGTTCATGTGGTGGGAATCGATCCGTCCGAAGCGATGCTCGCGCACGCTCGGGGCAAGATTCGCGACAACGGATGGAGCCATGTCGAGGTGCGCCAGGGCGACGCGCTGAGCCTGGATTTCCCCGACAACAGCTTCGACGACGTGGTTACATTTCACGTAATCACGGTCGTGCCCGATCCGCTCCGGATGATGAGCGAGATGGTGCGGGTGTGTAAGCCGGGCGGCCGGATTGTGATCGTCAATCACTTCGCCAGCCCGAACCCAATCCTGTATTTCCTCAACACCGTCGTTAATCCGATCACAAAGCTTCTGGGATGGACGACGCGGCTGCGCGCGCGCGACGTGCTGAGCGGATTCAATATCACCGTCGAGCGGCTCGAACCCGTCACGCGCTTTTCCATTCACACTCTCATAATCGCGCGCAAAAACGCCTGACACGCTGAGCGCGCGGGTTTCACCGAAACGGCGCGCGTTCCAAATCCGAGTCGGTCGGCGGTCCGCGGATTTGATCTCTTTGCCCTAGTCGGCTATTGGTCGCCGCGAGGCATCCGCAGCAGTGTCCGATTCGGAACGAGACGTTCGCGAAACGCAGGCCCAGGCCAACGATCGCAGTGTGGAGGAGATGGCCCGCACGCTGGCTGAGCGACTGCGCTCGATGCCAAACCGGCAGGAAATGACGGACTATGCCGTTTCGCTTCTGCGCGAGAGCAACGAGGACGCAGACCAGGCGGAACTGGCGCGCGACAGCAAGGCCAAAGCCCAGCGGGGCGATCCGTTCAATCCGATTGCATTCGGAATTCCGCTGTTCGTGATCGGCGCGGTGTTGATGGCCACCGGGATTCTTGCGGGTCCCGGCCTCGGGGTCATGGGAATCGCGGTGATTATGGTCTTGTACGGCATTGTGGTGTCGCTTTTCTCGCGCGGGGGTAAAGAGGGGAAAAGGACGGAAGAGGAAAGTTAGCAGCGATCACGCATGGAATCAGCCCTACTTCTTGCGGAGTCGTATTATAATTAGGTAGCCTTACGCCGGTCCGCAGTTTAAGTTTATGTGCCGCGCACTTGCGCGGATGCGGACGGCTAGAGTAGCAATTCAGTTTGTGGGGCAGGCGGCTGGGCCGCCCGGGAGTTGGGTTAGATGGCGAAGTTGGACTGGAACGAAGTCAAGCGCCAAATCACCGAATCTCAAGCCTGGCAATCGATTTTCCGCCACGGCTACGAAGACACGCCGCGCAACCGCATCCTGATGGTTTCCGGCAACGTCTGGTTGCATCTGCATCCCTCCAAGGTGCAGAAGCACGCGGTGCGGCTGCGCTTTACCTGGTGCATGGGAGGAATCACCTTCCTCTTGTTCCTGGTGACCGTTGTCACGGGAATCTACCTGATGTTCTATTACCGGCCGACCGCGGAGTATGCGTACGCGGACATGAAGTATCTGGAATTTGACATGCCGTTCGGGATGCTGATGCGCAACATGCATCGATGGGCCGCGCATGGCATGGTGATCGCCGTGTGGCTGCACATGTTCCGCGTCTTTATGACCGGTTCGTACAAACCGCCGCGCGAATTCAACTGGGTCGTGGGCGTTATTCTGCTGGTGCTTACGCTGCTCCTTTCATTTACCGGATACCTGCTGCCGTGGGACCAGCTTTCCATCTGGGCGGTCACGGTCGGATCGAACATGGCGCGAGCCACGCCGCTTTTGGGGCACGGCGGTCCGTTCCATGAGATGCTGGGCGTCAACCCCATCTACGACGCGCGCGCATTCCTGTTCGGCGGCGCCGAAATCGGTCCGCACACGCTGCTTCGCTTTTATATCCTTCACTGCATCTTTTTCCCGCTGCTCGCCAGCCTCTTTATGGCGGTGCATTTCTGGCGAATTCGGCGCGACGGGATGTCGGGACCTCTCTAAGAGAACGCGGTAGCGGCTATGGGTGAAGTTATTTCGTACCTGGCGCACATGGGTATCGTGCGCGTGCTTTCGGTACCTGTTTTGATGGCGTTGGCGATTTACTGGATGTGGAGGCTGGCTGCGCCCCCGCCGTGGGAGAATGACGGCAACCACGGCTGACGCGCGAGGACGATTACGCAACGGTTCGCCTTCGGTTTGGGCGAGGGATTGATCATGGCGAGCGAAGAAGGAAGCGGCTCTTCAAGGGCACCGATGATGATGGCGGCTGCGGCCGGCGGCGCCTCCGGCGCTGCCCGCGCCCCCAAAGGTCCGTCGGCGCCGGCCACGAAGCGTATCGAGGTGTCGATCAAAAAGGCCGGTCAGGGCGTCGAGGAGAAGCTGCACACCTGGCCGTTCCTGGTGCGCAATGAGTTCCTCGTCGCGTGCGCGGTAATCGTGCTGCTCGCGGTGTGGTCGCTGACCATCAATGCGCCGCTCGAAGAGCCGTCGAATCCGACTCGCACGCCCAATCCGTCGAAGGCTCCCTGGTACTTTCTCGGCCTTCAGGAGATGCTGGTTTTCTTCGACCCCTGGTATGCGGGAGTGGTCCTGCCGAGCTTCATCATCGTCGGCCTCATGCTCATCCCGTATATCGACATCAATCCCAAGGGGAACGGGTACTACACGTTTCGGGAGCGGATGTTTGAAATTCTGACGTTCTTCGTCGGATTTCACGTGTTGTGGGTGTCGTTCATCATCATCGGCACGTTCTTTCGGGGTCCGGGATGGAACTGGTTTTGGCCCGGGCAATACTGGGACCCGCACATGGTGGAAGCGCTGACCAACGTGGACCTTCCCTACATGTTCGGATTTCGCGATTACACCCTGTCCGCGCTGTTCGGGCTTTCGTTGATCGGCGGATATTTCGTGATTGGGATGGCGCTGTTCTATTGGTGGGTCTATCGGAGGCCCGCCAACGATCCATGGTCGGCATTTCCGGGCGGGGGTCCCGAGCTGCTGGAAAAATGGGGCCCGGTGCGCTTCGGGATTACCGGCTTTCTGCTGCTCGCGATGCTGGGGGTGTTCATCAAGATGGCGCTGCGTCACGCACTGAACATCAAGTACATCATGGTTACTCCGTGGATTAACATCTGACGCGTGACGAAGCCGAAGTGTGTTCATCCTGGGCAAAGTGCTGGAGGCGCTCGGATGCGCCGATGTGGGGTTCGCGCTCTACGTCGGAATTACGCAGCCGCATGGCATGGGCAACGAGTTCAAGCTGACCGGGATCGGAATTTTGGTGTTCCTGGCGGGCTACATTGTCGAGAATCTGTCGGGGAAGCGATCGTGATTCGGCCGCGCAGGCGGAGCTTGACCGACGGCTACCGAGGGCGGGGTAAAGGTTAGATGGCTGGCAGACCGGGACTTGATCCCACCGAAGAAGCGAAGTCCTACAGCGCGCTGTTCGTGCTGATGGTCGCGCTGCTGCTGGGTGCGGCGGTGTGGTCCATCTGGGACGACAACATCTCGCGCCGCCCGTGGAAGGAGTACCAGGTCGAATTCGACCGCCTTGCCTATAACAAGTACATGAAGGACGCGGCGCAAGAGCAAAAGGTGCTCGACGCCGACCCCGAATATCAAAAGGCCACGAAAGAACTCGCCCAGGCGAAGGCCGAACTCGACTCCGGCGCCACCGCGAAGAAGCTCGACGATCTTCGCGCGCAATTGAAAACCATGAAGGAAACCGCCGATGACAAGGAGCAGGCGGTTCGCTTTACCAAGTCGTTCCTGACCGAACGATGGTACGACTACAATCACGCTATCCAGGAGAAACAGGATCCGTCGAAGTACATGGCGGAGATCAACCAGCTCAACGCGGAACTCGCTGTCGAGCAGAAGATCTCCGATGCGTCCAAGGCGCAGGTCCAGGGTCTTAAGGACCAGATCGACGCTATCAATTCCAAGGTCTTCGATCTGACCCAGAAGCTCATCCAGATCACTAAGAAGCGCGACGACGACATCGACAAGGCCAACATGTACATGATCCCCGTTTCTCTGGGCGGTCACGTGCTGTTCCGCTATCCGAAAATTCCGAAGATCCAGCAGACCGCGATCGACGACTTCGATCGCAACGCCTTCGACGAGGCGGTCGCACGCGTGGACCGCTGCCAGTCGTGCCATATGGGAATCGACAAGCACGGCTTCGAGGATGCGCCGCAGCCTTTTCGCACCCATTCGAACTACGAAGCGATCATCGGCAACCATCCTTCCGACAAGCTCGGCTGCACTCCCTGTCACGAAGGGCAGGGGCCCGCGGTCAATTCGGTCGCGATGGCGCATGGCGACGTCGAGCACTGGGAGCATCCGCTGCTCCGGGGGGCGGAGCAGCAGTCGCGCTGCATCAAGTGCCATATCGATGTCGGGTCGCTGCGCAACAAGGACGGCGAGCAGATCGCCGCAAACTGGGTCGAGGGCGAGCGGCTCTTCGAGCAGATGGGATGTCACGGATGCCATCTGGTGACGGGCTACGAAGACATGCCCAAGATTGGCCCGTATCTGAAACTGGCCAGCGCCAAGCTTGATCCGTCATGGACGGTGCGCTGGATCACCGATCCGCACGAGTTTCGGCCGCATACCCGCATGCCGAACTTCATGTTTAACACCGCGGAGGCGACCAGGATTGCCGCCTACCTGTTCTCGAGTTCGAGCAAGCAGTCGCAGGAATGGCTGAAGAGCCATCCCGCTCCTCCCACCCTTGAACAGGACATCAAATCCCCGGGCCTCATCGAGGAAGGCAAGGGTCTGTTCGAGTCGGTGGGATGCAAGGGCTGCCACGCGATCGATCCCGATCAATATGGCACGCCGGTGGGCGACTACGCGCATTTCATCCCGACCGCGACGCGCACCACCAAGGACTTCGCCCCCAACCTGAGCCGAATCGCCGAGAAGACCAGCGCGAGCTGGGTTTACCTGTGGCTGAAGAACCCGCGGGACTTCTCGCCGCACACGGCGATGCCTTCGCTCAGGCTGTCGGACCATGAGGCGGAGGCGCTGACCGCCTTCCTGATGACTCACGGTCAAAAGAAGGAAGACCCCGGAGTCGAACAGGCGCTGCACGATCCCGTGAATATCAGCCAGGGCGAGTCGCTGGTGCGGAAGTACGGATGCTTCGGGTGCCACGAAATCGAGGGCATGGACAAGGAGTCGAGAATCGGCGTCGAGCTGACCGCGTTTGGCTCCAAGCATCTCGATGAGCTGTTTTTCGGCAACCGCGAGGACATTCCGGAGACCTGGAACGACTGGACCTTCCACAAGCTGCAGGATCCGCGCATCTATGCGACCAAGGATGTCGAGCAGTTGATGCCGAACTTCGATTTCCAGGACGCGGACATCAAAAATCTCCGCGTGTTCCTGGCGAGCCTGACCGACGGGAAGGTTCTGGAGAGATACCGGGCGCCGGGAACCGAGAAGCAGGAAGAAATCGTCTCCGGGCGCAGGATGGTCAACTACTACAACTGCGTCGGATGCCACATCGTGGAAAACCGCGGCGGTTACATCCGCCGCTTCTATGCGGAAGATGATATCAATTTCGCGCCGCCGATTCTGAACGGCGAAGGATTGAAGGTGCAGCCCGACTGGCTGTTCACCTTCCTGCAGGGGCCGACTCCGATTCGTCCGTGGCTGAAAGTGCGGATGCCCACGTTCCATTTCAGCAACAAGGATGACGACACCCTGGTGAACTACTTCACGTCGCTCTCGGACGTTCAAGTTCCCTACGAGTTCCTGAATACCAATCTGATCGCCGTGCCGACCCTGGAAGCCGGCGCCAAGCTGATGTCGAAGGATTACTTCAACTGCTTTAGCTGCCATCAGCAGGGCGACAAAAAGCCGGAAGGCCCGCCGTCGGGATGGGCGCCCGATCTTGCGCTGGCGCACAGCCGGCTCAACCCGGAATGGATTCCGATCTGGCTGAAGAATCCGCAGGCGGTGCAGCCGGGAACCAAGATGCCGTCGTTCTATCCCGGCGGTCCCGACGACATCCTGGGCGGCAACGAGGAGCAACAGATCAAAGCGATACGCGACTATATCTTCTGGTTCGGAACTCACCCCGGGCAGGCGCTGCCATCGGCCACGCCGGTCAAGGTGACAAGAAAATAGAGACGCAACGCAATATACGCTTGGACTTTCAGGAGGCACTCAAATGAAGAGGTTTGCGGTTTTGACCGCGGGATGCGCGGCCATCGCCATCGGACTTGGCATTGCGGCTTTTCAGGCCGCGGCCGACAATGGCGGCACGATCAGCGGTACCGTCAAGTACGACGGCACGGCGCCGGCGCCCAAAAAGGTCGAGGTCACCAAGGACAAGGAAGTGTGCGGGTTGAAGCCCCACTTCGACGAGGACCTGGTGGTCAGCAGCGGCGGCGGAATCGCCAATGCGGTGGTCGTGCTGAAGGATGCCAAGGGCACCGCGAAGCCCGAGGAAGTGAAATTCGATCAGAAGGGATGCGACTACACGCCGCACGTGCTGGCGTTTCCCGCCGGATCGACCGTCGACATCATGAACGACGACGGCATCCTGCATAACATCCACACCTACTCGAAGGTGAATCCTCCCTTCAACATGGCGCAGCCCAAGTTCAAGAAGGAGATCAAGCAGACGATCGCCAAGCCCGAGGTCATCAAGGTGAGCTGCGATGCGCACGGGTGGATGCATGGATGGTGGTATGTGACCGACACGCCGTACTTCGCGGTGACCGATGAGAACGGCAACTTCACCATCAAGGATGTTCCGCCGGGCAACTACACGATCGAAGTGTGGCAGGAAAAGCTCGGCACCCAGGATCAGAAGGTTGACGTGAAGTCGGGCGCGACCGCGACCGCGAACTTCGCGATGAAGCCGAAGAGCTGAGGCCGAAGTTCAGGGATCACGCGGATTACGGAAACTCGCCGCGCACGCAATGCGCGGCGAGTTTTTTTGCGCCCCGAAATCGGCGACGAAAGCGAATTTCTGATAAAGATCGATCCATGGCGATTCTCAAGCGACTCGATCATCTCGATGTGGCTACGGCGGACCTCGCCGATGCCGCCGCGGTTTACGAGAAGAATTTCGGCTTCAAGGTGACCCGTTCAGCGGATGGAAAAACCGCTTCCATGAAAATCGGCGACTCGGAAATCCGCCTTGCCGCCGACGATGCCGCCGCGCGCGCCATTGCCGGAGCCGGGGAGGGGATGTTCGGACTGTGGCTTGAGGCTGACGATGTTGAGAAGGTGGCGGCGGCGCTCGGCAGATCGGGCATCGAGCCCGCACCCATCCGAAAGGAGCAGGGCCGCCGTATTCTCGCAGTCGATCCGAAGAGTGCCAACCAGGTGCCTCTTTTCATCTTCGACCGCAAGGCTTGAGCCCGCGCCGAGAAGCTCAGGCGCGGTTCATGCGGGTTCAAACTTCGCGAGCTTCACGCCCGGCTCGTGATCGACGAACACCACCCGCACCGGCATCCCGATTCGGATGTCCTCATTTTTGACGCCGACAAGGTTCGTGATCAGAATCAGGTCGGGGTCCTCATCGAGCTGGACCTGCGCGACGTTGTAGGGCACCCGGCCTGCCGCGGCGGGATGAACCGGATGGGTGATGATCGTGTAGGAATAGACTGTGCCCCGGCCGCTGACCTTGATCCATTCGCTTTCCATCGAATTGCACACTGGGCACATCGGCTGAGGCAGCCAGCGGAATTTCCCGCACCGCGCGCAGCGTTGCATCATCAGTTCTCCGCGGTTGCATCCCCGCCAGAACTCTTCCGCGCCGAATTCCGGAACCGGAGCCGGAAAATTGGAAGTTGCAGCCATGAGCATTTCTCCCGCGCTCAGCTAGCGATGCAGGATCATCGCGGTCGTCGGCACGGCGTTGCCGGAGGTGACCAGGGCAATTTCCGCATCCTCGACCTGATTGATTGCCTGTCCGCGCAGTTGGCGCACCGCCTCGACGATATTTTGCATCCCGTGGATGTAACCCTCTGAGAGATTTCCGCCGCTGGTGTTGAGCGGCAGCGATCCATTCGGCCACAAGAGCTTGCCGTCCGATACGAACGGTCCTCCTTCGCCGCGCTCGCAGAAGCCCAGCTCCTCGAACGCCATCAGGACCAGCGGAGTGAAATGGTCATAGAGGAAGCAGGCGTCGATGTCCTTGTGGGCAATTCCGGCGCGGGCGAACAGATCCTTGGCCGCCACCGATGTTTCCGAGCGAGGCTGTTCGAGAAACTTAACCACCGATTGCGTCTGGCGGTCGGTCGCGCCGAAGGCTCCCGCCATGATGTAAACGGGTTTCTGTTTCAGATCTCGCGCGCGCTCCGCGCTCGTGATTATCACCGCCGCGCCGCCGTCAGTTTCGAGGCAGCAGTCGTGCAGCCGCAGAGGGTCGGCGATCATCCGCGATTGTTGATGGTCTTGGATGGTAAGCGGGCGTCCGCGCATGACGGCGTTGGGATTGGTCTGGGCGTGCGCGCGGCACGCGACCGCGATAGCGCCGAAGTGTTCGCTCCTGGTGCCGTACAGATGCATATGGCGGCGGGCGCTGAGCGCTACCGATTGCGCCGGGCTGAACAGCCCGAAGGGTTCCATGTAGGCGCGCGGACCGGCTGCGCCTTCGCGCACCATAGCGCGGCCGAAACGCTGCGTTCCGCGGCCCGACCGCTCATTCATCGCGCGAAACGCCACCACGCAATCAGCCATCCCGGTCGCCACAGCCATCGCGCCCAGCAGCACCGAGCCTACGGGACCACCGCCGCCGCCCCACGGCGCCTCCGCGAAGAATCGCAGGGCGGTGATGCCCAGGTTCGCCGCGAGAAGCACGTGGTCGTTGTTGTCCATCGTGAATTTCGCGATACCGTCGATGTCTGATGGTTTGAGTCCCGCGTCGCTGATGGCATTGCGAATTGCCTCGACCGCGAGACTCATCTCGCTGCGGCCGGAGTCTTTCGAATATTCCGTGTGGCCGACTCCGACGATTGCGGCCTTGTCCTTCATCGTTTCCATCCAGAATGCCCCCGCGCAGGGAAAAGCATCGTGCATTCTCGCTTTAACTCGCCGCTTCGGCCGGGTGCAAACTCAAACTGCGGCTTTGCGGGATATTCAGTCCTGTTCGACGATGACGCTGCCGGACGGGTCGATGCGCACCTCAGGTGCGGGGGCGAGATTACACGACGCGCCGCTGATGCATCGGCGGGTGCGGAGGTCGAAGCGGTAGCCGTGCCACGGGCACTCGATGATACCGCCTTCGGCGCGCGCATCTTCGAGGGGACCGAGCAGATGCGGGCATACGGTGGAGTAGGCGATCAGCCTGCCATCGAGGTCCATCACTTTGAAGTGCGAGCCGTTCAACTCGACATCGAGCGGCAGGCGCCGGCGGACGTCGGCGATGTGGCCGAGCACGATCCTGCCCGGCGTCGCGTGCGAGGAGGTGGCGCGAACGCGGTCCAGCGCGTGTTGCCGCGTGGTCATCATCCGCACGTCTTCGTCATACAGGCGCGCGTAGAGGGTCCGGTAATGTTCGGCAAGCCGCGCGCTTGAGTCCTTTTTCGCATCGGGCACGAAGAAATCGACGACAACCAGAGTGGTTCGTTCGGCGAGCGAAAAAGCGTGCGTCCAGATCTCGGTGCCGGCGCCCGGGCCTTCGACCGTGGTCGTGATCCATCGCCGGCAATCGCGGTCGAGTTTGAGTTCGATCACGAAGGAACGAGGCTCGTCGTAAGGATTGCCCCAGAGTCGAGCGCGAAACCCCCACGCGCCCGCATCGATCGGCGCGATGCGCGAGAAAGTCGACCGATGCAGGTAGGGCAGATGCTCCCAATCGACCGCGTTTTCATACATCCGTTCGAGGCTGACGGGCAGCTCGCGGCGGTAAGTTCCGATGTGCGGAACCCGGGGATTCACGGGGACTACACTTCCTCGACGAACATGTCGCGCACGGCATCTTCAAGCTGGCGAGTAAGGGGTGCGCGATCCTTGCTGTTGAGGTTCGAGGTTGGAATCGGCCGGCCGATCGTCATCCGCATCCTTCCGCCTGGAACGACAACCTTTGCCAGGCGGGGAAAGAACGCCCCGGAGCCGCTTATTGCCATCGGCACGGCCGGGAGCTTGGTCAGAGCCGCCAGCCATGCGGCGCCGTCTTCGAACTCATGAACGCGGTTGTCGCTGAAGCGATGCCCCTCGGCGAAGACACACAGGTTGTAGCCCATTCGCGCGATCTCGACCGCTTTGCGAATCTCCCTTCCGCCGCCCTGGCGGTCGATGATCACGTGGCCGCCATGCTTCATCGCGTAGCCGACCAGGGGAATTTTGAGCAGCTCCTTCTTGGCGACAAATCGAATTGGTCCGGGCATATAGGCGGCGACCGCGAAGATGTCGAAGAAGCTCTGATGGTTGCAGACGAGGATATAAGAGCCGATGCCGCGAAGATTCTCGAGTCCCACGATATCGACCTTGACGCCGCAGATATTGATGAGCGCGCGGGCCCAAATCGTGCTGAGGAAAGTCACCGCGCCCAGCTGCCCCATCCGCGCGCAGATCGCCGTCGGAACGGCGAGAACCGCCGTCACCAGTACGCAGATGAGAGTCGCGATCGCGCCCCACACGGTTTTGAGAAGACGCGCGGGCGAGGCTGACGCGAGCGAAGCGGTTTCGACCTGGTTCGACATTGGCCTCGCATTATAGCGGCCCGCGTTGAACGCGGCACGCGCTCAGCCGATCGGGCGTGATAAGCGGCGGCGGGAACTTCACGTTGACTTCCTCTAATGTGACTGATACTTGAAATTTAGATGGACCGATGGGCGGGCAGGCGTGCCCGGCGCGGTCATGTCGAGGGGACGCGATGGAAGGACACATCACCGGCTTCCAGCAATTCGTAAGCATCCTGATTCAGCCCGACAATATTCCGATTATCGGGATGATGATTCTGGTGCTGTTTTTCACTTACGTCGCCCTCAAGCAAGCGCGGCGCAACGACCAGCTAATCGAGCACGGCCAGCGCGACAAGATTATCGAAGAAATGCGCCGATAAGCCGGCCTTCCAGCCCCTGGCGCTCGAAAGGTAGTTCGAATGCCATACACGATCATCGCGGAAAACTGCACCGGATGCAGCGCCTGTGAAAAGCGGTGTCCCACCGGCGCGATCTCGGGCATTTCCAAAAAAGTCTATTTCATCGAACCGAGCCACTGCATCGATTGTGGCGCCTGCGGCGTGATTTGTCCCGACGAGGCGATTCTCAACAACAAGAACGTCCTAACCCATGTGCTGAAGCGCGCCGAGCGTCCCATCGCCGTGGTCCATCCGGACAACTGCAACGGATGCGGCGTTTGCGTCGATGTGTGCCCGTTCGAGTGCATCTCGCCTTCGCCCGAAAACAACGCGGTGTACCTGGGGCGTGTGCACGTCAACGAAAAGACCTGCGTGGGATGCCTGCTCTGCGAAGAGGTTTGCGGATGGGACGGAATCTACATCATGCCGTCCGGCCGGAAAGAGGACTTTCTCAATTCGCTCGGTTATTCCAGCGCGGCCGAAGATGCCGCCTGATTTCGGCCAGGCGCGGCCGAATTTCGACAGGAATGGAGCCGGCCCGCGGGCCGGCTCTCTTGTTTCGAGCGGCGGTCCTGGCGGCAGTCTGGCTTGTCATCGCGGTCCTCGCGCCTGCCGGCTATGGCGCCGAACACCTTGATACTCCCGGCCCCTCCGAGACCGCAGAGGAGGCCTGCGCGTCGATTCGCACGGCGCTGAACGATCTGGCCAAGGCGGAGCGCGCCGAGGCATTCGCCCTGAGTCTCGCGTCAACGCCCGGAAGTTCGACGACGATAATCGAGGCGCGGCTTGCGACCGTGCTGGATCGAACGCGGCGGCTGCGCAACGTGCTTCGCCAGGTGCGAGACAAGTCCTCTCCGCGAGATTCGCGGGTCGAGCAGTGTACGAAGATGGGCTATCACGCCCTGGTGGAAGCGGAGAAGCTGACCACCAATGTGGAAGAACTTCTGCGCAGCCGCGAGAGCGGGGAGGCTTCGCTGCCGGAAGGACCGGTCAGGTTAGACGCGGGGCCTGCGCCCGCTGAGCAACCTTAATCCTGCGCGCCGCGGTCCGCGGCTTGAGCAGCGCCGCCATCGCGAGCAGGATCAGCAGGAACTGGGCTCCGACCGATTCCATCGTGGGGAACAGGCCGATCGCCGGGATCTGCGGGATGTGATCGATAAAAGTCGCGGGCAGCACGTTCGCTTCCTGCCAGCTTCCTACGCCCTGACCGACGAAGATCACCGCGAGTGCGTACAGCAGGATCGACGTCATCGAAAAGAACGTGCCGAGCGGAATTCGGTAGGCGGCGCGCGTGAGAATCCAGAACACGATACCGAGCGCGATGCTCGCGGCGACCAGGCCGGCGAAGATCGCGTGCCGCTCCGCCACTTCCGTGGCTCCGGCGGTCAGGCCCTGGAAAAAGACGATGGTTTCGCCGCCTTCGCGAATTACAGCCATGAACGCCGTGATGCCCAGCGCCATCGCAGGCACGGCGCTGCGTTCCGCGCCATGCACTTTCTCGGTGATGAATCTGCTCCAGCGGTCGGACTGGCTCTTCGAGGTAAGCCACGAGCTGACGTAAAAGAGGGTTGCCGCCGCGAGAAACTGGAACGTTCCCTCCAGCGTGTCGCTCGCGTCGTCGCCGATCAGATGATTGACCGCCCACGCGAGCAGGATGCTGGCGACGACCGCCGCGAGCGCGCCGAGATAGACATCGTTGGAGCGATCGCGCCCGCCGATATTTCGTGCGCCCGCCGCGAGTGCGATTATCACCAGCAGCGCCTCGAGTCCTTCGCGCAGCAGGATGCCGAAAGAGTAGAGGAAGTAGGGGGCAGCAGCGTGGCTCATAATTTTGAGAATGATTCTCAATTGCGAGAGTAGTTGCATCCGAGCCCCTTGTCAATCCGCATCCGCCTCCTCTTCGAACCTGCAACCGTAAGGAGCCCGCCTTGCGGCCTTTTGCCGCCCGGAGTATTTTCCCATCTGAAGCGAGGCCGCCTTGGAGCGAACCCCCGCTTCATCCGTTTTTATGGGGATGCGAATCGGCGCCCACGGGTCTGGTGAGGGTTGATGCGCTGCATCTATTGTCACGAACGGGCAGGTCTGATTCGCAAGGTGTGCGATTCGTGCGGCAAGGTCATTGCGGTCGTTGAGCACGCCGGCGGGGACGTCGGGATGGCAGGCCTGGTGGACCTGTTCATGGCCGAGGGACTTACCCGCGAGCGGGTTGACGTCGTCCTCGATGCGCAGATTGACGGGCAGCCGACCTTGCGCGATCGGCTCACGGCCAACATGGCCAATGCCCTGATGCGCGGTCTGGGGATGCCCGGGCGGCAATCGCCCGAGGACGTGAAGAAGGTGCGCGAGGCGATGAAAAGCGGCGGGGCGGGAACCTGGGTAAAAGGCGAAACGCCGCCAGGATGGGCCCGCTGAAAATTGCGCGGCAAGAGCGCCGGCCTATGGAAAAGGATCGCAGCGACTTCGCCGTGATGAATCGGATGATCGATCATATCCGGCTGCTCATCGCGGTGGATGACGAGACGATTCCGGTCAAGAAAAAGCTCGAGACCCAGGCGATCCTGAAAGAGTTCCAGGCGCTGCTTGCCGATCCGCCCGAAATGCAGGAGCGCCGACGCATCAAAGGCTACTATGAAATCCTGTGCCGCGAGCTCGCCGACGAGGCCGACGTCGCGGCACTGCTGAGCTCTCTCAGGAATTACATTCCCTTCATCTAGCTTCGGAGAGTGGAGAAATTCGGATGGCGATAAGCACGGTAGGAGTTGTGGGCGCGGGCCAGATGGGCTCCGGTATCGCCCAGGTGACGGCGCAGGCGGGTCTGAAAGTGCTGATGAGCGATATCTCCGATGAGATGTGCAAGCACGGGCTCGAATCGATCGGCCGCAATCTCGACCGGATGGTTCAGCGCGGACGCTTCAAGCCCGAGGAGCGCGACCGCATCGTGTCACGGATCGAAACCACCACGGCTCTCGAGGATCTCGGGCGCGCCGACTTCGTCATCGAAGCCGTGGTCGAGAACGAAGACGCGAAGATCGCGCTGCTCCAGAAGCTCGACAAGATCTGTCCGCCGGAAGTGATCTTCGCCTCCAACACTTCGTCGATCTCGATCACCCGGATGGGCGCGCGCACCTCGCGCGCGGATCGCGTGATCGGGATGCACTTCATGAACCCGGTGCCGGCGATGCGGCTGGTGGAGATCATCCGGGGGCTTGCCACTTCCGATGACACCTATGTGGCGACCCGGGCGCTGGCCGAGCGGGTCGGCAAGACCACGATGACCGCGCAGGACTTTCCCGGATTTATCGTCAATCGCGTCCTGCTCCCGATGATCAATGAAGCCATCTACACCCTCTACGAGGGCGTGGGAGGCGTGACCGATATCGATACCGCGATGAAGCTCGGCACGAATCAACCGATGGGTCCGCTGGAGTTGGCGGATCTGATCGGACTCGACACCTGCCTGGCGATAATGGAAGTGATGCAGCGTGTGCTGGGCGACGACAAATATCGCCCCTGCCCGCTGCTCAAGAAATACGTCGATGCGGGATATCTCGGCCGCAAGGTCGGCCGCGGGTTTTACAAGTACGATGCGCAGGGGAATCCGATCCCGCCGACCGGCTAGAGCCGGGGCGGCCACAGGCGCGGACGCGCCGCGGGAGGTGAGCGTATGGCGGTCAAGGCTTTCATCCTTATCGATACGTCGCCCGGCAAGGCTCGCGAGGTCGCTGCCAAAATCAGACAGGTGCAGGGAGTCTCGGTTGCGCATGCGGTGACCGGCCCCCACGACATCATCGCGATTGCTGAAGCCGCCGACGTCACCGCGCTCGGCGAGCTCGTGGTGCAGAAGATTCAGAGCGTGAGCGGAGTGAACCGAAGCTTGACCTCGATAGTCGCCGACTAGCGGCGAAACTTCATTTGTTCAGGAAGTCTGTGCGGCATGGCTGAACTACCCGTAGTCAAAAGGCTTAAGAAGGAACTCGAAGTCCTCAAGCGCGAGCTGACGGTCGATCTTCCCAAGGAACTCGAACGCGCGCGCGCACACGGGGATCTTTCCGAGAACGCCGAATGGGCGATGGCGAAGCAGCGCCAGGAATTCCTGCGCGCTCGCGTCTCCAACATGGAGGCGCGCATCGCCGAGCTTACCACCATCAATCTCGAGTCCATCCCGCGCGATACGGTCGGACTCGGCAGCCGCGTCCAGCTCGAAGACCTCGACGAGGGCGGGACGGTCGAGTACGAAATCGTCGTGCCGGAGGAAGTGGACGGCGGGCAGAACAAGATCTCGCTGTCGTCGCCGCTCGGGCGCGCGCTGATCGGCAAGGCCGAGCAGGACGACATCGAGGTGGTGACGCCCAAGGGCAAGCGTTCCTACCTGGTGAAGAAGCTCGTCACGATTCACGCGCTGCTCGCCCAGGAAAGCGCCAATGGCCAGGCTTGAAGACCCCGGGCCGCCCGCGCCGCGAGCCTGCCGCAAGGGCCTTCTCCCACGGGAGAAGCAGGCGGCCGGGAGTGTCCCGTTCCAGCCGCAGGCTTTCCCGCCGCGACAATGGAATAGCGGCCGGCCTGACGCTCGAGCCGGCTAGAGTTCGAGCGGCCTCTTTCAACCGTCAACTCGAGGTCAATTGAGGTAAAGCTGAGGGTTTACTTCTCGGGCGCGGTGATGTCGACGGTACTGGTCTCGCCCGCCTTCACCTCTACATACTCGGCGTGCTCTCCGCCCCATACGGAATATTTCCCGGGCGGTACGGAGAAGCTGAACTTGCCGTCGGAGTCAGTCTGTGCCCGCGCCGTGATATTCCCGGTGTCCGAGTCGATCAGCGTGATCTCTCGCCCTGCGAGCACCGGACCCAGCCTGGTGGAGTCGTAATGCTTCACGCCGTGCACCACGCCGGTCACCGTGCCGGGCTGCGGCTGCAAAGCGCCGCATCCCCACATCAGCGCGGCGATGAGAAGGTATCGACCTCCGAAGCACTTCATCGCGGTCCCCTTTCATAGGGCTATGCCCGATACATCGCTTCTATCGCATCGCGATAGTGTTCCTGAACGACCTTGCGCCTGAGCTTGAGAGTCGGCGTGAGCTCGCCGTTCTCCTGGGAGAATGGATGCGCGATCAGCGTGAATGCGCTGATCGCTTCAACATCTGAAAGCGGTTTGTTGAATTCCCGCATCTTGGCCTGAAAGAGCTGCCTGAGCGCGGGAGACTGCACGATCTCGTCCGCGGGCTTTCCCTTGAGCGAGTTCTTTTCCAGGTGTTCCGCCAGATTTTCGAAGTTGGGCACCAGCAGGGCAGCCAGATGTTTGCGGCGGTCGCCGAGCACGCACGCCTGCGCGATGTGCGGATCGGCGGTAAGGCGGGTCTCCAGGTTGGCGGGCGAGATGTTCTTGCCACCCGAGAGCACGATGATTTCCTTCTTGCGGTCGGTAATCGTGATGTAACCGTCCGCATCGATCGACGCGATGTCGCCCGTGTGAAGCCATCCGTCGGAATCCAGCGCCTCGCGCGTGTCTTCGTCGCGGTTGTAGTAGCCCTTCATGATGTTGGGTCCGCGCAGCAGCAGCTCTCCATCGGGCGCGGTCCGCGCCTCGACGTGTTCGAGCGGAGGGCCGACGGTGCCGATCTTGATCCGTCCGGCGATGGGATTCACCGAGACTACCGGCGATGCCTCGGTCAGCCCGTATCCTTCCACGATCGGCACTTCGGCCGCGGCGAGAAAACGGAAGATATGTTTCGGCAGGGGAGCGCCGCCCGAGATCAGGCATCGGAGCCGCCCGCCGAACACGGCGCGAATTCGTTGAAACACCAGCGGTCGAAAAACCGCCATCGCCAGCGCCAGATGTGGCGGAAGCGGCTGCTGGCGATGCCGATAGGCGGTTGCGCGCTCTCCAGTCGCGAGCGCGGCCCGGAACAGTTTCTGCCGGAGAGGAGGACTCGACTCCACGGTTTTCATCACGCGGCTGTAGATCACTTCGAGCAGGCGCGGCACGGTGAGGACGATCGTCGGCTGAATCTCGAGCAGGTTCGAAGCGATCGACGCGAGCCCCTCGGCGTAGGCGATAGTCCCGCCCGCGATCATCACGGTGTAGTATCCGGCGGTTCGCTCGAACGAATGGGCGACCGGCAGAAAGGACAGCGTCATGTCCGATTCCCGAAGCGTCAGGGCTTTCTGCGAATCGGCGCAATTGGCAAGCAGGTTTCCATGCGTGAGCATCACGCCCTTGGAAGGCCCGGTGGTGCCGGAGGTGTAGATGAACGTCGCGACGTCCTCGCGCGATCCCTCGACGATCGCCGCGGGCGAGGCCTCGCTCGCGGTTGCGATTGTCACCACGGCGGGGCCGCCGTTGTTCGCAGGCTGCGGTGTCGCGTCGCGATGCATCGCGATGATGGTCTTCATCTCAGGCAGTGATGGCGCCAGCGCCAGCAGCCTTTTGACGTGATCCGCGCCGTTGGCGGCAACCACCTTTGCCCCGGAGTCCACGATGACGTGGCGGGTTTCCTCGGATCCACTGGTTGTGTAGAGCGGGACCACGATGGCGCCGAGTCCGAGAACCGCCTGGTCGACGATCACCCATTCGGGCGAGTTGTCGGAGAGAATCCCGACGCGATCGCCGGGGCTAACGCCCATCTTCCTGAGTCCCGCGCGCAACCGCCCGGCGGCTTCGGCTATTTCGCTCCACGAATGGTCGTGCCACGCCTTGTCGTACTTGTCCTTCAGGAACGTGCGAGAGCGGTACTTTTGCGCCTGATGTTCGAACGCCTGGGCGAGCGTTGTGAAGTTTTCGGACATGCCTGCCAATACCTCCCCGGCGACCGAGATACTTAGCTGAAAGGATGGCGGCCGCCAATCTTGAGGGCGATAAGGAAGGGTGCCTCCGTCATGAAGCTGGCCTCTTGGGCGATGGCTTGGGAGATTCGAGGGAGCGGAGCGATGACGACGCGACGAGCGCGAGAGGCTGTCAGGGCGAATGAGGAATAAATGTCCGTAAAATCGTGAGAATTTCGGCGGCGATTGATTTTTTGCTTAAGTTTTGGATGAATGACGTAGCGAAAATTTTTCATTTCACTAATCATGGGGCTGATGCACATAATCGCGCCGAATTCATACATACCCCGCCGCGGATCCTGCAGTATCTCCGCGGTGTGCAACGGTTTTAGGGGCAGGCAGAGCGCGTAACAGGCGCGCAGGGGGTTAGGGTCTCAGATGCTCGAACATTTGTGGTTCCCTCACGATATCTCCACCTTTGGGCCGCAGGTCGACTGGCTGTTCTTGTTGATCTTCTGGATCACCGTTATCACCTGGGCCGCGGTCATGATCGCGATGGTCGTCTTTCTCTTCCAATACCGCCATCGCCCCGGACGAAAAGCCGAATATATAGAAGGCAATTCCCGGCTCGAGATCTTTTGGACCACCGCAACGGCGGTCATCATGATCGCGCTGGCGACGCTGAGCAAATCGACCTGGGCCGAGATCAAGGAGAACGGTCCGCCGGGACAGGTCTTTTACAAAGTCACCGCCAAGCAGTTCAACTGGGAGATCACCTATCCGGACCCGGATGGCAATTTCGGACCCAAGGCGCTGACGGTCGAGAATGAAATGCACGTTCCGGTGAACAAAGTGGTGCGTTTCGACCTCACCTCGAAGGACGTGATCCACAGCTTCTTCGTTCCCAATATGCGCCTTAAGCAGGACGCGGTTCCGGGGCGCACGATTCACGTATGGTTCGAGGCCAAGGAGCCCGGCACCTATGAGATTCCGTGTGCCGAGTTGTGCGGCTTCGGCCATTCGGGAATGCAGGGCACTCTTACGGTTGAGTCCGAGGCCGACTTCCAGAAGTGGCTCAAGGACCAATACGCCAACCAATAACAAGGTTCAGACGCCGGACTTCACGGCGCGGGGGAGATAGCGTTAGATGAGCAGCACGGCAGCGGTTGCGGTTCACGGCGCCCACGGCGAGCATCACGAGCTCAGCTTCTGGCGCACTTACATCTTTTCCGAGGACCACAAGATGATCGGGCGCCAGTTCCTGTTCGTGGCGCTCTTCATGATGTCGATCGGCGGTCTGATGGCGATGCTGATGCGGCTGGATTTGGCGTGGCCGGACACGCAGTTCAGTTTCCTCAAGATCCTGCCGCAGTCGTTGCAGCAGGACAGCGCCATCACCGCCAACACCTACAACGCCGAGTTCACGATGCACGCCACGATCATGATCTTCTTCGTGGTGATGCCGATCCTGGTGGGATGCTTCGGCAACTTCCTGATTCCGCTGATGATCGGCGCGCGCGACATGGCCTTTCCCAAGCTGAACATGCTCTCGTTCTGGGTCAGCGCGGTCGCGGGCGTAATCATGATGTCGTCGTTCTGGGTGCCGGGCGGGCCGGCGGCGGCGGGATGGACTTCCTATGCGCCGCTGAGCGCGGTGCCGCTCTACACCGGTGTCGATTGGGGGCAAAACCTCTGGTGCATCAGCATCATCGTGCTTGGGGTGGGGTCGCTGATGGGTTCGATAAACTACATCACGACCATCATCAACATGCGCACGAAGGGGATGACCTTCTTTCGGCTGCCGCTGGTGATATGGTCGCTCTTCATCACGGCAATCCTGCTGTTGCTCGCGCTGCCGGTCCTTACCACCGCGCTTGCGCTGCTCTTGTTCGACCGGATGGCGGGGACGCACTTTTTCCTGCCCGCGGGCGGCGGCGAACCGCTCCTATGGCAGCATCTGTTCTGGTTCTTCGGGCATCCCGAGGTTTACATCATGATCCTGCCCGGGATGGGCATCGCGTCGGAGTTGATCGCGACGTTCTCGCGCAAGCCGATTTTCGGTTACCGGGCGATGGCTTATGCGATGGCGGCGATTGCGTTTCTGTCATGGATCGTCTGGGGCCATCACATGTTTCAGTCGGGGATGGATCCGGCGCTGGGGCAGGGCTTTATGCTGACGACGATGGTTATCGCGGTGCCGTCGGCAATTAAGACCTTCAACTGGCTCGGCACGCTGTATAAGGGCGATATTCACTATACATCAGCGATGCTTAATGCGCTGTCGTTCGTGGCGATGTTCGTAATCGGTGGATTGTCGGGCATTTTCATGGCCTGCACCCCGGTCGACATGTACATCCACGACACCTACTTCATCGTCGCTCACATCCACTATGTGCTGTTTGGCGGCAGTCTGTTCGCGGTCTTCGGGGGGATCGTTTACTGGTTTCCGAAGATGTTCGGACGTATGATGAATGAAACGCTAGCAAAGGTTCACTTCTGGATTACGTTCGTTGCGTTCAACTGCACATTCTTTCCGATGCACATCCTTGGGATGGGCGGTCACATGCGCCGCATCTACAATCCGACGCAGTATGACTTTCTGAAGCCGCTCGAACCGGTCAACATGTTCATCTCGATCAGTGCTTTTGTGCTCGGCGCTGCGCAGTTCCTTCTGCTGGCGAACATGATCTGGAGCTATTACAAGGGCGAGAAGGCCACCGAAAATCCGTGGCATGCGAATACGCTCGAATGGAGCGCGCCGTCGCCTCCGGGACACGGCAACTGGCCGGGACCGGTGCCCGTGGTTTATCGCGGTCCGTACGAGTACAGCTCGCCCGAGTCGGCGGAGGATTACCTGCCGCAATGGCAGCCCGTGGAGCACGCGACGGCGGCGGCCGATTGAGGGCAGGTTCGTAGTAAAGGATGGTTCAGAACCGGATTGCCGGCAGCGACAACGCCGCGCTCCATCGCTTCGCGATGTTCGCGGTGATTGCCACGTTCTGCCTGATTTTTGTTGGCGGGCTGGTCACCTCGACCGGATCGGCGCTTGCCGTTCCTGACTGGCCGCTCGCGTTCGGCAAGCTGATCCCGGCCTGGCAAGGCGGAATTCGCTTCGAATTCGGCCATCGCGTGGTCGCGGGCTTTGTCGTAATTGTCACGCTCATCCTCACGGCATGGGCGATGCGCGTGGAGCGGCGCAGATGGGTCCGCAATACGGCTCTGGCCGCCTTCGGCCTGATTATCGTCCAGGCAGTGCTGGGCGGTATCACCGTGTTGTTCGAATTGCCGCTTGCAATCGCGGTCACGCACGCGGCCACCGCGCAGGCGTTTTTCTGCGTGATGGTGTCGATTGCGATTTTCACCAATCCGCGATGGGAGCGTACGGTAAGACGCGAGGAACGCGAGGCGCATCCTCCGCTTGCAATTCTGGCCATAATCACCACCGCCGCGGTTTACCTTCAGATCCTGGTCGGCGCTCTGATGCGGCATCTGGGCGCGGGACTGGCCATCCCCGATTTTCCGCTGGCTTTCGGCCAGATCCTCCCGCCCTACTGGAACGAGTTCATCGCGGTAAATTTCGCGCATCGTATCGGAGCCGTAGTGGTCTCGGTGCTGGTCATCTGGACCGTAATCCGGGTGTTAAGGTTCCATCGGGAGGAAGCGCAATTGCGCCGCCCCGCGCTGGGACTGATCCTGCTGCTTGCGCTGCAGGTGTCGCTGGGCGCGCTGACGATCTGGAGCGGGCGCGCCGTGCTTCCCACCACCAGCCACGTCGCGGTCGGTGCGGCCGTGCTTGCCACCAGCCTTACACTGACCATCCGGTCCTGGCATCTCTTCGGGGTGCCGGGGCGCCGTGATGTTCTTCACGCGCAGGGTAACAACCTGGTCGCGCGCCGAGTGTCAGCATGAGCGTCAAGGCTGAGGTGGCAAGTTCTGAAGCGATCGCGTGGCGCGCCAAGGCTTACGCCTATTTCGAGCTCACGAAGCCTCGCGTCGTAACGATGGTGCTGGTGACGACGCTGGCAGGCTTTTATCTTGCTGCGCCCGGCGGACTCGATCTGGCGCTCGCCATCAACCTGCTGGCCGGCACGGCGCTCGCGGCGGCCGGTACTCTTGCGCTCAATCAATACATGGAGCGGGACACGGATGCGCTGATGCTTCGCACGCGCCATCGCCCGCTTCCAGACGGCAGGCTGCGGCCGCTTGAAGCGCTGATATTCGGGCTTGCGGCGACCGCGGCGGGGCTTGGCTACCTGGCGGTCTCGACCAACTGGCTCTGCACGGCGATAACCGCCGCGATAACGGTTATCTATCTGTTCGCGTACACCCCGCTTAAACGCGTGACGTGGGCCTGCGACATCGTCGGCGCGATACCCGGCGCGCTGCCGCCGGTGGCGGGATGGGCGGCGGTGCGCGGGACGGTTGCGCTGCAGCCGATGGTGATGTTCGCGATCATGTTTCTGTGGCAACTGCCGCATACGTTCGCGGTGGCGCGCCTCTATCGCGACGATTACCGCCGCGCCGGCATCAAGCTGCTTCCGGAAGACGCGCGATGGGGCAATCCGTCGGACATCGTGGTGATCGCCGCGTGCATCGCGCTCATCGTGGTCGGTATCGCGCCCACCCTGATGGGCGTCGCGGGGACACCGTACCTGGTGGTCGCGGCGGTGTTGAGCGCCGGGATGCTGGGTTTCGGGATCGCGATGGTTTCGGCGCCTGACGAGCCGCATCCCGCGCGACGGCTGCTGTTCGCATCGCTGGTTTACCTGCCGATCGTGCTGCTGATGATGGTGGTGGACAAGCTCTGAGGATTGACGCGATGGAACCGCTGGTGAGCCGCCATGAAGTCCGGGATGAGAACCGCCGGGTTCTCAAGATCCTCATCGGCGTCATGGTGTTCCTGGTGATGGTCTCGGTCGTAACGATCATGGCGAAACACGGAGGATTGAGACTCCCATGACGGCGACGACCGCAAAGGTTCGCCCGATCCTTGCCGCGCAGCGCAGAGGCGGATATCGCGACGGGGGCGGCGACGAACGCGAACAGCAATTCATTCCGAGCGGCCTGCTCGCGGTGCTGATGCTGATTGCGTCGGAGATGATGCTGTTCAGCGGACTGATCGGGTCGTTCCTGATTTTCCGGATGTCGGCGCCGTTCTGGCCTCCGCCCTCGCTGCCGCACCTGCCGATCCAGGTGACGTGGGTGAACACGTTCGTGCTGCTTGGGAGCGCGGGGACGATGTATCTGGCGGTGCGAGCGGTTCATCAGAACCGCCAGCGCCTGCTGCGCCAATGGCTCGTCGTTACGCTGGTGCTGGGAGTTCTGTTTCTCGGCATACAGGGCTCTGAATGGGTGCGGCTGGTCGCGCACGGGCTGACGCTCCGCAGCGGAAACTATGGCGGGACGTTTTATGTGCTGATTGGATGCCACGGGGCGCACGTGACCGCGGCGGTAATCTGGCTTGCCGCGGTTACGGCGGTGGCGGTTCGCGGCCGTTACAACGCCCGCAACGCGGCGGGCGTCGAACGAATCGCCGCATACTGGTACTTCGTATGCGCGATCTGGCCGGTTCTGTTCGTGCTGGTCTACCTGATGTAGGCCGCAGGGGGATCGAAGCGATGGAGAACAGGCGAGTGAAACTGATTGGCGCGGCGATGGGGGCGGCGATGATCGCCGCGGCGCCGCGGCTTGCGAATGCATGCGCGATGTGCGGATTGCCGCCGGGCGACACCGCCGGCCACGCGTACAACGCGAGCGTGTTGTTCATGCTCGCCGGTCCGTATTTCACCGTTTTGGCGATCGGTGGAATCGTGTTCGCGGCCTGGAAACGCGCGCAGCGCAAGGCTCAGACGAATTCGGTTTCGTCCGTGGTGCGAAGGTAGCCCGGGGGCCGCTGATGAGGTTAATCAGGGGGCGAAGCGTGCGGTCCGCCCGCGCGGCGGAACGCGGCATCGTGATGCGCGAGAGCCGGGGGTTTTGAAGGCTTCGCCCGCCGATGTTTTTTCATGTCAGGAGTTGGTTGACCGGAAGTTCACGAAACGTTCTTCGACGGGGAGACGAAGATGAGTGAGGCTGCGGCAGCAGAAGTTCATGGACATGGAGCGGTAGCGGATCAGTACGAGCCGTCATTAACGCCGGGCAATTCCGGCAAGCTCGGGATGTGGACGTTCCTGGCGGGCGACGCGATGACGTTCGGCGCCGGCATCGCCGCCTACGGGGCGCTTCGCTATCAAAACGTCAATTGGCCCGACCCGGCGGATTGGCTCGGAATTTCGCTGACCGCGGTCATGACCTTCATCCTGATTTGTTCGAGCGTGACGATGGTCGAGGCGCTGTCTGGAATCACGCACGGCAATATCGCGAAGATGCAGCGTTTCCTGGGGCTTACGGTGCTCGGAGGAATCGCGTTTTTGGGATGCCAGGCTTACGAGTGGCATCACCTGATCTGGGGAGAGCATCTATCGATCAAGACCAGCCTGTTCAGCGCCACTTTCTTCATCCTGACCGGCTTTCACGGGCTTCACGTCACGGGCGGCGTGATCTACCTGGGCACGCTGCTGATGCATTCGTTCCAGCGCGCCTACACGGTTGCGGACGCAAAGCTGATCGAGATTGCCGGCTTGTACTGGCACTTTGTCGATCTGGTGTGGATTTTGATCTTCACCTTTGTCTATCTGATCTAGCGGCGCGCAGCGGGCAAGAGGGAGGAGCGATAGGACGATGGCAACCGAGGTTTCCGGACATGAGGCTCACGCCGAGCCCAACTACATCGCAATCTTCATCTACCTGGCGATTCTGACCGGCGTGGAATTGCTCGTATACGCGATGAATTTTCCCACGGTGTTGAAGATCGGCCTGCTGGTCGCGCTGGCGATCGCGAAGGCGACCCTGGTCGCGATGTATTTCATGCATCTGGCGATCGAGCGCAAAGGCCTTTGGGTGATCGCGGCCACTCCGATGGTGCTGGTCGCGTTTTGCTACCTGATGCTGCGGCCTGACCTGAGCTCCCGAGCGTGGACTCATCAGCGCCACCCCGAGGAACAAGTCGGAGTACATGAGAGCGCGGAAAGCGCTCCCCCGGTATCGCAGCCGGCCGCTCCGCAGTCTTAGCGGCGGAACTCCCTTCGCGGCGGGGAGTTCCTTTGCGGCTCGCCGCGCCATTTACGGGTTTACGGTCTCCAATCGCCAGGGCACCAGCCCAAGGGTCTCTTCGCTTGGTGCCTTGGTTCGTCTGTGGTTAATTGTCCCCCGATGTTTTACTCAGCGCTCTCACCTCTAAACGCCATCCTGAACGGCACCGCGACGATTCTGCTCATCGCAGGATTTATCTTCATCAAGCGCAGGCAGGTCGCGGCGCATCGCGCGTGCATGATCGCCGCGCTGATCGTCTCGGCGATATTCCTGGTCTCGTACCTCGTCTATCACTACCACGTGGGCGAGGTTCGCTTCGGCGGCACCGGATGGGTTCGGCCGGTCTATTTCGCGATCCTGATCCCACACATCATGCTGGCGGGCGTGATCGTTCCGCTCGCGCTGATCACTTTGTATTTCGCCCTGAAAGGGCGCTTCGCGACGCATCGGAAGGTCGCGCGATGGACGTGGCCGCTGTGGATCTACGTCTCGATCACCGGCGTGATCATCTACTTCATGCTGTATCAGCTTTATACGCCGATCATGCCGTAAGCCGGCGTTCGTCAGCTCAGAAAATGGGAAGGGGTGGAGTGGTGTCGCGGCGCTGGCTCGATATCCAGGCGCCGCGACACGCGGAAAAGCGATGCTTACCCGGCTTCGGCGCTTACGCCTTGGCGCTCGGGCGGCTCGAGACCTCCTGATGCCATCGCGCCAGGTTCTTTTGGCCGTCCTGGATCCTGATGCCGGTGACGCGCCCGAAGTCGATGCCGATGAGCGCGGTGATGTCGGCGATCGTAAAACGATCACCGGCGACGAATTTCCGGTTCGCGAGCTCACCATCGAGCCATTCGAGCCGCTTGATCGCCGCGTTTTTGCAAATCTCCCCGTAGTCCGGCGACTGGGGAATCCGCCCCTTGAAAAACTCGCTGGTGTTACGGAAGGCGCCGGCCGTCATAGCGAGGACCTCGAACTCCATGCGCCGGTTCCACATCTCGATGACGGCCTTTTCTTTGGCGTCTTTGCCCATCAGGTTGGGTTCCGGATGCAGTTCCTCGAAGTACCTGCAGATCGCGACCGACTCGGCGATAAAGGTGCCGTCGTCGAGTTCGAGCACCGGCAGACCGCCCATCGGGTTTTTCTTCAGAAACTCGGGCTTGCGATTGTCGCCGGCCGCGATGTTGACCTGCTCGTAAGGGACCGTAATTCCCTTTTCGGCAAGGAACACGCGCACGCGGCGCGGATTGGGAGCCTGGGTGAAATCATAGATTTTCATAATGGTTGCAATTTAAAACTGACATTGCGGGAACGTCAAGGGTTGGCGCGCGCCTCGCAAGCTACAGGGTGTGGCGACGATCGATAACGCGGCGTGCCTTGAACTCGGTGCGCGGCAATGTGCCGGGCGGCTCGATCCGGATTTGCGGTCGCAGCTCGCATTTGCGAATCACTTCGGCTTCAAGCCGGCGCGACACTTCGGTCCGCGCGCCGTCATCCAGATGGACCCGCGTTTCCGCCACGATCGTGAACGCATCGAGCACTCCGTCGGTTTCGAGCACGATTTGGAATTCATCGTCGAGACTCTCGATGCCGCGAACGATTTCCTCGATGACGCTGGGAAACAGTTTCAATCCGCGAATATTGAGCATGTCGTCGGCGCGCCCGCTGAATCCGCCCACCGCGCGCGCAAACGTCCGCCCGCAAACGCATCGCGAGGTGTCGAAGCTGGTGAAGTCTCCCACCAGGAAGCGCAACTGGGGCGATCCTTCCGAGTTGAGATTGGTAACGACGGTGAGGCCGCGTTCACCCGGCGCAACCGGTTCCATCGTTTCGGGATCGACCAGTTCCCAGATTTGCAAATCCTCCTGCACATGGGTTGAAACCGGGCTCGACGCGAGTCCTTCGTGGCAGGTGTATGCCCATCCACCCGGCACCGCTTCGGTGCATCCGTAAACATCGTGCATCTCCGAGTCCCACGCGTCCTCGATTCGCCGGCGGGTGGAAGGGATACCGGATGCGGCCTCGCCGCCGCAGATGATCATCCGTATCGAACTGGCGCGCGGATCGATTCCCGCTCGGCGCATCGCGCCGGCCAGATGCAGAGCGTATGAAGGCGTGGCGGCCAGAATGGTTGGGCGGTAAAGGTCGATCATCGCGAGCCGGCGTTCAGTCGGAACGCCCCCCGGTACCACCGCGACCTTCATCAGATTGAAAGCGTAATGCAGCGACCAGAAGAAAACGTGCGGGTTATAGTTGGTGCAGGTGAGGGCAGTGTCTCCCGCCCGCACTCCCATCGCGTACAGCGCCCGCGCGCTGGTGATGGCCCACAGCCGCGCGTCGGTCTGCGTGTAGCGAAAGGATCGTGGAATCGCGGTGGTGCCGGACGTCGAAAACACCATCCATCCCCGCTCGCGCCAGACCTTGTCGCTGACAGGCGTGTAGGTTCCCCACGGGCGATTCTCGGCCACATCGGCTGCCATTGCGTCCTTGGTCATCACGGGGAATTTCGGGAGGTCGGCGACCGAGCGGATGTCGGCGGGAGTGAGCTTCGAGGCGCGAAAGCGCTCGCGGTAGAAGGGGCTCTCCTCGTACAAATAGGGCACCATCGCGCGCAACTTCTCTTGCTGTATCGCCAGGATTCGGCTGCGCGATGCGGTTTCCAGAGCCGGTGCCCAGATACGCTCCGACTTGGGAGTTTCGATACTTTTGGAAAACCGGTCCAACACCGCCAGCCATCGCTCGCGTGCGGTCAGGCGCTTCACGCGCCGCAATTTCGTTGGCAACTCTCTTCGCTTCGTCTGAGCCATCGTAACCAGGCAACCGTCCAATCAAGGCGGCCAAACCGCCCAAGCATAGCTCGCGCATTCTAGCAGGGTGGGCGTGAAAGTCGGCATTCGGGAAATCGTCCGAGGCTTGGGATGCCGCCCGCTTGTCGGGCCGCGGATGCGCGGGACGGCCGCTCATGATACGCATGCTTTTCATGAGCACGGCAAGGGTGACGATGATCTCAGTCCTGCATATTCATCAGGGACGCGAGGCGGAATTCGAGCAATTCGAAACGGAGGCGGCGCGAATCATGGCGCGGTATGGCGGCGCGATCGACCGCCGCATCCGCGTCGCGCCCGCCGACGGCCAGGACCTGCCGTACGAGGTCCATATCGTAAGTTTTCCGGACGATCGTTCGTTTCGAGAGTACCGCCGCGATTCGGACTTGCAGGCGCTCGCCGCTCTTCGATCGCGCGCGATTAGGGAAACGGTAATCTGGTCCGGAACCGATCTTCCGGGCTTCCGGGTCTGAGGCGGAATCGTCGGCCTTCGGGTGAGTGCAATGGCGGCAGTGAGCGCGCCGCCTCACGGGAAGCGCCAAAAAAAGGCGAGGGCCCGCAAGACCCTCGCCTGTCAGACCGGCAGAGTATGCGGTCTTTTCAGCCCTTGAGGAAACCTCGAACGGCCTTTACGAACTCAGCCTGCTGTTCGTACATCGGCATGTGCCCGGCCTGCTTGATGGTGACCGCCTTCGCGCCCTTGATCCGGCTGGTGAACTCGTTGGCGTACACCGGCGGAATCAATTTGTCCGATTCGCCCCAAACCACCAGGGTCGGTGAAGAGATCCGGTAGGCGCGCTTCTTGAGTCCGCGGTCGGGCAACGGCCACAGGAATTTTCCCGCGGTCGCGAGCCGCTTCACGCGCTCGACGTACATCGCTTCGAGCGCCTTGAAGTCCTCCGGAATCGCGGTGAACATCTTGGCGATCGCGGAGTTCGGATCGTGGAAGAGCAGGGGACCGATTTCGGTCAGGTCAGCCGCAAAGAAGTCGGGAATCGGATGCTCTTCGAGCCAGAAACCCGCCGGCGACACCAACACGAGCTTCTTGACCCGATGGTTGCAGAGCGCGGCGACTTCGGCCGCCAGCATCCCGCCCATCGAGTGTCCGACCACGTTCGCGGGCGCGATGCCCAGTTCGTCGATCAGTTGATGGTAGAAGAGGGCGGCGTCGATTACGTCGTCGATGTGCTCGTTCCCCGTCGATTCACCATAGCCCGGAAAATGGGGAGCATAGACCTTGAAGTCTTTGCCGAGATCTTCGAGGAACGGATCGACGCCCGTCAGGCCGCCGGCACCGTGCAGGAACAGGAGCGGCTCTCCGGCCGAACCGAACTGATGCAGTTCGACGGAGAACTTGCCGCCAAGCAATTTATGAGTGGTAATCATTTCGCGCTGCGAACCTCCGACTGAATTCCCGCGGGACGCGTTTGGCCGTTGGCGCCGCCCTTCTCGAAGTGCACCGGCGCGGGGCTCTGGATCTCGGGCAGGCGTTTGGGCGACCAGCGATCCTCGTACTCGCTCCACAGGTCGCGCATATACGGCATGACCTCTTTTGCGAACAGTTCCGTGCTGGCTTTCACCAGATCGGGCGGCATCGAGCCAATCTGCATGAGCATCATGAGATGTCCGCAGTGGAGCGTCTTCATCGCTTCGCGCAGCCGCTCCCGAACCGTCTTGGGCGAGCCGGCGATGATGAAGCCCTGGTCGACGAAGTCCTTCCAGGTAAGTCCGTCGCGGCGCAGGTCCGCCTGCTTGCCGACCTGGCCGAGCAGTCCGGCTTTGATGGTCTTGACCGTGCGATAGCCCGGCGCATCGGCGAAGCCGTTGTACACGTGCAGGCAGCGGTTGAAGAAGTAGTCCACGTGTGGGGAATAGAGGCGCTCGGCTTCCTCGTCGGAGTTGGCGACGATGACCACCTGCGCGAAGCCCATCGCGTACGGATTCGGTTCCTTGCCCTTTTTGGCCATCACTTCCCAGTAGCCGTCGGCGACTTTCTTGCCGGCGATGTAGCCGAAATAGCTGAGGAAACTGTACTGGTAGTCGTGGTCGGCGCAGAAGTCGTAGGTCTCGACGGAGCCGCCGCCCGGAATCCAAATCGGCGGATGCGGCTGCTGGATCGGGCGCGGCCACAGGTTTACGTAGCGCAGCTTGGTGTACTTGCCGTTGAAGGAGAAGATGTCCATCTCCTTCCAGGCCTTCACGATCAGGTCGTGCGCTTCGTAATACTTCTCGCGCAGGGTGGCCGGCACTTCGCCGTAGCAGAAGTTGTCGTCCATCGAGGTGCCGACCGGAAAACCGGCGATCAGCCGTCCGCCCGACATCACATCCAGCATCGCGAATTCCTCCGCGACCCGAACCGGCGGGTTGTAGAGAGCGATCGAATTGCCCAGGACCACGAGGTTGGCGTTGCGCGTGCGCCGCGTTAACGCCGCCGCCATCAGGTTCGGCGACGGCATCATCCCGTAGCCGTTCTGATGATGCTCGTTGACGCCGAGGCCGTCGAAACCCATCGCATCGGCGAATTCGAGCTGATCGAGATAGTCGTTATACAGGCGATGCCCGACCTTGGGATCGTACAGATTGCGCGGGATGTCGACCCAAACGCTGCGGTACTTGTCCTTGAAGTCTTCCGGCAGGAACCGGTACGGCATCAGGTGAAACCATGTGAATTTCATAAGCTCATCTCCTTTGCCCCTGCGCCACCCCGATCAGGCTAAGCCCCGAGCAGCGACTGCGTGCGATTCTTTCTCCTCGATTTTTTCGGCGTGGCCGTTGCCGGTCCCGCCGTTGATTCCCGTTCGCGATTTCGACCCCGCTACGGCCAGCCGCGCCCGTTGATGTCCCGGATGAGCGTCGCGAGCCGGAGCGGTTGCCGCGGTGATCGGTTGATCGCCCGCGATCCTTCCCAACGAATGATCTTTCACCAAATGGGACTCGAGCGCCTCGTGGATGAAGTGCTCCGGGTCGAGGCCGGTGATGTCTTTGAAGAAATTGTCGTCGCCGAGCAACATGAAGGCGCCATTGATGCTCGCCCACATCACCGCGGCGGTTTTGGCGGGCCCCATCGCATTGGCGATGAGTCCGGCATCGATAACGCGCGCGATCGTCCGCTCCCAGAGGCCGAACACTTCGTGGCTGAGTTCGAGGACGCGCTTGTAGTTGCGAAGCTCGGAGGCGCGCTTGATGCGCCTGCTCAGCTTGCCCCATCCGGCAGACTGCTGGCTCAGGAACATCTCGCGGGATTCGCGGATGTGATCGAGATAGGCGGCGGCAATGTCGCGCAGTTCATCGAGCGGCGCGAGATTGCTCGACTGAATCGCGACGTATCGCGCCCGGAGCTGATTGACGCGTTCCACCAGCAGGCTCAGGAAGAGATCGTCGCGGGAGCAGAAGTAGAGATAGATGGTTCCGACCGCGACCTCGGCCTCGCGCGCGATCATTTCGATCGTGGAATGTTCGAGGCCGTGCTCGGCGAACACGCGAAGGGCGGCCGCCAGGATCGCATCGCTGCGCGCGCGCCGCTCGCGCCTATGACGTTCGCGAACGCTCATGCGCCCTTGAATGAATGATCCTTCATTTTCTGAACACAACCTCATAGCGCCGACCCCGCAGAATGTCAAAGGACGCCCTCGATCTTTCCCGCAAGCCGGGCTGGTTTAGCCTCGGCGCTATTGACTGATTCTCGCGAGCCGCTAGTGTCATCTTCGACTCGCGTTGGGAAAGCCGGTTCGAGGCCGGCGCTGCCCCGCAACTGTGGGGAGTATCGCGATTGGCCGCGATGCTCCGAGCCAGACTACCAGCCGAGTCGATGAAGCCGATTGGACCTTCGCGGGTGAGGGAGGCTTCCGGCGCGCGTGCCTTAGGGTACGCTTTCCTGCTGCCGATCTCCTCCGCGCGAGAAAGAGCAGCAGGTTGGCGAATCACGATCCAGAATGTCCTGGTGATTGTTCAGGAAGCGACGCTCCGACGCGTCCGCGGCGCCATCTCGTCTCGTTTGGCGCCTCCCTCGCCGCGCACATCATCTTGATCGGCGCGATCTTCTATTTCGCCCGTCTGCCTGAGCATGGTCACGATTGGGTGCTCGCCTACGTAATCGAAATGGGAGGCGGCGCTGGCGGCGCATCCGGGGGAAGCAAGGATTCCGGCGGTGTGCCGATGGAACTACAGCCGATGCCCGAGGCGCCCACGCGCCCGGACTGGTCCACTCAGGACCTGGAAGCCGATACCGCTCAGGTCGTCATCGAAGATGCGGCAAGGCCGGCGCCGAGGCCGGGCGTAATGGCGCATCTGAACGGAGGCGCTCTCCGCCCGCATTCGCGCCGTGGCATCGGCTCCGGCACTGGCGGAGCCTCCGGCACCGGCGATACGGGAGGCGGCTTTGGCGCCGGAACGGGAACGGGCAGCGGCCGGGGATTCGGCAATGGCATGCAGCTCGCGCACGCCGACTACGGCTCGAATCCCGCGCCGCAGTATCCCGCCCGCTCGCGCAGGCGTGCCGAGCAGGGCACCGTCATCCTTCACGTGCTGGTGGCTGCGGATGGCCTTGTAGAGCGGGTCGAGGTTGCCGAATCATCCGGGTTCGATGACCTCGACGTCTCCGCGCTGGAGACGGTGCGCACCCGATGGCGTTTCGTTCCGGCCCGCCGCGACGGCCATCCGGTCGAAAGCTGGGTCCTGGTGCCCATCCGCTTCGCGCTGCGATAGGGGTGAAGTCGAAGACCGTTTCAGGCGCACGGACGAGTCGATTTGCCGGGGCTTGCAGGGGGGGCTTGCCGGCCGCTGATTCCCCGGAGCTTAAAAGTTCAGGCCGCGCGGTGTTATTTTTAATAACAAGACGGCGTGGTATAAGCCGTCGCAGGATGGGGGTGTTACGACCATGACTGCCAAACCAAGCGCTTATCGAACCTGGAGCATAGTTCTTCTGCTCGCCGCTTTCCTGGTTCCGGCGAGCGCCCACGCAATTGAAGTCAAGAAGATGATCAGCACCGGCGGAGGCGGCGGTGGCGGCGGCGGACCGGCGATGAGCGGTCCGGCACCCAAAAATCCGCTTAGCCCCGCGCAGCAAAAGGCGCTGTTCGACACCGTTGCCAGTGACTCCGATCAGTTCCTTGCGCAGGAGAGCGAGAAGAAGTCCTCGGGCGAGCTCTACGTCGATCTGGACAAGGCGACCTTCAACTACGTACCCAAAGGCGGCACCGTGGAGGCCAAGCTCACCGCTCCCGAAATGAAACCGAAAAAGAGCGATCCGACCTCCAAAGGGACTCCGACCGGCAAGAAAAAAGCGCTCGTCTTCAACTACAAGGTGGACGGAACCAAGTTCACCGCGACCGAGCCACCGAAGTGGGAAGACGTCGAGACCGAGAAGTCGGCGAAGAAGTAGCGGCGCAACAGACTATACAAGGCGATGCGCGGCGGCGACTGCCCGGCCGCCGCGGCGCTGGGCTATTGTGAAAAAAAGACTGCAAGACGACCTCAAGGCCGCGATGAAGAGCGGCGACACGCGGCGCACCATGACCATTCGCGGTGTGCTGGCGGAAATCACGCGGGTGGAAAAGGACGTGCGGCGCGAGGCCAACGAAACCGAGATCGTACAGATCATCAAGCGCGAGCGCGCGCGCCGCGAAGAAGCCCTCGGCTTTGCGAAACAGGCGAACCGGGCCGACCTGATCGATCAGAACGAAGCCGAAGCCAAGATCCTTGCCGAGTACCTTCCCGCCGAAGTTTCCGCCGATGACGTGCGCGCGGCGGTCGCGGAAATCATCGCGGGCGGAGCGTCTCAGATGGGTCCCGTGATGAAGGCATTGCGCGACAGGTTTGGCGCGCGCCTCGACGGCAAGCTTGCCAGCGAACTTGCCAAAGAAGCCCTTGCGAAAAAACCGGCATAGTCCGCTTTGGTCACTAGTCCGCGATCTGTCCGGCCGCGATAAAAATCGGGCGCGACCCTGGGAAACGGGTACGCTCCCCGATTCATCCATGGCGGCGGCGATTGCGCCCCCGGCGGCCAGGACTCTTGCGGCGCGGGAGCGCGGAGATCAGCGCGAACCACTTTGGCGGATTACCGCGTGAAACCAGGTGCAGGCGATGGCTCAACGAAAACCAGAACCGTTCCGGATTGCGGTGGCTGACGACGTGCTCGCGGACCTGAAGGCGCGCTTGGATCGTACGCGCCTTCCGGACGAAGTGCCGGACACCGGATGGGAATACGGCACGAACCTCGCCTACATGCGCGAGCTTATCGAGTACTGGCGCACCCGCTACGACTGGCGCAAGCATGAAGCCCATCTGAACCGCTTTCGCCATTTTCGGGCCGAAGTCGGCGGACTTGGAATTCATTTCATCCACGAGCAGGGCCGCGGACCGAATCCGAAGCCGCTGCTGCTCATTCACGGATGGCCGGGATCGGTTTACGAGTTCATGGAAATCATCCCGATGCTGACGGATCCGGCCGCGCATGGCGGCGATCCGCGCGACTCGTTCACCGTCATCGCGCCTTCGCTTCCGGGCTACGGCTTTTCGGACCATCCGAAGGCCCGCGCGATGAATATCCAGGCGATCGCCGACATCTTCTTCCATCTGATGACGGAGGCGCTCGGCTTCAAGCGCTTCGCGGTGCAGGGCGGCGATTGGGGGTCGGCGATTACCGCGCGGATCGGCGAGGTCTATGCCGCCCATCTGTATGGAATTCACCTCAACATGATTCCGATCGGTCCGGCTGAAGGCCGCAATGCTCCCGAGCTGACGCCCGAAGAGAAGGTGTTTCTCGGCGACATGGAAAAGTTCCGCACGGCCGAGACCGGTTATCAATGGATTCAGGGAACGAAGCCGCAGACGCTCGCATACGGGCTCAACGATTCGCCGGCGGGCCTGGCGGGATGGATCGTCGAGAAATTCCGCACCTGGAGCGATTGCCATGGCAACGTGGAATCGCGCTTCACCAAGGATCAGCTTTTGACGAACGTGATGATCTACTGGATCACCCAGTCGATTAATTCATCGACTCGTCTCTACTACGAGGCACGGCACCATCCCTGGCGTCTCAAGCCCGGCACCCGAATCGAGGCGCCGGCGGCGGTTGCGATGTTTCCGGGAGAGCTGGCGCGCCCGCCGCGCCATTGGGCAGAGCGCGTGCTCAACGTGAAGCGATGGACGGTGATGCCAAGCGGAGGGCATTTCGCGGCGATGGAAGAGCCGAAGCTTCTCGCTGACGACATCCGGGCCTTTTTCCGGGAGCAGTCCTGAATCGCAAGCCCGCGAACCACGGCGCGCGAGGCCGCCCGAAAGATCGCGTCTGTCGATTCGAAGTATCCGCCGGTTATTTTGCCGCCGGATGCTCTTCGAATTTGACCAGTTCGGCGTAAAGCTTGTCGACTTCGCGGCCGAGCCGCTCGTATCGCGCGATTAAGTCGTCAGCATCCTTGCGCGCCAGGTAGAAGTTCGGATCGTTCATTTCCTGGGCGAGCGCGGCGCGTTCGCTCTCGCGCTTCTCGATTTCGGCCTCGACCCGCGCGCGTTCTTTCGCCGCGCGATCCATCCGGCGCTTCTGCTCGCGATCCTGATCGCGGTCGCGCGCCGGCTGGACCTCCTTGCGGATCGGCGCCGGGGCGGGCGCAGGCTTCGCATTTGCGCCGTTCGATGCGGCCGCGGCGCGCGCCTCCATCTCGGCCTTCTTGGCGAGGTAGTCGTCGTAGTTGCCCAGGTAACGAATGGCGTGGCCCTGGCCAACTTCGATTACTTCGGTGACCAGTTCGTTCAGCACGTGGCGGTCGTGGCTGACGATGATCACGGTTCCGGGGAACCGCCGGAGCGCTTCGAGCAGGCTGTCCTTGGCGATGATGTCGAGGTTGTTGGTCGGCTCGTCCAGCAGCAGGCAGTTGTTGCGCCGCGCGAGCACCTTGGCGAGCGCAAGGCGCGCGCGCTCTCCGCCCGAGAGGACGCCGGCGCGCTTTTCGACGTCGTCGCCCGAAAACAGCATCGCGCCGAGCAATCCGCGAATCTCCGAGGTCGTCATCCCCTGCGAGTTGTCGCTCAGTTCCTTGAGCACGGAGTTGTCGTAGTTGAGGGACTCGGCGAGGTTCTGGGCGAAGTATCCGATGACGACCTTGTCGCCGACCATACGCTGTCCGGCGGTGAGCGGCTCGATTCCCGCCATCAGCTTCATCATCGTGGATTTTCCCGCGCCGTTGGGGCCGACCAGCGCGATCTTCTGTCCGCGCTCGATGACGAGATCGATGCCGTCGTAGACGGTGAGATCGCCGTAGCGCTTGACGACGCCGCGCATCTCGAACACGCGCCGCGCGCTGCGCTCGCATTGCGGAAAAGTAATCGAGGGCGGCTTTTCGGCGCCGACCGGCGGCTCAAGCCGCTCCATCTTTTCGAGCTGGCGGATGCGGCTTTGGACCAGGGCGGCTTTGCTCTTCTGAAAGCGGAAGCGGCTGATGAACGCTTCCATGTGCTCGATTTCGGCGCGCTGCTTCTCGTATGCGGCCATCTCGAGCGCGAATCTCTCCTCGCGCTGCACCAGGTAGCGCGAGTAATTGCCGTGGTACTCGGTCAATTTGCCGCGTGCGAGCTCGACGGTCCGATCGGTCACCCGATCGAGAAAATAGCGATCGTGCGAAACCAGGATGATTCCGCCCGTGTATGACTGCAGGTAATCTTCGAGCCAGTTGCGCGCTTCGATATCGAGATGATTGGTCGGCTCGTCGAGCATCATGAACTCGGGCGAGTCCAGAAGCAGCTTGGCCAGCGCTATTCGCATCCGGATTCCGCCGGAAAATTCCGCGACATCGCGCGTCAAGTCTTCTTCCTTGAAGCCCAGGCCGAAGAGCACGGCGGTCGCGCGGCTTTCGGCGCTGTAAAAGTCGTGACGCTCGAGTTCGTGCAGAATCTCGCCGAGTTCGGCGAGCGCGCTGTCATGGGCGGGTCCCGAGTGCTCGCGCGCAAGAATCTCCTCGACTTCGCGCCTGCGGCGATCCAGCGCCTGGGCGCGGTCAAGCGCCGAAAGCGTTTCGGCCAGCACGCTGCGGCCTCCCATCTCCGGGGCGTCCTGAGCGAGATAACCGACGCGGGTCTTTTGCGGTCGCGCGATTCGTCCTGAATCCGGAGAGAACACTTCCGCGATCAGGCGCAGCAGCGTGGATTTTCCCGCGCCGTTAAGGCCGACCAGCCCCACGCGCGCGTTGTCGTTCATCGACCACGTGACGTGATCGAGGACCGTCCGCGCGCCAAAGGACTTGGTTATGTTGTCGAGCGCGAGCATCGTTAAATAGTTGATCGTACCAGCCGCGCGCGATGCCTGAAAGGTGCGGGACTATCATTAACATACGCCCCGTTTCGGCCACGCGCGTGGCTGCGGATTGCCGCGAGAGTCTGGTAAGGTCGGGCGGCCCTTGCCGCGGCATGAGTTCGACCGGCTGGCGGTAGTATATTTGGGCAGGAAGGGATTCAGGGAGGACTTTTACGATGCCGGCAGTGCGCGATGGCGACCGGGTGGTGATAATCGACAAGCGCCTGTTCCGCGAGGACAACACGCGCGTGTTCGTCGGGGTGGTCGAGGAATGCGACGATCATATCCTTCGCGCGCGCGGCTTCGCCTATCATGTCAACCCTTACGAAGTGGCGGGAACCGAACGGCGAGGCGAAGAGCGGGTGCGCGTGGTGTCCATCAATGCCGGCGACACGGTCTTTCTGCTGCCGCGCGAGCAGGACATCGATAAACTTCAGCTCAAGCGATCGCCGAAGGCGATGAGCCTGACCGACGGCAAGTTCGCGATGGATCTGAGCGACTTCCTGCCGCGCGCGTAACCCTTGGTCTTCACATCGCCGCCTGTCTCGGCCTTCCGCGGGCACGAAAGCGGCGCGCCCCGAACTTCGCCGCTCACAGGCAGGATTCGACAAAGTCGATGATCGCGTTGGCGGTTTCCGACGGGTTGTCCAGCGGCACGTGATGGAAAGCGCGCGGAATTTCCTTCATCACCGAGTGCCTGATTTTCCCGTGCATCCGGCGCGCCTGCCTTGGTCTGACGAGCGTGCTTTCCGCGCCGCGCAGGATCAGCACCGGCATCCTGAGCTTCTTAATCTGAGGCTTGCGGGTGCGGCCTTCGACTTTTCGCCATGCGCGGGTGTTGGGATCGAGCCGAAACGCCCATTTGCCGTTGGGCAATTCTTCCGAACCCAGCATCGCGAGCCTTTCGAGGTCTTCTTTGGCCAGATAGGTTCCGGGGGGCTGAAGGCGGAACTTGCGTTTGATCGCCTCGGATGAGTCCAGTTCGGGCCGCACACCGCCCTGGGCCTTGCGGCGCCATCGCCACATCAGGCGGCGGAAGAGCGGGGGAGGTCCGTGAGGCGCATCGACGATTACCAGCGCCTCGAGAAGATCCGGATAGGTGGTTGCGACCCACTGCGCGACCGCTCCTCCCATCGAGTGTCCGACGAGGATGACGCGTGTTCCCAGATGCTCGATCATCCCGCGCACGTCGCGCGTGTACCATTGCGGACCGTAGTGGGGAGGGTTTGCCCACGAACTGCGTCCGTGACCGCGGAAGTCCAATGCGATCGTACGCCCGTGCGGCACGAGCAGGGGCGCAACCGTGTCCCACCAATGGACGTGCGCAGCGCCGCCATGAAGCAGAAGAAAGGTGTGTTTTTCCGGGTCTCCGCCCCAGTCCAGGTAGTGAAGTTTTACGCTATCGACTTCTACGAACCGGCTGGTCGGCTCCGGCCATGCGGTAGCCGCTTGCTGATGAGCCATGACGCTAAATCCTAATGGAGGCAGGCAAGCGAGCAAAGAATGCGTCCACTGGCGGGCGTGCCCGCGTGCATGGTAACAAACCGATCGGATCGCGCAGCGCGCGATCCGACTGGAGCAATACGATGAGCTTGAGACTTGAAGGAAAGAACGCGTTGATTACCGGCGGCGCCAGCGGCATCGGCCGCGCCACCGCGGTCCGTTTCGCCGAGGAAGGCGCCAACGTGTTTGTCGCCGATCGCCATCTCGCGGCAGCCGAGGAGACCGCGGCCAAGGTGCGCGCGCTCGGCCGCAAGGCCGTCGCTCACCAGGTCGATACCAGTGCGGAAAAGGAAGTCGCCGCGATGGTCGATCGATGCGTGGCGGAGCTGGGCGGCGTGGATGTGCTGGTCGCGGCGGCAGGAATCTCTCACGCCCGCTACGGGGAAGAGGGGAATCCCGCGATGGGACCGCTTGCGGAGAAGCCGCTGGCAGACTGGAAGAAAGTGCTGAGCGTCAATCTCGACGGCGTCTTTCTTACCGACAGGGAGGTCGCGCGCGTGATGATCAAGGCCGGCAAGGGCGGCCGAATCATCAATATCTCCTCCGGCGCCGCCAAGCTTCCGACGCCCGGTGTCGGCGAATATTCAGTGAGCAAGGCGGGCGTCTGGATGTTGACCAAGGTGCTTGCGGTCGAGCTGGCGCCCTATGGAATCACCGCCAACGCCATCGGCCCGGGCTTCATCAACACTCCGATGACGGCGAATATCCAGCAGGCCGAAGGCTTCATGAAACAGCTCATCGAGCGAGTGCCGCTCAAGAAGATGGGCGAGCCCATCGATGTCGCGAACACGGCGCTGTTTCTGGCGAGCGAGGAGGGGCGTTACTACACCGGATCGATACTCCATCCTGATGGCGGAGTAGTGATGCAGTGAGTCTGGACCCGAGCGGGCTGGCGCGGGCATCCGGCATCGTGTCGCGACTTGCGGCCGCGATGCTCGCGCTGGCGGTCGCCATCTGCATCGCGGCGGGCGAAGCCGCCGCGCAGGACAGCAATCCTCCGATGGCGGGCGGTCCGGCCGAGGCCGGGGCGCCCGGAGCGAATTCGTCGCCATCGATCGATTTTCCGCATCTTCCGCGGATGGTGGTCGAAGCGGTTCCATCTTACGGCATCGCGCCGCTGACCGTGGGGTTTATGGTCTCGAACGCGAATCCGCTTTCGAGCCCGTTTGTCAGCTATCGATGGACTTTTGGTGATGGCCAGTTTTCGACGCTGCCGCCGACGCTGTTCTTTCACACCTACACAAAACCCGGCAGCTACGTCATCGAGGTGACCGGAACAACCGCGGACGGCCTGAATTCAACCGGCGTGGCCGGGGTGGTCGTGCGTGCCGGTCCCTGATCGTCCATATGCGGTCTGCCGGCATTGACAGCGGGGACGGTTCGCTGAGTATGGTGTAGCGCCATGACGGCACATTCCCTTCCTGTCCGGCTGTTCCCGCTTATCTTCGTTTTCGCGCTCGCAGCGGCCTCATGCCAGTCGGCGGCACTTCAGGCGAACCAGACCCAGATCGAGCAGCAACAGGAGCAGATCGAGCAGATGCAGAGGGAGATCGCGACGCTCAAGGCGCAGCAGAGCTACGCGACCCCGATGCCGCCGCCGGGTTCCTGCGATCGCGATGTCATGGCGAAAGCCACGCGGCAGGGCGGAGAAAAGTACGCATCCGGCGACTACTCGAAGGCGCTCGGCTACTATCAGGACGCATTGTCGGCCTGCCCCGGAGACGCGCGAGCCGAGTTGAACGTCGGGCGCGCATATGAGGCGCTGAACGATCGCGAGCACGCGCTTGACTACTATCAACGCGCGGCATCGAGTGGCGACCCAGCCGAAAAAGATGCCGAGACCGAGGCGCATGCGGACCTGGATCGTCTGGGCGGGGCACTCGGTAGATAGACCCTCCGCTCTTCCATTGCGGCCATCGTTAAGAAATTGGGAACCAAGTTCGCGGGTTTGTTGTTAACCGCGTTAGGGATGGTCTCATCGCGGTCGATGAGCGAACCTGGCGGCGCGGTTTTCGCCCTGGGTTCGTATTCCTCCCGGCGGAATAAGGAATGGGCGGCACGGTACAGTACGGATCAGACGCGATCCTCGACGGCGTCATCGGGTTGCATCAGATACTTCCGAGCCAGTTTTATGACAATTCCGGGGGGCATCGCCTGACCGGCGAGCAGCGGTTGATGCTCGCGTTGCTGGCGGATGCCATAAACGTGTATCAGCAGGGGGTCACATCGCGCAGCACGCGCAAGCGGCTCCTTTACGTTGATTCAGAGCGATGGATAATGGCTGAGAGCCCCAATCGGTACTGCTTCAGCTTCGAGAATGTTTGCGAATCGCTCGGAATCAACCCGGCCGTACTGCGGCGGCGGATGATCGCATGGAAGCATGCGATGCGACGCGGCTCGGCCGCGGCCAACACCAGCCAGCATCTCCGGCTCAAAATAACGCCTCGAGCCAAAGGGATGAGCCAGCGGCGCCATCGTTCCCGATCGCGGCGTATCGCGGTCTGACGCACGGCGGTCCGGCATCCCGGCGGAATCTGGCCTGGTTGCTGGATTTAGCCGCCCGGTCGTTATATTCATCGCATGCGGCCCGGTTGTGGCGGAGGTTTCGCCGCATCGGATCGTTTGACTCGTCCCCGCTCGCCGTCAAATCGACGCGGCCCGGCCGGTGCAAAGTCCAGCTAAGGAGTGAACAGGTTGAAGGATCCATTCAGCGTTGAAGACAAAGTAACGATCGTAACCGGCGGAGGGACGGGTATCGGCGAGTCTATCGCCAAGGAATTCGCCCAGCGTGGCGCGCCGGTGCTTATCGCAAGCCGCAAGGTCGAAAATCTCGAGAAGGTCCGCGACGAAATTCGCAAAGCGGGTGGCAAGTGCGAGATCGCGCAGTGCGATGTTCGCGATGCGGCCCAGTGCGATGCGATGGTGGCCGAGGCCGTAAAGCACTTCGGCCGGCTCGATGTGCTCATCAACAACCACGGCGCCAGCATCACCACTCCCAGCCTGAACCTCTCGCCGAACGGATGGCGCGCGGTGGTCGGAATAAATCTCGACGGGGTGTTCTTTTGCTCTCGCGCCGCGGCGCGCCAGTTTATGGCGCAGAAGTCCGGCGGCTCGATCATCAATATTTCCTCGACCGCCGGCGTGCATGGATCGCCCGAGATGCTTCCGTACGGAGCCTCCAAGGCGGGCGTCATCAATCTGACCGTCTCTCACGCGGGCGAGTGGGGCTCTCACGGTATCCGCGTCAATTGCATCGCCCCCGGCCCTATCGATACCGAAGGGGCGGCGCCGCGGGTATGGCCGAATCCGAAGGTCAAGGAGATGGTCGCGCGGTCGCGGGCTCTGCAGCGGTTTGGGCGCGTGGAAGAGATCGCTTACCCGTGTATTTTCCTGGCCTCGGAGGCGGCGAGCTACGTGACGGGAGCGCTGTTGATTGTCGATGGCGGCCAGGCCCCCCGCAACGTCGAAGGATAAGCGGGAGGGAGACACCATCGTCCGGCGCGCGATGCTTGTGGCGCGCGGCCCGGTCGTGGTACGGCAATTCCGGGACGTTCCGGAAGAGGAGGGTGCAAATCCGCGCCTTTCGGAAGCCTTGGTTGTACACTTTCAAATGAGAGGAACGCAGGATGGCCGACAAAAGCATCATCGGCAAGACGGGCAAACCGTTCAAAATGCCTATCGAATGGAGCAAGGTGCGCGAGTTTGCGCGTGCGATAAAAGACCCGGATCCAGTCTACTTCGACCCTGAAAAGGCAAAGAAGGAGTTGGGGGGAATTCCGGTTCCGGTCACCTTCCTGCAGACCAGCGCCTTCTGGACCGAGGCCGACTCGAGCCCCGGATTCGGCGGCTTCGATCTGCGCCGCATCCTGCACGGTGAGCAGGAGTTCGAATTTTTCAAGCCGATCTTCGTGGGCGACGTACTGACCGGCGTGAGCAAGGTCGCCGATGTTTACGAGAAAGAGGGCGGCCGCGGCGGAAAGATGACGTTTCTTGTCACCGAGATTGAATATACGAACCAGCGCGGCGAGAAGGTCGCGGTATCGCGCTCCACGCTGATCGAGACGGGCCAGGCGGTCAAGGCGTAGTGACCGTCCAACGTTCGGAGAAAGCATCATGGCAGCAAAACTGAAATACGATTCGGTGAAGGTGGGCGACGAAATTCCGAAGTTCGTGGTCGAGGGGGTTTCCCGGCCCGACTTTGTTCGATACGCGGGCGCATCGGGCGATTTCGTTCCTCTCCACTACGATCAAACGTTCGTTGAGGCGGCGGGTATCCCCACCGTATTCGCGCAGGGAATGTTCACGGCCGGTCTGCTCTCGAAAGCGTTGACGGATTGGGTGGGAATCGGCAACGTGCGCCAGTTCAAGGTGCGTTTTGCGACCCGGGTGTGGCCGGGCGACACGGTGACCTGCACCGGCAAGGTTACCAACAAGCTGGAGAAGGACGGCGAAAAGCTCATCGAAGGCGACCTTGTAGTCGTCAACCAGAAGGGCGAGCCGGCCATTCGCGGTTCCTTCCGCGCGGCGGCCGGGTAGCCGCTGCTACCGGGCCTCAGTGCCCTCATTTGATTGTTGATTGTCGGCGGGCGGGTGGTCTTTCGGCCATCCGCCCGCCCGCGCTAAACAAGATCATACGATGTCGGAACCGCGTTACATCATCATTCACGGCCATTTCTATCAGCCGCCGCGGGAGAGTCCCTGGACCGGCCTTATCAGTCCGGAACCCGGCGCGGCGCCGTTTCCCAACTGGAACGAGCGCATCCTGAGCGAGTGCTACACGGCCAATGCCCATGCGCATACGATGGAGGGCACGGTCGTTCACGTCCGCAACAACTACGAAACGATCAACTTCGACCTCGGACCCACGCTTGCGGTCTGGATGCAGGGGCATGGCAAGGCGGCGTATCGCGCGATGCTGCGTGGCGACGCGCTGTCTCGCGAGCGCCTGAGCGGTCACGGCAACGCGATCGCGCAGGCGTACAACCATTCGATTCTGCCACTTCTGTCCGCACGCGACCGCGAACTGCAGATAGCATGGGGCATCGAAGACTTCGTTTTCCGGTTCGATCGCCGTCCGATCGGGATGTGGCTGCCCGAGTGCGCTGCAGATGATGACACGCTTGCGGCGGTCGCCGCGGCAGGAATCAAGTTCGTTCTCCTCGGTCCGGAGCAGGGGCAATATCAGGGTGAGGATTCCGGTACTCGCGCCGCGGGTCCGTTTCTATGGAGCAATGGCGCGGCCGAGGTTGCGGTCTTCCGCTTCGATCGCGAGATGTCCGGGACGGTTTCGTTTGGCGAAGGACTCGACGATGGCGCCCGGCTTGCCGAATGGATAGCTGCCACCGCGCTGGCGCTGCCCGAAGGGTCCGCGCTGATGATTGCGACCGACGGAGAAACCTTCGGACATCACAAGAAGAAGGGAGCCGCGGAACTGGCGCGCGCGCTGATCCTGCTGCAGCGTCGTCACGACGTAGTTGTCACCAATTGCGAGCAATATCTGGCCGAGCACGGGGCGCGCGGGAAATTCTCCATCAATGGCGCGAGTTCGTGGAGCTGCGCGCATGGCGTCGAGCGATGGCGATCGGAGTGCGGATGCCGCCTCGAAGCCGGGACGCGCCAGGACTGGCGCCTGCCGCTGCGCGAAGCGATGGAGTTCGTCAACAACCACGGCGCGGCGGTGTACGACCGGTTCGCTCCCGGGCTGGTCAAAGACCATCAGGGCGCGCTGCGCCGGGCAATTCGATTGCTGATCGATCCGAATCCCGCCGTGCACGAGGAATTCTTCATCAAGTTCGGCGTCGCCGGCGAAGTGTCGCGTGAACGGCTGCTGCGTCTGTTCGATATGGCGCGCTGCGGGCAGGCATCGCTGACTAGCTGTGCATGGTTCTTTGATGATTTTGGCGGGCCGGAGGGACGCGTGGCGCTGCGCTGGGCGGCTCGGGCGGTGGAACTTGCGGCCGAGCTCGCCCCAAGCATCGAGAGCCAGCTTCTGGAGCGGCTGCGGGAGATCCGGTCGAATCGGCACGAAATCGGCGACGCGGCTACCCTGTACTTGAGCCTAAAAACGCGCGAAGCGCGCGGGAGGGTATGAACGTGGCTACCAATCCCACGGGCAACATCGAATCCGTTCTGAACGAAGCCCGCAAATTCGAGCCGCCGGCGGAATTCAGCGCGAGTGCCTCGATCAAGAGCGTCGCGGAATACGAAGCGCTCTGCCGGCGCGCCGAAGAAGATCCCGAAGGCTTCTGGGCCGAATGCGCCCGCAATCTCGACTGGTTCAAGCCGTTCAACAAGACGCTGGAATGGGAATTCCCGTTCGCCAAGTGGTTCGTCGGCGGAACTATCAACGCTTCCTACAATTGCCTTGATCGGCATCTGAAAGGCGCGCGCCGCAACAAGGCCGCGATCATATGGGAAGGCGAGCCCGGCGACAGCCGCGTGCTGACCTACCAGATGCTCGCGGATGAGGTCGGTCGGGCGGCCAACGCGCTCAAGGAACTTGGAGTTAAGCAGGGCGACCGCGTGGCGATTTATATGCCGCTGGTGCCGGAAGCCGCGATTGCGATGCTGGCGTGCGCGCGTATCGGCGCGATTCACTCCGTGGTGTTCGGCGGATTTTCAGCCGAGGCGCTCGCCGATCGTATCAACGATGCCGAAGCGAAGGTCTGCATCACCGCTGACGCCGGATGGCGGCGCGGGGCGCAGGTCGAGCTCAAGAACAACGTCGATGAAGCCCTGAAACGCTGCCCCTCGGTGCGGAAGGTCATCGTGCTCAAGCGCGTCGGCAACAAGGTCGAGATGCGCAGGGGCCGCGATGAATGGTGGGATGAAATCGTACCCCGCCAAAGCCCCAAATGCCCGCCGGCGGAGCTGGATTCCGAGCACATGCTCTATACGCTCTATACTTCCGGTACCACCGGCAAACCCAAGGGCGTGGTTCATACGACCGGCGGATACCTGACGCACGCCCTGATGACGATGAAGTGGGTGTTCGACCTGAAGGACGAAGATGTCTATTGGTGTACCGCGGATATCGGATGGGTAACCGGGCACAGCTACACCGTTTATGGTCCGCTCGCGGCGGGCGCGACGGTTGTGATGTACGAAGGCGCGCCCAACTTTCCACACGAAGACCGGTTTTGGCAAATAATCGAGAAGTACGGCGTGAGCATCTTCTATACCGCTCCGACCGCGATTCGCACCTTCATCAAATGGGGCGACTCCTGGGTGAAGAAGCACGACCTTTCAAGCCTGCGCCTGCTCGGAACCGTCGGCGAGCCGATCAATCCGGAAGCCTGGATTTGGTACCGCAAGGTGGTGGGCGGCGAGCGATGCCCGATCGTCGATACCTGGTGGCAGACCGAGACCGGCGGAATCATGATCGCCCCGGTGCCGGGCGCGGTCGCAACCAAACCGGGCTCGGCCACCCGTCCGCTGCCGGGCGTTGCCGCTGAGGTGGTGAACCACGATGGAGCCCGGGTGGGCGCGAATCAGGGCGGACTGCTCGTCATCAAACGGCCGTGGCCCGGGATGCTTCGGACCATCTTTCGCGACCCGGAACGCTATCGCCAGCAGTACTTCAGCCAGATACAGGGATGCTACTTCACGGGCGATGGCGCTCGCCGCGACGAAGACGGCTACTTCTGGATCATGGGCCGGGTCGATGACGTTGTGAACGTGTCGGGACACCGGCTGGGCACGATGGAAGTCGAGAGCGCGCTGGTCTCTCACGCGACCGTGGCGGAAGCCGCGGTGGTCGGGCGGCCCGACGAGATGAAGGGACAGGCTGTCGTCGCGTTTGTCACTCTCGAGGGCGGCCGCAAGGGCAGCGACACGCTGAAAGAGGAATTGCGCAAGCACGTGGTCAAGGAGATTGGCGCGCTCGCGCGGCCCGATGAAATCCGGTTCACCGACGCGCTTCCGAAGACGCGAAGCGGCAAGATCATGCGCCGCCTGCTGCGCCAGATCGCATCCGGCGACCAGACCCTGGGCGATACCACCACGCTGGAAGATCTGTCGGTGCTTGCAAAGCTTCGCGATGACGAGGAGTGAGACGGCGCGCGGTCGCGCGGTTATCCCAAAAACCGCTTGAGAAACGAAAGGCAGCGATGCCAGGAATCCAGGTTGGCGATGTGATTCGCCTCCGGACTGCCGCCAAGCGCCATCGTGACTCCGGTGAGCGGGTGCGAAATCTCGCTGATTACTGGACTGTACGGGAAGCGGATGAAATGGCCGGCGCCGGCGTAGCTTACGTGCTCGTACGGATGAGGGAAGTCGCGATCGATCATCCGCTGCACGGCCAGGTCGGCGAGATTCAGCGACGGCCACATCTGGTCGTCCGTTCCTGAGAACATCAGAACCGGCCCGCCGATCCTTTCGACCGCGATCGACGCTCGCGCGACGCTGTCGCGGTTCGCGATCGCTTCGGCAAACCACGATCTGAGGGCGACCGGGCGCCTGCTCCATAGGGAAGGATCAGGCGGCGGGGCCTCCATGAATTCAACCGCTTTGCCGCCTGAGGTCCATGCCGGCCTGACGGGTCCCGGCGAGCCAATTCCGGGCCATACGACGCCGCTCGGCACGTATGCGACCACGGCCTTTATCTCCTCGAAGGTTGCGCCGAGCAGAAGCGCAAGTTCGCCGCCGCGCGATGCGCCAATCACCGCTATGCGGTTGGCATCGACAGCCGGATTTCGTTTCATCCAGGCGATCGCCCGTTGGAAGTATTCGAGAGGAATCTCGATAAGCTCCTGCGGCAATCCGGGCATCAGGAAATAACCAAGCGATAAAACCGCGTAGCCATGGCTTGCCAGCAGGGCAGGTTGATCCTCGGCGAGTCCACCGCCGGATCCGCTGAGCATGATGATACCGGGACGCGGGCCCGTCTCGTGGCGGAAGAACGTTGCGACGAGACCCTCATCGCGCAGGTCTTCGCGAATCACGCCGCTTACGAGCATCCGGCGGACCAGATCGACCGAAGCCGCTTCGGCGCCATCTATTTCCGCCGAAAGCCGTACGCGGATGGCGTCAGGACGCGTAACGGCGAAGGCTGTCCGCTCGGCAACATCGCGCGCGAGCTGCATCGACCATAGCAAGCCGTTGGGGTCGGAATTCTGATACGTGCCGGACTCGGGTGGAACGATGGAGAGGTCCACGACGCCATCGGGGTTGGCAAGGAATGCCGCGTCGGAGTTCCAGTGATGGTTTCGCCCGTCTATCGCCGAGGCTCTGAGGGTGATCCGGCGCAAAGCAGGGAAGCCGCTGAGCCGTATGCGGATCGGCTCGTCGTACATCGCGTCCAGCGGCGCCGCTTCAATCTTCATCGATCCCGCATATCACAGGCCGAAGTGGGCTCAAACCCGCGGGACGATTTGCCGGCGGGACCTCTGCAGGGCGGGAAAGAATACCCACCTTGCCGCCGTGGCGCGGTCGGGGTATCCTAGGGCATCCGAGTGGGCCTGTGCCCACTTTTTTGTTGGCGTCATCGGGAAACATTGGCCTATTTGGCTGCGGGACGAAGCGCAAACGATGATTGTAGTAGCGCTCCATCCGGTCGCAGCGAAGGTGGCGGAACTGCTGGAACCCCACATCGAGCGTCAGGGCTATGAACTGATCTCGGTCGAATACCGCAAGGGCACGCGCAGTTCCCTGCTGCGGCTGCTGGTGGACAAGCCGGGCGGCGGGATCGGCCTTGATGATTTGGAGAAGCTGAGCCCGGTCCTCGGAGATTTGCTCGACGTATATGACCCTATCGAGGGTCGGTACACGCTGGAGGTTTCGTCGCCGGGGTTGAACCGGCCGCTCCGCAAGCTGGAACATTTCGAGGCGGTGCGCGGCGAGCGGGTGAAGGTTCGGACCAATCGCGCGCACGATGGCCAGAAGTCCTTCACGGGCAGGCTGGTGGAGGTCGGTCCCTCGGGAATCGAATTGGACGACGAATCGAGCCGCAAGCGCGTAACGATCGCGTTCGCGGACATGCAGGAAGCCAACTACGAGTACGATTTTGGCGATTGAACTAAAAACTGGCGTCAATGCCCGCGGAGCGATTGCTCCAGCCGGCGTTTGCATCGCGCAGTGGACTGGCGGAAGCGGTTACGCTTCAGGGAGGCGCTATGCAGGTTGATCTGAATCGGGTCATCGAGCAGGTCTCCAAGGAAAAAGGCATCGACAAATCGATCGTGATCAACGCGGTTGAGGAGATGATGCATTCGGCGGCGCGCCGGACGTTCGGCGCCGAACGCAACATCGAGTCGCGCTACAACAACGAACTCGGCGAGATCGAGCTGTTCGAGATCAAAACCGTCGTCGAGAACGTGACCAATCCCTCGGCGGAGGCGACGCTCGAGGAGGCGCACGCCAAGTACGATCCCGAGGCCCAGGTCGGTGACGAAATTCTGATCAAACTCGACACCGCCACGATGGGGCGCATCGCGGCGCAGGCGGCGAAGCAGAACCTCATCCAGCATATTCGCGACGCCGAGCGCAAACAGATTTACAACGAGTTCAAGGATCGCAAAGGCGAGATCATCTCCGGAATCGTCCAACGCTTCGAGCGCAAGAACATGATCGTCAACCTCGGACGCACCGAGGCGATCCTGCCCGAGAAGGAACAGATTCCGCACGAGCGCTACCGCCAGGGCGATCGCATCCGCGCGCTTATCCTTGATGTTGACCTGTCGGAAAAGGGCCTTTCGATCGTGCTCTCGCGCACTTCCAACGACTTCCTGATCGGGTTGTTCACCCAGGAAGTGCCCGAGATGTACGAAGGCATCGTCGAGATCCGGCAATGCGCGCGCGAGCCGGGCGGACGCGCCAAGGTCGCCGTTTACTCGAAAGATTCCGACGTGGACCCGGTCGGCGCGTGCGTCGGCATGAAGGGCACCCGCGTCCAGGCGGTGGTTCAGGAACTGCGCGGAGAAAAGATCGATATCGTTCCGTGGACCGACGATCAGGCCGAACTGGTTTGCCGCGCGCTGGCGCCGGCCAAGGTCTCCAAGGTGATCATCGATGAGGACGAGCACGCGATGGAGGTGATCGTCCCCGACGATCAGCTCTCGCTCGCGATCGGCAAGCGCGGCCAGAACGTTCGCCTCGCGCATCGGCTCACCGGATGGAAACTCGACGTGCGCAGCGAGTCCGAAGCCGAAGAAGAGGCGCGAGCCGCGCGCGCATCGCTGAACGCGATTCCCGGCATCGGCGATATCAACGCCGAGCTTCTCTTCCAATGGGGCTTCCGTTCCGCGGAACAATTGGCGGAAGCCGACGAAGAGAACTTCGATGTCGAAGGAATAAGCCCCGAACGAGCCCGGCAGATCATCGCCGCCGCCCGCGCGCATGTCGCGGAGAAGCGCAGACAGGAAGAAGCGCGCGCGGCCGCGGAAGCCGAAGCAGACAAGGCGCGTGCAGCCGAAGCCGCGGAGGCGGCTGTCGAAGCGGCCGGCAAGGAGCCGGAAACCGCGGAACAAAAGTCCTGAGGGGATGCCGAAGACTATTCCCGCATCGAAGGACCCGAAGACGGCGGCCGCGCCAACCGGGGCGACCAGGATGCGCACCTGTGTCGGGTGCATGACGCGGGATCGCAAGGAAGCGATGGTTCGAATTGTCGGGAGTGAAAGGGGCCTGGTTCCTGATTTCGGAGCGCGAGCCCCCGGACGCGGCGGATATCTTCATCCGCGCACGGAATGCATGGAGCGGTTCCTGAAATCCAGGGCCAGAGAGTTTCGATCGCTCAGGATGAAGATCGACCGAGACCAGAGAAGTTCAATCATTGAGGCGATCAGAGGGCGACTGGATAGAGAGCCGTCGCTCGAATAGAATAGAAAAGATGGCGCGGAAGCGTATCAAAACCCTTGCGAACGAGTGGGGCGTTTCAGTCGAGGACGTGCTCCAAAGCTGTACTCGCCTCAAGCTCGCGCATGCGCATTCAGACTCAAGCCTCCTCGGCCAGGACGAGATTGATCGTATCAAGGCCGACCTGGACGAGCAGGCACATCGCGCGGCCGTGCTGCGCCGTGAAACCGTGGTCGAGACCAGCGCCGGAAAGATCGTGGAGAAGCGGCTGAATGCCACCGTGATGCGCCGGCGGCACACGGAGCCCGCGCCAGGTGCGGGCGCGCCGGAGCAGCCGTTTCATTTCGAAGTCGAAAAGCCGGCCGAAGAGCCGTTTGTTGCGCCGTTTCTGGAAACGCCGCCTCCGCCGCCCGTCGTCGAGCCTCCGGCATTTTTGCAGCCTGAGCCGATGCCGGCAGCCGAGTCGGCGCTCGCAGAGATGGCTGAACCGGCCCCCGCGCCAGCGCCGCCGCCCCAAGTGGAAGCACCGCCGCCGGTGGCAGAGCCAGCGGCCGCGTCAATCGAGCCGGTGGTGGAAGCCGCTCCTGCTCAGCCCGCTCCCGCGCCGCGAGTTGAACCTCCTCGCAAGATGGAAGAAAGGCGTGCGCCGGTCAGACCGGCTGCGCCTCGTGAGGTGCGCAACGGTGCGCCGAAGCCGCCGCTTCCGGCGGACCGTGCGACAATCAGTTTGACCAAGACGGCAGCCTCGGCGCCTTCGCTTGACGACGGGCAGCGAGGCCCGAAGGTTCTCGGCAAGATCGATTTGCGGGCCAAGCCTCCTGTACCGGCCCGTCCGACCGGAGCGCCCACGCGCCCGAGCCAGCCGGCACGGCCGAGTTCCGGACCCGGCAGGTTCGGTGCGCCGATTGCGCCCGCGCCGGAAGCGGTGCCGCCGCCGGGCGGCTCCGGAAAGCCCGGGGCCCGAGGCCTCAAAAAGAAGGTCGTCAAAAAGGGCACGGTCGATTTTACCGCCGAGCGCGAACTGCGCGGGTTGCGCGTACCCAAGAAGCGGCGCGCCCTTCCGGGCAAGGAACAGAAGAAAACCGAGATCACGACGCCCAAGGCTTCCAAGCGCGTTGTCCGCATTACCGAAGGGGTAACGGTCGGCGATTTGGGCCGCAACATGGGCGTGAAGGCCGGGGACCTGATCAAGAAATTGATGGAACTGGGCCAGATGGCCACGGTCAACCAGGTCCTCGACGTGGATACCGCGACCTTGCTCGCCAGCGAATTCGGCTACAGCGTCGAGAACGTCGCGTTCGACGCCGAGCAGGCGATCGAGGAGACGACCGAAGAGGCGCAGGGCGAAGCCCAGCCGCGCCCGCCAGTCGTGACGGTCATGGGCCACGTCGATCACGGCAAGACCTCGCTGCTCGACGCGATCCGCCATACGAACGTCACCGCGAAGGAATTTGGCGGAATTACGCAGCATATCGGCGCCTATCAGGTGTCGGCGCATGACCGGCTGATTACCTTTGTGGACACTCCCGGTCACGAGGCTTTCACCGCGATGCGCGCGCGGGGCGCCAAGGTCACCGACATCGTCATTCTTGTGGTTGCCGCCAACGAAGGCGTGATGCCGCAGACCATCGAGGCCATCAACCACGCGCGCGCGGCGAACGTTCCGATTATCGTCGCGGTCAACAAGATTGACCTGCCCGAGGCGAACGTCGATCGCGTCAAGCAGAGGCTCACCGAGCAGGGACTTATTCCCGAAGACTACGGCGGCGATACGATTACCGTTCCGGTTTCAGCCCGCACCGGCGAGGGTATCGAGCGCCTGCTCGAGATGGTGCTGCTGCAAGCGGACGTGATGGAGCTGAAGGCCAATCCCGACCGGCCCGCGCGGGGGACTGTAATCGAATCGCAGCTCGATCGCGGCCGCGGTCCTGTGGCGACGGTGCTGGTTCAGGAGGGCACGCTTCGCCAGGGCGATCCGTTCGTATGCGGCATCAGTTACGGCAGAGTGCGCGCGATGCTCGATCATCGGGGCGAGCGGCTTTCTGAAGCCGGTCCGTCGACGCCGGTCGAGATCTTCGGTCTGTCGAGCGTGCCGGAACCCGGAACCGCGTTCGTGGGAGTCGCGGAAGAAGCGAAAGCGCGCCAGGTCGCCGAATATCGCCGCTCCAAGCAGCGCGAAGGCGAGCTTGCCAAGACCAGCAGGATTTCGCTCGAAGACCTGAGCCAGCGCATGGCGGCAGGCGAGGTCAAGGAGCTCAAGGTCATCCTCAAGGCCGACGTGCACGGCTCGGTCGAAGCCCTGTCGGAAGCGTTGACCAGGCTATCGACCAGCGAGGTGAAGCTGGAGGTAATCCATACGTCCGCGGGCGCGATCTCGGAAACCGACGTTACGCTCGCCGCCGCTTCGGGTGCGATTATCGTGGGCTTCAATATCAGGCCCGAGCCGAAAGCGGCTCAGCTTGCGGAGAAAGAGGGCGTCGAGATTCGCCTCTATACGGTCATCTACGAGGCGATCAACGACATGCGCGAAGCGATGGAAGGGTTGCTGTCGCCCACCTATCGCGAAAAGCAGATGGGACGCGCGGAAGTACGCAAGGTTTTCAGCGTTCCTGGCGGGACGGTCGCCGGTTCGATGGTTATCGACGGCAAGGTTACGCGCAACGGGCGGGCGCGCCTGGTGCGCGACGGCCGCGTGGTGTGGGAAGGAAAGATCGGGTCGCTCAAGCGCTTCAAGGACGACGTCCGCGAGGTGCTGACCAATTTCGAATGCGGTATCGGGCTCGAGAACTTTAACGACATCAAGCCCGGCGATGTAGTCGAAGTGTTCGAGATGGAAGCTGTGCTGAGAAAGCTTGAGCCGGCCAGACCCGAGTCGCCACGAGGCCAGGCTGCGGCGGAGAAACAGCTTCAGACCTGATTTCCGCTGGCGCCCTGCGCGGGCGCCGCGTGCAGGAGGGGAGGGGCAATGGTCGTCGGCGTGTTGCGGCTTACGCTTTTCCTGCCGGAAAATCACTCGCTCAAAGGCAAGCGGCAGGTCTTGCGGGCGATCAAAGACCGAGTGCGCAACAAGTTCAACGTCTCGATCGCCGAGTCAGACGGTCACGACATGTGGCAGCGCGCGGAACTGGGCATCTGCCAGGTTGGCAGCGACCGCTCCTTCGTGGATGGCGCGCTGCGCGAGGTCGTGAACTTCATCGACTCCCTCGGGCTTGCTCCGCTGGGCGAGGAACAACTCGAGATTATCAACTACTGAGCGCCGCGAGAGCGGCGACCGGTTCGAAAAAAAGCTGGTGAGCGAAGTACGCAGAGCGGAGCGGGTGGCGGAACTCGTGCTGCGCGAGGTTTCCGGGATGTTAATCAGGGACCTCAAGGATCCGCGGCTGCGCGGCGTGACACTGACCGCCGTTACGATGGCCGACGATCTGCGGCACGGCCGCGTGTTTTTCTCGCATATCGAGGGCAAGGCGCGGGCCGCCGCGGCAATCGCGGGCTTCCGGAGCGCCAGCGGGTTTATCCGGCGTGAAATCGGGCGCTCGCTCGGGCTTCGATACACTCCGGAACTCGACTTCGAGTTCGACCCGGGGCCGGAGCGCGCCGCGCGCATCGGCGAGCTGCTGCGCGAAGCGAGGAGCAAGGACTAGGCTGCGCGATGCTGCCTGGCTGTTAAAGGGCGCCGCCCTTCCCCCTTGAAATTTGAGGAGCGCGATCATAGTTATCTGCTAAACGGTTGGTTTGCTTAAACGTTCGTTTAGGGACCTGCCGAATAGCGATGGCTTAAGCGCCGATGCGCGCGCCGGAACGCGCAACCTCCCGTAAAGGCGCGGCGCAAAGGCTTTAGGCGTTCTCGACCCAACCCGAGACCCGGAGGGCCGGCCCCGTCGATCGAGGCCGGTCCTCCCCCCTTTGCGCCTTTCACTGTCTTATCTCGCCCGATCTGGCGGGCTATGCTGGATGGCTCCGCGAATGAATGCGATTGTCATAGTGGACAAGCCGTCCGGGATGACCTCGGCTGAGGTTGTTCGCAGAGTGAAGCGGGTGGTCAGGCCCGCCCGTGTCGGCCATCTGGGGACCCTGGATCCGTTCGCAACCGGCGTCCTTCCGGTTCTCATCGGCGAAGCGACGAAGCTTGCTCATTTCATGGAGGGCGGCGACAAGCGCTATCAGGGCCTGATCGCTTTGGGAACGGAGACAGACACTCTCGATCGCGAGGGCGAGGTGGTGCGAACCGCCGAGGTGCCGCCGCTGGACAGGGAACGCCTCGCCGAGATCGAGCGCAGGTTCACGGGCAAGATAACGCAGGTGCCTCCCGTGTTTTCGGCCATCAAGCGCGCCGGCGTGCCGCTTTACCGGCTCGCGCGACAGGGCGTCGAAATCGAACCGCCTGAACCGCGCGAGGTCGAAATTCGGCTTTTGAAATTGGAGGCCGCGGCGCGTGATTCGATTCGCCTCGAGGCGGTGTGCTCGCCCGGAACGTATATCAGATCGCTAGCGCGCGACATCGGGATCGCGCTCGGCTCCGCCGCTCATCTAGCGGAACTCAGGCGCCTGTGGACAGCGGGCTATTCGATTGAAGATGCGTCGCCGCTCGAGGCGGTCCTGCAAGCTCTGGAATCGGGCGACTGGAAATATGCGCGCCTTCTTGATCTGGCCGAGGCGATGCCGGGTCTGCCTTGCGCGAAGCTCGATCCTGTCCTGGAAAAGAGGCTCAGAAACGGGGATTCGTCGGCGCTGGACCTGATGGTGCCGGCGGGCGCGGGAATCTTCAAGGTGCTGAGTTTGGCGGGGAATCTGATTGCGATCGCGCGCGCGACGTCACGCACCACCGCGGCAATCGAGCGAATCTTCAATAGCTGAAACGGACCCGCGGGCGGAATCTCGCGTCGCAGGCATATGGCGCGACGGCGGCCGCGCTGTCCGAGCGACGCTGGCTGCCCAGGCTCGCCTCGTGATATGCATCGCCTCATGAAATTCGGACTATTCGGAATCAATAACGGCGCCTGCGCCTTTCCAGACACTGCCGCGACAGTGGCCCGCGCCGCGGAAGCGTCAGGTTTCGAGAGCTTGTGGACGGGTGAGCATGTCATCCTTCCCGATCCGCAGGTTCCCCCGTCTCCCGTGCCTGCCGATTATCCGATGGACGATCCCGCGGTGGCGCTCGCTTTCGTGGCGGCGCACACGAGCAGGGTTCGGCTGGGCACCGGAATCATCATCCTGCCGCAGCGCAATCCGGTGGTGCTCGCCAAGCAATTGGCGTCACTCGACGTGCTCTCGAAAGGCCGGCTCATCTTCGGCATCGGCGTCGGCTATCTGAAGCCTGAGTTCGACGCGATAGGGGCGCCTTTCGACCACAAGGGAGCCCGGAGCGAGGAATTTCTGGCGGCGATGATCGCGTTGTGGTCGATGGAAAAGCCTCAGTTTGCCGGCCGATGGGTCAGCTTCAAGGGCGTCAATGCGATGCCGCGTCCGGTCCAGAAGCCGCATCCGGAGATAGTGTTCGGAGGCCACACGCCCGAGGCCTACGGTCGCGCAGCGCGGCTGGCGCGGGGATGGTACGGCTTCGCGCTGGATGTCGATGGCGCTCGCAAGTGCATCGAAGGCCTCCGCGAGGCCTGCGCAAAGGCTGGTCGCAAGTTCGAGGAGCTGGAGATTAGCGTGACGCCACGTCCGCCAGTGGATCTGGATACGGCCAAGCGATTTGCTGAAGCCGGGGTCCATCGCCTGATTCTCCTAACGAGAGCATCGGACGAGCAGGGTCTGCTCAAGGAAGTGGACTCAGCTGCGACGAAGCTCATCGGCCGCGTCTGATCGAGAAGCAGCGAAACGAGCTTGGGTGACGAGTGATCGGCAGGAGACCGCTGGAGTAGTCTGTCTTTATAAATCGTGGTCTTTATCAAGCAACTTTAGTCTGCAGACTGCCAATTTCCCGTCACAAGTGCCAAAAAGTCAGCACTGATCGGAGTATTAGCTCGAAACTTAGGCCCGTTTCGTCTAGGAAATCTCTAGACGGATTGTCGGCATGCCTCTTGCGTTTCACTCAGCACTGGGCCGCAATAGCAGCCTATGTAATGCTCGCACAAGAAAGGGGAGAACGGAGATGAAGTCGGACACCACGCATGTTCTAACGGTCAAGGAGCTTTCAGATTACCTGAAGGTGCATCCGTCCACGATCTATCGCCAGTTGAAGAGAGGCAACCTGCCGGCTTTCAAAGTGGGCAGCGATTGGCGTTTCAACATCGAGTCGATTGACCGCTGGCGCCTCGAGCAGGACAGCTTCAAGGGCTAGGTTTTAGACACTCGAGCCAGACAAGAGGGGCGCGGCCGGCCGATACGCGTGCAGCCGCGCCCTTTTTCTGTTCATGAATCTCCTTCCGGATCGCTGTCGATCGAGCGCAAATAGTCAAACGCAAGCCATCCTCTGAGCGGATCAACTCGGCTGATCTGCACCAATACCGGGCTCTGGTCGGGAAGGCTTGGGGCGCCGCGGAGGGTTCCCCTTACCGCAAAGTCAGCCAGCTCGGCAGTGGCACCTTCTCGGGCGACAAATGCCTTAAGGGGTGAACCCATCGAGTTGCGTTCAAGGTAGCGCAGAATCCAGTAGCGCTTTGCACGACGTTCGAGTTCGCGTCCGCTGGCTTCGGCGGCTTCGGCGCCGGCCAGCACCGTAAGCAATTCTTCCACGCTGTAGGGCTGGACGGGACGTTCGGCCAGCGAAGCGACCAACTGGCGCTGCAACACGAGATCGGCGTAACGGCGGATCGGCGAGCTGAACTGGGCGTAGTAGTCGAGTCCAACCCCGGCGTGGTACTCGGGGTAGAGCGATAAGCGGGGGCGCTGCCCCTCGCCGCGCGTTTCCGGCTGGACGCGGTAAATGATTGGGATCCGGTTTTCCGCGGCGAATCGCGCGGCCACGAAATTGCTCAGCACCATGAATTCCGCCACCAGGCTGCGGCTTGGCGAGTTGCTGTCGAGCACGCGAATCTGGATGTCTCCGTCGCGCACGATGACTTTGGGCTCGCGGCGATGGACCATCGCGGCCCCGGCCATCCGCCGGCGCTCGCGCAGCTTTCCAGCGGATTGGTGCAGCAGGCGCAGCATGGCGCCGACGCGGTCATTGCTCGGTGCGGAGGCGAGCGCGCGGTCCGCCTCTCCGTAATCGAGGCGTTTTACGATCCGGATGCGCGCCGGGTAGATGGTCGCGTTTTCGATCTCGCCGGATGGCGAAATCGTGAGGTCGGTGGTCAGGACGTGCCGCTCCCGATCCTGAACAAGGCTCGCGCGTTCGGACGAGATGCTCTCGGGCAGCATCGGCACCGTCGTCTCGGGCAGATACACGGTGGTTGCGCGGCTGGCGGCTTCCTGATCGACCGCTCCGCCTTTCGCCACGAAGTCCGCGACCAGCGCGATATGTACGCACACCCTGAGCCCGCCGCTCGCAAGCATCTCGCACGACAGCGCGTCGTCGATTTCAACGGTGTCGTCGTCATCGATGGTGATTGTAAATCCCGCGTCGATGAAGGGCCGAGGCGCCGCCACGGCCGCCGCGGCCTCGGCGAGGGCCGCATCGCTGAAGCGCGTGGGCAGCCCGGCGATGAAAGCGAAGCGCGGAGCGTCGGGTTTTGCGCCGAGGCGTTCGAGGGTCTCGAAGCAGGTTTCGGCGGGATCGAGGTCGGGGGCGGCGGCGGTGAGTATTTGGGTCAAATCGCGGCTGCGAGTGGATGGATTGCGGAGGTACTTGGCGAGCTCGTCCGCCAAAGCGGCGGTCTCGGGTGAGGGCGGTGGCACCGCGCCGCTCAGGATGTCACGAACCATCGACTGGGTCCGGCGCGCACCTTCGCTGCGGCCGCGAATCCGGTCCTGCTGAAGCCTCAGGCGTTCGACCTGCTCCGGGGATCGGGGCACAAATTCCATATGGCGGCGGACAAAAAACAGCCGGTCATTGATTAGCGCTTCAAGCATCACCGAGGTCGCCACCGCCGATCGCGTTCCGAAGAAAAGTTCCGCGAGTTCAGCGGCCGAGAATCCGCGCCCTTGTTCCTGCGCCACCTCCCAGAGCAGATTGAGATCGAGTTCATCAGCGAGCTCGGCGCGCTCGGATTGAAACGCCGCGATTGCGGCCGAGGCCTGATCGCGCGCCGGGCGGCGCTCGGGATGCTGGAGCATCACGAGGTCGCGTGACACCAGGTGTTCCTGTCCGGCCGCGTCAACGATCGCCACATGGCGATCCTGTTCGCGTACCACGAGGCCGGCGCGAAACTGGCCGCGATCGAGGTACTCGACCAGCGAACCGGACCATTTTTCCAATCGGGACATCTCAAGTTTCATTTTGACGATGCCCCGCAACAAAGACTATATGGAAGGGCTAACCCATGGCTCGAATCGAAATCGACCTGCCGGACGAGCTCCGCGACGATCTTCGAAAGGTCGCTGACGCGCTGGGCTTCCACCTGCTGTCGGAGGCGGCGTTGATTGCGATAGCCGACTGGACCGCGCGGCGCAAAGCCGAGCTGGACGATAGGGACCCGAGCCAGAGATACTTCGTGAACGAGGCGTTGGATGAACTCATCGCAAAACAAATCAAGAAATAACCTCCTCCTGGGCATCGTTGTCTCCGGCCTAGTACTTGGCGCCGCTGCGATGCTGACCCCGAGTTCCCGGGCGCTTGCGGCCGGCAAATCCAAAGGCGTCGAGGTCGAGATTCCGTACGAGGCCACCGTCCTCAAGACCTCCCTCACTTCGCCGCTTTATGTGAACGACGCGAGCGGCGGGATGGTTGTATCGGATGCGGCAGGGGGAGTTTATTCGGTCAGTCTCTCCGGCAAAACCACCGAGTTGGCCGGCAAATCGAAAGTGAAACATCCCGCAGGCGTTGCTAAGGCTCCTTCAGGGTTCGGAGCCGGCGGGCAGGTCTACGTTCTGGCTTCCGGCGATGACGCCGCGGGGCCGTGCGAGGTGGACGCAATCGACTCGTCAGGCGGTGTGAGCACGTTTGCCAAGCTTCCGGACGCCGCGGGGGGCAAGCCCACGGATTGCCGGGATCTGCAGTTTGGCGCAGCGGGAACGCCGTATGCCGGCAAGCTGTATGCCGCGACCGCCGGCAATTCGACGATTTATGCGATCGACTCGTCCGGCAAGGCGGCCGCCTTCGGATCCTTCGACAAGCCTATCGCTTTCGACCTGACGACCATCGGCTTTGCGCCGGCCAGCGATCCGAAGGCTCCCAACATGATGCTGGTAGGGATGCGGCCGAAGATGCAGGGCGCGGCGAAAGTCGGGCGCATCGGCGTGGTCGGCCCGGACGGCAAGCTCAAGGACGATCCCTATCTGGTCGGATTCATCCGCCCGAGCGGATTCGGCACCTCGCCGGCAAATTGGGGTTCCTATGGCGATACGTTCTTCATCGCGGATTTTGGCAAGCCCGCATCGGCCGAAGGTGGCACCACGGACGGCTCGCTCTATCGTGTGTACAAGGGCGTTGCGCGTCCCTTCGCCAGCAACCTGGCGGATCCGACTTCGATGAAGTTCATCGGCGGCAAGATGGTAATTGCCGATCCGGCAATCAAAGGAGCGCCGGGATCGGGCGGTATCGTCGTAATTTCGTCTCTCCTCTAGCGTGTCGAGGTCTCCGGTGGATTCGCTGTTTTGAGGGATCGCCGGAGACCTTTTACTCTCGGTCCTGGCGCACTTCAGGGTGAGAGCCGCTCAAGAATCCACTGCGAGTTGATTCGCCGATAGCACAGCCGATCGTGCAGGCGGTTGGGCCGGCCCTGCCAGAACTCGATGACTTCGGGCCGGAGAATATAGCCGCCCCAGTATGCCGGCCGAGGGACATCCTGGTTGAGGAAGCGATGCTCCATCTCGCGCATCACGCGGTTCAGTTCATGCCGATCTGGAATCGGCTGGCTCTGGTGTGAAACCCAGGCCGAGAGCTGATGGCTGCGCGGGCGGTCGCGAAAGTATTCGTCGGACTCCGCGGCTTCGGTTTTGAATACTTTTCCCGTGATACGCACCTGGCGCTCGAGTGACGGCCAATGAAAGACGAGGGCGGCGTTGGGATTCTCGGCGAGGTCGCGCCCCTTGCGGCTCTCGTAATTGGTGAAAAAGGCAAACCCGCGGTTATCGACGCGTCTCAGCAGCGCAACACGTGCTGAAACCTCGCCGCTTCGATTTGCGGTGGCCAGCGTCATCGCATGCGGCTCGTCCACTTGCGCATCGATCGCTTCGTCCATCCAGTTGCCAAACTGCAAAATCGGGTCGGCATCCAGGTCCTCGGCATTGAGCACGCCCGCCCGGTACTCCTTGCGCGAGGTTTTGATGAAGTGATGAACGCGGTGATGAATCTGGCTCATGTGACAATGCCTCCCCGCGGGGCATAATCGATTCTTCAGCGGGAAAGATCAAATTGCCGCCGACGCTTCAGGAACTTCTTTACACGAAGAAAGAAAGAGGGCTGCCGGAGAATTCCGGCAGCCCTCACGATCGCGGTATCGAGTTGAACCTTACGGAGTAATACAGCCCGTTGGTTCGGCGACCGGCTTGTAGTGCGGGAACTGACCGCCTGCTCCGCCATCCTCGGTCCGGTTTACGACCGTGCCGCCGCTCGACGCAACCAGGTTGCCATCCAGCGTGGGCGTGGCCGGCGTGCCGTAGGTTACGTAGGGATCGGGGCATTTGGAGGCCAAGGGTGACCAGGTTGAATCGTTCAGGACGATGCCGTAATCCTGACAGCCTTCCGCCGGGCAAACATAGTAGCTCTCGCCCCCGTTTTTGGATGGGCAGAAATACGGATCCGTGGAGCTGTCGCCCGTGCAGGCGCCCAAAGGCGACGGGCCGGTGGCATTTGGCCTGACCTGGGCCACGTACAGGAAGAGCCATCCGGTGCTTGGGTCATAGAAATACTTGTCCAGAACCGGCTTGCCGTTGGAAGTCAGCTCCGAGATCGAATTGGCGGGTGTGAGCGTCGCCTTGTCATATATGCAGAGCGACCGATTGCTGTCTTTGTGGGAACCGGTCGGGCACGTGCCACTCGTAGGAACAGGGATCACGCCGACCGATGGGCAGTTTTTGTCCTTTTTGTAATTCTGACGGTCCAGGTTGAAGCATGCTTCTTTGGAGGTCAGCCCGTTCGCCTGCCCGTCAAGCTGGTTATAGGCTTTCCTCAGCTCCTGATCGGTCGGATCGACGCCGCCGCCGCCCCATGATCGGTATCCTTGGGTGATGGTGAACAGGCTTGCGGAGTTCGGATGGTTGTTCTGAGTGCTCGATCCGGTTCCGGTGTAGCAGATACCCACGCGGACGTAGAAAGGACTGTCAGCGGAGATATTTGGTTTTACGGTATCGACGACCGCGACGTGGACAACACTCGCTATTCCCTGGTCTGCGGTGATTGTATAGCCGTAACCGCTTTGGATTTTAGGCTCCCACACGCCCTGTCCATCGCGGCCCGACAATACCATCTCCGGATGCTCCCGAAGGTTTCCGCTGAACTCGGTGGAATCCTTCGTGAATGTAACGTGCTGATCGTGACGGTTTTGGTCATTATCCGCATTCGGGTCGGGCGGATTTGGAAACAGTGTCTGGAATTCCAGGGCTGCCGCCTCTCCGGGGGAGAAATTTGCGTTGGCGCGGCCTTCCATCTTCTTGTCCTGCTTGCCGGTCGCCTGGCACTCGTCAACCGAGCCGCCCGGTGTGCTGCCGGCCGCGTTCAGTTCGAGGTTGTTGAGAGAAATCGGATGCAGCTTGCCATCGAGGCTGTCGTCGCTGGTGGGTTTGACGGTGTACCCGCTCAGGGTTCCGTCCAGGTCGATGATGGCGGTGTTTTTGTCGCCGTCATTGAAGGCGGAAATGTTGACCTGTTGCGTGTAAACCTGGTGGCGAAAATCGACATTATCCCACGAGAGCTTTTCGCTGGCTGTTGCTACCGGATAGGAACTGAGGTTTCCCTGGAACCATCCGAGCGCTGCGTCGCCTTCGTACACTCCGTTGGGAGGCGGAGGAATCGGCGATGGAGGACTGTTCAGGTAAGCCGTGTCGTAGGTGGTCAGCAGGCTCGTTGGGTCGGCTTTAAAGTTGACGAACCGATCGTGGAAAATGAGCGCGGGCCCGTCGTAAATCATGTAACCGGCCATGTTCCAGCGATTGTCGGGGTAGCCGTTGTTGATTCGATCGGCGCCGGTGCCCTGCTGGCCTTTTGCAGCCGCGGTTTTATCAATACAGCCGAAGTTCCATCCGCCAATTTGTCCGAGGCCCTGCGAACTCTGCCGGATCGAGGGGCAGGGGCCGAAGCGGTCGACGTTGTTCTGGCTGATCCCGACTATCACCGAATCGCTAAGCAGCGAGTAGATTCCGGGGTAGTTGCCGTCGGGTCCGCCGGAGGTTACCAGCGAGATTCCGTCGCGATTGGTGGCAATCCGGGCGCCGCTGACGGTATAGAAGCTTGGCCGCAGCCAGATTCCTCGGAAGCGGTTGCGCGTGACCGTAACGCCCGTAAATTCGGCCATCGTCGCGTGATTGGTCGGAGACTTCACTCCGTTCTGATAGGGCTGCAGTGCTTCGGCGTTGATATCCTGATTGTCGCCGCTATAGAGCCCGGAGTCGCAGCCATGCGCCCGGTTGTTGACGAAGGTTCCGTGAGGATTGCCGATTCCGGTGTAGGTGCCTACCGGAATGAACTTTTTGCTTTGCAGGGTCTGGCTGCCGCGGAACGGCGGGACGTACCAGTATCCCTTGCCCTCGCCCTGGCATCCGCCAATCGAGTTGTTGGTCAGGTTCGTGCTGGGATTGACAATCCAGAAACCGCTCGCGGGTTCATAGTAATACTCTCCAGAGTTGCACGGTGGTTGGGTTCCGGTCGGAATGAATGACCCGTTGTCATTGGTGTTCTTGTCGCCGAACTTCATGCAGCTTCCGACCGTGCCGGCGGTCTGGTCTCCGGTGTCCGGAATCTTGAATTGATCGAACGGCATCTTCTTTGAATCCTGGTTGAGCGGATCGACCATGTTGTCGCCCACCCACCAGGAATTGCTGATGAGGGTGTTACGCGCGGTCTCCGGCGTGCCACCGTCGTTCACGTCGAACCAGTTGCTCATCGCGCCCAGGCCGAGATTGTGATTGAACGTGACGTTGTCCTCGTCGCCAATCTCCTCGTAGAAGATGTGCCCGGTGATTCTCGCGCAGACGTTGTTCGAGATGGTCAGGTTCTGCGTCGAATGGATCGCTATGCACTTGTTATAGCTGTGATGGATGCTGTTGGAATCGAGGAGCGGCTTCTGCGCCACGTCTTGATCCATATGGAAATGGATCGGATAGCTGCCGAGCTTGTCCTTGCCGAACTTCGAGATCTCGACGCCCTGGATGGAAACTTCGTTGAAGCCCTGGAGAAACTTGATCTCGCCGCCCCAATGGTTGCTCGTTCCGGTGGCGGGAGTGACGGAGGTCAGCGTGATATTGCGGGTGATGAGGCCGACCTCGGCGCGCTCGTCAACGCCGTAGTTGCGATCGGAGCCGTCCGTCATGCCTCCGGTCGGCGGAAGCGATCCGAAGTGATAGAACTTGAGCGGCGTCGAGGGGGAGAGGTTGATGATCCGGTTTCCGTTTTTGTCGAGAGCGCCAAAACCCGCGATCTGAACGAATTCCGATTCAAACGGACTGAAACCGGTGCCGCCCACCACGATCCAATCGTTGGCCTGCCACGCGCCGGGCTTCTTGGTGACATCGTCCTTCACCACGATTTGCGTGGCTGACTTGGCGGGAACCGCCACCTTGTGTGTTGCGTCGTATTTCGAAGGGCCGGCCGCGTCACCGAGGTAGGTCCAGCTCACGCCCGTGGGTGGAACGCCCTTGAGCCCGTACATCCTCAGCGATCCGCCCTTTTCGACCTGGATTCCCTTGGTGTAGCCGGGGCAATCGTTGTTGACGCAGTTGGGACTTTTATCGCCGGTGAACTTGATAGTGACGTTGGTCGCGGGGTTGATGGTGCCAATCGGACACTTGGCGTTGCCGACTTCGAGGCTTCCGAATACGTCGATGCCGGTAGTCGTCAGCGTGACTGGAAGCTGCGCTGTGCGATCGAGAAATTTTACCGTGGCTCCGGCGTTGATCGTGATCTTGCCGTAGCTGGCGTTGGCGGTGTCAACGTAAACCGTGACGTTCCCTTTGCACTCCGGTTGGGTTTTTGAATCGCTGCCGCCGACGACGACATCCTTGGTCTTCGTATCGACCATGCATTTGGACAATATGCCGTAGTTTCTCTGAACTTCGCATTCAGGAGTCGCGGTAGCCTGGGGCGCCGGTGGCGTCGCCTGAGGCGGGTTTGTCGCGTGATTTTTCTTGTGATGTCGGCGCGCGGCGGCCGGCGAGGCCAGCATCGCGACAACCAGTACAACCGCGATCGGAACCGCCGATTTTGCAATCGCCAGCGGCTTGATGACCTTGCTGCGCGCTGTGAAAACAGCGGCAATCCGGGCCCAATTCCGGGAAATCATCGTCGAGAATGAATTCATACTCATCGAACTCCTGCGCGGCTGTCCGCGCCCGATATCACACACGCCGGAACTGAGCGGATGGATTTTAGACGCGGTTTGGCCACCTTATCTTCGAATCTTCGCGGCCGCCTTTGCGCTTCCGGCTTTGCTGCCCGCCGTAAACTGCGGGGGCAGGCTCGTCGCCGCTCCACCGCTGACCGTCGGCAACGGGAAGAACTTCACGCCGTGCCCGTTATCGCAACTGGACGTCGTCGCAAGGCTGGCGCAACTGCCGGCCGGCAGCGCGGTCGCGATCGTCTGCGGGTTCTTCTGCAGCTTCGCCAGATTGATCTGAACGACGAACGTCCGAAAGTCGTCGATCACGTATCCAAGGTTGTGGCAGGTGTCGATGTCCGTGCCGTAGGGAAACTCGGCAGCCTGGAACGGAAGCCCGAGAGGATCCGACGGTATCGAACTGTGCACGCTTTTTACTTGCGAATCTTTCAGTTGTTTGACCTTGCCGGTCGGGAGACTCAGGAGCGCGATCTCGTTGGAAGAGTCCGCGGTGATGAGCGCCTTGTGGGTGAGCGGATTCACCCCGACGCCCGGCATCCCGATCGAGCCAACCTGGGTGTCGTGGTTTACGGAATTGGGTTGCGTTCCACCTTCGTCCAGCGAGCAGGCGTCGGTGCCCAATCCGTTGAACGTCGACCGGTTTAGATTGATCACGCTCACCTGCGGGGACTCGAAATTGCCCACCACCCAGATATCGGTCGTGGGATCGACGCCGACACCGTCTGGGTCAGCATCAAGGTTGACGACATTTTGATCGACCAGGAGACAAAGAGTCGGCGGGTCGCCCAGATGAGGAACGAGCAGCAGAAACGCGGCCAAATCCGACGTCGAGATGGTCAAGTCGGTCTTCGGTAACAGGCCGAATGCGTTCACATCGACCGACGTTATGAGCAACGGACCGAAGGTCCCGGTGCCGAGATCGAACAATGCCTCGCCGGTGCATCCGGCTGAGTTGCTGCAATCGGGTGCATCGTTCATCGAAATAAGGGCGGTGTTGTTGTCAGGATTGACCACGACGCCCGAAGTCGGCCCGGGTCTGCTGCCGGTCGGAAACGAAACCTGGGAAATCGAAAGGTCGGCTTCGTTGATCAGGAGCAGCGTTCCTGTCGTGACTGCGTTGTCCGCGAGGACCAGAACCGTGCCGCTTTTGATGTCAACGGCGGCGGCGCGGGGCAGGGCGACCAGGCCAATATCGATGACCGTAACCAACGGATCGCCCTTGTCTGGGTCAACGCTCAAATCGAGCACCGCGACCTGCCCGTGGAGATTCTCGTTGAGGAAGTCGAGTGGCACGTATGCGCGCTGGCGCTTGCAATCGATCGCGATGACGCTGGAATTGGTCGCTGGGACCGCCGATACTGCCGGCGCGCCTCCTCCTCCGCTGCTGCCGTTGCATCCGGCCCACATCAGAGCCAGGACGACCAGACAAAGGGCGCCCAGCGCCCGGGAGGTGATATTAGGCTCGCCAATCGTGCGTTTGATCCCGCTTGTTGCCATAGGAACCATTCCCGCCCTTCCTGAAACTCGAAGCGTTTGACTCAAGTAGAAGAAACCTTCCTGCGATGGAAATAGGTTTTCGATGAATTTATGTTCGAATTCGCGCGCAAATCAGGAAAATCAAAGTTGCGTAACGCAGCGTTAAAGCGTGATTTCGCCATTAACGCCCAGAATTGATGCCTCTTGCCGAACGGCGTTCTACGCTAGTCAATTCAAGCCCAAACTACAAGGAGGTCGCCTACGAGCAATGCGGCGATTGTAGTGGAGGCTTAGAGGCGCGTGGAAGCCAACGTCCATTTGAAAAATCTAAAAGATTAGTAAAATTTGTGTCAGGCCGGAGACCAGATGGATAACCAGCTTCATTTCCCGCCGTTTCGCTTGGATCGGCGTGGAGGCAAACTCTGGCGGGGTGACCGCTCGATTGCTCTCAGACCAAAGACGTTCGCTCTCCTTGATTATCTCCTTGCACACGCTGGCAAGCTCCTAAGCAAGAACGAACTTCTGACGGCATTGTGGCCGGACGTGAATGTCCACGACGCGGCCCTGACGGTGTGTATCCACGAGCTTCGCGACGCGCTGGGCGACGATGCGCAAGCCTGTCGCTTTATAGAAACCACCCACGGACGCGGCTATCGATTCATCGCGCAGGTAACTGCGACGGATCCCGCTTCCGTTCAGGGCGAGGACGATGTCTTCGTGGGGCGGCAGGAAGAGCTTGCCGCGCTTTCCCAAACCTGGAGGCGCGTCCTGAAGGGAGCCACGCGGGTGGTGTTTGTGTGCGGCGAGGCGGGAATCGGCAAAACCACCCTGGTCCAGAGGTTTCTTGCTGCCGCCGAACGGCCAACAGCGTCCTGGACAGGCCGCGGACAATGCGTCGAGTTGTATGGAGAAAGCGAGTCCTACCTGCCGATCCTCGAGGCGCTTGGGCAGATGTGCCGCGGGAGAAGCGGCGCCGAGGTCAGGCGTGTTCTCCTCAAATATGCGCCGAGCTGGGCGCTTGAGATTCCCGGACTGGTGGCGGCCGCCGACCTGCCGGCGGTTCGGCTCGATTCAGCTTCCGCGCCGCTGTCGCGCAGGCTTCGGGAGTTCGCCGAAGCGATTGAACTGCTGGCGGCAGTGCGTCCGGTGATACTGGTCTTCGAGGACCTTCACCTGAGCGATCGCGCCACGCTGGAACTCATATCCTACCAGGCAAGACAAGGCGGCGAAGCGCGCGTGCTCATCATCGGCACCGCTCGTCTGCAGGAGGAGCGCACGCGGCCGGTGAACGACATGATTCGCGATCTCAACAGCCGCCATCAATGCGAGCTTCTCGAGCTCGACGCTCTTGGTCAGGGCGCGGTGGCCGATTACCTTCGCCGCCGAATCGGAAACGAGTCGGTATCGCTGGATCTTGCCACCCAGGTCTTCAGCCGCACCGAAGGCAATCCGTTGTTCATGGTGACAATCTCCGACCGGCTGCTGGAGTTCGATGACGGCAGCCGCCAGGTCGGTGCTGACGACCTCGAGCGCATCGGGGTGCCTGACAGCCTGCGCGACATGATCGAAAAACAGTTCGACATGCTGGCGGACAACGACCGCCGGCTGATCGAAGCCGCGAGCGTTGCCGGGGTCGAGTTTCCGGCGGCAAATCTCCGGGCGGCACTTGGCCAGAGAAGGGACGGTGCGATCGAGCCATGGGAGGATCGCTGTGATGACCTGGTCCGGCGCGGCCGGTTTCTCCGGCGCAGGGGAATCACGCAGTGGCCGGACGGAACCTTGTCGGCGCGATATTCGTTCGTTCACGGGCTGTACCAGGAAGTTGTCTATAACCGCGTCAATCCCGCCCGCCGCGCCCGCTACCACCTGCGGATCGGCGAACGGATGGAGGCGGCATACGGCACCCGGGCGGGCGATGTGGCGGCCGAGTTGGCTGCTCACTTCGAGAAGGCGGGCGATAACCAACGCGCGGTCAAATACTTTGGCGCATCGGTTGAAACCGAGCTTGGGCGTTCCGCATACGATGCCGCGATCGCGCAGGCCAGAAAGGCGCTGTCACTTGCCGGTGCGCTGCCGGCGGGGCCGCAGCGCAGCGGCGAGGAATTGCGGCTGCGGATGCTTCTGGGATCCGCCCTGATGGCGCGACTCGGCATCGCGGCGCCATCCGTCAAGCAGGCATACGCCCGCGCCGAAGAGCTGGTTGAGAGGATGGATGATACTCCGGCCCTCGTTCCGGTTCTGTTAGGCTCGGCCAAGTTCCACATCGTCCGAGGCGAACTCGATGCCGCGCAGAAGTTCGCGGAGCGAGCGCTGAGAATGGCTCATCACGCGCAAGATCCTGACCTTCTTCTGGAAGCACGGCTGGTTATCGGCGCGATACTCTATAGCCGCGGAGAATTTCGCGATTCGCTGAGGCACTTCGAGCAGGCTGAATCTCTCTACGATCCCGCCAGACATCGTCTCCACGCTCTAACCTACGGAATTGAGCCCGGCGTGCTCGGCAAGAACTATGTCGCGATGAACCTGTGGCGGCTGGGATTTGCCGACCGAGCGCGCAAACATGCCACCGAGGCGGTCGCGCTTGCCGAGGAATCGGGACATGCCCACAGCATCTCGTTGGCGCTCACCGGTTTGGCCTCGATTTACGAACGCTGCCGCGATTGGTTGTCGGCGGCGGCCTGGGCCGAGAAGCTGGTCAACTACGCGGCGGAAAAAGAGCTGGAGTTGTGGCGCGCGTGGGGAGAGGTGCTCTTGGGTACCGCGCAAGCCGAACTCGGCGATTCTCGCCAGGGATCGATGAGGATTCGATCGGGCCTCGACTCGCTCGAAGCAACCGGAGGCAGCGCACGACAGGCCGAAGTCGCCGCGCTCGAGACGCTGGTTCGCGCGCATGCGCTGGCGGAGCAGGAGGCGCTCCACATTGCAACCAAGGCGCTTGCGACCGCCCGCAAAACGGGCGAACTGACCGACGAGGCGGAGATGCAGCGAATTATCGGCAGCTTCCGGCTCGCCGGAGGCGGCGCTGGAAACGAGGCGGGGCACGCAGAGGGAGAACAGAGCCTGCTTGAAGCGATCGAAACGGCGGATCGGCAGAACGCGCTGGCCTACAAGCTTCGGGCGGAGATCGTTCTGGCGCGCCGGCGTATGCAGCGTGGAGACCGCGAGAGTGTGCGCACGCGTCTGATCGAGTCCTACCGGAGGTTTACCGAAGGCTTCGATACCGCCGACCTGAAAGAGGCAAAAACGCTAATCGAAGAATTGCAAGCCTGATCGTCCCGGCGATCAACGCCATGGTTGGCGGATACTTTCCGTGTCGCCGGTTTCCCGGTTGACAAGTACCATTTCGATTTCGCGGTATTCGCCCTTTGGGAAAAATACATAGCCGCTCACGGTGAAGTTGCGGTGAACTTCCTCCGGCCGCAGGGCCAATCCGGCGATCTGTTCGCTGGCCTGCTGGTCGGCCTTGCTTTGTCCGCGTGATGCGCCGCTAAGCATGCCGCTGCCGGCGCCGATCACCGAGCCTAATACCGCGCCGGTCCCCGCTCCGCCCAAAGCAGCTCCGCCGATAGCACCCAAGCCCGCGCCAACCGCTCCAGCCGCGAGTCCGCTTACCGCGGCACTGCCGAGAGCGGCTTTGAGTTCTCCCGCCCCGCCTGCTTGTCTGGCCGCCTCTTCGGGAGCCAGCGGCGCCACTCGTTCCCCCGCATCGTTGATAGCAAAAATCTGGCTGGGCACGACCGCGTACGGTTCGTTCGTACCGTTGGCAATCGATACGTAAACCGGTTGGATATCGCCGACAGGCGAACCTGCCTGCAAGGAGGTTGTAAGATGGCCAGTTTGCGGAGTCGCAACCACCTGCGGAGGATGCTTGATCGGAGGCGAAGCAACTGCGCATCCCCAAACCGCGACCATAAGCGATATGGCCACAACACCTCTAACAAAAGACCGCAAATGCCAACTATGGGACCGTGTTGATGCTTTCATCATCGTCTCGGAACGAACCAACCAGAACCTTCCACTCTCACTATACGTTTAGAACATTCCCGACCAAACCTGCTACGTAAAGATGGACAGGGCCTATCGGCCGATCCGCCGCACGCCTTTCTAAATCATCGAGCCCTACAATCGTAGCGCTTACAACGTTGTGAACCAGCGATGCGGCAGCTTGTGGCCGCCGCCTCAGGGCATTCATTGGCTATGTTGCTCCCATAAATTCCTCGCTCACCTCATTTTATCTGTTCGCATGATGGAGACCATCGACAAAGGTCGGCGCCGATCGGGGACAATTCTGTTCTTTGGGGTCTAATACGCGGTTTAATAGTCACATCCTCGCGTTTCCGGCCTGTTACTATCACTTTGTTGTATCATCTTGACATTATGTATGTATCACGTTTACGTAGACACGACTGCGACAGTAGTCGGGACTCTTAACCGCGATCACTGGATAGGAAGCGGTAAGGTCTCGATCGCACCAGTAGAGAAAAGAGGGGCCTGCCGATGAGCGATGAAATCGCTACGGCAGTGACAGGGACAGCGAAAACCTTGCGACCAGGACGTCGCGCATTCGGTTTGGCAAATCCTCGCCGAATTCGTGGGCAATAGATAGGCCGAAATAGCGGTTTCGGTACGGTCGGCTGCCGCCGATGCGTCAATGAGCGCTATCAGGCGCGGGTGGAAAACTGCGCGGACCAGAGCCCGGAGATATCGGGAGGGCGGACGCTCGCCCTACGCCTGCGGCTTCAACAACGTGAGGGCAACCCTAACTCCATTGGCTATCCAAGTAATACCTACTCGCCCGTCCGAAACTCCGGTATCGGCTCCCAGAGCGACTGTGTCGTTCGCATCCCGGGTGTCGGCGTTGGCGTCGAAGTCGGCAGGGTGTCTTCCTCGTCAGAAGTCTCTGTAGCTTCAATTCTCTTTATTACGTAGGCGTTGTCCTCGTTGCTCAGACATCCACAGTCGGGTGTCGTGGTGACACTGTCAAGACTGTAGTCATTTGGAACGGGTTGATTGGCGCAAATGATCATGACCGAGCCACGAACCGGCTCGATTTTGCGTGCTCTGCACGATCCGTGGCAAATCGGACTGGTTCCGGTGGCGGTAACAACCATGTTGCCGGGGATGACATCTTCGGAACAGACGACTTGCGCCTGGCGCGACGCGGCCGAGACAGTTCCAGCCATCGTGACGCTTGTGAGCAGCAGCAGAAGGGCCGCGTAGGTAGTTTTCATAATACTCTGTGTGATGCCTTCGGTGTTCAAAAGCCGGACTATGTCCGCCGTGTGGCGGAGAGCGCATGAGTGCGCAAGTGACGTAGTTCGATAGCGTCGCGCTTACTATCGTGTCAAGCATTCTTCGGTTCGGATCGTTCGGAGCAGCGTTGTTGGCGCTGCTCGCGATGCTGGCGACGACGGTGCGGATTGCGTCGGCCCAAAGCTACGCCACGCCGTCCGTCAATCCTGAGGACTTCGTGGTCGGACCTGGAGAGGATCAGCCGGGATCGCCGGATGAGGCGTCCGGCTCTGATCAAAATTCATCGGGAGACCAGGCGGGATTAGGACAAGCCGGCGGGTCGATGATGCAGGATTTGAACATCTCGCCCGATCAGCTCGAGCGGCTGAAAGGCGAGTATCAGGGCGGCAATCTGTCTGAAGACCAGTTTCAGGAGTTATGCGCGAGGGTGGCCGCCAAGCACCTGAGCGATCAGGACGTGCAGGCGCTGGCGACGTCGATGGGGTTTGCGGCGGATCAGGCGGATAAGCTGCGACAATGCGCTGAGGAAGCGCGAGGGGGAGCGCGAGGCGGACGGCAGGGGCCAAGCGCACAGAACCGCGATCAAATCGCGCGGCAGTTCGAACTCGAACGACGCCGCCAGAAGCTGAAAACGTCACCGATAGAAGAGGAGTTTCGGAGTCTGGCGAGTCCGTATCGCCAGCCCGAAGCTCCGACTTCGGAGCATCTGGAGCAGTTTGGTTATTCGGTCTTTTCGGAGCCGGTCTCGACTTTTGCACCGGCTACCAACGTGCCTGTCAGCGAGGATTACATTCTCGGCCCCGGCGACAACTTGACGGTGCTGCTTTGGGGACGCGTGAACCGGACTCTCAAATTGCCGGTGCAGCGTGACGGCTCGGTCCTGATGCCCAATCTCGGACCGATTCCAGTCGCGGGATTGACCTTCGAGCAGGCCAAGAAGCTCATCGAGTCGCGCACCGGACAGATCGAGGGCGTGCAGGTGAACGTCACGATGGGCGCAATTCGGACGATCCAGGTGTTCGTGATGGGCAAGGTGAATCAGCCCGGCCTCTACACGATCAGCGCGCTCTCGCACATAACCAACGCGCTGGTGGCGGCGGGCGGAATCGCCAAAGTCGGCACGCTTCGCAACGTGGAACTGCGCCGGGGCAACCGCACGGTTGCGGTGATCGATCTCTATAACATCCTGCTGCACGGCGATTCGTCCGGCGATGTCCGGCTCGAACCGCGCGACGTGATCTTCGTGCCGGTAATCGGGCCGGTCGTGGGTATCACGGGCGACGTGAACAGCCCCGGCATCTACGAACTCAAGGGCGAAGCCAATCTTCGCAGTGTGCTCGCCCTGGCCGGAGGCGTCAGCGCTTTCGGTTACGCCCAGCGGGTCCAGGTCGAGCGAATCGACAACCATCAACGGCGCATCGCGCTCGATGTGGAGCTTGGTGACCTTGGGCGTCCGCGGTTTCCAATCCACGACGGAGATCTCGTGAAAGTGTTTCCCGTTTTGCCTTTGCAGCAGAACGTGGTGGTACTCAAAGGGAACGTCAATCGGCCGGGAACCTACCAATGGCGCCAGGGAATGCGAGTGTCCGACCTGATCCGGGAAGGCGAGGGCATTTCGGACCATACATATTTGGATTACGCGACCATTCGGCGGCGGGTTGCGCCTACCCAGCGAATCGAGTATCTGCCCGTGGACCTGGGCGCCGCACTGCAAAGCACTTCTCCCACCTTCGATGTGGCGCTTGCCCCACGTGATGAACTCACGGTGTACAGCGACAACGACTTGAACGATGTTCCGACGGTTACGGTGCGGGGGGCGGTGCGCAAGCCCGGGACCTATCCTCTATCGCAAGGAATGAAGCTGAGCGACCTTATCTACGAGGCGGGCGGGCTCAAAGACGATGCTTATCAGAGACGCGGCACTTTGGCCCGCACCGAGATCGTCAACGGCGCGACCACGCGGCACTCTTATATCGACGTGGATATTGCCGCCGCGCTTGTCCCCGGCAGCACAAACGATCCCGAATTAAACCGCTATGACGAGCTCTTCGTTCAGGAGGCGTCCAACTGGCACAAGCCCTGGGAAGTGAGAGTTCACGGCCAGGTGCAGCGCCCCGGCCCCTACGTCATCCGGGAAGGGGAACGCCTGTCCGAGGTTCTTAGCGACTGCGGGGGCCTTCGCGCTGACGCCTATCTGCCCGCGATCGTGTTCGAACGCGAATCGGTCCGAGCGATGCAGCGCGAGAGGCTGGCGGAGAGCCGTAAACGGTTGAAGGAGGATCTCCTGATGGTGTCGTTGATGCCTCAGCCGTTGTCGGAGTCGTCGGCTCCGGGCGACAAGGCGGCCGCGCTCGCGATGGTGGAAAAGCTGCTCAAAGAGTCCGAGAACGACACTCCCCCGGGACGGATTGCGCTTAATATCGCGTCGCTCGATCTGCTTCCCGGTTCGCCCAGCGACCTCGTTCTGCAGAACAACGACGTAATCGTGGTTCCGCGCAAGCCCTCGTCGGTGAACGTGCTTGGCGAAGTGTATAGTCCGCAGGCGCTCATCTTTGAGCCCGATCTAAGAGTCAAGGACTATCTGCAACAGGCAGGCGGAGTGGCTCAGACCGGAGACGCCGATCATATCTTCGTCATCAAGGCCAACGGCGCGGTGATTACCGATCAGAGCTATCGCGAGATGAGCAGATCGCAGATTTTTCCGGCGCTGCCACTCGTCTCCGGCGGCCTGATGGATGCGTATCTGCAGCCCGGCGACACGATCTACGTGCCGCAGAAACTTATCTACATCACGGGGTTGCAGTACGCGAAGGACGTGACCTCGATCGTGGCCAACACCGCCACCGGACTCGCGGTTATCGGTCTTCTCGCCACTCAACTCTAGAGGCGTGAGACTTCGCGCGCAGGCTGCGGCTCTGATCGTATTCGCGGCGTTGATTTTAGCGCCGGTCGCGGGCCGGCCCGCGCAGTTGCGAGGCGAGAGCGGCAAATTCGACGAGCACGCCCTGTTCAGGGCCGTCGGCGAGATGTACGACCTTGACCCCGACCTGCTGGAGGCGATGGCGGAAGTTGAATCGGGGGGCCGCGAGGATGCCGTTTCCCAAAAGGGCGCGGTCGGCTTGATGCAGCTCATGCCCTCCACTGCGGCTCGTTTTCACGTGCGCGACGCGCGCGATCCGGTCGAAAATGTCCTGGGAGCAGCCCGGTATCTCGCTCACCTGCGCGCGCTCTACTGCGGCAGGGATGACGCGAGATGTGATGAGCTCTCGATGATTCTTGCCGCCTACGATGCGGGCGAGGGGGCGGTCTGGCGCTACGCGGGTCTTCCGCCTTTCGCCGAAACTCAGCAATACATCGGCCGCGTGCTCTGGGTATATCTGACCGGTTCGTGGCCCGCGAAATTCCCGCGATCGCGCGTGACCGCCCCGCGCGCCAGGAAGATGTCCCGACGGCCGGACGCAGAGATGGAGGCGCTCGAGCAGCTTGATTCGCTGCGGCGCGCGCGATCGGCCGACAGGGATTGCGGCAGCATCCCGCATTGACCCCGACCGCGAGAAATCCGCGGATGGTCGAGCGATAAGCGCGAATGTTTGGCGCCGTGCAGCCCCGCGCCGCCGCGGCGGTGTCGGTCGTTCTCGCGGCGATCTGCTGCGCCACGGCTTATGCTCGCGCCTCCACGTATGTGGTGATGATCCCGATGGAGAGCCCGATTTACGAGGAGCTCGAGACGCTCGACGGCCTCGGCTATCTCGATACTTACTTTTCAGAAATACGGCCGTTCAGCCGTGTCGAAGCGGCTCGGCTTACGCTCGAAGCCGAGCGCAACATGCGGATGGAAGACAAGTTTGAACCGCTCGCGGTTCAACTTACAAAAGTGCTCGACCGCCAGCTTTCGGAAGAGATCGGATGGCTCAGGAGCAATTCCGAGGACAAACTGCCCAACATCATCCACCCGTTGCAGGACGTCGCAGGGCAGTACGTATATTCAGCCGGCTCCAGGCGCCATTGGCTCACCGGTCCCAACGGGCCGATTAACGCCCAGGAGGGGACGCCGCTGTTGCCGAACAATGACGGATTACAGACCGATCCGGGCAGCAACGAGATAATCCGGGCATCAGGCTGGGCCGGGATGGGGAGCTTCGTGACCGGATACGCCGAGGGCGCGATTGCGGGGCCGCTTACGCATGCCATTGCGGGCACCAGCCGCGGCCAACTTCTAGGCACGGAGGCGGTAGTCAGCCTGGGCAATACGGCCATTTCCTTCGGACAGGAAGAACGATGGTGGGGGACGGGGCAGTACGGCTCGCTGTCGCAAGGGGACAATGCGAAGCCCTTCTATGCGCTGACCGTGCAGAACATTCATCCGCGCTATCTGCCGTGGATTCTGCGCTACCTGGGGCCGGGCCGCAGGCAGATATTCATGGGGCAGCTCGATGCGGATCGCGCGACTTCGCAGCATCCCTGGATCGCGGGGCATACCCTGGTCTTCAAGCCGCTGCCGTGGTTCGAATTCGGCATCACGCGCGCGATCATTTTCGGCGGCCGCGACAACGATCACTACGATTTTACGGGATTTCTCGGGCGATTTACCGGGATTGCGACAGGCAATCCCGCCAACGGCAATACCAAGTCGCGCGGCGGAATCTTTCTCAAGTTTCACATTCCGAAACTGAGAAATCTGCAGCTCTATCAGGAGATGGCAGGATCCGACAACCTGACCTACGAGGTGCCGACGATCGGGCACTATATGCCGTTTCTCAACGTCGCCTATCAGGGCGGAGCTTACCTTCCGCGCCTTACGAAAGACGGTTTGACCGATTTCCGCGTCGAATGGGTTGTCACGTCCGGCGGGTACGATATCCAGAACGGCAATTCGCTCTACTTCACCTACGACGGCCAGCTATTCGGCCATCCGATCGGTCCGAACGCGTCGCAGGTTGACGTGCAGTTCGGGCGATGGCTCGGCGGAATTCGCTACAAGGCGGATTTGGATTTCTTCTATACGGAGCAGGCTCCCAGCTTGTACGAAGGAAACACGCATTTCGTGTATCCGGCGAACTCCGCCTACTACCCGTATTCGTCGCTCGGCAAGGAGCATAGCGAAGGAATCGCGTGTGACGTCTCGCGCCTTGCCCAGGTCGCCGAGATCGGAAACGACCGCGCGCTGCTCTACGGAAAAGGGAGGGTCGCGCTGGAGTATGTGCAGCGCCTGAATTACGGGGCTCCCGATTCAGTCCGGGCGGTCGCATCCATTTCGATCGGGCTTGCGCCTCTGTGGAAGAGCATCGAATGGCACTAACCGCTCTTCCGCGCGTGTCCCGAACAAGCGGACCCGCAATACGATAAGCAAATCCGCGGAACCGCACGATGCCGGATGCCAGCCTGAAAGGCAGAAGGGAAGAGGCGTTTCACGCGCCGCACGAGGACGTTGCCGGGTCCGCGATGGCGGCGTGGCGCCATCACGATGATACCATCGACATCGTTCCCTTCCTTGAGGCCATCTGGGCCGACCGGATGAAGATTGCGGCGTGGATGATCGGCGCCGCCGTACTGACAATTATTGTGACCAGCCTCTTTATGGCGAAAACCTTCCGCGCGATGGCGATTGTTCGTCCGCAGCCAAAAGCTACCACAGCAAGCCGAATCATCGGCGGATTTGGCGGCGCGCCGGGGGGATTCAGCACGATGGCGGGAATTCTTGGGGGAGGCGGACCGGGCGCCGAGGAAGCCCAGGAATACATCACTATCCTTGAGAGTTTTGCATTCAATACCGCGTTGATGGAGCGCCACGGAATTTTTCGGGAGTATTCCAGGCCCAGTGACAATCGCATGCTGTCCAGCCTGGAAAACAATGACCCGCGCTGGCGCGCGTACAAGAGAATAAAGCGGTCGTTCGAATGTGAGTATTCCACCAAGACCGGCAACCTTACGCTCTACTTTATAGCTGCTTCGCCCCCGGAAGCTGAACGCCTGCTCGGCTACTACATCGATGATTTGCGGGAGAAGCTGCGCAGCCGCGAGGTGCAGGGGGCGGCGGCGGCAATCGAGTCGATGAAGGAAGAGGCGCGAGTCACTTCCGACGCTCTGCTTCAAACCCAGTTGTACGAGCTCATCGCGAAGCAGATGCAGCAATTGAAGCTCGCCCAGGTGGAAGCGGACTTCGCTTTCACCGTGCTCGAGCCGCCGGCAGCTCCGGACAAGCCCTACAGTCCGCGCAGGAGCCTGGATGCGTCAGTTGCCGCGTTGCTCGCGTTGATCGTCACCTCGGCAATCGCGGTCATGCGTGAAATGACGCGCCAGCATCGCGAGCGCCGCATCGAATTGCAGCGGCGCTCCGCCTTCACAGGCGATCGCCGCTGAAATCGTCCCAGGCCGGGAGAGCGAAGCCGCCGCTCGCTCGTCCCCGCATCACTCGCTTCAACAGCATCCTCAGCTCAGGACGGGAGAAAGATTCAGGACGCCGATGGCGCAACCGGAAAACTCTGACTGGAAAAACAAACGGGTCGCGATCACCGGGGTGGCCGGCTCCGTCGGCAGGAGCCTCGTGTCGGAGCTGCTTAGCCGGGAAGTCGCCGAGATAGTCGGCATCGACAACAGCGAAAGCAGCATCTTCTTTTTGCGGCAGCTCTACCGCAACCGGCGCGATGTTCACCTGTATATGGGAGATCTGCGCAGCCGCGAGACTCTGATCGAACGGTTCAGGGGATGCGAGATTGTGATGCATGCGGCCGCGCTGAAGCACGTCGAGATCTGCGAGCATTCGCCCGGCGACGCGGTCCTGACCAACATTCTCGGCACTCTGAACGTGCTCGACGCGGGAATCGCGGTTGGCGCGGAGCGCGTCATTCTCTGCTCCTCGGACAAGGCCGTTCATCCCACCACCGTGATGGGCACGTCGAAACTGATGGCGGAGCGGCTGATGACGGCGGCGCATATGAACTGCGCCGGCCGCGGACCGGTCTGCGCATCAATCCGCTTTGGCAACGTGCTCGGCTCGAGCGGTTCGGTGATACCGGTGTTTCGCTCTCAGATAGCGAGAGGAGGACCCGTTACGCTGACCCATCGCGATATGACGCGATTCATCATGACGCTCGGCGACGCGGTGAATCTCGTTCTCGACGCCGCGTTCCTGATGAAGGGTGGCGAGGTCTTCATCACGAAGATGCCGGCGATGCGGATTCTCGACCTGGCCGAGATAATGATCGATGAGCTGGCGCCGTGCGGCGGGCACAACCGGCGTGCAATCAAAATCGAGGAAGTCGGGGTGCGCCCGGGCGAGAAGATGTTCGAAGAACTGCTGAATGACGAAGAGGTGACGCACACCCTCGAGTCGTCCCGCTATTTTATCGTTTTGCCCGCCGCGGTGGGCAGAGGAAATTCCGGAAAAGTCCGATACGACGGCCTGGAGTGCATCCCGGCCTCCAAACCCTACAATTCATCGGCCGGCCAGCTTCTCAGCCGTGAAGAACTGCGAGAGTACCTGAAGCGAAGCGGTCTTCTTGATGCCGGATCGGAACAAGGCTTCTGAATGCGAATACTGATTCTCGGCGGCGACGGGTATCTCGGATGGCCCACTGCGATGGCATTGGCGGCCGAGGGCCACGAAGTATTGACGATCGACAACTATCTGCGCCGGCTGCTAGCCGAACGCACACGGTCGCAGGCGTTGATGCGCAATCCCGACCTGCAGGAGCGCGCCGAGATTTTTGCGGCAGCGGGCGGACCAAAGATCAGAGTGGCGATTGGGGATTGCGCCAATTATCTGTTTCTCTCGCGCGTGGTCGCGGAGTTCCAGCCTGAGGCCGCGATTCACTATGCCGAACAGCCCTCCGCGCCATATTCGATGATCGGGTTCGATGAAGCCCGCCTTACGCTGAACAACAATCTCAATACGACTTTCAACCTGATCTGGGCAGTTCTCGAACGGGCGCCCGACTGCCACATCGTGAAACTTGGCACGATGGGCGAATACGGCACACCCAAAATAGATATCGAGGAAGGCTGGATAGAAATCGAACACGCGGGCCGGAAGGACAAATTTCTGTTTCCGCGGCAGGCCGGGAGCCTTTACCACACCACCAAGGTTCTGGACACCGACCTTCTATGGTTTTACGTGCGAAGTAGCGGGTTGCGAGTGACCGATCTGATGCAGGGGCCGGTTTATGGGCTGTCCACCGCCGAGACCGATCTGGACAAGCGCCTGATGCCGAATTTTCACTACGACGACATCTTCGGCACGGTGGTCAACAGATTTCTGGTTCAGGCGATCGCGGGAATCCCGTTGACCGTCTATGGTAAGGGCGGACAGACGCGCGGCTACCTCAATCTTCGAGACACGCTTCAATGCGTGCGGCTCGCTATTCAGAATCCTGTCAAGCGGGGAGAACTTCGAATTCTCAATCAGTTTACCGAGACGCTCTCGGTCAACGACATCGCGCTGCGGGTCAGGGCGGCAGCCGCGCGTCTCGACCTTGAAGTTCGGGTCGATCACGTGGCCAATCCCCGCAAGGAGGCTGAAGATCATTACTACAACCCGAAAAACAGCGGCCTCCTCGAACTCGGATTGAAACCATCGCTGATGACCGAGGATGTGCTCACGGCGATGTTGAGGGAGCTGGTGCCGTACCGGCACGAGATCGATCTGAAGAAGGTCAGGCCGAGAGTCAGTTGGAGCGGCGGCGCGCGATGAAAGTGCTAATCACCGGAGGATGCGGCTTTATCGGGTCGAACCTGGTGCGCGCGCTCGCGAGCGAGGGTATTCATCGCATCCGAATCGTTGACGATCTGAGCACAGGATCGCGCGATGCTCTCGCGGCCGGGTGCGAGTTCGCGGAGACATTCGCGGCCGGAGCGATGGCCGAAGGACCCGGAGTCGAGCTGATTATCGGCGATGTCTGCGACGAGGATCTGGCCATCCGAGCCGCGGAAGGCGCCGACGCGATAGTGCATCTGGCAGCCAATGCCGGCGTGGCGCTTTCCGTTCAGGATCCTCGGAGGGATTGCCGCGTCAACGTGATCGGAACGCTCAACTATCTCGAGGCGGCCCGGAAAGGGCGAGTGAAGCGACTTGTATTCGCATCGAGCAGCGCGCCGGTCGGTGAATGCGATCCGCCGATTCACGAGAGAGTGGCGGCGCGTCCGGTCTCGCCGTACGGAGCGAGCAAGCTTGCCGGCGAAGGATATTGCTCGGCCTATTTTCGCACCTTTGGGGTAGAGACCGTGGCGCTTCGTTTCGGCAATGTTTACGGGCCCGGATCGGCTCACAAGAGCAGCGTGGTCGCCAAATTCATCGCGACCGCTCTTGCGGGCGAAACGCTCGAGGTCTATGGCGACGGCGGACAGACCCGCGACTTCCTCTACATCGACGATCTCGTGCGCGCGGTGTTGCTCGCCGCCCGATCGCCGGGGATTGGAGGCGAAATCTTCCAGATCGCGACGGGCCGGGAGACGACGGTTTCCGAGATTTTGCAGGATGTGGTCGCGGAACTGCGCAGGGCCGGCATCCACGACATCGAAGTTGCGCACCGCGAACCCAGGCTGGGAGATGTCAGGCGCAATTTTTCGGATACCTCGAAAGCGGAAAAGATGCTGGGATGGCGCGCGGAAGTATCGCGAGGCGAGGGCATTGCCAAAACGGTCTCGTGGTTTCTGGAGAAGCAAGCCGCGGCATCGGGCAGTCCGATAAGGCCAGCGCGAGTCGCCACGCGCACGCACGGCGTAGGCCTCGACTCCTCTCGCCGAGCGGCGGCGCGCCCCGAAAAGATTCGCGAATAGGGGAACTCTCGCCTTGTGCGGAATTTGCGGCGTAGTCAGCGTCGATCCCGCGGAGACCATCGACGCTTTTGTCCTGCGCGCGATGCGCGACACGCTGGCGCATCGCGGGCCCGACGACTGCGGCAGCTACATCGGGCGCGGCGTAGCGCTCGGGCATCGGCGTCTGTCCGTGATCGATCTGCGCCCCGAAGGGCGCCAGCCGATGAGCAACGAGGACGGCCGCGTCCATATCGTATTTAACGGCGAAATCTACAATTTCGAGGAGCATCGATCCTGGCTCGCGGCGCGCGGGCATCGGTTCCGTTCGCGGACCGATACCGAAGTAATTATCCATCTTTACGAAGAACTGGGGATCGATTGCCTCAGGCGGCTGCGCGGGATGTTCGCGTTTGCGCTGTGGGACGAACGGGAGCGTCTGCTTTTTCTGGCTCGCGATCGAGTGGGAAAAAAGCCGCTGTACTATCGATGGGATGGAAAGAGGCTGGTGTTCGGCTCCGAGCCGAAAGCGATCCTTGCGCATCCACAAAGCGTCGTGGAGCCGGACCCGATCGCGATCGATTGCTATGTCGCGCTCGGTTACGTCCCCAGTCCAATGACCGCGTTCAAAGGAGTTTGCAAGCTTCCGGCTGCGCACTATCTGACGCTTCGCGATGGCCAGGTCGAGGTTAAACGCTACTGGGAGCTCAAGTATTCCCCCAAGCTTGAGATTTCGGAGGATGAGGCCTGCGAAGAAATCGTAAGAAAGCTCACAGAGTGCGTTCGCCTGAGAATGATTAGCGACGTGCCTTTGGGCGCTTTTCTGAGCGGAGGAGTCGACTCGAGTGCGATCGTTTCCCTGATGAGCCGACTGAGCTCACGTCCGGTGCGAACATTTTCGATCGGATTCCAGGAGCCGGCGTACGACGAAAGCGCCTATGCGAAGGCTGTCGCCGAGAACTTCGGAGCGGAGCATCTTTCGTTTTGCGTCACGCCGGAGTCGATCGACGTCCTGGAGAAGCTCGTTTGGCACTACAATGAACCATATGCCGATGCGGCATGCGTGCCGACTTACTATTTGTGCAGGATGGCGCGCGAATACGTGACGGTCGCTCTGAACGGAGATGGCGGTGACGAAAATTTCGCGGGTTACGATCGCTACACTATCCATCAGCGGCTCGCATATCTCGATCGCCTTCCGGCCGGGTTGCTCAAAATCGCCGCGGGGGCCGCGCGCAGAGCCGCCGACGCGATGCCGGAAAGCCTGGCCGGTGGACGTCTTGCGGCTGTTGGCGAGGTGCTTGCCAGCGGTCGGCGCCTCAACTACGCGCGCACGCTGACGCGCTTTCGTCGCGCCCGCCGTCGCGCGATGTACAGCGATGGCTTTGCCGCGCTGGTCGAAGCTCCGAACCCGGAAAACCTGATTCTCGCTCTTTACAATCAAGCGGGCGAGGAGAGCATCGATGCCGCCCTTTATCTTGACGTGAACCTTTATCTGTCTGATTGCCTGCTGCCGAAGGTGGATATAGCCGCGATGGCGGTGGGACTCGAGACGCGCTCTCCGCTGCTCGACCACGAGTTCATGGAATTTGCGGCGCGGCTCCCTGCTCGCTTCAAGCTGGACGGCTCGGTGCATAAGGCGATCTTTCGCAAGGCGTTCGGGCGGATCCTGGACCTTGAAACCGCGGCCCGGCCCAAGAAGGGCTTCGACGTTCCGTTCGACCGATGGTTTCGCGGCGATGTTGCCGGATACCTGACGGACGTGCTGCTCAGCGCGGCGAGTCTTGGCCGCGGGTATTTCAAGCCGTCTGCCGTGAAGAAACTCGTCGGAGAACATCTCGATGGCGTCCGGGATTGGCACAACCATCTGTTTTCGCTGCTGATGCTCGAACTGTGGCATCGCCGGTTCGTGGATAGCGCGAACCCGGCAAGATTTCGCGAAGCCGCGAGCGCCGGCTGCTAACGCGCTCGATCTCTGTCCTTCCAGATTGGCTGCCGCTGCATCCATAGGTGCCGAACTCCGCGCGCGCGTCGCCGCGTGGCGCGCAAGCTCCGAGTCGAAACGTGTGTTCGTCTCGATGATCGTCGTGGCGGGCCTTTCATTGTGCGTGCGCGCAATCACGCTGACGCGGGAAATCGTTGTGGCGCACCAGTTCGGTGCGGGCGATGAGATCGACGCCTTTTACATCGCGGTGCTCGTGCCGAACTTTCTTATCAACGTAGTGGGCGGGGCGCTCGGCGTCAGCATCATGCCCGCGTACATCGACGCGCGGGAGAACGAAGGTCTGGAAGCGGCGCGAACGCTCTTTTCTTCTTTCAACACCCTCGGGATTGCGGGACTCATGGCGGCCGCGATTGTCGGCGCAACCCTGGCGCCATACGCGCTTCCGCTGTTGGGCTCCGGATTCAGCGCGCAAAAGCTGGAGCTATGCCGCAGACTGTGCTTCATCGTGGCCGCCACCACTGTGTTCGGCGGCGTTAGAGTTGTCTGGGCCGCGATCCTTAACGCGGAAAACCGCTTTGCCGCCGCAGTCGGCGCTTCCGCAATAACGCCGATGGTAACACTTGTCGCGGTCGGGATGTTTGCAGAACGCTTCCGAATCTATTCCTACTCGGTCAGCCTGGTCGCGGGCTCAATCCTGGAGCTTGCGGCGACAGGGGTGGCACTGAACCGATGCGGCATAGGCGTGATGCCGGTGCGGCGCCCCCGCTTCGCGACCCTGCGAAAAGTGCTGGTTCAGTTCGGATACGCGGGAGCGGGGCAAACGCTGATGGCGAGCACGTCAGCCGTCGATCAGGCGATGGCGGCGATGCTGCCGAGCGGCAGTGTGGCGCTCCTCAATTACGGCGGCCGCCTGGTGCAACCGTTTGTGAGCATGGGCGCCACGGCGCTCAACACGGCGGTCTCGCCGGTCTTTTGCCGGCTGGTCTCGATCGGCGATTGGGCAGGTGTGAAACGGCTCCTGCGCAACTACACATTGCTTACTTTGTCGGTCGCCGTGCCGGTTACGCTAGTGATGGTGCTGTGTTCGCAGGGGCTCGTCGCGCTCGTGTATCAGCACGGAGCCTTCACCGGCGCGGAAGGGCGGATGGCGGGACGTATTCTCGCCTGTTACGCCTTTCAAATTCCTTTTTTCATCATCGGCACGTTCTTCGTTCGATTAATTGTCGCGTTGCAAGCGAATTATCTGATTCTCTGGGTATGCACGCTCAATCTGGTAGTCGATATCGCGGCTAACGTCGTGTTCATGAGGTACCTCGGCGTCGCGGGAATAGCGCTCTCGACATCGGTGGTCTATGTCGCGTCGTGTGGGACCGTTGCGTGGCTTCTGTTTCGGGAGCTCAAGGCGCGATGGGCATGAGCGGCGATCGAGAGTCCCTTGAGGAACCGCGGCTGCCTTCGATCGCGGCAAACCGGAGGAACGGGAGTTCGGAGAAGAGAGAAGCCCCGTGGCGCGGAAAGTCTCGTGCGTCCGCGGCGCGCGGGAGGAGCGGACCGTATCGAGTGATGTTCGTGATTCCGTCGCTCGAATACGGAGGCGCGGAACGTCAACTGGTTGAATTGGTCAATCATCTCGATAAGCGTCATTTTCAGGCGACGGTGGTAAGCTTCGAAGACGGGGGTCCTCTGGAAGCGGAACTTGCCGAGACTGAAGGGACAACGGTCGTTTCACTCGGCAAGAAGAAGGGCGACAGGGATGTTCGGTTCATCTGGCGGCTCATCGCGCTGGCGCGCCGCCTGCGTCCGCACGTCATCCACGGCTACATGAACTTCTCGAATCTTCTCGCGCTGCTTGCCGGCAAGTCGGCGGGAGCATTTGTGGTATGGGGAATTCGAGGTTCCAACAATAGGGAATACGCAGAGTTCGACGCGTTCGAGCACGCATGGTTTAATTTCGCCCTGCGTCTTTCGTTCCTTGCCGACCTTGCGATTTTCAACTCGCGAGCGGGCCGCGATTACTACCGCGCGAAAGGCTTCGGCTGCCGGCGGACAATACTAGTTCCGAACGGAATCGATATCGGCCGTTTCAAGCGGCGGATCGATTTAAGGCATCGGGTCCGCGCTGAATGGGGTGTTGGTGATAATGAATACCTGATTGGTCTGGTCGCGCGGCTGCACCCGATGAAAGAGCATCAGATCTTTTTGAATGCGGCCGAGCGCCTGACGCGTTATCGCAGCGATGTGCGGTTTGTCTGCGTCGGGTCCGGAACTGAGGACTATGCCCGCGGGCTCCGGAAACTCACCATCGATCTTGGCCTTGGCGATCGCGTCATCTGGGCCGGCTCTCGAAGCGATATGCCGGCCGTTCACAACGCGCTCGACATCTCCGTGTCGTGCTCCAGGTTCGGCGAGGGATTTCCGAACGCGATCGGCGAATCGATGGCATGCGGGGTCCCCTGTGTCGTCGCCGGTGCGGGAGACACTGAATGGATCGTTGGCGATACGGGCGTGGTCGTCGCGCAAGGTGACGCCGAAGCGCTGGCATCCGGATGCGACACGTTGCTGGATCGCCTCAAAACCGAGGGTGAGGCGCTGAGACAACGATGCAGTGATCGAATTGCGGAAGGCTTCGACACCATGCGCCTCGCCGATGAGACCGAAGCGGCGCTGCTCGCACTGCTGGAGATGGATCCATCCGGGCGGACGCGAGAGCTGGAGCACAGCCAGCCCCGCTGAGGCCGGCATCCGGTGCCGATGGTAGTGATCGAATTCCGCGAGTTTTTGTGGCGCACGCGTCTGGCGTTCTTTCCGGTGAAGGATGAGGTCGACCGGTTGCTCGTGGAGCGCAGCTTCAACGAAGTGCTCCACATTATTCAGGCCGGATGTCCCATTGAGTCCGGGCGGCCGGGGATGGTCCACTACGAGGCTTTTCCAACCAGTTGCATCGACCTGAGCAAGCCGATCGAGGAGCTGTACCGCGCGATGGATCCGAAGTCCTGCCGGTACGAAATCAGAAAGGCCGAGAAGTGCCGCGACCAGATTGAGATAGGGATGAACGATGAGCGGTCCCGCGCGGACTTTTTCAGAATATACAACCGGTTTGCGGCAGTGAAGCGCCACGCGCGTCCGCTGACGCATAGTCAACTAGAGGCCTTGCGCGAGCATTGCGACATTTTCGTCGCTTACCTCGGCGGGGAGCCGGTATGCGTTCACAGCCTGCTGCGGGATGAAGGCCTGCGCCGGGTGCGCCTGCATCTTTCGGGGTCCGCGCGTCTCGACAACCCGGAAGTGGCGCGAAGTTCGGGGTTTTTGAATCGCTATCTCCATTGGCACGAGATCCAGCTTTACAAGTCCCGGGGAATGCGGATCTACGACTTCGGCGGCCTCGGCAGAAGCGACGAAGTGCGTTCGATAACCCGCTTCAAGCAATCTTTCGGCGGCGCCGAGGTGCAGGAACACAGCTACACGTTTGCCGGTCCAGCGGGCAGGCTGCGCTTGAAGGCGGGGGCGTTTCTGCGGTCGTCGCTCCCGCGAACCTCTCTTGGGGCCGGGAGGCATCAAGACCGGAAAGAATCGCGGGCGGCCAGGCCGGAGATCTCGGAAGGCCCGCGGGAAGAGGGCTGAAGCGGGTGGGCGATCAGAGCAAAATATGGGAGTACTATCAAAATGTCACGCCGGACGTGTTCCTGTTGTCACGGCCGCGCCTGGACTTTCTGCTCGAACAGGTCCGAGGGAGAGCGCGCGCCAAGGATGCCAGAATTCTGAGTATCGGAAGCGGCGACGGGTATTTTGAGGAAACCGCCGCGGCGGCGGGATTCTCGATAGTGTCGCTTGATCCTGACGAAGGAGTTGTCAAAAGGCTCCGCACCAGAGGCATCGAAAGCCACCACGGTTCCATCGCGAAATTGCCGTTCGACCCGCGATCCTTCGATTTCGCTGTCGCCTCCGAGGTTCTCGAACATCTGGACGAAGGCGTCCGGGCGCAAGGACTCAGCGAGGTTGCCCGCATCCTGAAGACCGACGGATGGTTTTTGGGGACGGTTCCCTACAGAGAAAATCTGAGCGATCACGAAGTGGTGTGTCCCGCCTGCGGAAATGTCTTCCATAGATGGGGCCATCTTAAGTCCTTCTCGCTGAGCGCGATGCGAGGCGAATTGGAACCGCATTTCGGGGTGGTGGAACTGAAGCGGACCGCCTTCGGAAGCAAAAAACGCACGCTGCTCGGAAAGGCGAAATCGATGGCGAGACTGCTCCTGGCAAAATACGGAGCCTCAGTCGCTTCGCCCTCGCTCTACTTTGCAGCGGGACGGCCGCTGCCGGCGAAATCCGCCTCGGTTCACGGTTCGCTCACTGATTGATCGTTCGCTGTCCGTTCACCGGTGACTCGTCGCATGCGAATGGGCAAGGCCGCAATGGAAACGGGGCACGGGAGAAGAAGGCTCTTGCATGGGTGCCCTAAATCTCGCCGTTGCGGTACCATCTGTCCCCGCAAGCGATGTGCACGCGCAGAATTCTCGGCATCTCCGCGTACTACCATGACAGTGCGGCGGCTCTGGTCGTCGATGGCGACATTGTGGCGGCGGCGCAGGAGGAACGCTTCACTCGCAAGAAGTTCGACGCCCGCTTCCCGGCCCGATCCATTTCTTATTGCCTTGCGGCGCAGGGTCTGACGCTCAAAGACGTCACCGACGTTGTCTTTTACGACAAGCCTCTTGCCAAGTTCGATCGATTGCTCGAGACCTACCTCGGCTATGCCCCGCGCGGAGTCGCGTCGTTCGCGGCGGCGATGCCGGTGTGGCTTAAGGAGAAGCTTTACCTGAAGTCTGTGATGCGAAACGAGCTTGCGGCACTGGGAGGCGTAAAGCGATCCGAGTTGCCGCCTCTGCGCTTCACGGAGCATCATCAGGCTCATGCCGCCTCCGCGTTCTTTCCGAGCCCCTTCGAAACCGCGGGAGTGATGTGCCTTGACGGGGTCGGCGAGTGGGCCACGACCTCGGTGTGGACGGGCGAGCGGAACCGGCTGACTGCGCAGTGGGAGATAGACTTTCCCCATTCTCTGGGGCTGCTGTACTCGGCGTTTACCTACTATACGGGCTTCAAGGTCAATTCCGGCGAATACAAAGTGATGGGGCTTGCACCGTATGGAGAGCCGCGCTACGCGGACCTGATTCTGACCGAGCTCATCGATCTCAAGCCGGACGGAACGTTCAGGCTCAACACGCGCTACTTCAACTATGCGACCGGATTGACGATGACGAATGGCGACTTCGATCGTGTCTTCGGCGGTCCGCCGCGCAAACCGGAGACCCCGATCACGCAGCGCGAGATGGATCTTGCCGCCTCTGTTCAAAAGGTCACCGAGGAAGTAGTGCTGCGCCTCGCCCGCACGGTGGAGAGAGAACTCGGCGTGAAGTATCTGTGCATGGCGGGCGGGGTGGCGCTGAATTGCGTTGCCAACGGGCGAATTCTCCGCGAACTGCCTTTTCGGGACATATGGATTCAGCCCGCCGCCGGCGACGCTGGCGGCGCGGTCGGCGCCGCGCTGGCCGCCTGGTATCAGTATCACGATAAGCCCCGTGAGCCGCGCGAAGGCGATTCGATGCATGGGTCGTACCTCGGGCCCTCGTTTGCAGACAGCGAAATAGAGGCGAGTCTTGGAAGTCTGGGCGCCCGCTTCCGGCGGCTCGGCGATGAAGATTTGATACGGCAGGTCGCCGAACTTATCGCGGGCGAAAATGTGGTGGGGTGGTTCCAGGGGCGGATGGAGTTCGGACCCCGGGCTTTGGGCGCGCGCTCGATTATCGGCGACGCGCGCAGTCCGCGCATGCAATCGGTGATGAACCTGAAGATCAAATACCGGGAATCGTTTCGGCCGTTCGCGCCGGCGGTGCTCGGCGATCGAGTCGCGGATTACTTCGATCTGGACCGGGCCAGTCCTTATATGCTTCTGGTCGCTCCAGTGCGAGAAGAGTTGCGCGTCAAGGCGAGTCCGGAACAGGAAAGTTTATTCGGCATCGAAAAGCTCAATGTCCCGCGCTCCACTATTCCGGCAGTTACCCATGTGGATTATTCGGCGCGCATCCAGACCGTCCATCGCGAGACCAATCCGCGTTTCTATGAACTGATCCGGGCGTTTGAGCGGCTGACCGGATGCGCTGTGCTGGTAAATACCTCCTTCAACGTCCGCGGCGAGCCGATTGTCTGCACGCCGGAAGACGCTTATCGATGCTTCATGCGGACCGAGATGGACTATCTGGCGATCGGCAACTGTCTGCTGGCAAAAAGCGATCAGCCGGCGTTCGAGCGGAACGATTCCTGGAAGAAGGAATTCGAGCTGGACTGAGCAATGGGTTCGAACGTGCCGAATAACGGCGAGCAAGCGCAACGCGCCGAATTGCGAAACTTCGGCCTGCTGACCGGCGCAATCTTCGCCGCGCTGTTCGGCCTCTTGATGCCGTGGCTGCGCCATCGCCCCTTTCCAGCGTGGCCGTGGATCGTTTGCGTATTGCTCGTGGTGCCGGCGCTGATTGCGCCTCAGGCGCTGCGGCAGGTGTTTCGCGCCTGGACCGCGGCGGGTCGCGTTCTTGGATGGATCAATTCCCGGCTTATCCTGACAGTTGTCTTCTACGCGATAGTCACGCCGGCGGGTGTTGTGATGCGCCTTTGCGGCCACGACCCGATGAAACGGACCTTCGATCCGAAATGCGACAGCTATCGCGTGCCCAGCCGGCAACTGTCGCCCTCGACGATGGACAGGCCATTCTGATGTTTGAGCTGCTTGGCGATCTTTGGGGCTTCATGCGCGAGCGCAAGAAGTTCTGGCTCGCGCCGCTGGTCGCGGTTCTGCTGCTGATCGGAGCGCTGGTGATAGTCGCGCAATTCTCGACGGTAGCACCTTTCATATACACGCTGTTCTGAGTTCGGTCGTTGATCCCGGTTCGAAAGGGGTCTGAAACGGACATCCGATGACGGCCGCCCTGCGCTTCGGGGCGATTCTCGATTCGATCTCCATCGCGACGTGGCAAAGCGAATGCCTCGACGCGATGGTTCGGGAGAATCTCGCGCGACTCGAATTGGTCGTGCTCAATGACCTGCCTGTCGCGGACGGGCAATCGCGGACTGATCGAGCCGCGTGGGCCATCTTCAAGCGTTGGTTCGGCGGGTGCCCGCTCGAGCGGCATGCGGGCATCGCTCCCCTTGCCGGCAAACGGCTTGTGAAGCTGTCGGATGGCTCGCGAGAAGCTGCGGATGAACTGAGCAGGCTGGATTTCGCGATTGATTTCAGCTCCCGAGCGCTGCCACCTTTCCGCGAGTTTCCGCGTCACGGAATCTGGTCGTTCAGCCACTCGCGATGCGACAGTTTCGCGTTACGCGAGCTTCTGGACCGCAAGACGGTATACGAGGTTGCCCTCGTATGCCGGAGGAGCGCAGGTCCTGACCGGGTTGTATTGCGCCGAGGATGGTTCGGAGTAGAGCGGCATTCCTACCGCGCGACGCGCCAGCAGATATTTGCGGGATGCCTGGATTTTCCAGCTTTGGCGTGCCGCCAGATCCTCGGCGGATCGCAGTTTCCTACGAAGAGCGGCGCCCCAGTCGCCACACGCAGTCATCGCGGCCTTGTGAGTCTGGCGGCAAAGGCCTCGCTCATGCTGTCCGCACGCGCGCTTCGCCTCCGGGCGTTCCGGGAATTCTTTCGCCGCCAGTGGAACATCGGAGTTGCTGACGCGTCCCGCATCGATCCGTTTGTCGATGCCGCCGGACTCGGTGTGCGATGGCTCCCGCAGGGAGAAGGGCGTGACTTCGTCGCGGATTGCTTCATCCATGCCGCCGGAGACCGACGGATCATCCTGGCGGAGTATGTAAGGGAGGAAGACGGGCGCGGCGTCATCGCCGCATGGCGCGGCCACGAAACGCGGTGGGACTTCGCCGGTATCGTGATCGAGGAACCCGACGTCCACCTTTCTTATCCGTTCCTGTTCGATTTCGAAGGCGACACCTATTGCCTTCCGGAACGCGCCGAAGCCGGACCTCCTTTGCTCTATCGGGCGATTTCATTCCCCGATCGATGGGAACGAGTAGGTGAGATGCTGCCTGGGGTCAGGGCGATCGATCCGACGGTCTTCGAATATGACGGCCGCTGGTGGCTCGCTCACACCGATCCTGTCGATCGCCAGGGTCGCTTGATGATGTGGCACGCTTCTTCGCCGCTCGGCCCATGGAAGCCTCACCGTAAAAATCCGGTGAAGATCGATCCGCGGTCGGCGCGCGGTGCGGGCCGGCCGTTCATCTATCAAGGAGCTTTGATTCGGCCGGCCCAGGACTGCTCGGTCATCTACGGCGCAAGGATCGTCTTCAATTGGGTCGTGGAACTGACTCCCGAAACATTCAGCGAGGAGCCGACAGGTTCGTTGGCACCCGATCCGGGCGGTCCCTGTCGCCACGGATTGCACACCATTTCGATGGCGGGAGGCGTGGCGGCGATCGACGGCTCACGCTACGCGTTCGATCCGCTCGCGTGGCTTCGTTCGCGCCGGAGCAAGCGCAACAAGTCGGAGCGAATCAGGCGAGTTCAGGGTCCGCTCTCCGAACGACCGGCGCCTTTGGAGCTCTGAGCGATCGGCGTTCTTGCGATGCCAAAGAGGATGACGGTGTGGATGCTGTTCAGTCTGTATCCGCCTTACACGGGTGGCGCGGCGACCTATTCGGAGATTCTCGCGCGGGAGCTCTGCGAGCTTGATGAAATAGGGCGCGTCGTTCTTCTGACCGAATATCATCCGAACCACTTTTTTGTGCGTACCGAAAAACTTGCGATTCTCGGCATTCTTCCCCGGCGCGACAGTCTCGTGCGAAAAAATCCGATTCTGCATGCGGCCACGTTCGCGATCACTCAGAGCATCATCTTCTGCCTGCTGATCTGGATCGCAATGCGAAGAGGCCGGCACCTCGTCCATTTTCACAATCGCTACATCTACCGGTGGACTACGGTTATGGTCGGCCTTTTGGGGATTCCCGCGGTCGCCGACGTGCGCGATCGATTCTTCGATCCGCGTGCGATAGCCGCCTGGCCGGCGATTATCTGCGTGTCCGAAGGCGTCCGCGAAAAGATCGCTGCCGAGGCTTCGGCGGAGCGAATCACTCGGGTGCCGATGCCGATCGATTTGGATGAATTGCGCCGTCCAAGGCGCGCGGTGCGGGGCCTGCGGCCATATTTCCTTTTCGTGGGGAGGGCGGTCGAGGCAAAAGGGGTGCGCGAGCTGCTCGCCGCGTATTTTCAATATCGAACGCGCTACGGCGCCCACTCGCCCGATCTGTTCTTTGCCGGATTGAATGAATTTCCGGCTCTCGAAACTCTCGCCGCAAGGGTTAAATCGATCCGCCTGTTGGGAGCGCTTCGCCGAGAAGAAGTACTGGCGCTGATGGCTGGCGCTGATCGCGTCATCCTTCCTTCTCGAAGCGAGGGATTGCCTCGCAGTTGTATCGAGGCGATTGGTCTCGGCGTTCCCGTCGTATGTCCGCCCGGTGTAAGAGAGTTCGATCGGTATTGTCCCAAAGCCGTGCTTCCTGAGATTTCCGAGGCGGCGATACTGGAGATGCTCGAGCGACCTCGGCAATCGCTCAAGGTCAATTCATATCCAATCGAGATGCACGATCGCCGTCGATGCGTTCAGCTTACGCTCTCGGTCTATAGGCGCGCCTTGGGGGAACCGCAGGCTGGCGCAAATGAGAAATCGCCGCAGCACCGTGGGCAGAACAGAGTCGCCATTTCGCACCCCGATGCCGAAGCGGTCGCGCACGCGCATCGCGACGAACGACGGCCTCATAATCGAGCTTGACGATATCGCGGAGAGGAGCGCTGCAGGTGTCCTCGCGCGGATGGCTGATTTTCGTCGTATGGATACTCGCGCCGGTCATCGTTGCCAAAGTCGCGGATATCAAGGCGATCGAAGCGGTTCTGATGCTGCTGTTCGGATGGTGCGGCCTGGACGTAGTGACGGGAGGGGAATTCAAGCTGGAACGTCCGCTCGCGATTCTTCTGGCACAATGGGCGGTCTTTCTGGCTGCCGCCTCGCTGCTCGCCGTGATCAGCCTGCGGCTGGAGTTCCATCCACCCACCGTTGCGAAAGGAAACCTGCTGCATTCGCCTCCTTTCACGTCCGCCGCGATTCTGATGGAGACCCTCTTGTGCGTCGGCGCGCTCGTGTTTTTTGCGCAGATGATGGGTCGTGATGCGCGGCTTTTGCGCCTGGCCGCAAGACTCTATGTGTGGATCGGAGTCCTCTACGCAACCTACGCGATCATAAGCTGGACCGCGCTCGTTTTCTCTCACGCCGACTTGATCGGCGCCTACCTGACCGACAGCGGTGTCGCCAGAGCGCGCGCGCTGTTTGCCGAGGGAGGCGAGTTCGGTCTCTATGCGGTCAGCGTGATCCTTATGGGGGCGTTTCGGCGATACGTTCTCAAAGACATGAGTCGCGCGGCTTTCTGGGCCGTTGTCGTTCCGGTGCTGTTGCTGAGCATGATTCTGTCGAAGTCGAAGGCTGGCGCGTTGTGCCTTATCGGCATATTCGCCTGGCGATCGGTCGTCCGCATGCGCATCCGTTATCTGCCCCTGATGGCCGCGGTCGCGCTTCTGCTCGTATGGACCACGCCTATAGTCGCCGGACTCGAGGGATACTGGATCATTTATCAGCACTTCGATGAGGTCGTGGCGACCCACGCCCAGGATCCCAGTATCGGATCGGGCCGGGCGGCCGCGGTAAGCGTGATGCCCAAGCTCGTGAAGCTGCATCCATTCCTGGGCGTCGGAATAGGCAATTACGGACTCGTGAGAAACGATCCCGAGGTTGGAATTCCGGGTTCGGATGAAATCCTGGATCGAGCGGGAATCGGGCTGCTCAGCTATACCGGCGAATTAGGGCTGCCATTGTTTGCATATTTGGTGTGGCTTGTGGCGCGACCGTGGCGGATCGTGCGGAAGGCAAAGCCGCGCCTGCCGGAACTGGCGATCGTCCTGGCCGCGTTCCAGTTATTCGCGCAGGGAATCGAAGTTCAGATCACGTTCGTGTACCCGTGGCTCGTGAGCGCGATAGCCCTGGGGTATTTCCTGTGTGAGCGCGATGCGGCGGTACGCAGATGTCGCACCTGCGCTTCGATTCAACTGGGTACAATTTAGCTAACTATCTCAGTTTTCTTTCCGGGCAACCTAACAAGCCGCAAACCACATCGTCCGCGACGGACGAAGAAGTGCGTTGTCGTCTTGGCTCCGCGCGACACCGGCGAGTGCCGTTCGGGTGTTTCGTGGAGTGTCAAGGCGGATGAGAGGATGTGTGAGTATCGCAGATCAAGCTATCGAGAAGTTCGAAAAACGGACCGCACGTGTTGGTGTGCTTGGTCTCGGCTATGCCGGCTTGCCGCTCGCCTGCACTTTCGCCGAGAGCGGTGTAACAACCGTCGGATTCGACATCGATTCCGCGAAGATAGAAAAGTTGTCGCGCGGCGAGAGCTATATCGGACACATCTCATCAGATCGCCTGTCGAGAATCGTAAAGAACGGGAGATTTTACCCGGCGCCGGATTTCGCCGATCTCAGAAACTGCGATGCCGCAATAATCTGCGTTCCCACTCCGTTGGGCGAAGGCCGTGTCCCGGACCTGACCTATGTTATCGACACCACGAAGGCGGTCGCTCAGCACCTTCATCGGGGACAACTCGTGGTTTTGGAGAGCACGACGTACCCCGGGACGGTGGACGAAGTCATGTTGCCAATCCTGGGCGAGCGCGGATTACGAGCAGGAGAGGAAATATTTCTCGCGTTCTCTCCGGAACGGGAAGATCCCGCCAACGCGAAATTTTGCACCCGATCGATCCCTAAAGTAGTCGGAGGAGTGACGCCGAAGTGCCGCGAGGTGGCGTGCGCTGCCTATCGCATCGCGATCGACAAAATCGTTCCCGTGTCGTCGGCGCGAGTCGCGGAAGCGGCCAAGCTGCTGGAGAATATCTATCGATGCGTCAATATCGCGCTCGTGAATGAGCTCAAGCTGCTGTTCGACAGGATGGGTATTGACGTGTGGGAGGTGATCTCGGCCGCTTCAACCAAACCATTCGGGTTCACGCCCTTCTATCCGGGCCCGGGTCTGGGCGGTCATTGTATCCCTGTCGATCCGTTCTATTTGTCGTGGAAGGCGCGTCAATACAATTTCGAGACAAAGTTCATCGAGCTGGCCGGAGAGGTGAACACGGCGATGCCGGGGTATGTGGTGGACCGGCTTTCGAAGGCTCTCGAAGCGCGAGGCAAACCGCTGGACGGTTCGAGCGTGTTGCTGATCGGAGTTGCTTACAAGCGTGATGTGGAGGACGTTCGGGAGTCGCCGGCGCTGGCGATGATTCAATTACTCGAGAGCGCGGCGGCAAAGGTCAGCTACTACGATCCCTTCGTCCCGGTTTTGAAATCTCGCCATCTGTTTGCGCCGATGCGATCGGTCGAGCTTACGCAGGAGGCGCTCAAGCGAGCGGATGCGGTAGTTGTCGTCACCGACCACAGCAATGTGGACTACGAGATGATCGTCGCCAATGCGCAACTGGTGATCGACACGCGCAACGCGACAGCAGGCTGCCGCCCCGGGGCCAACAACGTCATCACCGCCTAGCAGCTTCAGATACACTCTCGCGCGGAAGGAGCGACAGGAGCGGGAAATGCCCGATAACCGGCCAGACAGATCGAATCCGGAGGACCTGATAAGAGAATTCGACGGCGGAGACCCGGTCGAATTGCTTCGATGGGCCGCGCGGCGGTTTGGAAAGAGGCTCGCGCTCTGCTCCTCCTTCGGTCCCGAGAGCATCGTGATTCTGCACATGTTCTCGCGGATCGGGGCTCCCGTCCGCATCTTCACCCTCGATACCGGGCGGCTATACCCCGAAACGTACGCGCTGATGGAACGTTGCGAAGCGTTCTTCCGCGCTTCCATCGAGGTTTTCAGCGCCGATCCGGAGCGGGTGCGCGAGATGGTGTCCGCCCACGGCATCAACCTCTTCTTTCGAAGTCCCCAACTGCGCCGCCTCTGTTGCGAAGTGCGCAAAGTTGAGCCGTTGAGGCGCGCTCTGAACGGCGTGGATGCATGGATTACGGGATTGCGCCGCGATCAGAGCCATAGCCGCAGCCAGGTTCAGCTTGTCGAGCGCGACGACGACCACGGCGGTCTGATTAAACTCAACCCGCTCGCCGACTGGACGGAAGAGATGGTGTGGAAATATGTAAGGGAGGAGGGGCTGCCGTATAACGAGCTGCACGACAAGGGATACCGCAGCATCGGATGCGCGCCTTGCACGCGTCCGACCGGCCCATGCAATGATTTTCGCGCGGGCCGATGGTGGTGGGAAAATGGATCGAACGCGAAGGAGTGCGGTATTCATTCCTACCGGCGCCCCGGTATCGAATGAAGCGGACGTGAATCCAACCGTAATCGTTCCGCGCGGAGCGTCATGACGATTCCGCTATCGTCCGCGACGGTGGTGATCGACTCCCGGCTGGGTTCTGGAATAGGCAGAATCGTAAAGAACGTCGTTCCTCGTATCGCGAACCAGGTAAAGCGGCTGATCCTCCTTGGCCGCGAGGACCCGCGCGAGGCCTGGAATATCGGCGCTGCCAATGTCGAATACGTAAAGTACGATGCGCGAGCCTACAGCCTCGCGGAGCAATATCGATTTCCGTTGGCGCGCGCCATACGCGCGGACCTTCTGCACGTTCCGCACTACAATGTTCCGCTGTTATGGCCTAAGCCGTTGGTGGTGACCGTGAATGATTTGACGCAGTTCACACCGGAATTCGGCGCAGGCCGCATCAAGCGCGCGTTCGCAAGATCGTTCATCGCCTGGGCGCTGTGGCGGGCCAACCAGATCCTGACGATATCGCATTACGTGCGCGGTGATTTCATCCGTCAATATGGAGCGAGGGCCGCGCGTCTCAGCGTCTGCCATCCAGGGGTGGATCCGAAGATCTTTCGGCCGATCGAGAAGCGGAGGGCGCTGGAGCAGGTCGGAAACGAACTGGGAATCAAATTTCCGTTCGTCCTGTGTGTCGGGAGCGTCCGGCCGAACAAGAACGTGGCCGGATTGATCGCCGCCTTTTCCATTGCGAGGCGACAGCCCGGCTTTGAGCATCACCTTGTGATTGCCGGAGAGCGCGAAGGCTTCATGACTGCCGCGAGATTGGCAATTCCGCCGGAGGTGAGAGAGTGCGTTGTTTTCACTGGCTATGTCCCGGATCGCATGCTTCCCGTCCTGTATGCGGCCGCCGACGTGTTCGTGCTTCCCTCTTTGTCGGAAGGATTCGGTATCCCGCTGCTGGAGGCGATGGCGTGCGGCACCCCGACCGTGGCCTCAAATCGTACTGCTTTGCCCGAGGTGGCAGGTGACGCGGCCTTGATGGTCGATCCGTGCGACACGGAACAACTCGCATCCGCGATAGTCCGGGCGGCCCGCGATGAGAAGCTGCGCACATGCCTGATCGATGCGGGCAAGCGGCGCGCCGCTCGCTTCGACTGGGATCAGACGGCGGAACGCCACCTCGAAGCGTACAGCAGGGCGCTGAACTCCTGAATGGTTACATCGCGGATGCCCGGGGCTGACCGCTCCAACTATCCGGAGTGAGTATAGGCGATTGCGAGTCGCGTTGGTTCATTACTGGCTTGTGAATATGCGCGGGGGAGAACGAGTGTTGGAGGAGTTGTGCTCGATGTTCCCCGGTGCCGACATCTTCACGCACGTTTATGTGCCCGAGCGAATCTCCGAAGAGATTCGGAGCCATCGCGTGCACACCACGTTCGTTCAGAAGCTTCCCGGCGCGAGGCGGCATCATCAATGGTTCCTGCCGGTCATGCCGATTGCCCTAGAACAGGTCGATTTGCGCGACTACGACCTCGTGATTAGCAGTGAGTCAGGTCCTGCCAAGGGGGTAATCGTCAGGCCGGACGCCATCCACCTATGCTACTGCCATTCTCCGATGCGCTATATCTGGGATCTTTACCAGGAGCATCTTCGTTATCTGCGCGGGCCGGGCAGGATGGCCATGCGGCTCATCGCCCACTATATGCGGATGTGGGACGCGGAAAGCGCGCGAAGAGTCAGTGCCTTTGTAGCCAATTCGCGATTCGTGGCTCAGCGCGTGCGCGCCTATTATCAGCGCGAAGCGCAGGTGGTGCATCCGCCAGTCGATATCGGCGCGTTTTCTCCTTCGGAACCAAAAGATGACGAGTACCTGGTAGTCAGTCAGCTTGTGCCGTACAAGCGGATCGATTTGGCGATTGCCGCGTTCAACCGCAGCGGCAGGAAGCTCACGGTAATCGGCGAGGGCGCACTGCTCGACGATCTGCGCGCCCTGGCGAGACCCAACGTGAGGCTTGTCGGATGGCAGCCGTTCGAGGTGATTCGTGAACAGTACGCTCGTTGCCGGGCTTTGATTTTCCCCGGCCTCGAAGACTTCGGAATCGTTCCGGTTGAAGCGATGGCGTCCGGGAAGCCCGTGATCGCGTACCGAGGCGGCGGCGCGCTGGAGACAGTCGTGGAAGGGAGGACGGGAGTGTTTTTCGACGAACAATCGCCCGATTCGCTGAACCGAGCGATAGGCGATTTCGAACGAAAGTCGCCGCAATTCTCCGCGGCCGCGATCGCCGAACATGCGCGCCGGTTTGACCGAAGCGCGTTCGTTCGTGGAATCAATGCGATAGTCGAGCGGATAACCAAAGCCCCCCGCACCGAGCGGTATCTCGAAGACAGTGACGGCGAGCGGCGATGGTCGGTCGCCTGATTGACGGCGCGATCCGTTGCCCCGGCCGGTTCGGTTCGCAAACCCGATCGTAGATGTTGAAAGAAAAGCCCGCGACGTTTTCCGGGATCGCGCGCGCGGTCGATTTGGCGTTGATTGTGGCCGCGTTCGCCGTTACCGCGATCGGGTGCCAGGACGCGACGCACATGATGGTGCTTCCCTGGCTGCGCGGGATCGCTCCCCAGCAGGAGGTGCTTCATCAGTACGAGCTTCTGCTGCTGACGAGCCTGATCATATGGATCGCGGTGACTCAGTGGCGGGAGAGTTACCGATCGCATCGCGCCGATCATCTGTGGCCACTTTTGCGCGATCAGGTGACCACCGAGCTTTTGTGGGCGATGGCGGTGGCCGCACTGACGTTTTTCTTCAAACTGAACATCGTCAGCAGAGTTTTCCTGCTCGCGTTCTTTCCGGTCAGCATTGTGATGTTGTCCGCGCGGCAACTGGCGGTTCGCGCGTTTCTCAATCAGGCGAGGAAGAAGGGACTCAACATTCGCCGGATCGTTGTCATGGGCGAGCCCGGCTGTGCGCGCAAGTTCGCGCGTTTCATCAGAGAGGAAGGCGGTCCCGGATACCGTATCGCAGGGCTCACGACATTTTCGAGCGCCAACTCCGGCGAGATCATTAAGGAAGATTTTGACGAAGCGTTTCTCACGCTGGAGAGCGCGCAAGCGGATTTGGAGTGCGCGGTCCTGAAGCTTCTAAAAATGGGAAAGCGTGTGCACATAGTACCAGGACTTTTCGACGGCACCCTTTTCAGAAGAAACCTGGAAGAGTTTGCTGGCGTCCCGGTCCTTTCCCTGGGCGGCTACAGCGTTGATCCGGTAGAAGCGGCCGCGAAGAGGCTGCTCGATCTGATCGGCGCATCTCTGTTGCTGATTCTCTTCGCTCCCATCCTGTTGCTCTGTGCCCTCTGGGTGAAGCTGTTGTCCGCGGGGCCCGTATTCTTCTCGCAGGAGAGACTTGGGAGGAATGGAAAGCGGTTTAGAATACTGAAGTTTCGGACCATGTACCCCGATGCCGAAGCGAGGCTGCACGCCGACCCGGTGCTCTATCAAAAATATGTCGAAAACAATTTCAAGCTCCCCAAAGGAGAGGATCCGCGAATCGTTCCTGGCGGTAATTTCCTGCGCAGCAGCAGCCTCGACGAACTGCCCCAGCTCTTCAACGTGCTCAAAGGCGACATGAGCCTGGTCGGACCGCGGCCGATAGTTCCTCCTGAAATCGGGCAGTATGGCGAATACGGGCCTTTATTCTTGTCGGTTAAGCCCGGGATTACCGGCTATTGGCAAGTTCAGGGTAGAAGCGAGATAAAGGACTTCTCACACCGTGCCGCCCTGGATATCGGTTACATCCGCGATCAATCACTCAAGACCGACGTAGATATACTGCTTAAGACAATTCCTGCCGTGCTGCGCCGCAAAGGCGCCCATTAGCTCCCACCGTCCGCGATCAGAGTTCCGCTCGTAGTCCGGCCCGCTGAATCAGCTCCGCGATCCCTTCCTTAAAGGCGACCGCCGGACGCCATCCCAAAATCTTCTGTGCCTGGCTATTGTCAGCCAGAGTATCGCGCGGGTCGCCCGGACGGGGCGGCCGGTGAGTCACCGGACCGCCGATAATTTGCGCGACCTGATTGACGCTGACATTGTTGCCCGCGCCGATATTGATTGCGCGGCCGTCCGCCACTTCGCACTCCATCGCAAGCAGGTTTGCGCGCACCACATCGCGAACGTGAGTGAAGTCGCGGGTCTGCTCTCCATCGCCGTCGATCGTCAGCGGCTCGCCCGCCAGCCGTTGTCTCAGGAACACGCTGATCACCGTTACGTACGCTCCCTCGGTCGCCATCCGCGGTCCGAAGACGTTGAAGTATCTCAGCGTTAAGGTCTGTATCCCGTAGAACCGGTGAAACAGGCGAGTGTAGTACTCGCCGATATACTTCTGCAGTCCATACGGATTCAGGGGGCTGGCCGGCATATCTTCGCGCAGAGGAAGAGACGGCTGATCTCCATAGACCGACGATGACCCGGAATTGACTACTCTGCGCACTTTAGCATCGCGCGCCGCCACCAGGACATTCAAGGTGCCGGTTGCATTGGTGGCATGAGTTTCAAGCGGCTTTTCAATTGACAGCGGGACGCGCGCCAATGCCGCCGTGTGAAACACGCAATCCACCCCGGAGAATGCCGGGCGAATCGCCTCGAGGTCGCGAATGTCTTTTTCAACAAGGTCGGCTTTGGGATTCAGATTCTCGCGCTTGCCGGTCGCGAACGTGTCGATTACCCGCACGCGATGGCCGCGCGCGATCAGTTCGTCAACCAGGGTCGATCCGATGAATCCGGCGCCGCCGGTGACCAGTACAGTGCGTGTTCCGGATGACATAGGTATCAACCACGATCCTTGTACAGAGTTGGCATGTCAATCATGGTCCGCGAGGAGAACTGCCTTGGGTTGGACTTCGATGCGCTCAGGCGGCAAACGGGCTTTGCCTCAGATGCGCTCGCACGTCCTCGAGCATGGTGGATGACATCTCGCGCGCCGTTTTGGCCGCAGTCGGACCGATTCTAACCAGCCGTTGCAGCTTGCGCCGCAGGCTGAGCGCGCCGTGAATCGCCTCCGCTCCCATCGGATCGAACCGGCAGGCAGGCGCCTTATCCAACCCTCCAAGAATTCCTCCGATCGCGCTGCATGAAGAGCGATTGAACAACTCGAAGTCCTGGAGCTCGGCCGAATCAGGGCCGCCCAGCGCGCGAATGACGCTGTCGAATTGACGGATACGGCGAAGGCCGCCCTCGAAAATCGTGCGATGTGCCGTGAAGGAGAACAGCGGAGAGTCGATGGCACGTTTGAGGGCTTTGTTCAGCGCCCGGAAGTCGATATCGAGCAGCTTGATCAGCAGGTCCCGAAAGCCGGTTTCCTGAAAGCTGTCGAAGCGAGCTTCGGTATAAAGATGGCTTGCGAGTCCCTTCTCAAAGCGGCCGATGAAGCGCGCGGGGAGGAAATAATTGTGCGCCACTACGTCGGCGGCCAGATGAGCCAGATATCCGTATGCCAGCGCATGCTGCTCCTCTCCATGCGCCGACTTGAGCAGGCCGAGCCCCGTCTCCCAATTGTGCGAATGCCGGCGCAGGCGGCTTTGAAGCCGCCTGCCCTGAACGATATCGGGGGCAAGGCTTCCGTAAAGAAATACTTCTGGCAGATTCAGCAGCGTGGCTTGTAGAGGATGGTCGGGGGTGATAACCGTCGCCAGTACCTGGACCCCCAAAGCGACATGGGTGACCGGTCCCCATGCCAGCGCGGGGTCGGGGGAGAGCACTATCAGCGCGATGAGGCAGCAGGCCGAAGCGATTATCATCGAGGTTGACTTGCCACGCGTTGCTGCGCCGCCGCCCGCCGACTTGCGGGCATGCAGGCTCAGCCGTCCGATTCTTGTATCCTAGCCGATAAGATGAGCGACTCGCATCCATCCGCCGATCGCCGCACGCTGCTGGCCACCCTGCGCGATTACGTGGAACAGATTCGCGAAGAAGGAATGGACGGACTGCCGATTGGCGAGCCGCCGGCGGCCGCATCGCCGCTCCCCTCGCGCGAGCCCGAGGCTGTCCCACGTCCGGCGCCCGAAGCGCAACCGCGGCCGACGGTCAAAGCGGAGCCGCCCGCGCGGTCTGTCGAGTTGTTCTCGAAGTATCCGGGCCTCGAAGCGGCCGGCTCTCTGCAGCAGTTGCACGAATTCATTGGCGATTGCCGGCGATGCAAGCTGTGGCCGATGCGGACCAACCTGGTCTTTGGCGTCGGGAATGAGAAGGCCGAGTTGATGTTTGTCGGCGAGGCGCCCGGAGCGGACGAAGATCTGCGTGGCGAGCCCTTTGTCGGGCGCGCCGGGCAATTGCTTACCGATATCATCGAACGCGGGATGGGCATGCCGCGTTCGGAGGTTTACATCTGCAACGTCATCAAGTGCCGTCCGCCGGGCAATCGAAACCCGGAACCCGATGAGGTCGCTGCGTGCGAACCATTCCTGTTCCGGCAGATAGAACTCGTCCGCCCCCGCGTTATCGTCGGGCTCGGAACCTTCGCAGTCCAGGCGCTCCTCAAGGTCAAGACTCCGATCAGCAAGCTTCGCGGAAACTGGCATGAACTGCGGGGCATCCGGATGATGCCGACGTTTCATCCGGCGTACCTGTTGCGCAACCCCGCGGACAAGCGGCTCGTATGGCAGGATATCCAGCTCGTGATGAAAGAGCTCGGGCGGCCGATTCCGCGGCGCGGAGGCTCGTGACCGCTCGGGTCCGGCTTGCGGCATGCGCGGCCGCTCTGGTGATCGCGGCGGCCGCCGCATGGCCGGTCGCGGCGGAAAAGCCGGCGGCGGAGCGATGGGTCGAGCTGGTGGAGATCGACGGCGGCATCAATCCCGCCGTCGCGGAGTACGTGGATGACTCGATCGCCAGAGCTTCTCGCGAGGGCGCCAGCGCCGTCATCGTGCGCATCGACACGCCCGGCGGACTTCTCGCCTCCGCTCAGCGCATCGTCAAGAGCCTCCTCAACGCTCCCGTCCCGGTCATTTCCTACATAGCTCCATCCGGCGCCGGAGCGGCATCGGCAGGAACGTTCATCGCCGAGGCGGCCAACATCGCGGCGATGGCGCCGGGGACGACCATCGGCGCGGCGCATCCGGTGGAAGAGGGTGGGGCGGACATCCGCGGTGTGATGGGCCAGAAGGTCGAAAACTTCACCGCCAGTTTCGCCCGCAGTATCGCGCGGCAACGGGGCCGCAACGAAGATTGGATGGAACAGGCGGTCCGGCGCAGCGTAGCAATCGGTGAGCGAGAAGCGCTGCAGAAGCACGTGATCGATATTGTTGCTCCCGATCTGGCCAGCCTCCTGATACAGGCGTCCGGCCGAAAGACAAGCGTGGCGGGTCAGGACGTTACGCTCGACCTGGCGGGCGCAGCGATTCGCAGCGCCCGCATGACTATCGGCCAGCAAGTCTTCAACATTTTGTCGGATCCCAATATCGTCTATCTGCTCCTGATGGCGGGGCTGATCGGGCTTTACTTCGAATTCGCGCATCCGGGTGTCTTCCTGCCCGGCGTAGCCGGGGCTATCTGCCTGCTGCTGGCGATGGCTTCGTTCGAGGTCCTGCCGGTCAACGTGACGGGATTCCTTCTCATCCTGCTCGGGGTCGGGATGCTGATCGCCGAGGCCTACATAACCAGCTACGGCATCCTTGGTTTGGGCGGAATTGTCGCGTTCGTGATGGGCTCGCTGCTGTTCATCGACACCTCGCGAACGAATCTGGTGGTGAGCCGCAATATCATCTATGGCGCCGCGGCGGGTTCGGCCCTGATAATCCTGAGCGTGGGCTACCTGGTCGCGCGCGGCCGGCATAGCCGGGCGCGGACCGGCGCGGAAGGACTGGTTGGAGAAATCGGCGAAGTTCGGGAAGCGATCACTCCCGGCGTTCCCGGCAAGGTGTTTGTACACGGAGAGATTTGGCGCGCGGTCAGCGGGGAGCCGCTCTCGCCCGGTACGCGCGCCAGAGTGATGGCGGTAAGAGGCCTTGAAGTCGTAGTCGAGCGATCGAGCTGAAGGAGCACCCGCATGGCATCCGGAATCGGAGTGTTGTTCGTAATTGTGGTGATCTACGTGCTGACGGGCTTGAAGATTCTCAACGAATACGAGCGCGCGGTCGTGTTCAGGCTCGGCCGGCTTGCGCCTTACCGCGGTCCCGGAATGACTTTCGTGCTTCCGATAGTGGAACGGATGGTGCGAATCGATCTGCGCACGGTGACGCTCGACATTCCGCCGCAGGATGTCATCACGCGCGACAACGTGACGGTCAAGGTCAGCGCGGTTCTCTATTTTCGGGTCGTGGATCCGTCGCGCGCGGTCACCGAGGTCGCCAACTATCTGTTCGCGACGCTGCAGCTTGCGCAGACCACGCTGCGGTCGGTAGGAGGACAAAGCGAACTGGACGATCTCCTCTCGCAGCGCGAGAAACTCAACGCGCGGGTGCAGGAGATCGTGGATGCGCAGACGGAGCCCTGGGGCGTCAAGGTGACGCTGGTGGAGGTCAAGAACATCGACCTGCCGCAGGATATGCAGCGCGCGATCGCGGTACAGGCGGAGGCGGAACGCGATCGCCGCGCCAAAGTGATCGCCGCGGAAGGCGAGTTTCAAGCCGCCCAGCGGCTGGCGGAGGCGGCGGAAATCATGGGCAAGAGCCCGATCACGCTGCAACTCCGCTACCTGCAGACGCTGGCTGAAATAGCGACCGAACGCAATTCGACCACCGTGTTTCCCCTGCCAATCGACCTGATTGAGCCTTTCCGCGCGCTTGCCAAAGCTTATGCCGACAGAGCCGGCGGCGGCGCGGACGAAACAAAATGATAATCCGCCGGCTCGATCCACGCCGCCCGCGTGCCTGCTATAGTTGACGCGAGAGGAGCGCCGGCTGCTCGATGGGAAAACTGATCCTGGTCCGCCATGGCGAGAGCGAAGGAAACCGCATCCGCCATTTCACGACTTCGCCCGAGGCGCCGATAACCGAGTTGGGCCGCCGCCAGGCGCGGGAGGCCGCCGAGCGTATCAAGGCGATGTTCCAGCCGTCGCTGGTGATAGCGAGCCCCTACTTCCGGGCTCGCGAGACCGCTCGTATCATCGCCGATCATCTCGGGATCACCGTCGAAATCGAGCACGCTTTTCGCGAGCAAAGTCTCGGGCAGCTTGCCGGCAAGCCTTACGACTCTGTCCTGCGGGATCCTTCCTATCGCCCGGAGCGGTCCTGGGAATGGCGTCCGCCCGAGGGCGAAAGCCAGGAAGATGTGCGCGCGAGAACCGCACCAGTCTTCGACCGCATCGCACGCGATTATGCCGAAGGCGAACTCGTAATCGTCAGCCATGGCGGCGTGATGCGCGCGCTATGGGCCCATGTGACCGGCCAGTGGGAAGGCGCCCACGTCCCCTCCAACTGCGGCATCGTGCTCGTCGAGCACGACGGGTCGAGTTACCTGATGCCGCAGGTGCTGGGTTCCAATACGGACCCGGTGTGGGAGACCGGGGGCTAGACGTCGGATACATCCACTTCCGCGCGCCACTTTGTCATCGCAGTGTCTTCGTGCCATGATCGTGGCGCGACGACGAGAATCATGGCGGATTTCGGGGACCGCATTCGCAAGGCGCGCATCTCGCGCCAGATAAGCCAGACGGAACTTGCGCGGCGCGCGGGAATTTCGCGGCAGGCGCTCGGCGCGATCGAAACGGGCGTCTATCAGCCCGGCGTCGGCGTGGCGCTCAAGCTGGCGCGCGAACTCGGCGAGACCGTCGAGACGCTGTTTGGCGATCGTTCTTTCGAGCGAATCGAGGCGGTTCTGGTTGCGCCCGCCCACTCGCGCGCAAACAGGCAGGGTAGCGCCGTAGCGCTCGGCCGAGTCGGCGGGCGATTGATCGCCATCCCATACTCAGCGGCGCAGCACACGCTCGCGTGCGCGGCTGGAGTTATCGAAAAGGTCAACGGCACTCGCGCCGATGTTGAGAGTTTTCGCTCCGCGGCGGAGATTGATTCCACGCTGCTGATTGCCGGATGCGATCCCGCGGTCTCCATCCTTGCCGATTGGGTCACCCGCCATCACTCTCCCGTCGGCATCGTTCCTTTAGGCCTCGCAAGCAAGCACGCGCTCGACGCGCTCGCCGCCGGGCAGGTCCATGTTGCCGGCGTGCATCTCCGGGATCGCAAGACGGGAGAATACAATCTCGATGCGGTGCGCAAGGCATTCGGCCATCGGCGGATGCTGCTCGTTGGATTCGCCCGATGGGAACTCGGCCTGGCAATCGCGCCGGGAAACCCGCGCGGAATTCGCGGCGTGCAGGATCTCGCGCGCCGCGGTCTCAGGATTGTTAATCGCGAAAGGGGCGCCGGCGCTCGAAACGCGCTGGACGAGGCGATTCAGGATCTGGGCGTCAATCCGGAAACGATCTCGGGCTACGATGTGGAAGTCGGGGGGCATCTCGAGGTCGCGGAAGCTGTCGCGGTGGGCCAGGCTGATTTTGGGATGACGATTCGGGTCGCGGCGGATACGTACGGCCTTGGCTTTATCCCTATCCGTGACGAGCGTTACGATCTGGCGATTCCGGAGCGCGAGATGGAATCCGTGCCGATTCGCGCGATGATGGAAGCGCTGACCTCGGCAAGGTTCGCGCGCGAGCTCGCAAGCCTGTGCGGCTACGACACTTCCGCGATGGGCCAGATCGCAGCGCGTCTCGGCTGAAAGAACCACCGCCTCGCCGTGCCGTCCCGAGCGATCGCCGGGCGAGAGCAATTCGCGGCCGCAAGGGGCTGGTTTACCCCTGAAATTCCAATCATAATCACAATTTACCCCGTGATTTCGGGGAGAATGAGCAATTCCTCGAATGGCGTTGATAGTCCAGAAATACGGTGGAACCTCCGTTGGCTCCATCGAACGAATCAAGGCGGTCGCCGACCGGGTCGCCCGCTGCAAACGAGCTGGAGACCGGATGGTCGTGGTGGTCTCGGCGATGGCTGGTGAAACCAATCGCCTGTTCAAGCTCGCGTCCGAACTTTGCGAGACCCCCGATCCTCGGGAGACGGACGTGTTGGTGGCGACCGGCGAACAGGTCTCGGCAGCCTTGCTCGCCATCCGATTGCAATCACTCGGATTTCCCGCAATTTCTTTCCTTGCGGATCAGCTCCGCATCGCAACCGACTCGAACCACGGCCGCGCACGCATCAAATCGATCGAACCCGCGCGCGTGATCGAAGAGCTTCATGCTGGCAAGGTCGTGGTGGTTGCCGGCTACCAGGGGGTGGATGCGCGCGGCGACATCACGACGCTCGGCCGCGGCGCCTCGGACCTGACCGCGGTTGCGCTTGCCGCCGCGCTGAAAGCCGACGCTTGCGAAATCTACACGGATGTTGACGGCGTTTATACCGCCGATCCCAACCTGTGCCCCCACGCGCGAAAACTCAAACGCATTTCATACGACGAGATGTTGGAGATGGCGGGACTCGGCGCCAAGGTGTTGCAACTGCGCTCGGTCGAGCTCGCGCGTCGCTACAACGTTCCGCTCGTGGTTCGCTCCAGCTTCAACGAATCGGAGGGGACCTGGGTCGGACAAGAGGATCAATCGATGGAAAACGTGCTCGTTTCGGGAGTTGCCCTGGACCTGAACCAGAGCAAAGTGACGATTACCGGCGTGGAGGACCGTCCGGGCCTCGCCGCCCGAATCTTCGGCCCTATCGCGCAAGCCGGAATCGTGGTCGACATGATCATCCAGAACGCCAGCGCGGACGGCCGCACCGACCTCACCTTCACCGTGAACCGCGACGACTTGCGCCGGACGCTGGACCTGGTGCGCCGGGTGGCGAGCGAAATTGGCGCGTCGGGCGTGCGCCACGAAGAGCAGGTGGCCAAGGTGTCGATTGTCGGAGTCGGAATGCGAACTCACGCCGGAGTGGCGGCGCGGATGTTCGAGGTGCTGGCCGGCGAGCGGATTAATATCGAGATGATTGCGACCTCTGAAATCAAGGTGTCGGTCGTGGTAAACGCCAAGTATGGCGAACTGGCGATGCGCGCGCTTCACGACGCCTTCGTCGATAATGACGCGATCCAGTTCGCGGGGGAGACCGTGTAGGCTCATGGCCGTTGCGAAACACATCCAGGTCTACGATACGACGCTGCGAGACGGCTGCCAGTCGGAAGACGTCTCGATGACCGTCGCGGACAAGGTTCAGGTTGCCGAGCGTCTCGATGACCTCGGCTTCGACTACATCGAGGGCGGATGGCCGGGATCGAACGATCGCGATGCGGCTTTCTTTCGCGAGATCCGCAAGGTCCGGCTGCGCCACGCAAAGATTGCCGCGTTTGGATCGACGCGCCGCGCCAATATCCGCGCGGCACAGGATCGCAATCTGCAGTTGTTGCTGCGCGCTGAGACTCCGGTCGCGACCGTGGTCGGCAAGACCTGGGATCTTCACGTGCGCGAGGCGCTCAGGATATCGCAGGAAGCCAATCTCGAAATCCTGAACGATACCATCGCTTTTCTGAAGAAGCGGGTCGATGAAGCCATCTTCGATGCCGAGCATTTTTTCGACGGCTATTTCTCGAATCCGGACTTCGCGATCGCGTGCCTCAAGGCAGTGGATGAAGCGGGCGCCGACCTGATCTGCCTGTGCGATACGAACGGCGGGCGCCTGCCGCACGAGATCGAATCCGCGGTCAAAGCGGCGCAGGCAGCCGTGAGGTGCCCGGTCGGAATCCATTGCCACAACGATTCCGAAGTCGCGGTGGCAAATTCGATCGCCGCCGTTCGCAGCGGCGCAATCCAGGTGCAAGGCACCGTCAACGGTTTCGGCGAGCGATGCGGCAACGCCAATCTTGTTTCAATCATCGCCAATCTCCAGCTCAAGCTTGGCTACAACTGCGTGCCGCCTGCCAGGCTCAGGAACCTGCGCGAAGTCTCAACCCTGGTGTATGAACTCGCCAATGTTACTCCGTTTGCTCGCCAGCCTTATGTCGGGCGGAGCGCGTTCGCGCACAAGGCGGGCCTGCACGTCTCCGGCATTCAGCGCAACGCGCAGACCTACGAGCATATCGACCCCGCCGCGGTCGGCAACGATCGGCGGGTGCTGCTGTCCGAGCTCGCCGGGCGCGCCAATATCGTTTACAAGGCGCGCGAGTTCGGAATCGATATCAGTCCCGACAACGACAAAATCGCCTTGCTGCTCGACGAGCTCAAGCGCCTGGAAGGCGAGGGCTATGCCTATGACGGTGCGGACGCGTCGTTCGAGTTGCTGATGCTTCGCACTCTGGGCCTGACCAAAGAGCATTTCAATTTCGTCAGCTTCCGGGTTTTCGACGACAAGTGGCATGAGGACCAGGCGCCGTTCAGCGAAGCGGTGGTGATTATTGAAGGTCCCGACGGGGTTCGTACGCGCAATTCGGCAATCGGCAACGGTCCAGTGAACGCGTTGGATTCGGCGCTCAGAAAGGCGCTGATCCCGTATTATCCGAACCTCGAAGCGATGCAGCTCGCCGACTACAAGGTGCGTGTGCTTGACAATGGCGCCGGAACCGGCGCGCGCGTGCGCGTGCTGATTGAATCGACCGACGGCAAACGGCGCTGGGGTACGGTGGGCCTTTCCAGCAATGTGGTCGAAGCGAGCTGGCAGGCCCTGATTGACTCAGTCGAGTATAAGCTTCACAAGGATAACGTGAAGCCTCGCCTACGCCATCACGCGAGGCACAATGGCGCGAAGCCGCGCGCGGCCCATGCCTCGAACCCGCATGACGATGCGAGCGAGAACAGAGCTTAGCGACTCCGGACGCGTCAAGGAGGAATCGGGCATGGGACTCATAAGCCGCATGCGCGAGGACATCCAGACTGTCTTTGAACGCGACCCGGCCGCGCGGTCCAGCCTCGAGATCGTCCTGACCTACCCGGGACTGCACGCTATCTGGTTCCATCGAGTCGCGCACTGGCTCTGGAACCATCATCTCAAGCTCATCGCCAGACTGGTCAGCCATCTGTCGCGCTTTTTGACCGGCGTAGAGATTCATCCGGGCGCAAAGATCGGCCGCAGGCTGTTCATCGATCACGGGATGGGAATCGTGATGGGTGAAACGACCGAGATCGGAGATGATGTCCTCATCTACCAGGGCGTAACCTTGGGCGGCACGAGCCTCAAAAAAGAGAAGCGCCATCCGACCATCGAGGATCACGTGATGGTGAGCGCGGGAGCGTCGGTGATCGGCCCGGTGCGAATCGGCCGCGGAAGCAGAATCGGAGCGGGCGCGGTCGTCGTTTCTTCGGCGCCGCCGTATTCAACTATCGTGGGCATCCCCGGCAAGGTGATCGAAGGCCAGAGCGCCCGGCAGGATGTCGCCGAACTGGAGCACGGCAAGCTTCCGGACCCGGTCGCCCGCGCGATCAACAACCTGGTGGAAAAGCTCAACCGCCTCGGCGTGCGGATGGAAGAAATTGAAGAGCGGCAGGATTGTCTCGAAGACAAAGTCAGCGAGCATCATCCTCCTGACCGGACGGCGGAAGTAGCAAAACAGCGCTAGGCCCGCATCGGCTCGCCAGCAACCGCGTGGCCGACGCGGAGCCGTCGAGTTGTCCGATCGCATCCGAAAATCCTTCGGTGCGAGACGGTCATCTTTTTCCACCTCCGCCGGTGCGATAGTTTATATGCCTCGCAAAAGCTCGGAATGAGCCGAAAAATGCGCGTCTTTCTCGACCATAACGCCGGCACTGCCGTAAGGCCCGAAGCCGCGGCCGCGATTAGCCGGGTGCTGTCTGGCGGCGAAGGCAATCCCTCGTCGGTCCATCGCGCCGGACAGTGGGCGCGCCGAACGCTCGAAAACGCGCGTGCCCAGGTGGCGGACCTAATCGACGCCGACGCGCGAGAGATCGTGTTTACCAGCGGCGGTACCGAATCGAACAACCTGGCGATCGAGGGTGTGCTGCGCCGAGCGGGTTCGCGGCGCAGGGTCGTCACTTCCGCCATCGAGCATTCCTCGATTCTGGCGCCGCTGATGAATCTCGAAAGCCGCGGTTTCGAGATCGTGCGCATCAGGCCCGATCGCGACGGACGAGTCTCTCCCTGCCACGTGGTCGAAACGATCGACGAATCAACCGCTCTAGTCACGCTTGGCCTGGTGAATGCCGAGGTAGGGGTGATTCAAAACCTGGACGGAATAGCCGCTCGCGCGGCCGATGCCGGCGCGGTGTTCCATCTGGATGCGGCGCAGGCGGCCGGCCGCGTCGCCATCGACGTGGCGGCGTTGGACTGCGATCTGATGACGCTCAGCGGACACAAGATCGGCGCGCCTGCCGGAATCGGCGCGCTTTACATTCGGGATGATTGCGAAATCGCGCCGATTCTTCTGGGCGGTCCGCAGGAGAGGGGAAGGCGCGCGGGAACGCAGAATCTTGTCGGAGCGGCGGCATTTGGCGCCGCAGCGCAAGCGGCGAGAATCGCGATGGCGTCCGAGCGCGAACGGGTTCGCGGCCTTTCGGAGCGGCTGCTTTCCGGGTTGATGACGCGTATCCCCGGGCTCAGGCTCAACGGCCCGGCCGACGGTCGCCTGGCAAATACCCTGAATCTCACCTTCCCGCGCGTGCTTGGCGAGAGCATGTTGATCGCTCTTGATCTCGAAGGCGTCGAAGTCTCGATGGGATCGGCGTGCGCCGCGGGCGCGGTCGAGCCGTCGCACGTGTTGATCGCGATGGGCAGGAGTGCCGCCGAAGCGCGAAGTTCATTGCGGATGAGCCTTGGATGGAACACCACATCCGAAGAAATCGCGGCCGCGATCGATATCATTCCTCGGGTTTGGCGCCGCGTCGCCGCGGCTGAACCGGCGGAAATTGGCGAGGCGGTTTGATGGGCGCGCGGGTAATGGTTGCGATGTCGGGAGGCGTCGATAGCTCGGTCGCCGCGGCGCTGCTTTGCGAATCCGGCTATGAAGTAGTGGGCGTTGCGATGCGCCTGACGCCGGAGGCGGCGCATCTGCCGCGCCGGAGGGCGACCTGCTGTTCGCACGAGGACTTCGAGGATGCGCGCCGAGTCGCGGAGCGCATGAATTTTCCATTTTATGTCGTCGACTTGCGCGAGGACTTCGCGGCGCGCGTGATTGGCAATTTTGTTTCCGAATACCTGGCTGGGCGGACCCCGAACCCCTGCGTAATGTGCAACCGGGAGATCAAGTTCGATCGCCTCTGGCAGCGCGCCAGGGCGATCGGCGCGGACTATGTCGCCACGGGCCACTACGCGCGCATTCTTCGCGGCGCGGACGGGCGCTTTCGCCTGATGCGCGCCGCCGACAACTCGAAGGATCAGTCCTATTTTCTGTTCTCCCTCAGGCAGGAAGAATTGTCCCGCACGATTTTTCCGCTCGGCGCGATGGCCAAGTCAGAGGTGCGCGCGAGGGCGCGCGAGCTGGGACTCGCCAACGCCGACAAGCCCGAGAGCCAGGAGATCTGCTTTGTTCCGGATGGAGATTATGCGGGCTTCGTCGAGCGCGCGGCGGGCCGCGGCGATGTCCGCGGCGGCGCCGTCGTCGATTCCTCCGGCAACACGCTCGCGCGCCACGCCGGTATCCATCACTTCACGATCGGTCAGCGACGCGGACTTGGCGTTGCCGCCGGAGAGCCGATGTATGTTCGCCGGATCGACAGCCACAACGGCACAGTCGTTGTGGGACGGCGTGATGAACTCGGTGCGGCCGGGCTAATCGCACGCGAAGTCAGCCTGGTCGATTGGCAGTGCGAGCGCGGTACGCCGCATCGCGTCGACGTGAAGATTCGCTACCGTCAAACGCCCGTGCCCGCGGAGTTGTCGATCGGGCCGGATTGCCGGGCGCAAGTGCGATTTCTGGAAGGCCGCCCTGCCGTGACGCCCGGGCAGGCATGCGTGTTCTACCGCGACGACGAAGTGGTGGGCGGCGGATTTATCGAGCGGGCGCTGGAAGCGTGAGAACGATGCGGTTTGCGATTGCCACGCTGGGATGCAAGGTCAATCAGTACGACTCGGCAATCATCGAGTCGCGCCTTGCCGCCCGGGGAATGGAACGGTGCGATTTCACCGAACCCGCCGACGTTTATGTAATCAACACCTGCACGGTTACCGATCGCGCCGACTCCGAATCGCTCAAGCTCGCTCGCCGCGCCCGCCGCAGGAATCCGCGTGCGAAGATCGTGATGACCGGATGCTTTGCGCAGGCGAACCCGGATGCGCTGGCGGACGCCGAAGCGGTGGATGCCGTCGTGGGGCTGGGCCGTCCCGGGGATCTCGAGCGCGCGGTTGTGGGAGAGGCGCACGAGCGCGTGATGGTCTCGAATCTGCGCAAGCAGCGCGCCGACATCGAACTTGGCGCGGTCGCACTTTCCGGCCAGACCCGCGCATTTTTGAAGGTCCAGGAAGGATGCGACCAGTTCTGCAGCTTTTGCATCGTGCCAATCTCGCGCGGTGCTTCGCGGAGCGTCGAGCCGCGCCGCATAATCGAAGCGATCGATCGGCTCGCCGCGCGCGGCTTCCGAGAGATTACCCTCTCGGGCGTGCACCTGGGCGGCTACGGCGCCGATCTGGACCCCTCGATCAGCCTGGCCGGATTGTTGGAGATGATCGCCGAGCGATCCCCGATCGGGCGCATCCGGATCAGTTCGCTCGATCCGGAAGAGCTGAGCGACGAGATCATCGATATTATCGCCGGCAGCGGCAAATTTTGTCCGCATCTGCATCTGCCGCTCCAGTCGGGAGACGATGAGATTCTTGCCGCGATGCGCCGGCGGTACGATCGCGATTACTACCGGGGGCGTGTGGAGCGGGTGCTCGCGGCGATGCCGGATGCGGCGATCGGCGCCGACATTATCGCCGGATTTCCCGGCGAATCCGCGCGCCACTTCGAGTCGTCGCTGCGGTTTATCGAATCGCTTCCGCTGGCCTACCTCCACGTTTTTCCGTATTCGGTGCGGGGGGCGACGACCGCGGCGAAGCTTCCCGGCAAGGTGTCGCATTCGGAAGTACACGGGCGCGCGGAGGCGCTGCGGCATCTCGGAGAGGAGAAGCGCGTGGAATTCGCCCGGCGCTTTTGCGGCGCCAGACTTAATGTGTTACTTGAAGAACGGTCGGCGCGCGGGATGCTCTCCGGTTACAGCCGTAACTATCTGCGGGTATTGACGGAAGGCTCCGACGAATTGACAAATCACGAAGTCGAGGTTGATGCATCCCTTGTCCAAGGCGCTCAATTGGTTGGCAAGATTGTTCGGGTGGAGCGGCACGCGAGCGGCCGAACCGGCGCTCAAAGCTCCGCCTGAGAGCGCTCGTTCTCGCCTCGAACGCACCATAGGCTACTCGTTCTCCAGACCCGACCTGCTGCAACTCGCCCTCACTCATCCGAGTGCCGCCGCGATCGGATCGGATGCGCATTACGAGCGGCTGGAGTTCTTGGGCGACGCAGTCCTGGACCTTGCGATTGCGGACCTGTTGATGCGCCAGTTTCCCAGCGCCAAAGAGGGCACGCTCTCGAAGCTGCGCGCCTCGATCGTCAACGCGCGCACTCTCGCGCTCAAGGCTCAGGCTCTGGAGATTGGCGAGTTGCTCCGTGTCGGCAAAGGCGAGGAGAAAAGCGGCGGACGAGAAAAGGTTTCAATTCTCGCCGCGGCTTTCGAGGCATTGATCGGCGCAATCTACACTGACGGCGGGATCGCGCCCGCGCAGCGCGTGGTCGAATTCCTCTTTACCGGCGACATCGGCGGTCCTGCCGCGGAGCGCGATTACAAGACCGAGCTGCAGGAGGTGGCGTACCGGCGCTTCAGGACGCAGCCGGTCTATGAGCTGGTTTCAGCCGAGGGCCCGGATCACGCCAAACGCTTTACCACGCGGATTCGCATTGCCGGGCGCGAACTCGGCAGCGGCGCGGGCGGCAGCAAGAAACAAAGCGAGCAGGCGGCCGCGCGCGAAGCGCTCGACCTGCTCGAGCAGGAATTGCGTGACAAGCGCGCCTGAACATCGCGCCGGATTTGTCGTTCTGGGCGGACGTTCGAACGTCGGCAAGTCCACGCTCCTCAACCGTATCGTCGGCCACAAGGTTGCGATCGTCACGCCGCGCCCACAAACCACGCGCCGCCGCATTCTCGGTATCCGGAATGACTCCGATGCCCAGCTTCTCATCATCGACACTCCCGGCGTCCACGAGTCGGGCCGGGAACTGAATCGGCGGATGGTGGAAGCGGCCCGCCGGGCGTTCGCCGAAGGCGAGGTCGTGCTGGGAGTGATAGCCGCGGGCGAATCGATCGACCCCGCCGACCGCGAGCTGCTTCGTGAGTTGAGCGCCTTGAAGGCTCCGATGGTGATAGTGATCAACAAGGTCGATCTCATCCCGCGCCAGCGGGTGTTGCCCATGATCGAAGAACTCCATCGGGAGTTCCCCGGATGCGAAATCGTGCCGGTCAGCGCGTTCAAGGGCGAGAACGTCGAGGATCTCGTCGCCACCGTAAAGGGGATGCTGCCGGCCGGGCCGAGCCTGATGCCCGAAGACGAGTACACCGACCAGACCGAACGGATGATCGCCGAAGAGGTGGTGCGGGAGAAGATTTTTCTCGCGATGCGGCAGGAGATTCCGTTTTCCACGGCGGTTCGGGTCGAAAAGTTCACTGACGAGCCGGAACGCAAGCTCAAGCGGATTGCGATGCTCATCATCGTGGAACGTGATTCGCACAAGGGGATGCTAATCGGCGCGGGCGGCAGAACTCTCAAGCAAATCGGCACCGCTGCGCGCCTCGAACTCGAGGAGATTTTCGGGACTCGCGTCTTTCTCGAAATGGTCGTGAAGGTCGAACCCGGATGGACCCGGGACCCGCGCAAGGTGGCGGAGTACGGGTTGTGAGCCGCGCGCGGTACGCATCTTCGCCCGGGCGCGAGGGAAAAGCCGCGCGCGCCCTTGCCGGCGGTCTGCCCGCCGTGGTTTTCGTAGGGCGCGCCAACGCAGGCAAATCGACCCTGTTCAACCGCATTGCAAAGGGCGCTCGCGCGATCACCAGCCCGATCCCCGGCACTACCCGCGATCTCAATTTCGGACGCGCCTCGTGGGCCGGGCGCGATTTTGCCGTCATCGACAGCGGCGGGCTCGAGCTCGGCGGCGAGCCGATGTCGGAGCGTGTGGTCGCGGAGGCGCTTGGCGCCGTCGGCGTCGCCGATGTGGTCGTATTCGTGTTCGACGGACGCCTCGGTCTCAGCGAATCGGACAAGGAAGCGCTGTCGCTGGTCCGCGAGACCGGATGCCCGCTTATCACTATCGTTAACAAGATCGATTCTCCCGCGCAGGAGGGCAGGCTTGCCGAGTTCTATGCAACCGGCGCGGAGAATTTGATTGCGGTATCGGCCACCCACGGTCTGGGAGTGGACCTTCTGATGGAAGAGATCGCCGCGCGGCTGCCGCCGGCCGAGGCCGAGCCGGCCAGGATGCCCGACCTCAAGCTCGCTCTCATCGGGCGTCCCAATGTTGGCAAGTCATCGCTGCTCAATCGGCTCTCCGGATTCGAGCGCGCGATTGTTTCTCCAACCCCCGGCACGACGCGGGACCCGGTCGATGTGCGCCTCAGTGCGGGCGGCCACGAGGTGCTCCTGATCGATACCGCGGGAATTCGGCGTCCGACTCGCGTGGAAGGCGAACTCGAGCGCCATTCGGTGGGCCGCGCGATCGAGACGATCCGCCGCGCCGACGTCGTTTTGCTGGTGATCGATGCGACCGAAGGCATCACCGATCAGGATGCGCGGCTGGCGCGGCTGGTCGATAGCAGCGATCGCGCGATGGTGATCGTGTGCAACAAGTGGGATGCGGCAGCCAAACAGGAGCGCAAAATTCCCGCCTTCGTTCGCGACGCGCAGGAGCGGTTCCCGTTTCTCTCGTATGCCACGATGGTCTTCACTTCCGCGCTGACCGGAGACGGTATCGGCGCCATCATTCCGGCGGCGGTCAAGGCAGGCGATTCGTGGCGCGCCACGTTCCAGACCTCGATGCTCAATCGGGTCCTTGCCCAGGCACTCGAAGCGATGGATCCGCCGCTGGTGGGGGGCCGCCGGCTGAACCTGATGTACGTGACGCAGACGGCCAGTAGCCCGCCGCGCCTTCGTTTCTTCTCTAACCTGGAACGCGACATCCCCGCGCACTATGTCCGCTTCCTGGAAAGCCGCTATCGAAGCGCCCTGAAGCTGGTCGGCACCCCGCTGCGGCTGGAGTTTCGAAGGACTGGGCGGACGTTTGTCGGCCCCAAGGGCGCGGTCAAACCTTCCAAAACCGCGCGCCACCGCTGATTGGGCGTCCGGCAGACGCGGCGTGATGCGTTTGTCGGAGATGAACGCCGCGGATAATCGCGTCGTGGAGATGGGTCCCGTATGCGCCACGCTTTTGTGGAAACCCGCCGGGTGCTCTACTTCGTACGCGCTTGGCGGTCCGGTATATTAAATCGCCAAGGCACTCACACGTGATTCTGATTCTCGACTTTGGAAGCCAGTACACGCAGCTGATCGCCAGGCGCGTGCGCGAGGCCAACGTATACTGCGAAATTCATCCGTTCGATTTCGCGGTGGAGAAAATCCGCGCGATGAATCCGCGCGGAATCATCCTGTCCGGTGGTCCCGCAAGCCTTTACGAGGAAAACGCTCCCGATATCGATGACGAGGTGCTGAGGCTCGGATGCCCCGTGCTGGGGATCTGTTACGGCCTGTACGTGATAGCGCAGCATCTCGGCGCCAGGAGCGTCGGTTCCCGCGCGCGCGAGTACGGACCCGCAACCCTGGTTATCGACGATCAGGACGCCCTTTTCGAAGGACTGTCCGGCCGCGAGCATCGGGTTTGGATGAGCCATGGCGACCGGGTCGAGTCGATTCCCGATTCGCTTCATCCCATCGCCCACACCGACAACTCTCCCTATGCCGCATTTTGCACGCGCGACGGCAGGATGCGCGGAATCCAGTTCCATCCGGAGGTTGTGCATACGCCGTGCGGCACGCAGGTGCTGCGCAACTTCGTGCTGAAAATTTGCGGCGAGCCGGGCGAGTGGACGATGGCGAATTTCGTCCATACCAAGACCGGCGAGATCCGCGCGCGGGTGGGCGAGGGCGATCGGGTCCTGATGGCGTTGTCTGGCGGCGTTGATTCCGCCGTCGCCGCCGCGCTCATCTATCGCGCCATCGGCGATCGCCTGAAATGCGTGTTCGTTGACACCGGACTCTTGCGCGCGGGCGAGCGCGAGCGGATGGAGCGAGTGTTCGCGCGCAAGCTTGGAATCGACCTCACGGTGACGGATGCGTCCGATTTGTTCCTGCGGCGGCTTGCCGGCGTGCTCGATCCTGAAGAGAAGCGCAAGATCATCGGCCGCACGTTTATCGACGTATTCGAGTCCGAAGAGGTCGTGCGCGGCGCGCGTTACCTGGGGCAGGGGACTCTGTATCCGGACGTGATCGAGTCGGTCTCGTTCAAGGGGCCGTCCGCTGTCATCAAGAGCCATCACAATGTCGGCGGGCTCCCGGAACGGATGAAGCTCGAGCTAATCGAGCCGCTGAGGCTGCTGTTCAAGGACGAAGTTCGCGCGCTTGGCCGCGAACTCGGACTGCCCTCCGAGATTGTCGACCGGGAGCCCTTTCCGGGGCCGGGACTGGCGGTGCGGATCGTCGGCGAGGTCACACGCGCCCGGCTCGAGCTGCTGCGGCGCGCCGATGCGATCGTCGTGGAGGAGTTCGCGCGCGACGGCTTCGGCGCGAAACTCTGGCAGGCGTTCGCGGTGCTTCTTCCGCTCAAGACCGTTGGCGTGATGGGCGACGGCCGCAGCTACGAAAGCGTGATCGCGATTCGCGCGGTCGAGTCTCAGGACGGCATGACCGCCGACTGGGCGCGCCTGCCCGCGGACTTCCTGGCCCGCCTGTCGTCACGAATCACCAACGAAACCAAAGGCGTCAATCGCGTCGTTTACGACATCACGTCCAAGCCGCCTGCCACCATCGAATGGGAGTAATCAGTGACGGTTCGCACTCGCTACGCGCCGAGCCCTACCGGCTCGCTGCACATCGGCAACGTTCGTTCGGGCTTATTCGCCTACCTGTTCGCGCGCCATAACAAGGGCGTGTTCATCCTGCGGATCGACGATACCGATCGGGAGCGCTCCACCCAGGAGTCACTGAATGAAATTCTCGAAAGCCTGCGATGGCTGGGCGTCGATTGGGACGAAGGGCCGCCCGATCCCAAATATTTCCAGTCGACGCGGTTCGATCGATATCGGGAAGGCGCTTTCAAACTTCTGCGAGAGGGCAAAGCCTATCCCTGCTATTGCACCGCGCAGCGGCTCGATGAGATGCGCAAGCAGGCCGAGCGCGAGCATCGCAAGCCCGGATACGACGGTAGATGCCGCGAGCGCACGCCGGTTGCCGACCTCGGCAACGTGCAGCTCCCGGACAAGACGGCTGGACGAAACTACACGATTCGTTTTCGATCGCCTCGCGCCGGCCAGACGGTGGTTGACGATCTGATCAAGGGCCGGGCGGTTTTCGACAACAGCGAACTTGACGATCTGATCATCTTCCGATCGGACGGCGTTCCCACCTACAACTTCGCGACGGTGCTCGATGACGCCGATTTTGAAATTACCCACGTCGTGCGCGGCGACGATCATCTGCCCAACACCCCAAGGCAGATGCAGATCTTCTACGCGCTGGGACTCACCCCGCCGGCTTATGCCCATCTGCCGATGGTGATGGGGCCGGACGGCCAGAAGCTTTCGAAACGGCACGGCGCAACGTCCGTCTTCGCCTACCGCGATCTTGGCTATTTTCCCGAAGCGCTTCTGAACTACCTGGTGCGGCTGGGATGGTCCCACGGGGACCAGGAGATCTTCTCGCGCGAGGAGATGTTCGAGTATTTCGACTTTGCCAACTGCGGCAAATCGGCGGGCATCTTCAATGCCGAAAAACTGCTCTGGCTCAATTTCCACTATCTGAAGGAGCGGCCGCTCGTTCAGCTCGCGCAGGAAGTGAAACCGTTCATCGCGCGCAAGGGGCTTTCGATCCCCGGCGACGATGAATGGCTCCAGAAGATGCTTGCCACTTTGCGCGAGCGCGCCAAGACGCTCGTCGAGCTCGTCGACTTCGCCGACTTCTATCTGAAGGATCGGATCGAGATCGAGCCCAAGGCTGCGGCGAAGTTTCTGAAGCTCGAAATCAAGGAGCCGCTTTCGGTGCTGGCCGACCGGATCGAGTCCATCGGCGGCGACTTCAGTGAACAATCGGTGCAGGCGGCCTTCGAGCAGGTTCTCGCCAGCTTCGGCTTGAAGCTCGGGCAACTCGCGCAGCCGGTACGTGTGGCAGTCACCGGAGGCACCGTCAGCCCCGGTATCTACGAAGTAATCGCCGTACTCGGCAAATCGCGAACGGTCGAGCGGCTCCGAGCAGCGGTCGCACAAATCAAGTAATCCGCTTAGGCCGATCAAATCGGGACGGTCTCATTTTTGGGGCCTAACGAATCGCAGCCGGATGCCGCCTGCGCAGCGGATTTTTCGGAACGCTGGGTCAAATCTTTCGGAACGCTCAGGCAAACAGTCGCGTCTCGACTTCTGGTAGACACCAGCCGCAAATCTCTGCCGGCAATTCCAATCATTGCGGCAGGCTGTTTAAGGAGGCGCTCAGAGGGTCTGAAATGCGAATCACAGGGAGAGGCCTGGGGTCTGTTTCGGTGGTGCTCGGAGCCGTGTTGTGCTCCGCGATTGCGGCTCGCGCACAGGTGCGTGTGGCGCAAGCCGTGAAGGTTGACGTTTCTCCTCCGCTCATCGAGCTTGCACGGCGCGCGCAGACGAACGCGGCTGTGCGGACTTCGGTCTCGGCACAGGTGAAACCGTTGCGCAAGATTCCCTTGGCCGTGCCCGGAACGGCCTCGAGCGATATGGCGCTGCAGTCACGCGCCGCTATCGCGCAGCGTGCAAAGGTGGCCTCGGGATTTCAGGGAATCGGGGTGGGACTGGGTTCGTTCGAGCCGTCCTCGACTCCGCCCGACACATCTGGCGCGGCTGGCGCGACCCAATTCGTACAATGGGTCAATTCCAGCCTCGCGGTTTTCGACAAGAGCAGCGGAGCCGTTCTGATGGGCCCGGTGGACGGAAATACTCTCTTTGCGGGCTTCGGCGGAGGCTGTGAAGAACGCAACGACGGCGACCCGGTCGTCGAGTACGACAAGGCCGCCGGCCGCTGGGTGCTCAGCCAGTTCACGGCTGAGCCTCCATACCTGGAATGCGTCGCGGTTTCGACGACGTCAGACGCGATGGGGACCTATTATCGCTATGCGTTCGATATGGGCGAAAATTTCGCCGACTACCCGCATATGGGCGTATGGCCGGACGGCTACTACTTTTCGTTCAACATGTTCACTCCGGGAGGAGATCGGATCGGCGGGCGTGCCTGCGCGTTCGATCGGACCGCGATGCTTGCCGGAATGCCCGCCGAGCAGGAGTGCTTCGACTCTCCCTCGACCTTTGGCATGGTGCCATCGGACTGGGATGGTCCGACGCCTCCGCCGGGCGGTTCTCCCAATTATTTCGTGCAGTTCGGGCTCGGGGGCGGCGCGAGCGCGCTGAACATCTACAAACTGCACGCGGACTTTGAGAATCCCGACCAGGCGTCATTCTCGGCTCCGGTCCAGTTGCCCGTTGCGGCCTTTATTCCCGCCTGTATGGAAACCGAACCTGGTCCGATCGCCAACAGCGAAGACGAAGGCGGAGCGGGGTGCATCCCGCAGGCTGGAACCGGCCAGAAGCTGGACGAGCTGTCCGACCGGATGATGTATCGGGCGGCGTATCGCAATTTCGGAGATCACGAATCGCTGGTTGCGACCCACACGGTCGCGCGTGTGGTCAAAGGAACCAATCGCGTCCTCGCCAAAGGCGCATCGATTCGATGGTACGAGGTGCGCGGCCTGTCCGCTCAGCCCGCGGTCTTTCAGCAGGGAACCTACGGTCCGGACCAAAAATGGCGCTGGATGCCCAGTATCGGCATGGATGGCGCCGGCGATATCGCGGTGGGCTACAGCGCTTCGAGCGGCGGGATGCATCCGGGAATCCGCTTCACCGGACGTACGCCCGACGATCCGGCGGGCAAGATGGAGGCCGAGGGGGTGATACTGAAGGCGAAGGGCTCTCAATTGGGCACGAGCCGATGGGGCGACTACAGCGCGCTCTCGATCGACCCGGGCGACGATTGCACTTTCTGGTACACAACCGAATACATCAACAAGACGGGACCGGCTCCGGGGTGGAGCACCTGGATCGCGTCATTTAAGTTCCCCGGCTGCCAGTAGTCCGTGTGGTTCAGGTAGTCCGATGCGGGGGCGCCGGCGAAGATACCGGCGCCCCCGCGCTTCAAAGGGCTCGTTGCGCTCGCGCTGCTCCGCGGACGCTGGCGATACTCGACCCACGCGGAAGTGCGTAGTAGCCTCGTATTCAATATGAGCATCCTGATTCCCTACGTGGTGGAGCAAACCGGCCGCGGCGAACGTTCGTATGACATCTATTCGCGCCTGCTCAAGGATCGAATCGTTTTCCTGGGCGGTCCCGTCACCGACGATTTGTCAAACCTGATTACCGCCCAGCTCCTGTTCCTCGAGTCCGAAGACCCGGAGCGCGAAATCAATATGTACATCAACTCGCCGGGAGGATCGGTCACGGCAGGCCTGGCGATTTACGATACGATGCAGTTCGTGAAGCCGCCCGTATCGACGCTTTGCGTGGGGCAGGCGGCCAGCATGGGGGCGGTGCTCCTGTGCGCGGGCGCCAAGGGGCGCAGATATGGCCTGCCGCACAGCAGGATCATGATCCACCAGGGCTCCGGCGGTTTCGAAGGGCCTCCGACTGACATGGAAATCTATGCCAAAGAGGCCCTGCGGCTGCGCGAGGTGCTGAACGAGATAATGGCCAAGCACAGCGGCCAATCCGTGAAGCAAATCGCCAAGGACACCGAACGCGACTACTTCATGTCCGCGCAGGAAGCGGTCGAGTACGGGCTTATCGATGAAGTCCTGGCAGGGCGCACCGCCAAGGTTCCGCCGGCCGGACAGAACCCGGAAAAGTAGGAAGGATGACGATGGCGGCGAAGCTCAAATGCGCGAAGTGCGGGCATCAGATCGACTCGCCCAAGCATTGCAACCGTCCGATGCATATCGGGAAAGTGGCGGGCCAGGACAAGCTCGTATGCTGGATGGGCGCGGATTGCGGCTCGGCTGAAATTCCGAAGCATTGCGGCGTCGCGATGCAGGAAGCCGCGTAAGCTCGCCGTCTCGGTTGAACTCAGCGCTAGAACAGCGATCCTTCGCTGCCCAGCATCGCGCGGCGAATCAGCGGAACAGGAATGGCGCCTTGCGCGAGGAACCGATCATGAAAGCGGCCCAGATCGAACGCGGCACCTTCGTTCTTCTTAACGTCCTCCCGCAGTTTCAGGATCATCAGCTTTCCCAACTGGTAGCGTAAGTATCCGGGATCGTCGGTTCCGCGCAGAGCCTCGACGCGTGCGTTATGCGCCGTCTGATAGGCATTCTTCTCGAAAAACGCGGCCGCTTCATCCACCGCCATGCCTTTCGTATGCATCCTGATTCCAACCAGGTACCGGCACGCTCGCATCAACGCCATCTGCAATTGCGCCAGCCGATAACGCGGATCGCCCGAGTGCAATCCCTCCTCGAGCATCATCTGCTCGCAATACAGCGCCCATCCCTCGCTGTTGGAACCGGAGTGATAGATTGTGCGGACCTTGTCCGGATTAAGCCTGTTATTCAGGAACTGCACGTAGTGCCCGGGATAAACCTCGTGCACTGACGTATCCGAAATGGTTGGCGGCGAGTAGAAGGCGAGCAACTGCTCGACCTGCTTCGAAGGCCATGACGGGTCGGGGAGGGTGACGTAAAAATACGCCTCGGTCGATTTTTCCAATGGCCCCGGCGTATCCATCGAGGCAAACGTGGTTGCGCGCATAAACGGTGGCGTCTCCGCGACGATCGGCTGAACCTGCGACGGGATGGTTGCGAGGTGATGCTCGACTACGAATGCGCGCAGGGCGGCCAGTCCCTGGCTGACCTCCGGGATAATCCGATCGGGGGCGGGATGCTCCTTTGCCAGCCGCGCGACTACCTCGGCGGGGGTCGCGTTAGGATCGATCTGCGCGGCGGTTTTGCGCAGCGCGTCCTGCAGCCGCGCAAGTTCGGCGACGCCGATTGCTTCCAGCTTGTCGAGCGGCACGTCCACCATGTCGGCATCCGCGAGCATCCGGCGGTACGCCGCCGCGCCGATCGCGTAGTTGCCGGCGGCGCGCGGCCGCAGGTCGTTGCGCAGCCAGTCGCCGTACCTGGTGATCGCGTCGATTACGGCGCGATTGGCGGCTTCGAAGGCGCGCTTATCCGGCCCGTCGGGCACGCTGGCGAAGGCCTGCGGGAGCGATTTTTCAAAGAACGCGATAGTCGCGGGCATTTGTTCCAGACAGATGTCGATCGCGACCGGCGCCACGCGTTCGGGGCGCAGGTTCTCGCGCGCGTACTGGAAATTCTTCCGCGAGGCGATCTCGCGCGCGGTGACCGACTTCATGCGCTGCGCCGGAGAAGCAAAATCGCGCTGAATGAGCGAATAAACCGCCGAGGTCGGAAGATACATGCCCGGGTCCCGCTGGTAAGTGCGCAGTTCCTCGGTGTACAGCAATTCGCCGTCGCATCGCGCTGCCAGCCATTCGCGATCCGCCTCATTGGCGGGCGACAGCGTCTTTGGGTCGATCGATTCGAATCTCCGCTTCCATTCGCCGGCGTGGCGGATCTCCGCGGCGATACCGGCGGCGGAGATGTCGTCGAGCCGATCGTCGAAGCGATGGTCGCCGAGCTCGGTTGCCCGCTCTGGAAACATCTTCAGTTCGGACTCGATGAATTTGTCCACCGCCTGGCGAAACTCGGCGTCGCCCGGCGCGGTCTGCGCAAGGACGGGTCCGGCGGCGATGAGAAGAAAGACCGCCAGGAACGCGCCGGCGCGGGACGATTGGAATCGAAGGAGACCGCGGAGGGAAGGTGACTTCTGCATTGCGTCCTCGTTATCTCGGCGTTTTCATCATGCATAGGCTATCGCGTCTGTAGACACGAGCAGGCTCGACTACTTGACTCTGCGCGATGAATAAATCAGCATCCGGCGCGACTGCTTTCACGACGTTATCAAAAGGAGAGTTCGTTCATGCGGATAAAAAAACTGGTCATCGGGTGCGCTTTCGGCTCGCTGGCCCTGGCTGCTATCGGCTTGATCTCGCCCGCGATGGCTCAGTCTGGGGCGCCGTCGCAGCGGCAACTCGATTTTGAGGCCGCCAAGGCAAATCGCAAGGCCCTCGTCGGAGAGGCGATGGCGCTGACCCCGCAGGAAGCGCAAGGGTTCTGGCCGCTTTACGATCAGTACGAGGCCAAAATGGATGCCCTGGAGCAGCGCCACGCCGCGGAAGTGCGCGCATTCGCAAAGGCGTTCAACAGTCTTACCGACCAGGATGCCAAGGCCAAGCTCGACGAGGTGGTGGCGATTGCGCAGGCCCGCCTCGATGCCCAGAAGGAATTCATCCCCAAATTTCGCGGGGTGATTTCGCAGATCAAGACGACGCGCTTCTTCCAGATCGACAACAAGCTGCACGCGATGGTGCAGTGCCAAATCGCCCAGTTGGTTCCGCTGGCGGGCGATTCCTCGGGTGGCGCGAGCAAGTAAGTTCGCGTACCTGTATCGGGATGGCAAAAGGCCGGACTCTCTAACGGAGCGTCCGGCCTTTTTTTTCCGGCGCCGGAGCCGGGAATCGGGCTTGCCAGCCCGCATTGCGGTTGGCAGACTTGCCCACAATCCTGATGGCTCGTAACGAACAGTCAGACGGCTCGCGGTTTACCGTAATACGCCTTCCGATCCTCGGGATCGTCCTCGAGACTCTAGCCCTGCCTTTCAAGCATCTGCCGGAGTTGGCGAAATACGGATGGATTCCGTTCGGCGGACTGCTTGCGGCGCGGCTGATCGAATGGGTTTTGTGGCACTTCTCCGTGCCGGGAGCGGGCACGTGGATGGGGGTGGCGCACCTGGTCTTGTTCACCCCGTTTTCGGTGATCTGGACCAGGGTTGCGATAGAAGGATCCGAAGCAAAACTCCCGGAGCGGCCCTTCGCTTTCACTCGAATTGAATGGCAGTACCTAATCGCGACGTTCCTGATGTTGCTCGCGGTTGTGGTTCTCCTGACTCCGGGGATGGCGGTGTATCGCTATGGGCAGCGAATCTTCGAGAGCGGAATCACCTTCGCCGGCGAGATGCTGATTCTGCTGGTGGGCGTGGCTGAACTGCTCGCATTTGTGCGGATCGCGTTCATCTTTCCCGCCATCGCGGTTGGCCGTTACGAAGGCCTGGTGGCGGCATGGCGGCAGACGGCGGGAAATTTCGAACCGCTCCTGGCGATCATGGCGTTGTCCAGCGCGCCGTACTACCTCGCGCTCGCGGCGATAAGACTTGGAGGGGGCTATTATCCTGCCGGGCTCTCGGCGATGATGAAGGCGTTCGGGGAGTTGTTCGCGCTGACGTTGGCGACCACCTCAAACGTGGCCGCTCCGGCGCTCGCATACCAGGCCATCGTGTTGGCGGAGTCGGGGTCCGATCGAACGGTTCTGGCCGCGAAAGGAAGATGAAATTTCAGCTTCCGTTCCAGCCGCGGCGCTGAAGTTCCGCAATCGCCACACCCAGGTTGTCCTCGGTGTCACGCCACTGGCGCGGATTCTTCTCCCTGGACAGCACTGAAAGCGCATCGCGGTAGCACTGGACCGATTCCAGCAGGTGCGCGTTTCCGTTTTCTGTGGAACCCAGGTCGAAAAGCGCGCCGGCGAGATTGTACTTTTCCCACGCCCAAGGGATGGGGTTTCTTTCGCGGCTGAAAGCCTTTAGAGCCTGTCGATAGTGCTGAACTGACAATTCGAAATAGTACTTGTCGGCCGTCCTATGTCCGAGGTCCAGGAAGGTTTCCGCCAGGCCGTCTTCGGCCTCCATCCACGCCACCGGATTGCGATCCGGGCTTAACGCGGATAGCGCCGCCGTATAGGCAGCCCCTGCCTGCTGCAAGGTGCTCGCGTTCGATTCGAGAAGGCCCAGTATCATGAGTCCGTGTCCGAGCGTGGTTTGCAATTCCGCCCACAAAGCGGGATCGCTATCGCGGGGAAAGTTTTCGAGCACATTCTGGATCATTGCGACCGACTGTTTGACGTACGCCCGGTTGGAAGTTGCCCGGCCGAGATTCGCGAGCTCGCCTGCCAGTTCTTCCTGAACCAGAACCCATGAAAGGGAATCTCTGCGCCGCTCATAGACGCCGAGCGAAGCGCGAAACGCTTCGATAGCCTGAGCCTCGATGGCAGGATCGCCGCGCTGGTCCGCCAGGAGGCTCAGGGAACGGCCAAGCCTTCGCTGGACCGCCGCCCACATCAGCGGATGACTCCGTACGTCGTAACCGGCGAGCGCGGCGCGATAGGAATCTATCGCCTTCTGGAGGTCGCCGCTGTCGCCCGTTCGCCGCGCCATTTCCTCGAGCATCGACCCCGCGCGATAGTGCATCCCCGCGACATCAAGGTCGTCCGAGTGGGCGCGGTACACCTCGAGCGCCGCGTTATAGGAATCGAGCGCCTTTTGCAGAGTATCTTCGTTCATCTCGCTCGCCGCCGAAATCTCCAGGGTCGCGCCAAGGTTGGTCTGGGTCATCGCCCACTCCAGCGGAAAGCGATCGCGGCTCCACTCTGTAAGGGCCTGCTGAAAGTATGCGGCCGAGCGCCGCAGCGAATCGCGCGATTGAATCTCATAGGCAGAGGTTCTCTCGGCGGCCCCCAGTATGAAGTCGACCCTTGCGCGCGCATCGAGCGACCATCCCGAGCTCCTGCTTTTGTTTTCCGCAATCGAGCTGACCTTTTGGATCAGGGGTTCAAGCGCGTCGCCGCACGCATAGCCCCATTCCCGCATAAAGATCACGCTTCGAGTCGCAACCAGGAGGCGAAGCACGTCATCGAAATCGCTTCCGCCCAGGTCAGGGAGCTTGAAATCGCTCGGTATGTAGGTCCCCGAGAATGGAGTTTCGAAACCCGGCTCTGTCTGGAAGGCAGAGTCGGCGTTTCCGCTCGGTGACACCGCGCCCCAGGTGAGCACGTTTGCGCGCGCATCGCCCGCGAGGCCCATCGCCTCGATATGCGCAATGGCTCGCTGAGATCCGGTCACGTCGATCGTGCGATTCACGATGATTGGGGTGATGGCCAGGCGCCGGTCCATCGCGGACAAAGCGTTCACCAGATGCTCGACCCGGCGATCGTGATCATCGCCCTGAAGGTGCGCGAACGCCGCGACAAAACGCGGGCGCTCCCGGCGAACCGCCGCATTGGAGGCTCTGCGCGACACCGCGGCGGATTGGTTCTGAAGATAAATCGAGAAGCGCTGGACCAGCAGAAAGGGGAGACAGGCCAGAGCGACTATTCCCGCGATTCGCCTGACTTCCCGGTATTTGAGTTTCCGGCGGCCAATCTGAACTCTCGCCGTATGCCAGAAGGTCGCGGCCCACAGCGCGGCGCCGCAAATCGCCGGAACCATCGTCAACAGAACGATCTCGACGGAAAACTCCGAACGCGGCCACAAGTAGATGGCCAGCAGGGTCAGCGCGACTCCGCCCGCAATCGCCCTGCGCAAGGTCATCCACGGCGGCAGTTGAGTGGGAAGGTTCATGGTGATCCCAAAGCGAAGCGCCTGTCCGGCGGCTCATTCATGTCGCAGTTTCAACAACAGCCTGTCAAGCAGCGGGGGTTCGTCCGGCACTCCTCGGGTTCGCGGTGGCGCAATCGCCGGAAAAATCGTCCGGCCGGAGCCCGGGGCCGGTCGCGGTTGCAATTATTTCCGTTTCGGATTTCGATGGCAGTGTGACAGAAGCGCCTGGCTACAATCCTTTCGATCCGTCATTCCTCATCGATCCGTACCCTCATTACCGGCCGCTGCTTGCCGGACCTCCGCAGCGGGCGAATTTCGGATTGCCGGTGGTGCTGGCGGCGCGCTATGGCGACGTCGTGACGGTGCTCCGCGATCATTCGCATTTTTCGAGCAAGATTCCGCCATACGCGATCAACCCGGGCGGTGATCCGTTCGGCGGCGCGCCGACGATGCCGTTTTCGGATCCGCCAGTCCATTCGCGGTTGCGGCGGCTGGTGGCGCGCGACTTCAGCCCGCGCCGCATCGCATCGCTCGCGCCCAGAATTCGCGAACTTGCCGCAACGCTGCTCGACGAAGGCATCCGCGACGGACGGTTCGAGGCGATGAACGCATTCGCCGACCAGCTTCCGGTCGTCATCATCGCCGAGATGCTCGGGGTTCCCGCCGAGCATCGTGCCCGCTTTCGGCGATGGTCCGACGCGGTCGCATCGAACAGCGCCACGATGCCCGGCATGCCGGTAAGCGCCGAAGTGCGCGAAGGGGTTGCGGCCTTGCGCGAATACTTCGCCCGCGAGATCGAGCGGCGGCGCAAAGCGCCGGGTGATGATTTGGTGAGCGCCCTGGTCGCCGCGCACGATCAGGACGAAGTGCTGCAGTCCGACGAACTGCTCGCATTCGTGGTGCTGTTGCTGATTGCCGGCAATGAAACCACCACCAACCTGATTGGCAATGGCCTGCTCGCTCTGGCTCGAAACCCGGGCGAATACGAGCGCCTGCGCCGCGACCCGTCCCTGATTCCGTCCGCGGTCGAGGAGATGCTGCGGTACGACAGTCCCGTGCAGACCTTGATGCGTTTTGCCGCCGAGAATACGGGCATCAGCGGAACCCCGGTCGAGACGGGCGCGATGGTCGCGGTGATATTCGGCGCGGCCAATCGCGATCCGGCTCAGTTTCCCGAGCCGGACCGGTTCGACGTGGGCCGGACCCCGAACGAGCATCTCGCCTTCGGCGAAGGAATCCACTTCTGTCTCGGCGCGCCGCTGGCGCGGCTCGAAGCGCGCATCGCGTTCGAGGCGATCGTGGAGCGCTGCGCGGAGATTCGGCTTGCCGATCCAACGGCCGCGCTTTCGTACCGCGGATCGTTCATTACGCGCGGCCTGCGCGCGTTGCCCCTGGCGGTGCCTGACCGTTAGGAGTTGCGCATCAATTCGGGCGGAATCCATGCGCCAGCGTTGAATCCGCCATCGATTGGAACCGCCACTCCGGTGATGAAACCGGCCTGATCCGAGGCGAGAAACGCGGCCAGCGCCGCCACTTCCTCAGGCTTTCCGTTGCGTCCCAGCGGATGCATCATCCCGCTGCGCGACCAGATCTGCTGCGAAGCGCCTGCGGGGATCTGGTTGCAGTTCTCCGCGATCGGAGTCTCGATCACTCCCGGGCAAATCGAGACGCAGCGGATGTTGTCGCGGGCGAAGTCGAGCGCGATTCCCTTCGACATGATGACGACGCCGCCCTTGGCCGCCTGGTACGCGCCGAGCCGCGGCACTCCTTCGATGCCTGCGCCGCTGGCGGTGTTGACGATCACTCCGCCGCCGCCTTTTATCATCTGCGGTATCGCGTACTTGCAGCCGAAGAACACTCCCTTAAGGCATACATCGACGACCCAGTCCCATTCTTCTTCGCTGGTCTCGACGACGGTCTTGGGAATATACACGCCGGCGTTGTTGAACAGGATGTCGAGGCGGCCAAAGATGCGCACCGTCTCATTGACCATTCGCTCCACGTCGGCCGCGATGCGCACGTCCACGGAGATCGAGTTCGCGGTGCCTCCCGCGCTGGCGATTTCCGCGGCGGTGTTGCCGGCGGATTCGGTGCGAACGTCCGCGACCATCACCCTGGCGCCTTCCTGCGCGAATCGAATCGCGCTGGCGCGCCCGATTCCGGAGCCCGCGCCGGTTATCAATGCGACCTTGTCCTTGAGCAGCATGGCCATCAACCTCGTCGTAAGCAGATGACCGACTGGTGCCACAATTCGCGCGGATTTGAAAGCGAAGCAGGGCAGATTCTCGCGGCGCACACGGCGGGAGAAGCGGAGCGCGGGCGCATGCGCGGATCCGCCGAGTCCCGCCGTGGCGCGGAGCAGTGCGCGCGAATTCGTGCGGCTATGCGCTCGCGGAAGCCGCGCCGCCTTGAGCCTGGTGCACGATCATCCCCGCTCGCAGTTGATCATCCAGGGAATGCCGAATTGATCGACGAGCATCCCGAAACGCGCGGCCCAGAAAGTCTGTTGCAGCGGCATCCGCACCGCGCCGTTCTCGGAGAGGGCTTTGAAGATGCGTTCCGCATCTGCGACTGAGTCAACGCTAACCGAGACCGAGAAGCCTCTGGGGGCTTCGTAGGAATTTGGCGGGGTATCCGAACCCATCAGGACCTTGTCGCCGAAGACCAGGCGCGCATGCATGATCTTTTCCCGCCATTCAGGCGGCACTCGGTCCGCCATCGGCGATTCACCGTGCCTCATCATCATCTCGATCTTGCCGCCGAGGCATCGCTCGTAGAGCTTGAACGCCGCTTCGCAGCGGCCATCGAAATTCAGATAAGGATTGAACTGCATCTCATGATCCTCCTCTCCAATCGTGATTTGCATTTCCCAAGGCGCCCCAACCCGAGCGGATGGTTCGCCACGCTATGGTCACAGTCGTGATCGCCTGAGGCTCGCTCGGCCGCGCGACGGCCCGGATTATACCCATCCCTCCGGGAATCGCGCGGCCTTCGAGTCGCGATCGAGCGATAGGCGCCCCTGGAAGGGCGCCTTCCAAATCACGCCCTGCTTGCCGCCGGGTACTCGTCGTGCCGCTTCACCCAGTCCGTGAGGTTGAAGTTCGGCCCGTTTTCGTTGCGGCCCTTTGGCGTGATGTCGAGAAACATGTACGTTCCCAGTCCGCGTTCGTCGCCGCGCCCATACGAGGAATACGTATGATAGACGTCGCCCTTCTTGTCCTTGAAGAAAACGCTTGTGCCGTGCAGATCCTCCATCGTGGCGTCGGTCATTTCGAAATTATAGTACACCTTGCCCTTGGCGAGGTCCTCTTTTCTGAACGACACGTGATAGTCGTAGTTGAAGTCGCTCGGCGCTGACGACACCCAGTTGAACCGCCATCCCATCCGCCTTTTGTATTCGTCGATTTCGGCCAGCGGCGCGCGCGAGACCGCGATAAACGTCACGTCGTGGTTTGCCAGATGAACGTTCGGCCCGTCGATGTGATCCGCCAGGAACGAGCATCCCACGCATCCGACCCGCCGCCCGGGCGCCAGCATGAAATGATAGACGATAAGCTGGCTGCGGCCGTCGAAAAGCTGCGCCAGGGTCTTCGGGCCCTCGTGCGTGTCGAAGACGTATTCCTTTTCGACCTTGACCCACGGCAACTGCCGGCGCTGCGCGTTGATCTCGTCCTGGATGCGGATGAACTCCTTCTCGCGCGCGAGGAGCTGTTTTCGTGCCTGAATCCATTGGTCCCGCGAAACGATCTGATTCATTGCTTCCTCCGTGTCTGTTGTTGCAGGTTCGTAATGAACCATTTAGTTAAATAACGAGATAGTTAAATACCCTCGATATGATGGCCTGTCAACCTTGCCCTTGTTGCCAGGGCCGCCGGTTCGCGCCAGCTTGCCAACTCGTGACGGCCCGGTGTAAACGCCGCTCAGAATGGATTTGAAGATTGCCGGCCTGGGGCGAGAGACTCGGCGACACACTGCTCGCCGAAGCCGCTGTTCCGCTTTTTCGCCGCTGTCGATCGCGCTTCTCGCCGCCTGCTTGAGCGGCCCGGCAAGCGCGTTGGCTGAGCCGGGGGCGTCCGTGGCGTCGTCAGCGCCGCCCGGGACGGTAATCGATCGCGGCAACCTCGCGCAGTTCTCCGGGATGGTTCCGAGTGCGATGGCGTTTGCGATCGACAACGGCCTGGCGGCGCGCGTGGTTGCCGCGCGGCCCATCGCGTGGCCGCGGGCTTATCAGGATGCGACCGAGCATTACTCGGCGCAGGTACGCCTCGACTCGCAGGGCGCGATGCAAAATTACGTTGCGGGTCTGCCGTTTCCGATCATCGATTCGGCCGATCCCAACGCCGCGGTCAAGATCGCCTACGATTGGCATTGGGGGCCATTCATTCCGTCCGAGCTTAGGCTGTCGGCGATGCAGAAGACGCGGGCCTGGGTGGTGAATTCGTCTGCTCCCGGCGCGCTGACAGAGGATGACTCGCATCGCGATTTTCGAAACGAGGGGAGCTGCGATCAGATCGTGATCATGCGTTTCATGCACACGCTGCGGGATCTTGCCGATGCGCACCATCGCGATTCTCCGGTCGAGTTCAAGCAGCGCGGCAATTACTGCGGTCCCGAGCCCAGTTCCTACATCATGATTCAGTATCTCGATCCGGATCGCAGCAGCGACGCGTGGTTCTTTCCCTCCGCGATACGACGATGGCGGCGGATGAAATGGAAGGGCGGCTATCCGCATCAGTCGTGTACTTACGCATGTGCGCAACTATGGTGGGAGTACGTGCCGCCCAAGACTGAGGCATACACGTACAAGCTGCTCGGCGAGCAACCGATGCTTGCCTGCATGGATGCGAACGGCGGTCGAACCGCGATCGTCCGCCGCCAGAACTCGGCCAAATTCGGCGACCTGGATTGCGAGGTGCGGTCTGCCTGGGTTTTGCGGATGACGCCCCGTGCGGCGCCGGAAAGTATCCTTCCCGCAAACGTGTTTCTCGACAAGGAAACCTACCTGTTGCTGGGGGCGCAATTTTACCGGGATGCGGCGCCGGACACGCTGGTTCCGATCTGGAGCCGAGTAGCCTCGCAGACGGGCGAAATCGGGATGGAGTTGAGCGATGACCTCTACGTTCCGAGCGATCGTCCCGGATTTTTCCTGTCCCTGAATCTGAGCGAAGAGACAGGCATGCTGGATTTCGATCCTCCCTCGAACAACCTGTTCAACCCGCGCGCACAGGGCTACGAGCCTCACTGACCGGTCTCCGTCCCGGCAACCGGATGGACCAGCATTTGTGCCGCTGGGAGCCATCGAAGCCGACTGATGTCGCGTTTGGTTACATCGGTCAGGCAGGCTTCGCGCGATCCCGCCTTGGGGCGATGGCCGCCATGGCTCGGCTCTTGCTTCCTTTTATCTCCTTCAGAAATCGGTCGTGGGACCAAATGATCTATCGCGCAAGACGTTACCCTGGCTTCGCGTTCACGCCTCCTCCGAGCATGCTCTTCTTTCTTGTGTTCGCGGCAGCCACCTGAAACTGGCGGTTAGGGAAAAGGCCGATCGTTCGGGAAAGGCGGATGGCAAGGAAGCAGAGTCTCGGTTCGGCTGGTCGCGCTTCGCAAAGCGATGCCGAAAACCATCGCTTGCCAGAAGAGACTCGCGATGATGGCGACGTCGGGGCAACCGTGAGCGAGGCGGCACAGGCAGCCGGATCGAAATCCTCATCGTCCCCCGAAGATGCCCTGCAACGCGAGGCCGAGTTTTACAAGCAGATTGTGGATGGCGCCGCCGACGTCACCACTTTGATCGCGCCGGACGGGACGATGCTCTATGCGAGTTCGGCGGTCTCGATGCCGCAGTCGCTGGGCTATCCTCTCGAAGAGATAATTGGCCGCAACTCCCTCGATCTCGTTCATCCTGAGGACCGTAGGAACGTCGTCCGAACGATCATCAAAACACTCAAGGACGGGCGCACCGAGGTGGAAGCCAGAGTGCGCAGGCGCGACGGTTCCTGGGTGTGGGCTGAGATGCGGGGCAGGGCGGTTACGTTGCATGATGGCCGCCGGGCGGCGGTCGTTTACGCGCACGACGTCACCGAGCGCAGGCGCCTTCGCGATCAGCTTGAAAAGCGCGAGGCGTACTACCAGGCGCTGCTGCGCGCATCTTCGGACCTTATCCTGGTGGCCGATCCTTCAGGGGTTATCCGCTTCGCAAGCGATTCAGTGCATCGGGCATTTGGCTATCGACCTGAAGAACTGCTGGGCAAAAACGTGATTTCCTTCGTTCACCCGGACGATTCAGCCCTCTTCGTGGAGCGGCTTCGCACCGTCGATACCAATCCCAACGCGCCTTGCGAAGTTCGGGTGCGGCGCAAGGACAACGGCTGGATTGACTGCGAGGCCGTCGCCGCTTCCGCCCAGGGACTCGACGGCGCGCCGGTTGTGGTGCTCAGCGGCCGCGACATAACCGAGCGCAAACGGGCAGCGCGCGAGCGAACGATGCTCGCGGCGATTGTAGCGTCATCCGACGATGCGATTCTGAGCCTCGATCTCGAAGGAAAGATAACAAGCTGGAACCGCGGCGCGGAAAGCGTCTTTGGTTTTTCGGCAAAAGAAGCGGTCGGAAGGGAATTTTTCGATTTGTACCTGCCGCCGGAGGTGCGCGAATTTGCGCGAGCCGACATGCGTGCCGGGATCGAACGAATCAAAGACCAGTCCGCTCCCTTTCTGTACCGGATCGAGGGACAGGCGATCCGCAAGGATGGAACCAGGGTCGATATCTGGATTGCGGCGTCCGGTATCTACGATTCCGGCGGCCGCCTTATCGGCGTCTCGAACATCGTACGCGATATAACCGAGCACAACCGGCTGCGGCGGCAGCTCGAGAAGAGCGAGGCATACCATCGCACGCTGCTCAATACTTCTTCGGATGCGATCATCGTGGTCGATCCCTCCGGGGTGATTCGGTTTGCGAACCGTTCCTCGGAGACGATGCTGGGTTTTAGCCCGGAAGACCTGCTCGGAAAGAGCATATTTTCCTTTCTGAGAGAGGAGGACGTGCCGGTGGTCAGGGAGCGGTTGCGCTCGGTTGAAACCGGCTCCAACGCTTCCGCGGACTTCTTTGTGCGGCGCAAGGACGGTGTCTGGATTGAATGCGAAGGCGCCGCCGCCCCGGCAGTCGGCCCGGACGGTGAATCGCTGTTGGTCATCGATGCGCGAGATGTGACCGAGCGTATGCGGGTCGAACGCCAACAAGCGATGCTGGCCGCGATTGTTCAATCTTCCGACGACGCCATTCTAAGCCTCGATACGGAAGGGCGAATAACGAGCTGGAATCGCGGCGCCAAGGAAATCTTCGGCTTCTCCGCCGAAGAAGCTCTGGGCCAGGACTTCTTCGACCTCTATGTGCCGCCCGAAATGCGCGAGGTGGTGCGCGATGAGATGCGCGCGGGGGTGGCAAAGGCCCGGGAAATCGCAGACTTCGTTCATCGAGTCGAAGGGGAAGCTGTTTGCAAGGACGGGCGCAGGATCACGGTGTGGATCGTCATCACTGCGCTTCGAGATGCGCGCGGCAGCCTGATCGGAATCGCGAATATCGTGCGCGATGTCACCGAGCGCAACCGCAAGGAGCAGCGCCTGGCCATGATGGCGTCGGTGCTGGATGCCAGCACCGACCTGATCGTTGCGGTGGATCGGGAAGGGCGGGTCATATCCTGGAACCCCGCGGCCGAGCGCGCGTTCGGCGTAAGGCAGGATCAGGCTCTCGGCCACAGGTTGCGCGACTTCATCCCGGCCGAGCATCTTGTCCAGGAGCGCGAGGTTCTGCAGCGCATTCTGCAAACCGGAGAGCCGGTTGCCTACGAATCCGAGCAACCGAGCTTGAACGCGACCTTCCTGGTCAGCGCATTTCCAATCCGGGATGCATCGAACAGCATCACCGGCGTCGCCGGCATCGTCCACGATATCAAGCCGTTCAAGGAGGCCGAGCGCGAACTGCGCGAGGCGCACGAGTACGCCCGGGGCCTGTTCGAGTCCTCCGTCGACGCGCTCGTGGTGGTTGATGCCAGCTTGCGCATCGTCGATGCCAACGAGCAGTTCGCGAGACTCGCCAGGTTGCCCAGAAAGGATCTGCTCGGTTCGGCGTTCGACTCGATGTTTGCCGATCCGGGTCCCGCCCGGGAAGCAATCAGGAAAGCCATCGCGGACGGTTACGCGGCCAACGTCGATTTGACCATCAAGTGCATCAACGGCGTCGAAATTCCCGTATCGTTCAACGCCTCGCTTCTTTATCGGGCGGGTAAGGTGTACGGCGTGATCGGGGCTGCCCGCGATGTCACCGAGCAACGCGAAGCCGAACAAATTGTTCGCGAAGAGCGCGAGTATAGCCGCAGCCTGGTTCAGTCATCGCCGGACGGATTGCTGGTTTGCGATTCTCAGCTTGTTCTGACCGATGTAAATGAGCGGGCCACCGAACTGTCCGGATATTCGCGACAGGAGTTGATCGGAATCAGTCTGCCCTCGTTGTTTACCGAACCGCTGGCGGCAGCCGACCTGCTTGGCAAGGCGCGCGACCAGGGGCATCTCGGAAATATCGAGCTCAGGATGCTTACAAAGACGGCGGCGACGATACCGGTGTCGCTGAATGTCTCGGTGATGATAAGCGGCACGAACCGCCGAATTCTGATCGCGGTGCGGGATATCAGCGAGCAGAAGCGCGCGGAAAAGGAACGTTCGTTGCTCGCGGCGGTGGTCGAGTCGTCGGCCGATGCGATCTTCAGCGAATCGACGGACTTGGTCGTCACGAGCTGGAACTCCGCCGCCGAGAGGCTGTTCGGCTACAAGAGTTCCGAAATTGTGGGCCGGAGCGCGGCTCTGCTGGCTCCGCTGGACCGCCGCGCCGAACTGGTGCGGCATTCGCGCGCGGTTCAGAAACAGCGCACTCCTGAAGTCTATGAAAGCAAGCGCGTGCGCCGCGACGGAACCGTGTTCGACGTGAGCCTGACGGAGTCGCCGATAATCGATTCGACCGGCGCGGTGATCGCACTCTCGGTGACCGCACGCGACATCTCCGAGCGCAAGCGCATGGAGGCGGACCTGGCCAAGGCTCGCGATACCGCCCTGGAGACCGCGCGGCTCAAGTCGGAATTTCTAGCAAACATGAGCCATGAAATTCGAACGCCGCTCAATTCGATAGTCGGGCTGACCGGCCTTCTGCTTGATACTGAGCTTTCCCCCGAACAGCGCGAATACGCGACCGACGTGCGTGCCAGCAGCGACGTACTCCTCAGCCTGATCAACGACATCCTGGATTTCTCGAAAATCGCGGCGGGAAGGATCGTTCTCGAAGAGGTCGATTTTGACGTGAACAAGACGGCCGAGGACGCGTTGGATCTGATTTCCGATCAGGCAAGAGGCAAAGGCCTCGAACTGACGCTGGCGATCGATCCCGACGTCCCGCGGCTCGTCCGCGGAGACCCCGGGCGATTGCGGCAGATCCTGCTAAACCTGCTCAGCAACGCCGTGAAGTTCACGAAGCAGGGCCAAATTGATGTCGCGGTGAGCAAGCTCGGCGAGAATCCCCAGGAGGCGATCCTGCGCTTCGAGGTCAAAGACACCGGCATCGGTATCCCGCTCGAACGGCAGCATCTGCTGTTCCAGGCGTTCACGCAGATCGATGCGTCCACGTCGCGTCATTACGGTGGCACCGGACTTGGCCTGTCGATCGCGCGCGAACTGGTTCAGGCGATGCAGGGTACGATCGGAGTCAGCAGCAAGCCCGGACAAGGCTCGACCTTCTGGTTTACGGTTAAGCTCGGCAGGCAGGTCGGGGCGCAGAGGCCGGTTTCTCCGCGGCCTGTCGCGCTGACCAACATGAGAATCCTGATCGTCGATGACAACGCGGTCAGCCGGCGCATTCTGGAAGGCCAGACGCGGGCCTGGGGGATGCAGCCGCGAAGCGTTGGTTCGGCAAAGGAAGCTCTGGAAGTGATGCAAAGGGCGTTCGAGCGCTATCCAATCGCGCTGCTTGACGTGATGATGCCGGAGACTGACGGAATTGAGCTTGCGCATCTGATCAAGAAGGATCCCGCGCTTGCCGACACCTTGCTGATCTTTGTCTCGTCGGTAGGCTCGCGGACCGATTTTGCGGAACGGCTGGCCAATCTGGACTTCGGCGACTGGCTGACGAAGCCGGTTCCCGAGTCGATGCTCTACGACGCAATCGTGAGAGTGTTGTCCAGGCTGGCGAAGCCGCCCGCTTCGGTGACTGAGGCGGGCAAGACCGCTCCCGGCAGATTCCATCTTCCGCCCGGCGTCAGCGCTCGAGTTCTGCTCGCCGAGGACAACCCTCTCAATCAGAAGGTGGCCAAGCTTCAGCTTTCCAAGTTCGGTCTTGAAGTCGACACAGTCGCCAATGGGCTGGAGGCGCTGGACGCGGTCGCGCGGCATCACTACGACCTGATCTTCATGGACTGCCAGATGCCGGAAATGGACGGTTATGAAGTGACGCGCGAATTGCGCCGTCGCGAAGGATCAGGGCCGCGCAGCACGATAATCGCGATGACCGCGCACGCGCTGCCCGGGGACCGCGAAAAGTGCCTCGCGGCGGGGATGGACGCCTATGTGAGCAAGCCCGTGACCCATGAGGCGCTGAACGCGGTGCTCGCGGAGGTTTTCGCCGTGCAGCGCACACAACCAGGGGCCGCCGCGCCGGAACCTTCGCCGTGACCCTCCGACGGCTGTCGCCATTGCGCAAGGCGACAGGTTTGAAGCGCGATGAACGGCGCGGTGGATTTGGCCCTGCGGTATTTCCGCTTCAGCTCCGGTCGGCCAGGGGAATGAACAAGGTGCGGCGTTCGGAGTTTCCAATCCCGCGCGAGATGTGCCCCTTGCCGGTGACATCTTCCGCAAGCAGGATCGAGCCGGGTCCGAACCGGCGTTTCTCGCCGTCGCTCACTTCGATCTCGACCTCGCCGCTCAAATTGACGACGAACTGGCGGCGAGGAGCGTTGTGCCAATCGATGAAGTATTCGCCGCTGCGCGTTTCCCGAAAGATCACGCCTTTGGCCGCAATCATTGCGGATATCGTCGAAGCGTAGTCCGCCGGTTTCATCTCGGGGTTTACGTCTTCCAGATGCGACTCGCCGTCCGCGCCTGCGTAAATGCGTGTGTACTTCATTGCGATACCCCCGGTTCTTGCGCATGCCCCGCGCATATTGGTCTTCGCAGGTATGCTCGCGATCTAACTAGTCGAGTGGGTGCGATTTATCCATCACCTCGCGCTCGAGGTCGCGAGGAGAGCGGCGCGCGCAGTACACCTTCTTGCGCCGGAAGGCTGGCGCGGACTCGAAGTATAGCGTTGGGCGCGGGCAAGAATTCCTGAGGCAGAAGACGTTTCCGCTTCGGGAATCTTGCCGGCGCCGCTTTCAAGGGTCCGGATGAGCCGGCCGCAGAGCTATGCGCTCATGCGATGGGTCTCGCCGTCGGTTGCATGAAGACGGCGAATCCTCTCGTGCTCATCCTGCTCAACCCGCTCGCGCACGGTCTTCGACTCGCCGATCGGCACAACTTCCTGAAGGCTGGTGGCGTTGTACACATCGGCGAATGACGCGTAGGCGCCGATCAATCCCGAGATCACTCCGGAGATCCCGCCGAGCACGGCGAGCACGGTCGAGCCGGCAAACATCGCGATTCCCGCCAGACCCATGCAGATCCACAGGAACAGCAGCACCAGGTTGAACGCCGCGGATTCGTAGAACGACGCGATCCACAGATAGAGCGTGACTACTCCGCTGACGATGAACACCAATGCCATCCCGTTTGCCGCGGCCGCCGTATGAGCGCCGAAGAGCGGCGTCTGCGCCAGCGCCCACCATCCGAAGAACGAACCCAGAAACGTGAACGAAGTAGCCGCCATCGGATCGCCATACGCGAACGCCCACATTCCCGCCAGGATTTCGGCCAATCCGCCGAACATGATCGCCTGCGTGAGATAAGGCTCCATCGATGCCGGCGAAAAGATCATTGCGACTCCCATCAGGAAGGTCGAGGTCGCGAGCCCAGCCAGGCCGAGCGGAATCGGCGTGGCGAAACCCTTGTCTCTGCCAGGCCTCAACATGATCAACTCTCCTTATGTGTGACGCACGTGGAGACACGCTCGCCACAGTTAGTTGAAAACGACTGTGCCGACCGGTCACGTCTCCTTGGCAGGCCGGTACCCCTATCCGTTTAGACGCTCGACTAAAGCGCGATTATTCAAGCGATAGCCGATGGAGTTTCGGCGTAGCGCCGCCCCGACACGCTTGGCAGGAAGTGAATTTACCTGGCTGCGCTCGCTTACGCGCGCAGACTTTCGGCGGGATGCCTTGATTGATGAATTTTCGCGCCGAGGGCCGCGATCGAGCGCCCGCTCGCGCAGTTTTCGATAGACCCTGCCGATCCCGCTTCGGGTAGACCCGTAAAATTTTCTGCAGTAAGTGATTCCGCGTGCGTAAGGAAACCCTCAAAACGATTCCCGCCGCATGTCGAACGCGACCTCTGCGCCTGGCGGTACCGATCGCCGCATTGGCCCTGCTGATCGTGCTTGCGCAATCGGTGAAAGCATCCGGCGGCGCGGCCACCGCCGCGCCGCAGCCCGCTGCTTCGAGCGCTTACACTCCGGAACAGGCGGAGATGGTTTCGCTGATAAACTCGGGCGTGCTCGCGGACCTCGGTTATCCGAACTTCGCCAGGTACAAGCAGGAGATAGACAAGTTCTACAGGGAAGGCGGCTACAGCCTTGCCTGGATCCGTGAACGCCATCCGACTTCGCAGGCGACGGCGATGATAGCGCTGTTCAAGCAGGCCAATCTCAAGGGCCTCAACCCGGGCGACTACGACGCGACGCGATGGGACAGCCGGGTGACGAAACTCACGTCCAGCGCGCCGCCTGCATCGGACAGCGATCGAGAGCATTTCGATCTCGCGATGACGGTATGCGCGATGCGCTTTGTCTCGGACCTGCACGTCGGACGCGTTAATCCGCAGCAATTCGCCTTCGGCCTCGAGATGGGATCGAAGGAGTACGATCTTGCCGACCATCTGCGCAGCCAGGTGATAGACGCATCGGATGTGGCCTCGGCAATCGCGAAAGTGGAGCCGCCGTACGACGGTTACCGGCGGTTGGAGGCGGTGCTGCCGCGATATATCGAGCTTGCCGGCCAGGGGGACGTGGCGCGGCTCCCGGTCCCGGATAAATCGGTGCATCCGGGCGAAGCTTATGTGGGAGTGCCGCAGTTAATCGCGCGGTTGCGGCAACTCGGCGATCTGGCCGCGGGCCAGGAGTTGTCCAATGTCGGCACCGTTTATGGAGGTGGGGTCGTCGATGCGGTCAAACATTTCCAGGGTCGCCACGGCCTTGCCACGGACGGCGTCCTGGGGGCCGCCACGGTTTCCGAGCTGAACAAGCCGCTCGCGTACCGCCTGCTGCAGCTTGAACTGGCACTCGAACGCTACCGATGGATTCCGCGGCGATTCCCGGAACCGCCTATCGTGGTCAATATTCCAGAATTTCGGCTGCGCACGATGCGCCGGCAGCCGGCGGAATTTTTGTCGATGAAGGTCGTTGTGGGCAGGGCGTATCGATCGCAGACGCCGGTCTTTGCCGACCTGATGCGTTACGTGATCTTTCGCCCGTACTGGAACGTGCCGACCGATATTCAACGCAACGAGCTTATCCCCAAGATTCGGCGAAATCCGGACTACCTGGCGCAGAACGACTACGAAGTTGTCGGCCGCGGCGGATCGATCATCACCGATGGCACGGTGTCCGATGACGTGCTCGACGGGTTGCGATCGGGCGAATTCGCCATCCGGCAGAAGCCGGGACCGAGGAATGCTCTGGGGCTCGTCAAGTTCATCTTCCCGAACAACTACAACGTCTATTTGCACGGGACACCTCAGCCCCAGCTCTTTGCGCGGGCGCGCCGCGACTTCAGCCACGGATGCATCCGGGTGGAAAATCCGGCAGCGCTCGCGGCCTGGGTGCTGCGCGACAAGCCCGGATGGAATCCGGATCGAATCGCGGAAACCATGAACGGCACCGTCGACAACGTCCAGGTGAATCTGGACAAACCGATTCCCGTACTGATTCTTTACAGCACCGCCGTCGTAGAGCCGGATAACGAAGTCCATTTCTTCGACGACATCTACGGCTACGACGCGAAGCTCGAGAAGGCGCTCGCGCAGAGAGAAGGCTGAGGGTCAGCCGCAATCAGGATGCTGGCGATGCCACTCGGTAGCGCGCTCAAAGGCAGATCCGACCTGAATCAGCGTCGCCTCGCCAAGCCGGCGTCCGACCAGTTGCAAACTCGGCGGCGGCGCTCCCGCTCCACACGGCAGCGACAGAGTAGGGTTCCTGCTGAGGTTGAACGGTGCGGTGTAGCGCAGAAGGGGATTAGGCCCTGTGAATGCTCCCGCATCCGGCGCTATGGCATCGGCCGGGATTGACGTGAATGGCATCGATGGGCACGCGATGACGTCGGCATCATCGAAGACCGGCTGAAACAGATTCGCGAACCTTTCGCGCGCCATGTGCGCATCCGCGTAGTCGCATCCGCGAACCCTTGTGCCCAATTCCAGGAACGACCTGAACCCGGCCCCGTACTCGGCTGCGCGCTTCGGATAGAACTCGGCATGAGCGGCCAGCGTCTCCGCCGCACACAGCGTGGTCCACGCAGTCAGGGATGCATCGGTATCCGGGATTGCGACCTTGACGATTCGGGCGCCGAGTTTTTCGATTGCCCGCGCGGCGGTGAGGACGGCGGTGGCGACGTCCGCCGATGCTTCGCCGATGTATTTCTCATCGATGCCGACACGGATTCCCTTTACGCCCCGGTCGAGCGCGCCCGCGTAGTCCTCAACCGGCGCGCGAAGCGAAGTGTCATCGGCGGGATCGTGCCCCGCGATCGCAGTGAGCATCAACGCTGCGTCCGCGACGCTCCGTGCCATCGGTCCGATGTGGTCAAGGGATTCGCCGAGCGGAAACACGCCGTACCTGCTGACCCTTCCCCACGTCGGTTTGAGTCCGACGATGCCGTTGGATGCGCTTGGAAATCGAATCGAGCCGCCGGTGTCGGTGCCGATCGACCCGAAGCACAAACCAGCCGCCGTCGCCACGCCTGATCCGCTGGATGAGGCTCCCGGCCACACGCTTGAATTCCAGGGGTTGAGGGGAGGCGGAAACTCCGGGCTGTACCACGCGACCGCGAATTCCGTCAGATTCAGCTTGCCCAGCAGGACGGCGCCGGCATTTTCCAGGCGCGTTACGACAGTTGCGCTCGACTCGGGCCGCCAGTCGCGCAGCACGCTGCTGGAGCAGGTGGTGCGAACGCCCCTGGTCCAGCACAGGTCCTTGACCGCGACCGGAACTCCGTGCAGCGGCCCGCGCCATCGTCCCGACGCAATTTCGCCATCGGCGCGTTGAGCCGCGGCGATCGCGGAGTCTTCGAGCACGGTGATATAGGCGCGAAGGCGGGGATTGAGCCGTCGAATCCGATCCAAAACGCGGCGCGTGACATCGGCGGAAGCGACTTCGCGCTTGCGAAGCATTTCCGAAAGTTCGCGAAGAGAAAGATTGCAGAGCTCCTGTTCGTCCATGTCGATCTCCGTTGTCCCGACTACTGCACGATCGGGACGCCGCGGACAACCCCGTATCGATAGAGCGCGGCGGATGAGGTCCTTCGTCCGGCGCTTCGCGCCCAAATTCTCCCGAAAAAGGCGTGTCTTAGTGGTTGTTCGGTGCAAGGTAGCCCGGGCCCACCGTCGGCGGTTTCCATCCTCCAGAGGAGACCGGCGGCGGATATGCACTGGTCGCCGGGCCTGACGATGACCGCGCCTGTGGCTGGTCCTTCGCCGCTCCCTGGCCGGATTGTCCGATGGGGGGCGCGTCGAGGCTTACGCGATAGGGTCCGGGGCCAGGGCCCAGCGTCACGCGGCCGACCGCGACCCGCTGCCTGCCCGAATCGACAATCACCCAGTAATCCTTCTCTGCCGGAGCGCACATATGACTGATCACCGAGTCCGATCCGGCGCGCAGTGCCGGCCTCTGGAGAGCGCCCGGAGCCTGTCCGGTCTTGATGAAGGAATCGAGGTCGCCGGTGACCGGCAGCAAGTCAGCCGTGTTGACCCACGCGGGGTAGCCGCCATAAGAGGCGGGAAAACGCACCGTGACCTCCAGATTGGCCCATCCGGACGGCAACTGACTGCATCCGCCGCGGCTCCCGCCGCTGGCCGCACCAAGCGCCTGATTCATCGCGCGCTCGCGGGCGCGCTGGTTCGTATCGCGCTGCCATTGCTCGCTGCCGATATAGCCGCCGTACACGCCGCCGCTGGAACTTTGCGCCAGTGCGCTCGTGGTGGCCGCGAACACCATCGCCATCGCCAGCATCACTCTACACGTAGTCATGTCGCATTCCTCCCGTACCGTGATTTCAGAGCAACGGGTGTGCCGGGCTCGATCATTTCCGAAAGATGTGGTGCGGGGAGGAATCGCGCGGGCACTGCGCTACGTGGGCGTCGCGCTACCCAAGTGTCCAGGCGGCTAGTTTCTTCGGACGTTGCGGAACGGTCCCGTGTCGAAGCGCGGCTCCTTGGGCAATCCCAGCACGCGCTCGGCGATGATATTGCGCTGGATTTCGTCGGTGCCGCCGGCGATTGAAACAGCCGGCACCGAAACCAGGATCTCCGCGATGATTCCGTCGCGAGGTCCGTCGCTTCCCGTCAGCATCGCCGCCGTGCCCGTGATCATCGTATGCACGCGCGAGCAGCCGCGCGCGACGTGGCTGGCGGCGAGCTTCCCGAGCGATCCTTCCGGGCCCTGCGGGCGGCCCTGCTGCTGGGTGGCGCGGGCGCGGCGCGCGGTCCATTCGGCGGACCGCGCGAGAATCATAAGCCGGGCGATTTCCTGGCGAACATTGGGGTCGCGGTTCGCACCGGTCTCTTTGGCGCGCTCGATGATCAGGTCAACGCGTCCCGCGCGTTGCGGATACCACGTGTAAGGCTGATTGGCGATTTCGAGCTCGGCCCGCTCTTCGGCGTAAATCCTGCCGACGCGCGGTCCGCGGCGCGACGGCGATGCGAGGCCGTCGGCTCCGCGGCGCTCATGCGCCAGCGTGGTCATCGCGACCTTCCATCCCTCGTTCACCTTGCCGACCAGGTTCTCCTTCGGAACTTTCGCGTCGGTGAAGAACACCTGGTTGAACGATGCGTGCCCGTTCATCTGCCTGAGCGGCTGCACATCGACACCGGGCTGCCGGATATCGATCACGAAGAAGGACAGCCCCTCATGCTTGGGCGCATCCCAATCGGTGCGGGCGAGCAGGATGCCGTAGTCGGCGTGATGGGCGCTGGTCGTCCAGACCTTCTGCCCGTTGACGATCCAGAAATCTCCCTTCAGGTCGGCGCGGGTCGTTGCGCCGGCGAGGTCAGATCCGCTGCCGGGTTCGCTGAAGAGCTGGCACCAGCTGTCTTCGCCGGTAAGGATGCGGCGGAGGAACCTTTTCTTGATGTCGTCCGAGGCGTGTTCGAGCAGGGTGGCCGCCGCCAGAAGCCGCACGCCGGACTTGGCGACGCCGACCGCGCCGATTGCGGCAAACTCCTCTTCCACCGCACGCGCGACCCCTACCGGCAGCCCGCGTCCATACCATTCCCGCGGCCACTGCGGCATCCCCCAGCCTGAGTCGGCGAGCATATTTCGCCATTCGACCAGCGATCGCTCCGGATTCCAGTTGGCCTTGAGCCATTCGCGCACCTCGGCGCGGATTTCCGCTTCGCTGACGTTGCTCATCGATCAAACTCCCCAGCGTTGCATCAGCAGCTCGCGATGGTAGCTCGGCTGTCCCAGAAATACTTCGGAGCTCTTGGCGCGCTTGAACCACAGATGCGTGTCATTGTCCCAGGTAAAGCCGATTCCGCCGTGAATCTGGATGCAGTTCGCGGCCGCGTTCAGATAGGTCTCGGAGGCGGCAGCTTTGGCAAGGCAGGCGAGGGCGGGCCATTCCGGATCTTCGACGGCGGCGGCCTGCGCTGCGTAATAGGCGGCGGACTTGGCCAGCTCGACTTCGAGCAGCATGTCCGCGAGCTTGTGCTTGATCGCCTGAAACGACCCGATCTCGCGCCCGAACTGGACCCGCAGCTTTGAATACGCCACGGCGGAGTCGAGCATGGTCTGTGCTCCGCCCACCATCTCGTTGGCGAGCGCAATCGCCGCCTGGTCGAGCGTGCGCTCTATTGCGGCAGCGGCGGTGTCAAGACTGCCGAGCAAATCGGCGCGCGCGCCGCGAAACTGGATCTGCGCGATCTTCCGCGTCGGGTCCATCGACTTGAGCAATCGGCGTTCAATCCCTGCGGCATCCGCTTTCAGCGTGAAGAGCCCCAGCCCCTCGCGCCCCGATGTGCCCGCAACGCGCGCGGCGACGATCAGCAGATCCGCGATATGCCCGTCCACCACGTAGCTCTTGGTGCCGTTCAGCCGGAAGCCATCCGCGTCGCGCGCGGCGACGGTTTCGATTTTGCCGGGGTCCCAATCGCCATCCGGTTCCGTCAGGGCAAGAGTGGCCATCCGCGCGCCGCGGGCAAGTTCGGGAAGCAGTGAGGACTTCTGGGCTTCGGTGCCGGCGTTCAAAATCGCGCCGGCCGCCATCACCGCCGTGGAGAAGAAGGGCGCGCACAGCAGCGAGCGCCCGAATTCTTCCATCACTATTCCCAGCTCGACCATCCCGAATCCGCCGCCGCCGTATTGCTCGGGGATATGGATGCCCGGCAGCGCGAGTTCATCGCTCATCTGCCGCCATACGGATGGGTCGTAGCCGGTGTCAGTTTCCATCAGGCGGCGGACTTCGGTGGTCGGCGATTTGTCGTTGAGAAAGCGCCGCACCGCCGCGCGGAACTGCTCCTGTTCGTCGGTGAATGCGAACCGGACTCGGCGCGCGGATTCCTGATTCGCCTGTTGTGATCTGCTCATTGCTCCTCGATAGCGTTCGGTTGCGGACTTGAAGGCGAATCGTCGCGATCAGGCCGGGACGAATCGGAACGAGTCCGCGTACTTTACGATTTTGCCCGAGGTCGGCGTCGCGAAATGCGTTCCGATCACAAGCGTCCTGCCGTCGGCATAGCGCTCACAAAACGCGCGGCGCGTCCGCTTGGCCTGCGGCCCATCCACGTCGAACGCGTCGTCCCATTCCGGGTACCGGCACTGAATCGGATGATGCATCAGGTCGCCGGTGATCACCGCGTCCTGTCCGGCGGATGAGATGCGCACGGCGAAGTGGCCCGGCGTGTGGCCGGGAGTGGACTCGAGCCAGACTTCATCCGTGATCTTGTGCTTGTCATCGACCAGCTCGCTCATCCCTTCCGCCATCACGGGGCGGACCGAGTCGTCAACCGGGTCTTTCAGGAACGGATCCTCGGCGCGGGAGAAAAAGTCCCATTCAGTGCCGCCGATCAGGTATTTCGCGTTGGGAAAGGTCGGCACCCATTTGTCGTTCTTGAGCATCGTGTTCCATCCGACGTGGTCGATGTGCAGATGGGTGCAGACGACCCGGTCGATTTTTTCGCGCGGGCTTCCGGCCTTTTCCAAATCCTGCAGGAACGGAAGCTTGAGCTTGTTCCATTCGGGATTGGAACGGACCTTGTCGTTGCCGATACAGGAATCAACCAGGATTCGCTTGCCCTGCGATTCGATAATCAGCGCCTGGATTGTGAGTTTGATTCTGCCGTCCTCGCTCGAAAACGGCGAGAGCCAATCGCGCTCCTTCCTGACGTTCTCGGCGGTCGCGTTGGGCAGCAGCATCGTGCCGTCCCAGACTGCTTCGGACTCGATCACCCGATGAATCTTCACATTGCCAACTCTCCAGTTGCCCATGATCCGGCTCCTCGTAGCGGAAGCTGTCCGCAACCATCGCATATCGCTCTTGGCGCACTTCCGGCAAGCCCGCCGATGATGGCGATTTGGCCTTCGTTCATCGGCAGCCGGGAGAGCGTCAAAGCACACGGGTACAGCGCGGCTCGAACGGCCGGTTCGATGCGCCGCCGGATGACCGGGCGGCGTATGTCCGAGCGCGACGCGCCGCTACTCGTCGAAGCGGCACTCGCCGCTTGCGACGCGCGGCAGCGGCGGAGGGTTGTTGTCCGACTGAAGCATGATTTTTAGCGCCTTTCGTTTGGGCGTCAGAAAGAAATCGAAAACGAAGACGCGCCCCGACACCGGGCTTGTGAATGTAAAGCTGCCGTGATTGCTCGAATCGATCTGATAGCTGCCCTGGACGGAAGCATTGGAGAAAAAGGTGCCGTTGATGTTCACGTCGTAGTTGGCGATGGCCAGATTGCCTTGCCCATCGAAAGTAAGCTGGGCCATGTTAGTGACGGGTCCGGCGTTTGCCGCCGCGCCGCTCGTGGTGGGATACGAAACGCTCTGCCATACGCAGGTTCCGCGCAGGCGGCGCAGAGGCGACTGCGCGGCAAGCGCGGCGGAGCCGAATGCCATGATTCCCAGAAATGCCAGAATTCCCAGTCTTGTGCGTCTCAACTCTTGGTCCTCTCTTTCCTGGTAAAAGTAAGCCTCGCGGGCGAATGTGGACCGCAAGAGGGTTGAATGCCGGTCCGGGTGGATTCGAGGACCCAGCCGCGGCGCCCGTCGCCTCTTCGCAAAACCGCGGAACTGCTGCCTTAATGGCAACTCACCGTCATCTCCGCGTACGATTGTGCCATCATCACCGCGTCTCTAAAAGAGTCTTATCCAGTTGGAACTTGCGTGGGCGTTCGATGGCGGCCTGAAACGAATCGAGAATAATGATTTCCCATCGTCCCGGAGGTTGATAGCTTGAATTCCAGCGCCACCGGGTGCGGGGAGAGGTGGCGGAGAATGTCCGACCAGGAGGAGCATTCGAATGGCGAGCGAGGTTCGGCGATCGAATCGCGAGGCCGAACGAGGTTCAGCCCCCGCGAGCGATGATAACCCTCCGTTAATAACGGGACGCTATCTATTCCTCAGAAGATCGTTCGGCGAACTGTCCGATTTCGCGCTTGCTTGCGGATACGCCGCGTCCGTGTGGACGCCATCGGTCCTTCGCCCGTGGCCCGCGAGATGCCCCTTGCGCAGGAAGCTCGGTTTTCTGTTCAGGGCCGCATTGAGCATCGCGGGACTCGAATGCGGCGCCATCTGCATCTACTGGGAGCGGCGGATCATCCACTATTCGGCGTTCAGCTCGCGCTACTGGCGGTTTCCGTTTATGAGCGGGGAGGATCTCCAAATCGGGGGTACCTGGACCGACCCGGAGCATCGCGGAAAGGGGCTTGCCCAATTCGCGATTCGGCAGATTCTGAAGCTGAAGCGGAAGCCGGGCAGAAATTTCTGGTATTGTGTGGAAGAGCACAATTCCCCATCGGTACAGGTCGCGAGGCGGACGGGATTCGAGATTGTGGCCCAGGGAGTCTGGCGCAAACCGCTCGGGCTCAAACTTTTCGGATCGTACGTGCCCGACATAAGCGCGACGCCGCCGGACCACGAACCCGCCGCGACTCCCGCTCATCCAAACTAACAGGCGTCGCGGCTTTTTCGTTCAAACCTCTTTCCGCCCCCGCAAGGTAGTCAGCCGAACAGGCGTGCCGCGGCGGCGCGCAGGTCCGCGCGATGGTCAGGATGAGCGACTGCGATCAGTTCGGCGGCGCGTTCGCGATGGTTCTTTCCGGCGAGCCGCGCGATTCCATACTCGGTTACGACGGTGTCGGCGAAAAATCGCGGGATGGTAACCATCGCGCCTTCCTCGTGCTGCGCCACGATGCGCGAGACCGCACCGTTCATCGCGGTTGAGGGAAGCAGTGTGATCGCACGGCCGCCGGGGCATAGGAATGCTCCGATGTGGGTTTCCGGCTGGCCGCCGGTGCCATTTATCATCCGCGCTCCGATTACCGTTTCCGAGTTGATCTGGCCGGTCAGGTCGATGCTCAACGCGTTGTTGATCGACGTCTGGCGGTAGTTCGAGCTGAGGGTGGAGAGGTTCAGGACGTGGCTCGGGTCATAGAGTTCGAAAGCGGGGTTGTCGTCGATGATGCGCAAATCTTCGGGATCCGATCCGGACCATGCGATTGCGACGGCTTTGCCCCGATGAAGGGTTTTGCGCCGGCCGTTGATTATTCCGCGATCGACCAGCCGGGCGATTCCCGGCGCAACCATCTCGGTATGCAGGCCGAGGTCGTGCTTGCGGTCGAACGCGCCAAGCCGCGGCATCTGCGCGCTTGGATCGCCGACGCCGATCTGTATGGTCACGCCGTCTTCGACAACCTCGCTCAGATAGCCCGCAATCGCTTCATATTCCCTGGGCGGCGGCGCGATTCCGAGCAGGATGCGGACCTCATTCGGCGACATCCGCTCCAGGTAGCGCACGATCGGGAGCACACGATCGACGCCAGCCTCGGCGACGATCGCGCGAAGCTCGTCGCGTTTGGCGGGTTCCGTCCGAGCCAGCTCGGCTTCGAGCACCGCGGGGTCGGGAGCGGGCGGGGTGCCCTCGACAAAGTAGTCGAACTCCGAGACGTGCATCCACACATCGCCGTGCGTGCGCGTGAGCGTCTGATCGACTTCGGCGACCGCGGTCCGCGCATGCCGGACATATTCGCGCTTGTTCCATTGATGGGGTCCGAAGCTGACAAAGCCCTTCGGATTCGGCGGTGTGACGTTGACGAAGGTCACGTCGATTGGCTTGGCTTCACCGGGGCGTTCATCGTGGGCCTTGAACGCGGTGGTGAAGAGATTGGGCAGGTACGATCCGCGGCGCGCATCGTGCGCCGGACGCCCGACATTGCCGATAAACAGCTCGAATTCGAGCTTGAAGATATGGCTCAGGTCGCCGGAGAACCATCCGGGATCGACCAGCGGCGACGTGACCCGCACGTCGATCGATCCGGCCAGATCGTCGGCGCGGGCCGCGAGCGCGCGCTGAACGACGCTGCCGCCCGCGAGCGGAAAATGCACCCGCATCCCCGGCATCACCAACCGCGCCGCATCTTCCGCTGAAATCCAGCGCCGGCGGTAGTACTCCTGCCAATCGCCAGAAATCGGCGACCTGTCGTGTCGATCCACGTTGCTCATACCAGACTGCGGCAGAGAATAATCGATACCGAAGCAGAGCGACAAACGAGCTGCCGGGGGACGCGGATGTTAGGACCGTGTTCCCGGTTCAGCCTGAATGCACGCGATTAGTGCCGCATCGTGAGCGGATTCGCGGTTAAATCCTTTGCTCGGTCTCCACTGTTCCAAAAGGGAACAGTGACCATCGAGTTTATGACGCCATCGGGGCTCGCACGGGGATGGTCTGAGACTGCCTGCGGGAGCCAATTGATCCGCATTTTCCGTGGCGATCAGCAACGAGCAGGGGTGCTATTTCCTTTGGCCCAGGTTCGTCGGTGGCAGTTCGCGCTTTTCCTTTGCCGCGAATCTGAACAATCTGTCTCTGTCATACAACACACTGTAGTGCAAATCTGGATGGCACATAAGATGCAGTGTCTTTATTTGGCCCGAAAAAAATGAATAGGGCTCAAAACATCTCATGTTGTTATCAAGGAGCTCGCGAAGGGACAAAACACGGCAGTTGTTGGTCGGTTGGGTCGTGGTCATGTTGGCAATCGTCGAGTTTGCGTGTGCACAGCGTACGACGCCGCAGCGAGAGCTGACGGAGCGAATTCATGGGGTGTTGTGTGATCCGAGTCAGTCCACGCTGGTAGCAGAAGAATCGAACCAGGGCGCGGTCGATGATCCCAGGGACCTGAGGCGGTATCGACTGTACCGGACGGACGATGGCCACTACTTCGAACAAAGCGAGATCGGAAACGACATCAGCCTGCACCTGTTGACGGGGCCCGAAGGATCGGGTTTCGGAACGTTTCAGCAGGAATTCACGGTGACGGTTCCCTCAAAAGGAACAGTCGTCGCACCTCCAGTGACTGTCGGAAACTAGACGTTCGCGCGCTGCGGAATCAAAGCGAGTTAGATGCCACCAGGTTTCATATCCATCGAGGAGTTTGCACTACAAGTGCAATCAGAACGGACCACTCTTCCACGTCCGATGCAATGAAGGGGCACTTGATGACGCAGTCCGCGAGTTCGATCTTCTCGTCCGGCGGGGAAAAAGGTTTGATTTTGAGAAGTGTTTTTGGTGGGCAGGGAGTGAATCGAACACTCGACACAAGGATTTTCAGTCCTTTGCTCTACCGACTGAGCTACCTGCCCACCGTGGCAGGTATCGGTGGCGTGGCGGTGCGCCGCGCGAACATTAATTCGTATCTTTCCGCCGCGCGCCTTGCAACTCTTTCGCGACGAATCCCGCCGGTGGGCGCTCTGCCCGGCTGGGGCGGCATCGCGCTTCGACGAAAACGATCACTGTCGTTTCCAAATTGACGGCGTCGAGCCGCCCGCGGCCAGACGCGAAAGCGAATCAGCGACGGCGGCGTGCCGGCGCCTTGCGCGAAAGCGCGGTTTCGCTTTCCTCGATCAGAAAACCGCGCAGTTGGAGTTCCAGCGCCTGACGGATTCGCCGTTCGTACTGGTCCAGCGTGATGTACTCGCCGAGCCAGTTCTCAAGCAGCCGGTAGTAAACCGCGAACAGGTTATGAGCGAGCGTCAATGGCGGTACGTCGGTCCGTAGTTTGCCCTGCGCCTGGGCCGCCCGAACGAGGTCCGCGATTTTCCCGACCAGGAACCTTACGAATTCGCGATTCTTCTCGCGCTGCTCGGGCGAGTGCACCGAGGAGAGTTCCCGGATGAGAACCTTGGCGATCTTGATGTCGCGCCGATGGTACGCGATGAAGCGGTCGAAGTAGTGCACGATCTGGTCGAGCAACGGCGCTTGCTTCGGGGCGGTTGCGAACGCGCTTTCCACCAGCGGCATCATGTCATCGCGGAAGACCATCAGCAGCAGCTCTTCCTTGGTCTTGGCGTAGTTGAAGAGCGTGCCGGTTCCGATATCCGCCCGCTCGGCGATTTCCTGGGTGGTGGCGGCCTCAAAACCTTTGCGCTCGAAGAGGCTGCGCGCGGCGCGAATGATGCGCTGAAGGGTGCGGCGCTTCTTTCGCTCCCGCCGTCCCTCGGAGGGGGCTTCGAGCGTTTCGGCCTCCACCGCGGTCTTCCGGCGCTCTTTCGCAATCGTTGCCACGCCGCCGATCTTGCCATCATCACGGGCTCTCCAAAAGGCGTCAAATGCGGGCGTCGCGCGCGGATGGCGGTATCAGCGAGGCTGAAGAGCGGCATAAGCGTCTCTTGACTTTGGACAATCCGCTGGGTAAGAGTGAGCCTACTCGTAAATGACTAAACTCATTTGTGGAGGAAGGGGCATGCGCACCACAGCCGTGATCGTCGCGGCAGCCGCATTGTTTCTGACCGCCGCATCCGCCGGCGCGGCGGCGCCAAAACCGGGCGACGTAATTGATGCTTCCAACGCCGAGAGCGTAAGGGACCTTGTTTCCCCCGGCGTGTTCTACATGGTCCGGCATGGGATGCGAATGAAGATCGTGCCGCCGACGATCATCCAGCTTCCGCCTCCCTACATGGAGGCGACCGAGAAGTATTCGGGCCAGGTTCGCCTAAGCCCCGACCATCGCAGCCTTGAGGGCTACGTCGCCGGACGCCCGTTCCCGCTGCTCGATCCCAATGATCCCTATATCGCGATCAAACTCGCCTGGAACAAGCACTACATCCCGATCGAAACCGACGACTACGATCTGCGGTTCTTCGGCTGCGAAAGCGCGTATGTTCGGCCGGGCAGCGAACCGTTCATCATCGACCATATCGAGGTCGGCCACTATGCCGGCTACAAGACCACAGGCCGAACTGAAGTCCAGCCGCTGCCAACCGACCCCGACTACCTGCAGACCAATCGGATCTTCCTGTTCGCGCTGTATCCCGTGCTGGCGCCGGAGGCGGCGCGCGGAGAAGGTCTGATCCGGTACCGCTACGGCAATCCCGACCGGGGAGACGATTCCTGGACGTGGAGCCCCGGAACCCGCCGGCTTCGGCGCCTGGACGAAGCGATCCTCAGCACCTCTACGGGCGCGCAGACTTTCGATCCTGATCATTACGCGGGGTTCGATCCGAAGATCGAAGAATACGATTACAAGTTCCTGGGTGAAAGGGTGATGCTCGCGCCGATCAACGCCGCCCACGTTCCCGAGAATCCTTCGAGCGATACCGGCGGCGTCAGCCCCAGCCGCGAGAACTGGGAGAACCGCCACATCTACATCGTCGAGGCCACGCCGCGCCGAGGCGGTGGCGAGGCTCGCGGCTCGCTTCACGGAAGAACCGTGATGTACATGGACTCGGAGATCATGTTCACCCCGTATGTCGATTCCTACGATCGCGCCGGGCAGCTCTGGAAGAACGGCATTTACTTCATGACGTACCGGGATCGGCTGGTTCCCGAGGCGCGAGTCGCCATCTATCCGTTCCCTCGCGTGTTTGTCGTCTCGGCGACCAACGTTGATGTGCAGGCGGGGTTCGGCACCGGATGCTATCTGCCGAGCGCCTTCACCCCTGAGCGCGAATGCTGGTACATCAACATGGGCGCGGTGGATCGCGCCTTCTTCACCCCCGAGGCGATGCGAAACGCGGCGCCTTAGCCGATTGCGCGCGCGGTCCTGTGCTCCGCCGACTCACCTGGCCGCGCATCGTGGCGGGTGGGGTGGGCCCGCGCTTCGCCGCTCGAACTTTCGCATCTTTCCACGGCAGGCGTTGCGGCTCTTCGGCGCTGAACCTGGTTTGGGCGGCGGCGCTCTATCTGAATAGATTGCGGCATCGCGATTCGACGAAATCGATCACTTTCGCTTCCAGATTGACGCCGTCGAGCCGATCGATCTCCTGCACTCCCGTTGGACTGGTCACGTTTACCTCGGTCAGGTAGTCGCCGATTATGTCCAATCCCACGAAATAGAGGCCGTCGTTTTCCAGGCGCGGTTTCAGCGTTTCGCAGATCTCGCGATCGCGATCGGTGATCGGCGCCTTCACGCAGGTGCCGCCGACGTGGATGTTGCCGCGATGTTCGTCTTCGCGCGGCACCCTGAGAGTGCATCCGAGCGGTTCGCCGTTGAGCACGATGAGCCGCTTGTCGCCGCTTCGCACTTCCGGGATATAGCGCTGGGCCATGATCGGTTCGGCTTCGAAGCGGGTTGCCGATTCGAGGATCGCGCCGAGATTGCGATCGCCGCTGTGCACGTAGAAGACGCCTTCGCCGCCGTGGCCGCCAAGGGGCTTTACGATCATCTCGCCGCCCTGCTCGATCATGAACTGCCTGAGCCGCGAGATCTGATAGCTGACCAGGGTGGGCGGAATCACCGAGGGGAAATTCAGCGCGTAAAGCTTTTCGTTCGCCTCGCGCAGGCCGGCGGGTTCGTTCAACACGAACGTGCGGCGCGGATCGGCGAGCGACAGCAGCATCGTGGCGTACAGGTACTGGGCATCGGCGGGCGGATCCTTGCGCATGAAGATCGCGTCGAAGGCCTCGATCGGATAATCCGCGCCCTTGTCGGTTAGCCGGTAGTGCGGTGTGCCGCGCGCGACTTCGACGCGCCAGGCGTGCATCCGCGCGCGATGGCCGGCGGCATAGAGCTGGCGCAGTCCCAGGTAATAGATTTCATGGCCGCGCTTTTGTGCTTCGAGCATGAAGACAAAGGTGGTGTCCTTGTCGACCAGCACGTTGTCGAGCGGGTCCATGATAAAGGCGAATTTGTACGCCACGCGCTTCTCCTTGACGGCTATGGGAGGCAACCCTCGCGCCTTCTTTTCTGCTTGCGACAATCAGGAACTTTGCCGATCGAGCGACTGCCGCGCAATCGCCAGCGCCGCAAGCGCGGCTGTCTCGCTTCTGAGCCGGTTGGGTCCCAGTCCCACCGGCAGGAAACCAGCCGCGACCGCGGACTTAAGTTCGCCGGGGGTGAAATCGCCCTCCGGACCGGACGCGACCAGAATCGCCGAGGGGCGCGCCCGCGCGATCGCTTCCATCATCGGCTCCGCTCCCGCCGAGCAGATCAATGCGAGCGTGTCGTGCGGCACGCTCTGAATCAAGGCGGCGAAGGGACGCGGCTCCCGCACGAGCATCGGCGGCGCGGCGAGGCTCTGTTTCGATGCGGCAATGGCCAGCCGGCGCCATCGAGAGACCCGCTCGATGCCGGGAGTTTTGCCGATGGTGCGAGCGCATACGATGGGCCACAGTTCGGTAGCGCCCAGTTCCGCCGCCTTTTCGACGATAAAATCCATCCGCGGACCCTTGACGATCGCGGCTGCGACGATTGCCGGGGCGCACGCCTTCGCGGGCTCGACCGAGGTGACGTGAATCGATGCGCCAGCGCGATCGAACTGGCGGATCGTCCCCGAGTAGCGCATTCCGGCTTCATCGATCAGGACTACGTCGTCGCCCGGCTGAAGACGCATCACATCGCGCATGTGATGACCCTCTTCGGCGTCAACGCGCGCAATTCCGGATGCATCCGGAGGCGCGGCCAGTGCGAACCGGGGTGCCTGCTTCATCTTGCCATCACTATGGTAGCCCATCCGCGGCTTTGCGTGATCGCGACGGTTCGAAGCCGCCGATATGCGGGAAGGACGCGGCGTACCTCGCTCGCCAGAATTCCGCCCATCACCAGCCGTCCGTCCCGATTGAGCCGCTTTATCAGCTCGGGAGCCATCGCGATCAGGACATTGCTCAGGATGTTGGCGGCGATCAGGTCGAATTTTCCGCGGACCTTTTCGATGGGAGTGACGGAGAATCTAATCTTCCAATCCGCCGGGTTGAGGGCCGCATTCTCGCGTGCGTTGTCGAGCGCGGCGCGGTCGATGTCGATCGCCGTGACGCGCGCGCCCATCGATGCCATCGCAAAGGCCAGGATGCCCGATCCGGTGCCGACATCGAGCGCGGTTCGGATCGCCGGTTTCGCGGCGAATTGCGCCTCGATCGCGCGCATCGCTCCCGCGGTGGAAGGATGATGCCCGGTGCCGAAGCCGAAGCCGGGGCTGATCGCGATGCTCACCCGTCCTGGCGTGATGTGCCTGTTCCATGGCGGCACCACCTGAAATTTCGCGCCGATGCGAAAGGGCTTGAATCGCTCCTGCCACATCGTAGCCCATCCCGGGTCGGCGATAGTGCGCGGCGCGGGTGAACTTCCCGCCAGAATGCCCGCCCTGTTCAGGGCTGCTTTAAGGGCGGATGTCGGCACGCGGCTTCGGCTGGGGAAATATGCCTCCAGCGTGACGACTTTGCGCGGCCTGCGACCGGGCTTGTCCATCTCCGCCACGGCGCATCCGAGCGCGCCGCGGGAGATGAGCAGTCCCGCCGCTTCGTCGGCCATCGCGGCGCGCACCGCGAACATCGCCTTGGTAAACACGCCTTTGTTTCGTTCGGCAGCCATCGGCTGGCAGAAGTATGTCTGTGGATAACAATCGCGCGCAATCGCGTTGCTCGCACGAACGCGCGCCGCGTAAGCTTCATTGCGGAAGTCGCGATGATGAAGCGATCGATTCTGAACATCGCCCATCGAGGGGCCAGCGGAACTTTTCCGGAAAATACGATCGCCGCATTTCGCGGCGCGATCGACGCAGGCGCCGCGATGTGCGAGCTCGATGTGCAATTGTCGCGCGACCGCGCAATCGTGGTCATCCATGACGATACCGTCGATCGCACCACCGATGGGCACGGCGCGGTTGGCGACATGACGCTCGCCGAGTTGCAGGCGCTCGACGCCGGCGCGCGGTTTGCGGGCGTGTCCGGACGTGGCGAGCGCGTTCCGACGCTGGATGAGGTGTTTGCGGCGACGTCGGGCCGATGCGACCTCAATATCGAACTCAAGTCATCGGGATTCGAGGCCGAAGTGTATGCGCTGATGCGCAAGTGGGACGCCGCGGGTTCATCGATGGTATCGAGCTTCGATTGGAATGCGCTGGCCGCGATGCGCCGGCTCGACGCTTCCATCAAGATAGGCGTGCTTGCCGAAACCGAGGCTCCGCGGATGCTCGATGCGGCGCGGCGCCTTGCGGCATGGTCGATAAATCCGCGCCATGACATGGTCACGCCCGAGTTGTGCGAGCGCGCCCGTGCCCTGGGCCTGAAAGTGCTGGCGTGGACAGTGGATGAAGCCGACCGGATGCGCGGGCTAATCGGCTGCGGAGTTGACGGTATAATGACCAATTATCCCGCCCGTCTGCGGGATGTGTTGAGCGAGGCGAGCAGCTAGGCGCGGGATGACGATGGGGCGTTTCGGCGACGACAAGATCGAGGAAGTGCGGCAGCGCGCCGATATCGTTGAGATCATCGGCGCGCATGTGCGGCTTAAGCGCACGGGCCGCAACTTCGTGGGCCTCTGTCCGTTCCATCAGGAAAAAACGCCTTCGTTCTCGGTAAATCCGGAACGCGGGTTCTTCCACTGCTTTGGATGCAACACCGGCGGCACCGTCTTCAATTTCATCATGAAGATGGAAGGGCTCACCTTTCCGGAAGCGGTCCGCTCACTGGCGGATCGCTACGGAATCGATCTGCCCGAGCAGGAGTACAGCGGCGGACCGACCAGGTCCGAGCGCGACGCGATGTACGCGGCGAATCAGGTCGCCGCCGACTTTTTCGAGCATGTGCTGTGGAAGACGCCCGACGGACAGCATCCCCGCGACTACCTCGAATCGCGCGGCATCGCAAAAGAGACCGCGCGCGCCTTCCGGCTCGGCTTCGCTCCCGCGCGGATCGCGTCGCTGGCGAAGGCGCTGGAGAAGCGGGGACTGCGCGAGGCGGGGATCAAGCTGGGGCTGGTCAGGCAGGACGCCGACGGGACGCGCGACATGTTTCGCGCGCGCGTGATGTTTCCGATCCGCGATACGCAGGGCAGGGTGGTGGCGTTTGGAGGACGGGTGCTCGACGATCGGCAGCCCAAGTACCTGAATTCGCCGGAATCTCCCCTTTATTCGAAGACGCGGACCATCTACGGCCTTTACGAAGGGCGATCGACGATCATCGCCAAGGATCGCGCGATCCTGGTCGAAGGATATGTCGATGCGATCATGCTGGCGCAGGCCGGCTTCAAGGAGGCTGTCGCCGGATGCGGCACGGCTCTTACGGTCGAGCAACTGCGCGTGCTCGGGCGGCACACCAAGAACGTGATCGCGTGCTTCGACGGTGATGAGGCAGGGCGCAAGGCTTCGCTGCGCGCCCTTGAGATTTTCCTGCAGGCCGGGATGATCGGGCGCGGAATTTTCATCCCCTCGGGTTACGACCCTGACACCTTCATCCGCGATCGCGGCGCCCAAGCGTTCGCGGATCTTGCCGAGGGCGCCGAACTGCTAATCGACTATTTTCTTGCCGAGCAGGCCCGCGAGGCCGCCAAATCTCTGGAAGCCCGCGCCCGTGCTGCGGAACGGGTGGCGGAGATGCTCAAGCTCGTAACCAACAGCTTTGAGTTCGATCTGCTCGCGAGCCGCGCCGCCTCGGTGCTGGGAATTGGAGAAGAAGTGCTGAGAAGGGAGGGGCGCGCGCCCCGCCGGTTTCATCGCGAGGCTCCGCAGGCGCAGCCGCGCCCCGTGGCGCAGCCGGTGGATGCGGGCGCGCGGGCGGAGATAGGCCTCGTTTCCATAGCCCTGTTTCATCCCGAACTGCGATCTTTCATCGCGGAGTCGCGGGTCGGGGCGGACTTCGCGGATTCTGGTCTCGCGGCCGTGCTGAGCGAGATTTGCGCGAGCGAGGAGCCGCATGGCGCGATGCAGGCGTGGCTTGCCGAACGGATCACACCCGAGCAGCAATCGCAGTTGTCCGCAGCCGCGGTGGGACCGCTTATCGAAGATATCGACCACGCGCGAGTGCTGGTCGCGGACTATATCGCGGCGCTGGAACGCAGGCGCCGCCAGCGCGAAGTAGAGCAGCTAAGACGCGCGGCGGCGCAGGCCTCGATGGGAAGAGGGGGCGAAGATGAAGCCGCGCAGGCGGCCCAGGCGCTCATTTCGCTGCGCCGCGCCTCGGATTCCCGCCGATGAATGCACAATTCTTGAACGATCGTTTGGGGACCCCTTAAAAACCCCCGCCCAAATTGGTAGCATCAGTTACTGCCTGATGAGTCCCGAAGGGCCCATAGCTCAGCCCGGTCAGAGCTGCCGGCTCATAACCGGCTGGTCCCAGGTTCAAATCCTGGTGGGCCCACATCAGTACGATTCCATTCATCTCACAACATTAACCTCACGCCGTGCCGGCGCGGCCGCGCGTGTACCAGGGAGGACGAATTGCCAGAACAGATAGTCCGGCTGATGGATCTGCAGGTCCTTGATCGCCAGCTGCAGGAACTGGAACAGACGTTGGCGACGATCGCCGGAAAAGTCGAAACCCTGCGCGAACAGAATGCCAGCAACCAGGAAGAGCTGCAGCGCCTGACCGAAGAAGACCAGCAGGCCGCCGCCGCCCGCAAAAAGGCGGAAAAAGATCTGGCCGAAGGCGAAGCCAGAATCCGCAACAAGCGGATGAGGCTTAACATGGTGCGGACGGACAAGGAGCTTCAGGCGCTCACGCTCGAAGTCGAGTCCCTCAAGGAAACCAATCAGAGGCTCGAGACCGAACTGCTTGCGATGATCGAATCGGCTGATCCGCGAGCGGCGCGAATCAAAGAGCTGGGAGAGCTGATTGCCAAAGGGCGCGCGGCTCTGGCCGAAGGCGAGAAGGAAATCGCCGCGCAGGTCGAAGAGCTGAAAACTTCGATTGCTTCCAAGCGTCGCGAACGCGACAAAGTCGCCTCTGAAGTTCAACCCAATCTCCTGCAGCGCTACAACACGCTCTTCACGCGCCGCCAGGGTATTGCGGTCGCGCTCGCCAAGGGTGGAAGCTGCATGGGATGCCGCCGGTTGCTGCCGCCGCAGTTGTTCAACGAGATCCAGAAACATCTTCAGATTCACTTCTGCCCGAACTGCCAGCGCATCCTGTACTTCGAAGAAAAGCCGGCTGAACAAGAGAGCTGACCCGGGCTGCTCTGGCGCGGAGCAGGTCCATTGCGACGCTCGAGGTGCTTGCGGCGTGCGTTACTGGCACGCGAAGCCGCCCCTGTCTTCACCGCTCGCCAGATCGCGAGAGGCGGATGCGCGCTCGCGCCGCCTCAATCTCGGGAGCCAATGACCATCTGATGCGGTTCCGGGCTCTGCGCGCGGCCGCACCGCGATGGTACAATCCAGACTGCCGGAGTGAGCCGGGCGATCGCTTTCCGCAGGGAAAGAGGAAAGTCCGGGCTCCGCAGGGCAGGGTGGCCGCTAACGGCGGCGCGGAGCGATCCGCGGAAAGTGGCACAGAAAACAGACCGCCCGAAAGGGTAAGGGTGAAATGGTGGAGTAAGAGCCCACCGGCGCGCGAGCGATCGCGTGCGCATGCCAAACCCCACCCGGAGCAAGACCAAATAGGAGGGTGAGCTGCCCGCTCATAATCCCTCGGGTATGGTCGCTGGAGCCGGCGAGCAATCGCCCGGCCTAGAGGAATGATCGCCACCCGCAAGGGCACAGAACCCGGCTTACAGGCTCACTCCGGCATCCCGGGAAAATCGAGCGATCGTGCGGTCAGTGCCGCGATGCGCTTCGATGCCGCCGCGGCGTGGCGGCGCGCGCGGCCTTTTCCAGCGATGCGACGAGGTCGCCCGCGTCCACGATGAAGCCGGCGATTCGCTTCAGCGCGCCAAGGTCGTGCATGCCGCCGATGCCGAGTTCGGGCGCTATCGCCAGCTTGATGTGCGCAGGCAGGTCGCTCGCAAACGCGCTCACCCGCGCAATCTCATCGAGCGCCCGCTCGCGATAACGAACGAGGCCGGTCATCACCGCACCGGCGCCGTCCTGCCGCGCGATATCGCCGGCGAATTCCTTTTCCAGGATTTGTATTTCATCCAGATGCGCCAGCGCCGCGGTTGCGGACCCGTGCGAGGCTTCGAGCAAGGTCCGTTCGTCGAGGAAGCGATTGATTACGATTGCCGACAACCGAAGTCCATCGGCCTTCATTTCCGCGATCAGCTCCTTGGCCTGGCTGAGCCGATCAGCCTCCGCCGTCGTCACCATCACGAAGCGGACCGCATCCGATCGCATCAGGGCTTCGGTCTTGCGCAGTTGATCGACCACCGCATCCACGCTCTCGGAAGCGGCCGCAAAGAAATCCGAAACGCTGGAAAGCACGCGGGTTCCCGCAAAGCGCTCGAGCTCGTGCACCACAAAGCGCGCGGCCTGGCTGGCAAGCTTGACGGCGAGCCGGCCGGCGGAAAGCGACGGCGTGAAAATCCATCGCGCCGTGCGGGAGTCGAGCAGATGCTTGAAGCGGGCGGGCGCTTCGAGGAACTCGAACGCATGCGCGGCGGGCGGAGTATCGACGATCTTCAGTTCGAACCCTCCCGATTCATGCATATCGTAAAGCTGCTGCAGAGCGGCGAATGCCTCGGCACCCGCAAATTCGGCGGTGAGCCTTTCATAAAACGGATTTTCCAGGATGCGCTTGCGCGTGGCGGCATCCGGCGCGAACCGCTCCGCCATCATGTCCCATACGCCCTTCACGTCGAGCATCATCGCGGAAAGCCTGATTGATGGGTCCAGGCCGGCGGCGGCGAGATGGGCTCGCGACAGGCGCTGCGGGCGACCGCCCAGATGCTTCAGTCCGAGGGCGTCGCGCAGGCGCCTGGCCGGGTCAACGGTGATGAGCGCGGTGTCGAGGCGAGCGGCGGCACCAGCAACTCCGAGCGCTGCCGTAACGGTAGTCTTTCCGACTCCGCCGGTTCCAAGCAGGATCAGGATGGATCCCTTCTTTAGCAGCTCTTTCACGACAAAGCGTCCGTTCGGGCCAAGATAGCAAGGGCTGTGCAAACGCGCATCGGCGGTGATTAGACCGGAACTTCCGGCGCAGCTAGAATTGACATCGAGGTCAGGGGCAGATGGTGGCGGGGGCGACGGTGGCGATGGTCCTCGGGGCGGCTGCGGTTATCGGGATCGCGATTCTCCTGGTGGTCGCGGGCTCGCGCAGGAATTCGATAGATCGGTTCGGCGAAAAGCTCGACGCGATCGCGCGCGAGATGGACTTCAAGTTCACCCGCGCGGCGGCCGACATGGCCGAGCGGCTCAGCGAAACCAGGGGTGAACTGCGCCAGGAGACCGCCGACCGCATCGGGCAGGGAATCCTCGGGCTCAAGAATGAAATCGAACGCCAGCTCAAGGCCGGCCGTGAGGAGCAGGCCGGCGGCCTCAAGCTGGAAATAGCCGCGCTCACGTCGGAGATGCGCCGGGGGCTCGAATCGGTGCGATCCGAAATCGACCGCAAGCTCCTCGCGATCACCAACCAGGTACAGGACAAGCTCGACCAGAATATCAAGGAAGGGTTCGCGCAGTTCGAAAAAGTTCAGCAGCATCTGCTTGCCGCCGAAGAGCAGTTGCGCAACGTCGGCGCGATCGGCGCTTCGATTAACGATCTCAACAACCTGCTCAAGATGCCGCATTTGCGCGGCAAGTTCGGCGAGGCCAGCCTGGAGCGGCTGCTGCAGGATTTTCTGCCGGCGCATATGTACGAGCTGCAGGCATCGCCCGGAGTGAACGTGCCGGGACGCGCGGACGCGATCGTGAAGTTTCCCGAGCGCAACCTGCCCATCGACGCGAAGTTTCCCCGCGAGCAGGTGCTGCCCCTGTTCAGCAGCAGCGATCCCGGCGCGCTGGAGCAGGCCCGCACCGAGTTCGCGCGAGTGATGAAGGAGCAGGCCCGGCGCATCGCCGCTTACATCCGCCCGGAGAGCGGCACCACCGACATGGCGCTGATGTACCTGCCCAGTGAAACGCTCTACATGGAAGCGGTTCTCAACGGCGACCTCAGCGAGTTCCTGAACAAGATGCGCGTGTTTGCGGTTTCGCCCAACACCTTGATCATCACGCTTCAATCGATCCAGATGGTCTTCAAAATGTACGAGTTCGCAAAGAGTTACGAACGCGCCACCGAGGAGCTGAAGAAAGCGCAGACCGCGTTCGGTTACTTCGAGGATCGGTTCGAGGATATCGGCAAATCGCTCGGCAAGGCGCAGCAGGCCTACGAAATCGCGCGCGGGCATCTGACGAAGTACCGCAACCAGGTGGTGAACCTCACCGGCGAACCTGTTCCTGAACTGGAAGGCCCGCCAATCGCAATCGCGGGCGGCAAAGGCAAATAAAAATTTCAATCGCCGCGGCGGAAACGCCGAATCGCCGCCTCGGAATAAGGAGGCTGGGCGCTACTGCTGTTCTTCGTCGCTTGGTGGCGGCGGCTTCAATTGGCTGTGCTCGGCGCCTGTCGTTATCCATCGCGCGATTTCAGCGCGCTCGCGGCGCAGAAAATCGCCGATCGCCTTGCGCAGCCCCGGATGCGCCACGTAGTGCATGCTGCGCGTGAGGGCAGGGTCGAATCCACGAAGCCACTTGTATTCGCCGCCTGCGCCCGGCTCGAATCGGGAAAGGCCGCGGGCGATCGCGTGCTCGATGCCGGCATAGTAGCAGACCTCGAAGTGCAGGAAGCGGATCTCGCGAAAGCATCCCCAGTAACGCCCGTAAAGCACCCCGGCTTTTTCCAGGCAAATCGCGCCCGCGACGATATCGCGGCGATCGTAGGCGGCGACAAACCTCAAGTGGCGCTTGAAGTTGCGCCGCAGCAGGTCGAAGAACTCCTTGTGCAGATACTGCCGTCCCCAATAGAGCTTTTCGATGGTTGAGAGATAAATGTTGAACATCGTCGGGAACATCGTATCCGCGATTTCGTCGCCTGCGTGCACGCGCACGTCAATCCCGGCATCTTTGACTGCCTGGCGTTCGTGGCGAACCGCAGTGCGGCGTTTGTGCTTGAGCCGCGCCAGGTAGTCGTCGAACGTCGCAAATCCCGAATTCTGCCAGTGATACTGGTAGCCGTGCCGTTCCAGGAAGCCGGCCGCGGACAGAGTCGAAGCTTCGTCCTCAGAGCAGAAATTCACGTGAACGGACGACAGCTTGTTGTCATCGCAAAGCCGCGCCAGCGAGTTGGCCAACACCGCCGAGAGCATCGCCCGATTCGATCCGGGCGCGGTCAGAAGCCGCCGCCCGGTGTGCGGGGTGAACGGCACGCCGACGAGCAGCTTCGGGAAGTAGCGGATGCCTGCGCGCTCCGCCGCATCCGCCCATCCATGGTCGAAGACGAATTCGCCCATGCTGTGCGATTTCAGGTAGAGGGGACACGCCGCAAGGATCCGATGTCCGGGGCGCTCGCGGATGACGATATGAAACGGAGCCCATCCGGTCTTGCGCGTGGCGGAACCCGACTTCTCCATCGCGCACAGCCAGTCCCATTCGAGGAATGGCGAATCGCCGGGCTCAAGCACGCCGTTCCAATCGTCGCGCGAAATCTTTTCGATTCCTTCGACGATCTGGACTTCGAGCTGCTGCGCGGTGTCGTTCATCGAATGATGCCGAGCTTAACAATCATCGGGTGAGCAACAAACCGGTCTGCGCATTTTAAGAGTCACGCGCTCCATGAAACCGCGTTTATCTGCTATTCTGGCATAGGGGGCAAGCTTGGCGGTTCGATGCGATGAGCGTGGAAAACGAATATCGCTGGATCAGGGCGGCCGTAAATGGAACGGGCGGCGAGGATGACGCCGGCGGCGCGAGCGGCGGCACCGTCACCGAACGGCGGACCAAAACCCGCGCCAAAACCGCGAAGCCGCCGCTCTACAAGGTTATTCTGCTCAACGACGATTACACCCCGATGGAATTCGTCGTCGAGGTGCTGAAGGCCGTGTTTCACAAGCCGCACGCCGAAGCTACTCGCATCATGCTACACGTGCATCAGAACGGTATGGGCGTGGCCGGTGTCTATCCATACGAGATTGCGGAAACCAAGGTGCGCACAGTCGAGGAACTCGCGCGGCAGGCCGAGTATCCTCTGAAGTGCACGATGGAAAAGGAGTAGGGCGGAGCGAAGCGATGCCGCCATCGAATATCATGATCAGCCGCGAGCTGCAGGTGACGCTGCAGCTTGCGATGACGGAGGCGGTCAACCGCCGCCACGAGTACGTCTGCCTGGAGCATCTGCTATACGCGATGCTTCACGACGTAACCGCCAGCAACATTCTCCGGCACAGCGGCGCCAACCTCGATGCGCTCAGGCGCAAGCTCGAGCATTACCTCGACGAGCAGATCGAGCGGCTGCCCAAAGGCGAGGAAGTCGCACCGCGCTATGCGCTGGGAGTGCAACGCGCGCTCCAGCGAGCCGCGCTGCATTCGCAATCAGCCGGCCGCAACGAAATCAACGGCGGCAGCGTGCTGGTCGCGATGTTCCAGGAGACCGAGTCGCCCGCGATGCTGTTTCTGCAGGAGCAGGGCGTGACCCGCTTCGACGTGATCAACTTCATCTCGCACGGTGTGTCGAAGACGGGCGCCGACGAGAATGAGGATGTTGGCGGCGTCGACGAGGACGACGACGAAGAGCCGCGGGAAGCCAGGGGCGGGGGCGACGAGGACGGCGAGCGCAAGATATCTCCGTCAAAGGCGCTCAAAACCTACACCATCAACCTGACCGAGCGGGCCGCGCAGGGGAAAATCGATCCACTGGTCGGCCGCAAAAATGAACTCGAACGCGCGATCCACGTCCTGCTGCGCAGGCGCAAGAACAATCCCGTGTTTGTCGGAGAGGCCGGAGTCGGAAAGACCGCGCTTGCGGAAGGACTGGCGCTTGCGGTCCATCGCGGCGAAGTTCCATCCGCTCTGAAGGGCGTGGAAATCTACGCGGTCGATATGGGCGCGCTGCTGGCGGGGACGCGCTTTCGCGGCGACTTCGAGCAGCGGCTCAAGGCGGTGATCAAGGCCGTCGTCGGCAATCCCAGGCGCATCCTGTTCATCGACGAGATCCACACGATCGTGGGAGCCGGCGCGGCATCAGGCTCGACCATGGATGCCTCGAACCTGCTCAAGCCCGCGCTCGCGTCGGGCGACCTTCGATGCATCGGCTCGACCACCTACCAGGAATACAAGCGATCCTTCGATCGCGACAAGGCGCTGGCCAGGCGCTTTCAACGAATCGATGTGCTCGAGCCGACGCAGGAAGAAACGGTCCAGATTCTCGAAGGACTGAAGCCGCATTACGAAAAGCATCACAATGTCCGCTACACCGCGCCGGCGCTGCGATCGGCGGTCGAATTGTCGGCGCGTTACATCAACGATCGCTTCCTTCCGGACAAGGCGATCGACGTGATGGACGAGGCGGGCGTCGCGGGCCATCTGCGCGGCAAGGGCGCGCCCGAGCCGGTGACGGTGGGAGTGCGCGATATGGAGCGCACGGTGGCGCGGATGGCGAAAATTCCGGAGCGCACCGTGTCCGCATCGGATCGCGCCCGCCTGCAAAACCTCGAGGAAGACTTGAAGAAGGCGGTCTTCGGCCAGGATACCGCGATCGAGGCCGTCGCGCGCGCGATCAAGCTCGCTCGATCCGGCCTGAGCCATCCCGACCGTCCCGTTGGATCGTTCCTGTTCGCAGGTCCTACCGGCGTTGGCAAGACCGAGGTTGCGCGGCAACTGGCAAAGACGATGGGAGTCGAGTTCCTGCGCTTCGACATGTCGGAGTACATGGAGCGCCACACGGTCTCGCGCCTGATCGGCGCTCCGCCAGGATATGTGGGCTTCGATCAGGGCGGGCTGCTGACCGACGCCATCAACAAGACGCCGCATTGCGTGCTGCTGCTCGACGAAATCGAGAAGGCCCATCCCGACCTGTTCAACATCCTGCTGCAAGTGATGGACCATGCGACGTTGACCGACAACAATGGCCGCAAGGCCGATTTCCGCAACGTCGTGCTGGTGATGACGACCAACGCGGGCGCGCAGGAACTGGCGCGCGCGATGATCGGGTTTCACGGCGGGGTAGGGACGGGCAACCCGAAGACGGTCATCGAGCGGATGTTCAGTCCGGAATTTCGAAACCGGCTGTCCGCGACGATCGAGTTTGCACCGCTCAGCCCGCCGGTTATCGAGCGCGTCGTTGAGAAGTTCCTCGGTGAACTCCAGGAGCGCCTCGACAAGCAGAAAGTAGTGCTCACCGCTACGCCCGCCGCCAAGAAGTGGCTGGCCGAGCGCGGGTTCGATCCGCGTTTCGGCGCGCGCCCGCTGGGAAGGCTTATCGAAAACGAGATTGCGCGCGCGCTGGCCGATGAAGTCCTGTTTGGCCGCCTGACCAAGGGTGGCAAGGTCACCGTCGACGTGGAAGGCGACAAGCTTTCATTCGATTACAGCGAGACCCAGTCCCGCCAACCAGCGCCGGTTTCCTGAAGCTGCAGGGCGGCGCGAGGAACCTATCCGCCGGGGTTTCGGCTCGGATGCGATGAGTCCTGCCGCTACTTGGGTTTTCGGCGCTATTCGCGGCGCAGGACCGTCGGATGGAGCCATTCGTCGCCGCCGGTCTTGCTGTGATCGATATTGTAGTGAAGCCCGCGCGATTCCTTGCGCGAACGCGCCGAGCGGATGATCAGTTCGGCGACCGTCGCGAGATTGCGAAGTTCGATCAGGTCTGAATCGATGGTGTGGTACCAGTAGTAGCTGTGAATCTCTTCCTTGAGCAGCTCGATTCGCCTGAGCGCCCGTTCGAGCCGCCGATCGCTTCGCACTATTCCCACATAGTTCCACATCAGGCGGCGAATCTCGTCCCAGCTCTGCGTGATAAGCACCCGCTCCTCACTGCGAATCGCGCGGCCCGGGTCCCATTCGGGAAACTCCGGCGGCGCACCGCCCGATGACTTTATCATCTCGATCGCGGCGACGGCTGCTCGCCGTCCCATCACCGCCGCCTCCAGCAGCGAATTCGAAGCGAGCCGGTTGGCCCCGTGCAGCCCGGTCATCGCGACTTCGCCCGCGGCGTACAGGCGCGGAATCGGCGTGGCGCCATCCAGGCCGGTTTGCACTCCACCGCACATGTAATGGGCGGCGGGGACGACCGGGATCGGCGCTTTGGTGAGGTCGAAGCCGAAACTGAGGCAGCGCTGATAGATGTTGGGGAAGCGACGGCGGATGAAGTCAGCGTCGCGATGGCTCAGATCGAGCAGAACGCAGTCCAGACCGTGGCGCTTCATCTCGGAGTCGATCGCCCGCGCGACTACATCGCGCGGCGCCAACTCAGCATCGGGATGATAGTCCTTCATGAAGGGCGTGCCGTCCGGCCGGCGCAGAATCGCGCCCTCGCCGCGAAGAGCTTCGGAGATGAGAAAAGACTTGGCGGCAGGATGGAACAGGCAGGTGGGATGGAACTGATAGAACTCCATGTTCGCGATCGGCGCGCCCACCCGATACGCCATCGCCACTCCGTCGCCCGAGGCGATGTCGGGATTGGTGGTGTAGAGATAGACCTTGCCCGCGCCGCCGGTGGCAAGCAGCGTCGCGCGCGCCAGGATCTTCTTGACGGTTTGGGACTTGCGGTCGTAGGCGTAGACGCCCCAGCAGGCGCCGGGATGGCCGGCCGTGGCGGTTTCGGTGAGTAGATTAACCGCGACGTGATTTTCGAGCGTGCGGATGTTCTCGATGGCGCTGGCGGCCTCGGTCAGCGCCCGCATTATCTCCTGCCCGGTGAGGTCCTGGGCATGAAGGACCCGGCGATGGCTGTGGCCGCCCTCGCGCCCCAGATCGAATTCGTCCTCGCCCCCGTGCTCGATTCTGCTGAACCGGGTACCAAGCCGGATAAGCTCGCGGACCACGTCGGGGCCTTCGCGAACGATGCTTTCGACGGCGGCGCGATCGCAGAGACCGGCGCCGGCGCGCAGGGTGTCCTCGATGTGCGACTCGAAGGAATCGTGCACGCTCCAGACGCTGGCGATTCCGCCCTGTGCGTAGGCGGTATTGGCTTCGGTGCTGGCGGCTTTGGTCAGAACCGTGACGGTTCCAAATTCGGCGGCCCGGATCGCGAACATCAATCCCGCGATACCTCCGCCGATGACGAGAAAGTCGCTCTGGAACTCGCGATTCATGCAATCAAGCCTGCCAAGGCCGGGTGTCTGGGAAGGGGCTGTTCCATCTTGAACGCTGTGAAAACGCTACGTTGCGGAAGCATGACCAGTCAACATCGCGCGAGCGTCAGCCGGAGACCGGCACCAGCCTCGATTTGCTCCGTCACCCCGATTTCCATATTGTCAAAAAAGACCCTTGCGGCGGAGCCCAAAGGCGTGGAATTCACGACGCCAAATGTCCTGACACTGCTCAGGATTGCCAGCGTACCCGTCCTGATATGGTTGCTCACGTATACGGGACCGCTGCCCTCGGCTATTGCCGCGGGAGTGTTCTTCCTTGCGACCATCACCGACTTCTTCGACGGCTACCTCGCCCGCAGCTACAACTCGGTCACGGCGATGGGCAAGTTCCTTGACCCGATGGCCGACAAGCTGGTCGTAGCCGCCGCGCTAATCATGCTGGCCGGGATGCATCGGACGCCGCACGTGCCGGCATGGATAGTGGTGGTGCTGGTGGCGCGCGAGATCATGGTGACCGGTCTGCGCGCCGTCGCGGCCGCGGAAGGGATAGTGATGGGCGCGGACGAGCTCGGGAAGTACAAGATGACGCTTCAGGCCATCGCGATTCACGGCCTGCTCATCCATTACACCTACTTCCACGTCGATTGCTTCGCGTTTGGGATGTTCGTGCTGTGGATCGCGCTGGTGGTTACCGTCTGGTCAGGGATCGACTACTATCTGAAGGTGATGCGCGCGTTGAGGCCGCAAACGATGCGCGTAGCCGGCAAGCGGGCGGCGGTCTGATTGACTCGGACCCAAACCCCCGATAAACGATCTAGTCCGGCCTGTGGCGAGCGGGTGTAGCTCAGTTGGTAGAGCGTGTGCTTGCCAAGCACAAGGTCGTCGGTTCGAAACCGATCACCCGCTCCATCAGAATCCCATGCAAAAATCTTCTCGCGTTGTTCGCGATCCGGTCCCATCGCCCGCGATCGCGGGTCGGGCTTATCGTGCCGGGGGCTGGGCGGCTTGCTGCTTGAGGGCCGCTGACTCGGATTTGACCCAGGCCATTAGGACATCGCGATCGGCTGGCGATAATCTGGCTTCCCGGTGCATCGGATAGATGTAGTACCAGGGCGGCATCTCTCCTTCCTCGATGGTCTTTCCGATCTCCTTGAGCTTTTTCTGGCGGCGGGCCGGGCTATAGGTTCCCCACGTCGAGAAGTTCAGCTCGTCGCGCCCCTCATGGACATCGTGTGCGACCAGCCAGGAAGCGGGCGCCACGTCGGCGTACCAGGGCCACGCCACTTCGTTGGAATGGCAGTCGTAGCACGAGCGCCGCATTATCTCCTTCACTTGCGGCGGCGCGATGACCTCGCTCTCGACCGGTGGATTGCTCTTGTCGATACGGAAAAGCTGCGCGACCAGGAGGATTGCCACCAGTGCCACGCCGGCTGCCTTCAGGATCTTCATCACTCTCGTTAGCGAAACCTCTTGATACCTTCGCGCCGAAGTTCAACTACGGCAAACGTTTTAGACGCCTCAGTATGCGAGGTTGTTCCGGGTGCGCAGGCGCAAGAAAATCATTTGTTGAAACTCGGTTAGCCCACAGCACGGCCGGGTGTGAAAAGCAGCAGGCCCCGCTGGAATCGGGGCCTGCTGCCGGGGACTCGGTCGACCGGTTAAGTCGAGATGTTACTTGGTGAGGGTCAGCGGGGTCTCACGGTCGATTGAACCGCAAGTCGCCTTGATATCCACCGTTTCCGCTTCGGACACCGGATGGGTGGTAACCTGGAATTTGCCAATCTTCGAGCCGCTGGGAATCGTCAGAGTGGTAGGAACTGACGCGGCCGATGGCGTATCGCTTGAGAGCAATATGACCTCGCCGCCCGACGGGGCCGCGCTGGTGAGTCGCACCACGCCGCGCGGACGGACCGCACCGCCTTTGCCGCGCTTCGGGCTTATCTTGAGCGAGGCGAGATTGTTGGAGCAGGCTGACGTTGAGCTCGAACTCAAGACGGTGGCGTGAAGCATGGTGCCGATCAGAGCGCCCGGCTGGCCGTTGTCGTCCGCATAGACGTCGGTCGTCTCGACGATGCTCTCGACCTTATCCTGAGGATCCAGTGAATCGTCGTGGGAAAGCGTCTCGTTTGGATCGAGCTTCTCGGGCGAGGAATCGACTTCAGAGCTGTCGGTGTAAACCGGATTGTCGGTCTGGAGTTCTTCCAGCGAGACTCCGCGATTGGCGTTGAGCACCCGTCGCTGCACCCAGACCGGCTTGCCGTCGGGCGAATCGTTGCGGATGTCGCTGTTTACGGTATCGCCGCTCAGAGCTTCAGCCTCGTGAGGGAATGCCACATCGCTCGAGGCGCCGCCGCAATCGCTGCTGCCACTCTTCCATCGGTAGGTGGCGTTGGACGCGGGAGAGGAGAGGCTCACACCGAAATGCTCGACAGTATCGGGGTCCGTCTTGTGTCCCTTATACACGACCTTGGTATCGCTTCCGTTGGCGCTGACGGATGGCGCGCCGAAATCCGGGTTGCGAAAGGTGTGGAACACCTCGTTCGGTGAGACGCCGGAAAGATCGATCTCAAAGCCGTCACATGAGGTGCCGGTCCGGTTCGCGACATCGAAGCCGCTGAGGGAACTCATCAGGTCGATCGAACTGGCTCGCGCGCGCGTGACCCCGACCGTCGTCAACAACATCGCCACTGCAAGGACTATTCGTTTCATCGCACTCCTGCTTTAGTCGCAATCTGTCGCTCCGATGCGACCGGGGTTTTTACGTACGCCTGGCTTGGCGCGCGACACCGACTAGAGCAACGGATGTGCCGCGAATGATTCGAGAATCGCGAAATGCGATTGATCAGCTAAATCAAGCAGAATTCCAATCTGAGCGATGGCGGTACGGAGGTCGCGGTTCAAAGTTTTGAACCCTTGGCACGTGACCGTCAGAATTTTTGAACGCGTGCGGGCACGGCGACAGCGGATGCCCGCTTCGCCTCGGCGTCTTCGCTTTGTATCGCAGGCTCCGACCGATGCGTGTCAGAGCGGGAGCTCTTCCGAGACTCTCCTACGACTTGAGATGGGAAAGTAAATTCGCTCTCGCGAGTCGAGTGGCCATCGAAGATTTTCGCATAGAACGCGCAGCGCGATGCGAGCTTTCAGGATTGCGCCCGGGGGTCGTTTTCTGACCAAAATCGGAATTCGCTTCTCAATTCGGTCGAAGAATTCCCCTTGCCCGTGAGAAACTCAAGTGCGATGGCCTGGCGCCGAGGTGATGAGCCATCAAAACCAGATCGGCGAGGGAATCCGCGCGCATCTTTCGCATCACCACTCCGCGATGTTGCTTGATGGTCTTTTCGGCGGCGCCCAGTTCCGCGGCGATTTGTTTGTTGAGCAGACCCACGGTCACCAGCCCGAATACCTGGCGCTCGCGAGGGGTCAGCGCATCGTAACGTTTCCTTAGTTGGTTTAGTTTCGCGGTCTCGGCCTCGCCGGAGTGAGCGCGGCGTGTCGCGCGCTCGATCGCTTCCAGCAAAGCTTTACGTCTGACCGGTTTCTCCAGAAAATCGACGGCCCCGGATTTCATTGCTTGCACGCTCGCCGACACGTCACCGTGCCCGGTTAGAAAAACGATCGCGGCATTAGGCATCTGCTCCGAAAGCTGACGCTGCAACTGCAGCCCGTCCGTTTCGGGCATCCGCAAATCCGAGACGATGCAGCTCACGCGCAGGGTTGACGCGGCTGCAAACAGCTCTTTGGCCGAGGAAAACGCGCGAGGCTCGAGTCCGGCAGCCGTCAGCATCCGAACCAGCGCCTTCCGGATGGATTCGTCGTCGTCGACGATTGCGATGGCTTCTTTCTCAAGCATGCCCGTTCACATCCTGAGGCGGCTCTGGAGCGCGGACCTCGCTTAGGGCGGGCAGTGAGATTTCGAAGGTCGAGCCCCGATCCGGATTGGGACGCGCCGATAGGCGGCCACCGTGCGCGGTCACGATCGAGCGGGCTATGGTGAGACCCATGCCCATTCCGCTCGGTTTGGTCGTAAAAAACGGCTCAAAGATACGTGCAAGTGTCGCGGGTTCCAGGCCTTTTCCGGAATCACTGATTACGATGCGCACCCGTCCAGCATCGGCGACAATGGAGGCAGAAACCTCTCGTTTATCGCCACTCTGCGAAACAGCATCGAAGGCGTTAAGAAACAGGTTCAGAATGGCCTGCTGGAGCTGGATTCGGTTACCAGCCACGTAAGCTCCCGCCCGCGGCGCCTCGAGGGTCAGGGACACCTTGCGAAAAAGGGCGTCGCTCCGGACCATTCGCACTATTTCGCCCACAACTTCGGTGAGTTCGAGCGGTACCCTTTCCGCGTGATCCTTGCGGAAGAAGGCGCGCAGGGACTTGATGATTTCCGTGGCGCGCAAATTGTCCTGCACGATGTCGCTTGCGGCGACTCGGAGTTCGTCCAGGTCCACGGCATCCGAGTCCAGGATGCTCTGGATCGCTTCGGCGTTGCTCAAGATGGCGGCCATCGGCTGATTAAGCTGATGTGCAAGCGAAGCTGTCAGCTCGCCCATCACCGCCGTGCGCGAAACATGTGCCAGTTCGTTGCGGAGGAGGGCAATCTCCTCCCCGGCGCTTCTCCGTTGAAGAGCGTTCGCAAACACTTCGGCTACAAATTGGAAGCGCCGAATCAGTCTGGGCGACCAGGAGCGTTCCTTCCTTAAGGTCGCAAAACCGAGCGCTGCGACCGTTACGGAGTTAATGCGAAGCGGCACGGTCACGTTGGATTTGGGAAAGTAGCGCCGGAACGTTTTGAAGTCGCCTTCAAATTCAGGCATGAGTTCCCGGACTTTGGAAAATACAATAGTCCGTCCATCCATCAAGCACTGATCAAACCACGGGGCCCGTTTGGCCAATTCCATGCCCACCGGCAGCTTGATGAGGTTGCCGCGCGACCATGAATGTCGCACAACCAGCCGCTCGGAATTGGAATCAATTTCTGCCAGCGCACCCCTGTCGAGATCGTGACTCAGAACAATCTTCCGGATCCATCGGTCTATTTCGCTTCCGATGTCGGCGACCGGAACTCGCACGAATGACGTGGACAATTCCTCCGCGAAGTCTTCAAAACGCCCTCCTTCCGGGGTGCCCTTGAGAGGTTGACCGGCTTTGGGCGACTTGTATCCGGGTGCCTTTGCTCTTGAGCTGTCAGAACCCACGATACGAACACGAGCCTTTTGAGTGTTAAACCTCCCCGCCGCGTCGTTCGGGGGGATTCGGTCGCAGAGCTGGAACTGGATTTTTAGTTGAGCAAATTTGTTCAAAACTCACAGTATCTAAAGTTAACATATATTGGAAGGATGATTTTGATCAGGCGGCGCCGGCGAAAATCTGGAGCGGCGCTGCTCTTGTCACAAGGATGCCCGCGAGCGGTCATGAATGATTTTGCTCGTAGAGGGCCCCATCGATGGAAGCGATCAACTGATCTCTTGCGAATGGCTTGATCAGCAGCGCGACCGGATGCGCGCGAAGCGCGAGACTTCGCGTCTCCTCATCGTACTGTCCGGTGATCAGGACTACAGGCAGCGAGCAGCCCAAACTCGCAAGCTTCTCGCATAACTCGACGCCGTTCATCTCCGGCAGATTGATGTCAACCACCAGGCAAGCCCTCGCCCTGGGAAGTTCGCTTTTCAGGAGTGTACTGGGCCGATCGTAGGCTCGAACGTCAAACCCGGCCGCCTTGATTAGACGTCGCAGCGCTCGCAGCATCGAGGGGTCGTCGTCAATGACGATAACAACGGGCTTAACTTTGGTCACGCAGGATCTCCCGACCCTTACAAGTCACTCAGCGACGCTACACCTTGCAAGTCGGACCTTCGTCTGAAATCGCTGTCTTGGTGCCGGACCGTTATCAGGTCAGATTCACGCAGGACAGACCTTGGGCAGATGGTCAACCCGGCAAGGCAAGTTCAGTGAGGAAGGAAGGAAAAAAGAGAAGGTTTCGTGCTTGTTTGCGGTAGCCGGATTCGTGTCCGCGAGAATTCATTCATTGCCATGCGAACTTGATTTGTGCCGCAATCGTGATTCATTTAGTCCTGTTGAAGCTCTGACCACGTCGAGTCAGGATTGAAGACGCCAATCGCCGAGACAGCCTTTTCAGTATCGGGGCCGAGGTCTTTTTCGACCACAATGCCTTGCTTGTCAATCATGAACGTCATTACCCCGGAAGCTCGATACTCCGCGGGGTAGGCCAGGAAGGCGAAGCCTCCAGTCATTTTTCCATCTACAATATAGTTCTGGCTGCCGCCGGGAGCGTCCGCACCTTGGCCGGTAAGCACTTTGTAGTAGTAACCGTGGAAGGGCGCAGGGCGACCGCTGGGATCGCGCTTGTAACCCTCGGCGGTCGCATCGGCTATCAGCGGGCCGATAGGGCTTTCAGGCTGGTCGTCGGCGGTGGGCCAGTACAAGCCGTCCTTCTGGCCCGTATCGCTGAAAATCTTCTGCGCGTACTGCGCTATTCCAGACGAAGCCTTTTGTGCCTCGGCATATTCCATCTGCGCATCAGCCAGCTCTTCGAGAACAGCGATAGTGAACAATTCGTTGCGCCCGATACGGCGGAACAGCATCTCTTCCTTGCCGGCAACCGAGTCAAACGACCATCCATCGCCGCGCTTTACTATGGGAATCGGCAACGGCCAGTTGTCGGCGCCTACGAAGAGTATTACGCGACCTCTGTCGTCATATGCGAGACGATGCATCTGGTCATAATGCCTGGTGAATTCCTCGCGCGCGGCGTTATCGGCCACCGCGTCGCCGCTGCTGATAATCTGATCAGAATCGGGACCGAGGATTGCCGCCATCGACTTCAGGTCGTCGCTGCGCGCTGCCTCGACCAGGGCGGCCGCTGCTGACGCGGGCGATCTAAAGGTTCGCTGCGCGCTATCGCTGGTCGCGAAGGGAGTGGCAGGCGGCCAGATCGAGGAGACGGTCAGAACCAAAGCCGCAAGTTCAACGATATGGAGCACACGCCTTCGAGTAGGCGAGGGCGCCTGTCGTGGTGCTGCCACAAGGCCGCAATATTTCCGCACGCAGCTCATCGAAGATCCAGCCTACCTCCTGCCTCGGCCACCGCCGCCCCGGCCGCCGCGTCCACCGCCTCCGCCGCGGCGTCCGCCCGATCGCCCTCCCTGGAAACTGGCGCGTCCGCGGCTGCCGGCCGCCTGTGTGGCGCCTCCCGGGGCATAACTGCCAAAGGCGCCGCTGCGGCCTCCGCGCGTGTTTCGATTCGGAGCGCCAGCCCCGTAACCGCGCCGATCCTGGGCCATCCTTTGTTGAGGATTTGAAGGTCCTCCAGCCACGCCGCCGCGCCGGCCAGCCGCGCCAGCACCTACGGGCCTATTTGCCGGAAGCGTGCTCGACTTGGGGAATACCGGCTTGGAAGCGGAAGGGCCGCCGGGCCGGTAGGGCCGTGCGGTCGCAGGATCGTAAGGTCGCGATGCCGGGCTTCGAGTGCCTCTTCCTGAGTATGGTGTGGGGCGCTGGGCCTGCCCGCGGCGGGACTGCCGAAGTTCTGATCGTCCACCTCGAGGATGGTTGTCGCCACGGTTTCGATATACGTTTTTGTTATAGTTAACTGTATTTCCGCCTGATCCTCCCCAACCACAGTCCCAGTCGTCATCGCCCTCGTTAATCAGCGCCATGAGTCCCATTCCGAGGCCGAAGGAAAGAAGGCCCGTTGTTAGCAATTCAGTGCCGGTATATCCGGGAGGGCTTGTGTACCCGGCCGGGGCCTGCACTGGCGCGCCATATACCGACGAGGAATCGTATTGAGGAACGTACACAGTGTTTTGCTGCGCAGGTTCAATGACAACAACCTGCTGCTGGGCCCCGCCGCCCTGAGCCGGCTCTTCAGCCGCGTGCTCAATTTGCACCTTCTGCTGAGGCGTGTCCTTTAGGGTCCCGGCTTGGACCGCCCGATTGCGAAGCCGCTGAATCGCATCCATGACGTCATCGGGCTGGTTGTAGTACGCCTCGCCCAGCGAAGAGGTCCAGGCCAGGCTGTCATTCATGGTTTTGATCACTTCGCGGAACTGTGACAGCGATCTCACGCTGGGATCCCACGGCTGCCCGTTGACCGCCTTGGCGAACTCATCACCTTTAAGGTCGGGATTCTGTTGAAGCCATCGGGCGGCTTCAACAATTTGAGTGGGGAAGGTGGAGGCTACCAGGATACGTGCGACCAACAGGTCGGGATACAGTGCGATGGGCGAGACCAACTCTTCCAATTGCTCAGGGCTCGCTTCGCCGGGAGCGGGCCCAGGCGAGCCGGCGCCGGAGCTGGAACCTTCGTCACTGCCCATCGCCGGGAATGGGCACGTAGAGACTCCGAGGCCGATCGCAAGTACAATCGCGAGCGCTCTCATCGGCGGCCTCATTGGTCGCATCACGGTTCCCCTCGTCGATCAATGATGCTCGCCGGATTCATAAGTTGTCGGCTGACGTATCCGTGGCACCGGCGGCCAAGCTTCCGCCCCACCGCCAGTCGCGAATGTCAGGCATGTCATCGCCAAAGCGGCTTATGTAATTTTTGTGATCATGGAGCTTATCGCGGATTGCCTGTTTGGCGTACGCCGCGCGTTCCGCGAGGAGGGGGACTCTGTCTATTACTTCATTGACCAGTGAAAATCGGTCCATCCGATTCAGCACTACCATGTCAAAGGGGGTGGTAGTTGTGCCTTCTTCGACATACCCGCGCACATGCAGATTTGAATGGCTTGCGCGGCGGTAGGTCAGGCGGTGAATCAGCCACGGATAGCCGTGGAAGGCGAAGACGATAGGCTTGTTAGTGGTGAAGAGAGCGTTGAATTCCAAATCCGGCAAGCCGTGAGGATGCTCACTGGGCGATTGCAGAGTCATCAGGTCCACGACATTGATCACCCGAATCTTCAGTTGGGGAATATGGGAATGAAGCAGGTCGACCGCCGCCAACGTTTCCAACGTCGGAACGTCTCCACAGCAGGCCATTACTACATCCGGCTCGGAGCCCTTGTCGTTGGAGGCCCATTCCCAGATTCCGATTCCGGCCGTGCAATGTTTGATCGCCTCGTCCATCGAAAGCCACTGGGGGGCGGGTTGTTTGCCGGCGATTATGACGTTCACATAGTTGCGGCTGCGCAAACAGTGATCGGTGACCGAGAGCAGGCAGTTGGCGTCGGGCGGCAGATAGACTCTCACCACCTCAGCTTTTTTGTTGACCACGTGATCGATAAATCCGGGATCCTGGTGAGAAAATCCGTTATGGTCCTGACGCCAGACGTGCGAGCTGAGAAGGTAGTTGAGAGATGCGATCGGCCTGCGCCACGCAATATGGTTGCAGACCTTCAACCACTTTGCGTGCTGGTTGAACATCGAGTCGATGATGTGGATGAAGGCCTCGTAGCAACTGAAGAAGCCGTGCCTCCCAGTAAGCAGATAGCCTTCCAGCCAGCCCTGGCACTGATGTTCACTCAGTACTTCCATCACCCTGCCTTGAGGGGAAAGATGGTCGTCTTCCGGAAGAATGTCGGCCACATAGCAACGCTCGGTGACTTCGAGGAGGTCCTGCCAGCGATTTGAGTTGTTCTCGTCAGGGCTGAAAACGCGGAAGTTGGCGCTGTCCAGGTTCAACTTCATCACGTCGCGGAGAAAGAAACCCTGCACTCTCGTCGCTTCGACTAGAGTGCAGCCGGGGACAGGGACGTCGATCGCGTAGTCGCGGAAGTCCGGCATTCTGAGATCTTTGAGCAACTTCCCGCCGTTGGCATGGGGGTTGTCGCTCATTCTGCGCTGTCCCTTCGGAGCTAACGCGGCCAATTCTTTTTCCAGCGCTCCCTTCGCATCAAAAAGCTCCTCGGGCCGATAGCTCTTCATCCATTGCTCGAGAATCTGGATGTGTTCGGGGCGGTCCATATCGCCCATCGGTACCTGATGACTTCTCCAATAGTTTTCGCACTTTTTGCCATCGATCTCGGCCGGGCAGGTCCATCCCTTGGGTGTGCGCAGGACGATCATTGGCCACGCCGGCCGCCCGGCAAAGCCCTTTTCGCGAGCGACGCGCCAGATCTGCTTGATTTCGGCGATTACCGAATCGAGGGTCGCGGCCATCGCTTGATGCATCCTGAGGGGATCGCGGCCTTCCACGAAATGCGGCTTATAGCCGTAGCCCTCAAACAGCTTCCGCAATTCGTCGTTCGGGATGCGCGCGAGGAAACAAGGATTGGCGATCTTGTAGCCGTTTAGATGAAGGATCGGCAGAACGCAGCCGTCGCGTTCCGGATTGAGAAATTTGTTGCCGTGCCAGCCCGTCGCAAGCGGCCCGGTTTCGGCTTCCCCATCTCCTACCACGCACGCCACGATCAAGTTCGGATTGTCGAAAGCCGCACCATAGGCGTGTGATAGTGCGTACCCGAGCTCCCCGCCTTCGTGAATCGATCCGGGTGTTTCGGGTGCTACGTGGCTGGGAATACCGCCCGGAAAGCTGAACTGTCTAAACAGCTTCCGCATCCCGTCATGGTCTTGTGAGATATCCGGATAGACTTCGCTGTACGTGCCCTCGAGATAGGCCTGCGAGACCAGAGCCGGACCTCCGTGTCCCGGACCGATGATGTAAATCATGTCGAGGTTCTGGCTGTTGATGATGCGGTTGAGGTGAACGTAGATGAAATTCAGACCGGGCGTAGTGCCCCAATGGCCGAGCAGCCTCGGTTTGATGTGCTCGCGCGTGAGGGGATCCTTTAACAGCGGGTTGTCCAACAAGTAGATTTGGCCCACCGAGAGGTAGTTGGATGCGCGCCAGTAGGCATCCATCCGAGCGAGTAGGCTGTCATCAGATGTGGCGGACATCTTCACCTCGACAGTTGCGGAACTGGTTGCGAGCTGTGCTGTCGAATGTAGTTACGACTCGGTGTGCCTTCCTATCAGACCTTGGTCGGATGCAGGCCAAGCGGCTACGAACCCAAGGGCTCGGATGTTGGTCAGTCGTCTTCATCGGTGGAAACGAACGTGTCCGATGGTTGGCGGATCTCGTTCTCGAATGAAGGCGTGTACTTGCCGAGAGTCGCCGCGGCATTGTTGCGGGCGCGATGAATGAAGATCCGCTGAGCGTCTATCCAATGTGCTTTGTTGCCGCGCCAGGTTGCCAACGCGCGATCCTGAAGTGCGCGACCGAACGAGAAGCTCAACTTCCAAGGCTTCGGCCCGTCCATCAGGTTAATCGAATTCAAGTGAGCCGTGGCCTTAAGATCGCTCTGACCACCCGACAGAAATACTATTCCAGGCACCGCTGCCGGCACGTGCCGCTGGAGACAGCGCAAAGTGGCTGCCGCAACTTCGGTGATTGATGCCTGTGTTGGACAGGCTGTTCCCGCAACTACCATGTTGGGTTTGAGAAGCATTCCCTCCAGCGATACATCCTGACGGGAGAGTTCGTCGAAGACTGAATGAAGCGTCTGTCCGGTGATTTCAGCGCAGCGGTCCAGCGTGTGGGGGCCATCCATCAGAACGTCCGGCTCGACGATAGGAACAAAGCCGCCTTCCTGGCAGATGGCAGCGTAGCGTGCGAGCGCGTGAGCATTTGCCACTATGCATTTCCGCGTGGGCAGGCGCTCGTCTATCCGAATAACAGCCCGCCATTTGGCAAACTGCGCACCGAAGGAGCGGTACTCGTTGAGGCGATCTGCGAGCCCATCCAGCCCCTCGGCGACCATTTCACCCTCGGTGTTGGCAAGTCGCTTCACGCCCAGGTCGACCTTGATTCCGGGAATTATCCCGCGATCGAGCAAAAGATCCGGGAGCCTTGTTCCATCAGAGCCGAGCTGACGGATTGTCTCGTCATGCAGGATGGCGCCGCTTATAAAGCTCGATGCCTCTGGCGCGGTGAACAAGAGCTCCCGATAAGTGCGCCGGCTTTCCGCGTTGGATTCGATCTTCAATCGTTCGAAACGCCTGGTTATAGTGCCGATTGTTTCGTCAGCCGCCAGGATCCCTTTGCCGTTGGCCACCAGGGTTCTCGCGGTCGCTTCGAGTCCTCGCAACATCATGACTGATTCATCCTCCGTAATTTCGGTATGAGGGCGTCCGAAGCAAAGTGGCGAACCGAATCCATCTGATATGCGACGCGTCTTTTAGCGCTTCCAATTCTGAGTGTCGTTAAGCAGTCTGATTACCGGCTCGTTCGCGCTGCTGTGATCGTAACCCAGAATCGTTAGTGCGGCGGTGCCGAGTTTGAAATAGCGTCCCGCGGACGGATCGAGCCCCAGCCAACGCGCTATCAGCACTCTGAGGAAGTGTCCGCTCGAAAAGGCCGCCGCGTTGCCACCCGCAGTATGTAGGCATGCGATGAATCGGTCCGCGCGAGCTGCCACGTCCGCCGGCGATTCGCCATTGGGACAGCCGTCGCGGAAGATGTTCCACTCCGGACGGCGTGAGAGGATTTCTGCTCTTTTCATGCCTTCGTAGTCGCCGTAGTCCCACTCGAGCAGGTCGTGACTGATTTCGGCCATTGACCGGCATCCGGAAAGTTCGCACGTGCGATACGCACGTCGGAGCGGACTCGTGAAGACTTTCGCAAAGCTTGCAGCCGGCAAACGCTTGCGAAGTGCGCGGGCCTGTGTTTCGCCCGCGGCCGTAAGAGGAAGGTCGGTCCGCCCAGTGTGCCGGCCCGACAACGTCCAGTCAGTCTCGCCGTGTCGAATCAGCCAAATATCGAATGTCGGCGCACTGGTCATCGCGATCGTGGAGAACAGCCGCGAAACTAGGTGTGGCCTCGACCACGAGTCCATCGGACCAAGGTCGGATGGCCCTGTGTCAGCGTTTTCTGGATTTTCTGTGTCAGCGTTTTCTGGATTTTCAAGGAACTGACGGCGCGAAATGGAAGAGCATCGGCCAAATGCATGTTAGGGAATACCGGCGTCTTATTTAATGAGAGACAGTGCTGCGACGCGCTGGTGCGACTGGGTGTCGCGGTCTCGGTTCAGGAAGGTTTGCCTCGATGTCGAGAAAGCTGATCACCGTCGTTGTGGCAGTAGTCGTGGTCGGCGCCGGCGTTGCCGCCTGGGTCATCTTGTCGAAGCCGGCACTGCCGCCTGGATTCGCTGGAGCCAACGGGAGGCTTGAGGCGAAAGAAGTCGACATAGCGACCAAGTATCAAGGCCGAATCAAGGAGGTCCTCGCCGACGAGGGCGATATGGTGGACCAGGGGCAGGTTGTCGCGACAATGGACGTCGAGCCGCTCGAAGCTCAGTTGCGCAATGCCCAGGCGAAGATCCGGGAAGCGGAAGACAATCGCCGCACCGCTCTGGCCGAAGTCGCCGTGAAGCAGGCAGAGTTCGCTTACTCCGACAAGCAGTACAAACGTTCCGCGGACCTGGTCACTCGTGGCGCCGTCAGTGAGCAGGAGCGCGATATCGACTATGCCCACTTGGAAATGACTCGCGCCGCGCTGCTCGGCGCCAGGGCCCAGGCCCTCCGCGCGCAGTCTTCGATCGATGCGGCCACCGCGGAAGCCGAGAGGCTCAAGGCTGAAATCAGGGACAGTGTTCTCAAGGCCCCATTGCGGGCGAGGGTGCAGAATCGCCTGGCTGAACCGGGCGAGGTGCTTCCCGCCGGGGGCAAGGTGCTGGCGCTGGTCGACCTTAGTGATGTGTATATGTACATCTTTCTCCCCGAATCGACGGTCGGCAAGGTAGCGTTGGGTTCCGACGCCCGAATTGTCCTCGATGCCGCCCCGCAATATCCCGCCAAGGCGGTCGTCTCATTTGTCGCGTCAAATGCTCAGTTTACTCCCAAGAGCGTTGAAACTGCTGAAGAGCGCCACAATCTGACGTTTCGAGTGAAGTTGCAGCTCGACAAGGCCCGGCTACGCCAATTTGAACCGCTGGTAAAGGTGGGAATTCCGGGGATGGGCTATGTGCGTTTCGACTCCACAGCAGACTGGCCGGCGGCGCTTCAGTTGAAGCCGGTTCCCGATAAGCTCTGGAATCCCACCGGCGCGAACGGTTCCAACCGATGAATAGTGTCACCGTCGATTCGGCGGCCAGGCCGGAGCCGGTGGCGAGCCTGAGTGAAGTTACGCAGTGCTATGGCAAGGCGATCGCGCTCGATGGTATCGAGATCAATTTCCCCGCGCAGAAAATGATTGGGCTGATAGGTCCCGATGGAGTTGGCAAATCCACTCTATTGGGCATTATCGCCGGCGTTCGACGAATTCAGACCGGCAGAGTGACGGTGCTGGGTGGCGACATCGCAGACGCGCGTTTTCGCAATTCCGTATCCTCGCGCATCGCATACCTGCCTCAAGGACTGGGCAAAAATCTTTATCCCACTCTTTCGATATTTGAGAACGTCGATTTCTTCGGACGCCTGTTCGGTCAGTCGCGCGAGGAGCGAGAATGGCGCATAAACGAGCTGCTCGCGAGCACAGACCTTACTCCCTTTCGAGATCGTCCGGCGGGCAAACTGTCCGGCGGAATGAAACAGAAGCTCGGCCTGTGCTGTTCCCTCATTCATGATCCCGATCTTCTGATTCTCGACGAGCCCACCACCGGCGTTGACCCGCTGGCTCGCAGGCAGTTCTGGGAACTGATCGATCGCATCCGCGGGCGGCGTCCGGAAATGAGTGTGCTGGTTGCTACCGCATATATGGATGAGGCGGAACGCTTCGAGTGGCTCGTGGCGATGAACGCCGGCAAAGTGCTCGCCACCGGAAGTTCGCAGGAGCTTAAGGACGACACCGGGGAAAAGACGCTCGAACGCGCATTCATTCAACTGCTGCCCGAAGAATCGCGCCGAGGTCACAAGGAACCTGAAATTTCACCCTGGCAATCGAAAGGCGGTGCGCCCGCGATCGAGGCGCACGGTCTCACGCAGAGATTTGGCACATTTACCGCAGTTGATCACGTGAGCTTCCGCATCGAGCGGGGTGAGATCTTCGGCTTCCTCGGCTCCAACGGATGCGGCAAGACCACCACCATGAAAATGCTCACTGGTCTTCTGCCGCCTACTGAGGGAAGCGCGCTGCTGTTCGGAAAAACCGTCAAGGGAGGAGATGTAGAGTCGCGCCGGCGCGTGGGATTCATGTCGCAGGCGTTCTCTCTCTATACCGAGCTTACTGTCCGCCAGAATCTGCTGCTTCACGCCCGTCTATTCGACATACCGGAAGACCTCGGCAGGAAGCGGGTTGCTGAGTTGCTTACGGGTTTCAAGCTTGAATCGGTGGCGGATACGCTTGCCGAAGCCCTGCCGCTCGGTATCCGCCAGCGCCTTTCGCTCGCGGTCGCGGTTATCCACGAGCCGGAGATGCTGATACTCGATGAGCCCACCTCGGGTGTGGACCCGGTCGCGCGAGACGGATTCTGGGAATTGCTGATTCGGCTCTCGCGCGAGAACGGCGTTACCATCTTCCTTTCCACGCATTTTATGAACGAGGCCGAGCGGTGCGATCGGATGTCAATGATGCATGCGGGAAGAGTGCTGGCGCAGGGGCCGCCGGCGGAGTTGGTGAGGGAGAGGAAAGCGCGCAATCTCGAAGACGCCTTCATTGGATACCTGGAAGAAGCCGCCGAGAGGGTACAGGTTGAATCTCCGCCGAGGCAGCCTGCGGAGATCGCGGCACCCGTCGCGCATTCGGGTGAGGAGCCCAAAGCGTTCAGCGTCGCTCGAATCTGGGCCTTCGCTCGTCGCGAGGCGGTCGAATTGCAACATGACACGGTTCGGCTCGCCTTCGCGGTTCTGGGTCCGGTTCTGCTGATGATAGTGTTTGGTTATGGCATTTCACTTGATATTGATCATCTGACTCTGGCGGTCCTGGACGCCGACGAAACGCCTGCGAGTCGCTACTATGTCGATGGCTACCGCGGGTCCATCTATTTCGCGGAACACCAGCCCATCCGCAACTATGATCAACTTGATCGCCGTTTGCGCGACGGTGAGCTCCGTATTGCGCTCGAGCTGCCAACCGCGTTTCAGCGCGATCTGGAGAGAGGCCGACAACCGCAGATAAGCGTCTTCCTGGACGCCGCGGTTCCGTTCCGTGCCGAGACCGCTCGCGGATATGTGGAAAGTGTTCACGAGCGCTATCTTCGGCAACTGCGTGCCTCGAAAGGGCTTCCTCCAGCGGTTCAACCGGTGAAGATTGAGGCCCGGGCTCTTTTCAATCAGGCCTTCAAAAGCGTGTACGCGCTGGTGCCTGGCGACATCATGCTCCTCCTAATCCTGATTCCGAGCATGTTGACGGCGTTGAGCGTCGTTCGGGAAAAGGAGCTCGGGTCGATTGCCAACTTTTACGCGGCGCCCGCGAGCAGGCTCGAGTTTCTCGCCGGCAAACAGTTGCCTTACATTGGAGTCGCGCTGATTCAGTTCGCCACGCTGACCGGGCTTGCGGTGTTTTTGTTCCAGGTTCCACTGAAAGGCAGCGTGGGCGCACTGCTGCTCGGCGGGGTTATCTACGTATTGGCCAGCACGGGATTCGGCCTGCTGATATCCGTGTTTGCGCCGACCCAGACAGCGGCGATCTTTGCCGCCGCGATAATAACCATTCTTCCGGCAGTCCAGTTTTCCGGAATGTTCGTTCCGGTCTCTTCGCTGACGGGCGGAGCATGGTTCGCGGCGAGAATTTTCCCGAGCACCTATTTCCAGGCGATCAGCGTCGGGGCATTTACCAAGGCGCTGACCCTCGCATCGCTATGGCGCGATGTCGTGGCGTTGGCGGTTCTCGCACTGATCTACTTCGCCGTCTCGGTAACGTTGCTGCACAAGCAGGAAGACTAAGAGGGGCATGCGCTACGCCCGCCATATTTTTCAGTTGGGAATCAAGGAGTTGTTGAGCCTTGCGCGCGATCCGGTCCTGCTCTTTCTGATCCTCTATTCCTTTACGTTCTCGGTGTACACGCCTTCGAAAAGCGCGGTGATGGATGTGGTGAACGCCTCGATCGCGGTGGTGGACGAAGACAACTCGCCCATCTCGCGAAAAATTCGAGATTCATTTCTCCCGCCATTGTTTCTGCGGCCCGCGGTCCTGCCCTTCAGCGACATCAATCGGGCGATGAACGAGGGCGAATATACGTTCATCGTAGATATTCCACCCAAGTTTCAACACGACCTGACTAAAGGTGCAACGCCGACGATAGAAGTAATCACCGACGCGACGGCGATGAGCCAGGCTGGCCGAGGACCATCCTACATTCAGAACATCATCATGAACGAGGTCAGGCAGTTTCGAGCTTATCGCGGCCAGCCGCAGGAGCGACCGCTGGTTCGACTGGTAACGCGAGCCCGCTTCAATCCGAACATGCAGCAGGGGTGGTTCGTGGCGATCAACCAGATCATCAACAATATTTCCGTGCTCGCAATCTTCCTGACCGGCGCCGCGGTCCTTCGCGAGCGGGAGCACGGAACCATCGAGCACCTGCTGGTGATGCCGCTTCGTCCCGCGGAGTTGATGTTCTCGAAGATCTGGGCAAATGGCCTGGTAGTGATTCTGGCGGCGATGGCCTCCATGTATCTGGTGGTCAAGGGCGCAATCGGCGTGCCTGTGGCAGGATCGATGCGGCTCTTTCTCGGAGGGCTGATTGTGTACCTGTTTTCGGTAACGGCGCTGGGAATCATGCTCGCGACCGTGGTTCGGTCGATGCCGCAATTCGGACTCCTGGCCTTTCCTGTCTTCATTGCAATGAGTCTGCTGTCGGGCGGCCAGACTCCGCTCGAAAGCATGCCGGCGTGGCTCCAGCGAGTGATGCAGTTCGTTCCATCCACCCATTTTGTCAGCTTTTCGCAGGCGGTGCTCTTTCGCAACGCCAGCCCGGCGATGGTGTGGCCGAGCGTGACGAAGATGTTTTTGATCGGTTGCGCGTACACGGTCTACACGCTTTCGCGATTCAGGAAGATGCTTGCGGCGATTCAATGAGGCGACTGGAGTGAGGCGGCGCACGGTTACATCGAAAGCCGGTGTTACGTTGATGGCCGGGATCGTGTTGGCGATGTCGGTTGCGGGATGCGCTCCCACCTCTGAACCGCAGGGGATCTGGGGGAAAATGTGGAGACTCGAAGTCGGACCGGACTACAAGCGTCCACAGGTCACGCCAGTGAGCGAGTTTCGCTCAGAGGTGGGGCCAAAAGAGGCTGCGTCACTCGCCGATCTCCCTTGGTGGAACGTGTTCAAGGATCAGTCGCTGGATTCGCTAATCGCGGCCGCGCTTTCCCATAACTATGATCTTCAGACAGCGACGGCTCGCGTGGAGCAGGCGCGTGCGCTGGTGTGGGTTGCCGCGTCGCCGCTGTATCCCCAACTCGGCTACGAGGGATTTGCCGGACGCGAGAAGACATTCATTCCGATCGAAGGTGCGGGCGGGAATATCACTTTCAATGCATTCGCGGGACTATTCAGTGCTGTGTGGGAGCTCGACGTCTGGGGCCGCATCCGGCGCTCCACCGAAGCCGCGCGAGCCGAACTGTTTGCGCAGGAGGACGTGCGCCGCGGAATAATGCTCACCTTGGTGAGCGACGTGGCGGCAGCCTATTTCAGGCTGTTGGAACTCGACCGCGAGCTGGCGATCGCTCAAGAAAGCTCCCAGGTTTACAAACAGACGCTCGAGCTTTTCACCGACCGCTTTCGCCTGGGGAAGGACAGCAAGTTGCCGGTATCGCGCGCGGAGGCGAACTACCAGGCTAGCCTCGCGGATATCGCTCGAGTTCGGCGCGAGATCACCCAGGAAGAAAATGCAATCAGCGTTCTGCTGGGACAATATCCTGAGCCGATCCGCAGAGGACTCGATCTCAGCTCGCAGTCGCCTCCGATAACGCCGGTCGGTCTTACCACCGATCTCGCTGAGCGTCGCCCCGATATCATGCAGGCTGAGCAGAACATGATCGGAGCCAATGCCGAGATCGGCGTCGCAGTTGCGAACTTTTTTCCGCGAATCGGAGTGTCCGCTCTCTATGGCGGTCAGAGCCCGGAAATTGGAGATGTCGTCAACGGCAGCTTCAGCATCTGGAACATAATCGGCGATATCTCGGGCCCGCTGTTCCAGGGTGGTCGCCTGGTGGAAAGCTACTACGCACAACAAGCCTATTGGGACAGCACCATAGCCCAGTACAAGCAGACCGTCCTGGTGGCCTTTCGTGAAGTGTCGGATGCACTGACAGCGCAGCAGACGCTGGTCGTGCAGCGCGCGGCACTTGAGGGGCGCGTCCGATCTTTGAAGGAATCGGTGGAGCTCTCGCTCCTCAGGTACAACGCGGGAAGAGCGAGTTATTTCGAGGTGCTGGAAGCGGAGCAATTGCTGTTCCCAGCTCAAGTCACTCTCGCGCAAACCGAGCGCGACCAGCTTCTAGCCGTGGTGGACCTTTATAAGGCGCTGGGCGGCGGGTGGAACTTGACCGATGAACAGTGGATGGCGGCCCGCTAACCGGCAAAGAGAGAAACCTAATGGCCAAGTCTGTGACGAAACCTACGACGAAACCGGCAGCGGGCGTTGCGAAGGGCAAAGCTCCAAAGCTCTCGCGCAACGAGTTCGAAAAGCAACTCGCCAGGCTCCAGGCTGAACTCGTTAAAGTGCAGCTATGGGTGAAGCACGCCGGGCTCAAGGTCGTCGTGATCTTCGAAGGCCGCGATGCTGCAGGCAAGGGCGGCGTGATCAAGCGAATCACTGAAAGGGTGAGCCCCAGAGTCTTTCGGGTGGTAGCGCTGCCCGCACCGACCGAACGCGAGAAATCCCAGATGTACGTTCAACGCTATCTTCCCCACCTCCCCGCCGCGGGTGAAATAGTGCTTTTCGACCGCAGTTGGTACAACCGCGCGGGTGTCGAACGGGTAATGGGTTTTTGCAGTCAGGAAGACGCTACCAGGTTCCTGCAGCTATGCCCCGCATGGGAGCAAGCGATGGTGCAATCCGGGATCATCCTGATCAAGTACTGGTTCGAGATAAGCCAGAAGGAACAGAGCCGGCGCTTTCTCTCCCGTATCAATGACGGTCGAAAGATCTGGAAGCTCAGCCCTATGGACCTCGAGTCCCACCGGCGCTGGTACGACTACTCGCGCGCGCGAGACGAGATGCTGGCCGCCACGGATACGTCATTTGCACCCTGGTTTATCGTAAGCGGTGACGACAAACGAAGGGCGCGATTAAACTGCATTGCTCACATGCTAAGCGTGATTCCGTACAAGGAGATCGAACGTGAGCCCGTGAAGCTTCCAAAAAGACAGAAGCCGCATGGGTATGTGGAACCGAAGAATCGACGGTACAACCTGGTGCCCGAGGCATTTTGAGAAAGACGAATAATTGTGAACCTCGCTGTCGCAACGTGAGAAGAGAAGGCATGCGCAGAGAACGACTGATTATATTGCTAATGGTCGCGGCGTTCTGTCTTGGATTGATTGCGTTCGCGTGGATCTAAGCGGGTGCATCCGCGCCGGCGTATGGAATACGCGCGCGTTTGCGGCACGAGCAGACGCACCGCACTCTGAAGTGCGCTATGAGCTCGATGACTCATCGGGTCGTTGCAATTGGCGACGTGGAGCGCGTCGGCTCAACTCACCAAGTCCACTGCCTGAATTGGGGGAAACCAACCGTAAGTCCGAAGTTGATGGTGGTCTGCGAGGTTACCGGCGCGAATTGACGATAAGCGGTCCATTGGCCGGTCACAAAGACGCTTGACGGCGGCAAGCCCGGCCAAACCAGAGTTCGTCCGATCCCCAGGCTCAGAGGCAGGGTGGTCGCAGTACGCCGATGCCAGCCAATGTTCCAGTTGGCTTCAGCCGATCGCAGATACCACTTGCCAAACAAGTGCACCGCCAGGATCGGCTGAACTTGCAGCGTATTCAGCGGAGGTCTGTGCGGTGAGGTGTAAGCAAAAGAGACTGGGTTCTGGACGATACAGCCGATCAGAAGACCGGGTATTTTCGTCCAGATTGCTCCAACGGCGGGGCCGACCTGCCATGCGCCCTGTCCGGCGCTGGCCGACGTCGCGGTTGGAAACACAAACGTAGGGCCAACACCAACCAGGAATCCTGTTTCCCTCGGTATCCACGACACCACCGCCAGGTCGAATAATGCCAGGTCACCGAACTCGGTTCGGCTGCCGCCTCGGGAACTGGGCACCGTCAGCAGCGCGATGGTGGGCCGAACCAATTGCGCAACCGGCAGCAGGGTATTGGGCGGGACCCGCGGGATGATCGGTCTTACGATGACTTGGTTGGTCTGAAGGTTCGTTCCGTAGTTGGCCGGCGTATAGCTGTCGCGAACGATGAGCTGGGGCAGAGTGGTGAGCGGGTCCGTGAATTCCTGCTCGAGTTTTTCCTCCTCGCGCAATGGCACCTGCGCGCAAATATTGCCCGATAGTATGCCTACGATCAGATAGCTGGTCAGCAAAATGATTGGGGCGCTGAACAATCTGATCTTCAACGGTAATCAGGCCTTTGCGTAGCTGGCGCTCTGTAACGGCTCTGTCACTTGCTTTCCACGAAGCCAATTGTCCGAGGCGGTGACGTCCTCGAGCAAGGGTCAGAAGTGGCCCGTGAACGATCGCGAGGACATCCGGTGCAGCTAACAATCCAATCGGGCCAGGAGCGATCATGCCGCCAGGCAGTGCGGACGAAGGGCAGGGGGACGGTCAGGAGCAAGCTGCGGTCAGCAGGACCGTAGACAACCTTTCGTTTCATAATCGGAAAGGGACGTTCAGGCACTTGATCGCGCATGATTGAATGCCTCAAGGCGAGACGCGATTGCCCTGCTCAAGATCGCGAGGTCCTGGCTGAGGGCCGCCGAGGCCCCGGTGTCGCCGGGGCCCACCGGAAGGCTGGAGCTCGTTTCAGAGGCAAAGAGATCCTTGGCGGTCGCGCCGTCTTTGATGATCCATCGTGCGGTAAGATGGGAGAGGCCATCGGAACTGGTATCGAATCGCTGCACATCGATCACAATCTGGAAGTCAACGTGCACGTTGCGCGACCACGGGTACTTCTCAACCCGTTGAGTCCCAAGCAGTTGAGTGAGGTTCTCGGTGATCACTCGCTCGAAGTTTTTGTCGAGAGGTTCGCCCCAGCGTTTCTCTGCGGACAGGTCGATCTGGTTGGGAGAGGCGAGGGTCACTATTTCAGGCCGCCGGAGATAAGCGGGAAAGTATATCGGCCCAACACCAAGGGTTAGCTGCGAGGAACTGGCCGCTGGGACCTGCGTTGCGACAGTAGCGGCATCGTCGGAAATTGGCGTCAGGATGAAAAACTTGGATCGATCCGGCTGAGGTGCCAGCGGAGAACATCCTGAACCGCACAGGAGAGCGCTCAACGCAAGCATCGTACTGATTATGGTTTTCATGGTGCTGATCGATCCTTTTCGGGCACGTACTTTCCTCGGACCAGTGCGGCGGGGTTTCGTTGCAGGTAGTCGGTAAGGGTGCCTACCGAACGCGTTGTGTCCGCGAGCGCGTCCAGGGCCTGGTTGAGGTGCACTGACAGCGGCGCGTCCGGTTCGAGCATCGACCGCAACTCGACCAAGGTCTTACTGGTATCCTTCATGGTGGCGTTTGCCTGAACCGAGTTGGTTTGCAGGCTTTCCGACAAAGGCACCAGCTTGCCGCTCAACTGGTCCAGCGAAACTCGAAGCGTAGTGACGGTTTGATTGAAGTTCGGGACCGTGTCCTTGAGAGACGCCATTATCGCCTTCAGATTGGGAGAAGCCGCCAGTTCGCTGACGGCATTTGCCGCGTTGGTGGCCGAGTTCACCAGGGAGTTGAGGTCGATCTTGTCGAGCTTGGCGAGGGCGTCGGTGGCCTGTTGCTGTATGGCTTCCAACGTGGTGGGGATGGTGGGAATTTCCCGGAGAGTGCCGCTGTTTGGGATCAGAGAGAGATTGACGGGGGAATTCGGATGGAGATCCAGATCGACGTAGAGCAGACCCGTCAGCAGGCTCTCGGTCGACAATTGTGCGCGAAGGCCGCGCTCAATCATCGCCTGCGGACCGGTGCCGAGCAGCGCCTGCCCAGTGCCGCCACGTTGCATAATCATCGAGCGGTCGAGTCCAATGATTACGGGGAGCCTCAAGTCGGTTATGTCCGGGCGCAGGCGGCCCTCCGACGGCGCCAAGGTCAACTTGATCTCTTCGACCGTGCCGATCTGAACTCCTCTAAACTTGACGGGCGCTCCAAGTCGCAAGCCGTTGACATTGCCCTGGAACATGCAAACGAAACGGACCGGTTTTCTGAACAGCTTTCCGGAGCCGACGACGACTATCGCCAGCACGATCAATGCGAAGCTTGCGGCCACGAAGCCTCCAATGGCCGCCGAACTGACCCGTTTAGCCATAATCGTGAGCTTCGCCTCCGTTTTTGCCGCGGGTTAGAAACCTTCGGACGCGAGGATCCTGCGAGTGCGCCAGCAATTCCTTGGGGTCGCCGGCGGCGATCTGGACCCGGGAGTCAGCATCGAGGAACACGGAGTTGTTGCCGATGGCGAAGATGCTGGCGAGTTCATGCGTAACAACCACGATGGTTGTGCCGAGGTTGTTGCGCAGCTCGAGAATCAAATCGTCGAGCAGGCTGGAACTGATCGGATCGAGTCCGGCCGAAGGCTCATCAAAAAAAAGGATCTCGGGGTCGAGAGCCATCGCGCGCGCGAGTCCGGCACGTTTCTGCATCCCGCCGCTAATCTCGCTGGGGTAGAAGTCCTCGAAACCGCTCAGTCCGACCAGGGCAAGCTTTAGTGCGGCAATTTCGCGGATTTGCGCGGGCTTAAGATCGGTGAATTCTCCCAGCGGGAGCCCGACATTCTCCGCCAGGGTCATCGAACTCCATAGCGCGCCGCTCTGATACAGGACGCCGAAGCGGCGCAGCTTCTGTTCCCGCTGCAACGGGTTGGCCTTGGTGAAATTCAGATCGTCGTAGATGATTTCGCCGGTCGCGGGCTCTTTAAGTCCAATCAGATGCCGCAGCAGGGTGCTCTTGCCGCATCCGCTGCCGCCCATGATGATGAAGATGTCGCCGTGATTGACGACGAAATTGATCTCGCGCATCAGCACGAAACTGCCGTAGGCCATTGTCAGGTTGCGTACTTTGATATGCGCCTTGGAATTTCCGTTCACTGACGCGTTTTCCGAAGTGGCGTCGTTCACTTGAGAATTCCGCGGTTAGATTCCGATAACGTTGAAGACCACGGCGAACACGCCACACGCCACGACTCCCATTACGATCGACATAACCACCGCCTGGGTTGCCGCGTCGCCGACGGCCGACGAACTGTTGCCGCATTGGAAGCCCTTCAGGCATCCAGCGACCCCGATCAGGAAGCCATAAACGGTCGCCTTGAAAAGTCCGCCGAACAGATTGGTCAAGGTTAAGGTTGTGATGGTTTCCTGCACGTAACTGCGCGCCGAGAGGCCCAGCATGCCGATCCCAACGAACAGGCCGCCCGCTATCCCGAGCAAGTCCGCGAATACGCACAACAGCGGCATCATCAGCACCAGCGCCAGCACGCGCGGCAACACCAGGAACTCCATCGGCGAAATTCCCATCGTGACCAGCACGTCGATTTCCTGCGTCACTTTCATGGTGCCCAGTTTCGCCGCGAACGCCGCGCCGGTGCGGCCGGACATGATTACGGCGGTCATGATCGCCCCCATGTCGCGGGTCATTCCGATGCAAACCAGGTCCGCCACGAAGATGGACGCACCGAACTGCGCAAGCTGAACTGCGCCCATAAATGCGAGAATCACGCCGACCAGGAACGCAATCAACGACACGATTCCTACGGCATCGGCGCCGCAATTTTTGACCACTTCCGCGAGATCGGAGCGTCGGTAGCGCGCCTTGCCCGAGAGGAAGCTGACGAAGGCAACGCAAAGATCGCCCAGGAACGCCATGAAGTCGTGCACTGACAGGCCGTACCCAATGGTGGCATCGCCCAGCCGATCTAAGATCCCGGCTTTGACTGCTTCGTGGCGAGCGCCCTTCTTTTCGGGGACCGCCTCTGCCAGCTCGAGCAGTCGTCTCAGTCCCGCGGACAGTCCTTGACGATCCTGGTTGATCCCTAGAGCGCGGCAGAACTCGCTGCTCTTCACCAGAAACGAAAGCAGCCCGCTATCCCAACTGGTCAGTTGAGTCGTGTCGAACAAGACGCGTTCAACTTTGGGAGAGGACTGGAGCTCGGCCCGAACGATTGTCGGGGACGGAAGATCCTGTTTGAGGTGCCAGGACCCGGCAACGCTCACGCGCAGGGTTGCTCGATCGATTCGCGAAAGCGAGACGGTACCCTGGCCGACTGATGACGGCTGCTCGATGGTTTCCATCGTGGCGACAGTTTCGTTCAGAAGCCGACCCTTCCGACTTCAGCAAAATCCTGCCGGAAGCGGAAAGACGCAGAAATAGGACCTTGGTCCTATTGAGCCCTGGCGGAGAATCCGGCAGAACCCAGTCGAAGGTGGAAGATGCTCTCACCTCGCGCAAAAACTCAGGCGGCCAAAGTCACCTTGATCTTCATGCTCATTGGCTTCTGGCCCTTCCTCGCTCAGGCGCAAAGCAGTCAGATGTACATCTATCCCGCAAAGGGACAGACGCCCGCGCAACAAGACAAGGATCGATATGAATGCCACACGTGGGCAGTTCAACAGACCGGATTCGATCCCGCCAAAAGCTATCCCAACGACCCCGGCTACCTCGACCCGCAGCCCTACCAACCTTCGCAACGGCACATGCTGAAAGGCGCGGGACGTGGGGCGGCGATGGGCGCAGTCGGTGGAGCGATCGCCGGAGATGCCGGCAAAGGAGCTGCTGCGGGAGCCGCGGTAGGAGGGATGGCTGGCGCCTTCCGACGAAGAGACGAACGCCGGCAGCAGGCGACGGCGAACCAGGCGCAGCAGGCTCAGACGAGTGCCGCTCGCGCCGCGGACTATCAGCGCGCGATGGCCGCCTGCCTGCAGGGACGCGGATACAACGTAAATTGACGCGGCCACCTACACGATGGACGCGACTCAAGCGGCCAAGCTCTTCGTTGCGTCCTTCTCCAGGATCAGGATGAAGAGCCGGATGCGGGTCTCGAGTTCCATGAGAGCCTTCTTGAATGTGAGCCTGGTGGTGGACTCTGGACCTCCCTCGGACGGCTCGGTTATGTGCCACTGCATAACCCGCGGGTTTCCGGGCCAACTCGAAGGCAGCCCATCCGGCCACCGCTCGCCGATGACGATGATGAAATCCATCCTCGGCGAATCGCCGTCAAGGAAGCGCTGATAGCTCTTTGGTTGAAGGTCTTCTCGCCACAGTCGCCGGCTCTTCAGCACCTCGACCGCAAGAAGATGCACTCCTGGTCCGGGCTGCCTGCCCGCGCTGAAGGCGCGGATTCCGTCGCCGCCCAGGCTCTTCATCAGGGCTTCCGCCATGACGCTCGCGGCGGAGTTGTCGGGAGAAACAAACAGCACATTACAAGAGAGGCCCGGATTCCTTGTACTCCGAAGCCGATTCCCCGACCGAACTATCCCGGCCGCTGCGCCTCTTCCGTCATCGCTGTTTTGCGGTTGCGGTAAACCTGGGTTGCCGTGCGACTCTTGGGGACTCTCGAGGGTTGTCATAACTGTAACGCCTGCATTGCTTGAAGAGCACGCGGGATGCCAGACGGAAAGCCTCGTATTTCGGAGCCCTTATGCGAGCGGCTGTGCCGTTAGGGAGCACACTTTTTTCTGAATCCTGTCGCGCAACGAAACAGTCTTCAACATCGCCAATGTTTCGGAGAGAAACGACGACGAGGTTACGTATCAGTGCATGATGACGTCTTCTGATGTCTGTTTATGCTGATACTTATGAGGTCGAGCCGGACAGGCGACCCGCGAAAGCCTTGCGACCCGGTTCATTTGCCGCCGGTCTCTATTGGCCAGGCTGTTTCGGCGAAGCCATCTGAGGGACGGCCAGGAGCTGGCTCGGACGAGAAGCGCTGTTTGAGACGGCGCGTACCGATGTTTCGTCGTTTTTGTCGGCCGACTGGATTTCCACTTCGACTCGTTGATCCAGCTTCAGAGGAACGCGTTCGAGCACATCGATCTTGACCATCAACACACCGACGTCAGTGGGGCTCGCGGGATCCTGAGGTTTCAATTCCCGCGCCACTACATCGGCGGGAATTTGTTCCACTCGCCCCCGCCAGGATCGGCCGGGGTAGCCTTCGGCGGTGATAAGAACGGGGGAGCCGATCGCGATTCGTCCCGCGTCGAATTCATCGACTTCCGCCTCAACGCGGGCGCGGGATGGATCCGCGATGGTTACGATCCGATCGCCGGCGGAAACGATCTGCCCGGGCTCGACGAAGCGCTTCACGACAACGCCGTCGATTGGGGCGACGACGCGGGTTTTTTCGACCATGGTCCGATAGTAGTCGGCATCCGCGACCGCCTGATCGCGCCGCGCGGTGGATTCAGCGAGGTCGCGCCGCGCGCGATCGAGCATCTCGCGCGATGCGGCGTTGGAAGTGAACAGTTTTTCCACCCGTTCCGTTTCGCGTGACAAATAGTCGATGTCGGCCCGTGCTTCCGCGATTCTGGCGCGTGCCTGCGCGAGTTGCGCGCGCTGGCGGCGGCTGTCGATTTGTGCGATGAGATCGCCTTTGCGGACGGTCTGATTCTCGCTCACAGGCAATGCGACGATTTCTCCCGCCACTTCAGTGCCGAGGACAAGGTGCGCTCCGGGGCGAGCAACATATTTTCCTTCTCCCCGCACCGCGCGAGCGTCATGGTCGGCGGGCCGCGGATCGACTTCTTCTCTGGCAATCGCGTCTTGCGCCATCGGGAAGAAGGGCCTGTCACGCTTGATAAGCGCGGCGACTCCGACGGCGATGCTGGCGAACAGGATGATCCTAACCACGCTCTGGGTCATAGGGGCTCCTCTTTTGATTCCGCCACGATGCGCCCGTCGCGGATTTCCACCACGCGATCGGCGATCGCGTGCAAGGCGGGGTCATGCGTGACTATCAGCAGGCCTTTGTCGCGCCTGGTCGCCAGATCCCTGAACATCGCCATCACGCGGCCGCCGATCTCCGAGTCGAGACTGGAAGTCGGTTCGTCCGCCAGTATCAGAGCTGGATTGCCGCACAAGGCGCGCGCGATCGCGACCCGCTGTTTCTGCCCGCCGGAAAGGTCGCGCGGGAGCGCGTGGCGTTTGTCCTCGAGGCCGACGGCGATGACGAGTTCTTCGGCTTCGATCCTTGCGGCTCGATTGCGCACTCCCTTCATATTCAGGGCGAACTGAACGTTTTCGAGCACCGTCAGCGCGGGAAACAGATTGAAGTGCTGAAATACGAACCCGATCGCATGGCGGCGAATCCGGGCCAGGTCGCGCCCGCCAAGCGAGGTGACCGACGTCCCGTTTACCATCACCTGCCCGGAGGTCGGTGCGAGGATGCATCCTGCGATCGAGAGGAAAGTGGTTTTGCCGGAGCCGGACGGGCCGTTCAGGATCACGACCTCGCCGGCTTCGACCGACAACGATGCTCCCTTGAGCGCTTGTATTGCGTCGCGCCCGTCGCGGTAGCTCTTCGTTACATCGCGCGCTTCAAGCACTCGCATAGGGATGCTCAATTGCGAAAGACGAGGGCGGGGTCGATCGAGGAAACCTTTCGAAACGAGAGCATCGCGGCGCCCACGCACAGCCCGAGAGTTCCAAGGTAGATGCAACCCAGCAGCGCGGGCGTCATCTCCAGCGCCAGTCCCCGGCCCTTGACCACCCATCCAAACACGGCAGCCAGCGCGATTCCGATCACGAAACCGACCGCCGCGTCGATCGTGGCTTGCCTGACCAGGATCGCGTAAATGTCGCGATTACTGCATCCTATGGACTTCAGAGTGCCGTACTCGCGCGAATGCTCCATCGTCGAGGTGTACAGGGTCTGAGCCACGACCACCACGCCGACCAGGCATCCGAGAAACACCGTAACCGCGAAATCGAGGCCCAGCGCGGTCTTCATCAGCCAATAGTCGCGCGTGCGCTTCGCCCATTCCTCGGCCGTGTACACGTCGTTGTAAGGAAGGAGCCGGCGAATCTTCCGGGCCACGCTTTGGGGGTCAGCGCCCGGGAGAAGTTTTACCACGACATAAGCGGTTGTTCCGGACAGCGCCAAGGGCATCAGGCTTTCGGCGGGACCATAATTCATAAACACGATTGGCACATCGATGAACGAGCGCGCGTCGCGGGTCGTCCCGATGATTTGAAAACGCCGGCCCTCGACCTCGCGGTATTCACCGAGGCCAAAGTTGCCAAGCCGACGGGTCGAGGATTCATCGATCATGATGAAGTCGCCGCGTTCGAGGTCGCCGCGGTAACCGCGAACCGTTTCCCAGGGGAAATTCCATTCCCGCGGGTTTTCCAGCGCATAAATCATGACTCCCTCCATCGCACCGCTCGGCAGCACCATCTGCGCCACGTACACCAACAGGTTGTCAGCGCGCGCCACCCCGGGTACCGAGCGAACGCGCAATACCTGCGCACCAGAGAAGAAGTGGGGGAAGTCGATGCTCTCGGAATGCCGCGAAGTGATCCAAAGGTCGGCGCCGAAACGGCGGATGTTGATGACGGCGTCATTCATCAAGCCCGCGAGGATGCTGGCCTGCACGGTCACCAGCAGGACGGAAAAGGCGACACCGGAGACCGTGATCAGGAAGCGAATCTTGTCGTGAATCAGGTTCTTGAAGGCGAGGTCAATCATTGCGCTGCGCTCCCTGAAAAGAAGATTCGATCGAGTCGCGTGAGCGCGGATCAGATCCGATGGAACTCGCACGCGATTCAGCCCGAGTCCGAGCGAGGCGTGAAGCCTGACCTGACGGTGCCCGCTCGCCGCCAGGCAGGCACGCATCCGGCATCCCCAGTTTGATGGCGATTCGCAGGCGGGCCTCGCGGGCGAGGTCGCGCCGGGTCGTTTGGCGCGGAACCATCGGATCGCAGAACTGCACGCGCGCGACGATCGCGGGTTCCTTCACGATTCCCGCGATCGATTGCATCAGCGTGATGTCGCCGCAGTAAGCCGGACTGGTCGTGCGCGTCCCATCCGGGCGCAGGTACGATAACGCGATCGGCTGAACCGGCGTGCCCGCAGCTATCGCGGATTGGAACAGAGCCGGATGAAATTGCAGCAGGTTGCTGCCGTCAGTCGATGTGCCTTCCGGAAAAAACGCAACCCGCTCGCCGTGCGCGAGCGCCGCGGCGGCTTCTTCAGCAGCGCTCTTGGCGCCGCGCGCGCTGCCGCGGGTAATTCCGATGGTCCCTCCGCCCCTGAGGATCGCGCCGAAGACGGGCCAGTCGAAAGCCTCGGCTTTGGCCACGAAGCGGCACGGCATCAGCGCGAGGATCACATACGAGTCGAGCCAGGAAATGTGGTTTGAGACCACCAGCAGCGGGCGCCCGTCTTCCGGCCGATCTCCTACGGCGCGTACTTCGATCTCAAGTGCTCTCAGTAGCTGGCGCGAGAGGCTCTGGACCGCGCAATTCCGGCGCGCCACCTCCAGGTAGGGCAGGAATGCGGTGGAGGCGAGCCACTGATTGGCGACGCCGGCCCAGAATCGCGTCCAGCGCGTGAGTTTCGCGGCCCACATTTCGCTGCGCTCATTGAGTGCTTCAGCGAACATGGTTTTCGCCTCAGGCGCGCAAGAGTAAGCTTGGAGTGTTACCGCACAACCGGCAGTTGTCTTTCAAAGCTTAAAATTGGCGTTAATGTTCCGCATCGGTTCGGCTGCGCAAAGCATCGCATCGCCAGACCTGTGATGTTGCCGGGCGGCTTCACGCGGAAGAAACGCACAATTTATCTAACGTGGTGGTTTGCAACTCCTCTTGACGTATACCTTCGCTGCGAATTCGAAGCAGAGGTGGATGTGCCATGAGTCAGTGCATGCTCACGGATGTTCCGAACGAATTGCCGTCGCGCGTATCTTCCTGCCGCCGGTTTCTCGCCCGGCTCGCGCGCGATGGGACCGAGGTTCGCAAGGCGCAACGACTGCGTTACCGCGTCTTCGCGGAAGAGATGGGCGCGTCAATCCCGCGCCGCGACGAGGGGTTGGACTGCGATGAATTCGATCTGCACTGCGAGCATCTCCTGGTTTACGACTCGGAGACCGGCGACGTCGTAGGAACGTACCGGATTTTGACGGCGCCTGCGGCGGCGCGCGCGGGGGGCTTCTACTCGGAGCGCGAGTTCCAACTCGACAATCTGGCGGCGCTCCGGCCGCGCACAATCGAGATAGGTCGCGCGTGCGTTGACAGCGAATGCCGAACCGGCAGCGTCATCGCGGTACTATGGGCGGCTTTGACGCGTTTCATTCTTCAGAGAGGCTACGAATACGTCATCGGATGCTCCAGCGTACCGCTCGGCCAGGGCCATCGGCTGGCGGTCAGCATCTGCCAGTTCGTGCGAAGACGGCATGCGGGCCCCGCTTGCTGGCAGGTTGTCCCGCGAAAGCCGTTTCCGCTCGATGGCGCCGAATTGGACCCAGCTCCTCCACTTCCACCGCTGTTGAAAGGGTATCTGCGACTCGGCGCGTATGTGTGCGGCGAACCGGCCTGGGACACGGAATTCGGGACAGCGGATCTTCTGATGATGCTTCCGATGGCACGAATGAATCGGCGCTACGTGGAACGCTTCACGCGCTCGGATTCAGGCGATCTGTGTTGAGCTGACGCCCTCGAGCCAGTATGGAGCCGCGTCTATGTAGGCGCGCGTCCAACACCTGCCGGAAGGTCCCAGTGGCCGCCGCCAACCCTTGACGGCGGGTTCGCACAGGGCTACCCGATACGCACACAGGTGCGAATTGGAGCCCCAACCTCCGAATCCGATTTGATTGGGCGGAAGGATGGGGAATGAAGGGATGGCTTGGCGCTTTTATCGGCGTGTTCGCGTGCTGCCGGGAATTTCGGTCAACGTCTCGAAGTCGGGACCGAGTTTGACGCTCGGCGGCCGCGGGGCACATGTCACGATCGGGCGGCGCGGCGTGACGCGGACGGTTGGGATACCAGGTACCGGAATCTACTGGACCGACCGTCAGGGTTATCACACGGGCGTTCATCGCCAGTCTGGCAACGGAAGCGTTTTGGGCGCGATCCTGAAGCTGGTGCTTGCGGTGATTGTGCTTTCGGTGATCATCGGGATCATCTCGAAGTAGCGTGCCGGGGTTTTAGCCTTCGGCTGCGTTTCATCAGTTTGCCTTGCGATCATCCGGGCCGGGGTTGCTGTCCGCGCAAAGGATGAATCCGGATGTCGCAAGTTACGCACAGGAAGGTGTTCGGTTTTCAGCCATTCGGCATAAAGCTCCGTTTATGTCAACGCTCAACGGGGTTTCACTTTCTCATGGCATAGTTTGATGGCTAATTTCAGCCGAACTCTGTTTGAAGCATTCTGTGGATAACTTGTTAGTAACTTTCGTTTTGAGCTGAAAAAATGAAGGCAATCCAGTTCGATCGCCTGGGAGGGCCCGAGGTTATGGAACTTCGGGAGATCCCTGTCCCCGAATTGCGTTCCGGCACGGTGCTGGTCCGAAATCGCGTCATCGCGATCAACTACGGCGACACGTTCTTCATCCGAGGCACCTACCTGGTGAAGCCAAAATTTCCTGATACTCCCGGGATGGAGGCGGCGGGAGAGATAGCAGCCGTCGCGCCCGATGTGACTCACCTGAGGGCGGGTATGCGCGTCGCCTATATCGGGATGGGCGCGTATGCGGAATATACGCTGATTCGCGCCTCGCGAGTGATGCCGATTCCCGACGAGATGGACTACGAGCAGGCCGCCTCTTTCCCCATCGCGGTTCTGACCGCATGGCATATGCTGCACTCCTGTCATGAAACGAAGCCCGGGCAGACGGTTATCGTCCATTCGGCCGCGGGCGGTGTCGGTATCGCCGCGGTGCAGATTGCCAAGGCCGCCGACGCTCGGGTGCTCGGGACGGTTTCAAGCGAGGAGAAGTTCGAGATGGTTCGGAAGTTCGGCGCGGACTGGGTAGTGAACTACGAGACCCACGACTTCGCAGAAGAGGCGATGAAGGTAACGGGCGGGCGCGGCGCGGACCTCATACTCGATGCGGTCGGTAAGCCCACTTTCGAGAAGGGACTGGGATGCCTGGCTCCGCTCGGACATCTCATCCTCTATGGCCGTGCGGGCGGCGCACCCGATCCCATCAACCCGCTCGCGCTGTTTGGGAAGTCAATCAAAGTGAGCGGCTTCGCGGTCACGATGATGTACGCGCTCACGGATCATCATCGCCGCGCCCTTGAAGATGTGTTCCGGCTGGAGCGCGAGGGCAAGCTGACGGTGCCGATCGGAGGGCGCTTCCCGCTCGCCGAAGCCGTGAACGCTCATCGCTATCTCGAATCGCGCCGCTCAACCGGAAAGCTTTTGCTTATTCCGTAAACGGCCGCGACGGCGCAGGCCGGGAGGACGATAAATGCAGCGTGCACGCATCAACGGAATCGAGATTGCCTATGAACTTGGCGGTGCCGGCGCGCCGCTGGTAATGATTCACGGCGCGCAGGGCGACCAGACGATGTTCACCGCAATGGCTGACGCGCTCGCGCCCAGGTTTCGGGTGCTCACCTTTGATCAGCGAGGCTCAGGACTCAGCGAGAAACCCGACATGCCATACAGCATCGCGATGCTCGCGGACGATACGGCGGCGCTGATGGATCACGTCGGCTTTCCCGCCGCTCACATAATCGGAGTTTCGATGGGAGGAATGATCGCGCAGGAGTTTGCGCTGCGCCATCCGGACCGGACCCGTACCCTTATCCTCGGATGCACCACGCCCGGCGGTCCAAACGCGATTCGCGCCCCGGGCGCGGCGCCCGCATACTCGACGCGCGAGATGACGGCCGAAGAGCGGGGCAGGGCGCTTGCCGAGGCTGCATTTACCAAAGGCTATATCGCGTCGCATCCGGAGTTGATTCCCTCGATGATCGAATCGCGCCGCCGCCGCCCGATCGATCCGATTGGGTTCGCCCGCCGGATGCAGGCGATTCAAGGACACGATACGTGCGATCGCCTCGGGCAAATCAGATGTCCCACGCTCGTGATCACGGGCAGGGAGGACGCGCTTATTCCGTGGGAGAATTCGCGCCTCATCGCCGAGCGTATCCCGGGCGCTCAACTGGTGATCCTCGAACCGGCGGGCCATTGCTTCTGGATGGAACAGCCGGAGCAATCGCGCAATGCGATCGAGGGGTTTCTCGCGTCCAGCGCGCGTTGATTTTCGCGCCAAGTCGTGCAATCGAGTCATAGCCGGAGTGTAAGAGCATCATGCCCTGCTGCGCGCTTGCCGCATTTGTCGTCGGCCAGATCGTAATCGGCTTTGACGCGTTCAAGCGATTTGTCCTGGGCGCCCGCTATGCCCCAAAGGAACCGGATGTTAATCCGGCAGCGCAGTGGCTCCTGTTTGCTCCGGGTCGTGAAGAGACTCGCGCGGCGCGTGGGCTGAGGCCGCTTCGATGGGTCGCGGCTGCGGCGGCGCTGGAAGTCGTGCTGACTGCCGGGGCCGCGTACGCGCTGCGGGCGCATCGCGCTCACCCGTCCGCCGGCGATCAGCGCGTCGTGCAGGAATGCCGGCGGGGAATTCCTTGGCAATTGCAGCGATAGCCGCGCTGGAGGAGAAGGTCGATGGCAGCAGTGCCAAATGAGGTCGTGCAGGCGTTTCTGGCGCGAGAGAGTTCGGTCGGTCCCGTTACTTCGGCGCGCCGCCGCCGCACCGCGCTCATCTATACGGTCATGTGCCTGGTTGGAATCATCCCGATGCTGACCGGGATGACGGCAAGCGCCAAGGCGGCAGGACTGGGACTTTGGATTCCGGGCGGCGGATTTCTGGCCGTGGGCGGATGGGCGATGCTGCTTTTTCCGCTGACGGTGGCGCTGTTCGGATTGGCCGTCTTCGCCTGGTTTGGTTCGGGGATGGTGATTGCGCCGATTATCGTCTGGTTTGGATCGGCGGTTTTGGCGGGCGGAGTTGCCGGCGATTCCATCTCGTCATTCGGGGCGCTGCTGGTTCCGGCTATCGTGATAGCCACGGGCATCTACTGCTATCGCGCGGCGCGGGAGCGAAAGGCGGCGGAGTTGGCTCGGCTCGATGCGCGCAAGCAGTTCCTGCCGGCCGCGATTGCCGAGGCGATTGAGGTTGCGGGGCCGGTTCCCTCGGGCGATGCGCGGGAATTATCCTCTGAGGATCTTGCGGCGGTTCGTTATCTCTACGACCGGGCCTTGCAGCCGGTCGGCGAGATCAACGGCTACGACAAGATCGATCAGTTTCAGACCTCGGCGCTCCGCTACCAGATCAATAACATCGGCTATGCGCTGGCGATGCTGCAATGCCATTACGCGCCGAACTTTCACGGCTACCTGCATCGCGCGCAGCGCAATCTGATCGATCTGTATCTCGAGCGGAAGATCTGGAGCTACTGGATTTACGAATCGGCCTGGGGACATCTCAATGTCACCAACCCCGACCCCGCGGGCAAGGACAATATCATGCTCACTGGATGGTTCGGGCTGCATGTGGGCATGTACATGCTGAACAGCGGGGACCGCCGATATGGAGAACCCGGCAGCCTGCCTTTCCGCCTGAGCCCCCATCGCGTCTTTCATCACGACATCCACAGCCTCGAGCAGTCGGTGCTCCGCAATTTCCTTGACTCTGAGTTCTGCCTGTATCCCTGCGAGCCGAACTGGGTTTACCCGATCTGCAATCACTTCGGGATGGCGTCGCTGGCGGTTTACGATCGCCTGTACGCCAAGGGCTATGTGCATGCGACGCTGGACCGGTGGCTCAAGAGCCTGGACACGGAATTTACCGACTACAGCGGCAGCGTCATCGGGCTGCGTTCTTCGCTGACGGGAATCCGTTTTCCGTTTCCAGCCGGTGAAGCCGGATTTGCGATCTTCGAGAACTGCTTCGCGCCCGAACGCGCGCAGCGGATGTGGGCGATCGCGCGGCATGAGTTGAAGCAGGTTCTCAAAGCGGATCAGGCGGGCAACAGGAAAGTCAGCCTGCCGGGGCGAGGATTCGACTTCGGAAATTATCGTCCCGGATGGGCCGGAGCTTACGCGGGAATCATGGACAGCGCTCGCGAGTTTGGCGACGAAGAGACCGCCGCCGCCGCGCGGGAAAGCCTCGATCAGGAATGCGGACGCATCATGACCGGCGGCGTGCTGCGATACGCGAATGGCTCCAACCTGGCGAACGTGATGGCGGTGCGGGCGCGAATTCACCGGCGCGACGACTTCCGCAACGCGGTCATCAAGGGGCCGAGTGAGGAAGCGCTCAGAGGGCCCGTCCTTGCTGACGCGCGATATCCCGATGTGCTGGTGGCCCGCGCTCGCAGCAGCGGAGACGATCTGGATTTGGTCCTGTACCCGGGGACAGACCAGGTTTCGCAATCCCTGCGAATCGAGCGCCTGAACCCGGGGCGCCGCTATCTCGTCCGCAACGGAAGAGAAGAAAACGTTACGGCCGACAACGCCGGAGCCGTTTCAATCCTCGTCGATCTGCATGGCAGGACGCGGATTCAGATTCTGCCCGCCGCCTAACGGGCGCGAATGGCGCCGAGCGACGGCTTTGAGGTCTCACGGATACAGAGTCAGCGCGTAACCACGCATCTGATGGTCGATCCGATAACCTGGATTGTGGCAGGCAATCCGAAAGCCCAAGCCAGCGCCAATCCGATCAGAAGAATTCGTGCGATCATTTTCGTCACCTGCCGGTAACTGCGTCATTCGATGCCCCATTTCGAGCAAACAAAAGGCTCATCGGGGTCGAATGGCGTCGTCGGATGAGAGGGAGCAAGGAACGCGCCAGACTCGCGCATGCTCGCAGACGCTGGACTGCACAACTACCGGCCGCAATACTCACAATCGATTACCAAACAAACATCAGTTTTCAGGAGGCAGCTTGCGATGAACTATCGGCAGCTCGGCCGCAGCAACCTGCGTGTTGCCACCGTGGGACTCGGATGCATGGGGATGTCGGACTTTTACGGTCCGCGCGACGATGCGGAATCGATCGCCACGATCCATCGCGCACTGGACCGCGGCGTCAACTTTCTGGATACCTCCGATGCATACGGACCGCACAAGAATGAGGAACTGGTGGGCCGCGCGATTCGGGGTCGCCGCGATGAGGTGGTGCTCGCGACGAAGTTCGGAATCGTGCGCGGTCCCGACGGATCTCGCAGCATCAGTGGCAAGCCCGATTACGTGCGCAAGAGCTGCGAAGCGAGCCTTAAACGGCTGGGCGTCGAGGTGATCGACCTCTATTACCAGCATCGCGTCGATCCCAACACTCCGATCGAGGAGACGGTGGGGGCGATGGCGCGGCTGGTAGAGGAGGGAAAGGTCAGGACGCTCGGGCTTTCGGAGGCTTCGGCGCAGACGATTCGCCGCGCATGCAGAGTCCATCCGATCTCCGCGCTGCAGACCGAGTATTCCCTTTGGAGCCGCGATCCGGAGGACGGGCTACTCGACCTGTGCAAGGAGCTCGGCATCACGTTTGTCGCATACAGTCCGCTCGGACGCGGGTTTCTCACCGGAGAGATCAGGAGATTTGAGGATCTGGCTCCGGATGATTTCCGCCGCTTGTCGCCCCGGTTTCAGGGCGAAAACTTCAATAAGAACCTGGAGCTGGTGGAAAGGATAAAGAAGATCGCATCCGAAAAGGGATGCACTCCGTCGCAGCTCGCGCTGGCCTGGGTAATCGGTCGAGCCGAGCATATTGTCACCATCCCCGGCACCAAGCGGGTGAAATATCTTGAAGAAAATGTTGCCGCCGACGGCATCCGCTTCACCCCCGAGGAACTGCGGCGGATCGATGAGATAGCCCCGCGTGGAGTGGCGGCGGGGGATCGTTATCCGGCCGCCTTGATGGGGTCAATTAACATCTGAGAACGGCTCGCGCCTGGCTGGTGGCTGTGGGTGCGGCTTCTATGGAAAGAAACTTTGTCGCATCAGACTCAGCATACCGCTGGCGTGCACGATTAGCCGTTCGTTAACACGCTATGCTTGCAACTCGGAATCGGCGGGACTAGCTTTTTCGGGTCGGGGAGGATTGGGCGGCGTCTGCGACGCCATTGTGGGTGTTCGTTGGGTTGAACGATGACGGGCGTTGTAACACTGAACCCATTTTCGCCTCAAGCGGCTGCAATCTCTCATCTCTTCATCGCGATTCTCATCATTCTCGGCGGAATTTTTCTGCTGGTGACCGCTCTGGTCATCGTCGCCATCATCCGCTACCGCGACCGCCCCGACGCGCCTGAGGCACGGCAGGTTTTCGGATCGCATCGCCTCGAGATCGCATGGACGGTAGCCCCGATCCTTCTGCTGGCGTTAATCGCGGTGTTCATGATTCGCGCCATCGAGGCATCGGACCCGCCGGTCGGCGACGAACATCCTGATATACGGGTCACGGGCCATCAGTGGTGGTGGGAGGCGCAGTATCCGAGTTCCGGGGCGCTGGTGGCCAACGAGATTCATATTCCGGTTGGAAAATCGCTGCTGGTCGAAGTCGATTCGGCGGACGTAATTCACGACTTCTGGGTGCCGGAGCTGGCGCGGAAGATCGATGCGATTCCGGGGCACGTCAATCATGTATGGATTCGCGCCGATCGCCCGGGCGTTTACCAGGGCGTATGCGCGGAATTCTGCGGCGCGGAACATACCTGGATGCGATTGATCGTGGTCGCGGAGCCGCAAGCCGACTTCGACGCGTGGCAATCGGCGCAGTTGACGAACCCGCCAACTCCGAAAGAGGGGATGGAGGCGCGGGGGCTCCAGCTCGTGAAGGATCAGACCTGCCTGAACTGCCACGCGATTTCCGGACTGCCCGGGCACAAAAACATCGGTCCGGATCTTACGCATATCGCGGGCAGACAGATTCTCGCCGGCGGCGCCGCCTCCAACACCCCCGAGAACCTGTTCCGATGGCTCAAAGATCCGGCCTCGATCAAGCCCGAAAGCCACATGCCGAATTTCCAGTTGAGCGATGACAGCGTGCACGCGCTGGTTGCCTACATGGAGACCCTGAAATGAGCGACATCGCCGCCAGCGATCGGATCGCCGAGCTCGAGGCCAATCCGGAACGGATAGGATTTCTCTCCTGGGTCGCATCCGTCGATCACAAGCAGATCGGCATCATGTACATGCTTTCGGCGCTGTTTTTCTTCGGGCTGGGCGGCCTCGAAGCGCTCATCATCCGCGCGCAGCTCGCGATGCCGGGAAATCACATCGTGACGCCCGACACGTTCAATCAGCTCTTCAGCATGCATGGCACCACGATGATCTTTCTGGTGGTGATGCCGGTGCTGGCGGGGCTGACGGCGTACGTGATCCCGCTGATGGTCGGGGCGCGCGACGTTGCGTTTCCCCGCCTCAATGCGTTCAGCTTCTGGGTGCAACTCTTCGGCGGAGTTCTGCTGTACTTCAGCTTCGTCGCGGGCGGCGCTCCGAATGCCGGATGGTTCAGCTATGCGCCGCTTAGCGAACCCGCGTATTCGTTCAACAATGGTGTCACCTACTGGATTTTGGGCCTGGCGGGAGTAGGCGTCGGATCGCTGGCGGGCGCGATCAACATGGCGGTGACGATACTGAAGCTGCGTGTGCCCGGCATGACGATTCGCCGCCTGCCGCTGTTCTGCTGGATGACGCTGGTCAATTCGTTCCTGATGATCTTTGCGCTGCCGGTCATCAATGCGGCGCTGGTACTGTTGCTGGCGGACCGGCTGCTGAATGCTCATATCTTCACGCCGGCTTTTGGAGGCTCGGCGATCCTCTGGCAGCACTATTTCTGGGGCTTCGGGCATCCGGAAGTGTACATCATGATTCTGCCCGCATTTGCGATCATCTCCGAAGTGATTCCGGTTTTCGCAGGCAAGCCGATCTACGGGTACGAGTTCGTCGCGGGCTCGACGGTTGCGATCGCATTCATGTCATTCGCGGTCTGGGCGCATCATATGTTCGCGGTCGGCCTGGGCCATCTGTTCGATCTGTTTTTCGGGATTTCCACGATGGCGATTGCGGTTCCGACCGGCATCAAGATCTTCAACTGGACCGCGACGCTTTACCAGGGGCGGCTCAGATTCACGACCGCGATGAAGTTCGCGGTCGCGTTCATCGTGATGTTTACGATCGGCGGGCTTTCAGGAGTCAGCTTCGCGGTGGTCCCGCTCGATTGGCAGCTGACCGATACTTATTATCTCGTCGCGCACCTGCATTACGTGCTGTTCGGCGGCGCAATCTTCGCGATCTTTGCCGGAATTTATTACTGGTTTCCGAAGATGTCCGGCCGGATGCTCGATGAGCGAGTAGGCAACTGGCACTTCTGGATTACCTTCATCGGGTTCAATCTCACGTTCCTGGTTCAACACCTGCTGGGGATGATGGGGATGCCGCGGCGCGTCTTCACGTACCCGGATTGGCCGTGGTGGATGACCCTGAACATGATTTCCACGATCGGGGCATTCGTCCTGCTGATCTCGGTAATCGTCTTCCTCTGGAACATCGTCAGCAGCCTGAACCACGGCGAGATTGCCGGCGACAATCCCTGGGATGCGTGGACGCTGGAGTGGGCGACGTCGTCGCCGCCGCCGGTTGAAAACTTCGATCTGGTGCCCCCGGTGCACGGCAGGCGGCCGCTCTGGGATTTGAAGCATCCCGAGCGCGCCGACGAACTCGTTGCAGCGGCGGCGGGGAAGTGAAGGCGGATGTCGAAGAGTAAGCTCGCGGTATCGCTCTTCATATTGTCGGAAGCCAATTTCTTTGCGCTTCTGATAATCGCCTACCTCTACTTTCATGCCTACCCGGGCGAGGGCCCGACCGCGGCCACCTCGCTCAACGCCTATCGGACGGGCATCTTTTCGATTTTTCTCTTTGCGAGCAGCGCTACGATGATGCTCGCGTCGCGGAGCTACCGGGCAAAGAGCAGCGCCGCGTTCGGATGGCTGATCGCAACCCTGGTGCTGGGAGGAATCTTTCTGTTCGGCCAGGTGCGCGAGTACATGGAGCTGTATGCTTCAGGAGTTACCGCCAATCGCAGCCTGTTCGCCACCACCTTTTTCACCCTGACCGGGTTTCACGGACTGCACGTTGCGGTGGGTCTGCTGGCAATCGCCGCAATCACGATCCTTACCGGAGTGGGGACTCTTGGGACAAGCGCGCGCGAGGCGGATGCGTTCGGGTCGGTCGAAATTTACTGGCATTTTGTGGACGGGGTATGGGTCGTGATCTTCACGATCGTTTACCTGTGGGCGTTTCTATGAGCGCGGCGGCCCACAATCTCATATGGGCGTGGGACTTCGATCCGTCAATCGTGGCCGGATGCGCCGCGCTGCTCGGCGTTTACGCGATAGCGCATCGCCGCGATTTCTCGCGCGCCGGATGGTTCGTTGCCGGCGTCGTCGCGATGTTTCTGGCGCTGGTTTCGCCGCTGGATGCGCTCGCGGATACCTATCTGTTCAGCGCCCACATGCTTCAGCATCTGATTCTCGTCCTGGTTGTGCCGCCACTGATGATTCTGGGCATCTCGCCGCGGTTCGCCCGTATCGTGCTGGATGTGCCCGCGTTTGCGCGTCTGGAACGCATCCTCGGCAATGGAATCGTCGCGTGGGCAGTCGGGATGGCGACATTGTGGGTTTGGCACGCGCCTTACCTGTACAACGCGACCCTGGCCGACGAGGACATCCACATTTTCGAGCATCTTTGCTTTCTCGTGAGCGCCACGATCTTCTGGTGGCCGATACTTGCGCCTCTCGAACGGTCGCGGCTCTCGCCGATGCACGCGGTCATCTACCTGGCGACGGCGGCGGTCGCGAACAGTGTGCTTGCCATCCTGCTGACCTTCGCCCGGCCGGGTCTCTACCCGGCATACCTGGATCCGCCGGATCCGCTGAAGATTCTGCCGATGGTTCGGGGAGGATGGGGCCTCACGCCCGCGCTCGACCAGCAACTGGGCGGATTGTTGATGTGGATTCCGGGCGGGATGGTCTTCCTTGGCGCGGTCGTGTGGGTGATCGCGAGATGGTACGCATCGGCCGAAGACAACGGTCTGCGAATTGCGGCGGTGCACTGACGAAGCGAGAGAAGATCGATGGCTGATCAGAACACGAACGCATCGCGGATAGCCGAAGGATGGGCGGTTCCGCAGCCCGAGCGGCCCCCCGCGCCGACATATCAGCCCGCAGTGATGGCGCTGGGCACCTCGTTCATCCTTTTCGGACTGGTCACGTCTTACGCGTTTTGCGCGGCAGGAGGGGTGCTGTTCGCAATCTCACTGGTTAACTGGATTGGAGAACTTGTGCATGGCGACTGAGACTGCGCAGAGCCGTGGAGAGGCGCTGAGTCCCGAGCGCCGCGTTTTTATCACCAAGGTTAGCCTGGCCCTGATGGGGCTGGCGTCGCTGCTCGTCGCGGTCCCCATCATCGGATTCATAATCGGCCCCCTGGTGCGACGGTTTCCACCGAGATGGCGCCCGGTAGGCAGTGTTGACAGCTTCAAGATTGGCGAAACGGTCAAAGTGGATTTCCGCGATCCATCGCCGCTCGCGTGGGCCGGCGTCACGGCGGAGACGGCCGCGTGGCTGCGGCGCACCAGCGAAGACAAGTTCGTCGCGTTCGCGATGAACTGCACGCATCTCGGATGCCCCGTGCGATGGCTGCAGGAAGCCGACCTGTTCATGTGTCCTTGTCATGGCGGTGTTTACTATCCGGACGGTCGGGTAGCCGGCGGTCCGCCGCCGCGCCCGCTGTTTAGATATCCGGTGCGCGTGCACAACGGGCAAGTCGAAATCAGGACCAGCGCCATACCCATCGGCTGAGCGCGGGAAGACGGGGAACGTCGGTGAAAAATCTGCTCAAGAGCCTGATCGACGCGTTCGAAGAGCGCACCGGCCTGCTCAAGATAATGGCCGACCTCGCCGAGCATCCCGTGCCGCCGGATACGGGATGGTGGTACGTGTTCGGCAGCGCCACGCTGGTAGCGTTCATTATCCAGGTGGTGACCGGAATCGCGCTGGCTACCGCCTACGTGTCGTCATCGGGCAACGCTTACGACTCGCTCCAGTTCATCACGACCGAAGCGCTGATGGGGAATCTGCTGCGCGGCATGCACTACTTCGGCGCATCCGCGATGGTCCTGTTGGTGGGGATCCACATGGGCCAGGTCTTTTTGATGGGATGTTACAAGTACCCGCGCGAGTTCAACTGGGTCACGGGCGTGGTGCTGCTGTTCCTGACGCTGGCGATGGGATTTACGGGACAGCTTCTCAGATGGGATCAGAACGCGGTGTGGTCGGTTGTGGTGGGCGCGGAGCAAGCGGGCAGGACGCCGATAATCGGCGATATGCTCGCGCGCTTTTTACTCGCGGGTAAGACCATCGGCGGTGCGACGCTGTCGAGGTTCTTCGCCTTCCACGTATTCTTTATTCCCGCGATCATTTTCGGCTTTATCGGCATCCATCTGTTCCTGGTTCTGCACGACGGAATTTCCGAGCCGCCGGTCGCGGGCGAGCCGGTCGATCCGGCAACCTATCGGCAAAAGTACGAGAAGATTATCAACGAGCGGGGCGTTCCGTTCTGGCCCGATGCGGCGTGGCGCGATGTCGTATTCTGCGTAGCGGTTGTAGCGGCAATCTTTCTGCTCGCCTTAATCTTCGGTCCGCCCAAGCTTGACAATCCTCCCAACCCGAGTCTTCTTGCGAGAGACCCGGCGCCAGACTGGTACCTGCTCTGGTACTTCGCGCTGCTCGCGCTTATCCCGCACAAGCTCACCACGCCGGTCATCCTGCTCGCGCCGCTTACCGGAGTAATCGTCCTGTTGCTGGTGCCGATTGTCTCCAACAAGGGCGAACGCCATCCGCGCTATCGTCCATGGGCGGTCGCTTCGGTCATCATCATCGTGATGATGATCGGCACGCTGTGGGTGGAGGCGGAGCGCGAGCCGTGGTCGCCCGATTTCGAGGCTCGCCCGCTGCCGATCGCGGTGGTTGGAACGAACATAGGTCCGGTGGTGGATGGAGCGAAACTGTTCCACGAAAAGGGATGCGAGTTTTGCCACGAAGTCAGCGGCTATGGGGGCCATCGCGGCCCCAGCCTGACGTGGGTTGGCGACAGACTGACGCGCGCGGACCTGACCGTGCGCATCATGAACGGCGGCTACAATATGCCGGCATTCGCCGGATTGCTGACCGAAGACCAACTCGGCGACCTGGTTGCTTTTCTCGAATCGCGCCGCAAAGAGAGATAAGTAAGCGCCTACTTGTCTCGCGACCCGTACGACACCGCGAGCCCCGCGCGCGCATCGGACTGGATGCCGTACTGCGGAATCGGATAGCGAAGTCCGTTCGCTGCCAGACGTTTCATTCCTTCTATCGTTTTGGGCAGGAAGTGCGGGGGAATCGCCATCAGCATCTCGTCGTCCAACACGCCACCGTAACGGCGCTCGGCGTAGCAGGGAATCGAAAGGCTGGGCTCGCCGGTTTTTAGCGCGCGTCCCCATGAATCGGCGCAGGCGGACTCGCCGACCACTCCCCATTGGAATTTCCGATAGCCCGACCATTGGAGGCCATTGATGAAGATGATCATCTGCCCGGGCGTGCCGTAGATGAGGCAGATATCGGGCGGATTGAGGCGACCCGAGGTAAGCGGCGACACCGCCATCGCCGTGTAGCGTCCGTGGGGAACGGTATCCATCGCATGCTGATGCGCGGAGGAATCCTCGCGCGTCGAATACCAGACACCCGCCATCGACTTGCCCGACAGCCATTCCTCATCGCGCGGGTAAAGTCCGATGACGGCGCCGCACTGCGCGCCGACGAGGTCTTTCATCGTGATTCCGACGGTCCATCCGAGACGCGCAGCCTGCGCCACGATCTGGTCGGTCGTATGGGTCGCCTTGGGCCGTCGAATCCTGGGAATCGCTTCCATCTCTTCGACGGTGCGGAAAAGTTTCATCCCGATAGGCGTGGTACGCAGCCGGAGCAGCTTGTTGAGGTCTTCGACAATCGCGGTCCAGTCGTAGGTGGTTTGCGCGGTTTGGGTTTGGATGCTTGAATCTTTTTCGCTCGACATCGCCCGTTACCTCCGCCGAATCTTCGGCCGCTTCGAGAGCGGATATATCGCACCGCATCGAGAAGCTCCAGTTTGAGCGGAGAGGGCGGATTTTGAGCGCTTCAATTGATGCGTCTGAGCGGGCATGATAGTTATGCTCGCTCCGAAAAGCGGCAACCCGCACACGGGGGCGGCGTACCCAAGTGGCTAAGGGAGAGGTCTGCAAAACCTCCATTCTCCGGTTCGAATCCGGACGCCGCCTCCAATAACACATCCGGAAACGGAAACTCGTCCTTGCGCGACCGAGCGCATTCGCGGTGCGTCCCCGTTTGCGCTGTGGTCAGAGCGGCCACTCGCGCTGGTAGAAGGCGATCAATTCGCTTTCCACTCGAGGTGGAAACTCCAGCTTGTAGCGGTGGAATGCGGCCCGGGCGAGGCGGCAGAGTTCGCGGAATATCTCGATATGGGTGTCGCGCATCGCTGCGCGATCGCCAGCCTCAACGGCTGCCACGATACGATCGATCAACGCCGCGTACACGCGATATTCGTGATCGTGCAGCATCCTTGCGCGCGTGAACATGTTGCGATGGAAGGTGCGCGGGTCCCGCTCCAGCAACATCAACGGCACGATTCCGGTCTCGACCAGCAGGATCTCTCCGTAGAGAAACGTCTGGAGTTGTCCGCGCGCGAGCAGACGCACCGGCCAGGTCCCGCCCTGCAGAAAGCCAAGGAGGTTGTATTCAAGCGCAGGCGCGACTGCGGCCTCGCCGATCGACGGGTCCAGTTTTAGCTGCCGAAAGAGATCGTCAGCGCCCCAGAGGGGTTTCACGGCGATTCGGCGCGGCGATTGGATAGCGCTTTCCCGTTCGTAGAAGACATCGAGCTTGCTTGGTCCATCGATGAGGAATGCAAGGGCGAATGTTCCGCGGATGTCGGTCGCGGCCAGTGCCGGTGCGACCTCTTCGATTATCTCGCGTCTCCGAGCCCATACCTCGTCCCACGCGTGGTCCGCGATGCAGAGATGGAGGTCGATATCCGAATATGCGTCGGCTGAGCCATCCGCCAGGCTCCCCTCGAGCCAGCCGGCCGGAAATCGCGGGTCAGGCGAGAAGTTCGTGACGAGCCGTTGAATAAGCGCCGTCCGGCGGGCGGCGAATGGAGCTTCTTCTGGAATAGACCTAAGCCTCCTGCGTTGATGTTACGCCGTCTACTGAGGCTTCACGGAAAGAGTCACCTGGCAATCCTCGCCCGACTCAGCTCCGTAACACAGGTGCGAGATCACTCCGGGCGAGCGCGATGACTCTTCACCGTAGGTGCACACCCATACGCCGCCTTTGTTGCGGAGCACCACCGCGTAATATTGTCCGGCGGGCAGGGCGCCCGATTGCGGACTGCGCGTCACCATCCGCGAATCCTTGATCGAAAATCCGTCGTGGGCGGCATTCAGCTCGAATTGCATGAAGAAGATCTGCCATGCGCCGCCGCCCTTTTGCGAGACTTCATATTGCATCGGACGGCTGTCGGAGAAGACCGGCTTGTCGCGGCAGAGCCAGGGGCGCGGTTCACTGGCGAATGCCGCGGTGCAGGCGAGGATCGCGCCAGCGAATACGGGGGCCATCAAAATTCGAAACCTTCGCATAATTCCGCTCCACCTCCACTGGGCCGACTTAGCGCGAAAATCTTTCCCACGTCGGCCCCCGTTCAATGACGGGAAAATCACAAGCGATCGCGCGCGCCTAGCGCCGCGATTTGCCCCACGATTTCGGCAAGATTCGAATCCTTGGGCGTGAAAACCGCGCGAACTCCGGAGGCGAGGAGTTGTTTGCGATCGGCTTCGGGGATGATGCCGCCCATCACGACTCTCACGTCGGCGGCGCCGCGCTGCTTGAGCAGTTCCATAGTGTCGTGCGCGATCGTCATATGCGCCCCGGCGAGGCTCGAAATCGCGAGAACATCGGCATCTTCCTGCAGTGCTGTCTCGACCAGTCGCGCGGGCGTCTGCTTGAAGCCAGCCAGCACTACTTCCATCCCGGCCTCCATGCAGGCGCGGGCGAGAAGTTTCACGGCGTTGATATGCCCGTCGAGTCCCGCCTTGCCCAACGCGATCTTCAGACGATGCCCGTTCGCCTTGATTGCACCGTGTGGCACCGCCGCACGCGCATCGAGAATCGGGGGCGTGTATCGGCCGCGGCTGACGCGCTCGAGCGATTCAGTCCACTCGCCGACCGTACCGCCGGCGCGAGCGAGTTCCAGCGTCGGATCCATCAATGACCCGCCCTCCGCGGCCGCCCGTGCGAGGGTTTCTCGGGCACGTGCAACGGCGGCGTTGTCGCGCTGGGCGCGCCATCGGCCAAGCGCCTGGATGCGTTCGCGTTCGGCGGCTTGTTGAGCGCCATGATCGTCGGCGAGCGCGGGCGCGGCCGTCAATCCAATCTCGCCAAGGAAGGCGTTCACTCCGACCTGGACAATTTCGCCTGACTCGATTTTCCTCTGGCGGTCCGCGAGCAGGCGGGTCAGTTCGGCGCCGACCAGTTCCAGCGCGCGCGTGTAACCGGCCCCGCGCAGGTTCATTGCTATTTCGCGAGCTCGCGCGGCGGTTTCGTCCGTCAGCTTCTCGATAACCTTGCTGCCCTCGAAGATGTCGCCGTACCGGGAAATCCCGGTTTCATGCATCAGGACCTGTTGAGTGCGAAGCGAGAGCGTCTGCTCCGCGGCATCGGGCAGCGATAGCGCCTCGCGAAAGCCCGGGAGCTGAAGCGCGTTGACGCGAGCGCTGGCCGAGATAGTGACCGGCAACGCCTCGTAGGCGATGCGGATGATATTGACCTCGGGCTGCTGCTCGGTGAGCGAGAGCGACCGCACCTGGCATCCCGCCCGAAAGGCGACGTCGTCGATGCCGTACTCGGATTTGCAGAGTTCGCGCCACAGCTTGAAATACGCGCGAACCTTGCAGATTTCCGGCACCAGCTCGATTCCGCTGTTGATAAAGAACGAGATTCGGCGGACTGTCTGCTCGAACGCGGCCGCGGAGAGTTTCCCGCGCAACTCGTCGAGAATGAGCATCGCGTTCCCGAATGCAAAGCCAATCTCTTCGGCGGGGCCCGCGCCGCTCTCCATGTAGTGATAGCCGCAGCAGTTGATTGGGTTCCAGTTGGGCACGCGTTCGACCGCGAACCGGATGAGTTCGGTCGATAACCGAAAGGATATTTCGGGCTGAAAAATCGACGTGCCGCGCGCCACGTACTCCTTCATCAGGTCGTTCTGGGTGGTTCCGCGCAGGTCCGTCCACGGCACCCCGTGTTTTTCGGCGACCACCAGGTACAGCGCCAGCAGGAAGGGAGCCGTGGCGTTGATGGTCATCGAGGTATTGATCTCTCCGAGCGGGATTCCCTGGAACAGTTCCTCCATGTCTCGCCAGTGGCAGATGGAGACGCCGGCCTTGCCGACCTCGCCTCGGGCGACCGGCGCGTCGGGGTCGTAGCCATTCTGGGTCGGAAGGTCGAAGGCGATCGACAGTCCGCGCTGTCCCGCTTTTAGGTTTTGATGAAACCGCGCGTTAGCCTGGCGCGCATCGCCGAAGCCGGCGTACGTGCGGATGATCCACGGCTCCCGGTCGCGCCGGGATTTTTCCTTGGTTGCCGAATCGCTCATCGCGGTGCCTGGTTCCTGGGCGCATCGATGCGCCGGCTTCCAAGCCTAATTGCGAAGGCTCGCCGATTCCAGCAGAGGGCGGCGGACCGCTATTGAGTATCGACGGAAGAACCCACGTCGATGCATCGCGATGCCCACGTGGGAACCACCAGCACCATCGAATCGTCGCTTACGAATTGATTGGCGTTGGGATTAGGGTCCACCTGCGCGCGAGCGGCGCGTGCCCTGAACGATTCGCACTGTGCCCTGGTCCGGAACATCGGCGAACGGCTGCTCCACTTTACCATCGGAGCAGTCGGATCGAACTTTCCGAGGGATTCTGGTGCGGGTGCGACCATCATGAACCAACCGGCGACGGCGAGCATCGCGAACTGATGTGCTCTCATACAACTCCATTTCAGGCGTTCCGGCCGCTTTCCGCAGTCCGGCCGCCTTTGACGGCTCCATGCCGCGCTTCGTCTACATTCAGCCCTTCCGCAAAAAACGAGGCAAGGTGGCTGAACAGCGCGAGGCCGTGTTCGCCCGCGAACTCGGGAATCTCCAGGATGGGCGATCGGGTGTGGCGCGCGATTGCAGTGCGTGCCCGGGGTGTGTATGAGGCTCGTAGCAGTTCCGCCTTCGAGATATCGGCGAGCTGTTCCACATGATGAAGCGAAGGGATCGATTTGGCGCGATGTGAGAATGTGGCGACATCGGCGGACGCAAAAGGCAGCGCCACCGCGCGGTTGAGAAAGACCGCCGCCGGACGAAGACCATCCGATGCGAGCGCCTTCTGGGTCTCGAGCAATTCGGAGACCGCCAGCGCGTCCGGGGTGGTGACCTCGATGAGCGCACACTTCGCGCGGTCGTGCAGCATCCGCTGGATGTTGTCGGCTTCTTGTCCGACGATGCTGGTGCCGAACGTGGCGCGGGTCGCCGCCGGCATCCTGAGCAGGCTGATTGCCTGTCCGCTCGCGGGCGCATCCAGCACTATCAGCTCCCATGCGTCGCGGGCGCGCCCTGCGCGCTCAACCTCGTAATAGACCTTGCCCAGCATCATCAGTTCTCTCAGTCCGGGCGCGGCCTGCACGAAGAACTGATACAGCCGGTTCGCAAAAACCGCCTTGAGCAATGTCCGAGCGGGCAGGACGAGCCCCAGGTACTCGTCGAGCGCGTGGCCGCCGTCGAGAACCATCGTCCAGAGCCCGCCGCGGATTTTGATCGGTTCGAAGGAACGTCCGACGCCCAGCGCGGCCGCGATCGGCGCGCGCGCATCCGTCTCCATCAGGAGCGTGCGAATACCGCTGCGCGCGGCCGAGAGCGCGAGACCGGCGCTCAGGGTGGACTTTCCCACGCCGCCCTTGCCGAGAACGACGAGAAGGCGCCGCTCGAAAAGTTGGGTGAGCATCGATGCGCTCAGAGCTGACCCTCGCGCAAGGGGCTGACCGCCTGAGTTTACCAGCGCAGCAGATTAGCGCCCCAGGTCAGACCGCCGCCGCACGCATTCAGCATCACGAGGTCTCCTTCACGGATGCGGCCCTGCTCGACCGCTTCATCGAGAGCGATCGGAACCGATGCCGCGGACGTGTTGCCGTAGCGATCGATATTGATGAAGACCTTTTCCTGGGGAAGTCCGAGCCGCTCCGCGACCGCGCTGATGATGCGGCGGTTGGCTTGATGGCCGACCACAAGGTTCACGTCTTCTATCTTCACCCCTGCGCGTTCCGCGACCTGCCGGCTCACTTCCTCCATGCTCTTGACCGCAATCTTGAAGAGCTCGGGCCCTTTCATCTTGATTGCGTCGTCGGCGTCGCGGCGGACCTCGGAATCGAGAGTTCCGCGCACACCCGGCGCGCGGCAGGAGAGGAGATCCCAGTGTTTTCCGGATGCGCGCAGCAGGCTGCCGAGCACCCCCCGATTTCCGGGCTCGGAGACCAGCACCGCGGCTCCGGCTCCGTCGCCGAAGAGCACCGCGGTGCGGCGGTCGGTCCAATCGACAAAGGTGGAAAGCGCATCCGCGCCGACCACGAGCACGCGCCTGAAGTCTCCCGCCCGCATCGACGAATCCGCAACGCTGAGCGCATAGACAAAGCCCGAGCACGCGGCGGCAACGTCGAAGGCGGGAATGAAATCCGCGCCGAGCTGGGTCTGAATCTGGCAGGCGAACGAGGGAAACGTGTACTCGGAGGAGACCGTTCCCACGATAATCGCGTCCAGATCGCCCGCCTTCATCCCGGCGCGCTCAAGCGCCGAGCGGCTCGCCTGAGTTGCGATCTCGGCGAGTGATTCTCCCGAGCGCAATGTGTATCGGCACCCGATTCCGGTGCGCGTTCTTATCCATTCATCGGACGTATCCATGAACCGTTCGAGGTCCTGGTTTGAGACCGCGGTTCGGGGCAGGGCGCGTCCGGTGGCAACAATTCTGGAACCCATTTGAATGCCTTGCTCAAGCGGGCCGAAAAGCCAGCGTGGTGTTGGTGCCGCCGAACCCGAAGGAGTTGTTGAGCGCGATTCTGATCTTCGCCGGCCGCGCCTGGTTTGGCACGTAGTCGAGATCGCATTCGGGGTCGGGATGCTCCTGGTTGATGGTAGGTGGAATCATTCCGCGCTCGATCGCCAGAACCGTGAATACCGACTCGATCGCGCCGGCCGCGCCGAGCGTGTGTCCCGTCATCGACTTGGTCGAGCTTACCGCTATCTTGGCCGCCCGCTCGCCGAACACGCGCTTGATTCCCTGGGTCTCCGCCACGTCGCCCTGCTCGGTCGAGGTGCCATGGGCGTTGATGTAATCAACTTCGTTGAGATCGAGACCGTTGTCTTCGAGACACATGCGCATGCATTTGGCGATGATGCGGCCTTCGGGGGCGGGCGAAGTGATGTGATGCGCGTCAGAATTGGCCGCATAGCCGCAGATTTCCGCGATAATTCGGGCTCCGCGCGCAATCGCGGCCTCTCGCTCCTCGATGACCATGGCGGCCGCTCCTTCGGACATCACAAACCCGTTGCGGTCCTTGTCGAATGGACGACTCGCTCGTTCCGGTTCTTCATTGCGAGTGGAGAGGGCGCGCATCGCAACGAATCCGCCGACGCCCAACGGCGTGATTGCCGCCTCGGTTCCGCCCACGATCGCCGCATCCAGGAAGCCCAGCCGGATCATCCGATACGCCTCGCCGATGGCGTGGCTGCCTGATGCGCACGCGCTGGTCGTCGTGAAGCTGGCCCCGCGGGCGCCGTAGCGGATGGAAATCTGACCGGGTGCGAGATTCGAGATCAGTTTCGGAATGAAAAACGGGCTGAAATGCCTGAGCCCGGTGATCAGGAAGTCCTTGTGAAATTCCTCGACCGTGTTAAGGCCGCCGATTCCGTTGCCGATTAGAACTCCAAACTGGTCCGCGTTTTCTTCCGTGACCGGGTATCCGGATTGCTGCATCGCCTGCTCGGCGCATGCGTACACGTACTGGATGAACGGGTCCATCTTCTTGACGTCGCGCTTTTCGATCCAATCCTCAGGCTTGAAGTCTTTCACCTCGCCCGCGATCCGCGCGGGAAACTGGGACGCATCGAACCTGGTGATCGGCCCGATTCCGGAGCGACCGGCCATCAAAGCTTCCCAGTTCTTCTCGACCCCGGTCCCGAGCGGCGTCACCAGCCCCAGCCCAGTTATCACCACGCGACGGTCCAAGATTCGTCTCATCGAAGCCCTCTCTCCTCAATGGGCATTGAACAACCATCATCTATCAAATCGCCGCAGCGGAAAAGAATGGGCGGGCGATTTGGATGGTTGTGGACAAGTCAGCTTGAAAGCGGTTGCGCACAAATGAAACAATCCGATGGTGCCGCCGCGCGTGGTTGAAGAAGACTCCTTCCTGAAACTGGCCGAAAATCTGGGCGAACTTGAGGTCGTGATTGGACCCAAGGCGCGCCCAATTGTGGCCGAAGTACGATCGGGCCTGCGCGATGCAGTTGCGTGCCGGGATCGTGGCGACATGCCGGCCGCGCTTGATGCTATCAGGCGCGCGATGGAACGGCTGGCTGCCCTGGGCTCTCAACTCGATCCGTCGGAAGGTGAGATGATGCGAGCGATAGCGCTTCATTTCAGCAACGCGTTGAACGCCGGTCTCAAGGGAGAGGCCAAGGCCGCGGTCAACGTGATGAAGCACAAGGCGGGCGATCCGAAAGACGACGAGAGCGGCAATCAGTGGTAGGCTTCACGCCCGGGCCGAACAGATCGCTCGGCCGAATCGGCAAGCACGTAAAGACTTTAGCTGGAGATAGTCGTGGCAACCGCAGCCCAAGTTAAGATCGATCAGTCGAAGCTCGACCAACTCTGCATAAACTCGATTCGCGCCCTGGTTATCGACGCGGTTCAAAAGGCCAACAGCGGTCATCCTGGGATGCCGATGGGAATGGCGCCGGCGGCGTACGTTCTGTGGACTCGCTTTTTGAGACATAACCCGCGCAATCCCCGATGGTTTGGGCGCGACCGCTTCGTGCTTTCGGCGGGCCACGGCTCGATGCTCCTGTATTCGCTTTTGTACCTGACGGGCTATGGCCTTTCGCTCGACGAAATCAAGCGCTTCCGGCAACTTGGCAGCCTGACCCCCGGCCATCCCGAATACCATCACACGCCCGGTGTAGAGACGACCACGGGGCCGCTCGGCCAGGGCTTCGGCAACGGCGTTGGAATGGCGATTGCCGCCAAGCATCTGGAGGCTCGCTTCGACCATGGTACGGGGCTGTTTTCGCACCGAGTTTTTGCGATTGTCAGCGACGGCGACCTGATGGAAGGAATCGCAAGCGAGGCCGCCTCGATCGCCGGCCATCTTGGTCTGGGCAATATCGTCTATCTCTACGACGACAATCACATCACCATCGATGGACACACCGGCATCACGTTCTCGGAAGATGTATGCAAGCGCTTCGAAGCATACGGATGGCATACGCAGGCGGTGGAAGATGCCAACGATCTGGCCGGGCTGACGGCCGCGATCGAAAAAGGCTGCGCGGAAACCGAACGCCCTTCGCTCATCCGGATTCGATCGATAATCGGCTACGGCAGTCCTCATCGCCAAAACACCTCGAAGGCACACGGCCAGGCCCTGGGCGCCGAAGAAGTCAAGCTCACCAAGCAGTTTCTGGGATGGCCAACGGAACCGGATTTTTACGTTCCGGACGAAGCGCTCGCGGAGTTCAGGCGCGCGTTGGAACGCGGCGAGCAGCTCGAACGCGAGTGGAACCAGCGGTATCAAAATTGGGCGCAAGCGCACGGCGCCGAGGCCCAAGAGTTCTCGCGGATGGTAAAAGGAGAACTCCCGGCCGGATGGGATTGCGACATTCCGACCTTCACGCCGGCCGAAAGTCTCGCGACCCGCGAATCGGCATCCAGGGCTGAAAACGCGATCGCGGCCAGAGTCTCGAACCTGATCGGCGGTTCCGCCGACCTGAACGAATCAACGTTTACGGATGTGAAGAACGGGGGTTCTTTCGAGAAGGGAAGTTACGGCGGGCGCAATCTCCACTTCGGCATCCGCGAGCACGCGATGTGCGCGATCCTCAACGGCATCGCGCTCCACGGCGGTCTCGTTCCGCTCGGTTCCTCGTTCTTCGTATTCACCGACTATTGCCGCGCGTCGATTCGGCTTGCGGCCCTGATGGGCCTGCACGTGATCTTCGTGTTCACTCATGATTCGATCGGAGTGGGCGAAGATGGACCGACGCATCAGCCGGTCGAGCATCTCACCGCGATGCGCGCGATTCCGAATCTGACGGTGGTTCGACCCTGCGATGCCAACGAAGCATCGGAGGCGTGGCGCGTTGCCATGCGGCATCGCGGCGGACCGATCCTGCTCGTCCTTTCTCGCCAAAAGCTGGCTACCCTCGACCGCTCGAGGTTCGCATCCGCGAGCGGCCTGGCAAAGGGCGCTTATGTGCTTGCGGAGACGGCGGGGAGAACCCCGGAAATCATTCTTATTGCGACGGGCTCGGAGGTTGGGCTTGCGGTCGGCGCGAAAGAAGAGCTTGAAAAGCGGGGCAGGGCGGTGCGCATAGTTTCGATGCCGAGCTTCGAGTTGTTTGAAGCCCAGGATCAATCGTACCGAGATGCGGTGCTGCCCCCGGCGATCCGCTGCCGCCTTGCGATTGAGGCGGGCTCGACCCTGTCATGGTACCGATGGGTAGGGCTGGACGGAGACGTGATGGGAATGACCACGTTCGGAACCTCCGCCCCTTACCAGGAAGCGATGCGCCATTTCGGCTTCACGGTCGAGAACGTGGTCGAGCGCGCGATGAAGCTGCTGGCGCGCTGATTCAATCGGGAAGTTGTCTTCATGAGTGAGCCCAAGATAACCGTACTCGACGACGCGCAGTCCGTTTACGTTCACGCGGCCGAGGAGATCGCCCATTTTGCCGGCGAGGACATCTGCACCCACGCCGAATTCACGATCGCCCTTTCGGGCGGATCCACTCCCGCCGCGGTTTATGAGCTTTTGGCTACGCGCTTCAAGCTGAGCGTCGATTGGAAGGAAGTCCAATTCTTCTGGGGAGACGAGCGATGCGTTCCTCCGGATCACGAACTCTCCAACTACGCGATGGCCAATCGAACGCTGCTCAGCCATCTGGCGCTCAGGCCCGAGCAGGTGCATCGGATGCGGGGCGAGCTTGCCCCCGAAGACGCGGCGCGCGCGTACGAAGAGGAGTTGAAGGGCGTGTTTTCGCTCGGCGACGGCGAGTTCCCCCGATTCGGCCTCGTCCTGCTGGGCCTGGGGGGCAATCGTCATACGCTGTCGCTCTTTCCCGGAGACAAAGCCGCGATAGAAGAATGCGAACGGATGGTCGTGCCCGTCGATGTGGATGCGACACCGCGCAAGCGGATCTCTTTCACCCCTTCGGTTGCCAACCATGCCCAGCGCGCGATGTTCATCGCGACCGGCAAGGAAAAGGCCGAGGCTGTCCGGGATGTGATCGAGGGTCCTCGTGATCCGATGAAGTTTCCGGCCCAGATTATCCAGCCCTCGGACGGCGAATTGATCTGGCTGCTCGACAAGGATGCGGCGAGCCTGCTGTCGGGGCGTGGGTCGACATAGTGAGATTCGTCCTTAAGCACTTCACCGCAATTTTAGTCACCGTGGTCCCGGCGTGGTGGGCGGTCTTTTATCTGCCGGGCAGTCCGACCTGGGCGATATTCTGGCTCAGGAACGCAATCGAAAACCGCCAGGGCGACCAGGCTATCCAGTACGTCGATTTCCAGAGCGTCGTGCAGCACGCCGCGAAAGAGATGGTCGAACAGAATGCCGGCGGCGATCCTCTGGGCGCGCTTGTGGGACAGGCCGCCGTGCAACTGTTGTCGCAGCCGATGGCTGGACTCGCGCAGGCATGGGCGCGGCAGAGAGTGAACGAAGGCGATCCAAATTTGCGCATCCCGCTTCCTGCGCTTTTGGGTTCGGTCTTTCTGCTCCATCGCAGCGGCGATACAGCCTGGACGAAGTTCACCGACCACAAGGGCCAGACCTGGGATATTCACATGACGCGCGAGGCCGGCCGATGGCAGATAACCGAGGTCAAAAACGTCCGGCAACTGCTTGAAAAACTCGAAAAGCACGAAGCCAAGGAGCTCAACGCGGCTCCCTGAGGTGCACAGCCAAGAGAATTGCTTGTGACGAAACCATTAACTGGAAAGCCCCCGCGTTTACAGTGTTTTCGGTGGCAGGTAGAATTAACTGATAACGCGGCCGAACCGTGGCGGCTCGGCCGCGTTTTAGTTTTCATCTCTTGAGTATGCGCCGGCAGGACATTCGAAATCTCGCGATCGTAGCCCATGTCGATCATGGCAAGACCACGCTGGTCGACGCGATGCTGCGGCAATCCGGCGTGTTTCGCGCCAATGAAAACGTGCAGGAACGCGTGATGGATTCCTTTGCGCTCGAACGCGAGCGCGGAATCACCATCATGGCCAAGAACACCTCGATCACCTGGGGCGACACGCGCATCAATATCGTCGATACCCCGGGCCATTCCGATTTCGGCGGCGAAGTCGAGCGCACGCTCTCGATGGTCGATGGCATTCTGCTGCTGGTCGATGCCTGCGAAGGGCCGCTGCCGCAGACCCGTTTCGTACTCAAGAAAGCCCTCGAAGCGGGACTTCCGGCGATCGTGTGCATCAACAAGATCGACCGATCCGACGCACGCACGCCCGAAGTGCTCGACGAAGTTTACGACCTTTTCATCGACCTCGACGCCAGCGAAGACCAGCTCGATTTTCCTGTGTTCTACACGTGCGCAAGGGCGGGAACCGCGACCGCCAGGCTCGACACGCCGGGAACCGACCTCCGCCCGTTGTTCGACGGCATAGTCGAGCATCTGCCGGGACCGGAAGTGCTCGAGAACGGAAGCGTGCAATTCCAGGTAAACAATCTTGACTATGACGATTACGTGGGGCGGTTGGCGATCGGGCGATTGATTGCGGGCTCCCTGACCTCGGGTGCCGGCTATTCATTATGCCGCCTCGATGGCTCTCGAACGCCTGTAAAGATTACGAAGCTATATGGATGGCGCGGGCTCAAGCGTGTCGAGGTTCCGCGTGCCGATGCGGGCGATATCGTGATTGTTGCCGGCGCGGAGGACATCGCGATCGGCGAGACGATATCCGACCTCGAGAACCCGCGGCCGCTGCCCCCGATTCGGATCGATGAGCCGACCGTGGCGATGACGTTTTCCGTCAACAATTCCCCCTGGGCAGGGCGCGAAGGGGACTACGTGACTTCGCGCAAGCTCGGTGAAAGACTCGACTTGGAAGCGCATCGCAATGTCAGCGTCCGAATCGAGCAGTTGACGCCCGACTCGTGGCGCGTGCTGGGGCGCGGCGAATTGCAGTTGGCGGTAATCGTCGAGACCATGCGCCGCGAGGGCTATGAACTCCAGGTATCCAGGCCGACGGTCGTTACCAAACAGGTCGGCGCCGAAAAGCACGAGCCGATGGAGTTGCTGCTGGTGGACATCCCCGAGGAGTACATCGGGGTCGTCAGCCAGACGCTCTCGGCGCGCAAGGGCAAGATGCGCACGATGGTGACGCATGCCGGCGGCCGCGTGCGCCTCGAGTACGACATTCCGGCGCGAGGCTTGATCGGATTTCGCGGCCGCTTCCTGGAGAGCACCCGGGGCAGCGGCGTGATGCACTCGATCTTCAACGGCTACGGCCCCTGGTGCGGGCCGATCCTGTCGCGGGTCAATGGCGCGATGGTTTCGGATCGCGAAGGCGTGGCTACGCCGTACGCAATATTCCACTTGCAGGAGCGCGGCCGATTTTTCATCTCGCCCGGCCAGCCGGTATACGAGGGGATGATCGTCGGCGAGTATTCCCGCGAGATAAACCTGCCAGTTAACGTGTGCCGCGAGAAAAAGCTCACCAACATGCGAGCTGCCGGGCACGACGAAGCGGTCCGCGTCAGCTCGCCGCGCTTGATGACCCTGGACCTCGCGCTGGAGTGGATTGACGAGGAAGAGCTGGTTGAAGTCACGCCGAAATCGGTTCGGATGAGGAACCGGGTTCTGAAGACCGCCCTGCGTAACAAGCATCGGGTAGGCTTCGCGGAATCCTCGGCGATCGAAATGGCCGAAGGCGATTCCTGATCACCGTGCTGGCAGGCGCGGATTTTCGCGGGAGTGCGGGCCCGCGCGAAGACAATGAAAATCCTCCGGCTGGCAGCCATTCTCCTCCTCATCCTCGCGACCTTAGTAGGGGGAATTTCCGCCGCCCTGTTCGCGAACCAGGACCGCATCATGCGAGCGGTCCTGGACGGCGTGAAGCAGAGCACCGGCTACGAGATAACCGCCGGCGCCACGCACATCCATCTGAGCAGCCATCTCATCGTGGACTTCGAGCAGCCGCACGTGTCGCGCGACGGCCGTGAACTGGCGAAGCTCGAATCCGTACGCGCCGTCGTCAGCTACCATTCGATACTCTTCTCGAAAGGAATGCCCCTCTATTCGCTGGTTCTGGTGCGTCCCGAGCTCGAATTGCCGGCTCAGGCGAGGCTGGCGATGGCTACGCCGCTTCCGCGCGTCGGCGCCGAGCTGGCGGACACTATTGTAAGGCTGCTGAACGGGCTCGAGCGCGCGGCCTGGCGAATCGAGACCATCGATGCGATCATCCATGACACCCAGGGAAATCTCATCTTCGATCGCCTCGGGGTGCTGGCCTTCCGCCGCCATCGCCAGCCGCAGATTTGGCGAGCGGGATTCTCCGTGAACGTGGAACAGGCCCCGTTGGATGGCATGCGCGCCACCGGTTCGATCAGGGTGGCGGCGCTCGCACACTCTCCGGACCATCAAATTGCCGGGGTTTCGGTCTATTTCTGGAACGACAGGGTCAGCCGCTTCTCGTTCAGCACCGCGCAAATCAAAGGACGAATCTCGGGCCGTGCAAGGTTCTCGCTGTCCGAAGATGGTTCCGCGACGGGATCGCTGGATTTGGGCGCGGTCGGCCTGCAGCTAAGCGCAAAGGGCTCGGACGCGGCCGAGAACCTGGGGGGATATTCGCTCAAGCTGAATTTTTCCGAATCGGCAGAGGCCCTCAAGATTGACGATCTCAGGCTGATGCACGATCAGACGGTGCTGGCCTCGGGCAACGCCGCTCTGACCGGCCTCGAGCAAAAGCCGGTGCTGAACGTGCGGATGAGCGCGGGCGTGCCGCTCGATGTCGAGGCGGTTCGTTCTCACATTCGCTATTTCCGCAATGTTCCCGACAGCGTGCTCTCCGCCTTGAGCCGCATTCAATCGGGCAAGCTTCTACTCACGAACGTATCGCTCGCGACGACCCCGGAGAAGCTTCAGGCTCATCCCGCGGACGCGATTCGCGACGGAATCGACATCTCCGCCGTGCTGACCGATGTGGGATTCTCGCTGCCCGAAGATTTGAAGCTTCCGAATGTGGAGAATCTAGCCGCCCAGCTTCGTTTTGCGCACAACACAATGTCGGCGACTCAGGGGTCGGCGGTGCTCGACCAGTCGGCTCTGACGGGGGTTTCCGCCCGGCTCGATTTTGCCAGGAAATTCGACGCGCTCGCGTATCAGTTGTCGTTCAAGTGCGATGCGAGCCTCGGCCAGCTCTATCCCGCGTTTGAAGCCGCGATGCGACGGCTCAACGTCGCCGCGGCCAGGCAGATCGAGTCGATGGGAGGACGGCTGAACGTCTCCGCCACCGCCTCGGGAGCGTTCCGGCTCGCCGAGCCTTCGCTTCCGGATGTTTACAAGGCGTCGATCGAAGCGAATCGCGCGACTTTCATGGCGAAAGGAGCTCCAGGCCCGGTCGAGTTCGCCAGCGGGTCGGTTGCAATCGAACCGCAAACCATCAAGTTCACCAAGCTTGCGCTCAGGACCACCGGCGGCGATGGCATGGTGGACGGCACTCTTTCGCTCGATCGCTCAGGCGCGCACGTGCGTGACATTTCGCTGGAGCTGCACGAAATGCCCGCCGGATTGTGGCTCGCCCTGGTTGTCGATCCGGATTCGCTCAAAGTGGTGGGGCCAATCGGCGGCAAGGTCCGGCTGCGCGCCGACCCTTCCCATCGGGGTTTATTGCTGGCGAACGGCAGGCTGGTAATGAATAGTGGTTCCGTTCAGTTCGGTTTCCTTCGCTCACCGATGCAAGTTCAGGGTGCGACGGTCAGCCTCGATGGGCGCGCGTTGTCGGTTGCGATGCCGTCGTCAACGCTGGAAGGTTCGCCGGTGGATTTCCGGATGTCGATCGCCGATCTCGCGGATCCGACCCTGAGAATCGACGCCAACGTGGACCATCTCGACTTCGAGGTGATGAAGTTCATCCGGCTGCCGTGGACGCCGTCGACTCCTCCGGTCGTGTTCCCGCTTCCGGTAAAGGGGCATATCGAGGCCCGCACAGGCAATCTCAGCAAGCTGCAGATGGGATCGATCAAGACCGATTTCTGGCGTATCAACGGCGACTGGAAGGTCTACAATTTCACGGCCAACGCGTTCAACGGTACCGCCGATCTCGAAATAACCGGGCGTGCAAGGGACGATTGGATTCGTATCCAGGGCAAAGTTGCCGACATGGACGTCGCCCCGATGTTCCTGATGGCGGGGCGCACCGAGTCGCCAATCGTCGGCAAAATCTGGGTGGCCGCGGATCTGTCCGCCGACACGAACAGCGACTTCTTCGAGACGCTTGGCGGCCGCGCCTCGATCACGGTGCGCAACGGTACGCTGAACAGGTTCAAGCTTCTCTCCCGGATGCTTTCGATGATCGATCTGAAGAGCTGGCTCACCGCCAAGATTCCGGATCCGACGGTCGCCGGCCTTCCGTTTGACACGATCCTTTTTGACCTGAGGGGAGATCGCGGTGTGTTCTCGACCGACAATTTCATCCTGCAGGGGTCGGTGATGGAGATCACCGCCGAAGGCGATATCAATTTTTCCGAAAGCAGCATCGACATGAAGCTCGCCGCGTTTCCGCTCAGCACACTCAACTGGCTGTTGAGCAAGATCCCGGTTATCGGCGGCAACGTTGCGGGTTCGGCGGGAACCGTTGTCGCGGCTTATTTCCATGCTTCCGGGCCGGTCAGCGATCCCAGCGTCAGCCCGATGCCGATAACGTCGGTAGCGGAACTGGTGAAAAAGACCCTGGGGCTGCCCATCAACGTTATCCGCCCCAACACCATAAAGTGAACCATTCCCCCGCGCTGATCGTCTTTTGCCGCGAGCCGATTCCGGGCCGCACAAAGACGCGCCTTATGTCGCATATCGGGGCCGCCGGCGCGGCGGCGCTCGCCGACGCCTTCATCGTGGATACGCTTGCGAAGGTTGCGGCACTGCACCCCTCAAAACTCGTGATCGCGGCGTCCGCCGCAACTGAACCGCGCGGCAGCGCATACTTTCGGAGGCTGGCCCGTCGCTTTCACGCCGACCTCGCCGACCAGGGGCAGGGCTCACTGGGCGCGAGGATGGCGCGAGTCCTGTCACCGTACGCCGATGAAACCGGGGCCCTGCTGTTCGGAACGGATCTGCCTTCGCTGCCGGTCGCGGCGGTGCGCCGGCTCCTCGAACTGAGCGCGCGCAGGCGCATTGTCCTGGGGCCGAGTCTTGATGGGGGCTATTACGCGATTGGAGTGCGCGGGACCATTCCCCCCGTGTTCACTGGAATCCGGTGGAGCACGAGTTCAGTGCTCGCCGAAACGCTGAGACGCGTACGTCAAGCAGGCCTGACGGCGGCGCTCGGGCCGGTCTGGCATGACGTCGATCGATGGGGCGATCTGATGCTCCTGAGTTCGTATCTTGGAAGTATCGAATCGGGAGAGCATAAGGATGGGCTTCATCCATGCCCGAGAACCGCTTCCGTTCTCAGGCGGCTTGGACTGCTGGCCCGCCGCCGCTAGAGTACCGGATAGACTTGTCATCCTGCCGATGATTGAACTCAGGCTTTACACTCGCGCCGACTGCGAGCTCTGCCGCGAGATGGAAGAGATAGTGGAGGCGGAGTTGCCGAGATTCGACGCGCGCCTGGAGCGAATCGAAATCGACGGCGAACCGGCTCTGGAAGCCACTTATGGGCAGGAAGTGCCAGTGCTGTTCGTGAACGATCGCAAGGCTTTCAAGTTTCGATGCACGGCGCGCGAGTTGCGCAAACGACTGCTCCGCGAGGTACGGCGCTGATGGCGCGCAGGGCGGGCAATGTCGCGCTCGTGATAGTCACTTGCGCGAACGAGGATCAGGCCGCCGCGATTTCGCGATCGCTGGTGTCTGAGCGGCTGGCCGCCTGCGTCAATCTCATTGGCCCGATTCGTTCGATCTACCGATGGCGCGACAAGATCGAGGACGATCGCGAAGTTCTGCTGCTAATCAAGACCCGCGCGACTCTGGTCGGGCGGCTTGAGCGCCGAATACGAGAACTTCACACTTACGAAGTGCCCGAGGTGATGGCGCTGCGATTCCATGAAGGTTCAGGCGCCTACCTGGCGTGGCTGCTCGAAGCGACCGCGACCGAAAAGGGGCGCAGGCGGGCGAGACGATGATCAGGATGGCGGTGTCCGGCGCGGGCGCGATCGCCGAGCGAGCGCATCTCCCGGCCTTGATCAGCACGCAGGGCGTGCAGGTCGTTGCGCTGCAGAGCCGAACCGCGGAAAAGGCTGCTGGAGTTGCCGCAAAGCTCTGGCCGGACGCATCGTCGAGGCCGGCCATTTATTCCGACTTCGATGAGATGCTGGCTCGGGAAAAGCCCGGCGCAGTCGGAATCTTTACTCCGAACTACCTTCATTGTCCCCTCACGCTCAAGGCGATTGCGGCGGGGGCCCATGTCCTGTGCGAAAAGCCGATGGCTTCGTCGGCCTCCGATGGACGGCGGATGGTCGAGGCAGCTCATCGAGCCGGCAAGATCCTGATGGTGACGATGCAACGCCGCTACGGCGCGCTGGAGATGGCGGTAAAACGAGCGATCGATTCCGGGGTTATCGGGACCCCCAATTTCATTCGCGCCCGCCTGTCGCATGGCGGTCCCGAGAATTGGGCTCCTGGGCAGATGTGGTTTGTCAATCCTGATCAGGCCGGCGGCGGCGCAACTCTGGACCTGGGCGTTCACGTGGCGGATCTGGCGCTCTGGTACATGGGTGAGCCGGAGTCCGTGTTTGGACGCGTCGCGACCCTCGACAAACGAATCGATGTCGACGATACCGGCGCGATGCTGTTGCGGTTTCGTTCCGGTGCGTTGGGCGTTATCGAAGCGAGCTGGGCGAGCCGGCCCGCGCTGTCCGCCATCGAGATCTACGGCACCGCGGGCCGGGTGATGATGGGGTATCCGCACAACAACTTCTCGATTCTGCGCGCTGATGGCACCCCGGCGCCTGGCTATTCGTATGAAGAAATCAAGGCGCAGCACGACCTGCGGGACCTGCTGGCGCCGTTTCGCGCGATCGCGCAGAATTTCGTCGCCGCCATCGAGGGAAACGCAGCACCGAATCCCGACGGCCGCGACGGGCTGCGCGCTATCGAAGTTGTGGAAGCGTGTTATCGTTCGTCGCGCAGCGGCAAACCCGTCGATTTTCCCCTTGAACAGTCCTGAGAGCGGCGGAGAGCAAACTGAATGTTTCGGCCTTCGATCAAGAAGATGGAACCGTACACTCCCGGAGAGCAGCCGGGAGCGCGTGAACGGCTCATCAAGCTGAACACCAACGAGAATCCTTATCCGCCATCACCCAAGGTCCCGCGCGCAATCACGGCTGCCGCGAACGAAGCTTTGCGGCTTTATCCTGCTCCTCGCGCTGACATGTTCGTGGAGCGCGCCTCGAAGCTCTACGGTGTGCCCAGAGAGATGATCCTTGCGGGAAACGGGTCCGATGAGCTGCTGTCGATGATCTTTCGGGCCACGCTGGACCGCGGAGATTCCGTCGCATATCCAACCCCGACTTACTCGCTGTACGACACGCTTGCGGCGATCCAGGAGGCCAAGGTCTTGCGGTTTCCCTTCGGCCCCGACTTCGTCGTTCCGCTCGCGGCGCTGGGGCGCGCGCGTGCCCGGCTTACCATCATCTGTAATCCAAATTCTCCGTCGGGAAGCATGACACCGGTGCGAGCGCTGGGCGGACTTGCCCGGGCCCTGCGCGGACGCCTGCTGGTCATCGATGAAGCGTACGTGGACTTCGCCGACGAGAACGCGCTTCGCCTGCTGAAATCTCATCGCAACGTGGTCATTCTGCGCACGCTTTCAAAGGCGTTCTCGCTGGCGGGCATGCGATTGGGCCTGGCGTTCGCGCATCGCGAGGTAATCGAAGAGCTGCTGAAGGTGAAGGACTCGTACAACCTGAGCCGCATCGCGCTGGCCGTCGGGGCGGCGGCGCTTTCGGATCCGGCCTGGATGCGCCGCAACGTCGAGCGCGTCAAACGAACGCGCGCGATGGTGGAAAAGCGGCTGCGCAAAATGGGATTCGAAGTACCCCCGTCGCAGGCAAATTTTGTGCTCGCGCGGATGCCCGGACATGACCTGAGCGGGATCGCACGCGGGCTGCGCCGCGCGCGGGTTCTGGTCAGATATTTTTCTCTACCGTCGCTGCGCGACGCGATTCGCATCTCGATCGGAACGCCGGCGGAGATGGCTGTGCTGATGCGCGCGCTCGAGCCGCTGGCTCGCTCCGAACTGGCGGCAACCCGCCGGAGCGCATGATGGGCCGGCTCTCACGCCTGTTCGGCGGTTTCCGATCTTCAAAAAAATCGCAGGAAGACCACGGCGAACAAGCCCGCGCCGCCGTAGATTGGATCGTCGCGGGGCTCGGAAATCCCGGCAAGGAATTCGCCGGCTCCCGCCACAACACCGGGTACGAGGTCGTGAACAGGCTCGCGCGCGCGAAACAGGTGGAGTTTGGCCGGCGCAGGTTCAACGGCGTCACCGCCGAGACCGAAATCTCCGGCCAACGCGTCATCCTGGTCAAACCGGAAACCTACTATAACCTGTCGGGCGATTGCGTCTCAGCGCTGCTCGGATACTTCAAGGTTCCCGCGGAACGGCTGATCGTGATTCATGATGAGCTTGACCTCGAACCCGGCCGCATCAGAATCAAGCTGGGTGGCGGCGATGCGGGCAACAAGGGGGTGAGGTCGATCATGCAGTCGCTCGGCACCCCCGGCTTTATCCGGGTGCGAGTCGGGATTGGAAAGCCTCCGCCCGGAGACGAAGATCATCGCCACATTCTCCGCCCGGTCGGGCGGGGGCCGTCGGATGAGATGGAAACGGCTTTTGAGCGTGCGGCAGAGGCGGTTGAGGCGATAATCGGCGAAGGGATCGGCCGGGCGATGGGACGCTTCAACCAGCGCTCATGAAGATCGCCGCGACCGGCGGCGCTTTTCCAAGCGCGCGATGTTTTCGGTAGGCTAATGGTTCTTGAGGTAAGCGGGTGAGCGCGAGGGTGCAAAGTAAGGAATCGGCGAGCGCCGCTGAACGAGCGGCATTTCTTGCTCGAAGCGCGGTTGAAGTCATTTCCCAGTCTGATCTCGAAGCCCGGCTGAAGCTCGGCCGGCCCTTGAGGATCAAGCTCGGGATGGATCCGACCGCCCCCGATCTTCACCTTGGGCACTCCGTGACACTGAAGAAGCTGCGCGACTTTCAGCGCGACGGGCATACGGTGGTTTTTCTGGTGGGGGACTTCACCGCGATGATTGGTGATCCCACCGGCCGATCCGAGACGCGCAAGCCGCTTTCGCGCGAGGAGATTGCCGCCAACGCCGAGACCTATCGTGCACAGGTCGCCAGAATTCTCGATCTCGAACGCACCGAGATTCGCTTCAACAGCGAATGGATGGACGCGATGGGAGTGCGCGATCTTATCAAGATTGCGTCGCGGCTCAGCGTCGCGCGGATGCTGGAGCGGGATGATTTCGAAAAGCGGCTCGAAGCGGGCGATCCTCTCTTTCTGCATGAACTGCTCTATCCCCTGATCCAGGGTTACGACTCGGTGGCGCTTCAGGCTGACGTCGAGCTCGGCGGCACCGATCAGAAGTTCAACCTGCTCGTCGGGCGCGACCTTCAACGCGCGATGGGACAAGCGCCGCAGATCGTTATGACGATGCCGCTGCTCGAAGGATTGGACGGAGTCCGCAAGATGTCCAAATCCTACGGCAATTACGTCGGCATCGCCGACGCGCCGGAAGACATGTATGGCAAACTGATGTCGGTTCCGGACTCGCTGATGCTCAAATACTACGAGTTGCTCACCGATATTGCTCCCGCCGAGCTGGCCAAGGTGCGGTCCGGAGCGGTTCATCCGATGGAAGCGAAGAAACGGCTTGCTTCGATGATCGTCACCGAATATCACAGCGCCGAGGCAGCCGCCGCCGCGCAGCGCTACTTCGAATCAAAGCATCAGCGCCGGGAGATACCCGACAACATCCCGGTTTTCCGAATCGACGGAGATATGTGGATTTGCGAGCTCATGAAGCAAATCCGGTTCGCGCCATCCACCAGCGAGGCGCGCCGCCTGATAGGGCAGGGCGCCGTGCGGGTCGACGGCCAGACGATCGGAGATGTGAACTTTCGCTTCGTCCCAGGCAGTCACAAGGTGCTCGAGGTTGGGAAGCGCCGAGTCGCCCGGATCGAGCCGTAGCTGGAAATTGCTGCCTTCTGAAGCGGAGTGCCGTTGTCGGAGCCTTCGCTCATTCCGGCTTCTTCGTTTCCGCCGCCGCGACCGCTTCCTTTAGCTTCTTCATCGTGCGGTCCAGCGCCTTCAGGTAGCGTTGCTTGGTCCAGGTCTCCTTGGTCCTCATCTTGAGCCATCCGAGTTTGACCGCATCAGGCTTATTCCCCATCTCGCCGGTCGAGACCTCGATGACGGCGCGTTCCTCGGCACTCAAGGTGGCAAGCACTTCGCGTTTGAGGCTTTGCAGAAATCCGGCTTTGAGATCGATTTCAACTTTCATGATGTTTCTGTTTCGAGCCTAGATCGGCGCGCCGCGCATCTCAACTTCCTTGACATCCGCTAGCCGGAAGATTACTCGGCGCGTCAGGAGAATGACGATGCAATATTTCAGAGTCGAACAACGGGGCCCGGTTCAAACCTGGACGATGCACAACCCGCCCATGAACTACATGACCGGTCCCATGACGCAGGAGCTTACGCAGCTTATCGGCCAGGCGGAGTCCGACGAGAACACCCGCGTTCTGATCCTGACCGGCGGTATCGAGGGCAAGTTCATCACTCATTACAGCGTGGACGAGCTCGCGCAGGCAGCGGCCGACCCGGCCGAATGCGCGCGGACGTTTCCCGTCCTCGAAGAAGGGTTCCATCGGATGCTCCATCGGCTGATGATCATGCCGAAGGCGGTGATTGCGGCGATCAACGGCGACTGCATGGGAGGAGGATACGAACTCGCGCTGGCATGCGATTTTCGCCTTGCGGCGGATGGTCCGTTCCAGGTCGGCCTGCCGGAAGCGGTGCTTGGAATTCTTCCGGGCGGCGGAGGAACGCAGCGATTGCCGAGACTAATCGGCCGGGGGCGGGCGCTTGAAGTCATGCTCTTTGGCAACGTTTACAGTCCGCGCGAAGCGGAGCGGATGGGGATGGTGAATCGGGTAATCGCTCCGGCCTCGTTGATGTCGTTCGCGATGGAATGGGCGGAGACGCTGGCGAAGCGCCCGCCGCGTTCCATCGCCGCCATCAAGCGCGCGGTTTACCTCGGCGCCGATCGCGATCTGGAATCGGCGCTCTATATCGAACGATGCGAGATGCGCGACGTGATGTGCACCGAGGACGCGCGCACCATCATGAACGCCTACAACGCCGCGGTGGCGAAGGACCCGATGGCGGCGCGGACGGATTTCCTGCAGGGCATCGGAGTGCCTGAGGCGAAAGGGCGCTAGCCGGCGGCCGGATTGTACAGTCTGATCGGACTATGCCCGGACGAGGTTCCAATAGTTGCGTAAACTCCAAGGGTGTGTTAACCCACACAAGGTTAGCGGCGAGTAGCCGCTTGGGGTTGCCGATGGTCATGTGTGCCAAACGGTTGCCTGCCGGGCGAAGGTAAAGAGGGGCCTTCGCCCGCTCTTTTCGGGGTCATCTCAAATCGGGTTCGGGAAACGATCCGCGCGCGGGAACCGCCGCCCCGGCCCGCGTTCGTTTCCAATAAAGGGAAAGGTGACGGCTACCCTTGAGAAGGGTCAGGAAGCTTGGGTTTGTGGCATCCGCTGCCTACCGCGCAGTTCAAGCCGGCCCCGATGTAGATGAAGGCCGCGCGAATCGGGAAGAATGCGTAGTTGAGCGGAGTGTCGATCGGGTCGAAGGCCCGGTCGGGATGCTGTTGGACGCTGGCCTCCGCCTCCGCCTGAGTTTTCTCAGCCGGTTCGATCTGTTGAATCGAGGCCACGCGGTCGTTCGGGCCGAAAATCGCCACTTTGCCTGAATCAAGCCACACATAACGGAGAACGGTGGCACCTGAATGATTCGGATCAGGGATCGAGTCCTTGAGGTCTGGCGTCCCCATGGATTGAACGGCCTGATCCGGCGTCATCCCCGGAGCCAGGGTGGCGCTGCTGGTGGCGGAACACGCAGCCAGCGCGAATGCCATCGTCCAGGCGAGAATTTTCGCAAGCAAGCGGCGTGCGGCCATTCGATTCATTTTCTCCCTGCGCTTTCGCTTTTGACGTAACATACCTGCTTGACGGCGGCAATCGTGCCCGTCCGTATGATGTCTCGGCACGGCGACAAGCTCTTCGTTTACGGCGCTCTGCTCGACTCCGCCAAGCGTGCGCGGCTGCTCGGCCGTATCGTCAAGGCGGAGCCGGCGCGTCTGAAAGGGTACGAGCGGAGGCGGCGCCGCTACTTTTATCTGGCGCCTCGCGACGGTTCGCATGTCGATGGCGAAGTCCTTCATGGCCTCGGAGACGCTGACTTCTGCATCCTTGATGAATACGAAGAGGTGCCGCTGCTGTATTCGCGAGCACGTGCGACCGCGGTCAGCGCGCGCGGAAAAAGGATCGAGTGCTGGGTTTACCTGCCTGCCGGATGGGAAAAGGAATCCGGCTGAAAGATCATTCGGCTATTTCGCCTCGACTGGCGGAGCGGGTTTGGATTCGGGACGCTTGAGGCCGAACTTGTCGAGCCGGTATTGCAGCGTCCGATAGCTCATCCCGAGCATCTTGGAGGCTTTTGCGATGACCCAGTCGCTCTTTTCCATCGCTTGAAGAATAAGGTCACGTTCGAAGGTCTCGAAGTTCATGCCTTCGCTGGGGATTTCGAACTTATCGCCGCGCGGCCGCTCGCCGCCCTTGCCGGGCGTTTTGCGAGAGAGCACCTCTTGCGGAAGGTCGCGCGGCGTTATCTTGTCGCCCTCGCAGAGCAGGATTGCGCGCTCGACCGCGGATTCGAGCTGTCGCACGTTGCCCGGCCACGAGTAATCGAGCAGCACTTCCATCGCTTCGCGGCTGATTTCCTTGACCCGGCCCTCGGCCAGATGGCCGAACTTCGCAAGCGCGTGGTTGGCGAGCAGGGGAATATCGCCGCGCCGGTCCCGGAGCGGCGGCACGGTGATGGTGACGACATTGACGCGGTAATAGAGGTCTTCGCGAAAACGCTCTTCGGCGACTTCTTCGGCGAGGTTCTTGTTGGTTGCCGTTACCAGCCGCACATCGACGCGAAATGACTCGTTTCCGCCGACCCGGCGAATCTCCTTTTCCTGCAGCACGCGCAGAATCTTGGCTTGGAGTCCCTGCGGAAGGTCGGCAATCTCGTCCAAAAACAGGGTCGAGCCGTTGGCGGCCTCGAACAGACCGATCTTTCGCTCGGTTGCGCCCGTGAACGCACCGCGTTCATGCCCGAAAAGCTCGTTCTCGATGAGATTGTCCGGAATTGCGGAGCAGTTTATCGCGATGAAGGGGCGCGCGGCGCGCGGCGAGTAGCGATGGATCGCGCGGGCGACCAACTCCTTGCCGGTGCCGCTCTCGCCCTGAATCAGCACGGTGCTGTTCGAGGGCGCGACCTTGCGCACCATCCGGATTACTTCCTGGATTGCCGGATCCTGGCCGATGATGCCTTCGAGCTCGAATTTTCCTTCCAGCCGGCGCTTCAGCAACTGGTTTTCCTGCTGCAGGTTTGAGAGCTCGGCGGCCTTGGCCACCGTCATCACCAGCGCTTCGCGGTCGGTCGGCTTGGTGAGGTAGTAGAAGGCGCCGTTTTTCATCGCTTGAACCGCGCTCTCGATCGTTCCGTGGGCGGTCAGGATAACGACCTGGCAGGAAGGGTAGGTGGCGCGAACGCGCGCCAGCACTTCCTCGCCCGACATCCCGGGCATCATCAGGTCGGTCAGCACCACGTCGAAGCGGCTCAGTCCGAGAAGTTCCATCGCGCGCTTGCCGGTCGCGGCTTCCTCGACCGAAAAGCCTTCCTCGCGCAAGGTTTCGCTGGTGATTTGACGTTCGAGGTCGTTGTCTTCAACGACCAGTACCGATGCCTGACTCATGCGCGCTTATCCGTTCCGCTCTGGGGAAAGGTGAATCGAACCGTGGTTCCGGGACCGGGTTCGTTCGGACCGATTTCAATGGTACCACCATGCTTTTCGACAATCGCCTTGGAAAGAAACAGGCCAAGTCCGATGCCCTCGCGCTTGGTAGTGAAAAAAGGCTCGAAGATGTGAGCCGCCGCGTCGGGGTCGATTCCCGCGCCGGTATCGGTGAATTTGATCACCAACTGATCATCCTCACGCCCGAAAGTTATCCGCATAGTACCGCCATCCGGCATCGCCTGCACCGCATTGGCTACCACATTCATGAAGCAGGTGCGCACTTTTTCAGCATCCACATTCAGCACCGTGGGAACGCTGTCGGCGTCCTCGATTACCTCGATTCCCTGGCTCTTCATCTTGGACTCGGAGATGGCGAGCACACCGTCGACCAGTTGCTTGACGTCGGTTGAAGCCGGGTGGATCTCGATGGGCTTGCCGTAATGAAGAAAGCTCTGCACCAACTCGCTCAGGCGTCGGACTTCATCCTTCATCAACAGGACCTGGCGCACGAAGTTTTCCGAATCGCTGCTGAGCTGGCGCGCGTAGCGCGTCCGGAGCTGGTCGAGCGCCAGGCTGATGAAGTTCAGCGGGTTCTTGATTTCGTGCGCCAGTCCGCCGGCGAGCTGGCCCAGCGCGGTGAACCGCTCGAGCCGGTTCAATTCCTGTTCGCGTTCGCGCACCCGCCTTAATTGCGCGACCATCTCGTTGAAGCTTCGGGTGAGAAGGCCGATCTCGTCGCGGCGATGGGCTTCCGGCACGGGTTCGAGTCCGCGTGCGGCAATATTTTGCGCCGCATCCGCGACCGAATGAATCGGTTTCACGTAGCGGTCGGCCAGGATGTAGGCGAAGATCAGACCGATCGTGAAGATGACGAACGCGGCGGCGATCTGATGAATCCAGTTGACCACCAGCGGCTGAGCCGAATCCGCAAAATTCGCCACCACTTGCACGTACCCCAGGAGATGGTCCTCGACCTCGATCGGAATCAGGTAGACGGTTGCTTCGCCGGCGCCCGGACCGAGCCTGGCGGCCGGAATCGTCAGGATGTCCGCGCCCTGCTTGAGTTCCTGAGCGACGATCTTGTCCTCGGAGTGGGGCACGAGCGCTCCGCCAATAAGTTGAGGGTTGGAGCTGTTGATAATGAGTTTCTGCGACGAAGCGATCGAGACCTCAAGCCCCTGGCTGTTGAGGCTGCGCACGTAGTTCTGCAGGCGGTCCCGGTCGGTATTGCTTACCGACGTCAGTTCCTGGACGCCGATATGAATGGCGCGGGCGAGGTTTTTTACCTGTTCCTGGGTGGTCTGCACGATCGCGGCCTGGGTTCCGAGACTGACCCACACCTCCGCGCCCAGGGTAAGGGCGAGCAGCAGCACCATCAGCAGGATTAGCTTCGCCTTGAGATTAAGAGCCGGGAAATTGACTTGCATCAAGTGTAAGCGGCGGCTCAGTGCCGCCGAGTATTCGCGCGCGCGATGGTTCGTTTGCGGAGCGCGTTCATGTCCTGGTCGTGTTGGTTCTCGTAAAGAAAAGCCGCATTCCATAAATCGCGAGCGAGAGAACCGCGACTATCCAGATCAGATGCTCGAACCCACCCAGGAAGCGGATCACGGATTCAAGCTCTCCTCCAAACAGATACCCCAGCGACACAACAATCGGAACCGAAATGACGGCGCCCAGCAGGTCGTAGAAGAAAAACCGCGCCGGAGTCACCCCGAACGACCCGGCAGTCAGGTAGATCAGGGCTCGAAGTCCGGCCAGAAAACGAGCGTAGAAGATGGCGCGATGGCCGTATCGATGCATGAAGCGGCGGATGCGATTTATCTGGAGTTGCGAGCCGGGACGGGTCAGACCGAAGTAGCGCACCAGCCCGGTGCCGAAGTGGCGTCCCAGGAAGAACAGGGAATTGTCCCCTGCGACCACGCCGACGAGCGAAACTGCCAGGGTTATCGGGTAGCGGGTGATGCCGCGATGGACCAGGAAGCCGCCCGCCAGCAAAGCTATATCTTCCGGCATCGGAAGCCCGAGCCCGCATAGCAGAAGCACCACGAACAGGCCCGCGTAGGTGAAGTGTTCGATGTACGCGGAGACGATCGAAAGCAAGCTTCAGTCTCCGCCGCCAAATCTTGCTCGCAACGAATCCCGAATCTGTTCGATCGGCATTCCCTGTTTCGCCAGCACTTGCGCTTCGCGTGCTTCGCCCACGCAGATCGCGCAGGTACTGCCGTGCTTGTCGCGAAAGCAGTCGAGCAGACTCTTGTGTCCTTCGGTCTTGTCGCATCCGCAATAGCAATGAAGTTGGGCAAGCAACGCCGGGTCCTGCTCGGCGACGGCGTAAGCCTCGCGCACTTCTCCTTTAAACAGCTTCGGGTCGAGGGTGAGGCGCGCGCCGCCTGCGCCGTCCGCCGGGCAACATTCGCTCCCGCGTCCGTTCGCGACGCTGGCCACAGTGCCGGCCGGATCAGAAATTCCCTTGCCGAACCATGCGTATGCCCCGGCCGCCATCAGGACGAGCGCGGCGATAACCGCCATCGTGCTTTTCGTAGTCATCCGGTAAACCTAGTAACGCATTATAGCATTTCAATCATCTGGAGCGTCTGTCGGGCAAAGCTATAAAGCGCGGCCGGGCGATGGGCTCCGCGGCGGGTTTCCTTGAGCGGTCGCAAGAGGCCCATCGCCAGGATTCTTCGCCGGAAATTGCGCCGGTCGATCGGGCGGGCGAGAATCTGCGAATACAACTCCTCGAACTCCGCGAAGGTGAAGATCGGCGGCAGCAGTGCGAACGCGATATTGCTGTATTCCAGCTTGGACTTGAGCCGCTTGAGGGCGTATTTGGCCATCACGGCATGGTCATACGCGAGCGGCGGCAGAGCGGAAAGCTCGAACCATCCGCCGGCAGCGTATTTTGGCGAAGGGCCGCTGACCCGCCCCGGGTCGGGAATCAGCGCCATGTAGGCCACGGACACGACGTGAGCATCGGGATCGCGCGAGGGATCTCCGAAAGTGAAGAGTTGCTCGAGGTAGGCGTCGGTAAGACCGGTCGATATCTTCAGTTCCCGGCGGACCGCGTCGTCGAGCATCTCGCCGCGGCGCACCAGGCCGCCCGGGAAGGCCCACTTTCCATTGGCGGGGCCTCGGGAGAGCTGGACAAGGTAGGTTTTCAGCCGGCGTTCCTGGAATGCGAACAGGACGGTGTCGACGGCTACCCTGGGGCGTTCAAAACGGTCGGCCGACTCTGTTGGGCCGGCGGGCAAAGCGGCAACCGCGGCTGAATTCAGGCGCTCAACTCCAGCATCCGGTCCAGCGCTCGCCGCGCTCCGTCGCGTACGTCCTCGGGGAGCTCGATTTCGTAACGAAGGTTGCGCAGCGAGTCGAGCGTGCCGCTGAGCGTTATCATCTTCATGAACCGGCATAGTTTGCACGTCTTATAGAAGTGTTTCTCCGGTACCTCCATCAGAAGCCGGTCGGAAAGGCCGCACTCGGTCACGATCAGGAACTTGTCGGCCTCGCTCTCCCGCGCATAACGTACCATCGCGCTGGTCGAAAGCACCGCATCCGCCAGGGTGAGCACGTCCTTGCGGCACTCCGGATGGGCGATGACCTTGATGCCCGGAATCGAGCTTTTCACCCTGTTTACTTCGGCGGGCGTTATTTGGTGATGAACGTAGCAGTTACCATCCCATGAAATTATTCGCTTGCTCGTCTGGCCCTGCACGTAGTTGGCGAGGTTCTGGTCGGGAAGGAACAGGATGTTCTCAGAGTCGATGGCGTTGACCACCTTAACCGCGTTGGCCGAGGTGCAGCAGGCGTCGGAGAGCGCCTTCACGTCAGCCGTGCAGTTTACATACGAGACGACTTTCAAGTCGGGGTAGATTTCCTTGAGCTCCGCCTTGCGATCGGCCAGGGCTTCGGCGGTTACCGCATCGGCAAGCGAGCATCCGGCACGCAGATCAGGAATAAGCACCATACGGCCGGGGTTCATGACCTTGGCGGTCTCGGCCATGAAATGGACTCCGCAAAATACGATGATTTCCGCGTCGCGGACTTCCTTTGCCTTGCGGGCCAGTTCGAGCGAATCGCCGATAAAATCGGCAACCTCGAATATCTCCGGCCGCTGATAGTTGTGCGCCAGGATGATTGCCTTGCGCTCGTCCTTCAGGCGCAGGATCTCGGCGATTTCCCGCGAGTATCGCTCGCAAGCTTCCATGCCGTAACCGACTTCGTCGAGTGGTGAGAGCTTCTGATACAGCGCCTCTGGAGAAACCGGGGAGAGTGCTGGTGCGTTCACGACTAAATCCTCATTATCATCCCGGCGCACCGCAGGATCGCCCGCAAGCGGCTGCCTGGCCGGGTACTTTGCGTCAATTTGACACTTACTGTAGTGGGCTCGAAGCCGTTGTGCAACCAGTACGTAACCCTGACTGCGCCGCCGCGTCCGTTGGCCCTTCCCGTGCGGGGTTTGCTAGACGAAGGACTGACTCGACGCTTTGGCGTGCCGAACTGGAGTTAAAGTGATGGATGAAGTTATCGACAGGGAAATAGTCGCCGCCGTTCGGCGGTTTGTCGATCGCGAGGTAATCCCCTCCGCCTCGGAACTGGAGCATCGCGACGAATATCCGCATGCGCTGGTCGCCACGATGAAGGAGCTAGGGCTGTTCGGCGCGACCATCCCGGCCGAGCACGGCGGCCTGGGGCTCTCCTTCAGCACCTATGCGCGGATCATGGAGGAGTTGTCGCGCGGATGGATGAGCCTGGCCGGGGTGATCAACAGCCATCTCATCATGGCCTACATCATCACCCACCACGGAACCGACCAACAAAAGAAATACTTCCTTCCGGCGATGGCGCGTGGAGAAAAGCGGGGCGGGCTCGCTCTTACCGAGCCTCACGCCGGCAGCGACGTGCAATCGATTCGCACCGTAGCGATGCGCCGCGGCGACAGCTACGTGCTTTCCGGCAGCAAGATGTTCATCACCAATGCCCGGCACGGAACCATGCTTGCCGTGGCGGCGAAGACCAATCCCAAGGCGGAGCCGGCCTACGCTGGAATAAGCATGTTCGCGGTCGAGAAGGGAGAGGCCGGCCCCACCGTAAGCCGAAACATCAAGAAGCTCGGCTACAAGGGCATCGACACCTGCGAAGTTCTGCTGGAGGACCTGCCGGTCCCGGCGTCGAGCCTGATCGGTGGCGCGGAAGGGCAGGGCTTCAAACAGGTGATGAGCGCGCTCGAGGTCGGACGCATCAACGTGGCGGCGCGCGCGGTCGGCGTCGGGCAGGCCGCATTCGAGAATGCGATCCGCTACGCGCAGCAGCGCACGGCGTTCGGCAAACCGATCGCACAGCATCAGGCGGTGCAGTTGATGCTCGCGGACATGGGCACCCGAATCGAGGCGGCGCGGCTTCTGGTGATCAACGCGGCGCGCAAGAAAGATGCGGGAGAGAGATGCGATGTCGAGGCTGGAATGGCCAAGCTGTTCGCATCCGAGGCGTGCGCCAAGATCTCGCTCGATGCGATGCGGGTGCTGGCTGGGTACGGCTTTACCCAGGAGTTTCCGGTCGAACGCTTCTATCGCGATGCGCCGCTGATGATGATCGGCGAAGGCACCAACGAAATTCAGGCCCTGGTGATCGCAAGAGGCTTGCTGGCGAGATATCCCGCCTAATGCTCTCCTTCTGAAATCACGCGGGATTAAAAATCGTCCCGCGCGTTCAGAGCTCGCCCAGTTCGTGGAGCGCGCGGGCGCATTCGGCCGGACGCGTGAACATCACCTCGTGCCCGCAGTCGATGAACTTGAGCGCGGGGTTCTTCAAACGGCTCGAGAAATGCGGATGCCATCCCGCACCGCCTTCGATCGGCGTCTCGTCTTTTTCGCATACGAGGTACGCGGTCGGCACGCCGGATTCGTGGAACGCCTTCATCGGGACCGGCGAGATCATCGGACCGAGCGGCTGCGGACACAACGCCGCCTTGATCCATGGATGCATCTCCGCGGGGACGTCGTTCATGAGCCCGGCATAGAACGCCGGCCCCATTTCATCGAGAGTCGACGACCGGTCCGGCCGCGAATCGATCGCGTCGATAAGGGGTTTTTGCGCGGGGTTGGCGGGATCCAGGACGCGGGCGCCGTCGAGCGGGACTATCGCGGTGACGAAAACGGTTCGCTTGATGCGCGCGGGGATTCTTGCGGTTACGCCTGAAATCGTTAGCCCGCCCAAGCTGTGTCCCGCGATGATCACGCCCCGCAGGTCGCGCTCCTCGATGAACCTCGTCGTGTAGTCCACATAGCTGTCCAAGGTGACCTTGGAGCGGTCGCAGTAATTCTGCCCGTGGCCGGGCAGGTCAAGCGCGTACGCGCGGTTGCCGAGTTTCTCCAGTTCACTTATGACCGCGGCCCAGCACCATGCACCGTGCCAGGCTCCGTGAACGAGCACGAACGTATTGGACATTTGAATCCTCCCGAGTACCAACGCGCGCCGTCTAGTTCCAATCGGCCGGCTACGTAGCGCGCTGGCTGCTCATCTCGTCTGAGAGATTACCCGCGGCCGTGCGGGCGATCGCCAGCGTTGGTATGCCAGACGAAGGCGCGATTCTCCAGAGTTTGCGGTTGAGCCGGCGGCACTCCGGAGACTGAAGGCGTTTCCTGCGATTAGGTCGCCACAGGAGTAATCGCTTCGCCGTCGTGCAACTGCGATGGAGGCACCACGATTACAGTCTCGCCTCCGGTCAGGCCTTGAAGAACCTGGACGCCGTCCTGGTATTCCCTGCCGAGCGAGACTTCCACGCGATGGGTCGTACCGTCGCGCACCACCCACACGTACTTCTGAGTGCCTTCATCGACGATGGCTTTTTTGGGCACGAGCACAAGGGGCGCTTCCTGTTTCACCGGTGAACCGCCCAGGAACGAAATCTTCACGCTCATCTCGGGCTTAATGATCGTGAGGTCGGGCTCGATGATATGAACTTCGACCTTGACCGTGCCTTTCTGCCGGTCAGCCTCCGGATAGATCTTCACGACCTTCGCGTCGAAGGAGCGGTCCGGGTAGGCGTCGAGCACGACGCTGGCCGGCATGCCCATCGCGATTTTGCCGATGTCGCTTTCATTGATATCGACTTCGGCGCGCATGTCTTCGGTATCGGCCAGTTGCACGATATCGGTGACGCCCGCGCCGGCATCCGCCTGTCCTCCGTAGTTAATCGTGTCGCCGAGTTCGCGGTATTTCCTGAGCACCACGCCGTTGACGGGAGATCGGATTACGCACAGGTTGGCGTAGTACTTCGCGTAGTCGATCTCCGCCTGATATTTTTTGTAGTTCGCGCGGGCCACCGCGAGTGAATTCTCGATTGTATCGAGCTGATCGCGCGAGACTATTCCGTTGCGGAACAGCTCGCGCTGGCGGGCCACTTGGGCTTCGTACAGCTTGATGTTGGCGGCGGCAAGGTCGCGATCCGCCATCGCCTGGCGCAACTGCGCCTGGTAGTCGGTGTCGTCGATGCGGGCGAGGATGTCTCCCTTTTTTACGTGCTGGCCCTCTTCGATCGGCTCGGCAACAATCTGTCCGAGCAGCTTCGTGCCAATCGTGATGTACTTGTGCTGGGTAACGACATAGCCGGAGCCGGTCAGCAGCGTGCCCGGCTGTCCGGCCTGCTTGATTGTCACGATCGCGGTTTGCACCTCGGGCGGACGACCGATCGTGTGACCGTAGATTTCATAGCCGAGCGAGGCCATTCCCGCGGCCACCGCGAGAACGATGGCGGCCGGGATAAGCCGGCTCTGACGCTGGTCGGCCTTACGAGCGATCCGCAGAGATTCCAGTTCACGGATGCTCGAAGGCGGGCGGGGTGACGACGGTTCGGTGCTCATGCGCTCAACCCTTCCTTAGCGCATCGACAACCTGCAGCTTCATCGCCTGGCGCGCCGGAAACCATCCGCCTAACGCGCCCATCACGGCGGCAAACACCAGGGCCTGAATTACTACGGTCGGCGTGACGCGAAACGCGAAAGCCATCGTGGAAAACGTGACGAAGTTGCCGAAACTGGTCGAAAAGCCGTTAATCGGCAGGGCCAGGACGATTCCGATCGCGCCCGCGGCTACCGCCAGCGCGAGCGACTCGATCAGGAACGAACTCAGAATCGCGCCCCGGCGAAAGCCCAAGGCTCTCAGCGTCCCAATCTCGGTCGTGCGTGCGGCGACCGACGCGTACATCGTGTTCATCGCGGCAAACACCGCCCCAATACCCATAATAACAGCAACCACCATGCCCAGGGCACGCAATTGGTTGGCGACCACGGACTGATCCTTGTAGTAGTCGGTTTCGGTCTGCGCCTGCAGATTGATCCGTGGATCGTCGGCGATTCGCCGAATAAGCGCCGGAACATCCGCGCCCGGCACCGTCTTTATTCTCACGCACGCGTAGTAGGCTCCGCGCTGCGTGTCGTCCTGGATATTGTGGATGTCAGCCCAGACTTCGGATTCGAACGAGCTTCCGCCGGCGTCGAAGATTCCCACGACCTTCCAGTTGCCGCGCCCAAAGCGCATCGTCGAGCCGATCTTCGTGTCCGCATAGCGGCCGACCAGCGCCTTGCCCACGATTATTTCATTGAGCGCGGGCCTGAACATCCGGCCCTGGATCAGGTGGACGTTCTGATGCACTTGCAGCGCGACCGGCAGCACGCCGCGCACCACCACGTTGTCGCTGCCGCCGCCCGATCGTTGCATCAGCACCTGCACCGGGAGTTCGGGCGAAGCGAGCGGATTTCCGGATGGGTCGCGTTTGATCTGCGGCAGGAACTTGAGCGCATCAAACTGGTCCAGGTTCACCGCCGAAGAGGTTTCAGTAGTCGAGCCTTTGCGCACGACGACCACATTGTCGGGCGATCCCGTGTCGCTGATCGCTGAACCGAGGCCCGCGACCATCGCCATCACAATCACAAACACCGCGACCACCAGCGCGATTCCGCCCGCGGTCATCGCGGTGGACACGCGCCGGACCAGCAGACTTCGGATGTTGTACTTGAGCGGAATCGCCATCTCACGCCACCATCCTGAGCGCATCGACGATGTTGCGGCGCGCGGCGGAGCGCGCGGGAAACCACGCGCTGAGCAGGCCGATCAGGCCCGCCGCGAGCAGGGTCTCGATCAACACGATCGGCGGCATCCTCAGGTTGGTCAGGCCCACGGCGGGGGAACCGACCGCGAAGGCCTTGAGGACCACGTAGGCCGCGCCGCATCCGAGCAGGCCTCCCGCCAGCCCGATCAGCAGCGATTCGCTGAGCAGGAGGGCGAGGATCGTGCCGGAACGGAAGCCGATCGATCGCATCACCGCGATTTCGCCGCGCCGTTCGCGAATCGACATCGCGGCGGTATTTGCCGCGACCAACCCGATCGTAATCACCACGATGACGCCGAGAATCTCGGCGAGCCGGAAGAAGGTTCGGAAGCTCTGCAGGAAATTGCCGATGAACACGGCCTCCGACTCGCTGCGCGTTTCCGCGGATGAATTTCTAAACTGCGCATCGATCGCCGCGATCACTTGCGGCACATTTTCCGATTTGTCGGCGCGCACCCAGAAATTGCTTACGAAGCCCGGCCGCCCGGCGGCTTCTTCGAGATAGTCGCGCCGAAACAGCAGGAAGTTGGGCGGCGCCTTGCCGTTCATCGTCCCGACGATGTTGAGCGTCACGTTGAACGGGTAGACGGTGCCCCGGAGCTGAATCTGCTGTCCGACGTGCAGGTTGAATCGCTTCATCGTGCCTTCGCCGACCAGGCACGCGGTTCGAAGACGCTTGAATTCGTCGAACGCGTGTTTGGAAATTCCCCAGTCATCCCACATCACATCGACCTGATCGGGATCGATCGCGAGATTGGGGAACTGGTCGTTTACGTCGTGATAAATTCCGCCGAACCAGCTCTCCGGCACTACCGCGACCACGTGCGGCGTGGAGGCGATGCGCTGCTTGTACGCCTCGGGCATCGAGTAGGTGAGACCGGCCTTGTTGTGGGTGGAGATGCGCACCGACGATGCGCTGTCGGCGAGCACCTGGCTTGCGACCGTCGGCATGCTGACCAGCGCCGAGAAGATGAAGAGCGACACCGCGATCGAGAAGACGGTAAGAAAGGTCCTCCGCTTGCTGCGCAGCAGGTTCTTCAGCACCAGCATCGCGTACTTCATCGCGCCGCTCCCGCGTCTATGCGCTTGCTCCCGCCGCCGCGGCCGTTGCGGCCTTGCCCGGCTCCACTCCGGCAAGCACGCCCTTGTCGAGGCGGTAAACGGTGTCGACGTAGCGTTCGGCGCGCGGATCGTGCGTGACCATCACGATGGTCTTGTGAAACTGGCGGTTAAGCTCGGTCAGCAGGTTGAGAATTTCTTCCGCCGATCGGGCGTCGAGGTCGCCGGTGGGCTCGTCGGCCACCACGATGGTCGGGTCGGTGACGATCGCGCGGGCGATCGCGACCCGTTGTTCCTGTCCGCCGGAGAGTTGCCGCGGATAATGGTCCATCCGGTCCGACAATCCTACCACCTTGAGCGCGGTTTCGACGTGTTCGCGCCGTTCGGCCTTGTTCAGATGCGTAAGCAGAAGCGGAAGCTCAACGTTTTCGAAAGCGGTCAAAACCGGAATCAGGTTGTAGAACTGGAACACGAGTCCGATATGGCGCGCGCGCCAGGCCGCGAGGTCCCGCTCCCTCATCGAGGTGATTTCCTCGCCGCCCACCGCGACGCGGCCGGAGGTGGCGTGGTCGATTCCCGCGATCAGGTTGAGCATCGTGGTCTTGCCCGAGCCTGAGGGTCCCATGATCGCGACGAAACGCCCCTCGGGAACCCTGATGCTAACGTCGTCGAGGGCGCGGATTTCGAACTCGTCACGCTTGTAGACGCGGGTCACGTGGTCGATGTCGATCGCATATTTCTCTTCCATCACGCTCTCCCCTGGTTCAGGTTCGATCGTCCCGCCCGCTGGCAGCCTGGCGACCGACGGTTAAACAGGTTGTCACTCTAACACTGCGGTTCATCCCGCGGCACGAGCGGCGCGAGGGCGGTTGCGCGTCCGTCCGTTTGCGGAGAGGGAATCTTTAACCTGCTCGAACAGGCGCGCGAACACGCGCGCTTTCGCCTGGGCAACCGCGCAGCCGATTTCGATTAGCGCGGTGCGGAAGACCATCTCGCCGTTCCGCTCCATCTCCCGCGCGAGGCGGCGCAGCCTTTCCGCGCGCTGGGCGTCCTCCTGATGCGTATGGCGCATATGCGCCAGCGCGCTTCGCGGATCGTGATGGGCGAAATAGATCTTTACCTGCGCCTCGTCGAAGACGAACACCGGCTGCGCCGGCTCGCGCAGTATCCTCAGAAAGTGGGCGCGGCCGGCCTCGGTGATCGCGTAAACCGTCCGTGACCGCTTCCCGCGCGGGTCGGTCCGCTGCGTGACCAAGCCGTCGCGGGCCAGCTTCTTCAGGGCAGGGTAGAGCGATCCGTCGCTTACGCGATAGAAAAAACCGACCGGGTCGCCGAAGCGGCGCTTCAGGTCGTATCCTGTCGCTTCACCGTCCATCAGAAAACCGAGAATCGGAAACTTTACGTCGATGCGCGGAGCGCTCTGCTCGGGCGTGGTTCGCCACGACGAACCTGAATTCGCAGCCGGGCGCGGCGCCCCTGAAAGGCCGCGTCTAAGCATGGTCAGTGGCATACCTCGACTCAATATCTCGACTTGAGCTAACGAAGCAAGATATCAAGCCGCGGTATTTGGCCGCCCGCTGGAAAGGAAGAACGCCCGCCTCCAGTTGCTCGGTCCGCTCAACGGCGCAACTTCCGCCACCTCCGTTTCGAGTTCTCGCATCCGTTCGAAAGCAGGTTCCGTGCCCATGACCCGGTCCCAAAACGAAGTGCTTACCCCGAAGATTGCATCTGGCGCCGCCGCGTGATGCGCAAGGTGGCGCGCACGCAACCGCGCTTCGATCGCGCTGGAGGGATGGCGGAAATGAATCCGGTAGTGGATGACCTCATACGCCGCGAATCCGGCCACCAGTCCAAGAAAGAAGACCATCGCCCCGCATAAGCCAAAAAAGGCCAGGCCAATCGCCACTGTGGCGCCGACGGGAAGCCATGCCCCGACCGTGAAAACCGCGTGCGGATCGCGGTGATGCACGTCGTGAAGCGGGGTCGCGAAGGTGCGAAATTGATGGCTGAGCCAGCCGTGGATGACGTATTCGACGAAGGTCCAGCTTGCGATTCCGGCCACGAACAGCAGCGCCATCGAGACCATGCATCGAGCTTAAACTCCGGCTATGCGCGCCGCAAATGCAGTGATTTGGCTGCGCGCACCCGCATGGACGACCTTGCACCCGCCGCCGCGTCGGGCAACGAAGGTACACTTTACTGGCCGCGCTCGGGGAAGATTCGTCGGAGAGAATCGACGTTTCGGGGAACCGGTCTTCGAATGGCCGGAAAAGAATTGTGTGCGGATGCCCGGGAGGTTGAATATACCTAAAAAATGAAATATATAGAGATTGCACTAGATTGGTGAATTGGACGGAAAGGAGCGATCCATTATGTGGAATTCGGACAATCCCTTTTTGAACGGCAACTATGCGCCGTGGCGTGAAGAGGGCGATGCCTACGACCTCGAAGTCGAAGGCGAGGTTCCGCGTGAGCTGGAAGGCGCCCTTTACCGCGTCGGCCCGAACCCGCACTTCAAGCCGCTCGGACGCTACCACTGGTTTGATGGAGACGGGATGGTCCACGCCTTCGTCCTGCGCGAAGGCCGCGCCGCGTATCGCAACCGCTACGTCAAGAGCGACGGCCTGCAGGCGGAGATGAAAGCCGGGCACGCGCTGTTCGGCGGCCTGCTCGAGCAGCCCAGGGAATTGCCGCCGGGGCTGCCGCCGTTCAAGAACGCCGGCAATACCAACATCGTCGGCTACGCCAATCGCCTGCTTGCCCTGTACGAAGCGTCGCTGCCGCACGAACTCAAGCCGCTGACGCTCGAGACCGTGGGGCTTTACGATTTTGGCGGCAAGCTTAACGGTCCCATGACGGCGCATCCGAAATTCGATCCGGTCAACGGCGACCTGCTGTTTTTCGGCTATTCGCCGTTTCCGCCGTATGTCACCTGGTACCGGGGCGATCGCGCCGGCAATCTTGTCGAGACGCGTCCGATCGACAGCGGTCTGCCGGTGATGATGCACGACTTCATCACGACCGATGACTACGCGATCTTCTTCGTATGCCCTTCGGTGTTCCGGCTGGAAAACATGGCGGCGAGAAAGCCGCTGATGAACTGGGAGCCGGAACATGGAACGAAAATCGGCGTCATGAATCGCAAGACGGGGGAGGTCAAATGGTTCAACGCGGAGGCGTTCTTCGTGTTTCACTTCCTTAACGCCTACGAAGAGAGCGGATCGCTGGTCGTGGACGGGTGCCGCATGGCCGCACTCGATATGAGCGGCAACGATTTCGGCAACCCGCCGCTCCCCTGGCGCTGGACGTTGAACCTTGCCAACGGAAGCATCAAGAGCGAACAGCTTGACGATATTCTGGCGGAATTCCCTCGCCTCGATGAGCGGCTGGCCGGAAAAAAGAACCGCTACGGATATTTCGCCGCCAATCGCGGTCCCGACGATGCCAACGGATTCGATTGCATCTTCAAGCGCGACAGCCAGTCGGGTCGCACGGAATTTCAGGACCTGGGCGGAGGGAAGATGCCTGGCGAGCCCGTATTCGTTCCGCGCGGCTGCGCGGAGGACGACGGCTGGGTTTTGTCCGTCTGGTATGACCCGAAGGTTGATTCAAGCGAACTGCTGATCCAGGATGCGCGCAATTTCTCCGGACATCCTATAGCCAGGGTGAAGGCTCCCCATCGGGTGCCTTTCGGGTTCCACGGCAATTGGGTGCCCGCCTGAGGAAACTTTCTTGGGGAAATCAAGCGCGATAAGCCCGCGCAAGCCAAGGGGAAATGGCGCGGCAAGCGAACAGCCCGCGGTCAAAGCATCGCTCGAGATGGCGCTGCTTGGTCTGATCGCGGGGATGCCGCAGATCTGGGGATACGACATCGTGCGGATCTTCAATCTCTCGATGCGCCATTTCTGGCACGCGCATCAGGGACAGATCTATCCGACTTTGTCGCGGATGGAGCGGCGGGGATGGATTAGAAGCCGCCAGGTAATCCAACGCGGCCGGCCGAACAAGCGGCTTTTTACGATCACTCCGGCCGGCCGCGAAGCTCTGGAGCGATGGCTTGAGAGCCCGTTCGAGGAACTGAAGCTCAAGCATCCGCCGCTGCTGAGGACCCTCCATCTGGGCCATCTGGGACCCGACCGCGCGATCGAGAAGTTCGCCGAGCAGCGCGCGGCTTGCGCCGCATACCTGGAAGAGCTGCGCGGCATCGAACGCGATCATTTCGGGCAGGGCGCGTGTACCACGCAACACATGATGTTCTCGTACTTCACTGTGCGTTACGGGATCATGTGGATGGAGCAGAGCGTGCGATGGTGCGACTGGGCGATCGCCGAAATCCGGGCGCATCGCGACCTGTTCTCGGCCGCCTCCAGCTCGGCGAAGCCTTGCGGGACCGGTCGAAGAGGCGCGCGGGCCTGATCCTTGCCCGGGCCTACTCCATTTGGGGGTGCAAATCCGAACCTTCTCTGCTATGTGCCAGTCAGCAGGCCGCGCTGAATCCTGCCGCGCGGATGCTGGGGCGTCAGAGTGGGCGGAGCACTCGACGACATTTCAGTAATCGAATACGCGGAGATGGTCTCCGGGCCCTTCTGCGGCAAGATGTTCGCGGATATGGGCGCGAATGTAATCAAGATCGAGGCGCCCGGCACCGGCGACTCCGCTCGTTCTCATCCGCCGTTTCCGGCCGACCGTCCGCATCCCGAGAAAAGCGGGATGTTTCTCTATCTCAATACCGGGAAGAAGAGTCTCACGCTCGATCCCGAGAAGCCCGATGGCGCTGCGATCTTCAAGCGCCTGCTCGAGCGCGCCGACATCCTGATTGAAAACCATCCGCCCGGCTTTCTCGATCGCATCGGCCTGCCTTACGCGGCGCTCCACGCGCTGAATCCGCGGCTGATAGTCGTATCAATCACGCCGTTCGGACAGACCGGCCCCTACAGCGGATGGAAGGGGTCAGATCTTATCGAGTGGGCGATGAGCCTGACCGGATACAACACGCCCACGCTGGTGGACGATCCCGAAAACGAAAATCCGCTGCGCGCTCCAGGGCATGCCGCCGACGCGATGGGAGGTGCGAATGCGGCCGCGGCCGCGATGATCGCTGTGTTCCATCGCGAGTTGACGGGCGAGGGGCAGTGGATCGATGCGCCCTGCTGGCAGGCCACGGTCAATACCTCGAAGATCGAGATGGCGGCATACACCTACACGGGCATTCCGTTCAGCCGCCTGCGCGGCGGGTCGCTGGTCGGCCTCGAGCCGCTCCCGTGCCGCGACGGGTACGTGTACACGCTGTGGGCAGCCGAAGCGCACTACCAGGCGCTGAAGAAGCTGCTTGGAAATCCGGTTGGCCTGGACACGGAACTCTTCGACACGCTGGCGGGCCGCCAGCAAAACGACGATGTAGTCCGCGCCGTCATTCGGGAAGAGTTGCTCAAGCACGACATGGAGTACCTGGTAACCGAAGGCCAGAAGCTGGGTCTCACGATTGGCCCGGTGTATACGGTCGCGCAGGCCGCCGGGCATCCGCATCTCGAGGCGCGCGATGCATTCGTCGAAATCGAACATCCGGTGGCGGGCACCTTCAAGTATCCGCATCGGATGGTCTCGCTGACCGCGACGCCGCCGCGGCCGGCGCGTGCGCCGATGCTTGGCGAGCATACCGCGGAGATACTGCGCGAACTTGGAGTTTCGCGCGATGAGCAACAGAGGCTTCGCGCCGCCGACGTGATTTGACGGACACTCCGGCGAGCGCCGCCTGGATGGGGACGTGCGATGGCACCGCTTCCGCTCGAAGGAATTCGGGTCGCTGATTTCAGTTGGATCATTAACGGACCGCAAATCGCGCAATGGCTCGCGACCATGGGCGCCGAGGTGATCAAGGTCGAGTCGCGCGTCTATCTCGACATCGGCCGCACCAACCCCGCCGGAATGGCGGACCGGAAGCCCGGACCAAACCGCAACGGCTTCTTTCACATGCTCAACTACGGAAAGAAGTCGATCAACCTGAACCTTCGCTCTCCCAAGGGTTATGCGCTGGCTTGCGATCTGATCAAAAAGAGCGACTTCGTGATCGAATGCTATCCGCGTCCGGTCGCCGAACGCCTGAACCTGACCTACGAAAAATCCGCGCGGTCAAACCCGACATCGTGATGATATCGGTTTCGCTGCTCGGCAAGACCGGGACCGATCCCTCGGGATGGGTTGGATGGGGGCCGATGGCGTGTTGCTTCGCGGGGATGTTCGACGCGCAGGGGTATCCGGGCGGCCCGCCGCGGCAGACCGGCGGCACCTGGCCTGACTACGCGATTGCGTCCGCGGTGGTGTTTCACGCGCTGGCCGCACTGCGTCATCGCAATCGCACGGGCGAGGGACAATGGATCGACGCCAGCATGGGCGAAACCGTGATCGGGCAGATGCATGAATGGTTCATGGATTATTTCATGAACGGCCGCGATCGCCGGCAATGGGGAAACTACGACGCGACGATGGCGCCGCATAATACCTATCAGTGCAAGGGCGATGACAAATGGATAGCAATCGCGGTCAGCGACGATTCCGAGTGGAAGGCGCTGTGCGAAGTCGCGGGCCATCCCGAGTGGGCGCGCGACGCAAGATTCGCCAGCGCCGCTGCGCGCCTGTGCCATCGCGATGAACTCGACGCTCGGTTGCGCGCCTGGACCATCGGGCACGGCCATATCGAGCTTGCGGAGAAGCTCCAGAAGGCCGGAGTCCCCGCCGGACCCGTCCTGGACAGCGTCGAGCTCCACGAGGATCGCCACCTGTGGGAATGGGGCTACTGGTGGAAGATGAACCATCACGAGGTTGGCGAACGGATAGTCCCCGGCATGCCGGTGAAAATGAGCAACGTGCGCGAGCTGAACTATTCAACACCGCCGGATCTCGGCCAGCACAATCGCGAGGTCTTCCGCGGCCTGTTCGGTCTCAGCGACGGAGAAATTGACGCCCTGATGGAAGAAAAGGTCATCTACTGAAGATGGGAACACTTGACGGCAAAGTGGCGCTGGTTACCGGCGCGGGCGGCGGCATCGGCAGAGCAACCGCGATCGTGCTCGGCCAGTGCGGAGCAAAAGTCCTCGTTTCCGACATCTCGACCCGCCGAGGAGAGGAAACCGCGGCGATGGTTAGGGCCGCCGGGGCCGAAGCGGAGTTCTTCAAGGCCGATGTTTCGCGCGGCAGCGACGTGGAAGCTCTGGTCGCGGCTGCGGTTCGCAAATGGGGCCGGCTTGACTGCGCGCATAACAATGCCGGCATCTCGGGCACGATCGCATCGATCGTCGAAGACACGGAAGAGAACTGGGACCGCACTCTCGCGGTGGATCTGAAGGGCGTATGGCTCTGCATGAAGTACGAGATCCTCCAGATGCTCAAGCAGGGCGGCGGCTCGATCGTAAACACCGCCTCGACCGCCGGCCTGCTTGGCGCAGTCCGGATGGGCGCGTACACGGCGGCCAAGCATGGCGTAGTCGGCATTACGCGAACGGCGGCGCTCGAGTTCGCCCGTTCCAATATCCGTGTCAATGCGGTTTGTCCCGGGGTGGTAGGGACGCCGGTCATCCTGCAGTGGTTCGAAGCTAACGAGCGGCTCGAGAAATCGATGCTGGCGCAGGAACCGGTCGGCCGGGTCGGCAAGCCCGAGGAGATCGGCAATGCGGTCGCCTGGCTGTTTTCGGACGCCGCATCGTTCGTAACGGGTGCCGCAATTCCGGTCGATGGGGGACTGACCGCCCAGTAAAACTGCGCTATTCCAGCGTCAAAAAGCCGATTGCGGCATTTTGGATCGCTCTTGAGCAACGGTATTCGGCCATCCCGCTGGCTTCGCGGTGCCGATTGCTGTCAAGATGATTATCTTGCCTGTAGACCTTGCCGAGACGGCGAGTATTTTATGCTACAGTACTGAATTTAGGCCCTGTTTTAATCGTCAATGAGACAAGGACTGCAGCCTGTGCCGAGCCGACAGTCCGAGCGAGTTTCAGGAGGCATGCATGGCTAGGAAAATCGCCGCCGTGCTTGGCGGCGTGCTTTTGGGCTTGATCATCGCGTTTGCGCGCGCTGGGGCCTTTCCGTTCTGGGGGTCCGACGACAAAGCCAACGCCGGCAGTTCGGCGCCGCAAGCGGCCGCTTCACCTCTGATTGCGCCAGCGCCAGCCGCGCCGAACGCGCCAGAGCCGAATGAGCGGGCAGGGGTTATCGGTTCATTTGCACCGCTGGTGAAGCGGGTCCTGCCCACCGTTGTCAGCGTTCGAGTAGTACAGGACATCAAGTCTTCCGCGATGGGAATGGGCGGTCCCGGGATGGGTGAGGACCCCGGCGACGAAGGCGGGATGCCTCCCGGCGGCATCGATCCATTCGAGCAGTTCCGGCGGTTCTTCGGGCAGTTGCCCAAAGAGTACAAGCAACATGGGCTCGGATCGGGTGTGATCATCTCCCCGGACGGGTACATCCTCACCAACAACCACGTGGTCGGCGCGGCGGACGAAATCAAGGTTACTTTGAACGACAAGCGAGAATTCAACGCCAAGGTCATCGGCAAGGATCCGAAGACCGATCTCGCGCTGATCAAGATCACCACCAAGGATCAACTGCCGACTGCGATGCTGGGTGATTCCGACACGACCCAGATCGGCGACTGGGTCGTCGCGATCGGCAATCCATTCGATGTGGGAATGACGGTGACCGCCGGTATCGTCAGCGCCAAGGGCAAAATCCTCGGCGGGAACTATGACGATTTCATCCAGACTGACGCCTCGATCAATCCCGGCAACTCGGGTGGTCCGCTGTTCAACACCGAGGGCCAGGTCATCGGCATCAACACCGCCATCTACAGCCGCACCGGCGCCAACAACGGCATCGGCTTCGCCATTCCTATCGACCTTGCGCGCAGCGTGGTCGAGCAGCTCAAGGCTCATGGCCGCGTGATTCGCGGATGGCTCGGTGTTGAGATTCAGGAAGTTACGGCCGACCTTGCCCAGTCCTTCGGGCTCGAAAAGCCTGAGGGCGCGCTGGTCGCGGCGGTCGAGAAGAACGGTCCGGCGGCGAAGGCCGGCATCCAGCGCGGCGACATCGTGATCAAGTTCAACGGCAGGGAGGTGCATGACGAGCACGAACTGCCGACTTTCGTCGCGGAAACCCCGATTAACAAAACGGTGGATATCGTCGTTCTGCGCAACGGCAAGCCGAAGACCTTGCAGGTCACGGTCGGCGAACTGAAGGAGCAGGAAGTTGCCAGCGCCCGCAGCCAGGAACCCGGAGGCGACTGGGGCATGAAGGTGGGCGATCTCACCCCCGAGCTGGCGCAGCAGTTCCATCTGAACGCTGACAAGGGCGTGGTGATTCGCGGCGTGCAGCCTGACAGCCCCGCGGCGGATGCGGGTCTGCAGCCCGGTGACATCATCCTCGAGGTTGGCAGCGACAAGGTTGCGGACGTGAAGGACTTCGTCGCGAAGGCCAAAGAGGCGAAGGCCAGCAAGCGGCCGACGCGCCTGTTGGTGCAGCGCGGAAGCGCGACGCTGTACGTCGTCGTGAAGGCGTCCGAATCGGGCCAGGGCTAACCGGCGGACGAACCGACCTACTCAAAGTGAAAAGCGCGGCGTGGCGGATATCCGCCACGCCGCGCTTTTGTTTGGGCCGGCTTTCCGCGCGATAAGCGGTCGGCCGCTCGCCGGACTGAAGTCGTGCCGATGCTACCCTTTTCGGCAGTGATGACGTGGCGTAGCGTCGGATATTCTGGATGCGATGTCTGAGACCCGAAGCTGCGATGTCCTAATCGCGGGCGCCGGCCCCGCCGGTCTGGCCACGGCGCTTTATCTGCTCAAGGCCCGCCCGGAATTGCGCGGTCGAGTCGTCGCTCTCGAGAAGCATGCTCATCCGCGATTCAAAACGTGTGCGGGCGGTTTGATTCCCAAGACGATTCTCGCCCTCAACGAACTGGAGATCGCTCTCGATATTCCGTACGTGACCGTCACGCGGAGCTCGGCGCGCACGGTCGTGGGCGATGCGCTTGTGGAGCGGGACGAACCGGTAGGAACGGTCGTTCGCCGCGACGAATTCGATGCGCTCCTCGCCCGCTCGGCCCGCGATGCGGGGCTCAGAATTGTCGAGCATTGCCGGGTTGCCGGTGTCGAGCAATCCAACGGATGCGTGCGTGCAAGGACCGACACCGGAGACTTCGAGGCGTCCGTCCTCGTCGGAGCTGATGGGTCCGGAAGCATCGTGCGAAGAGCGGTCTTCGGGAACGGCAAGGAAACAATTGGGCGAGCGCTGATGACCGATCTTCCGGCGGACCCGAACAAGGACGTCGAGTTCGCGGAACGCTGCTACCGCTTTGACTTTCGATGCGTCGCCGCGGGAATCAAGGGTTATGCCTGGTCGTTTCCCTGTTCGATCGGCGGGCGGCCTCATCTGAACGTCGGCATCTACGACCAGTTCCCGCGCAAATGTAGAGACTCCGGCGGCGAGCAGGCAGCGATGCTTCGCGAGCTTGTGCGGGCTTTTCCCGAGCTGCCACTGGCGGGTCTGAGCGATCGCAAGATTAGCTTCAAGGCGTATCCCATCCGATGGTTCGACCCCGGCGATCGATACGTGAAGGGGCGGGTGATTCTGGCGGGCGACGCCGCCGGCGTCGATCCGCTGATGGGCGAGGGCATCTCCTGCGCATTCGAGCATGGCAAGCTCGCCGCGGCGGCGATCGGCAGATTGCTTGACGGCGACCCCCGGGCGCTCGCCGACTATGATCGGGAGCTGCATTGGGGCGCAATCGGATGGAAGCTGCGGAAGCTCGCCTTTGCGGCGCGCCACTTCTATGGTCCCTATCACCGGACCTTCTTTCGCCTTTCCCGTATCAGCCGCCGAGCGCAGGAAATCGGTCTTGATTGGTACAACGGCGCATCGCATTCCGACGAGCTTTCAACCGCGGTCCTGATCGCTCGCTGGGTCCGTTCTGTTCTATTACCTCCCCCGGTACGGTAGCATCGAGGCAGGTTGCGGCAGGGCGGGGCGGTCGAACCATCCCGCGTGTGGATTTGTGGCGAAGCGGAAAAGGAAACGGCGGGCGCGCGGAAGATTAATCGTTATCGCAATCGCGCTGATTGTCGCGGGGTTCATGGTGCGGCGCACGCTTCTCCCGCAATTCCTTCACTATCTCGCCTACCGTCCTCCAGAGCCGGGGATGCCGCCGCCCGCGACCAGCACTCCGGCGCCACCCGAGACCGCGTCCCGCCAGGAACCGCTCAGTCCATCGGAGCCGCGGCCCGCTTCAGTTTCGACGGCAAATTCGGCTCCACACGAACATTTGACCGATCGCGATCGCCAGGAACTCGAAGAGGTCCTCAGGCGCAAGAACAGGTGACAACCGGCTGATGGCGCGCGTGCAGGTTATCGACGATCTCGGATTTCGCGTCGAGATAGAGAGTCCTCCCTCCAGGATCGTCTCGCTCGTCCCGAGCTGGACGGAGACGCTGTTCACACTCGGATTGGGAGACCGTGTTGTCGGCGTGACAAAATTCTGTGTCGAGCCGGCCGACAAGGTCGCGGCGGTGAGAAAAGTTGGCGGAACCAAGAACCCCGACCTCAAGGCGATCGCGACCCTGGCGCCCGAGTTGGTGATCGCGAACGCCGAAGAGAACCGGCGCGAGGATGTCGAGCGGATGCGCGCGCAGGGAATGGCAGTGCTCACGACCTATCCGCGCACCGTTCCGGGCGCGGTCGAGTCGCTGCTGAAAATCGGACGTGCCGCGGCGTGCGAGGTCGAAGCGGACGCGCTTGCGCGCGAAATCACGCGTGTGGTGAGCGAGGTCGAGGCCGAGATCGGCGTATGGTCCAAACTGCGGCTGCGCGCGTTCTGTCCGATCTGGAAGAAGCCCTGGATGGCGTTCAACGCGGACACGTACGCGCATGACGTGCTGCGGATGATGGGGTTCAACAACGTTTTTGCGTCGGCGGGTGAACGCTATCCGGTGACAACCCTGGATGAAGCGATCGAGTTGCGTCCCGACGTGGTCCTGCTGCCCGACGAGCCCTACGAATTCAACGAGCGCGACGTGGATGAGTTGCGCGCCGAGCTGCCGGCCGGCCTGGCGCGTCGAGTACTAATCATCAGCGGCAAAGATCTGCACTGGTACGGCGTGCACATGATCACGGGGTTGAAAACTCTGGCGAATCGGCTCGCGCGAGTCCGGGCCGCGGTCCTGTAAAAGGTCTGACTGGAATATTCGTCGTCGCTGATGCGGCCTCCGCGGTCAAGGCGCGCATCGGTCGATCGCGTAACCAATTGCGCATACCAGTCAAAGTCACTAAATCCTTAAAGCGCGCCACTTTGGCCCTGGCGCGACTCTTTTTCAGACGGGAGACTCGTTGATGCCGTTACAGCCGCCACTCGCTGGAATCAAGGTTCTGGACCTGACCAAGCTTGCGCCCGGCCCCTTCTGTACGATGATCCTTGGAGACTTGGGCGCGGATGTGATCAGAGTGGAAGAACCGGGTCCTCCGACCGGGCGCCGCGCCGAGCAGGCTGGCAAGGCGGGAACCGAGGGACCGGGCGCTTCGTTCGCAAGTTCTCCTTTCAACGCGCTCAACCGCAACAAACGCTCGATAGGCCTCAATCTGAAAAGCGGACCCGGCAGAGAAGTGTTCCTGCGGATGGTGCAGCGGGCCGACGTGCTCGTGCAGGAATATCGTCCGGGCGTGGCGGAGCGGCTGGGAATTGGCTACGAGCAGATGGCGATCCGCAATCCCCGAATGATCTATTGCGCGATTACCGGTTATGGACAGGACGGACCCTACCGCAACCTGGTCGGCCACGACTTGAACTACATCGCGACCGCCGGCGTGCTCTCGATCCTTGGACGTCCGGGACAGTTACCCACCATCCCGCACAACCTGATCGCGGACTACGCCGCGGGAGGGATGCAAGGGGCGATCGGGATTCTGGCCGCGCTGATGGCGCGCAATCGGACCGGCGGCGGGCAATACGTCGACATTTCGATGATGGATGGTTCGGTCGCGCTGCTGGCACAAACGTTCTCCAGCTTCTTTGCCAACGGACGGCTGCCGAAGCCAGGCGAGACTCCGCTCGACGGCGCGATACCCAACTACAATGTGTACGAGACGAAGGACGGCAAGATCATTACGATTGGAGCGATCGAACCGTGGTTCTTCGCGAACCTTTGCCGCGCGCTTGGCTGCGAAGATTTCATCGAGCACGAATACAATTCGGCCAAACGCGCGGAAATCCACGAGTTCTTTACCAGGACCTTCCGGACCCGCACCCGCGATGAATGGTTCGAGATATTGAGCAAAACCGACATCTGCGTCGGAAAGATGAATACGCTCGATGAAGTCGAGTCGGACCCCCAGGTGCGCGCGCGAAAGATGATCGTCGAGCTGGACGGTCCTGACGGGCTCAAGGTGAAGCAGGTTGGTATTTCGGTGAAGCTTTCCGAAACGCCGGGTTCGATTCGGTCGCTTGCTCCAAAACTGGGGCAGCATACGAATGAGATAATGCGGGACCTTGGCTACTCGGACGCGCAAATCGAGAAATGGCGCCAGGAAGGAGCGATCAAATAGCCGCCGGCACTTACGGCGAGACAAGCATGCCGGCAAGGCGAGGGAATTGATATGGCAAAGCAGGTTACCAGCGTCGAGGAGCTACGCGAAATCGTGCCGCAGGCCGCCAGGCTGGTCGAATCGAAAATTCTCGATCATCTCGATGAGCAGGCGGCGGCGTTCCTGAGAGATTCGCCGTTTCTGCTGCTTTGCACTTCCGGTGCGGATGGGCGCATCGATGCGTCTCCGCGCGGGGACGATCCGGGTTTCGTACGAATCGAGGACGACCGCACGATTCTCCTTCCGGAGCGCCACGGCAACAACCTGGCCTTCAGCCTTCAGAACATCGTCGAGAACCCCAACGTGGGAATAATCGCGCTGCTGCCGAACGCGGGAGAGACGCTCAGGATCAACGGCAGGGCGGAGATTCTTGCGGATCCCGACTTGCTCCAGGAACTGGGAGCGCGGGGCAAGCCGGCGATGCTCGCGATCAGGGTCTCGATACAGCGCGCGTATTTTCAATGCGCGCGGTCAGTGCTGCGCGCAAAGCTCTGGAATCCGCAATCGTGGCCCGCGCCGCGCAAAATCTCTTTCGGCCGGATTATCGCCAGGAGCGCCGGCGTCAACGAAGACATGCAGCGGCAAATCGATTCGATGGTCGAGAAGAGCTACAAGACCCTGTGAGCGAGCGGTCGTAGTTCCACGCGGGCGGGTGATTGCCCCATCCCGCAGGCACCATCTATCATTGCGGTATGCCGCAAACCGACGCGATGTTCATTCGCGGTCCGCACGAGCCGATTGCGATCGAGCGGGCTGAAGGTCCCTGGCTCTACACGCGCGATGGCCGCAAGATTCTCGACGGTGGCGCCGGGGCGGTGGTCGTCAATATCGGTCAGGGGCGAGAGGAAATTGCGGAAATCGCGCGGCGAACCATCGCGCGGATCGACTACGTCCTGCCGGTGTGGACTTCTCCCGAGCGGGAACGGCTGGTCGAGCGCCTGCTCAAATGGACTCCGGCGGGAATCAATCGGTTCTTCTTCACAAGTGGCGGTTCCGAAGCGAACGAGGCGGCGCTGAAGTTCGCGATTCTGTATCACAAGGTCCGCGGCAAATCGTCGAAGAAAAAGATCATCGGAAGACAGTTCTCCTATCACGGGAACACGATCGCGGCGCTTTCCGTCGCGGGAACCGGACGTCGCGCCGACTACGAGCATATTCTGATCGATTGGCCGAAAATTCCGCCTACCTACTGCTACCGATGCCCGTGGGGCAAAACCTATCCTCAATGCGACATCGACTGCGCATCCGCCCTCGAGCAGAAGATTCAGGAACAGGGCGCCGACTCGATCGCCGCCTTTATCGCGGAGCCGATGATGGGTTCATCGGGCGGCGCGGTTCCGCCGGTGCGCGAGTATTGGCCAGCAATTCGGGAGATCTGCAGCAAGTACGACGTGCTGCTGATCGCCGACGAAGTGATGACCGGATTCGGGCGCACGGGCAGGCGCTTCGCCGTCGATCATTGGGGCGTGGTTCCCGATATCCTGGTGGGCGGAAAGGGCCTCACCGGAGGCTACATGCCGATGGGGATGTGCGCGGTGCGGGGCGATCTGGTCGAGGAGGTTGAACGAGCCAAGGCCGACTTCATGTTCTACACCTACAGCTCGCATCCGGTCGCCTGCGCGGTGGCCGACGGCGTGCTTTCAATCATGGAGCGCGAGCAACTGGTTGAACGATCAGCGCAGATGGGCGCGAGGCTCGGCTCGCAGTTGCGCGAAGAGCTCTCCGGTCATCCGATGGTCGGCGATATTCGCGGATGCGGACTCTTTTGGGGAGTCGAGCTGGTGCACGATAAGGCGACCCGGATGCCGTTTGCGCCGGAGAAGAAAGTGACCAATCGCGTGCTTGGCGCGGCCCTGCGGCGAGGGCTGTTCTTCTATCCGGCAAGCGGGATGGCGGGGAACGGGCGCGGCGATGCGATGATGCTGACGCCGCCGTTCGTGATCGGCGACCCGGAAATTGACTTCATCGTCCGCACCGCTCGCGATGCGCTTGAAGATATCAGAGCCACTCTTTGATTCCGCCGCGCCGGACGCGTCGGACTATTTCGTCTCGGAGGAAAAACCATCTGATGGCCGATAGTATCATCGGGCCCACTTCCCACTATTTCTATTCACAGCGGCTTAAGCTTGACTACGTCGATTGGGGCAACCCCGATCGCCCGCTTCTGGTGCTTGTCCACGGCGGCCGCGATCATTGCCGCAACTGGGACTGGGTCGCGCTCAGGCTGCGCGAGCACTTTCACATCATCGCGCCCGACCTGCGCGGCCACGGCGACTCGGATTGGGCGATCGGCGGCAACTACTCGATGATCGATTACGTGCTTGACCTGGCGCAGTTGATGAGGGCTGTTTCCACCGAGCCGGCTACATTAATCGGCCACTCTCTCGGCGGCAGCATCGTGCTCCAGTACACGGGAGTCTATCCGCAGGCGGTGCGCAAGGTTGTTTCTATCGAGGGGATGGGTCCGCCGCCGCACATGATCAAGGAGACTCCGGCCCACGAACGAATGAGCAACTGGATCGGACAGATGCAGGATCTTGCGCGCCGCACGGTTCGTGAGTATCCGTCCATCGACGAAGCGCTGAAGCGGATGCGCGAGGCGAATCCGCATCTGAGCAAGGACCAGGCGCTCCATCTGACGATATGGGGAGTGCGCCGCAATGAGAACGGCACCTACTCCTGGAAGTTCGACAACTACGTTCACGCAACCTCGCCCTACATGTTCAACCTCAACGATGCGCGCGAGATCTGGGGCCGCATCACATGTCCCACGCTGCTCGTCCGCGGTTCAGAGTCATGGGTCGGCGACTGGGTCAAAGACGGGCGCTTTTCCGCGTTTCGCAACGCGAAAACGCACACGATCGAAAAAGCCGGACACTGGGTCCATCACGATCAACTCGACGAGTTCATGAAAATCGTTGAGCGCTTTCTCGGCATCTAGAGCGTATCGCGAAAGGCGGATCGGCGAGGACGAAGGATGAAGCCGCCGGGGTTCGGGCTGCGCACAGATCAGGTCGAGTACGTGCAGCTAATCCTGCTGTCCGTGCTGGTCGGGATTTTGGGCGCGCTGGGCAACCTGGGATTTCGCGCGCTGATTCAGCTCGCCACCTGGTTTTTTCAGCGGATTGAATGGAACCTGCTGCAAATCAGCCGGGGCGGCTATTACCACCTGCTAATCCCGATCGTTCTCCTGAGCGGCGGCGTTTTCATCATGCTGCTCGACCGGGTCTTCCCCGAGGACGTACTGGGATACGGCTTTCCGCATTTCCTCGAGCAGATAAATCTCGGAAGTGCCCGTATCAAGCGAAGCTGGATGTTCGTGAAGGCGATGGGAGCGGCGCTGTCGCTGGGATGTGGGGCGTCGGTCGGGCGCGAAGGTCCGATCGCCCAGATCGGCGGAGCGATCGGCTCAGCGGTCGCGCGACTGCGTCAACTAAGTCCCGACCGGGTCAAAGTGCTGGTGGCGGCGGGAGCGGGCGCCGGAATCGCGACTACCTTCAACGCCCCGATTGGCGGCCTGATGTTCGCGCAGGAGATCGTCCTGCTCGGCCACGCCGAACTGGCGAACCTGACCCTATTGATCGTGGCGACGACCAGCGCGGTCGTCGTTTCGCGCGCGATCGTCGGGAACGACACCGTCTTTCAGGTGCCGCAGTTCGTGCTACGCAGCTACTGGGAGATGCTCACCTATGGCGCGATGGGCGCGACGCTCGGCGTGCTGGGCGCCGGGTTCATCCGCTTTTTCCATTACACCGCGGGCGTCTTTCGCAGGATGAAGGCGCCTGAATGGGCCAAGCTCGAACTGGGACTCGCGCTGGTCGGCATCATCGCCATCGTCTGGCCGGACAATCTCTCGGACGGCTATCCGGTGATCAACCAGGCGATGGCGGGCGAGTTCGGGCTCGCGGTGCTCGCGGGGCTGGCGGCCGCAAAATTCGTTGGCGCCAGCATCTCGCTCGGTTCCGGCGTGCCCGGCGGAGTCTTCGGTCCGATCTTTTTCATCGGGACGATGGCGGGAGGGACCTTCCAGCGACTGTCGGTGCGGCTGCTGCCTCATTTCACCGGGCCGCGCGGATCGTATTCGCTGGTGGGACTCGGCGCGTTTCTGGGTGCGACCACGCACGCTCCGCTGACGGCGCTGTTTCTGCTGTTCGAGATGACGCAGGGATATGAGGTCGCTCTGCCCGCTATGATCGCCACGGTCACCGCGCTCGTCGTGTCACGCGCAATCGAAAACGAGTCAATCGATACCTACCGGCTGGCGCGCGAGGGTAAGACCCTGCAGATCGGCAAGGAACGGCTCGCGCTCACCCAGATTCCGGTGAGCGCCGTGATGACCAAGGACGTTGTAATCGTAAACGAAAATACCAGCCTCGCGGATATCCTCCGCACCGCCGGAGAGACGGCGCAAACCACCCTGCCGGTGGTTGACAGCGACGGCAACTTGTCCGGCCTCATCGTGACGCGCGATTTGCTGGGCCTGCTGGCAAGCCACGGCGAGCTGGGTCCGCTCGTGAACGCCTACGACATCGCGGAGGGAAGCTGTCCTGAGATTCTTCCCGAGGAGAATCTTGATGCCGCAAGCCAGATGATGGAGCACGAAGGTCTGGATGAGTTGCCGGTGGTGGAGCGGCGGCACGGCGGACCGTTTCTCGGCCTCGTTACGCGCCAGCATATCGCCCTGGCATTGAACCGGATCACGGTTTCATTGAGCCCCCTGCCAACTACCATCCGCGAGCAGGCGATTTTCTGGGCGACGGGATATCGCGTGACGCGCATAGAAATTCCTGAGGCCGCGGCCGGCAGGACGATTCGGGAACTGGACCCGCGCGCACGTTTTTCGGTCACGGTGCTGGCAATCCGCACGGCGGACAATCCCGAAGGCGGATTTGCGCCGATTGCTCCCGATCACGTGCTGAAGGGCGGCGATTTGATCATTGCGGCGGGCCGCCCCGCCGACATCCGGAGATTTGAACGGGAACTCGAGCAGGCGGCGGATCGGAAGCCATCAACCGCTGCATCGCCTCAGGCCGTCTCGCGGGGAAAGAGGTAGGGTTTGGCGCGGCCGGCGCGTATTTCCGCGCACAGCTCCTCGACCGTCGCAACATCCCGTTCGAGTTCGGTCGCGCAGGTCAAAAACCACTTCGCGCTGGCAAAGTGCGCATCGCTTCCCCCGACCGCCGTTACCCCGAGCTTCAACGCGGCGTCCGCCGCGCGCTCGTTTTCGTGGTCGGAGTTCTGCCCGTTTATCGCCTCGATCGCGCCGAGCGCCGATCCATGCCGCGCCAGCAGCGCATCGAGCCTCGCGCCGAAGCCGGAGTCACGGAATGGATGAGCGGGAATCGCGACGCCGCCCTCGCCGTGCAGGACTTCGATAAGGTGCTCGCTCCGGAGCATCCGGCTCGCCAGATCGAACCGGCGGATCACCTCGGCGTTGATGCCGAAGAGCAATAGATGGCCGAGGTCGGTGTCGGCCTCGATGCCTTTGAACACGCGGATGCCGAATCGTTGCGACAGTTCGGCGTACCGGCGGTCGATTTCCGAATCGGTCGGGAACAGCCGGTGCTCGGTGAAGCAGATTGCATCGAGGCCGTTTTGGCCGCGCGCCGCGAATTCAAGATACTGTTCTGCCGTGACTCTCGAGTCTGCGGAAAGCTCGGTATGAACGTGCAGGTCAACGATCATGGTTTCCATCCGGAGCGATGAAGTAGTTTCGAGTCAACGTGGTGCTAGGGGAGGGACAGCGCGTCCCGTACCTGGAGATGATCGACCACGGACACGATTCCTGCGACACGAAAGGCAAGCCATCTTATGTTTGCGCGGTCGAAATCGGTAGGAACGGTTCCCCAAACGATCAAGGTGCCGCCGTCGAGCCGAAAGCTGACATCCTTGTAGCCGTCGGCGTCGAGCTCCTGGCGCAGCGCCTGAAGGCGGGCTGTCGTCGGTACGGGAACATCCGAGGGCATGGAGACATCAGGAACGTCCGGCTGCTGTTCGATCGTCATCCGGGCTATCAGGCTGGTGACCACGAACGCGGCAGCGAACAGGCCCGCGAAGAGCAGGTAGTAGAAGGACGGATTGCGCCGCCGCGCGCGCCGGTAGGGGCGGTCGTTCGGGAAGGGCTGCGCGTCGGAAAAATCGCCAAGGGTTACCGTTTCGGCGTCGTGCGATGCGTTTTCCGATCGGAGCACGAACGCGACCCGGGTCGCGCAGAACGAACAGAACCGGGAGTCCGAGGGAATCGAACGGCCGCATCGCGGGCACTCGATCTGGGCGTCCGGGGCAACCAGCACCGTAGGCGCGGATGCGGCCGAGTTCGCGCCGGGGCCTGGACGAGTTTCCAGTGGCAGGCCCAACTGGATTCGGCGGTTTGCACCGCGAGTTGGAGCCGGAGCGGAGGACGTGCTCTGGCCCGATTTGATCGCGATCAGGCGATCTCTGAACTCTGCCGCGTCCGCGGGCCGAAACACCGCATCATATTGCAGCGCCTGGTCGACCAGCTCCGCCAGCGCCGGAGCGGCGTTCGGGCACAGCGATTTGAGCGGCGGGAAGCTGAAGGGCGGTTCTGCGGCAGGATCGCGGCCCGACAGCGCGTGATGCATCGTCGCGGCCAATGCGTACAGATCGGAACGAAACTCGGCCTTGCCGCGATATTGTTCCGGCGGCGCATAACCTTGCGTGCCGATCATGGTCGCATTGCTCTGGGGCTGGAACAGGCGCGCGATTCCGAAGTCGATGAGCTTCACCTGGCCGTAGACCGCGAGCATGATGTTCGACGGCTTGAGATCGCGGTAGATCACGGGCGGCTCGAGATTGTGCAGGTAGTGGAGCGTATCGCAAACCTGGAGCGCGATGTCGATCACTTCGCGCTCCGGCAGCTTTCCGCCCGCATCGCGCAATTTCTGCTCGAGCGTGATCCCGTCGATATACTCCATCACCAGGTAGTGGTGATTGCTTTCGCTGAAGCGATCGAAGACCCGCGGGATGTGCTCGTTCGAAAGCTGCGCGAGCATGTCCGCCTCGCGCTGAAAGGCGGCAATCGCCTGCTTCTGCATCTCCGGGCTGGTGAAGGAATCGACCATTTCGGCGAGCGCGGAAGGACGCGCGGCCAGGCGCAGATCTTCGGCGAGATAGACCATCTTCATCCCGCCGCCACCGAGCGGCTTAACGACCCGATAGCGTCCTCCCACGATGGTGTTGGGCGAAATCATGCCGAGACTACGGAGGACCTCCGCGAGAGAGACGAGGAGGGCCGGAGGCCGCGCGAAGATGGCGCGGGACGCGTATTGTCGCGCGGTCGTTGAGCGCTCCCTTAAGCGCGGCGTTGGCCGCGCATATCAGATGCAGCAGAAATCCGACAGACGGGTTGATTATGTAGGCCGCGGAGACGCCGAAGAACCATAATGCGCCGCGCGCAGGGCGGCCTTTGTATACATGGCCCAGGCCGGGAATGATGCTCAACAGCGCCGCCACCGCCGGCTTGTAGCCGGGGTTGGGCGCGAGCAGGCGGCTGGTGGCAAGAGCGGCCCCGCAGTCCTTGCAGAACTCCGCTTGGGCCACCACCACCGGCCGGCCGCATCGCCAGCAATAGCGCGGCTGTTCAAATTCAGTTTCAGGCACGGAACGTAAATGGCGCTTGGCCTAATTTTATAGGGTCGCCGTTCACGATGCGCTTTTGAGTCACACGTTCATCGCCTACGAACGTTCCGTTCTGGCTCTGCAGGTCGTGCAGCTCGAATCCGCCGTTAACGGCCTCGATACTTGCATGATGGCGCGAAACGGACGAGTGAGCGACAACAATATCATTATCCAGCGCACGCCCGAGCCGAGTCGTGGCACCTGTGCGCACGGGAAATTGGTGGCCCGCGCCGTCGATCAGGCACGGTCCGACGCTGACAACGGCCTGGGCCTCTCGGCCTGCGCCGTCGCCAGAGATCCGCGGCGCAATCACACCGGCGCCGGACGCCTGCCTGAGATGAAAAGAAAGCAGATAGCCACCGATGCGTATTTGATCGCCCTCGTGCAGAGCGGCGGTTTCAATCCGCGCGCCGTTGACAAAAGTGCCTTCCTGCACCGCCAGGTTGCGGATGACGTAATCGGAACCGGAACGTTCTATGACCGCATGGCGTTGTTGCACCGCTTGATCGCCAAACAGGCCGATCGGATTCTCTTCGGCGCGCCCCATCGTCGCACGCGCGCCTTCGATTCGAAATTGCCGGCCTCTCAGCCTTCCCTGATCGACGGTAATCCATGCCGCCTTGGTGAGTTCCTGCACCAGGCCGATGAAGAGGCCGATCGCAAGTCCGATGGAGCTGAGTCCGATCAGGCGCGACACCAATCCGCCGCCGGTCGCATAGTTGATCGGATCGAAAAGAATTCCGCCGATGAAACCGCCGACCCATCCTCCGACCGCACCTTTCAGGATGTTGGGAGGCGAAAAGGTTGAGAGGCCCACCCCCGCGCCCAGCATCGCGCCCATGATGATCCAGCTAACGACCCTGGCGCAGAAGAGATAAAAGGTCGAGCCCTCGTGGTTCAGTTCCCATCCGCCAAAGTGCAGAATGGAACTGAACACCGAATTCGCGAAATAGTCAGCCGGCACCGCGAGAACCAGGCAGATTAGGAAGCCGGTCCAGAAGCGCCTTTGCGTTGCGGGGCTTATCTCCAGTTGCTGCCTTTCGACCGCGAGAATCAAGCCGCCGATCAGGCCCGAGAACAGAGCCATCGCCGCGTACGACGCGACTACGCCGGCGGTCGAGATTTGCTCGGTGAGGCTATGGCCGTGACTGGCCAGTTCGACCGGCAGCCATCCGATAGCGCCGCCCGCCAGGCCGGCCAATGCTTTCAGGAGAAGCTCGCGGCGGTTTATGGAACCGTTCATTGTCAGACGTGTCCTCGCGACCGTTTGCAGGTTGGTACAGAACCGCTGTTTTCATAATAGCCCGCGACGATGGGCTGGAAAATGCAGGCCAATCGCGTCAGGAGCGGACGAGTTGCCGAGCGTCACCTTTCGCGGCATCATCCGAGCGGACGCATTTTTTGGAAAGTTGAAGTAGATGGCCGAAAAAAATCTGGTACCTGAAAAGTTTGGTCCGTTGCAGGACGTGAAAATCGTCTCGACCGGAACTTTGATCGCGCAACCGTTCGCCGCCGAGCTGGCGGCGGAGATGGGCGCCGAAGTCATCCAGGTCGAGCGGCCCGTGGTCGGCGACACCGGATGGCGCAATATCGGAATCAGGCTCAAGAACCAGCATGGCGGTCCTCCGGTCGCCACAACGTGGGTGCAGGAACGCCGCAACGTTTTTTGCGTGACGCTCGATCTCTCCAAGCCGCGCGGCCGGGACATCCTGCTCAAGCTGGTCGCTCGCGCCGACATCTGGATGGAAAGCTCGAAGCCCGGCACCTACGCGAAGTGGGGACTGGATGACGAGACGGTCCGGAAGACAAACCCGAGGCTGGTTATTACGCACGTGAGCGGCTTCGGACAGACGGGAGATCCCGACTACGTGATGCGCCCGTCTTACGACATCGTCGGCCAGGCAGTCGGCGGCATGATGTATCAAACCGGCTATCCCGACCCGACGCCACCGACCCGCGCGGCGCCGTGGACCGGCGACTACCTTACGGCATTGTTTACGCTCTGGTCCTCGCTTGCCGGGCTTACTTACGCGCGTTCGACGGGAAAGGGGCAATCGATCGATCTCGCGCAGTACGAGGCGATTCACAAGACCATGGGCGGTACGATGGTCGAATACTTCCAGGAAGGAATCGTGCGAGAGCGATCGGGCAATCGAGCGCAGGGATTCCAGCCGCTGGATTCGTTTCAGGCCAAAGACGGATGGGTGGTGCTGGGCGCGCTGGGCGATGTTTACGATCGCCTGCTGCCGCTGATCGGCCTGGACCCGCGCGACCCCAAGTGGCAAAGCGCCAGAACCAATCTCGAATCGATCGAAGGAATCGAGTTCGACGCGATTCTGCGGGGGTGGATCGGCGAACGCACCGTCGCGCAAGTAGTGGAAGAGATGGCGCAGGGCAAGGTTCCGTGTTCGCCGATCATGTCGAGCAAGGACATGGCCGAGGACCCGCAGTATCGCGCGCGGCAAATGCACATCGAGTGGGAGGACCTGCAGGCGGGGAAGGTGAAGGGAATCGGGATCGCGCCGAAGTTTTCGCTGACGCCGGGCAGGATTTTCCGGGGATCAGCTCCGGTCGGATACGACAATCAACGCGTCTATGGCGACCTGCTCGGGCTGAGCGGGACGGAGATGGAATCGCTCAAGCGCGAACGAGTGATCTGAGAGTTTCATTTCCGGTCCGCGATCTTGCCCATAAAAATCTCCGCGGCGCGCCCGAATTCGGTTTCGTCGGAGTAGCGTCCGAGATCGAGGATGAAATAGGTCGCGCCCGCGTCGCGTTCCGTGTCGAGCCGGGCGCGCGCCGCGGATATGTCATCAAGCTTGAGCGCGCGGCGCACCACGATTTCGGGATCCGGCCGCCCCGCCGCGCGCATCCGCGACCGCAGATCTTCAACCATAGGTTTAAGTTCCGCCGGCCTCTCCATCGGATGCCATCCGTCGCCGAATTTCACGACCCGGTCGATGGCTTTTGAGCTACCGCCTCCGATCCAGATCGGCGGCCGCTTGGGATGGGGCTCGAAGACGAAGGCCGGAAACCTTACCAGCTCGCCCCGGTACGCCAGAGCATCGCGGTTTTCGAACAAATGGTGCAGCACGCGCAGAGTTTCGGTGGTGATGGCGCCGCGCTTTCGGATGTCCACGCCGAGTGCTTCGAACTCCGGTCTCATCCATCCCACGCCCACGCCGAGGATCATCCGCTCGCCGGACAGTTCCTGGATGGTAGCGATCTGCTTTGCGGTCAGGACCGCGGGCCGATAGGGAAGCACCAGAACCGACACCCCGATTCGAATGCGGTTGGTCATCCCGGCCAGGTATGCCAATGCCGCCAGCACGTCGAGATAGCGGCCTCCGGAGCCTTCGGTCTGATCGGGCGGGATGCACAGATGGTCGGAGACGAAAAGCGCGTCGAACCCCGCATCCTCGGCGATTCGGCCGCAGGCGCGGAAAGTCGCGGGATTCGATTGGGGTCCCATATTCCGGATTGCGATGCCGTATTTCATCGTTTTGTCTTCCCCGGTCGCCGGATTGTGCGCGGCGTGCGGCGGACCTTCGTCGCAGGTTTCGTTATGCAACCCTAGGCCGGCGCTGCTCGCGGGACAAGCCGTTTTCGGGGTGGTGCTGGAAACCCGCGGGTCAGCGCGGCACACTTGGATAGGATTGGAGGTCCGAGTGGGACGACCATCGGCGAAAGAACGCAGACCCTACAACAGTGACGCAATATTGGACGTGGCCGTCCGCGTATTCCTGGAACGCGGCTACGACGGCGCATCGCTCGACGACGTCGCGCGGGCCGCGGGAATCACCAAGGCGAGCGTTTACTACCACGTAAGCAGCAAGGAAGAACTGCTCGAACGCGGAGTGGGGCGGGCGTTCGACGCGCTGTACGCGGTGCTGCAGGAGCCGCGGGTCCGCACCGGCCCTCCGATTGAACGCCTGAAGCACATCGTCAAACGAACGATAGATATCACCGTGACGATGCTGCCGGAGGTGGCGCTGCTGCTGCGCGTGCGCGGCAATACGAGGGCGGAAAAAAGAATCCTCGAGCGCCGGCGCGAATTCGATCACCTTATTGCCCGGTTTGTCGCCCGCGCGCAGCGGGCGGGCGAACTCCGGCGCGATCTGGATGCGCGCCTGGCGACGCGGCTGGTCTTCGGGATGCTGAATTCGATCGCGGAATGGTACCGGCCCGAGGGCCGGCTGGATGCGAAAGGTATCGCCGAGGCGGTGTTTCGCATCGCTTTCGAAGGGGTCGAGGCGGGACGCCTGCGCGCTTCTTGTAAATCTACCGAAAGGTTGATAACTATCGATCGGAGGCGAGGCGACAAATGAGCGAGTTCATCATCCCGCCGGGCGGCCTTACTCCCGCTCCCGAAGTTCCCCAACCCAACATTTTTCCGATGGAGTGGCGGTGCGAGACGCCCAAACTCCGCGACATCTACGAACGCGCGAAGCGCGAAGGTTTCAATCCTTCGGACATCCCGTGGCACGAACTGTCGCCGGAGGCGTACAGCGACGACGAGCGGATTGCGATCATGTACTGGTGGGCGCTGCTGTCAAACTTCGATTCATCGGGGCCGGCCGTGTTCGCCCGCGCCACCATCCGATCGTGGGAAATGCACGAAGAAGATCCGGTCCGCAAATGCTTCTTCTCGATCACCCGCGACGAGACCAACCACGAGGAATGCTGCCAGCGGGTGATTCAGAAGCTGGTGCCGGACGGACCGCAGGGGTTCAAACCGCAGAACGAACTTCAGCGGGTTGCGCTCAACAACATCGATTGGCTGTATCACAATGGCGGGCGGTACTGGACCGGGTACAATCGCGCGATCGAGCGCTACCCGCTGGCGATCATCTTCACGTCGTTCATGATGGGCGAGGTGGCGTCCTCGACGCTGTTTCACGGGATGTCGCGCGCGACCACCCATCCCGTTTACCGCGCGATTTTCAATAACATCGGACGCGATGAAGCGCGCCATCTGCAAATCTGCATCAGCCTGCTCGAGAAACAATGGCCCGGGCTCAGCGATGAACATCGCGCCTTTATCACCAAGCAATTGCGGGCCGGGTTTGTATTCCTGTCGATGGTCCTGTGGGAGCCGCCCCAGCAGTTCTGGGATCTGCCCGGCTATTTTCTGAACAACCACCGGATCCTGCTGCGCATCGCGCGCGAGGCGGGCCTCGGCATCCTGACGTACGAACAGCAGGCGGACAATTGGCGGCTCGCGATTGCGCGCGTGCGCAAGCTCGTCGAGCGATGGAACATCCAGTTCCCGGCAATTCCGGAGCTCGATATCGAAGGCGTTGACGTCGGCGACATTACGGCCGAGGATATAATTCCGGTTTTCTGACCGGACCCGCGGACCGCTCGACTCTCTCCGGGAGGCAGCATCATGACCGTCGACCTGACGATTACGGATTCGCTCGCCGAGATCGTGCTGAATCGGCCCGACAAGCTGAATGCCGTCAATGAGGCGATGGCGAGTGAGCTTACCGACGTTCTCGATCGCGCCGAGCGCGAAATGGTCCGCGCCGTGCTGCTCAGAGGGGAGGGCGCCGGCTTCTGCGCGGGCCGAGATCTGGCCGACGCGGATCCCGGCAATGAGGACGCCGAGGCGATTCTCGAAGAAACCGTCAATCCGATTATCAAGCGAATCGCGACTTTTCCGGCGCCGACGTTTGCCGCCGTGCACGGTGCCTGCCTCGGCGTGGGATTGGGGATGGCGCTTGCCTGCGACGTCGTTTACATCGCAGACGACGCGAAAATCGGATCGCCGTTCGCGCGGATAGGAGCGGTTCTCGACTCCGGCGCGCATTCGTTTTTTGCCTCTCGAATCGGAACGCATCGCGCGCTCGAGCTGGTTTACACCGGGCGGTTTCTCTCCGGAGTCGAGGCCGCAAACTGGGGTTTGGTGAACCAGAGCGTGGCGAAAGAGAAACTGCTCGAGCATGCCCGCGCGGTAGCCCTTCAGGTTGCCAAAGGCCCGACGACCGCTTTCATGGAATCAAAGCGGCTGATGCGCAGAATCGACGAGGAAGCGCTGGGACTGTTCGCGGTGTTGCGCTGCGAGGCGCAGGCCCAGGGCGTGGCGGGCAAGACCGCCGACTACAAAGAAGGAATCACCGCCTTTCAGCAAAAGCGCCAGCCGAAATTCGTCGGACGCTGACGCCGGGACGGCTGAGCTCCACAGTCAGGATCGCCGTTTGTTCTTGCCGTCGCGCGCGAGCCGGCGGGCGGCATCGCCAAGCACTCCGGCGCGATGAAACCGGCTGTATTCCTCGGCAGTAAGTCCGCGCGCCACTTCCAGCGCCACCGACAATCCGGCCAGGACGAATGTCTCGGCCAGGACGCTGATTCGGGGAGCCAAGCCAAGGCCTCCGCCTTCGCGCCGAACCGGCGCGCAGATTACGAGGTCGGCGATGCGCGCGAGATCGGAGTTGCGGTTGCCGGTAACCGCGATCAGTTCCGCGCCTTGCTCCTTGATTGCGATTGCCGCGGAGCAAATTTCCGTGTTGCCGCTGTTGGAAATCGCGATGACGACATCGTGCGGATGAACCTGGCCGAGGCTTCCGTGGAGGGTTTCGGTGGCGTGCAGAAAGGTCGCCGGAGTTCCGACGGAACAGAACAGGCTCGCGGCGTAGCGCGCCACGTGCTCGGGCTTGCCGACGCCGGTTACATGAACCCGTCCACCTCTGGCCTGTGCCTGTCGGATCATCTCGACGGCGCGCGCGAGGGCGCCGAGATCGAGTCCGCCTCGCAGGATCTTCAATTCGTCGAGCGATTGAGTGAAGAAGCGCTCGATTTCGCGCACTTCGCGTTCGGCCTGCTGAATCGGCGAAGCGGCGCGAAAACCATCGGTGTGCGGCTGCGTACTTTCCGGCAGCGCCTCGCCGTATAGATCGACGATCTCGCGCCGCAACTCGAACCGCTCGGGAAAAGCGCCTAGCCGCTTGATACAGACGGCGCCGGCCGCATTGGCGAGCCGGCCGGCCTTGTCCCACGGCAGTTTCCATCGGAGCGCGGCGAGAATTCCGGACAAAAACGCGTCTCCGGCACCGGTCGAATCGACCTGCTTGACGCGAAACGCGGGAATCTTGAGGGCGGCGTCGTGCGCGGCGATGGCGCATCCCCGATCGCCCATCGTGATTATCACCGCGCGATTGCCGTATTTCGCCCGAATCTTTTCCGCCATCTTGAGCGGATCGCCGCTCTTCGAATTTGCCAGGCTCGCGGCCACGGCTTTGGATGGCTTCAGGATAGTGGCGAGTTTCAGCGCCCGCTCGAGCTCCGCGCGCGTCCCAAGCATCGCGGCCGCATCGGCGGCCGGCAAGTCGACATCGAGCACGGTCGGAATGGAGTTTTTCAGCGCGAACGACAGGATGGCGTTCACGGTCGGAAGCGGAAGTTGGGAAACTTCGGTCGAGACGACATGCGCGCGGCGGATGAAGGCGCCGTGGCGGCGGCTTATTTCCTCGGGCCGAAGCTCGGCGGTGGCTCCGCGCGCCATGTAGATCGCGCGGTCCCCGTTCGCGTCGACAATGACGTTCGCGAAGGAACTCGCGCTGCCGTCGAGGGTCAGATGCTGGGCGATGCCGAAGCGGTCCATGCCCGCGCGCAGGAACTCGCCGTGCCGATCATCGCCCATCTTGCCGAAGATTCCGGCCGTGAGCCCGAGCACGCGCGCCCATCCCAGATGATTCAGCACGAGCCCGCCGACCTGGGTGCGCTCGATGCTGCCGCCGGAGTCGTGTGCGCCGAGGATAGTCTTTTCGTCGGCAGTAATGATCCGTGGAGCGCGGTAGAACTGGTCCACGACCATGCTGCCGCATCCCACTACGTCAAGTTTTCCGTCAGCCATTCCCCCGAAGCACTCCGAGCGTCCGGTCGAGCGCCGGATGCGCATCATATTCACTGACCCAGCCCGGCTCCAGCATCTCGGAGTTGCGCTCGAAGAGGGCGCGAAGCCTGTCGGCGAACTCGCGGCGTTCGGCCGGCGCCAACTGTGGCGTGGCCGCGGCGACGGCATCGCAATCGATGACGCCGAGTTGCTTCAGCGCGGCCTTGTAGCACGCGATAACCGGAGAGTAGGGCTTGCCGGAACGTTTGAAGGTGCACGCGTTGCGCAGCCGCTCGACCGCTTCACCATAGCATTCCATCAACTCGGGATTACCCGCGCGGCACACGCGCCATGAGCGCTGCCATTCGCGCGGCAGAACATTCGATGGGCCGGCGACCACGCCATAAGGCATCGAACGTTGCGTTACATAGCGGTTCCATCGATGCCGCAAAGCGCCCGCGAGGCTGTCGGCCGGCGCGAACAAATCGAAGATCAAATACGGATCGCCCGCATAGATTGCGAATTCGTGCGAGAGTTTGAAGTGCGATGCCGCCCGCGTGTAGTTGCCGAGGACGGCCTTGCCGGCGGTAACTTTCACGCCGCGCACATACTCGAGGCGGGCCATTTTTTTGACATCGCGCGTATGGAGATGCGGCGCTTTGCCGGGCGCGGCGATATCGGCGTTGTCGTACAGGAACACGGGGATCTCGCGGCCCAGCTTTTCAAACACGCCACCGATCTCGCGCTCGACGAATTCCGGCGGCGGCCCCGAGTCACGTATCGAAAGCGGCGCGACTACCGCCGCGTCCGCGTCCAGATGCATCGCGTATTCGAGGTTCTCCAGCGTATCGGCGCGGGTGTGCGCGGTGATTCCGACCCAAGCCTCGATTCGCCTGCCGATTGCGAGCGAGGTGCGGCGGCATTCGTCAACCACTATTCTTGCCACCGTCTGCCGGCCGCGATTGTCCATCCGGTCCCATTCGCCGGTGGTGCCGGCGGCAAAGAGGATATCCGCGCCGCGTCCGCCCTGGATCATGTAGCGCACCGCGGAGCGTTGCTCGTCTTCGAGCACTTCACCGGCCGGCGACAGGATCGTAACGATCGGGGTCGAGAGCCCGGGGCGCGGCAGATATTCGCTAAGCGGCTGCACGTCGGCGATTCTAGCAGATACGACTTGACGGCCTAAGTATCGGGGCGGGGTGGCCGCCTACATAAGGGCGATTCCCACGTAGGTCGTGAAGGTCCAGCGGTTCGCGGTGGTCGAGGCGAAGTTCTCGATGCGGCCTTCAATGCGGACCTGGTAGGTGCCATCGGGTTGAGCGGCGGCTTTGGGCGGGTTTTCAGCCCAAATCGCTTTTTTCGCGGCACTGATGAAAAGCTGATCGATAATCGCCTTGCCGGAATGCTGCTCGACCACGATCTCCTTGAGCTTGCCGTCCGGCGCCAGCGTGGCCGTCAGCACTACCGGCTGAATGTTGGTCGGCACTTTGACCTTGGCGATGTCGTCGTCGGATTCGCGAAGCCGAAGCTGTCCCCACATCTTGTCGAGCAGGCTGGTCGAAAACTGGGAGAACTGGGCAGCTTTCGGATTCAGGAGCTGCTCGACGGCGGGGGAGGTTTCGGTGCCGACGTGCCGCCGCATCCCCGGCTGATCCTCGAATGCATGGCCGAGGCCGCCCGAGTTCGGATGCATCGCGGCATAGGCTGCCTTTGGATCGTCGATTGCCGCGACCGGTCGCGAAGAAAGGTTCGATAGATCGTTTACGAAGTGCGGGGTGGCAACTGCCTCGGGCTCGGCCGTGTTCGAGGAACCGCAAGCCGTCAGGATGGCGGCGAGACACAACAGAAACAATCCGCTAGCGATAGGCCTTGTCGTCACGGCGGTCTTCCTGATTACCGTCAAGAGCGAGAATTTTCGCGCGCGAGTCATTGTAATCGGTCATAAACGCGTCGAACAGGTCCGCACCCAGCTCGCGCTCCTCCTTTTTCACTTCAGCCGAGTGCTGATCGGCGACGGAATCTCCGATCCGCGCCAGGAACTCGAGTGTCGGCGCATAGGCAAACTCCGCGCTCGCGGCGCCTGCGTAGTGAAAGAGTGCGTTTCCCGACCGCCGTGAAGAGAAAGTTGCCTTGAAACCGCCGTCGCCCTGGGCCAGCACGCGAAGAAATTCGCCCGCTATCAGATCGATGACCTTGTGTATTCCTGGCGGGGCTACAAGGTCCGGCACCGCTTCCATGGTGCTCGTGGTCTCGACGCTGTCCTGGTCGCGGTGAAAGTTCGTCTTGAATTCCAGGTTGCTCAGGCCGAAGGTCATTTTGAGCCGGGTTATCGTGGCGGAGCTGTCGGTGCGGTAACTGCCATCGCATATCTGCGCCAGATCTATTTCTGGTCCGGCCGGATGATAATCGCGATCGAACGGCGTCAGCATTCCGTCCCGCAGCATGAAAATCACGCGAATCCGTCCGCGATTGAACCGGCTTTCCATCCATCGATTGCCTTTCGAGTCGGTGATCGTGGTTGTGGCCACGACTGCCGGGGCGATCGAGCGATAAAACTTGTCCAGTTCCGGGAAGGGCTTCAGTGAGCCCGGCTGCACTTCCGCGTCGAGGTTGAAGAGGACCACGGGCTTGCCGGCGCCCTGAAATTCATCGACCAGGTTGTTGAATTTGAAGTAATGCTCGACCCGCTGGGAAAAATGGGGCAATTCCGCATGGAAGCGGCTGAGCGCCGCACTATCGTGATGGTTGAACGCGCCGGGTGCGGTGTCCCAGGGCGGCTTCAAATCGCCATGAAAATAGCGAAGGAGGGCTGCGGCAAAATCGATCCCGGTCCCGGCGCCGAACGTGTCCATCAGGAACTCGCCGCTCACGACCCCGTCGACTCCGCGAATCTTCCCGTCGGAGGAAAGCGACGATGGGCTGAGCGTGAAGGCTCCCGCCATATGCTCCGGAATCTCGGGGCTCGCGTACCTGGGGGTCAGTACGTAGAGGTAATCGGACTCGGTGGGTCCTCCGGCGACTGAAATCTGGCGCGCCCGGTTCGCCAGCTCGTTCCAGGAAATGTCGTCGCGGGAATAGAGGGAGGCCGCCCTGATAATGGTGCCCTGGCGCGGCGGTAGCTGATCGAGAACCTTCCGGACCTCGGGGCTGAATTGGGGATGGAGCCATATTTTGCTCTGAAAATCGAGCTGGCGGTCGCAAATTGCCAGCGCTCGGGCGGCCCGCTGGGGACCGGGAGGGGCGAGCGCCAGGATCGAAGCAAAGACGGTTTCATCCTCCGGCGCGAATCCGGGCGCGGATGGCCTCGGCAGGGTATTCTCGGGGGAAGCCGCGAAGGCGGGCGTGAGCGCGGCAAGGGCTATCGCCGCCATCGCCAGACCAACGATTGCACGGCGCGGGCGGTGAATTGTTTGGCATGAACGCTGATGGTAGAGTGGCTTGATTAAGACTCTGGGATTAGAGCCTGGTAAATGAAAGCCGAAATCCATCCCGAATATCGCCGCTGTATCGTAACCTGCGCCTGCGGCAACACTTTTGAAACGCGCTCGACCGCCAAGGAGTTGCACGTCGAGGTGTGCTCCAACTGCCATCCGTTCTACACCGGACAGCAGCGGCTGGTCGATACGGCGGGACGCGTCGAGCGTTTCAAGCGCAAGTACGGACTCAAGTAGCATTTGAACTCCGCCGCCAGGGACGCGCTCATGCGTCTTTGGATGGCGGGGATGGTATCCGCGGCGGGTGAGTCCCGCCGCGATTCGTTTCAGGGTCCGAAGCGCAGAGCTTTTTGGTTCTACGATGCTCGACAAAATCAAAGGAATCGAAGAGCGATTCGCCGAACTGGAGAAGAAGCTCCAGGATCCCGCGACCATCGCCAACAACCGCGAGTACGCGCGGCTCGCCAAGGAGCGAGCGCAGCTCGTCGAGGTGATCGATTGTGCGCGCGAGTACCGCAAGGTCATGGATGAGATCGCGGAGCACAAATCCATTCTCGAAGGCGATGACGCCGAACTCCGCGAGCTGGCGAAAGCCGAGCTTCCAGCATTGCAGAAGAGCGAGGAAGCAGTCGAGCAGAAGCTCCGGCAGCTTCTCACGCCTCGCGATCCGAACGACGACAAAAACGTTCTGCTCGAAATTCGCGCCGGGACGGGCGGAGCGGAAGCCTCGCTTTTCGCCGGCGAACTGTACCGGATGTACTCACGCTACGCCGAACGCCATGGATGGAAAGTCGAGGCGATGAGCTTGAGCGACACCGGCCTTGGCGGGATCAAGGAAGTCATCGCGCTCATCACCGGGCGCGGGGCATACTCGCGCCTCAAATACGAGGGCGGGGTTCATCGCGTGCAGAGAGTCCCTGAAACCGAGGGCTCGGGCCGCATCCACACCTCGGCGGTGACGGTGGCCGTCCTGCCGGAAGCGGACGACGTCGAGGTAAGCATCAACGAGGAAAAGGATCTGCGGATCGACGTGATGCGCGCGTCGGGCCCGGGCGGGCAGAGCGTAAACACCACGGACTCGGCGGTCCGGATCACGCATATTCCTTCCGGCATGGTCATCGTGTGCCGGGACGAGAAATCGCAGCACAAGAACAAGGCGCGGGCGCTCAAGATTCTTCGCGCCCGGCTGCTGGAGAAAGCTCGCGCGGAGCAGGATGCGCAGATTGCCGCAACCCGCCGTTCGATGGTTGGGACGGGAGACCGCTCCGAGCGCATCCGGACCTACAACTTTCCTCAATCGCGCGTAACCGACCATCGCATCAATCTCACCCTGCATCAGCTCGACCAGGTTCTTGACGGCGCGCTGGACCCGATAATCGACGGATTGGCGACCCAGGAACAGGCGGAAGCCCTCAGCGCCTGAAGCATCGCGATGCCTTCATCGACTGTCGAACCCGATTCGCCAGCGGAGATGCCGGTCGTGCTGAGCGCGGCGGTGCGACGGCTTGCCGGCGCGGGAATCGAGACGGCGCAACTCGATGCGCAACTGCTGCTCGCCGAGGCCGCAAAAATCGACCGTGCGACAATGTTCTCGCGTGCGGTCTGCCTGACGCCGGAAATCCGCGCGGAGTTCGACGCGATGGTCGATCGGCGCGCCAATCACGAGCCGATCGCCTACATCCTTGGCCGTCGCGAATTCTACTCGCTGGAGTTCGAGGTCAATCGCGACGTGCTGATTCCGCGCCCGCAGACGGAGACCGTCGTGGACGCGGCGCTGGAGTTTATCGCCTCGCAGCCAGAGGCGCGGGTGCTGGATCTGTGCACGGGGCCGGGGACAATTGCCGTCGCGATCGCCGCGAACGCGCCGCTCGCCACGATTGTGGCGGCGGATATTTCGCCTCGTGCGCTGGCGGTGGCGCGCGGGAATGCGGCCAGGAATCGGGTCGCCGATCGAATTGAATTCGTTTGCGCCGATCTCTTCGAGCCGCTCGATTTGGGCGCGCACCTCGGGCTGTTCGACATCATCGTCTGCAATCCGCCATACGTGAGCAGAGCCGAGATAGCCTCGCTCGCGCCTGACGTGCGCGATTTCGAGCCGCGATCGGCGCTGGACGGCGGTGTCGACGGCCTGGATTTCTTCCGGAGAATCGGCCCCGTTGTACCCCTTCATCTGCGGCTCGGGGGCCTGCTGGTGCTCGAAGTTGGTTACGTGCAGGATGATGCGGTGAAGGAGATTCTGGCGAGCGGCGGGATGAGGCCGGGTAAGATCGCAAAAGACCTGGACGGGATCGTGCGGGTTGTAACCGCGCAGCGGTAATCGGGCAACGATGGAGAAAATGATCATCCACGGCGGAGTGCCGCTCTCGGGGCGCGTCGTGCTGAGCGGCAGCAAGAACGCCGCTCTGCCCATCATGATGGCCTCTCTGCTGACGGACGAGCCGGTGCGTATCCGGAACGCTCCGCGGCTGCGCGACGTTCGCACCGCGATCGATCTTCTCTCACGGCTCGGAGTGGAAGCGGGATGGGCCGGCGAGCATGAACTCGTTTTGCGCGCCGCGCGCATCGAGAGCCATGAAGCGCCGTATGATCTCGTCAAGACGATGCGTGCATCGTTTTGCGTGCTGGGTCCGTTGCTGGCCCGCAGCGGACGCGCGCGAGTATCGACCCCGGGAGGATGCGCGATCGGGGCGCGGCCGGTGAATCTGCATATCGCCGGAATTCGCGCTCTGGGGGCGCGCGTGCAGCTTCGCGGCGGATACGTCGAGGCGCATGCCGACAGCTTGACGGGCGCCCGGATCTGGCTCGACAACCCGTCGGTCGGCGCCACTGAAAACATCATGATGGCTGCGGTTCTGGCGCGCGGGCGCACGCAGATCGAGAACGCCGCGCGCGAACCGGAAGTGCAGGACCTCGCACGGCTGCTCAATGGCATGGGCGCGCGGATTCGCGGCGCCGGCACTCACGTCATCGAAATCGAGGGCGTGGCGCGGCTGCACGGCGTCGAGCACGAGATTATTCCCGACCGAATCGAAGCCGGCTCGATGATGGTTGCGGCGGCGATCACGGGCGGAGACGTCGAGATCGCGAACGCACCGGCTGAACACCTTGATGCGGTTATCGTCAAGCTCAGAGAGGCCGGTGTCGAAATCTCGTCAAACGGCAATCCGGGGCTGCGGGTGCGGCGCAGAGGAGAGCTCAGGCCGGTCGAGCTTCGCACGCTTCCGTATCCGGGGTTTCCAACCGATCTTCAGGCGCAAATGATGGCGCTTTTGACGCAAGCCGCCGGAACTTCGGTGATCACCGAGACCATCTTCGAGAACCGCTTCATGCACGCTCCGGAGTTGATCCGCATGGGCGGAGACATCCTGATGAAGGGCCCGACGGCGGTGGTTCGTGGACCGACACGCTTATCCGGTGCTCCGGTGATGGCGACGGACCTGCGCGCCAGCATGAGCCTGATTCTCGCCGGACTGGCGGCCGAAAACACGACCGAGCTGAGCCGCGTCTATCACCTGGATCGCGGCTATGAAGCGCTGGACGCCAAGCTGTCGTCGCTGGGTGCGCGTATCGAAAGAGTGAAGGACGGCCGGTGAAAGTCAGGGTTCTCAAGTCCGGCACCGCAGAGTTCCGCCGCTTCATGGCGATGATGAAGTCGCGGCGCGACAGCGACGACGCGCGGCGAGTCGAAGCATCGGTATCCGCGATTATCCGCGAGGTGCGGATGCGCGGAGACGCGGCGCTTATCGCTTATACGCGCAAGTTCGATCGAGTGGATCTGAGTCCTCGCCGGCTTCGCGTGACGCAGGCGGAACTGGAAGCCGCTCCGCGAAGAATCTCCGCAAAAGACCGCCGCGCGCTCAGGCTGGCAGCAAGGCGAATCGAGGATTTCCATCGCCGCACGCTGGAAGCTTCTTTCGCGTACGTGGATCGCCTGGGAGTAAGGCTCGGCCAGATGGTCCGGCCCCTCAGCCGAGTTGGCATTTACGTGCCGGGCGGGCTAGGCGCGTATCCGTCCTCAGTTCTGATGAACGCGATACCTCCGCGCGTGGCAGGCGTGGAAGAGATTGTGATGGTCTCTCCGCCGTCGCCGGACGGCGAGCGCGAGGCCGTGATGGCTGCCGCCGCGATCGCGGGAGTTACCGAGTATTATCGAGTCGGCGGTGCTCATGCGATCGCAGCCCTTGCTTACGGCACTGCCACTATAAAGCCGGTGGACAAGATTGTCGGTCCCGGCAACGCATACGTTCAGGCCGCAAAACGGATGGTGTACGGCGTTGCCGACATCGACAAGATGGCCGGTCCCAGCGAAGTCATGGTGATCGCGGATTCATCCGCCAACCCGCAATGGGTTGCGGCGGACCTGGTTGCGCAGGCCGAGCACGGTTCTGGCGACGAGTCCGCGATGCTGCTGACGCCGTCCGCATCGCTGGCGGAGCGAGTTGCGGGAGCGCTGGATGCCGCCCTGGACTCGTTGCCGCGGGCCGCGGCGGTTGTGAAGGTTCTCGCGAAGCGCGGAGCGCTGGTCGTCGTGCGAAGCCTGGCCGAAGCATTCGAGATCGCCAATCAGATCGGCCCGGAGCATTTGGAGCTGGAAATCCGCGATGCGCGCCGATGGCTGAAAGAGGTGAAGGCCGCGGGAGCCGTGTTTCTTGGAGGATTCAGCCCCGCGCCCTTCGGTGATTACGTCGCGGGCCCCAATCACGTCCTGCCAACCGGAGGATCGGCCCGGTTCGCATCTCCACTGGGTGCATACGACTTCCTCAAACGGACCAGTATAATCGAGGCGTCGCCACGCGCGCTTGCCAGGCTCGCTCCCACAGTCGCGCATTTGGCGCGGATGGAAGGCTTCGAGGGGCACGCGCGGGCGATCGAGGTGCGCGCGGCGGCAAAGGACAGGGCGGCGGAGGCGCGATGACAGCATGGCTGCGAAACGGAAAATCGAATCGGCTGGACAATCGAATGCGCGCGTAGTGGCCGCGGTTGCGGACAATCCGCCCCGCGCCGCGCAAGTCGAACGCAAGACGCGCGAAACGCAGGTTTCCGTCGAGCTCAGAATTGACGGATCGGGTCGAAGCGAGATCTCGACCGGAGTGCCGTTTCTCGACCATATGCTGGAAAGCTTCGCGCGCCATGGATTTTTCGACCTGAAGGTCAATGCGCGGGGCGATGTTCATATCGACGATCACCACACCGTGGAAGACGTCGGTATCGTCGTGGGACGCGCCTTTCGCCAGGCGCTGGGCGATCGTTCCGGGATCCGCCGTTTTGGAGAGGCGACCGTGCCGCTCGATGAAGCGCTTTGCACCGCCGTAGTGGATATAAGCGGCCGTTCATACCTGTCGTACGAGGTCCCGATAGCGCGTGAACGGGTTGGAAATTTCCAGACCGACCTGGTGCATGACTTCATGAAGGCACTCAGCGACGAAGCCGGGATGAACCTGCATCTGATTCTGCGCGCGGGCCGCAATCCCCATCACGTGATCGAAACCGTGTTCAAGTCTTTCGCGCGCGCGATGGACCAGGCGACCTCGATCGAGCCGCGCGTCTCAGGAGCGCTCTCGACCAAGGGCACGCTGGCTTCCTAGCCGAACCGAACTCGTTTGTTCAGCAAGTTCACCGTAATTCCCGCAATCGACCTCAAGGGCGGCGAAGTCGTGCGCCTGATGCGGGGTGAGATGGCCAGGGCCACGGTTTATGCGGCCGATCCTGGGGCGATGGCGCGAGAATTCGAGGCCTCCGGCGCCAGGCTTATCCACGTCGTAGATCTCGACGGAGCGATTGCGGGCGAACCGCGCAACCTGGCCGCTATCCGTTCTATCCGCGACGCGGTCCGATGCGCGATCGATGTGAGCGGAGGACTCAGGACCATCGAGTCGGTGCGGAGCGCATTCGCAAGCGGCGCCGGTTACGTATCGATCGGCTCCGCCGCGATCACGAATCCTGAATTGCTCGAGCAAGCTTGCCGTGAGTTTCCGGGCAAAGTTATAGGATCGGTCGATGCCCGCGAAGGACGGCTGGCGATCAAGGGCTGGGTCGAAAGCACCGATCTCTCGGTGGAGGATGCCGTCTTTCGCTTCAAACAGGCGCAAGTCGCGGCTGTCACCGTTACCGATATTTCGCGCGACGGCGCCGAGACCGGAGTCGACGCGGACCGGATGGCGGAAATCGCGCGCGAGTGCGGCGTCGCGGTGATCGCGTCAGGCGGAATCGCCACGCTTGCGGACATTTCCTCGCTCGCCCGCCGCTTCAGCCAGGGCGTAGTTGGGGTGGTGATCGGCAGAGCCTTGTACGAGCGGCGGTTTACGCTGGCTCAGGCCATCGCGGCTGTTTAGTTCAAATGCAGGCGCAGCTTTGCTATACGCCTGTTCGTGAGTAACTCGACATCCGACCAGATCATCGCGGCGGCCGTGAAGAACGGACGTTCCGCACTGTCCGAAATAGAATCCAAAGAACTCCTCAAGACCGTCGGCATCGAGGTGGCCGTGCCCGAAGCGGCTGCGAGCGCCGATGAGGCCGTGGCGGCGGCTCGCCGGATTGGATTTCCGGTCGCGCTGAAGGTCTTGTCCGCGGACGTAAGCCACAAGAGCGATGTTGGGGGAGTCCAGCTCGGTCTGAATTCCGCGGATGAAGTTGCGGCGGCCTTCAGCCGTATCCGTGAGAATCTCGCCGCGCGCGCATCCGGAGCACGATTCGAAGGTGTCGCGGTGCAGCCGATGGCGGCGCCGGGCGGTGTCGAACTGATCGCTGGAATCACCCGCGAGGATCGATTCGGGCCCATGGTGATGGTCGGTCTCGGCGGCGTTTTCGTCGAGGTTCTGCACGATACTGCCATCCGTCTGGCGCCGCTGAAGGCATCGGATGCGCACGCGATGCTTGAGGAGCTTCGCGGCGCCGCGATCTTGCGCGGAGTGCGAGGGCGGGCCGCCGCGGATGTCGAAGCGGTAGTCGGCCTGCTTGTAAAACTGTCGGAATTCGCGGCCGCGCATCCGGAGATTCGCGAGATGGACCTGAACCCGATCTCGGTTTATTCGCGCGGGCTCGCGGTTCTTGACGCCCGGGTTCTGATCGGACCGGCCGAGGGGAGTCCCTTTTCCGCCGATCCGAACAAGGCCGCGCGGCTGGAAAATCTCAAACGCGCGTTCAACCCCCGGTCGGTGGTCGTAATCGGCGACAAGCGGATGGGAGGCTACCTGTGGCTACGCGCAATGTCGCAGCTCAAGACGAAGCTCTACTCCGTCCAGATCGATCCGAACGAGATTCCCGGCATCGAGGCGATGGGCGTGACGAACTTCAAGAGTCTCTCCGAGATCAAAGATCCGATTGATTACGCGGTCAGCGCCGTGCCGCGCCAGGTCGCGCCGCGCATTCTGCGCGATTGCGTCGCGAACCGTGTCGGTTCGATCGGGTTCTTCACCTCGGGATTTTCCGAGACGGGTGAGGAGTTGGGGCGCCAACTCGAAGCGGAACTCAAACAGATCGCACTCAGTTCGGAGATAGCGCTCGTAGGCCCCAACTGTATGGGCCTCTATAGCCCGGCGGTTGGTCTTAGAAACTTTCCGGACGAAAAAGTCGGAGACGCCGGCGACGTGTGTTTTATCTCGCAAAGCGGCACGCACACCATCAACTTCTGCATGCAGGCGACGTCGCGCGGGATCAAGGTAAACAAGGCGGCATCCATCGGGAACGTGCTCGTGCTCGAGGCGGCGGACTATATCGATTTGATGGCCGACGATCCCCAGACTCGCGTGATTGGGATGTATATCGAAGGCGTGCGCGACGGGCGCCGCTTTTTCGAGAGCCTGGCGCGCGCAGCCGCTCGTCATCCGGTGGTCGTCTGGAAGGGCGGCACGACTGAGGCGGGCGCGCGTGCGACATTCTCTCACACCGGATCGCTCGCCACCCCGGAAGCGGTGTGGCGCTCGATGGTGCGGCAGAGCGGCGCGGTTGAGGTTGCGGGGCTCGACGCGATGCTTGATGTAGTCGAACTGCTCGCGCGGGGGCGGGCGGTCAAAGGCCGCGGGATGGGCCTGGTCGCGATGACGGGCGGACAATCGGTCGTAATCACCGACACGTTTGCCGCCGCTGGGCTGGAAATTCCGGCCCTCTCCGACGCGTCTTATGCCGAATTGAAGACCTTCTTCAACGTTATCGGCGGAAGCTATCGCAATCCGCTGGATGCCGGTGGAACGATAGGTTCGGGAGTTCATCCGGGCGGGTTGGATCGCATTCTGAAGATCCTGAATGCCGATCCCGCCATCGATTCCATCGTTCTTGAGATTGGCAGCGGGCTCAGGGCGCAGCGTTGGGCGACGCACGAAGACGAGTTGACATCGCTGCTCGACAAACTTGGAGATTTCGCGGGCAAAAGCGCAAAGCCTTTCGCCGTGATCCTTCATCCCGCTCACGTCGAGGCGATCGTCGCGCGCGCCAAGGAGCTGGCCCGTCAACGCGGGCTGATCGTGTTTGACAGCTTCGAGCGAGCGGCTACGGCGTTCGCAACCGCCGCCGGTTACTGGGAGGGCAGGGCGCAGGCCTGACCTCCTTAGAGCCGGCGCTAGCCGGGCGGCGAAATGACGGTGAGCATGCTTCCGTTAGCGTCGCCGTCCAGAAGGGCGAGCCAATGCCCGCGCGGCGACCAGCTCGTCAGGACGATTCCGCGCGCCGGGCCGAACGCCACCTGAAACGCGCTGTCGGAATGCGGCTCGTAAACGATCAGCTTGCGCATCGGGATCGGCATCGCGGGCGCGTAGGTTTGGACCAGAACACGGTTGGTCGCGGGCGAATATGACATCGTGCTCTCGGCGATCATCGACGGAACGGTCCGAAATCCCAGTTGCTTGATGTCGATTTCGGGCTTGTCAGGGTCGAAGGTGGCCAGTTCGGCGACGACGGGGCCGAATGGCTCCTGCGCGACCGCCTTCCAGGTAAGCTTTTGGTTTCCGAAGGCTAGAATCGGTCCGTTTCCGATATACGAGGCTGCAGCGCTGGAAACCGCGATCAGCCGGTCTTCGCCCGTGGCAATGTCATGCTCGAATACCCCTTTGTTTTTGCCATTGTCGGCCGGCTGTACGAACAGGAACGACTGTTCGGATTCGGGATCCCAGCCGAGCACTTGTACCGGCGCCGCGGCAAGCATCGGAGTGCAGGTGGATTTTCGCCGATCGATGATAATCGGAGGGGTAGTTTGGTCGCCGGTCCCCACGGCGAACACGCCGTGCGGGCTCCATTGCAGAGCTGACATCTTGCACGGGAGATCGAGCGGGGCAACCGAACCTGCACCGGTGACTACCAGGATCTGCAAACCGGACGTGGGCTTGGGCGGCGGGGGAGGCGCTTCGCCGGATTCGCCCTCGGATGCTGCCGGGGTTGGAGATAGTGCCGGCTCCGGATGCGGGCGAAGCGCGATTGCCAGCGTACTGTTGCTGAGCCAATGCATGCTGACCAGGTCGTAGAGGCCGTCGAAGGAGGTGATTGGATGGCCGGGGCCGGTGGCAATCAGGTCGCGCAGCACGATGTCGAGACGCTTTTGGGAAGGAACCGCGACAGCGGTGGCGAAAGTCATTCCATCCGGGCTCGCGTCGGCGTCAACGATATTTCCCGCTTCGGCGGCATCCGGACCCGTTTCAGCGGCAATAATCCGCTCGTTGCGCCAGTTTTGGCCGCTGAGACCGATGACAACGACGTGCCCGTTCAAAGTCCCGGCTACGCCAATCTCAGTGCCGTTCTGCAGCCACATCGGCGGCCGTCCCTCGATCGGCATGAACCCGCGCGGCATCGGTATGCTGGTGAGAACATGGATGCCATTGGTAATCGCGAGGGTCGAAGTTCCGGCGATCGAAATCGGTCGCGACTGCGTCGGGGGCTTGGAAGAGGAGCAAGCGGCGGATGCGAACGCGGCCGCCAACAGGATGCCGATGAGGACAGACCTGACCATCAAAACCCGATAGTCTAGATGGCGCCGATAGAAAATGCGACCGCGCAACGGAGTATTATGTTCAACCTCAATCGCCTGTGGATAAGCCGCGAGGTTCGCGTCGCGGCGCTGGTCTTGATTCTTGGCGCCGCGGGCGCCTGGATGCTGCGTCACGATCGCGTCATCGCGGGAACACTCCTCCTGTTGGCCGCATTCGTCGTCGCCGGCGCCTTCTGGGTTTTCATTATCAGGCCGGTGCGCATCCCCAGAGATGCGGTCGTGATGTTGCGGCTTGCGGGTTCAATACCGGAAGACGTGGGGCGCTCGCCGCTGGATCAACTGCGCTTGCGCCACGCGATTGGTTTGCGCCAGCTACGCTACGGGTTGGAAGGGGCGGCGCACGATCAGAACATTCGAGCCGTTGTGGTGCAGATTGGCGGACTTGAAGCGGGGCTCGCCACTGCGCATGAGATCCATCGCCTGCTTCGAGCGGTGGCCGACGCCGGCAAACGGGTGATCGCGATACTTTCCGGCGATTCGCCCAGCCTGGCCGAGTACCTGATTGCATCCGGTGCTTCGGAGGTTGTTATCAATCCCGACTCCATGTTGCTGATGATCGGGATTGCGATGGGGAGTCCGTTTCTGCGCGAGGCCCTCGATCGTCTCGGCATTCGCGCCCAGACCATCCAGTGGAAGGAATACAAGGGGGCCGCGGAAATCTTCAGCCGCGACGCGATGTCGCCGGAGTTGCGCGAGAGTCTCGATGCAATAGTGGCGGACCGCGAACGGGTCCTGGTGGAAACGATAGAAACGGCGCGCAAACTTCCCCCCGGCAGGACGCGCGAGTTGCTGTCCGCCGGATTTCTAAGCGCGCGAGCGGCTTGCGAGGCGTGCCTCGCCGATCGCGCCGGGTATATTCAGGACGTGCGCGCGGAGCTCGACCCGCAAAGCAAGCGCACTTCCGAAGTCGGGTTCAACCGCTACCTGCGCCGGGTCGCGTTTTTGCGTGAACGCGGAAAGCGTCCGCGCATCGCGGTCGTGCTTGGATCCGGCCCGGTTATATCGGGCGAAGGAGGACCAGCGGGCGGCTATTTATCGGGCGAGGCGACTGCGGCTGAATTCGACCGGGCTTCGCGCGACGAACAGGTCCGCGCAATCGTGTTCCGCGTCAACTCGCCGGGTGGGTCCGCGGTTGGCTCGGAGATGGTCTGGAGGGCGGTGCGTGAGGCGCAGGGACGCGGTAAACCCGTCGTCGTCTCGATGGGGGACGTTGCGGGCTCGGGCGGCTACTACGTCGCGATGGGAGCGGACTCGATCGTTGCCGAACCTTCGACCATCACCGGTTCGATCGGGGTCGTGTACATGAAGATCGACGTGTCCAGGATGCTCTCGAATTTGGGCGTCAGATTCGACTACTCGAAGAGCGCGGAGATAGGCGATGCGCTGTCGTTCTCGCGAGCGATGAATGAGCGCGAGCTTGCGCAGTTGAACGCGGCGATGGGAGAAGTGTACGGCAATTTTACGGCCAAGGTGGCCGAGGGCAGAAAGCTCAGCTCCGAACAGGCCGAAGCGGTCGCGCGCGGCAGGGTCTGGAGCGGCCTGGCCGCGAAGGAACGCGGGCTGGTCGACGAGATCGGAGGATTCAGCAAGGCGGTCGAAATCGCGCGCGCGAAGGCGGGAATTCCCGCCAGCCAGCCGCACGAATTGGTCAGCTATTCCGCTCGAGAGCGGATCTTTTCGCTGCGAAACCTTCTTGCTCCTTCATCTTCCGCCGGTCCGATCGAGACAATCGCGGACATGCTCGGCTTGCAGGCTCAATGGATGCCGGCGATGGTCGATCTGCTTGGACGCGGCGGAATTATGCTTCTGGCTCCGTTTCTGAGGGGATGATCACAGGGGCGATCGCTGGAGCTCCTCGCGGATTGAGTACATCTTTTGCCGCGCCTCGCTGATGTATGTATCGAGGTTGCGCCGATGGTTGGCGAAAATGCCGTCGGGAGACCCGTTCAGCACGATCAACGGCTTCATCATCGCCGCCTTGCGCAACGCATCGATGGTGTCGTCGAACAGCGTCGTGAGCACCGGATCGTCCTTGAGCGTGGCTTGATACTCGCGCTGAAGCGCCTGCATGCAGTAGTACATCACGTGAGCATAGCCTTGCGCGTGGTAGAAGTAGTGGTCGCAGTCCCATGAATGAATCGGGCTGCCGTCGTCCTTGGTCGTGCGGTACAGGTTTGCGTGCGCATCGCCCAGCAGATCGGTCCAAACCTGGAACAATCGCACCAGCTCGACCGCCCGCAAATTGAGCTCGCGCGAGGTTGGGGGATTGGTATGAAGCCCCGCAACGTAGTCCTGCAGGTGGCGTACTCCGTCCTCGTACTTGCTCTCGGCCGACGGCAGCATCCATTTCTCGGGATCGTTGCGAAAATCGGTCTCGGCGATAACCAGGTTCTGGTCGTATTGGTTCGACGAAACCTTGGTGAGATGGTCCTTGAATACGCGCATGGTCTCGCGCACGGCCATGATGATGCCGAGCTGGCGGTCGGAATTGTTGTCCGCCATCACCTTCGGCCCCCAGAGGTAGAAGTCATTCGGCCTCCATCCGAACCCGCTGTGCAGTTCGTGATCGACTATGGCCGCGATGCTCGAGGCGAGGATCTCTCCGGGCTTGGCCGGCTTGTCCGGCGGAAACTGCGAGTTGATGTCAAAGGAGAGCCGGTTGTGGCGGATCTGGCCGAAGTGCAAAGCGAGATTTCCGCCGATCCATAGGACGAGAATCCCGACCACCGCGATAATTACAACGCTGCGCCGTCGCATGTTTGCGTTACTTCTAGCCGCGCGCGCAACGCATGCAAACGCAGGCGTTTTGCTGCGTCTTTGCGGCTAGAGTCTGCCCATAATCCGGCCGAAGAGGCCGCCGCCGCTCTTGGGTACATCGGCAGGCGCCACGAGCGCAACAGTATTTATGGGCTTGCCCGCTTCGAGAATCTGGGCCGTCCCGATTTGCTGTCCGGCTTTGATGGGAGCGTTGATCGATGCCGGCAGGCTGTAAGCAATCTTTACGGCCTTTGCGGATTCGCCGCGCTTCGAGAAAATTCCCGCGTCCGAAGCAAAGACGGGGGTCAGCGATGGGGCCGCACCGTTGACAATCGCGACCGTCTGCGACGCCGTCGCTCCTTTCTTCACGACGTTGGCAATCTCGTATTGGCTGAATCCGGCCGACATCAGTTCGGCGGCTTCCTTGAAATTGGTAAGTTTGTGGGGAGTACCGAGCACGACCGCGACGAGCCGCATGTTATTGCGCTTTGCCGTGGCGACGACGTTGAAGCCAGCTTTGTCATAGAACCCGGTCTTCAGTCCATCGCATCCCGGGTAGGTGCGAACGAGATGGTTGGTGTTGCGCAACTCGAATGTTCCGCCGCGAAATGGCGCCGTGTCGATCGATGACCATCTGAGAATATCCGGATACTTCAGCATCTCCCGCGCCAGCAGGGCGAGATCGTATGCGCTGGCGACGTCCGCCTGTTCGCCCGGTCCCGGCGGCAACCCGTGAACGGAATAATAGTGGGTGTCCTTCATGCCGAGCGCCGCGGCTTCCTGATTCATCATCTGCACAAACGCACCGCCCGATCCCGCCACGTACTCGGCGACCGCCAGCGACGCATCGTTGGCCGAATGGACCACGATTGCCTTCATCATGTCGTCGAGGGAGAAGATCTCGCCTTCCTTCAGGTACACCTGCGAGCCTCCCATTTTGGCGGCTTCGCGCGAGGTGGTGATCTGGTCGGTCAGTTTGAGGCTGCCGTCGTGGATCTTCTGAGCCACGATCAGCATCAGCATCATCTTGGCAAGCGATGCGGTCGGCCAGGGTTGATGGTCGTTCTTTTCGAAGATGAACGTGCCCGTGGTCGGTTCCATAACTGCAGCTTCCGCATACGGCTGATCAGAAGCGCTCGGAGCCGCGGCTTTCGAAGGAGCCGGTTTCGCGTGATGGCGAGCGGCCAAAACTTCTGAGGGAACCGACGTTGCTGCGAAGAAAGAGGCCAGGACAAATAGCGATAAAAGGGATCGCTTCATAGCACCACCTCCCGACAAGCATCCACCATAAACAAAATCCGCCATAAGGCGGATTTGGGCAATAGGGCTAGAAGCGGTCCGCAGTCCAAAAGAGGGAACGATCGTCCGCGAACAGGTCAAAAGCTCGCCTGCAAGCCCGATCGGGAGGAAGTCCCAGGCGCCGCCCGAGCCTTTCGGGCGAGATGATACGCCACATGTAGTTGTTGTCCTGATGGTATGAGACAGGCGCGCCGGCCATCGCCAGGCGCCCTTCAAGCCGCTTGTCATGAGCGGTATGAGTGATAATCACGCCCGGGGGCGCGGCAGCGCCGTCTTTCTCTTCGAGCATCGCCGCCCGACGATGATCTCCGCGCAAGCGATGAGAGCAGGGCGCGCCCTCGCAGGCCTCGCCCAGATGGTGGAGCAGGGTCACGACCGCGTCTTCCCGCCCGTCGCGATAGCCGTACTCCATGACCATCGTCACGCCGTGAAAGCGGGTTACGCGCGCATAGGCCACGATATCGTCATCGGTGCGCGCCAGAATGAAATATTCCGCGGAGCCCTCGCCCGGGCGGTTGGGCTGGTTGCCGGCAAAGGCCAGGTTTCCGATCCAATCAGCCCCATCGCGAACCGCCGCCACGTTCAGCCGCCCGGTATAGACGCGGTGAAGTTCGCTTACCGCATCCAGATCGCGCTCGGGAACGAAGGTGTCGATTTCGAAGGCACTCGACGTTTTCAGGCCGGACAGATTGGTCAGCACACTGAACTTGCGCGCAATCTCGCGCCATCCGAACTGGTTGTAGAAGCTCAGGCGCTCGGCAAACAGCAGGGAGACTTCGAAGCCTTCCCGGGCCATCGTGTCGATGGCAAGCTGCATCAAGGAAGAAGCGACGCGCTTGTGCCGATAATCTTCGCGCGTGAATACGGAGCCGATGCCTCCCATCGGCGTCCGCTTGCCATCGAGATTTATCGCGCGATCGAAAATCTGCACCGTGCCGACCAGTTTGCCGCGATCGCGAGCAACCAGGCACAGCGCGTCCCTGAATTTCCGATCATTCCGATTGTAGAGTGCGAAAAAGTCGCGGTCGTCGTACCAGAGCGCGAGAAGGTCTAGCACTTCCTCGCGCTCATCGCGATGTGCCGGGCGAAACTCCATGGTTCAGCGGATGTCGTAATGGAGCTGGACTGGACGCCCCTCGCGCATCACCGTGATGTCGATCGCTGAGCGCGTCTGAACTGTCGAGAGCAAGCCCACTGCCTCCGCGGGGTTGGTCAGCGGCCGGCCGTCGATGGCGGTAAGCTGATCGCCGTCTTCCAATCCCAAATCTTCGAATACCGAACCCGGCTCGATGTCGGACAGGGTGAACCCGTTGACCTTGCCATTCTGAAGGCTGGGCACGGCGCGTATCTCGGAGAACAGTTGCGTGGAATGAGTCAAAGCGTTTTTGATCTCGTCACGCTTCAGCGAATAGCGGTTGTCGCCTTCCTCTTCAACGTCAACGTCCGGAACGTCGTCGTCGCTTTCGTTGCGTGATTTTGCGTTCAGTGCCGAAAGCGCCGGCGCCATCGCGGTATTTACTCGCACAGGTGTGCGGATAGACGTCCGGTTGATTGGAACGCTTGCGACCCCTGCCGGCAAATCGTCCGCGGGAATGTCGAGCGCGATTTGCTGGCCGTCGTGGAGCACAATGATCCGGCTTTTCTGAATGGAAATAAGTTTGCCCGCATTCGGGATCTCGTCGCCGATCGTGTAAAGCGACTGCTCGCCGTTCTGGTCTTCGATGATGGCGTATGGACGCTCGCGAGTGGCCAGCGAGGTGCCAAGAAGCTTGAGGTGAAGGTCGACCGTGGTTACCACCGGCGCCGGCGCCTCCGCCACCAGGTTGAACACGTCGCGCTCCGCGATCTGATCGTAATAGGCGCGCGGATGGGTGCCGGAGCCGATAGCGGGTCTCGGTGCGGCTTTCGGGATGGCGGGCAGCCCCTGCAGGCTTTGAAGAACGATGTCGTTAACGGATCGCGCCGCGAAATACGCGATCGCCGCGATCAGCAGGAAGTTGAAGGCGATGATGTGCTTCTGAGTCAGGCGAAACTGCATCAGAGCATAGCCTCAGCTTCGTAGGAGCATCCCGCCACCAGCCGCTTGACGTCGTAGTTCCATGGACCCTTCCACCGATCGATTACGAGGTTGGCGTGGGTCACGCCTCGTCGCACCATGTCCATGAGCGGCAATAGATAGATGCTCTCGTCTTCTCCGCGCTTGTTGAGTTGATGCGCGCGTTCGAGCCCGGTTGCGGCTATCTTCAACAGCTCACTTCCCAGTTCGCGGAAGCTCAAGCGTCCGGAACGGGTTTCCAGTCCTATTTTCTGCGCGCGGTCGGTCAATTCAAGGCGCTCCGCGAACGTCCATCGTTTGACGAGGTCCCAGGCCCCGTGCAAGCAGTCGTCAGTATACAATATTCCTTTAAGCATCGCTGGAAGTGCGAGCATCAGGCTGGGCGGCTGGCTGTCGGCGGTGCGGACCTCGATATACTTCTTCAGGCGCACCTCGGTGAAGATCGTGGTCAGATGATTGGACCAGTCCTCGAGCGTGGCGCGTTCCTTGCCCCATCCGCGCTCCATGTACTGCCGAAAAGTTATGCCCGGCGGCTGCGTGAGGTCGATGTAGTGATGGTCGCGGATGAGGAAATACATCGGCACGTCGAGCGCGTACTCCGCGTAGTCGGCGAACGAAGCGTCCTCGCGCAGCGCAAACTCGAGCATCCCGCTGCGATCGCGGTCGGTGTCAGTCCAGATATGCCCGCGAAAGCTCTGATATCCGTTCAAACCGCCGCCAGACAACGGTGAGTTGGCGAAGATTGCATAGATGAGCGGCACGAGCCCCATGCTCACCCGCAGCTTGCGCATCGCGTCCGCTTCGTCGCGGTAGTCGAGATTGGCCTGCACTCCCGCCGTCAGCTTCATCATCCACTGACCGAGCCGCCCCTTGCGCGCCATGTAGGGGTACATGATGTGGTAGCGGGCCTTGGGCAGGAGCTCGATTTCGTCGATGCGGCTGACCGGCTGCATTCCAAGCCCGAGGACGACCGCGCCCGCCTCGCGGCACGCATTTACCAGTTGCTCGACATGCAGGCTGAACTCGTGATGCGCGCAGTGGATGGTTTCACATTGCTCGCCCGAAAGCTCGATCTGACCGCCGGGCTCGATAGTGATGGAGGCGCGCTCGCCCTTGAGAGCAAGGATACGGCCTTCTTCGGTTTCCGGCTCGTAGCCGTACCGGTCGGCCATCCACTTGAGGATCGCTTCGACCCCGCGCGAGCCGGAGAAGGGAAGGGCCTTGCCGTCTTCGGAAGATACGGCAATTTTTTCGTACTCGGAACCAACGCGCCACTCGGATCGGGGCTTGGCGCCGGACTCGAAGTAGCGAACCAGATCCTCTTTCTTTTCAACCAAATCGCTCATCTCTTCGGCTCCTGAAAAGAGGCCCGCCCGCCAAGCGCGCCTATAATGGCCCTGCCGATGTTCTGACGCAAGCCGGTTGCATTATGCCACTGACAGTCGGATGGGGGAGAAAAGCACCCGTCCCGGATTGTTGTCGCGGCATTTCGCGATCATTAGGATTTCTCACTGCCCGCGGAGCCGACTACGTCTCATGAGCGATCTGATTCTTGCCATCGACCAGGGCACCACCGGCACCACCGTATTGGCGGTTGATTCGGATGGACGCGTTCGCGGGCGCGCCTACCGCGAGATTAGGCAGTACTATCCGGAGCCCGGATGGGTTGAGCATGACGCGGAGGAAATCGCGCGCGGAGCGGCGACTTTGGCCAAGGCCGCGCTTAAGGCTGCTCGCGCGACTGCGGGCGACGTGCGCGCAATCGGCATCACCAACCAGCGCGAAACCTTCGTGCTATGGGATCGGCGTTCGGGCCGCCCCGTGCATCGCGCGATAGTCTGGCAATGCCGGCGTAGCGCCGAGATCTGCGAGAGACTTCGCGAACGTGAGCAGGAGGTGGCTGACCGCACGGGCCTGCTCATCGATCCGTACTTTTCAGGCACCAAGGTCAAATGGATTTTCGATCGCCAACCGGCCCTGCGCTCTCGCGCCGAACGAGGCGAGCTGTGCTTCGGAACCATCGATACATGGCTCGCGTTCCGTCTTTCCGGCGGCGCGGCCTTCGTCACCGACCAGACCAACGCATCCCGCACGATGATGCTAAATCTCGAGCGCCTGGACTGGGACGACGAAATGCTGGCGATGCTCGGTGTGCCGCGCGAGATGCTGCCGACGGTCGTGCCTTCCCGCGGTCCACTCGCTGAAACCGCCCCGGGCGTGATGGGCGCCAGGGCGGTGCCGATAGGCGCGATGATCGGCGATCAGCAAGCGGCGCTGTTCGGCCAGGGCGCCGTCAATCCGGGCGATGCGAAAGCGACCTACGGTACGGGCGCGTTCCTGCTGATGAACACCGGAACGCAACGCGTGCGGTCCCGCAACCGCCTCTTGACGACGTCGGCTTTGGGGGTTGATGGCAGGCCTTCCTACGCCCTCGAGGGTTCGGTGTTCATCGCGGGCGCCGCCATCCAGTGGCTTCGCGACGGGCTTGGCCTGATAAAAAAGGCCGCGGACAGCCTGGCGCTTGCGCGCAAGAGCCGCGATCGGTCCCATCCATACGTGGTGCCGGCCTTTGTTGGACTCGGGGCCCCGTACTGGAACGCCGCTGCCCGCGGCGCGATTGTTGGCATCACCAGGGGCACCACCCGGGCCGACATCGTGCGTGCCGCGCTCGACAGCATCGCCTATCAGGTAAGCGATGTCTTCGCCGCGATGGAACAGGACACAGGGCGCTCGATTACGGAATTGCGCGCCGACGGCGGCGCCGCGACCAATCCGTACCTGATGCAGTTTCAGGCGGATATCCTGGGCAAACCGGTAAGGCGTCCGAGGATGGTCGAGACGACGGCCCTGGGCTCGGCGATGCTGGCGGGTCTTGCAACCAGGGTCTGGTCAGGCCAGAGCGAGCTGGACATCTTCTTTCGCCGCGCGAAAGTTTTCGAGCCCGCGATGGGCGAAGACGAGCGCGAACGGCTTCTTTCGGGATGGCGTGACGCGGTGCGCAAGGTGCTGCATGGGCAAGCCGCCGTTGCGTCGTAGGCGATTTTGAGGAAAGGTTTTCGCGTTATGCCCGGATTGCCTCGCGTGTCGGTTCTGTTCCCGGACCAGTTTGAGCAGGCGGCGGTGGCCTTGGGCCGCGCGTTCGTCCGCGACCCGGCTATGATGGCGATTCTGCCGGAGAGCGTGGCTCCGACCCCGGCCGATCGTATCCCGCGGATCACCGACGTGTTTCGGAGCGCGCTGGCGATTCAGCGCCGCGAGGGCGAACCGGTGCTGGGTGTAATCGATGCCGGCAGGGTGGCGGGCGCCGCAGTGGTCGCCAGCGGAGGAGCGACACCGGTTTGGTTGTTGCTCGCGATGGGGTTGCCGAATATTCCGAGAATGCTGAAGGCGGTGGGATGGGGCGGTACCACGCGCGCAATGCAACTGATGGACACTCTAGGACGGAACCATCCTCCGGAGCGGCACATCTATCTGAACTTTCTTGGCGTGGACCCCGAGCATCAGGGCAAGCATTACGGTATCGCCCTGCTGGAGTCGCTGCGAGAGCTTGCGGCTCAACGAACCGACATGGCCGGCGTCTATCTAGAGACTGCGACCGAGGCCAACGTGGCCTATTATTCAGCGCACGGCTACCGCGTCATCGGCGAGATCTATCCGCTGGGGGTGAGATTCTGGCGGATGTTTCAGCCCAAGGGTGTATAGGCGCGCAATCAGGCCATCGATCTCGATCAGGTTCTCGGAGCGATGGTCGTGACGCGCAGGCCCTTGGAGGTCCACCCGACATCGAATCCTACGACGTCGCCCTCTCGCAGCATCTCGATTCCCGGCATCCGGCCGCTGATTTTCGACCCTACAACGTGCACAAAAGGAAAGGCGAATTCGAATTCGCGTCCGCTGTGAGAGCGCAGGATACCGCGGCCTCGCGCCCGATCGAGCTTGAGAATCATCCCCTGGTAAAAGTTCCCGGGAAACCGCTCGTTGTCGTATTCGTCTGCCACGACTGATCGACTAGCATCCGCGCGAATCGCGGGAAAGCCGCTATAGCGGAACCGCGGTCCGGAACAAAATGAACCTACCAAGCATCTCGCCCACCAGCGTGGACATCACCGCGATATAGAGCAAGCCTGTCGCGGCCATTGTCTGCGGTACTTTCAGCGTCTGCCAGGCCATCCAGACGAGGATCAGGGTGGCGACAGGTCCGAGCAAGGTTCGCGAGAGAAGCAACCATCCGTGCCCATCGAACAGCGAGCGGACAGCCAGACTGGCCGCTCCACCTGCTATCCCTAAGGCCAGCAGGCCAAGCACGAGCACCGCAAGTTCGAGCACGAGGGCCCCTCCCAAAATCCTGACGAAACTGCGCAGGTAATCGACCGGGAGGTTCGGATCGATGAGATACCAGTGTCCGAACATCATCGCGCTGCTGACGAGGCCGAGCGCCAGGCCAGAGGTTATCGCGGCGGCGCCGTAAAAGACCGCGGCCAGGGCGCCGAAGCCTCCTGGTTCGAGAAAGATGGCATTGGCCGTGACGGTAACGAGTCCGATTGCGAGTGTGGCCGCATAAGACCGAGCGCGAAGCCGCCCGTTGTCACCCCATAAGGTTGCCAGGTAAACGGCGCACGAAACCGAAAAGCCCGTCCACAACAGCGCGGCGGCCCAGAGCGAAGCGGGAGTGGGGCGCTCGGCGGCCACGCCCCTGGAGGCAAGCAGCGCAAAGCCGGCGGCCGTTATCAGCCCCGAGGCAAGGTACACCCCGGCAGTCGATTTGTAGAAACCGCGCTCGATCTTAAAGAACGGAGGAATTGAAAGAGAGAATATTCCGCCGAACGCGAGCTCGCCGAAAACCAATAGAAAACAGGCTGCGAACCTGGTCATGTTCCGATTCAGTTCCGATACCGGATTGGACGGGTGGCCACGCGCCAATCACCAGGCATCAACGGCGTTTGCGCATCGATGGGGTTAAGTGGAATAAAAGAGCGCATTGGCGCAAGGGGGCTGTTACACAAGTCACCGCGGCACTATAATTACAATTACAAGGATTGGGGAGCCCACGGGGAAACAGAAATGCGCTCATCGACAATTTGGAAACTGGCAGCCATCGGGCTGGCGCTGAACCTGTGCGCCTGCGGCGCGATCGAGGCGCAGCGTCAGGCCGAGGAACAGAAAAAGCAGGAATTCGTTCACCGGGTCGACATGGCCCACATTTGGGTGACCACGGGAACGCCGCCTGCCGGAAAAGCCTACTCCGTACTCGGCGATATCAAGTACACCGAGCCGTTTACGCCCGACGCGATCGACGCGGCCAAGATGCAGGAGAAGCTGAAGAAGATTGCGTACGACAAGTATCCGGACACGGTGGACGCGATAATCAAGGAAGACAGCAGCGTTTCACCTGACGGATCGACGGTCACCGTCACCGCACAGGCGATTCAATACGAGTCTTCGGTCGACCGCGCAGCTCTTCACAAGATGAACGAAGGGCTGGTCGCCTCGCCGAACAACCAGTAAGCCGCACGAATTCAACAATGGTGAGCGGGCGCCTGCGGAGATGTTATCCGCGGGTGCCCGCTTGTGTATCGGCGGTTCGCGCTAGTCCGGGCGAGGCTCAGGAGGCGGGCTCGGCAAGAAGCGTGTCCAGCTCTCCTCGAACGTTCAGCGCGTTCAGTTCGTCGTAGCCGCCGATAATTTTTCCGTTGACAAATATCTCCGGGACGGTGCGCCGTCCTCCGGACCGCTCGACCATCTTCTGCCGCATCGCATCGTCGTCGGTCACGTCGATCTCGGTGAATTCCACGCCCTTGCTCCTGAGCAGGCTTTTCGCGCGCATGCAGTAGGGGCAATAGGAGGTTGTATAAATTTCGACCTTCGCCACCTCAGTTTTCCTCTGATCAATCATTTAAGCAGCCTGGGAAGCATAGTCCAGTTCCCGCCGGTGGCGATGCTACCGCGTGTCGGAGTACATCCGCTTCAGGTGCGATGGCGCAATTCCGATCAGATACAGCGCGCGGATCGTCCACATTCGCAGGATGGTTCTGACGAGCCCGTCCTTGCGCCATCGTCGCGCCGAAGTCGTAACTCGCGCGCGCAGACAGGCTACCTGGCCTGCACGCTTGAGCCGGCGCGAAAAGTCCAAGTCTTCGCACAGTTCCAAGTCCGGAAATCCGCCCAGTTTCTCGAAAACGTTGCGGCGCACGAAGATCGCCTGGTCGCCGGTTCCCGTGCGGCTTATCCGCGACCTGATGCTGATAAGGAAGCCAATCAGGCGGTAGGGAATCGAGGAGTCGTCCAGCCTGACGTCGAATCTTCCGCCGACAATCCGGGGATCTGAAAGGGCAGCGGCGATTTCGCTCGCGAAGCTTTGCGGGACGATAGTGTCGGCGTGAACGAACGCGAGGACGTCCCCGGATGAAACCGCGGCGCCCGCGTTCATCTGACGAGCTCGTCCGCGCTCGCTGGCGAGCACCCGATCGGCGTAGCTTTGCGCCGCGGCGATGCTCCCGTCGGAGCTGCCTCCGTCAACCGCGATTATTTCCGCGCTGGGCGCGCCGGCACGGATGGCGTCGAGCGCTCGGGCGATGTTCCGCTCCTCGTTAAGCATCGGGACGATGACTGAAAGGCGCGTCACGAGCCGCGGTCGACAATCGTGCTATGAGATGACGGCTGCGCGTTCGCCGCGGCGGACTTCGCCAACAATCCAGGCGCGATAGTTGCGCCGCCGCAGATGAGCCAGGACTTTGTCGGCCTCGCGCGGCGCGACGATGGCGACCATGCCGAGACCATTGTTGAACGTATGGTCCATCTCAGACCGGCTCACCTTGCCGAGCCTTTGAATCAGCCCGAAAATCGGAGGCTCAGTCCATGATCGTCTTTCCAGCGCCGCCCGCAGTCCCTTGGGCATCACCCGCGGGACATTCTCAGGAACTCCGCCGCCGGTAATATTGGCAAGCCCCTTGATTTGAAAACTATCGAACAACTCTCGCGCGATGGGCGCGTAGATGAGGGTAGGGCGCAGCAATTCGTCCGCCAGCGCGCATCCAAGATCGGGAATTCGCGCGCTCAGTTTCAGCTTCGCGTGTTCGAGGAGCACCTTGCGCGCCAATGAAAATCCGTTGGAATGCAAGCCGTTCGACCCGATCCCGACCAGAACGTCCCCCGGCCGAATCGTCTTTGGGTTGGGGATGCGGCTGCGATCGACGATACCGACCGCGAACCCCGCCAAATCATATTCGCCGGGTTGATACAGATCGCCGGCCTGGCAGGTTTCGCCACCCACCAGGCTCGCTCCGGCCATCTCACATCCGCGCGCGACACCCTTGACGATGTCGACAACGACCTTCTTCTTAAGTTTTCCTACGCCGATGTAATCGAGAAAGAAGAGCGGCCGCGCACCGTGACAGATGATGTCGTTGACACACATCGCCACACAATCGATTCCGACGGTGTCGTGGCGTCCGGTCGCGAAGGCGATCTTCAGCTTGGTTCCCACGCTGTCCGTTCCCGATACCAGTACCGGACGGCGCATCCCGCGTGTCGCGCCGTTGACCGCGACCAGCGCGCCGAAGCCGCCAACTCCGCCGATCACCTCCGCGCTCGAGGTTCTGGCGGCGATGCCGCGAAAGACCGGCACCAATGCCTCCTTGAGCGCGATGTCCACACCTGCCGACTTGTACGTCATCCTCGACGGCATCAGTTATTTTCCTTTCGTACGGCCAGAGCCGAAGCGCGCCAGGCGCGCGTTTGGTCGTGGTAAACGGTCAATCCCTCCCGGTACCGGACGATTTCGAGTCCGCCAAGAAGGTCGCGCAATTCGTAATGTTTGAGAAGGAAATCAGGATTGCGCGGATGACCTATGGCGGCCTGGTCCGTCAGAAATGTATCGACCAGCAGCGCACCCCCCGGTTTCAGCGATCGGATCAGCTTCGGAAACAGAAGGCGATTCAGATAGTTCACGTTGACGATCAGGTCGAACGTTCTATCTCTGCTTGAAAACGTATCCAGGTTCCAGACCGCCGGAGATATCGGAAGGCGCCGTTCCCTGACGGTTCTCCCGAGCAAGCTCATCGCCTCCCAGGAATAGTCGATCGCGATAACCTTGAAGCCGCTGGCCGCCAGCAACAGGCTGTGCCTTCCGCGCCCCGCGGCCACATCGAGCGCAAGTCCTCCGCGCGGAAGAGATGAGAGGACTTCGAGCAGGAACGGCTCGGGTTCGCCGCCGGCGGTGCGGCCGCGATGACGTTCTTCCCACTCCAATCGGGAAGGCTCTTCGCTCACAGCACCCTCGCGAGCGTGAAGACATCGACGGCTTGCGCGCCCGCATCGAGGAGGGTTCGCGCGCATTCCTCGACCGTCGCTCCCGTGGTCATCACGTCGTCCACCAGCAGGATGCGTTTGCCCGCTATGCGCAATGGCTTGGGCGCATCGAAGGCGCGGCGCACGTTGCGCAGACGGTCGTCATGATGACGATAGGTCTGCGGGTTGGTAGCGCGCACTCGCGTGAGCACGCCGGTTTCAATTGGCAGATGAAGGCGGCGCGCCACTTCACAGGCGAGAAGCGCGGCCTGATTGAATCCGCGCCACCATAGCCGCCGGCGATGCAACGGGACCGGCACGACCATGTCCAGGTCGCCGCGATCCAACGGGAGCGACGGACCCAGGTACTCGGCCAGTGCGCGGCCGACCGCCTGATCGAGGCCGTATTTGTGGCGTCGGATCAGCGCGGGCAGGCTTGCCGGATCATCTTCCGCGGACGGGCGGTAGCGCGCGATCGATCGCGCTCGGCGAAAGCTGGGCGGTGTCGCGGCGCATCTTGCGCATCGCCGTTCATTGCCGGCGGCCGACTCCATCGGACCTCCGCAAACCTCGCACAGGGGCGCTGGAAGCGGTTCCACTTTCGCCAGACAGGAAGCGCATACGCGCACGTTCGCGTCGAGCCCGAAGTCGGCGCCGCACGCCGCGCATCGCGGAGGATAAATGAAGTTCAATATCTGGATGAACGCGGCCATCTGCTAGATAGATGAAGATCCCGTTGCCCAAACTCAAGGTATCGGTCCGCCCCGAACTGTGGAAGTGAGGCCCTTGGGCGGCGATGCTATCGGGCCGCGATATGGTATAGAGGCAAACATGAAGGGACCGCTTACAGGCATCCGAATCATCGATTGGACCATCTGGCAACAGGGTCCGGTTGCGACCCAGATGCTCGCGGATCTTGGCGCCGAAGTGATCAAGATCGAAGAGCGCGACAAAGGCGACCCTGGCCGGGGAATAGTCGCCGTCTCGGGTGGTTCGACCAACCGGGGCGGCCGCAATTTCTACTTCGAGGCGAACAACAAGCACAAGCAAAGCATCGCCCTGGACCTGAAAAAAGCCGAAGCCCGCGAAATAGTTTACCGGCTGGCCGCCAAGAGCGACGTATTCGTCCAGAACTTCCGCAAAGGCGTGGCCGCGCGTCTCGGGCTCGATTACAAGACGCTCAAGGGCCACAATCCCAGGATCATCTACGCCAGCGCGTCCGGTTACGGGCCGGAGGGGCCCGACAGCGGTGAACCATCCTTCGACTACCTGGGCCAGGCGCGCTCGGGGGTGATGAATGCGATCGGCGTGGACGGCTCGACGCCCACCTACATCTTCGGCGGAATTGCCGATCAGATGGGCGCGGTGATGCTCGCATACGGCGTGCTGGCCGCGCTCGTCGCCCGCGAACGGTTCGGAGTCGGACAGGAGGTTGACGCCTCGCATCTGGGGTCGATGATGGCGCTGCAGGGGCTGAACGTGGTGGCTCGCACGTTTACCGGCAAAGAGTTCAACCGCAACACGCGAGAGAATGCGTTCAATCCGCTTTGGAATCACTATCGATGCGCGGATGGGAAATGGCTCTGTCTGGGGATGCTTCAGCCGGATCGCTACTGGAAGGACTTCTGCACGGCGATTGGCCGCCCGGAGCTGGTGGCAGATCCGCGCTTTGCGGACATGCGCACCCGCGGCCACAACGCTCCCGAGCTGATCGCCATCCTGGACAAAGTTTTTGCCACCAGGACCCGCTCGGAGTGGATGAAGATCCTCAAAGAGGGCGGGGACTTCATCTATACGGTCGTGAATTCCGTTTCCGACCTTCCCGATGATCCACAGGTGCAAGCCAACAATTACCTCGCCGAACACGAGGTTCCCGGACTTGGGTCCATGCAAGTGCTTGGAATGCCTGTGAAGCTGTCGGAGACTCCCGGCGATCCGCGCGGGCACGCTCCGGAGCTGGGGGAGCATACGGAGATGCTGCTGACCGAGATGCTGGGATATACGTGGGAAGATGTCGCGCGTCTGCGCGATGCAAATGTGATTTGATCCGGTTGAGGGGACAATTCGGATCGGGGGAGTTTAACAATGGCTGAACCTGGCAACCTTCAGGATCGTTTGGACGTCCACGAACTCTATGCCCGTTACGCCGCGGCAATCGACAACGGCGACTACGACGACTGGCTTCAGTGCTTCACGGAAGACGGCGTGTTCGAGAGCACCCGATTTGGCCGGCACGCCGGCCAGGAGGGGCTGCGGAAGTTCACGAGAATATATCGCGAATCACTTGGCGGAGCGCAGGTCCTGCACGTGATCACGAATGTGTACTTCAAGCTCGAGGGCGATGCGGGAGCGGGCAGCTGCTACCTGGCCTACTACCACTGCAAGGAAGGGCGGATTCAGCAGTCCGCCGTCGGCCGCTACAAGGACAGCTTGCGCAAGGTGAACGGCCGATGGTGCTTCGCCAGCCGCAAAGTGTCGCTGGACGGCCACGACTAAATAATCCGCAGTGAGCTGTTGCGCCGATTCCACGGATCGCCAGTCCGTGTAAATCGGCGCAACTTTCTCAGAGCCGGGCCGCTAAAACGTCGCGTACCACGGCGTCTCGTTCGGATTCTGCAGCTCGAAATCGATCTGGAATGCTTGTAGCAGCGTGCCTTCCGCGTGCCACAGCGCGAGCCGCGCGTTTTCGAGATCAACCTCCGCCTGGACCTGGTTACCCTCCGCCTGCACTTCTTCTTCCTGGAACTGGAGCAGGTCGTGCGTGGTGGCCATCCCGACCCGGAAGCGCACTTCCTCGTCGTGCAGAGCCTGGCGCGCGTAGTAGGTTGCCTGAGCCGTGGCCTGCGCCCGTTTCACGTCCGCATAGAGGTCGGCGATAGCGGTTTCCACGTCAGCCACCGCTTGTGAGAGCGCGGCCCGATACTGCATCCGCGATTGTTCGTACAGGACGCGGGCCTGCGCGAGTTGCGCCCGCGCGACCGCGTTGTCCAGCGGCATCTGAAAGGACAGCACAGCGGCATAGTTGTAGAAGCTGAATCCCCACAGCCGATTCAGCGCATCGCCGTAGATTCCTCCGAACGGAAGCTTGAAACCCGATGTGCCGGTCGAGGTTGTGCAATTGGTCGGACTCGAACCAAACCCGCTGAGGCAGGGAGTGGTGCCTGCGGTAGAACTCAGACCGATTTGAGTGCCTAGGTTCAGTTGCGGCAGGCTCTGGTTTTCCGAGAACTTCACCTGCAGCAGAGCGTTGCGGATCGCCTCGCGCATTCCCGCAAGCGATGGGCGATACTGAACCGCCAGTTCCAGGGCCTGCTCTTCGCTTTCAGCAACCTGCTCCTGAGGATTGGGGCGAGTCGCGGGCTCGACTTCCTCTGGGACGAACGTGCCTTGCGGATTCAGCATCACATCCTGGCGGAGTTGCGCGCGCGCGTTCTTTAGCTGAGCTTCGGCAGTATAGACATTGGCTTCCGCCGTGGCTTCCGCGGATTGCGCTTCCTGAAGATCGAGCGGCGCGAGGGTTCCGACCTTCACGGATATGGTGTTTTCACGCACCAGCTCGATATTGAAGCGGAGTGCGGCTCTTGCCACCTCGAGGAGTTCTTCGTTCAAAACCACATTCCAGTATTCGTTGCCGATTCGCTGAACAAAATCCTGAAGAGTCTGGCCATAGTTCCACTGCTGCTGCTTTTGCCCCGATTCGGCGATACGGACGTTAATCGTGGCGAACCGCCATCCGAAGCTCTGCAGCAAGGGTTGATTGAGCGAAAGAGTCAGGCTCGGGTTGTACGCGGGGTTGACGCCGGAAAAGAGTGAATTCGACGCCTGCCGGTTGTTGTTAAACGCAAGGCCAACCGTCCCGTTCGTGTATGACGACACCTTGTTGATGCCGAAGTTCCAGTCGTACTGCTTCGCGACCGTGTCCGTGGCGCCTCCGGTGGCCAGAATCGAGGTCGTAGGTGTTACCGTTTTGAACACGTCGATCTGCGAGGTGAGGTTGGGGTCGAAGGCGCCGTTGGCGACCCGTATGGTCTCGACCGCCGCGATGGGGTTCATCAGCGCCGCTTGAACATTCGGATTGTTGCGCAGGGCGATGTAAATCGCTTCCTTTAGCGACAAGGCGCGCGCCTGTTGGTCGGCGCTTCTGATGTAGCGCTCGCTGATCAAGCTCTCCGGCGGAACCTCGCTGGTCAGCGACCATTGCCGCGCGAAGATTCGCGGCAGCGATATTACCGAGTCGTTGTGCTCGAACGGCACCGTGGCCGCGTTGGGAACGTTGACCGGCGGGGTCGTTTGCGGGCCGATTGGACTTGCGTTCAATTGGATGCGGCCGCTGGTCGCGGGAGGCGGCAGGGGAGTCTTTGGTAACGAACCGGTTACTTTCAGGGAGTCACTGCTGTCCTGCGCTATCGCCGGCGACGTTGTGCCCAGCGTCATCAGAACAAACATGAGCGCAGGCCAAACGTATTTCTTGCACACCATCTTCGGAGCTCCTTGTCACTATGCGCGCGGATGCTGCCTGAAACCGTCCGCCACCGCTTGCCAGCCCTTCGAACGAATCGAACAAAAATCCCCCCGGCTAACCCGCTAGACGCTTGCGCCGGGTCAATCGGGTCGCGATTATATCCAAGGCCGATGCCGTTGTCTCGCGCCGCTGGCGCGACGCAGCGACGCGGCCGAATGGTGAGAGCGAATGCGTGCTGCACGAATATCGGCCGTCTGGATTCTCCTCGCTTCCTTTTTTCTGCTGGCTCTCAAGGAGTCAAGATACGCAACGCCTGCTTTCGGTCAGGCGGCCGCTCCCGCGGCCGGGCCGTCCGTGCCAGTAATCACATTGCCGGCGGCGCCCGGACAGCCGCAGCCGTTCGCTACGATTGGCGCGCTCCCTCAGCTTCTCGCCGCGCCTCATCCCGTGCTCTCGCCGACTCCAACGCCTTCCGCCACGCAGGTATTTCGCTGCGCCTGCAATGGGCCGGGTTTCGCGACTTCGTGGATCGGACAGGTGCAGGCCGCGAGCCTTCTCATCGCGCAGCAACAAGCGCCCACGTCCTGCACGCGGTACTTGATAGCCGCCAATGCCGAATCGCCGTCCATTGCTCCGCCGGGATCGTTGATTAGCCAAATCACTCAGCCGGTTTCCAGGGTGCCCGGGACGCTCTATTCGGCGCCTCCCGGATCATTGCCGGTCACGATTCAGGTTCCGCCGCCTGTCATCAACCATCCGCCCGCTTCGGCGATTCGCCAGCAGGTCATCGCCTCCGAATGCTCGCGATGTTCGTGTGATTGATTGCGGTCAGCGAATAAGGCGCGCCAATTCGGTAGGAACGGGCGCCTTCACTTTGATGTGCGCGCTGGCGGGCGAATCCAATTCGATCTCGCGCAGATGCAGCCAGAAGCGCCCTTCGGGCAGCGCCTTGGTCGGCGGCGCGCCGTAGAGAGAATCGCCGACGATCGGGAATCCCGCGCTCGCCAGATGCAGACGAATCTGATGGCGACTGCCGGTGAGGGGAATAGCGCGAACCAAAGTCACTGATCCCAGCCGTCGGATTGGTTCGATTCTCGTGACGGCGGGTCTGCCCGCTCGCTTGCGCCTCTGAGTTTGGCTTTCACCGAGCGCCATTTTTCGGGGGTTAACGGGATGATGCGCAATCGGCGAACTCAATTCGGCCGGAGACTCCAGGATGCCGTTCACCAGAGCCTCGTAAGTGCGTGCGACCTTTCCCGCCTTCAGGGCATCTCGCAACAATCCGAACGAGGGCTGCGTTCTCGCGATTAAGAGCGCCCCCGAGGTGCCGTTGTCCAGCCGATGGATCAGGCCGCCTTCACGCCGCCGGTCGCCGATCTCGGCGGTCTCGGGGAAGCGCGCCACGATGGCATTCATGACGGTGTCGCGTTCGCCCGCGCGCAACGGATGACAGGGCATCAGCCCGGGTTTGTTTGCGACGATTAATGCGTCGTCGGCATACAATATTTCAATCTTCAGATCCTGGTTCGGTTCGATCGACTCGGCGCGCACCTGGCGGACGATCTCGATCCGGTCGTGCGAGGCCACGATTGCCGCTTTTCGCAGGCGCACGCCATTGACCCGCACCATGCCCGCGGCGATCAGTTCCTGCGCCGCTCGTCGCGAAGATGCGAGCCCCGCGCGCACCAGGTAGCGATCGAGCCGTTCGCCCCGCTCTTTGACCACGGTTATTTGGGTTTTGCGGTCGCCCCGCCGGAGGGTGATGGGGGCGGAGACGCGGATTGTCGATAGGCCGGGAACTGAAGATAAGACACGAACAGCAACACGCCCAGGAGGATCAGCGCTATCAGAATATCGGCGAGTCCGAGCCGAACTGCTCCGCGTTGCGATTTGAAGGATTCGGGAACGGTCATCGGTATTTTATCCAGTCGGGGCGGCTCAGGCACCCGGTCCCGCAGCATAGCATCCCGCGAACACCGGGTTCATCGGATTCCCCGGCCCCGCAAGGGACTCCTTTCAGGCCTGCGCCGCGATGCGCACGGCGGATTTCACCGCTCTCCGGGTCGCATTGATGGGCAATCCGAAAAGGCGGCGCAGCTCGCGTCCGGTGACCGATTTCTCCGACGATGCCACCCGGAGGGGACTTCCCGACGCGACCAGGTGCCCGCCTTCGTCGCCGCCGCCCGGCCCCAGGTCCAGAACGTAATCCGCATGCGCGATAAACTCGAGGTTATGCTCGATGACCACGAGCGTATTGCCATCGGCGACGAGCTTCAGAAGGACCCGCAGCAGGCGCTGCACATCCGCCGAACTGAGCCCGGTGGTCGGCTCGTCGAGCAGAAACATCCGGGGCAGGCTCTTGCCCTTGGCATTGAGGGGCGCGGGCTCGAGGTCCGCGAGCAGGAAGCGCGCGAGCTTTAGCCGCTGCGCTTCGCCGCCGGAAAGGGTCGAGGTGGTCTGGCCGAGCCGCAGGTAGCCCAATCCGACCGACGCGAGCGCATCGAGGCGCCGTACGATTTGGCGGTTTTGGGCAAAGAAGATGCGCGCGTCGTCTACGGTCAGATCGAGGACCTCGTTGATATTGAGGCCGTTGTAGCGAATCGCAAGGATTGCGCTCTGGAAGCGGCGTCCGTCGCACGAGTCGCACTTGACCTCGAGGTCGGCCATGAAGTGCATCTCGATTGTAACGGTTCCCGTACCGGCGCATCGCTCACATCTTCCGCCCGGGATGTTGAAGGAAAAGTGCCTGGCCTGAATCTTTTGCCGCCGCGCCTCGGATGACGAAGCAAACAGGCGGCGGATTTCATCGTAGATCTTCAAGTAGGTCGCCGGATTCGAGCGCATCGAGCGCGCCGGCAGTTCCTGCCCCATATGCACGATTTCGCCGATTTGCTCGAACCCGTCGATCCGGTCGCATTCGCCCGCTTCGGCCGCCTCGCCGTTGCGCCTGAGCCAGTTGTTGTAGAGGATGTCCTCGGCGAGCGTGGATTTGCCCGATCCCGACACGCCTGTGATGCAGGTCATCCGGCCGAGCGGAATCGCGGCGTCGAGGTTGCGCAGATTATGCTCGCGCGCTCCGAAGATGCGAATTGCGGGATCGCGCCGCGTGAAACGCCGCTCGTGCGCGATCGCCCGCATCAGCAAAACCCTTCCGGCCTTGCCCGCCATGCTGGCGAGCCTGGTGCCCGCCGGCGGTCCGGCATGAATCAGTTTTCCGCCTTCGCTGCCTCCGCCGGGACCCAGCTCGACGACGAAATCGGCTCCTTCGATCATCGCGGGGTCGTGTTCCACGACCACGACGGTGTTTCCGAAGTCGCGCAGGCGCTTCAAAACTCCGAGCAGCCGGCGCGCATCCGAGGCGTGAAGCCCGACCGTCGGTTCGTCGAGCGCATACAGGGTGCCGATTAGCAGGGATCCGAGAGCGCTTGCGAGATGAATGCGCTGGGCTTCTCCACCGGAAAGGGTGCGTGCCTGACGCTCCAGGGTCAGATAGCCGAGCCCGACGTCGAGCAGGTATCCGGTGCGTGCCGCAAGCTCGCGAAGGATCACGCCGGCGCGTTCCCGCGTCTTTCGATTTTCATTCAGCGCGTCGATCCATCCGGCAAGGTCGCGAATCGCCATCCGTCCGGCATCCGCGATGGTCCGGCCGTCGATCCGGACGTTGAGCGCCTCCGGCTTGAGCTTGGAACCGTTGCATGTGGGGCACGGAACGAAACGGCGATACTTAGCAAGCAGGATGCGGACGTGGGTCTTGTAGCGGCGTCCTTCGAGCCACTTGAAGAAGCCGCGCACGCCCGGCCAGTGATCCGGATCCCATCCGTCGCGCGGCCCGTCGTCTCCATCGAGAAGCCATCGGCGCTCTTCCGCATTCATCTCGCGAAAAGAGACGGTGGTGCGAATCTTCCGGCGTCGCGCGAGCTTGAGCATCCAGTCGTTCATCTCGCGATACGCGGGGGTGCGCCATGTGGCGATTAGTCCCTGGCGCAGGGAGAGGTTGGGATTCGGGATGACCTTTTCCAAATCCAGCTCGACCGTGCGCCCGAAACCTTCGCACTCGGGGCATGCGCCGATGGGGCTGTTTGATGAGAAGAGGGCGGGTTCGGGCTCGGGGTAGGCGATTCGGCATGCCGAACAATTGAATTGCCGATCGAAGTCGGAAGTTGCGGTCGGCAAAAGATGGCCGTTGTCGCGCTGGACCTTCACAGCTCGGGCGCGGCCGCCGCCGAGATAGAACGACTTCTCCAGCGCTTCGCGAGTCCGTTCCGCTTCCGCGGGACCATTGATCGCCACCCGATCCACCACGACCATGATGGGATTTGCTGAAGGCTGGCCTTCGAGGAATTCGGCGGTCTCTACAACAGCGTCGTGTTCGAAGACTCGATGGTACCCGTTTTGGAGCAAATAGTTGGCAGTGTCGGCGACCGAACGCGATCCAACCTCGAATGGCGCCAGGAAAAGATACATTCCTGGATTGGCGACGATCGCGGCCGTCGCGCTGGCCACGGTGTCGCGCGTGACCTCGCCGCCACATCGCGGGCATATCGTGGTTCCGATCGCCGCGAACAGAAGCCGCAGGTAGTCGCTGATTTCAGTTACGGTGCCTACGGTCGAGCGGGCGTTCTTGATGGTGTTCTTCTGGCGCAGCGCCAGCGCCGGCGGAATTTCGGAAATCGAGTCGACATCCGGCCGGTCCATCCGCTCCAGAAACAGGCGCGCGTAGGTCGAAAGGCTCTGCACGTAACGGCGCTGACCTTCCGCATAGAGCGTGTCGAAGACCAGGCTGGATTTGCCGGAGCCGGACACCCCGGTGACTACGGTGAGCTTTTGATGCGGAAGGTCGAGCGACAGGTTCGCGAGGTTGTGAGTGCGCGCTCCGCGGATGCTGATTGAGCGGTCCAAGCAGATGCCCGGCGTTTACCTGGGATCGGAGAGTGGACGGGCCTTTTTCCTGCGCTCGCCGGGATACTCGTCAGAAACTTGCCCATAAAGCTCGCGCAGCCGTACATCGAATTCCGCGCGAAGCGCCCGTTCTCTGGTTTCACGTTCCGCGTGCGGAAGATGAACGAGTTGGCGCAATCGATCTTCCAATTGCTGCATCATTCGATTTCGCGCAACCAGGTATTGATAACCGTTCATAGGCGCTCCACCGGAGCAAATTCCAAAGGACAAAATTATAGGTTATCCTCTTTCGCGCGAACAACCTATCGTGCCCAGCCTGCATCAGATCCGTTTTTCGACAACCGATCCGCCCATGCTTCGCGTATGGCGGCATCCGGGTGTCGTCCATGGATTTCTCGGGCGTCTCAGGGGGCAAAGCCGCGGCGCCTTCGCATCGCTGAATCTCTCGCAATTCGTCGGCGACGATCCCGGCGACGTGAGCGCGAACTGGCGACGGCTTCGCGCGGCGCTTCCGGACGGCATTCAAGTGGCTCGTGTGAACCAGGTGCATGGAAACGAGGTTCGATGGGTCACGCGGGCCAACGTGGAGGAGCGGCCGGCGGCGGACGGGATGATTACGACTGACCCGGGAATTGTGCTGGGAATTTTTACGGCCGATTGCGTGCCGGTTCTGATGGTCGCGTCCGGCCGGCGCATCGCTTGCGCTCTTCACGCCGGTTGGCGTGGAGTGATCGCCGGTATCGCATCGAACGGAGTGCGGGCGATGACGCAGGCGGGCGCAAGGCCCGATGAAATCAATGCCGCGCTGGGACCTTCGATCGGCCCATGCTGCTTCGAAGTCGACGCCGACCTGGCGGATCGTTTTATCAGGGAAATTCCGTCCGCCAGAGATCACGCTCGCGCGGGGCGGCCGGGCAAGGCGAATTTGAACCTGCGGGCGATCGTCCGCGACCAATTGATCGTCTGCGGCCTTTCGCCTGACGCGATTGATTGCGTCGGCCAATGCACGAGATGCGCGAGCGACCAATTCTTTTCGCGCCGCGCGGCGGGAGGAGCAACGACCGGATTGCAGATGAGCTTCGTGGGATTTGCGCGAGAGTAGGGCGATGGCTCCTCGCAAGCGCATCAAGAAGCGCGGCGCATTGATCGGGAAGATTCGCAAGCCGATGGCGCCGCCGGCTCGAGTCGAAGAGGACTCTACCGCTTATCGGAGAGAGCGGGAGAAAGAGCGAATTCGCCGCGAGGAGCGAACCCGTTGAGCAAACCGAGCATCACCGGCCGGCTTAGAGCCGGAATTATCGGCGCAGGGCTTATCGGACGAGCGCATTCGCTGATGCTGCGCCGGATCGCGGAACGCACCTCAGGCGGCATCGTGGTCGCGGCAGTTGCCGATTCGAATCGTGAGGCGGCGCATGATCTGGCAGCCCGATGGACGGGCGCCCGCGTGATGAACTCGGCGGAAGAATTGATCGCAGATGACACCCTCGACGCGATTTGGATCTGCACTCCGACCGCAAACCATCGCGATGCCTGTATCGCGGCGGCCCGCGCCGGCAAGCATATATTCTGCGAGAAACCGCTTGCGATGAGCGTGGCCGACGCGAGGGAGATGGCCGCCGCGATTCGCTCGAGCGGCGTCGTGAGCCAGGTCGGGCTGGTGCTTCGTTTTTCGCCCGTGTACACGGTCATTCGCGCGATGGTTTCCGAGAAGAGCGCCGGGGCCTTGTTGACAGCCACGATGCGCGACGACCAGGACTTCCCGACCCGCGGTGTCCACAACAGCGCGTGGCGCAACAATCCTTCCCTGACCGCGGGCGGCACTCTTATCGAGCACAGCGTTCACGACTTCGATTTGATGACCTGGATGTTCGGTCCGGTGCGCAGGGTCTATTGCCGAACACGCAATCTGAACGGTGCGCGCGGAGTCGAAGACTTTGGCGCGACGGAACTCGAGTTCGCGGCGGGCTTTCACGGCCAGCTCACGTCCATATGGCATCGAATGATCGGACGGCCAAGCAATCGACGGTTCGAAGTCTTTGCGGAGAACCTGTTCGTGGCTAGCGACCACGACTCCACCGGTTCGATCCTTGTTCAACGCGGCGATTCCGCCGGCGAAGAGATAATCAGCGAGGACCAGGTGATGGCCCGGTTCTCAGAGATCGTGCTTGGCGAGCGTCCGTACCTCTCTCCCTTCAAGGATTCCTTCGCGATACCTTATGCCCTTGAGGATGCGGCTTTCGTGGCGGCGCTTCGCGGGCAGTGCGCAGTCGATCCGGCGTTCGAGGAGGGTGTCAAGGCGCAGCAACTGGTTGAAGCGGCATACGAATCGTCCCGCAGGGCTATGCCGATCGACGTGCAAAGTTAAAGTAGTACTTTCTATAATTCCGAGAGGACTCCCATTGCATGGTGGATTTTCAGCTCACTGAAGAACAGCAGATGATACGCGACACGATCGGCGCCTTCGCGAAGGACGAGATTCGTCCTGCGGCCCGTCCGGCCGATGAAAGCTGCGCTGCCCCTGACGAACTCATCCAGAAGATCTGGGAGCTCGGATTGGTGCGCGGACCCATACCCGAAGAATATGGCGGAGACGGCGGCGAGCGTTCGGCGGTCACCGGCGCGGTGGTGGCTGAGGAGATGGCTTATGGTGACTTGTCGATCGCGCTGCACTCGCTGGCGCCGCGCCTGTTCGCCTATCCGCTGCTGGAAATGGGCACGGAGGATCAGAAGAAGACGCACCTGAGCCGATTTACCGGACCGAAATTCGCGGCCGGAACGGCAGCGATCATCGAGCCGCGATGGGACTTCGATCTGACCGAGTTGGCGACCACCGCGACCCGCGACGGCAATTCATTCGTCATAAGCGGGACCAAATGCTGCGTTCCGCTCGCCGAGGAATCGGACGCGATTTTGGTCTACGCGCGGTCCGGGGGCGCAGGCGGCTTCGGCGGAGTCGATGCGTTCATCGTCCCGCGCGACTGCGGCGGGCTCAAGATCGGCGATCGTGAAAAGAACATGGGCCTGCGCGGTTTGGCGACATACGAAGTTCTTTTCGAAAAGTGCAAGGTCGGGTCCGATGCCCGCGTGGGCGCGGACAAGGGGATAGATTTTTCGCGCCTGATGAGCGAAGGGCGCGTGGCTTTTGCCGCGATGGCGGTGGGCGTGATGCGGGCGGCGTTCGACTACGCCCGCGATTACGCGAAAGAACGCAGAGCGTTCGGCGTTCCGATCGCTACCAAGCAGGCGGTCGCCTTCATGCTCGCTGACATGGCCATCGAAATCGACGCCGCCCGGCTGCTCATCTGGGAGGCGGCATCGCGCCTGGACAAGGGCGGCGATGCGCTCAGGGAGAGCTATTTGGCCAAGAACTACGCCGCAGCGAGCGCGTTGAAGGTGGCGGACAACGCCGTTCAGGTTCTCGGCGGCCACGGCTACATCCGCGAGCACCCGGTGGAGATGTGGCTGCGTAACGCGCGCGCGTTTGCTTCGCTCGACGGCATCGCAACGGTGTAGGGAGTTTTACGACGATGATCGATTTTGAACTCGAACCCCAGGTCCTGAACCGGCTTCAGATGTACCATTCGGTCGCGGAGAACATGATGCGGCCGATTTCGCGCGAATACGATGAGCGCGAACACGAAGACCCCTGGCAGTTCTTCGAAGCCATGTGGGCCGCATCCGCACTCAGCGACGTGCAGCCCGCTGTCAGCGCCAAAAGCGGGACCGCGGAAAAGGCGCCGTCAGCTCCCAAGCTGCGCAACCTCAACACCGTCATCACGACCGAAGAGTTGTGCTGGGGCGATGCGGGACTGTTTCTCTCCGTGCCGAACAGCGGGCTTGGGGGTGCGGCGGTGATGGCTGCCGGCACGCCGGATCAGAAGGCTCGCTTCCTCAAACGTTTCTCCGAGGGCAAGCCGAAATGGGGCGCGATGGCTATCACGGAGCCGGGATGTGGTTCCGACTCGGCCGCCGTCACCACTACCGCGACGCGCGACGGCGACCATTGGGTGATCAACGGCACGAAAATCTTCTGTACCGGCGGACATCGCGCGGTCGAGAAATCCGAAGGATTCGTCGTGGTGTGGGCGACCGTGGACAAAACCGCCGGCCGGGCCGGAATCAAGCCCTTTGTCGTCGAGCACGGCACACCTGGGATGCAGGTCATACGGCTGGAAAACAAGCTCGGCATCCGCGCGTCCGACACCGCTGCCATCGTGTTCGATAACTGCCGCGTTCCGATTGACCATCTGCTGGGGAGCCCGGAGGTAAAACGCGAAGGCGGCTTCAAGGACGTGATGGCGACCTTTGATGCGACGCGACCGATCGTCGCGGCGATGGCAATCGGGGTAGGGCGGGCCGCGCTGGACTTCGTCAGAGATTTCCTGAAGGAACAAAACATTCCCATCCGCTACGGTATCTCGCCTCGGCGGCTCACCGCGATCGAGCGCGATTTCATGGAGATGGAGGTGCAGCTTCAGGCGGCGCGCCTGCTCACCTGGAGGGCGGCCTGGATGCTGGATATGGGGCAGCGCAACAACCTGGAAGCATCGATGGCCAAGGCGAAGGCCGGGTTGGTCGTGACCCAGATAACCCAGAAGGCGGTGGAGCTGCTGGGTCCGCTCGGCTACTCGCGCAAGCTGCTGGTCGAGAAGTGGATGCGCGACGCGAAGATCAACGACATCTTCGAGGGAACGCAGCAGATCAACATGCTGATCGTCTCGCGCCGGATTCTCGGCTACGGAAACAAGGAGCTGAACTAGGGCCGGGAGAAAATCCGCGGACTACCCGCGATCGCGCGCTTGCTGCCCAAGCTCGCGCGCGGCCACCGGGTGGTCCGCGGATCGATTTGCGTCAGACCCGGCTAATAGAACCACTTGCCCTTTTCCCAGCGGAAGATCTCGGTCGTATGAGTGTCGTCCACCGGGGTGGCGTGAGTGTGTTTGGCTTCTTCTTCAGTCTTGCCCGAAATCTTGTAGCGATACTCTTCGTACGTGATCTTGCCGATCGAAAAGCCCTGCGGCGATTGATGGGTTTCGCAGCTCTCGATGTGGCTGTAGCCGGTGTAGAGAGCGGTCTCCAGTCCGTTTTCGAATTTCCAAATAAGATGCGCCAGGTTGTTAACCTCGCGGTCGTGAAGTTTCCGGTCCCAGTCCTGGCAGAAGGACGGGAAAAGGGCGGCCGCTTCCTCATATTCCTTGTTCAGACGCTGGCGTTCCGGGGTCAGCTTCTTGAGAACATCATTGAGCTTGGCGTGCAGGGTCGGGTCATGGAGGGCGCTCAGGTCGGCGGTTTCGTGATTTGCGAGAGCGGCAGCCGTTGAGGATACCGCCGACGGCAACTGATTTGTGACGGCGGGGTTCGGAGCGGTGTTGTCTACCGCATGCGCTACTGCGGATTGGACGTTCTGGCTTGAAGCTGATGGGGGAGTCTTGGAGATAGTGGACGGCGCGGCTGCTTCATCCGCCTGAGGCTGTTGCGCCGGACTCTGTGCCTGTGCGAATGCCGCTGTCGCGACGAACGTCAGCGCGACAGCAAGAGAACAGATTGCCCGCTTTTTTGACGTCATCATGACCGGCTTTTATAGCAGATCGGCGGTCTAAGATCAGCGGTAATAGGCGGGAGACGCCGTTGCGAAAAAGAAAGGGCCGGACCCTTTTTGGGTTCCGGCCCTTTTCGACCAGTTGAGACGCTCAGAGCCTATTGGATCGGGACAAGCTCGACCCGGCGGTTCTGGGCTCGGCCTTCCGGCGTGTCGTTGGTCGCGACGAAGTCGGTCTTTCCGTAGCCGTGCGTGATCAGGCGGCTGGCGGAAATGCCCTTCTCTTCGAGATAGTTCGCGACCGCATCCGCACGCTTCTGCGACAGCTTCAGGTTGTAGTCCACGCTTCCGATTGCGTCGCAGTACCCGTTCACGTTGACCGTCACGTTCGGATTGGCCTGCAGGGTTGCTGCAGCTTCATCCAACACCGCGGCGTCGCCTGGGCGGATGTTGTACTTGTTGAAGTCAAAGTGCACGCCACGCAGCACGATCTTCTCCTTCGCGGGAGGCGGAGGAGGAGGCGGCGGCGGTGGAGGCGGAGGCGGTGGTGGCGGCGGCGGAGGTGGCGGCTGAATTACTGGGTCGCAGAGGTAGTGACCGGCGACCGTTCCGAGCGCCGCGCCCAAGGCTGCGCCTCCAACACCACTGAATACTTTACCGGAGTCGTTAGGATGCCCGGTGCTGCTGTGGTCGTAGATTACGATTCCGGATGCAGCGCCGGCGCCGGCACCGAGCATGCCGCCTACGACAGCGCAGGCTCCCCATTCTCTTGGCTGCTGAAAGTACGAGCATCCAGCAAGTGCGCCGGCTGCGAAGGCTGTTCCCGCAAGCGCGATTGCCGATTTAACCAGCCCTGACTTTCGTATCATGAACTCCTCCTCACCCAGGTGCGTGTTTCGACAGAGAGCTTGACCCCACACTCTCTCCGCTACGCGTCATTTAGGCCGTAATCGGGGAGCAAATATAGTTATATTCCCACCCTGAATGCAACTAGCCCTTCTAATCTTTTTTCACCGGGTATTAACCGCTGGTTTCCGGCCGGTGGCGCGTCGCCTGCCAAATATTCAAAAAAGAAGGCCGCGCCTCGACATCGAGGCACGGCCCTAATCGCGCGATTTTTCTATTTTATGGGTCAGACGGCAACGTCAGTCATTATCGTTGTCTTGTCCATGACCATGGTCATGCCCGTGGCCATGTCCGTGGCCGTGCTGCCATTTCTGTTCCATCCGCTCGGCTTGCTCCTCTTTCTTCCAGCTCTGCCAGTCCTTGTGATCCTCCCACCATTCCGGATGGTGTTCGTGAGCCCATTCGGGATGGTTCTGATACCACCAATCCTGGTCGTGCCACTCGTTGCTTCGCGTATCCCAGGCTCCGTAGCGGCTCTGCCATGGCGCCGGCTGGCGCATCGCCTTCCAGTCCCCCGGATGGTTGTTTAGCCATTCCTCGAGGTGAGGATGTTTGGATCGCCAGTTGGGGTTGTAGAGCAGCGCGGGGTTCCTTTGCAGTTCGCTGGCGACGTTGGGGTGATTGGACAGGTACTGGTTCCAGGCGCCCTGGTTGGGCAGCCCGGAGAATTGGGCATACGCTCCGGACGCGTAGATCATCGACAGCAGAGAGGCTGCTGCGAAAATTGCCACGATCCGTTTCATAATGATTTCTCTCCTTTCAACAGCCCCGCCATTTGCACGGCGCTCGGAGCATTGAAGCGAGCAAGCCGGATGCCACGGGGGGCGCCCGCTTTCGAGTAACATAATGGCGGGCAAGGCGGTGCGCGAGCAATTTTTTTTCACCCGTTTGCGTCCTGCGTCATCCCATTTCGTTCGGACCATCTCGGGCACCATGCTAAAGTGAAAAATCCGTAATGCTTCCACTTGCGCGCGGAAAAGAAGGGGCCTTCAAGCTGGTCTCGGGCTATCGCCCCCAGGGCGATCAGCCGGCCGCAATCGATGCGATCGTGCGCAGTATCGAGCAGGGCGTGCCGCACCAGGTTCTGCTGGGCGTAACCGGTTCCGGCAAAACCTTCACGATGGCGAATGTAATCGAACGCGTGAACCGGCCAACGCTGGTGATGGCGCCCAACAAAACGCTTGCGGCCCAACTGTACAACGAGTTCAAGAGTCTCTTTCCCGACAACGCGGTCCGCTACTTCGTCTCCTACTACGACTACTACCAGCCCGAGGCCTACGTGCCCTCGACCGACACCTATATAGAGAAGGACGCCAGCATCAACGACGAGATCGACAAGCTGCGCCATTCAGCGACCAAGGCGCTGCTCGAACGCAACGACGTGCTCATCGTCGCTTCGGTCTCATGCATCTACGGCCTCGGCGAGCCCGAGGTTTACTTCGAGATGCTGGTATTTGTGGAGGAAGGGCAGACCATCGAGCGCGACCGCGTGCTGCGCAAGCTGGTCGACATTCTCTATCAGCGCAACGACTACGATTTTCACCGCGGCACGTTTCGAGTGCGCGGCGACACTATCGAGGTGTTCCCCGCGTATGAAGAAAGCAGGGCTGTGCGGATCGAGTTCTTCGGCGATCAAATCGAAGCGATTTACGAGATCGACGCGCTGCGCGGCAAGATCGTGCGCAAGCTGCAATCGGTGGCGATCTATCCGGCATCGCACTACGTGACGACTTCCGACCGGATGGAGCGCGCGGTCTCGACCATCCGGGCGGAACTGAAAGAGCGGCTCGAGTTTTTTCGGGCGGAAAACCGCCTGCTCGAAGCTCAGCGCATCGAGCAGCGCACGATGTACGATCTTGAGCTGCTTGCCGAGATGGGGTTTTGCCCGGGTATCGAAAACTACTCCCGGCATCTGACGGGGCGCGCCCCCGGAGAGCCTCCGCCCACGCTGCTCGACTATTTCCCCAAGGACTCGCTGTTTTTTATCGACGAGAGCCACAACACGATTCCTCAAATCGGCGGGATGTATCGCGGCGACCGGTCGCGCAAGCAGACGCTGGTGGATTTCGGCTTCCGGCTCCCCTCGGCGCTCGACAATCGCCCGCTTAACTTCGAGGAATGGGAAAGCCACGTCCATCAGGCGGTCTACGTTTCCGCGACTCCCGGCGACTACGAACTGGAAAAATCGGAAGGCCTGGTGGTCGAGCAGCTAATCCGGCCGACCGGTCTCATCGATCCCGAGATCGAGGTGCGCAAGGCCGGAACCCAGGTTGATGACCTGCTCGAGGAAATCCGCAAGCGCGTGGCAGCCAACGAGCGAGTCCTGGTCACCTGCCTTACCAAGAAGATGGCGGAAGACCTGACCGACTATTACCACGACCTCGGCGTGCGGGTGCGCTACCTTCATTCCGACATCGAAACGATCGAGCGGGTCGAGATAATCCGCAGCCTCCGCAAGGGCGATTTTGACGTGCTGGTCGGGATCAACCTGCTGCGCGAAGGCCTCGATTTGCCGGAGGTTTCCCTGGTCGCGATCCTTGATGCGGACAAGGAAGGATACCTGCGATCGACCCGGTCGCTGATCCAGACGATCGGGCGCGCCGCCCGCCATGTGAACGGCAGGGTCCTGATGTACGCCGATACGATCACGGAATCGATGCGGCGTGCGATCGACGAGACCAATCGGCGCCGGGCCAAGCAGATCGCGTACAACCAGGAACACGGCATCACGCCCCAGTCCGTGACCAAAGCGATCGACGCGTCGCTGGTGGAGATGTATTCGCCGGAATGGGCGATTGTGCCGGAAGCAGAAGAAAGACCCGCCAAGGAGGAATTTATCCCTCCGCACGAGATTGCCGACCGGATAAGCGCGCTCAGGCGCGAGATGATGCAGGCGGCGGAAGACCTCGAGTACGAGAAAGCGGCCGAGCTGCGCGATCAGATAAAGCGCCTCGAGCGCAAGATTTTCGGGATGGACAAGGCAGCCGCTCCGCCACCGGGTCCTCCACCGGGATCGCCTGGATCGCGCGCGGGAGAAAGATCACGGGGGCGAAGGGGCGCAGGCGCGGCGACGGGCGCCGCCGCGGGAGCAACCCGGCGTCCCGCACGCCAGGGCAAGCTCAAGCTTATCCCGGACTCGCCGAAATAGACCGGCGCCGCGCGAGTATTTTGCGCTGGCCTGGTTTCGATCCAGTTCCGAAGGGCGCTACGAATTGGAGTGATTGGCCGCTTCGCGATCGACGGGCGGCGAGCGATATGGCTTGCCGTGTTCGTAAAGCGCCAGACGCGCGCGGAACTCCTTGGCGTTTTTGGTTTGATACTGGAGCGCCTCGCGCTCGGTCGCGACTGCCTGCTTGAAATCGCCGCTCTCCGCATAGGCCGCAGCCAGGGTGTCCACGATCTCCGCCTTGCCGTTCGAGGCCAGCTCGACCGCCTTTTTCGCGTAGGCGACCGCCTGCTGTCCGTTGCGATATTTGGCATCCGGGCATGTGGCAAGAATCCAGGCGAGTAAGTTGTAGCTTCCAGCGTCTTTGGGATTTAACCGAACCGCCTTGTCGTAGGCGTCAATCGCCTGAGCAAAGTTGCCCTGATCGGAAAAGATTGTCCCGCTGGTTGCGTAGGCGTTCGCCTGATTGGGGTCCAGGCTAATTGCTTTGTCGCAATCGGCCAGGGCCGAAGGGTAGGCGTGGATCTGCGCGAAGGCCCAGCAGCGGTTGAAGTAAGCGTTAGCGTTGCCTGGGCCCAGTTGAATTTCCCGGTTATAGTCGGCGAAAGCCTGCCGGTAGTTGCCCTTTTGCAGATAGGCGACGCCGCGATTGCCATACGCGTCCAGGTATTTTGGCTGAAGATCGATAGCCTGGCTCAGGTCAGCGATCGCCTGGTCGTAGTTTCCCTTATCGAGGTACGCGGTGCCGCGATTGTAGAAGGAATCGGGATCTTTGGAATTGAGGCGCAGCGCCTGATCGTAACTTGCGATTGCCTCGTCAAAGTTGCCCTGGCGCTGATACACCACGCCGCGATTGTAGTAGGGGAGGGGACTGTTCCGATCGAGCCGAATTGCCGAGTCGCAATCCGCGATCGCGCGAGGGTAGTTCTCCAGGTTTGCGTAAGCGGCACCGCGGTTGATGTACGCGGTAGAGGAATTCGGGTCGAGCTGGATAGCTCGATCGCAGTCGCGGATCGCCTCCTCGGATCGGCCCACGTGGATGAACGAGATCGCGCGGTTGTTCAGCGCCTCGATATCCTGCTGGTCGAGGTGAATCGCGACATCACAGTCCGCAATCGCCTTGTCGAACTTGCCCAGGTCGTCGTATGCGACCGCGCGGTTGACGTATGCGCCGCCCAGGTCCGGATCGTAGCGAATCGCCGAGTCGTAGTTTGAAATGGCTTCGAGGTAGTTCCCGGACTTCTCGTAGGCGATGCCACGGTTGTAGTAGGCGTCGGAATACTGCCGGTTTCGGCCGATCGCGCTGGAGTAGTCCGCGATGGCCGAATCATTTCGGCCGGTTCGCGCGTATGCCACCCCGCGGTTGTTGTAGGCGTCGGCGCTCGGCTTGACCTTAATGGCTTTGGTGAAGTCGGAAATCGCTGCCTCAAAGTCTTTGCGATAGAAGGCATCGACCGCCGCGATGTAAGGATCGATCAGTGGCAGAACATCCGCCGCGGACTTTCTGAGCCCGTCGTCGAGTTCTTCGGCCCCGGCCTTTTCGGTAATCGGTTTGTCGGCGTCGCTGTCGCGAATAACGATAAGAAGGTAGGAGGTCTGGCTCGGCGGATGTGTCGCAACGGCGGAGGTGCCGGCGGCGGCCGCGACGGGTGGATCATTTTCGATCGTAATCTCGCCGCTGACGTGGCGTGCCTCGATGCCGAGGTATTTCTCGATAAAATCCAAAACCGCGCGGAAAGAAAGTCCCGCTTCAGGAATTTTGATGTCGGGAGAGTCATCGCTGCCCGCCATCGCAATTCGCTCCGTCCGGTTGGCCAGGGCCACGTGGGCCGCGCGGTTGGGCATCTCAAGATGCTGTTTGCGGGCGGAGGTTTCCGCGGCTGTGGCGTTGCTTTCCGCTCGCTGGCGAATCCGCGTGAGCTCGTCCGCCAACCGCCGCGCGATTACTTCCGAAGTCAAGCCCCTTTTGTCGAAGTCCTTTGGTACCGCTATAGCATCGATCACCACTCGGGGATGGCGCCAGTCCTCGTGAATCTGAACCCCGACCAGCACAAGAAGCAGCAGCGGCGTGATCTGGTAGAACTTGGTCCAAATACGGGAAAGGACGTCGGGCGGAGGAGGCTTCGAAGCTTCCGCGAGGTGCCGGATGGCTTCGGCCAGCTCGCGCATCGCGTCGGGCTGCGTTCGTGGCGGCTCATTCGCGGCGCCGGGCCCCTTGGCGCCGGAACGCTGGGTGTCCTGGTGCCCGGAACCGGACGAGGCGCCAGCGCTAGCTATCGGTTTATCGTCACCGCCAGGAGATGGCATCGCCTTGCCCCCTCAGACGAACGACTCCGAGTCTCGTAGCACCCTGGCAGTTGAAAGACCAGCGATTCTGGGGCGTTTACCGGATGTTACGCCGGTGCGGTGGGGAGTGGCGCGGCTATTGGCTTCGCGCCAGGCGGAGGCCGTTCCACATGCGGTGAGCAGACTCGCTGACCTCCCTGCGCGCCTGCTCCTTGTCTTTCGCATGCGCGATTAGACGCGCAGCCTCGTTGAGAGCTCCAAGGATCATGTGCGCGAGCGGCTCGACCGGCTGCGGCGCGATTACGCCCGCATCGATCGATGCCTGGATGCCGGCCTTCATACCGGCCAGATAATAGCTCTCGTCGCTCTGGCGAAAGCCTTCAGCCCCAAGCACCGCAGGCGCATCGATGAGCACGATCTGCTGAACGGCCGGATCGAGGCATGCCTCCAGGAAGGCGTCGCATCCCGCCATCAAGGCTGCCCATGGGTCTTTCGCTTTGCCTGCCGCTTCGGAGGTTTTTGCGGCGAGCCTGAGTTGCTCTTCATGCAGAACCGCCCTGAAGAGATCCTGCTTGTCCTTGAAGTGATGATAGAGCGCGCCGCGGGTGACGCGGGCGCGGCGGACGACTTCTTCGGTTGCGGTATCGGCGAAGCCGCGCTCGGCGAAGAGCTTGCGGGCGGCTTTGAGGAGGGCGTTGCGGGTGGCGGCGGAGTTTTCGGCCTGGCGGCTCTTGACGTGCATACGTAACGTAGGTTACATACAGATTGTATGTCTCTCTAATATCTCTCTCCAGGAGGCTAGCAATGAACGCTGTCGAGTTCCACTCCTCCCGCAATTTTGCCCAGACCCAGTTTGGCCGAATTGCCTGCGTCGAGCGCGGCTCCGGACCGGTCGCGCTCTTCGTCCACGCCCTCCCGCTTTGCGGCTACCAGTGGCGATGGGCCCTCGATGAGCTCGCGCCGATGCGAACCTGCCTCGCGCCGGACCTGATGGGTCTTGGCTACAGCGAAGTTCGCCCCGGCCAGGACATCTCGTTCGAGTCGCAGGCCAAAATGCTCGCCGCGGTCCTTGATGCCCGCTCGATCGACAGGGTCGACCTGGTGGCCAACGATACGGGCGGCGGCGTCAGCCAGATCTTCGCCGCGATGTTCCCCGAACGGGTTCGTTCCCTGACTCTGACCAATTGCGAGGTAAGTGATCTGTGGCCGAATCAGATGCTCCAGCAGTTTTACGGAGCGCTCAAAGCCGGCCTGGTAGGGGAGAGCTTCAAAGTCATGGCAACCGACCTGGCGGCGGCGCAGGCGCAGCTCGCCTCGGTCTACGAACATCCCGATCATTTAACCGCCGAGACGCTGGGCGTCTATTTCGGGCCGTTCACGGATTCGGCGGAGCGAAGAGACCTGGTGCGTGGTTTCGCCGAAGCCGAGCGCAACCGCGATCAGATTGTCGCGATCGCGCCGCGGCTGCGCGTGTCGAAAATCCCGGCCCAGGTTCTGTGGGGCGAGGCCGACACCGCTTTCGACGGTCCGGCGTCGGTTGAGTGGCTCAGCGCGAACCTGGGCGGCCTGCGCAAGGTAATCACGGTTCCGCGCGCGAAGCTCTTTTGGCCCGAGGAGCATCCGCGCCTGCTGACCGTGCTTCTGAAAGAGTTCTGGTCGAGCCTCAGTTGAACTGGCGGCGGGGACGCGGAAGAACCCGCGTCCCCGCCTGCGTTTCATTTTTCAAACGATGGTCCGACGTATCCCGAGGGCGGAAGCGCGGTGGGGATCCGGTCGCCGCCGCCAGCGCTGAAGAAGGAGGCGCCGATGGTCAATCCGCCGTCCACGACCATCGCCTGTCCCGTCACCCATTCCGAATCGTTGCTGGCCAGATACAGGGCCATCCCTGCGATGTCCTCGGGGTGGCCGGCGCGCGGGATCGGTTGCCCCTTGGCCATCCAGTCTTCCATCGCTTCCTTCACGCCGGGCTGGTTGCGATGAAGGATGGGAGTATTGATTCCGCCCGGGCAGATGCAATTGACGCGAATCCGGTCTTTGGCGAATTCCAGCGCCGCCGAGCGGGTCAGGTTGACGACGCCCGCTTTTGCCGCGCAATACGCGTGCAGCCCGGCAAATCCCCGAATGCCTGCGACCGACGCGGTCGAAATGATCGATCCGCCCCCGACCTTGCGCATCTCGGGCACCGAGTGCTTGATGCCGAGAAAGACGGATCGCAGGAGCACGGCCTGGCTCTTGTCCCAATCCTCGACGCTGATCTGCTCGAGTGGTCCGACCGCGCCGCCGATTCCGGCGTTGTTGTAGATGACGTCGAGCCGTCCGAATTCTTTGATGGCGCGGGCGACCAACGCCTTGATTTCGGTTTCACTCGAAACGTCGGTCTTCTGAAAAACCGCCCGTCCGCCGTTCTCCCGACAGTCCCTGACGGCGGCTTCTCCGCCTTCGACATTGAGGTCGGCGATTACCACCGCCGCCCCTTCGCCGGCGAAACGGATCGCGGTGCCGCGGCCGATGCCGCTTGCGGCGCCGGTGATGATTGCCACTTTTCCATCGAGCCTACCCATGAGCCTTCTCCTGTCGGGCAAATATCGACCCTAATAGCAGTTAGGTTGAAAAACGCAAAAGCGGGACGCGCGCTGCTCTCTACCTCTCGAACGAGGGGCCGGAGAATCCGGCATCCGGCAATCCGCTCAGGCGGAAGCGAGCGTTGCCGGTGTTTATTCCGCCATCGACAACCATCGCGGTCCCGGTAATCCATTCGGAATCATCGCTGGCGAGAAACAGCGCCATGTTCGCGATGTCTTCCGGATGGCCCGCGCGCGGAATCGGCTGCATCTTCGCCATCCGCTCTTCGGCGGCCTGTTCACCGCCCGGAGTGCCGCGATGCACCAGCGGAGTGTTCACCCCGCCGGGGCAGATGCAGTTCACGCGGATACGATCGCGGCCGACCTCTATCGCGACCGCCTGCGTCAAGGTGATTATCGCGCCCTTGGCGGCGCTGTAAGGCGCGAGAAACCCGACGCCTCGCAATCCCGCGACCGAAGCGGTCGTGATGATCGATCCGCCGCCCGCCTTGCGCAGTTCCGGGATCGAATACTTCATGCCGAGAAAAACCGCGCGCAGCAGCACCGCCATCGAACGGTCCCAGTCTTCGGCTTTGACCTTGTCGATGGGACCGAGGGCGCCGGCGATGCCGGCGTTGTTGAACATGATGTCGAGGCGGCCGAATTCGCGCACCGCGCGATCGACTGCTGCCTTGATGTCCGCCTCGCTGGTGACGTCGGTGCGCTGGAAGACCGCTTTTGCGCCCGTGGCGGCGCATTGCGCCACCGCTTCTTCGCCGCCGTGCGAATTCAGATCGGTCAGGACTACGCGGGCGCCTTCCCTCGCAAAACGAATTGCGGTTGCGCGACCCATGCCGCTGGCCGCGCCCGTGATTACGGCCACTTTCCCGTCGAGCTTGCCCATCAGAGATGCCTCCTTGCGTGCTGATGGCGCAATAGCACGCCGGAGCGAGATGCCGCCAACCCAGGCGGCACAATCCGGAGTGATGATATAATCCAGGCTCCGGAATGGCTGACGACGAAAAATCATCGAGCGCGGCGGGCGTCCCGATCGAGGGACCGCGTTACAGCTCGCTTATCGACTACTCGGCAAGCGGCGCGCCACCCGCGCCGGCCGCGGTGCTCGAACTTGCGCCGGATGAAGACCCGGTCGGGCGCAAGCTCGACATCATTCCGACCCAACCGGGCGTTTACCTGCTCAAGGATCGCTCCGGAAAGGTGCTCTACGTCGGCAAGGCGAAATCGCTGCGCTCGCGCGTTCGCGCGTATTTTCGGGGCGAGGGAGAGCAGGGCGACGGGCGGTTCCAGGTGCGCTTCCTGATGAGGAAGGTGCGGGACTTCGACACGATCGTGACCGCGAGCGAAAAGGAAGCGCTGATTCTCGAAAACAATCTCATCAAGCAGTACAAGCCCCGCTACAACATCCGGCTCAAGGATGACAAGTCATACCTGAGCGCCAAGATCACGAATCATCCCTGGCCCCGCATCACGGTTACTCGCCGCATCGTGAAGGACGGCGGAAAGTACTTCGGTCCGTTCGGATCGGCCGACGGACTGCGCGAGACGATCGATGTGATCCGAAAGGTGTTTCCGCTGCGAACCTGCTCCGACGCGGTTTTTCGCAACCGATCGCGGCCGTGCCTGGAGTATCAGATCAAGCGATGTTTAGGACCGTGCTGCCTGCCGGTCGAGCGTGAGGAATACGAAAAGCATTTGCACGCCGCGCAGATGCTGCTGGAGGGCAAGAATCTCGAGCTTTTGCGCGAGATGCGCGAGCAGATGAAGGCGCACGCTTCGCGCCTCGAATTCGAGGCCGCGGCCAAAATCCGCGATCGCGTGCGCGCGATCGAGAAGACCGTCGAACGCCAGACCGTCCTGCATCACTGGGGCATCGACCAGGACATCTTCGGCCTGTATCGCGAGGGCGGCTTTATCGAGGCGATCGTCCTTATCGTGCGCGGCGGCAAGCTGACCAATACCCAGGGATGGAGTTTCCACGACCTGGAATTTCCCGACGAGGAAGTTCTGGCCGACCTGCTTACCCAGTACTACCAGGGTGCGCGCAATATCCCGGACGAAGTGATCCTGCCGGTCGCGCTTGAGGATGCCGAAGTGCGCGCGGAGCTGCTTTCGGAGCGGCGCGGCAAAAAGACCGATGTAATTGTGCCTCAGCGCGGAGAGAAGCTGCGCCTGCTCGAGATGGCGATGGAGAATGCGCGGCAGAGCTTCGAGGCGCGGCGCGACAACGAAAATACCCGTGAGAAGATGCTCGAGGAGCTTCGCACCAGGCTTCACCTGCGCAACACGCCCAAGCGCATCGAATGCTACGACATCTCGAATCTGCAGGGTTCGATGGTGGTAGGGTCGCAGGTCACCTTCGACGAAGGCGAGCCGGAGCGAAACCTTTATCGCCGCTACCGGATTCGAGGCTTCGAGGGCCAGGACGACTTTGCGAGCCTTGCCGAAGTGCTGACGCGCCGCGCCGAGCGCGCCAGGCGCGAGAACGAATACCCGGATTTGTGGGTAATTGATGGCGGCAAGGGGCAACTTAATGTGGCACTTCAGGTTTTGCGCGAGCAGAGCCTGCTCGATCAGATCGATTGCGTCTCGCTCGCCAAACAGCACGTGCTCAACGATCGGCGCCAAAAAGAAGTCGCGAAGTCGGAGGAGCGGGTATTTCTGCCCAATCGCAAGGATCCGATCGTGCTGCCGAAGAACTCGACCGCGCTCTTTCTCCTCGTGCGCATCCGCGACGAGGCACATCGGTTCGCCATTACCTACAACCGCGAGTTGCGCAGACGGGCGCGGATGAGATCGGTGCTGGACGATATAGAAGGAATAGGGCCCGTGCGCCGGCGGGCTCTGTTGCGGCACTTTGGCAGCCTGAAGCGAATTCGCGAGGCATCGCTCGAAGAGATCGCTCAGGTCAAGGGTTTCAATCAGGTGTTGGCGGCCGACGTGCGCCGCCATCTGGACGCGATGGCGGCGCTGCTGGATCGAGAGGAGCGCGAAGATTTCCCGCCCGAAGAGAACGGAGAGCCGCAGATCGACCTGATCAAAGCCGCCGAGCAGCCGAAACCCGCGGATTGCTGAGGTCAGCTCTTGTCGACCTCGGTGCGCATCTTCGCGATCACCTTGCGCGCTTCCTCGGTCCCGAGAACTTTGTCGGCTAAGGGATAGAGAACATCGTGCTCCTTGCTTTCGTGGCTCCGCAGCAGGGAGCTCGGATCGATCTCCTGTCCCTCGACCGCGAGCATGCCGGTCCATCGTTCCTGTACCGTCAGGAGCGGCTTCAGGCGTTCGAGCATCCGGGCCATCAGGCGATGTTCGAGTTTCATTGCCCGGGTCGGCTCGGTATCTCCGCTGCGCTCTTCGATGGATGGGAACAGGATCTGCTCTTCGGCGCGAATGTGGCGCTCGAGGGCGGCGATAAAGTCGCCGGCCTTGCCGTGGAGGGCATTGAACTGTTCGGAGTCCAGGGCCGAGAGCGCTTCCTCCCATAACCCGCGAATTCGCGTGTGCTCACCCTCCATGAAAGCGGTTATCGTGTCGGCGCTCGATTGGGACTGTTCGGAAGCCATGCTGATTCCTTTCTCCGGATAACGATGTACCATCGCCGGGCCGATGCGGGAACTGCCGGGGATGGCCTGAATCTGGAACGTCCGCCCGGTAAGATCGCATAATCGGGTTTCCGCACGACGATCAAAAGGGGGGAGGGCCTACAAATCGCGGCGGTAGCTACGCGCGTTCAGGCGGAGTCCGGCATGTCGGCTCCGCCGGAAGGTTTCGTACTGCGATTGCTCATCGGCGCATCGGCGAAGCTTTCGGCCGTTGCGCCGATCTACGCCGTTGCGATCGCCGTCTGCCTTGGCGACGGGCTCGGAAACCTCCGCTGGTTCGCATCGCAATGGCTGCTGGCGGCGATCGCAATCGTGGCCGCCGGCTCGTTCATCGCGGGCCGCGATCGGGCCGGATATATTTTCTCGCTGATCGCGATTGTCATGGCGGCAACGCTGCTGGTGAGAAACCTCCTGCAGCCTCCGCCTTCTCGGGAGTCGATTCGCCGGTTGCCTGACGGCGCTGCCGCCACCGTCGAAGGGATGCTGGCCGACGAGCCGGAGCATCTGATCAATCGGACGCATCTCAAGATTCGCGTGCGGCGGGCAGCGCAGGGCGATGCTCCGTTGTCGAAGGCGACGGGAACGATCCGCGTGACGGTTCTCGATTCCGTCAACCCTCGAATCGGGGACGAGATTTCTGTCACTTCCCGGATCCGGTTTCCGAGAAACAACGGCAATCCAGGCGAATACGATTATGCCGGCTTCATGGCGCGCAGCGGCATCAGCGCGACCATGACCATCGCGCCTCGGCGCGATGGCTCGGAGCGGCTGCTCGTTCTGTCTCATCATCCGCGGTTTCCTTTCACCCAGCTTCAGGAAGTTCGGGATCGAATCGCCGATCTAATCGATCGGAGCCTGCCGCCAAGTGAGGCGGGCGAGATGCGCGCGCTGATCATCGGCGACCGCAGCGGAATTGACGACAACCTGCGCGACGCTTATGCCCGCACCGGGATGGCCCATCTTCTGGTCATTTCGGGACTTCATCTCGGCTTCGTTGCCGCCGCCGTTTTCGGCGCGGTGCGGTTCCTGTCGATACTCCTGGCTCCCGGCCTTGCCAGTCGAGGATGGGCGAACAAGGCAAGCGCAGTTGCGGCATCGCTGGCGGTGTGCGCGTATGCCGCGATCGCCGGGCATCACGTGTCGACCGTGCGGGCGATGGTGATGGTTCTCACGTACATGATGGCAATCGTGCTCGACCGCGCGAGCGAAGCGGTCGCCAGCCTCGCGTTGGCCGCCATCGTTATATGCGTCGCGCTGCCGGGCTCGACCGCGGACATCGGCTTCCAGCTTTCTTTCGCATCCGTGCTCGCGATCGTCCTTGGGATGAGGCGGTTCGCCGCATGGATGGATATGCGCCAACGGCGGGGCAGGCTTCCGGGCGAGCCGGCGGCGCGAGGGTGGGTGATTGCGGAGCGTCCGCTCGGCTACGTCGCGGTGTCGTTCTGGGCGATGATCGGAACCGCGCCGCTTACCGCGTTCCATTTCAACCAGGTTTCATTCGTCGGGTTGGTTGCCAATGCGGTCGTCGTTCCAATCATGGGCTTCGGTGCGACGGTCGTCGGTCTCGTCGGAGCGGCCTTCGGGTTTGTCAGCGAAGCAGCAGCCGAGCGGATTCTATGGCTGGCGTCGTTCGCCCTCGATGCCTCCAATTGGCTGGCGCGCTGGTTTTCGGATTGGCCTGAAGCGTGGATCCGCTCGTTTACGCCGACTCCGGTCGAGATGGTTCTGGCGTACGCGCTGATCGCGCTTTGGCTCGGCGCGCCCTTTGCGCGCGTCGATGATCCCGCGCCGGATGAACCGCGGCGGCGATGGATCGAATGGCGACTCGTCGGCGCATCGATTGTGCTTGTCCTCGTCGCAATTGACGCCGGCTGGTGGTGCTGCCAACGATTTTTCTCGCGCGATCTGCGCGTAACATTCCTTTCGGTGGGTGAAGGAGATGCGGCCGTGGTGCGTTTCCCCGGTGGCCGAGTAATGCTTATCGACGGCGGTGGCGCATATGCGGGGTTCGACTACGGTGAGCGAGTTATCGCGCCGTACCTTTGGTCGCAGAAAATTCTTCACGTTGATTACCTGGTACTGAGCCATCCGGATGCCGACCATTTCGGCGGCTTCGGTTACATCGCGTCGAACTTCACGCCCGGCGAGTTCTGGACGCCGAGCATTCCCAGCCCGGACCGCGGCTACGTGCTGATGCTCATCGCGCTGATGCAGGCCCACGTTCGCTTGCGGACAATCGACGCAAGCGCCCCGTTGGCAACGGTGGGTGGTGTAGCGGTCAATGCTCTGGTCGAGAGCGCGGCGCGAGGCGCGATGCACAACAACGGATCGCTGATTTTACGACTGGCATTCGGGAGGGTCGGATACCTGTTCAGCGGCGATATCGAGGCGGAAACGGAGAATGCGCTGGTCGAGCAGGGGGCTGATTTGCACGCGACAGTCTTGAAGGTGCCGCATCACGGCAGCAGGACTTCGTCGACGGCTTCTTTTATTCGGGCAGTTCATCCCGAGGTCGCGGTTATCTCCGACGGTTATCTGAATCGCTTCCACTTTCCCGCGCCCGAGATCGTGACGCGCTACCGCGAAGCGGGCGTCACGGTACTTCGAACCGACCTCGATGGGGCGGTTATGACGGATGCAACGCCGGGCGCGATTCAGATTCAGACCTACAGGGGCACGCGTCTTAGGGCCGATCCGTGAAGGTGCGGCGCTCGAGGTTGTTGGCGCGGTCGCCTTCCCAGAGCATCCGCGTGAGCTTTGTCGCTTCTATCCTGCTGAGAGGTGCTTTTCGAGCGCTTATTCCTCAAACCGGGCGAACGGTCTATGATGGTTGACGGGATTCCACTGATTTGGGAAACTCCGGCGCGAGACGGATGCCGCGCCCCGAACGACGGCGGCGCATTGCCGTTATCACGCATCATCATCGTTCGGAGGATCAAGTTTTATGGCGGAACAAGCCCAGGCAGCAGATTCGGGACCGCGCCCGATAGTTCCTTTCTTGAAGCTCGGCCCGAACCCTCATCTTGAGGGGTTAAAGTGTTCTTGCGGAGCGATTTTTCTCGATCCCAAGCGCGTCGCATGCTCGAAGTGCGGAGCAACCAGCGATTCATTCAAGCCCATTGCGCTTTCCAACAAGGGGAAGGTTTACGTCTTCTCCGTGGTCCATCAATCGTTCCCCGGAATCAAGACGCCGTACGTTACAGCGATCGTGGATCTACCCGAGGGGGTAAGCGTGCGATCGAACCTGATCGACGTAAGCCACGAGGAACTACAGAAGAACCCCAAGAAGGGGTTCGATATGCCGGTTGAGATGGTTACCTCGGTTGTGGCCAAGGATCGTGAAGGCCACGACGTGGTGGCGTTTCAGTTCCGGCCTTGCAAGTAAGAGAATGAACCCGGCCAAGGGCCGCGAACCATATTATCGACGGACCTCGGCGACGAGCCGGGCCGCCAGGAGGTTTTGAAATGCGTAACGTCTATGTTCTCGGTACGGGAATGATCAAGTTCGGGCGATATCCTGAAAAGACCGTTCCCGAGCTCGGCGGCGAAGCGGCTCTGATCGCGTTGAAGGATGCGGGAGTCACCATCAAAGACATCGAGATGTTTGCCTGCGGGAATCTCTACCAGTCGAACGCGATGGTGGGGCAGAGGATTCTGCAGCAGATCGGCCAGACCGGCATTCCGGTTATCAACGTTTCAAATGCCTGCGCCACTGGATCCACCGCATTCCGCGAAGCGTACTTCTCGATCGCGTCCGGGATGTACGACATGGCTATGGCGGTTGGCGTGGAGCAGATGGGCAAGCAGGGCCTGCTTGGTGGTACGGGCGGCGGCGATCCCGCCTACTCGACCGAAGGCAAGCTGGGCTCGGGGCTGATGCCCGCGGTGTTCGGCCAGGCCGGCATCGAGCATATGCGCAAATACGGCACCAAGCTCGAGCATTTCGCAAAAATCTCGGTCAAGTCGCACAAGCACGCGACCAAGAATCCTTTCTCCCAGTACCGCAATGAAGTCACGCTGGAAGACGTGATGAATGCCCGGATGGTCGGGTATCCCAACACGCTTTACATGTGCTGCCCGACGGGAGACGGCGCTGCCGCCGCGATCCTGGTTTCTGAGGACAAGCTCAAACAGTTTGCCGGCGGACGCAAGCGCCCGCGCATCGCTGCGTCGGTACTGACCTCGGATCCCTACACCGATCGCGACCTGACCCTTCCTGACGTCAACACTCTTACCCGTCGTGCTTCGAAGCTCGCTTATGAGAAGGCGGGCGTCGGACCCAAGGACATCGCCCTCACCGAACTGCACGACTGTTTCGCTACGGCAGAGCTCGTGCATTACGAGAACCTCGGACTCTGCGGCGACGGCGAGGCGGGTGAGTTCATCGACAAGAAGGGCGGATGCCATCCCGATCTCGGCGGATTCGCACCGGTCAATGTCTCGGGCGGCCTGCTCTCGAAGGGGCATCCGCTCGGAGCTACCGGAGTTGCGAACATCTGCGAGGTGGTGTGGCATCTCACTCAGGATGAGCGCGCGAAGGATCGCCAGATTCCCAACGCAAAGGCAGGTCAGGCTCACGTGATCGGCCTTGGCTCGGCATGCACGATCAATATCCTGACGATATGATGATGGCGTGACGCCTTAACCGGCACTCGAAAAGGGCCGCTCACAAGGCGGCCCTTCTCTTTTTTGGTCGGGCTGATTGGCGCCGAGGTTTCATGGCTCAAAGCGACGGCATCAGTATCGCGCAGAGGCTGGGGTATCCACGGGATGCGCGTGTACTAATTCTCAATGCCGACGATTTCGGCATGTGCCACGACGAGAACGAGGCCACTATCCAAGGTCTCACCGAGGGGTTGTTTACCTCTTCAACCATCCTGGTGACTTGTCCGTGGTTCGAAGAGGCCGCGGAGTTCGCCCGCGATACTCCATCCGCCGACCTGGGAGTTCATCTGACGCTCACCAGCGAGTGGAATCGGTACAAATGGGGGCCTGTTCTGGGCAGCGAGGCCGTGCCATCACTATGCGACCAGGGCGGCTATCTTTGGGCGGACGTGGCCCACGTGTACGAGCATGATCGGCTCGACGAAGTGGAGAGGGAGCTTCGGGCCCAGGTGGAGCGCGCCCTGGCGGCGGGTATCGACGTGACGCATCTCGATTCGCATATGGGGCCGCTGCACCTGCGCGCTGACTATCACCAGGTTTATGGCCGCATCGCGCGCGACTACCGGCTGCCGATCCGGATGCTGTCGCGGAGGCTGATGGTCCAGATGGGGATGCAGGCGCTGCTGGATGAAATCGATCGCGACGGGATTCTCCATCCCGACCATTTCATCGCGGGCGGTCCGAGAGAGGTCGCCGAGACGGAATCGTACTGGAGCCGCCTGATTCGCGAGTTGCGGCCGGGCTTGAGCGAGCTCTATTGCCATCCCGCCTTCGCTCGGGCCGAATTATTGGGATGCGCCCGGGACGCTCGCCAGCGGGAGGCCGACTTCCGTTTTTTCACCTCGGATACCGCCCGTCGGCTCATCCGCGAAGAGGGAATCGAGTTGATCGGCTATCGCAAGCTGCGGGATGCGATGCGGGCGGCATAGAAAAGGACGAATAATTTTGGCGATAACCAGAGTCAGAGGATTTCAGGACCTGCAAGGCCTGCCGGCATCGGTAGCTTCGCATATCGAGCTGCTCTGCCGGGAAATTGCGCAAACCTACGACTTTCGAGAGATTCGGCTGCCCCTGGTTGAGCGCGTCGAGTTGTTCCAGCGCTCCAGCGGAGAGACCTCCGACATCGTTGAAAAGCAGATGTACGTGTTCCCGGAAGGTGAAGAGGGATCCGCTTTGGTGGCCCTGAGACCTGAGGGAACGCCGGGCGTTGTTCGCGCCTTCATCGAGACCGGGCTCGATAAGAGGGATCCTGAGCAGCGCTTCTTCTACTCGGGTCCGATGTTCCGGCGAGAGAGACCGCAGAAGGGGAGGTATCGCCAATTCAATCAGTTCGGCGTGGAAGTCTTCGGGCGCACCGACGCGGCTTGCGACGCCGAATTGCTGGTGATGATCGACGATCTCCGCAAAGGGCTCGGGCTGAAGCTCGAGACTCAGATCAACTCGCTTGGATGCCATCGGTGCCGCCCGTCCTTTCGCGAGGCTCTTCTCCACTTCGGCCGCGAGCATTGGGGAGAGCTTTGTGACGACTGCCATTCCAGAATGGAACGCAATCCTCTGCGCCTGCTCGACTGCAAGGTCGACGTAAAGCTGGCCGAATCCGCTCCGAAGAGCCTGGACTATCTGTGCGAAGAATGCCGTGCGCATTTCGCGACGGTGCGGGAGCTTGCCGCGGCTGCCGGCGTCGAGCTCATTGTCAATCCGCGGCTGGTAAGAGGACTTGATTATTACACCCGTACAGCCTTCGAGATCCTCTCTGGCGACGTGGGATCCCAAAGCGCGGTCGTCGCGGGCGGCAGATACGATGGTCTGGTCGAGGCGCTCGGTGGTTCACCCGTGCCCGGAATAGGATTCGCGGTTGGCGTAGAGCGCCTTTCTCTTGCGGTCGAGTCCTCCCCCGGCGGGGGCTCGGAAGAAGTTTCATTTTCGAGTTTCGATGGGCGGGTCGATGCAGTGCTTATCGCGCTCGGGGACGCCGCGATTCGCCATGGCATGGGCGTCGCGCGCAGTCTCAGAAAGGCGGGGTTGCGGGTTGAATTTTCCGCGCCGGACCGGCGGATGAAGGCTCTCTTGCAGCGCGCCGCGAAGATTGGCGCCCGGTTTGCCGTGATCGTCGGCGAGAATGAACTAAACCGCAAGTCCGTCCAGCTACGGGATTTGGAACGCAGCCAGCAGAGCGAGGTGCCGCAAGAGCAGCTCGCGAGCGCAATTCGGGGGGTAAGCGCCGCGACGTGAGTGTTTCATAGGCTGGGGCGGGCAGGTATCCTTTTTCAATCGAGTTATAATGGCCAGTAAAGAAGCGTATTCTCCTCTGCCGCCCTGGCAGCGAACCGATTATTGCGGAACGCTGCGGGCGAACGATGCCGGGCGCGATGTGGCGCTCCTTGGATGGGTGCAGACGCGGCGCGACCACGGCGGTCTCATTTTCATCGACCTTCGCGACCGCGAGGGTATCGTCCAGTTGGTGTTGAATCCGGAAATAAGCGCCGGCGCGCACGAAGCCGGATCGCAGGTGCGCTCGGAATATTACATCGCGGCGCGCGGAAAGGTCGTCCTTCGCAGCGAAGGCACGGTCAACGCCGAGTTGCCGACAGGGCAGGTGGAAGTGGTCGTCAACGCGCTCGAGATCGTGAACACCTCGGCGCCGCCCCCGTTCCCAATCGACGGCGATACGGCCACGGCCGAGGAAATCCGGCTGAAGTACCGCTACCTGGACCTGCGCCGCCCGGAGATGCAGCGCAACCTGCGCGCGCGCCATCAGGCAATCAAGGCTATCCGGGACTATCTCGACGATAACGGATTCGTCGAGATCGAAACGCCGATTCTCTGGAAATCTACGCCTGAAGGGGCTCGCGATTACCTGGTGCCGAGCAGGGTAAATCCCGGCAAATTCTACGCGCTGCCCCAATCGCCGCAGTTGCTGAAGCAGCTCCTGATGGTCGCGGGGTTCGACCGCTACTATCAGATTGCACGATGTTTTCGCGACGAGGATCTGCGGGCGAACCGGCAGCCTGAGTTCAGCCAGATCGATCTGGAAATGACCTGTCCGCGCCCCGACGATGTGATGTCGATTGCTGAGGGCATGGTGGCCGCCGCCTTCAGGCGCGTGCTCGGAGTCGAGATCAACCCGCCATTCATCCGGATGCCTTATGCCGAGGCGATGGAACGGTTTGGGATCGACAAGCCCGACATGCGGTTCGGGCTCGAGTTGAAAAACCTGACGAGCGCTTTTGAAGGCACTTCGTTCAAGGTGTTCGCCGACGTGCTCGCCCGCGGTCAATCGATCTATGGCATCAACCTCCCGGGACAGCATCAACTCAGCCGCCGCGAGCTCGATGAAATCACGGAAACGCTTCGATCGCGCTACGCGATGGGCCTTGCCTGGGTCAAGGTGACTGACAGCGGATGGCAGGGCCCGATAGCGAAGTATCTCGGCGACGGCGAGCGAGAGCGCGCGGCCGGGGTCGCATCGTTGAAACCCGGCGATACGCTGATGATGGTAGCCGGAGATGCTGCCGCGGTGCGCCCGGTGCTCGGCGAGATACGCCTTCAACTGGGCGCGCGCTTCAACCTCGACAGCACGGGCGAGCGAAAATTTTTGTGGGTTGTCGACTTTCCGCTCTTCGAATACAGCGAAGAAGACAAGCGGCTCGTGTCGGTAAACCATCCTTTCACCGCGCCGAACCCTGATGACCTGGCGGTTCTCGACAAAAACCCTCTCGATGCGCGCGCGCTTGCCTATGACATGGTGTTGAACGGTCAGGAACTGGGCGGCGGTTCGATTCGCATCCATAGCCGCGAGCTGCAGCTCAAAGTCCTTGAGCTCCTCGGATTCAGCCGCGAAGAGGCGACCGATCGATTCGGGTTTCTGGTGGATGCGCTCACGTATGGCGCTCCGCCGCACGGCGGATGCGCTTTCGGAGTCGACCGCCTTTGCATGATGCTGTGTGGGACCGATTCGCTGCGCGATGTGCTGGCCTTTCCGAAGACCGGCAAGGCGGTCGATCCCATGAGCGGCGCACCTTCCGAGGTCGATCCCCGCCAGCTTAAGGAACTGGCAATCAAGGTGACGGCATGAGCCGCGCACCCCTCGCATTGCGTCTCGTTGTGCTGATGTTGGCTATGGCCGTGGCGGGCTGCACGGCGTTCGTGGGAAACGCCTACGACAACGCTAAGGACGAAATTGACGCCCTGAAGCCGAAGGATGTGAAGACGCAGGCCTCGGCGGGGATGAAGCAGTTAACGGTTGATCGCATTGCCGTGCTGCCGCTGGTCGATGACCCGCCGAAAAATGGCGCTCCGCTCGGTCCGGGGGCCGCCGACGCGATCACTGCCGAGCTGTATAGTCAGGTATCGCTGGCCGGCGGATGGCAGGTGGTGCCGCAGGATGACGTGACCCAGGCCCTGCAGAATCTGCCGCCCTCGACCCCGCAGGATCTGGAGACGAATGCTTTTGCGATCGGGCGACTAACTTCGGCGGACGGCGTGCTGTTTGGCACCGTCGAGCGCTATGAAGATCGCAGCGGCAGCGACGATTCCAGCGCGAAGCCGGCGGCGGTTTCGTTCTCGCTGAAATTTCTCGATATGAAGTCCGGAAAGGTCGTGTGGACTTCGAATTTTTCAAAAACCCAGAAGTCGTTCGCCCAAAGCCTGACGAACCTTGTCAACTTTGTGCAGAAAGAGGGCCGATGGGTGCACGCGCAGGAAGTGGCGCAAATTGGCGTCGAGCAGTCGGTGGCCGATCTGCACCGGCATCTCACCTTCGTTGCCGACTCCAAGCATTTCGAGACCGGCACCTACGGACAACTCAAGTCCGGTCAGCAACGCTACAACCAGGGACTGGGCAAGTCGGGCTTGTACTAGGAAAGCGAAAACCGTTGTTCGAGGGCGGACCGTATGCCTCTATCAGCTCGCGTTCCTGTGGTCGGCGACAAAGTAGCGGATTTTACGGTCGTCGAAAGCGGCGGCTCCCGCTGGCAGCTATCGTCAAACCTCGAGTCGGGGATGTGCCTGCTGGTTTTTTACCGCGGGCATTGGTGACCCTTTTGCCTGCGCCAGTTGGCGGAATACAAAGCCCTGTATGATGGCTTGAAGGCTGCCGGTGTGGGACTGGCGGCGATTTCGGTCGATCCTCCCGAACGCGCCGCTCCCATGAAGGCGGAGCTCGGGCTGCCTTTCCCAATTCTCTGCGATTCGGATCGGAAGCTGATCACCGAGTGGGGGCTTCTGAACGAGAAGGAAATGGGAGGGATCGCGTTTCCCGCCGTGTTCGCGATCGATCGCGAAATGACGGTGCGGTTTCGATCGCTCGACAAGACCGCGGCCCGCGCTGACGCATCGCAGGTTTCCGCGATCGCGAAGGAAGTGATGCAAAGCGGCGCGCCGGCCAACGGAGAAGTCGAGCGGCGCAAGCTTCGTCCGGGGATGCTGTTCGTGCGAGCCTTGGTCAATGCGCTGCGGCGCGGCGTGCGCACCCCGCGCTCGTAGCGGCGGCGGTCGCATCGATTAATCCAGCGCAAACAGGGCGTTGTTGGTTACTCCCAAGGAGAATGCGCTTTCATCCGCATCGCTTCCGCTACGGCGGGATGCACAACGTGTCCGTCGTAGGTATTCAATCCCCATCCGATCGCGCGGTTCGCGCGGCCGGCTTCGAGCAATCCCCGGTCCGCGATTTCCAGCGCGTATGACAGAGTGGCGTTGGTGAGCGCGTAGGTGGACGTATGCGGCACCATCGCCGGCATGTTCGTGACGCAATAGTGCACCACGCCGCTTCGCACGAACGTCGGCCTGGTATGTGTCGTCGGCCTCGACGTTTCGGAAATTCCGCCTTGATCGATGGACAGGTCCACGATGGCGGCTCCAGGCTTCATCCTGGCAACCAGCGAAGCCGACAGCAGGCGCGGAGTGCGCGCGCCCGCAACCAGGACGGTGCCGATGACGAGATCGGCCTGGCGGACTTCCTCTTCGAGCGTGGCGCGGTTGGACATGATCGTCGTGGCATGTCCCGCGAGCAGATCGCTCAGGTAGCGCAGGCGTGACGGGTTGACGTCCATTATGGTTACGTCCGCGCCGATTCCGCTCGCGACGCGGCAGGCATTGAAGCCGGCGATACCGCCGCCGACCACCACGACTTTTCCTGGACGCACGCCTGGCGCTCCGCTGAGAAGCACGCCCCGGCCGCCGCTGAGCGCCTGCAGGCACCACGAGCCTGCCTGGATAGCGAGCCTGCCCGCAACTTCGCTCATCGGCGCCAGCAGCGGAAGGCTTCCATCTTCGAGCTGGATGGTTTCGTAGCCGACGGCGCTGACGCGCCGTTTCAGAAGCTCGTTGGTGAGGCGCTTGTCGGGCGCGAGATGGAGGTAGGTGAAGAGAATCTGGCCCGGCCTGAGAAATCGAAATTCAGACGGCTGCGGCTCCTTTACCTTAAGAACCATGTCGGCACGGCCCCACACTTCGGCCGCCGATCGAACGACTGTCGCGCCGGAATCGCGATACTGGCGATCGCTGAAGCCGCTCCCCACGCCCGCGCCGGCCTGCACGATTACGCGATGGCCGTGCGTTTTGCAGGCGGCGGCGCCGGCGGGCGTAAGCGATACCCGCCGCTCGTCAGTCTTGATTTCGGTAGGAACTCCAATAAGCATGCGCGTGTCTCCGCGGCGTGTTATGCGATCGGTGATGATGTTGAAGATCGGATCGAGACGCCATCGCGCTTCAGTCCGCCTTCAGGATACATGTCGAGCGTTATCATCGCGTGTCAGTCAAGAGAATCATACATTTGCAAAGCGCGTTCGCTGTAGCTTTCGGAACTTGACAAGACGATTGCCACCGCGCTTGATGAGCATGAAGGTGATCGCTGGTCCGGTTGCGGGCGGCGATCAAGATCCGGGAGGAATCATGGAGATCCCACAGGGGCTCAAGTATTCGAAAGAGCATGAATGGGTGACGGCGGAGGATTCAGTCGCCACCATCGGCATTACCGATCACGCGCAGAGTCAGCTCGGCGAGATCGTTTATATCGAGCTTCCAGCGGTCGGCGAAACTGTCAGCAAGGACGATCCATTCGGCGTGATCGAATCGGTCAAGGCCGTTTCCGATATCTATGCCCCGGTGAGCGGCACGGTGGTCGAGGTCAACGAAGACCTGCCCGAGTCGCCCGAGGTGGTCAACGAAGATCCCTACGGCGACGGCTGGCTCATCAAGGTCAAGATGAATGACGCAACCGACCTCGACGACCTGATGGACAGCGATGAGTACGCTGAAATGATCGCGCGGGAACAGGAGTAACCCGCTCAGGATCGTGGAGTTGAGGCCTTCTGCACCGCAACCGCTTTCGCCACCTGGATTCTGAGGTTCGCGATCTTCCGGGGCGGATCGATGAATACCAGGAGAAACGGTGCGGTGTGGGAGGGATCGATTACGAAATTCTTCTGCGGGTCGAGCCTCTGCAGGAAATCAATCTCGCGCGGCGTCATTTCTCCGACCATCTTTGCCGTAAGTCCGTTTCCGCAGAACGCGGCGCCGCTCGCGATTTGCCTTCCACCTTCATCCAGCAGGTCGACGGCCAGCAGCACGGCGTGAAGGGGGTTGCCGCCAACGTTTTCCGCGGTCCCGCTTATCAGGAGTGCGGTTTGTCCGCCCTTGATCTGATCGTAGTCCGCGTGGACGTCGTGCAGTGCCACCAGCATCGCGGGCACCAGCGGCCGCTGAAACTCGGAGCCGACTCGCGGCAACTCGCTGAGCGTCCGGGCTACCGGCGCGGGTTCGATATGAACAAACAGGCTCGCCGCGGCAAAGAAAATCACGATGACCGCGAAGAGTCCCAGGAACCACGCGGCCGAATGCTCCGGCGTGCGCGAGGTGAAAAAAGCGACTTCATCGGGAATCTCAGAGCGCTTCGCGAAGCTGGCATTTTCCTCGCGCGCCGACACGGAGGCCGTGAATTCAGGTTCGCGAAATTCCGGCGCCGCGAGGCTTTTCTTCGGAGTTCGTGTCGCGGCCTGGACCTGAGGTTTCGAAGGTGCCGGCTCTTCCGGCTGCGCGTGGAGCGATGGACCGATGGTCGAGTGTTCGGTTTCCGGCGGAAGTTCACCTACCTCCCAATGGTCGTCGGCGGCCGGAGATTCTTCCTGCGTCAGCGGCGAATCAGTTTCGCCCGGGCCGGGATCGCTGCCGAAGTCGAACGACAAGTTCTGTCCGGCCGCCAGGTCTTCGGGCTGATCTCTGGAAAATGTGCGATCGAGAGGATTCTCTTCCGGTTCGGCCTTGTCCGCTTCAGGAGGCCGTTCGCTGGCGATTTCAGGCTGAGCTTCCCGAGGGCGGGATTCGATTCCAGAGGGCTGTGGGGCCGGTTCCGGCTCAGGCTGCGATGGAGGATCGGTGCGTGGCTTCTCGGGCGTGCGCGGCGCGGACGGCTTGCGGACCCGCGCGGGCGCCGGCTCCGCGTTGAAGACATGGCCGCATCGCGAGCACTTGAAGGTCGGTGTCTCGTCCGGGAGTACCCGCTCGTCGATGCGGTAGCGGGTATGGCAGCTAGTGCACTGAATTTCGATCATGTCCGCACCTCACAACCCCGTGAGAAAAATAGCACAGGAAGCCCGAGGCCGCACGAGAGCCGCTATCGGCGCTTCCCAACACCGCGCAGATGCGAATCGCGCTCCTGACGCGTCGGTTCGATCCCTTGGGCGGAGGGACCGAACGCGATCTCATGATCACGGTGGACTGCCTGCGCAGAGGCGGTCATGAGGTGGCGATCTACGCCGACGATATCCGCGCGAACGTCTCCGGCCTGCGTGTCCATCGCGTCGGCCGTGTGAGGCTGCCGCGGACGCTGGCCTTTATCAGGTTCGCCTATGCCGCCGCGCCGCTCGCCCGGCGGCACGGCACGGACCTGGTGATGAGCTTTGCGCGGGTGGCGAACGCCGACGTGTTGCGATCGGGAGGGAGCGCTCATGCGAGTTATCTGCGCGCTGCGGAGCGATGGCGTGGCAGGGCGGGCGCGATGCTGATGCGGATGGCGCCGTACCATCGCGCCCAGGTCGCGATCGAAAAGCGCGGCTTTGCCTCGCCCGAGCTGCGAGCAGTGATCGCCGTGTCGGAGTTTGTTCGGCGCGACCTGCTGGAGCGATTCAGCTTGCCGCCGGCGCGAATCGCGACAATCTACAACGGCGTCGACCTGCGGAAGTTCAAACCCTGTGCAGACGCCGACGAAAGAAAGCGGCTTCGAGATCGATTCGGTTTCCCTCCCGATGCGCCGCTGGTCCTGTTCGTAGGCAACGGTTTTGCCCGCAAGGGGCTGGGGTTCCTGATTGACGCGATGGCACGGATGGCGCCCGGACCGCATTTGCTCGTGGTCGGAAGCGATCGCGCAGCGGCATCCTTTTCCCGGCGGGCGCAGCGGCAGGGGCTCGGCAATCGGGTTGTGTTTGCGGGAAACCAGCCCTCGCCGGAACAATTTTTCAATGCCGCGGATGTTTTGGCCTTTCCGTCTTTGTTTGAGCCGTTCGGAAACGTCGCGCTGGAAGCGATGGCGTGCGGATTGCCGGCCCTGGTGAGCTCGCAATGCGGCGTGGCGGAAGTTATGCCCCCGGCGCTCAGCCGGTTTATCGTGAGCGACCCGGCAAATCCGGACGAAATCTCCCGCAAGCTCGATCTGATGCTCGATGCGAGGGCTGGTCTGCGTGAGACAGCGCGCGCTTCAGCCGAACAATTCACCTGGGAAAGGCACGAGCGCGAGCTTAACCGCTTCATCGAGTCGCTTGCCCAGGGCGGGAATCTTTCAAAATAGTCCCGCGCAGGCCGTCGCGCATTCCTCTTGCGATCGCAAGGCGGCGCTCCTCTCTGGCAATTCGCGGCAGGCCGGCGCCGAGTCCGCGTGCGATCGCGAGGCGCGCGCCTGCGACGAGGTTCTTTACCGCGATGTCGAAAGCTGAGTGATTTTCGTGGAGCATCCGGCAGCGGCCGCGCTCGCGCGAAATTCTGATGAATCGATCGCGATTCGCGCGCGCCGGATCGACCTCGTGATAGACAACCGCGTTCGGCGCGTAGCCGATTCGAAAGCCCATCCGCCTGAGCCGCTGCGACATCTCGGTTTCTTCTTCATGCCCTCCGGCGCCCGGGCCGAGACGTTCGTCAAACGGCCCGGCGGCTTCGAGCACCGATCGCCGAAAGGCCATATTCGCGCCGAGCACGCCCCGCACTTCCTGGCATGCTTCGCCTTTGTCGAAAATCGGCAGGTCCAGATAGACGGCATTTTCGCCGACCTTCGCTACGGGATCTTCGGCCGGCAGGATTCGTCCCGCCATCGCGGCGAACTCGGGATGTTCTTCGAAGAACTTCTCGACCGCATCGAGATACCTCGCTCCGGCGGTTAGATCGTCATCGAGCAACGCGACAATTTCGCCACGAGTGCCCGCGATCGCGCGATTCTGGATGCGGCACTTGCCGGGGCGTGCATCGTGAAAGTGCGTCAGCCGAGGAAGATCCGGTGGGAGCTGAGCAGGATGTGGGGTTCCGTTTTCCGCGACGGCCAGTTCGTCGCGGCCGGCTCGCAACTGGCCGCTGAGACTTCTGACAAGGCGAGCAAGTGACGCCGGCCGGCTGTGAGTCGCGATGATAATCGAGAGCGTCAAGCGGGTCCCGACGATGCCTGTGCCGCGGCGGCGGGCGCCTTCACGAAGCGCATGACGATGTTCTCGTCCATCAGCAGGCTCGCGCTCGTCATAAAGCGGAACAGTTGCCGGTTAAGACGGTCCTGTTCCGGGTCGTCCGATCCGCGCCCGTAAAGGAGCCACGAGCGCACCACGATGAGCGGATAGAGAAGCGGAAGAAAGATTTTCGCCCTGAGTTTTCGCCGGCTCCTGCCAAGCGCGTCCATGTCGAGGCCGTACCCCCGCGCCATCCAGTGAAAGTCGTTGAGGCCCATCACGTGCCAGTTGCGTCCGTCTTCAACCCGGTAGCGATAGGGCAGGGGAGCCCGCCGCCCCTTGTAAAAACCGGTGAGCAGGTAGTGGATTCGCGAGGTGACGTTGAGTCGATTTGGCGTCGTGATAATCGCGATTCCGCCGGGCTTCAGGACTCGCGCAATCTCTCGCAGCGAATGAGGGATGTCGGGCAGATGCTCGATCACCTCGAGCATCATCACGAGATCAAAGCTGGCGCTGCGAAAGGGCAAATCGTGGATAAGATCGGTGGCGACCCAGCCAGGGCGCGAGACTTTGCGCTCGGTAGGCACCACACGCCATCCCCGTTCCGCCAGCATCCGCGTCGACAAGCCGTCGCCCGCGCTGATATCGAGGGCGATGGAACCCGGGGTAGGCGCCGGAGCCATCGCAATCGCACCGCTTACTCTTTCACTCATCGCAAACGGGAATTGTGCGGTACGCGAGGGCGCGCCACAAGCCCGCCGCTTGAATCAGGCGCCAAGGCCGGATAAACCGTATAAACTCTGCCTCACGCGAGAGTGGCGGAATGGCAGACGCGCAAGGCTCAGGACCTTGTGGAGGCAACTCCGTGGGGGTTCAAGTCCCCCCTCTCGCACCACATCGATCGGATCGAGTGATGGAGACCGCCATGGTTGCCAAGGGTGCTGTCCAGGAGCAATGGCGAGCGCATCTGCTGCCGTCCCTCTCGCACTACCTCCTGTGTGATCGAGTCCTTGTAGCAACAAGACGGCTTTGCCCGCACAACGGGCGTCCATCAATGCGCATGCGGCCTCTCTGATTCGGGTCGAGGGAGCGGTCAGCGCGAGCGACGGATTCGAGCTGTCCTGAACCGTCAGGTGGCAGCAGATGTTAAAGTCGGCGTGGGGCAACTCACGTGCGTGAGCACGAGAGGCTGCCCGAGATGCTGGACGCGCGGCCCGCGGCCGCGCGTGTGATCAGAGCTTAGCTGCTTAGGACAGACGATTTGGACGTGGACTGCGTGGCGCGCCGGGGATGAGCGGGGCGCGCCACTCAGCCGCGAAACCTTGGATCAGTACGGTCCCGGGGCTCCGCCGGAAGAGGCGTTGCCCGATTTTTCCGGACCATGGCAGGACGCGACATCGGCGACACTTGCTCCGAGCGCGGAAGCAATTTCAGAATCCGAACGTCCTGCCTGCGACTGCAGCCGTACGACATTGCAGTCGATGTGATTGGAACTGAGCGAGCTGCATCCGCCCATCCAGCCCCCCATCACCATAGCCCCCAAAATCAATGTTATTCCGATTTTTCGACGCGCTCCGAGCATGGAAATTCCCCTCCAGGTGGTCTGCTGCCTGTCCCGAGAAGTGCAGGCCTTGCGCACCATATTATCAAGCAGGGCGACTTTACAAGTGAGAAGGAAGGGTCGTTTCTGGCTTGAGGACTGCTGTTGTGGCCAATATGATTTTTGCCAGGCGCTGCGACCGCGGCCGAACTCGAGCGCCCGGCAGAACGCGGATAGTTTGTCAGTGGAACTAAGCAAAACCTACGACCCCAAGGCAGCCGAAGAACGCTGGTTTCAGACCTGGATCGATCTCGGATACTTCAAGGCGGACCCCGATCGCGAAGGTCCGATCTTCTCGATTGTAATTCCGCCCCCGAACGTCACCGGCCAACTTCATCTGGGCCACGCACTAAACGCTACCCTTCATGACATCATCGTCCGCACACGGCGGATGCAGGGCTACAACACCCTGTGGCTGCCGGGCACGGATCACGCGGGCATCGCGACCCAGAACGCGGTTGAAAAGGACCTCGCCAGAGAAGGCAAGAATCGCCATCAGTTGGGCCGGGACAAGTTCCTCGATCGCGTATGGCAATGGCGCGAGGAGAAGGGCGGAAAGATTCTTCTCCAACTCCGCCGCCTGGGCGCATCGTGCGACTGGAGCCGCGAGCGATTCACCCTCGATCCGGGCCTGTCGCGAGCGGTCAACCGGACCTTCGTCGAGCTGTTCAAGCGCGGGCTGATATATCGCGATCGCCGGCTCATCAACTGGTGCCCGCGATGCGAAAGCGCGATCTCCGATCTCGAAGTCGATCACAAGGAAGCGCAATCCAGCCTTTGGTACATCAAGTACCCGTTTGCCGACGCAACCGGATATGTCACGGTCGCAACGACCCGGCCCGAGACGATGCTGGGAGACACGGCCGTGGCCGTCAATCCCGAGGACGATCGTTACAAGTCGATCGCGGGCAGAATGCTGCGGCTGCCCCTGATGGGCCGGGAGATAAAAGTCATCGCCGACTCCGCAGTGGACCCGAAGTTCGGGACCGGAGCGGTCAAGGTTACTCCGGGTCACGATCTGAACGACTTCGAAATCGGCAAACGCCACGGACTCGAACAGATCGGCGTGATGGATGCGCGTGCGCGGATGAACGAGAACGCGGGCGTTTACCAGGGGCTGGGGCGCGATGATGCTCGCCGCCAGATCGTGGAAGACCTGCGCGCCCAGGGATTGCTCGAAAAGATCGAGCCCCATCCGAACAAGGTCGGCGTGTGCTCGCGATGCGACACGGTTATCGAGCCGCTTCTCTCCGAGCAGTGGTTCGTGCGGGTGCGCGAGATGGCGGAACGGTCGATGGCGGCGGTGCGGGACGGACGCACCACGTTTTTCCCGAAGCGTTGGGAAAGGACGTTTTTCGAATGGATGGAAAACGTCCACGACTGGTGCATCTCCCGCCAGCTTTGGTGGGGCCACCGGATTCCGGCCTTCCGCTGCGATCGCTGCAATCATCTGGCGGTAGCCGAGGAACGCCCGGAGAAATGCGAAGAGTGCGGTGGCCACGACCTGGTGCAGGACGATGACGTTCTCGACACCTGGTTCAGCTCGGGGCTCTGGCCGTTCTCGACGCTCGGATGGCCCGACGATACGCCGGAGCTTCGCAAGTACTATCCGACCAGCCTGCTAATCACCGGCTTCGACATCATCTTTTTCTGGGTCGCGCGGATGATGATGCTGGGGCTGGAATTCATGGATGATGTTCCGTTTCACGATGTGTACATCACGCCGCTGGTGCGCGACGAGTACGGCAAGAAGATGACCAAGTCCAAGGGAAACGTGGTCGATCCCCTGGACCTGATGAACCAGTACGGTACGGACGCGGTCCGGCTGACGCTCGCGCAGCTCGCGGCGCAGGGACGCGATGTGATTCTTTCGCACGATCGATTTGCGGCGGCGCGCGCATTTGCCAACAAGATCTGGAACGCGGCGCGATTCGTGATCATGAACCTCGAAGGCGCGCCGCGGCCGTTACCCGCCGCCGACCGGGCGCAACTCGGCCTCGCCGAGCGATGGATACTCGATCGCCTCGATGCGGCCGTTCGGGAGGTCACCCGAGCGATCGACGCGTACGAGTTCAACGTCGCCGCGATGGCAATCTACGGGTTCGTCTGGCGCGAGTTCTGCGACTGGTACATCGAGCTTTCCAAGGATTCGCTGAAGGCCGGAGGAGAGCGCCAGGCCGCGGCGCGATGGGTGCTCGTGATGTGCTTCGATCGGATGCTGCGCCTGCTGCATCCGTTCATGCCGTTCATCAGCGAAGAGATCTGGCAGGTCATCCGGGAGTATCTGTCCGAGCCCGGCCTGAGCAAGCATCTTGCGGTCGCGAAATTTCCCGCGGCGGATTCGCAGGGGTGGATCAGTCGCGAGGATCTGGCCGCGATGAATCGATGCATCGCGGCTACCGAGGCGGTCAATTCACTGCGGTCGCTGCTGGGGTATCATCCCGGCCAGCGGGTGCGCGCCGTGATTCGAGCTTTGAACGGCGCGGATCTGAGCACGGAATTTTCCAAGTGGAAGCCTTATGCGCTGACGATGGCCAAGGCGGAGGATATCGAGCTCCTAGCGCCGGAAGCTTCGCTGCCCGCTGGCGCTGTGACCGCCGTGCTGGAATGGGGAGAGGTGGCGGTTCTGGCCCCCGACGGGTTCGATTTCGCCAAGGCTCTCGGCGTGGTCCGAAAAAAGCTCGACGAAGTGACGACCCATCATATGCAGCATCTGGCGCGCTTGAATAATCCTGACTTTCAGGCCAAGGCGGCGCCAGAGATGAGAGAACAGATTCGCGAGCGCGCCGCTGAACTGGAGAGCCAGCGCAAGCTTCTTACCGAACAACTGCGGCAGCTTGAAGCGGCTGCCTGAATAGAGATCGACAGTCCAATTGAGCCGGCCCGATGATGGAACTCCTGAGCGTGATTGAACTTGACGATGCTATCGAGCGGGCGCTTGCCGAAGATGTCGGGCATGGCGACCTGACCACGCGCGCCACGGTGCCCTCCGGCAAGCGTGGACGCGCCCGAATACAAGTAAAGGAACCGGAGATAGTTCTGGCCGGCGCTTTTGTCTTCGAACGAGTATTCACGATGACCGGGTCGGCGCCCCAGGTCCTCAAGCTGGCAGACGAGGGTTCCCGGCTGAGAAACCGGATGATCGTCGGAGAATTCGAGGGAGAGATGTCGGGGTTGCTCACCGGTGAGCGCGTAGCTCTCAACTTCGTTCAGTTGCTCTCGGGAATTGCGACCCTGACCCGCAAGTTTGTCGACGCGGTCGCCGGCACCCGCGCTCAGATCGTGGATACCCGCAAGACCCATCCGGGGCTTCGCGCGCTCGAAAAATACGCGGTGCGGATCGGGGGAGGACGAAATCATCGGTTCGGCCTGGACAGCGGAATTCTGATCAAGGACAACCATATTGCCGCTTCGGGATCGATTACCCGCGCCATCGACCGCGCCCGCAAGTTTGCGCCCCACACCTTTCTGATCGAGGTCGAATGCGAAACGCTCGCCCAGGTCGAGGAAGCCCGCACTGCCGGCGCCGACGCTATCCTGCTCGATAACATGACGCTTGATGACATCCGGCGCGCCCGCGCGCAGGTCGGCCCCGACCTCCTGCTCGAGGTCTCGGGAGGGGTGACGCTGGAGACGGTGCGCTCGATTGCCGAGGCCGGGGTCGATTTGATATCGGTCGGCGCTCTCACCCATTCGGCCCGCGCCATGGATCTGAGCATGAGAATCGAGAGCCTCTGACGCGCGCGAGCGGGCGGGCTCGCGATTGGTCGCACGATGCAGTCCGGCAATCCATACAGGTCGATCGAGAACGGAGTGCCGGGGCGAATCGGATGTCGCATCCATTATTTCGACGAGCTCGACTCGACGCAGGAGGCGGCGCGCACGTTTGCGGCAGGCGGCGGTCCGCAGGGGCTCGTGGTGATCGCCGAGCGCCAGACCGCGGGGCGCGGGCGGATGGGCCGCTCGTGGCATTCGCCCGCCGGCTTGAATCTCTACTGCACGATAATCCTCCGCCCCCGGATTCCTCTGGGCGAGGTGCCGCGTCTCAGTCTGGTCGCTGGAATCGCGGCCGCCGAAGCGATTGAGCGGCAGGCCGCCGGTCTGGTCTCGCTCAAATGGCCGAATGACGTTTGGCTCAAGGGGCGCAAGGCGGGAGGCATCATCGCGGAAGCGGTCACCAACTCGCGCCAGGAACTGGAGTGCGTCCTGCTCGGTATTGGAATCAACATAAACCTTGCGATCGAGGACATTCCCGCCGAGTTGCGCACCAAGGCGACCTCGCTCCGTATCGCCGTGGGACATCCGTGCGATCGGATCGAAATCGCGAATTCGCTTTTCACTCTGCTCGACTATCGCTATATGGAAGTCGTAACGCACGGCTTCGACGCGATGCGCCCTCAGTGGGAGCGGTTTTCGGCATTGACCGGAAAGAGGGTGACGGTCGTCGATGGTCCCCGGCGCGAATCCGGAATCGTGAGGGGAATCGATTCGGATGGCGCGCTGGTGCTCGAAGTGGGAGACGGGCCGCGCAGAATTCTGGCCGGCGACGTCAGTATCGAGGGTGCGTACGAATGATCTCGGATGGATCGGATGACTGACATGAAGTGAACAGAGAGTCCGGGCGGTTCCGCGAATGTGGGTGCAGGGCTGCCGGACCTGAATTTATATTTTGAGAGGTAGCTCCTATGGCTGTGGAGGAACTCGGGCGGCTTAGAACCATCGCGATTGTAGGCCAGGGTGGCGCCGGAAAGAGCCAGCTTGCCGAGGCGATGCTCTTCACCGCTGGAACGACGACGCGCCTGGGCCGTCCCGACGACGGCACCGCGGTGATGGACTTTGAGCCGGAGGAGCTTCAGCGCGGGGTAACGATCAGCTCCTCGTTCCACCATCTGAACTGGAAGCGCACGGAAGTCATACTCGCAAACACGCCCGGCTACAGCGCCTTTCTTCCTGACACATTCAACACCTTGCGAGCGGTCGACAGCGCGGTCCTCCTGGTGTCGCCGGGCGGCGATCTCAAGGTCGAGTCCGAAAAAATCTGGAACGCGCTCTGCGAAGGCGGTCTGCCGCGCCTTGCGTTTGTCTCACGGCTCGACCGGGAGCGGACGAGTTTCGATGCGGCCCTGGCCGATCTCGAGAAGCATCTGCAGGCGAGGCCGGTGGCGTTGACGCTTCCGATCGGAGAAGAGACGGGCTTCAGCGGGGTCATCGATATTCTCGCGATGAAGGCGCTTGTCTATGCCGATGCGTCAGGCAAGCCGAGAGAAGATGAGCTTTCAAAGGATCTGAAGGAGCGCGCGGAAAAAGCTCGCGCCGCTCTGTTCGAGGCGATCGCGGAAACTGACGATGAGCTTTTGGAGGAATACCTCGACAAGGGCACGCTGCCGGAAGAGAAGGTGCGCGCGGCCCTTCGCGCGGCGGTGTCCGCAGGCAAAGTGACCCCGGTGTTCTGCGGGTCGGGCACAAAGAATATCGGAGTGGGCCCGCTGCTCGACGCAATCGCATCTCTGTTGCCGGCGCCGAACGAGCGCCCGCCCGCGAAAGCGCAGAATCCCAAGAGCGCTGAGACGATCGAGCGTGCCGCTGATCCCGGCGCGCCTTTCTCGGCGCTGGTTTTCAAAACCGTGATCGATCCGTTCGCGGGCAAGCTCTCAATCTTCCGGGTTATCTCGGGGCGCGCGCAGAGCGACGCGTCGGTGCTGAACGCGAGCCGTGAGTCGAAGGAGCGCTTCGGGCAATTGCTCCGGCTCGAGGGCAAAAAGCAGTCCCCGCTGGCTGCCGCCCTGCCCGGGGAAATCGTGGCGGTGGCCAAGCTCAAGGACACCGCCACCGGCGACACGCTTTGCGATGAAAAATCTCCCGTGCTGTTCGAACCGCCCGTTCGTCCGGCTCCGGTGATCTCGTTCGCGATCCGGCCCAAGTCGAAGGGCGATGAAGAAAAGGCGTCGGCCGCGTTGCAGAAGCTGGTGGAAGAGGACACCGCCCTCGAAATGCATCGGGATCCGCAAACCCGCGAGATCATCCTGTCCGGGACGGGGCAGATGCATATCGAGGTTACGGTCGAGAAGCTCAAGCGGAAATTCAACGTCGAGGTCGAGCTTCAGGCTCCCAAGGTTCCCTACAAGGAAGCCATCAAAGGCCGCGCGGAAGCGCAGGGCAAGTACAAGAAACAATCCGGCGGACGCGGCCAGTATGGCGATTGCTGGCTTCGAGTCGAGCCGCTGCCGCGCGGAAAGGGTTTCGAATTCGAAGACAAAATCGTCGGCGGTGCAATTCCCCGCAACTTCATTCCTTCGGTCGAAAAAGGAGTACGCAATACGCTGGCTGAAGGGTTTCTCGCCGGCTACCCGATGATTGACGTCAAGGTCACGGTCTATGACGGCAGTTACCACGATGTCGATTCGTCGGACATGGCCTTCCAGATCGCGGCTTCGATGGGTCTCAAGGCGGCCCTCGAAAAGGCCAAGCCCATCATCCTCGAACCGATTGTGGCGCTCGAAGTGTCGTGCCCGGATGAGTGCATGGGCGACGTGATCGGCGATCTGAACTCGCGGCGCGGCAAGGTGCTCGGGATGGAGACCAAGGGAAGCGGCCAGGTTATCAAGGCGATGGTCCCGATGTCGGAGGTGCTCAAGTACGCTCCCGACCTGCGCTCGATCACCTCGGGGCGAGGCTCCTTCGAGCAGCATTTCTCCCATTACGAAGAAGCCCCGCCTGTGGTCGCCGAGAAGATCATCAAGGAGACGAACGCCGCCCGGGAGGCGAGCAAGCAGCACGCGCACGCGTAGGACGATGTATAAAGGCCCGGGATTGGGCCATGTTGCCGGGGCGCAGGGTCTTATACAATTGAGGCGCTTATGGCGCCGTTTGGGAAAACACTTGTCCTTCTGGGGATCCTGCTGATCGCGGCGGGTGCTCTCCTGTGGGGAGCCGGGCAGGTGCCCTATCTTGGGAAACTTCCGGGCGATATTTACATCCGGCGCGGTGGCGCGAGCTTCTATTTTCCCCTGACAACCTGCATCATCCTGAGCATCGTCGTGTCGCTGATCCTGGCGCTGTTGAGACGATAGAATGCCGACGCGAGTGGCCGATCCCGCTTACCGGCGCGCCGAACTGAAGCGGCGCAGGCGCGAGCTCATCGCGGTGGGAATTGCCGCGGCGACGCTGGTAGCGTTCGTCCTGGCGCAGACGGAGTTGCCGCCGCTTTCGCGCCATACGTCTTTAGTCTCCAACCTTGCGGTCATCTCGCTCTTCAACCTGAGCTTTCTGCTGCTCGGCTTGTTGCTGTTTCTGGTGGGGCGCAACGTCGCGAAGGTTATTTTCGAGCGGCGCCGCGGCCTAATCGGATCGCGGTTTCAGGTGCGCCTGGTGGCCGGGTTTATCGCGGTAGCGCTGGTGCCGAGCGCGTTTCTGCTTTATGTGTCGGGAGTTTTCCTCAATGCCAACATCTCGAGCTGGTTCACGCCCGAGTATCAGCAGGTGCTGGACGACTCGCTGGAAATCGCCCGGACCTACTACCTGAACTCGGCCAACAATGCATCGCACTTCGCGCGGGTCCTGGCCGAGCAGATCGCGTCGCGCCAACTGCTCTCGGCGCAAGGGCGATCCGGACTCAAAGATTTCATCGACAAGCGCCAGCAGGAATACAACCTCGGCACGATCGAAATTTTCTCGGCGGACCGCAAGCTCTTGCTTATCGCGCTGAGTCCGCGCACGCCGACCGGAATAGGAGTGGCGCCGGATGCGGCGATCCTGCGCGACACGTTGAAGGGGCAGGTGATGACTCGCACCGACCGGCTTGGCAACTCCGACGTGATTCGCGGCACCGCGCCCATCTATGCCTCGCCCGAGTCGGACAACGTGGTCGGAGCGGTGGTGGTGGACTACTACCTGCCGCGAAGCCTCGCGACTCGCGCGTCCGGAATCTCGAAGTCGGCGGAGGACTATTCTCAACTGCGCATCCTGCGCCAGCCAATTCTGAACAGTTATATTATCGCCCTGATTCTCATCGGCCTGGTGGTCGTGCTGCTGGCTAGCTGGTTCGGGATGTACCTGGCGCGGGGAATTACGGTTCCGATCAAGCGGCTGCTGCAGGGAACGCAGGCGATCGCGGGCGGCAATCTCAACTACTCGATCCCGCAGGTGGGCGACGATGAGATAGGCCGTCTCATCAGCTCCTTCAACCGGATGACCGCCGACCTGCGCGCGTCGGCCGCCGAGCTCGAACATCGCCGCCGCTACACGGAAACGTTGCTGGAGAACGTTTCCGCAGGCGTGGTCGGACTCGATCCCGAAGGCATCATAACGACGATAAATCCGTGCGCTGAGCGCCTGCTCAGCCTGAAGGCGGACAACACAATCGGACGCCACTATCGGAACGCCTTTCAGCCTTCGCTGGCGCATATTCTTGACGACACCCTTGCCGCCGCCACGCGGCCGGCGGAAACCCGTGCCACGGTGAAGCTCGATGCGGGAGGCGGCGAGGCGGAGCTGATGATGACAACCAGTCCACTCAGCGACGACTCGGGAGAGCCGCTCGGCTCGGTCCTCTTTTTCGAGGACGTGAGCCAGATTGCGAAGGTCGAGCGGATGGAGGCGTGGCGGGAGGTCGCGCGCCGCATCGCGCACGAGATCAAGAATCCGCTGACGCCGATTCAGTTGTCCGCGGAACGGATGCGCCGCCAACTGGTGGACAGGGCCGGCAGCGCGTCGCCGATGGTCGAGGAATGCACCCGCACCATTATCGGCGAGGTCGAGGCGCTCAAGCGGCTGGTCAACGAATTTTCCGCGTTCGCGCGGATGCCGCATCTGACCCCGGCTCCCGGAGATCTCAACCAGCTCGCTTCGGATACGGTGGGCAGCTTCCACGCGGCTCATCCAGAGGTCGAGTTCGCACTCGATCTCGCGCCCCGGATGCCGGAGCTGATGATCGACCGCGAGGCGATGAAGCGGGCGCTCGTGAACCTGCTCGATAACGCCGTCAGCGCCGCTACCAGCTACAACCTGAATGGCGACAAACCGCGCATCGAGGTCCGTACGACGCTGCAATCGGGCGGAGGCCTTGCGACTCTCGAAGTCCTCGACAACGGTCCTGGAATCGATCCGCGGCTCAGGACCCGGATTTTTGAGCCGTATTTTTCGAGCAAGAAGGGCGGTACCGGACTCGGCCTGGCGATAGTCTCGGCCATCGCCGCCGACCATCAAGGGTTTGTCCGCGTCACCGACAACAAGCCGCGTGGAAGTAGATTCATCATCGAGTTTCCGGTAAGAAACTTGCAATTTGCGAAAGCCGTAGGATGACGACGGCTCTCCGCGCGGGGAAGAATGCACAAAAGAGGAAGCGTATCGTGAACGAAACCGTATTGGTGGTGGATGATGAGGAGCGGATCCGGTCGTCGTTGCGCGGCATCCTGAGCGACGAAGGCTTTCGCGTGGTGGACACCGCGGAAGCGCCGGCGGTGATGGACCTGATCCAGCGGGAATCGCCGGCACTGGTCCTGCTCGACGTATGGATGCCGGATATCGATGGGATCGAGCTTTTGCGGCGAATCAAGTCCGAGCAGCCCGAGGTCCCGGTGATCATGATTTCCGGCCACGCAAACATCCAGAGCGCGGTTGCCGCGACGAAACTCGGCGCGGCGGACTTCATCCAGAAGCCTTTTTCGGTGAGCGGGCTGCTCGCATCGATTTCGCGGGCGCTCGACGGCGGCAGCGCCGGTCCGCTGATTTCGCGTTCCCGCTCGGATGAGACTCCGGAAGCCGCCCAGCGCAAGCCGCTCTCACGGGGCGCGTTTGCCCAGCGCACCCTCGCGCGATCGATCGTCCTGGGAGGACTGGGCCTGCACACCGGCCTCAAAACGGGCGTAATCCTGCATCCCGCGCCCACCGGCTTTGGGATCGTATTCTCCTCGCTTGCGGATGAAACCGCGGTGCCGGTCAGCGTCGATAACGTGACCGACACCGGCTACAACACCACGTTGACGGCGGGGGGACGGTCTATCCGGACCGTCGAGCATCTGCTCTCCGCGCTGCACGGATTTGGAATCACGAACCTGCTGGTGAAGACTGAGGACGAGGTGCCGGCGCTCGATGGCTCGGCGCTCGAGTTGTGCAAACAGATTCGCGAAGCGGGCGTAACCGACCAGGACAGCCCCGTCGATCCGGTGCGGGTCCGGGAGAAAATAGTGGTCGGCCAGCCGGGAGAGGCGCAGGAGTTCATCTCGATCGAGCCCGCCGACCACCTCATTATCGACTACACGCTCGAGTACCCGAAGCCGGTGGGACGGCAGAAGGTTCACTTCGAGCTGACTTCGCCCGACCGATACATCGAGGAGATATCGCCCGCCCGGACGTTCGCGTTCGTCGGCGAGCTGAGAAAGATGTCGGAGATGGGGCTTGCGAGCGGGGGACGGCTCGACAACGCGATCCTGGTCGATGATCAGAAGATCGTGAATACCACGCTGCGGTTCGCGGACGAATTCGCGCGCCACAAGATTCTCGATCTGATCGGCGATCTTTACCTGCTCGGCCGCCCCGTGCTCGGCCACGTGATCGCATCCAAGACCGGTCACAGCGACAACCTTGCGCTGGTCAAGGAGATCCGTCGTTCGCTCGCGATGTAGAATTCTCGCAGATCGCCCGGTCCGCGATTGGCATGGATCTCAATAGCAAGGTGGTCCTCGTGACGGGCGCCGGCAAACGGGTGGGGCGAACGATCGCCCTGCATTTTGCCGAGCGGGGCGCGAAGGTTGCGGTTCACTATCGCAGCTCGAAAAGCGAAGCCGACACGCTGGTCGGCGAGATCGCGGCGGCGGGAGGAAATGCGCGCGCGTTTCACGCCGACCTGGAGAGCGTGACGCAGATTGAGGCGATGGTCGCGGAGATTGTCGCGGCGTTCGGGCGTATCGATGTGCTGGTGAATTCCGCTTCGGTCTTTTATCGGAAACCGCTCGAAGAGGTTACCGAACGCGACTGGGACTCGAATCTCGACACCAACCTGAAGGCCCCGTTCTTTCTGGCCAAGTTCGCGGGACTCCAGATGCGCAGGCAGGGCGCCGGCAAAATCGTCAACCTCGGCGACTGGGCGGGCATTCGCCCCTACAACAATTATCTTCCATATACCGTTTCCAAAACCGGACTGATCGGGCTTACGCGCGCGCTGGCGAAGGCGCTCGCCCCCGAGGTGCAGGTCAATTGCGTCGCGCTGGGGCCGGTTCTGGCGCCTGAAGAGTATGGAGAAGAGGACATTGCGAAGATGGTCGCCGGGACGCTGACGAAAAGGATGGGATCGCCGGAGGATGTCGCGCGGGCGGTGCTGTTTTTCTGCGAAGGCACCGATTTCGCAACCGGCGCCACCCTCGTGCTCGACGGGGGCCGCCTGATCGCATAACTCATTGTTTCTTTTCGAGCGGCTGGAGAGATCGGGTGAGGCCGGCTGGAGAGGCGGCGCCGAATTTCTTTGAGCGCGGCCGGGCCTTCCTGAAGAGAAAGAGCTATACCTGAACGAGTCCCTTCCGTTACGAGAGCCGATGCGGTCCGTTTCGCGTTCCTATCAAATCACTCCCATCCGATCGCGCATCGCCGTGCTAGCAAGCGGCGGGCTCGACAGCTCGGTTCTTCTGGCGACGCTGGCGTATCGAGGGCGCCACGTGTTTCCCGTGTACGTGCGCGCCGGTCTCAAATGGGAACGCGCGGAACTGCCGGTCTTGCGCAGGTTCCTCAAGACCCTTCGCGGCGCGCGTATCGCTCCGGTCAAGGTTCTCGATTTGCCGATGACCGATGTAGCCGCGGATCATTGGAGCGTCACCGGGCGAGGCGTTCCCGGCTATCGCGCCGCCGCGTCATCGAATTACATTCTCGGCAGAAACCTGAGCCTGCTCGTGAAGGCGGCCATCTTTTGCGCGCGCAACCGGATCGGTGAAATCGCGATGGCGCCGCTTGAGGCGAATCCGTTTCCCGACGCGCGTCCGGAGTTCTTTCGCGCGGTCGAGCGCGCCGTCGCCTTGGGTGTCGGGTTGCCGCTCAAGATTCGCGCTCCCTTCGTCGGGATGACGAAGGCCGAGGTTATACGGCGGGGCAGGGGGCTGCGGCTGGAACTGACATTGTCGTGTGCGCAGCCGCGCGGAGCGATACACTGCGGAGCCTGCACCAAGTGCGCCGAGCGCATCGAGGCGTTCGCCGCCGCGGGCGTGCCCGATCCGACGCGCTACCGCGCGCGCAAATCCTGAACGGCGCGCAACGCGATGCGCGCGATGCGGAGATAGCGATCGATGACCGCCGGCGCGTGATGCCGTATCGACCAATCGAGCTGCCGGAGGATCAGGTGCGACAGGTAGAGCGCCAGCGGACGCCGGCCTGATATTGTCTGGGCCCGCTCCAGGAGCGGACGAGCGAAACGATCGTCCTCGAGCGCGTAGAAGCCGAGGGTCGCGAGATCGAAGCCGCGGTCGCCGGCGCAGCATCCGTTCCAGTCGATTACGCCGGATATCTCGCCGCCGTTTTCGAGGATGTTTGCCGGGTTGAGATCGAAATGGACCGCGTCAGCGGTTCGAAACCGGCCGTCGCGTACCGTGGATGCCGTCAGTTGCAGTTCTTCGAGCATCGCAGCGGTTTCGCCCGAGTATCGCGACATCGAGTCATGCCGGCACCATAATTCGAATCCGCGCTCGATGCTCTCGACGATTCGCGCGGGCCAGCCGTCTTCGAGCCCTTGCGCCGCGTCGCCCTGCAGCCCGTTCAGCTCGATGATGCGTTCCATGCAGGGGAGGGTCAGCGCGGCGAGCGGTTTGCCCGGGAGAATCTTGTGCATGAGATATGCGAGACCGCCTTCATCGCCCGATGCTACGTACTCCGGCGCGGGATAGCCCGCGGCCCTGAGCCGCGTGGCGATTTCAACCGTGCGCGCGGCGTGGAACTCCCTGCTGTCGCCACACTTGAGCAGGTATTCCGTTCCTGCGTCGTCGCGGATGGCATGCGAACTCGCGCTTTCGCCGCCGGGCATCGGGCCGACAAGGCGATAGTGCGTGCCGTGGCTGCGATTTATTGATTCAACGAGGGCGGCGGGATGAGCCATCGCTCACCCCGGTTTGTGAAACGCGATGTGGGCGCTTTTGGCGAGCTTCTTCAGCATCGATTTGACCACCTGGTCCTCGTTGTAATCGAGCAGCACCATCGCGATCTTCGGCTTCACTTCGTTCAGGGCGGCATAGGTTTCGCCGCGCCGCTCGGTGACCTTGATGAAGCTGTAGCCGAGATTGGATTCGATGACCGGGGTGAGGTGGCCGACCTGAGTTGAGAAGACCTGTTTTTCGACCACGGGGGGAAGCTGGCCCGGGCGAAAACATCCGAGGTCGCCGCCCTTGGGAGCGGATCGCTCGTCTTCCGAATTGGCCTTGGCCAGCGCGGCGAAATCTTTGGTGTGCTGAGCCTGCTTGTAGAGCTTCAGGATCTTGTCGCGCGCCGCGTTCTTCTGCGCATCGGTGGGATTGTCGGGCAGCTTCACGGCGATATGCGAGATACAGACCTCGCCGGGATCTTTGACGAAGAGGTCGCGATGCTCCTCGTAGTACTTCTTGATCTGCTCCTCGGTCGGGCGGACTTTGGCGGCCCGGAATTCGTCATCGAGCATCTTCTCGATCATCATCGAGCCGCGTACGGCGTTGAGCAGTTGCGGGTCGGGCGTACCGCTCGTCGTGCCGGACGATACTTCTTCTCCGGAGAGTCCGGTCAATTTGAATTCGCTCGCGCGCGCCGCCACCTGTGGGTCGGGGATCGTGATATTGCGGTGTTTCGCCTCGTCGATGAGCAGTTGGCGGTTGATCAGGTTTTCGGTGGCGTCCTTGAACACCGCCTTCGACTCCTCGGTCGAGGTGGCATTGATGAGCCGCGCTTCGGTCTTGGCGTAGTCGTTGATCTGGTTGGCGGTGATGGGCGTGCCGTTGACGGTGACGACGACCGGATCCTTGGGGTCGGGCTTGACCAGCGGCAGGATTCCGAGAAAACGCTGCTGCCAGTCCAGGTTGGCGGTGCCCAGGCTGACCGAAAGCTGAGCCAGCGCGCCGCCGGCGAGGCAGAGGAGGGCCGCTATCGCAAAAGCAGCGGCGAGGTTTGCGCGACCGATAGGATTCGAGTGGTTCATTGCGTGTTCGTCACCAGGCGTGTACTTGGTTCAGGTCGAGAGCGCCAGCCCGATGGACCAATTGCGCAAGGTAAGCATCGTGGTCGCGATCATCGCGACCATATTGGCAATCGTCTCGGGCGCGATACTGTTCTTCGTCATCGAGCCGCCGTTTCTCGCGTCGATCTTCCTGGCGTGCGCGACAATCGCGATCATCTGTTTTCTCATCGCGGGCGCAGCCGGTTATTTCGCTCCGTGAACGCCGCGGTCGCGTGGCGATCGCGGAACTATCGCGGCCTTGAATTCCGTTCTGCACGGAGGCCCGGGCGCAAAGAAATGCAGGACGGCGCCGTCCCGCCCAAGGAAAATAAGGCTGGAGGATCGCGTGCCGTATTCGCCCAGATGAAGGCAGAGCGAGTTGGGCCGGCCGTTGCGCGGGTCGAGTTGCGTGCTGTGATCGGAGAGCAAAGCGCTAAGTTCTGAGCGCATCGCAACCGGATCGTGCAGAAGCTCCGGGCGCTCGCCGACGGCCGCAAAGCCGCTGTACGCGCGGCTTATCCTGGGGCATTCGAAGTCGTTCACATCGAGGTTGGTAAGGAGATGAAGCCCCGGCTTGAGGGAGACCACCTCGATATGGCTGCCGCGGTTGTAAGCGACGGCGGCGGCCTCGCGCGACGCCATCAGCAGGTTGAACGGGTTGTAGTCTTCGACCCGTTCATTGCCGGCGAATTCAGCGGCTTGAGCGACACTGCGGCGGCGGAGCGCATCGAGACACAGCATCCCGCGCGACCGCGCATCGGGCCTGGGGTTGTCGCTTGGGCGGCGGTTCAGCAGGCCCGCGACCACTCCGTATTCGTTAAGACCGAGCCATGTGCCCCCGGCCCGCAGATCCTTGCCGCCGACGATGTGCGGATCGTCGCTGAGGACTGCGGGGTCAGTCGCCGGGCGATCGAGAAATTCGTCGCGGTTGGCCGCGATAATTACCGGCCATTCGGGCGCGACCTGGAAATAGATAGCAAGGGTGCACATCGGCTAGTCCAAACTTAAGGGGAGTCGAGGCGATCGCACAAGGCCCCAATCCTGAGGACGACAGGCGTCGCCATCGGAGCCCGCCGGTGCGAGGCTCCGCCCAATTCCGCATCGCAGCCGACCCCGGTCTGATACACTGATTGATGTGAAAAGCGGCGAGCAGGTCGACGTATGCGTCATCGGCGCGGGAATCGTCGGAAGCTCGGTGGCGATGGCGCTGGCCGAGCGCAATCTCCGGGTCGTCGCGGTGGACCTTGACCTGAGCGGCCGGCTCAGCTCGAGCGAAAAGAACGCGGGCGGCGTGCGCGCGACCTGGTGGCAGCCGGTCAATATTTCGCTCTGCCGCGCATCAATCGAGTATTACGAACGAATCGCGCGCGAGGTCGGCTTTCGCCAGAAGGGCTACCTGTGGCTGTACGATGAAGCGACATGGCCGCAAGCGCTTGACCATATCGGCCTGCAGCGCGCTTTGGGCCATCCGATCGAAACCCTCAGCGCCGCGGAGGTGGGGCGGCGCTTTTCGGAAATCGACAAGCTCGACGGCATCGCCGGTGCGACCTTTTCTCCCCGCGACGGCCTTATCAACCCGAATCTGCTCAAGCAGCACTATCGCGCTGAGGCCGTCCGCCGCGGCGCCCAATTTCTTGACCACGTGTGGGTGGTTGGAATCGATTCGGGCCACGACAAGGTGACGGTCAACTGCTGGCAATCGGACGAGCCGATGTCCGACGCGGGGTTGATGAGGCTGATGACGCAGGACGGTCCGGGCGAGGCCGAATCGGGCCATCTGTTCGACTTGCGCGCGAGGGCGATGGTGATTGCCGGGGGTGCGTGGTCGCCGTATCCGCTGCGGCTTGCGGGCCTGAAGAACTACAGCGAGCCGGTACGCCGCCAGGTATGCCTGGTGGACAATCGGGTTACCAACCTCGAACGCTACGGGATGATCGTCGATACGTCGGGAATTTATTTCCACAACGAAGGTCCGCACATCATGGCCGGTTATTCTCCTCCCGAGGAGCCGCCGGGCTACCATTTTCATTATGACGGCGAGGCCTTCTTTCAGAATGAGATCTGGCCGCGCCTGTTCGCCCGGATGAGCTGCATGGAACGGCTTCGCCACGTGACCGGATGGGCGGGATTGTACGAGGTGAGCCCCGATCGCAGCGCGATTGTGGGTCGCGCCGCGCCCGGCATCTACGAGGCGCATTCGTTCAGCGGGCGCGGAGTGATGCAGTCGTACGGAGCGGGGCAGGCGCTGGCCGACCTTATCGCGAACGGGGCGTATGGGAAGCTGGATGCGGCGGCGCTCTCGCGCGATCGGTTCGATCGCGGCGAGCAGGCCTACGAGGCGCTCCACATCTGAGGCGCACGGAGCGTGCGGAGGCTTATCGAACGGACGGTAGGCGAGGGCGAGGATTGGGTTTCCTCGACAGGACCGAGCATGGTATGCAATTGAATCTGCGCGCGGAAGCGTGGGTCCTGGCCGCATCCGTTGAGGAGGATTGATGTTTTCATCGATCGACGAGGTTATCGAACGATTCGCCAAGAACAACTACATCGCGAGCCGGCGGATCGCCACCGTCATCTATCTGGCGAGCGCGCTGCGCAAGCCGGTGCTGGTCGAAGGACCCGCGGGAGTCGGCAAGACCGATCTGGCCAAGGTACTGGCGGCCGCGCTCGGGCATGAGCTGATTCGCCTGCAGTGCTACGAGGGGCTCGACGAAGGCAAGGCGCTCTACGAATGGGAGTACGCCAAGCAGCTCCTTTATACGCAGATCCTGAAGGACAAGATCAGCGAAGTGCTGACCGGCGCGAAAGGCCTGACGGAAGCGGTCGATCGCATCGCGCGCGAGGATGAAGTCTTTTTTTCGGAGCGCTTCGTCCTGCCGCGTCCGTTGCTGAAGGCGATTACTTCGGACAAGCCCTGCGTGCTGCTGATCGACGAGATCGACAAGGCGGACGCCGAATTCGAAGCGTTTCTGCTCGAGCTGCTTTCGGACTTTCAGATTTCGGTGCCGGAGCTGGGCACGCTGAAGGCGAAGCATATTCCGCTGGTCGTCCTGACCTCGAACAACGCGCGCGAGATGTCGGATGCGCTCAAGCGGCGCTGCCTGCATCTCTATATTGATTTTCCCGATCGCAAGCAGGAGCTGGCGATTATCAAGCTCAAGGTCCCCGATGCCGCCGAGAAGCTGGCGGAAGAGGTCGTCAGCGTGGTGCAGTCGCTGCGCAAGCTCGACCTCAAGAAAACCCCGGGCATCAGCGAGACGCTCGATTGGGTCAAGGCGCTTACGCTGCTCAACGTGCAGAGCCTGGACGAGGAGTTGGTGAACGAAACCCTCGACACGATCGTCAAATATGAAGGCGACGTTCGCAAAGCCCAGGAAGAATTGAAGGACTACGTGCGCCGGATACGGGCGCGCCGGGGCGCCGACGCGACCGGCAGCAGCGACAAGGATCTGCTGAACTAGCAGGGCAGGGGCCCCGCCGATGGAAGAAAAGCTGGTCGAATTCGCCAATCTGCTGCGCGAGAACGGCGTGCGCGTCTCGATGGCGGAGACGCTCGATGCCTTTTCGGCATCGGAGCTCACCGGGCTCGGCGAACGCGAGGCGTTTCGCTCCGCGCTGCGCTCCACGATGGTCAAGCGGGCCAGCGAGCTGCCGGTCTTCGAGGAGTTGTTCGACGTCTATTTCTCCGGCCTGGGCGAGATTATCAAGCAGGCGAGCCAGGCGGTTCAGGACGCGCTTTCGATGTCCGACCAGGAGTTCCAGAAGTTCCTGGAACAGGTCGAGGAGATGCTGAAGAAGCAGGGCAAGGAGCTCTCCGAGCTGACCAGGCAGCTTCTGCAGAACAACTCGGGCGCGCTGGAAAAGAAGCTCCGCGAGGCGGCGCGGGCCGCCCGCCTTAAGGGCATCGAACGGACCATCGAGGAGAACTACTTCGCGCGCGCGCTCGCCCGCCAGCTCGGACTCGACAAGATCGAGGGCGAGATAAAGGAGCTGCGCGAGCAGCTCGAGAAGATGGATCTGGGGCAGGGGATGAAGGAGCGGATGGAGGAATACCTGGAGCGCCGGCTCAAGGCGCTCGAGGACATCATCCGCCGCTACGTCCGCATGGAGCGCGAGAAACGCGACATCCGCCAGCGCGAAGACCAGCGGATGAACCAGATTGCGGAGAAGAGCTTTTATTACCTGAGCGAGGAAGAGCTCAGGAAGATGCAGGAAGCGGTGCAGAAGCTGGCGCAGCGGCTGAAGAACGTGATCGCGATCCGGCGCAAGCGATCGAAAAAGGGCCGCTTCGACATCAAGCGCACGCTGCGCCACAACCTGGATTGCGGCGGGGTGCCGTTCAAGCTGCGCTTCGAGCGGCGCAAGAAGGAAAAGCCGCAGGTGGTGGTGTTGTGCGACGTGTCGGACTCGGTGCGCAACGCCTCGCGCTTCATGCTGCAGTTCGTTTATTCGCTTCAGGACCTCTATTCGCGCGTGCGCAGCTTCATCTTCGTGTCGGATATCGGCGAAGTCACCGAACATTTCCGTTCCAACGACATCAAGGATGCGTTGGACGTGGCGCTGAAGGGCGATATTATCAATGTGTACGCCCATTCGAACTTCGGTTATGCGTTCCGCAGTTTCGTGGCCGACCATATCGGAGCGATCAACAAGCGGACGACCGTGATCGTGCTGGGCGACGCGCGCAACAATTACAATTTGCCGCATGATTGGTGCCTGCGCGAAATTCGCCAGCGGGCGAAGCGGGTCATCTGGCTGAATCCCGAGAGCCGCAACACCTGGGGCTTCGGCGACAGCGAGATGGAACGCTATGCCGTTCATTGCGACATGGTCGAAGAGTGCCGCAATCTCAACCAGCTTTACCGCGTGGTCGATCACCTGGTCGCGCGCTGAGCGCGTGGATCGAAGCGCTGTGGCGTCTGCTTCGGTTGACCACCGGCTCGGTTTGGTCCAAGATATTTCACAGGGACGGACCGAAGGCGAAAAAATCGCCCATAGCCAATTCGGCGAACCAATTCATGGCCGCTCATAGAGAAGATTTCATTCTGATGATGGTTGGCGGGATTACGCTCGACCCGTCCACTAAGATGCCGATCGTCGTCCTCAAGGATCCGGACAACAAGCTCAACCTCTCGATCTGGGTCGGACCGCTCGAAGCCACCGCGATGGCGACCGAGCTGGAGGGAATCCGGCCGCCGCGGCCGATGACGCACGATCTGCTGCGCAACCTGCTCAGCGAATTCGGCGCCACCGTCGAAGCCGCCGAGATCACCGAGTTGCGCGAGAGCACCTACTTCGCGCGCATCCAGCTCAAGACCCGCGAGGGCAAGATCGTCGAGATCGATTCGCGGCCGTCGGATGCGATCGCGCTGGCGCTTCGGACCAAGTCTCCCATCTATGTCGCCAAGCAGGTGCTGCTCGATTCCAGCGAGCCGCAGGAAACGGCCGCCGAGCCGAGCGCATCGACGGACCAGAATCTGGCGGGGGTGTCGCGCGACAAATGGTCCGAAATTCTCGAGCGGATGTCGCCCGAGGACTTCAAGTACAAGATGTGAGCGCGCTATCCGCGCGCCCGGGCACGCCGGTCGCCCCGGCTCAGCCTATCCGCTTAAGCGCGCCTGCCTGACGCAAGCCCCCCGATGCCTTCGACGCACCACCATCATCGGCTGACGCGCAAAGAACTCAAACAGCCCGACGAGTTCGTAACCTTCGTCGACAGCGCCCAGGAATTTCTGCTTGCCAACCTCCGGCAGGTGATCATCTCCGCCGTCGTGGTTCTGGCCGCCGCGGGCACGGTGATCGGCGTTTATCTGTACGAGACCGGACGCGACCGCGCCGCCGGCGACCAGTTCTACAACGCGCTCGCGGCGCTCGACGCCAAACAATACAAAGCCGCCGAAGACCAGTTCGCAAAGCTGGCGGAAGCCGAGCCGAACCGCAGGATCGGCAAGCTCGCCCGCTTTTACCTGGGATCCGCCTACCTCGCGGAGAACGATCTGCCGCACGCGCGCGATGCGTTCGTCGCTTTCATCGGCGACGAGCATGGATCGACTTTCGCGAACCTCGCGCTTACCAACCTGGGCGTGATCTACGAGCGGATGGGCGACTATGCGAAGGCCGCTGGCGCCTACCAGCAGGCATCGTCGATTCCCGGACCCGAGCAGGTCAGAGCGCAACTCGGAGTGGCGCGGATGCTCGCGAAGCAGGGGCAGAAGGACGCGGCCGTCGCGGTCTATCGCGCCTTTCTATCGGCGCATCCGTTCGCTCCGCAGCGCCAGGAAGTGATCGAATCGCTCGCGATGCTGGGCGCATCGCCCATGGAGCAAAAGCCGACTGCCGCCGCGGCGACTCCGGCAGCTCACTAAGCCTCCGCGATCTGAATTCCGTTCAACCCGGCTGCGAGAGGCCGGTGCGGGCCTGTATGTCGTCCGGCAATCCGCGCGAGGGCGATACTCACCGCGCGGCGTGCGCGGCGTGCTCCGCAAGCTCAGAATTGATCACGAAATCGAACACCTTGCCCTCGGGCAATCCGACCAGCGGGATGCCGTTTACGAAGAAGGTGGGGGTCGATGAGACGTGGACCGCGTTGCCGTCGGCCTCGTCCTCGTTGACCCGCTGGCCGGCGGCGGGCGTCTGCATGCAGGCCTTGAGCGCCTTGTCATCGAGGCTCAGCTTGGATGCTTCCTCATCGATCTTCTGCTGCACGTTGCCGGGATTGATCTGCCCCTGGTTGGTGTAGAAGTAGCGGGCGAAGTCCCAGAACGCGGACGGGTTCTGCAGGCGCGCGCATTCGGCGGCGATCGCGGCGGTGCGCGCCCACGGATGCCCGTTCAGGGGATAGTTCTTGAAGATGACGCGCATCTTGCCCTTGTAGGTCGTGTTCGCCAACGTCTCGACCTCGCCGAACGCGTGCGCGCAATAGGGACATTCGAAGTCCGCGAACTCAACCATCGTGATCGGCGCATCGGGCGGGCCCAGGGTAGGGCGGTCATCCAGATGGACCGGCTTCATATCGACGCGGCCCCACGCATCCGAGCCGAGATCGTAGTACTGGCCGAGGATGGCCTTGGTTTCGTTCTTGTCGCTGAAGAGCGTGACGGTGACGCTCTGGCCCTTGTCGTTGCTGACGGTGACGCTGCGCTGATAGACGCCGGGCAGCGGCGTTTTCTCCATCGGTCCGAACGCGATTTCGCTGGGGCTGCCGATGCGGAACTTCTTCTGCAGGAAGTCCTTGAGGGCGGCATCGCGCGCCGGGTCGCTGCTGACGGTCGCGGACGATGGAGACGAAGCGGACCCGGCCAGAGCGGATCCGGCAGCGAGCAGAACAGCGAAAGCGCAAAGAAGGGCGGCAGCCAGGCCCTCGCGCGGGAAAACAACACGGGTCAAAAGCTCCATAAGGCTCCCATGATACGGAGCCCCATCGAGATGCGCCAGACCGCCATACGCGACTCTCCAGCCTACGCCCGGAAGCGCAACAGGGCCCAACCGTGAGGAGGAGGCCAACGCCCCGCGGCAACAACCGAATCCCCTTATGGTCTAAGCCGTGGCCGTAGCGTCATTTCGCATAAGAAATATTATGTCAACTACAATGACGACTCACTCTGGCGTCAATTGGATGCGAACCTCCATCAACAGCAGTGCATGGAGGTCCATTTCTTCTTCGTGCAGCTTCTCATCTGATTCTTGCTGCTTTTCGCAGAGCGGCTTTTTCGGCTTCGATTGCTTTTTGGTCACGCTGATATTTTGGCGCGTGAACCAGGCCGCGAGTACCTACCGCACGTCGTAGCGATCAACTCAGAGGCACCGGGGTTCTTGTGTAGGTTTCGCTAACTTGGAGGTCGATCGGTCCAGGACTGGCAAGCTCCAGCGAAAGGAGCAGACAAATCCAAGCTGACCGCGAGCACTCGCCAGCCTTCCTCGCTGCTTGCAACTGTGCCGTAGAAATCCTTCGTATGATCGTCTCTTACGGGTTGTCGGGCTTCTCGCGAGTTGCTGGTGCGAGCCCGTAACTTGTGCTGCGGCCGCCGTGGGGGTTGCGGGTGAGGATGCCGTGGGCGAGTAGCGGGAGGATGTCGCGAAGCGCGGTGTCCTGGGAGCACTTTGCCAGTTTCGCGTATTTTGAGGTCGTCAGGTTTCCTTCGAAGCCCTCCAGGAGCTTGTTGAGGACGAGGCGCTGGCGTTCGTTGAGAGGAACGTCCCTGATCCGTTCCCAGAAGCGCGCCCTCTCGAGGACGGCGGCGAGCGCCGTCTGAGCGCCGTCGATCGCTCGTCCCAGGCAGCCGAGAAACCACTCCATCCAGGGCGTGATGTCCATCGTGCCTTTCTGCGTCCGTTCCAGGATGGCGTAATACGCGTTCCGTTCCTGCCGGATCTGCGCGGACATGCTGTAGAACCTTTGCGCGCTGTTCTCTGAGCGCGCCAGCGCCAGGTCGGCAATCGCGCGCGCGATGCGTCCGTTTCCGTCGTCGAACGGATGGATGGTCACGAACCAGAGATGCGCCATTGCGGCTTTCAGTACGGGATCGACATCGGAATCCGACTCGAACCAATCGAGGAAGGCCTTCATCTCTCTTTTGAGCCTCGCGGCCTCGGGTGCTTCAAAATGGACATGTTCTCTGCCGATGGGACCGGACACCACCTGCATCGGGTCGCCGGCGCGATCGCGCCAGGCCCCTACCCTGATCTTCCTCATCCCGCTGCGTCCCGTGGGAAACAGCGAAGCGTGCCACGCGAACAGGCGCTCCTGCGTAAGCGGCCAGGCAAAGTGACCGGTGGCATCGAGCACCATCTCAACCACGCCCTCGACATCGCGATCCGCCGGCCCAAGCCCGCCGGTATCCATTCCGAGGCGGCGGGCAATCGATGACCGGACCTGAGCGGCGTCGAGCTTCTCGCCCTCGATTTCGCTGCTCTTAAGCACGTCCGCCGTCAGTGTTTGCAGCACCGCCTCCTGCCGAAGATTGAATCCAAGCGCTTCCATCTGTCCGATGAGCCGGCCCTGGCGATGGCGCACCGAGGCCAACGGCCCGGCGAGCTTGTCCGTCCCCCAGCGGAACCGGGGCCAGTTCTTGAGCTGATGTATATATAATCTCCGCATCTGTGCGGAGATTATAATCTTGGATTATCGCACCTGTCAAGTATTTGCCGCAAAAGATGCGGAGAATAGGCCGGTGAATCTCCGCAGCCTGATCTTGAAGCGATTTGGAGGAGCCCCCTGCCCCTTCAGGCTTTGCTTGAGGATTGTTTGATTTCCTTCAGGGTGCGGCGGGCGGTCAGGTTCCTGGGTTCGAGGCGCAGGGCTTCTTCGGCGTATTGGGTGGCGGCTGCGAGGCGGTCCAGGCGCATCGCGCATTGGGTCATCGCAAGCATCACTTCAATTCCGCCCGCGCCGAATTCCCTCGCCCGCTTGAGCGCATCGAGCGCTTCCTTGTGCCGCTGCAGGCCGGTCAGGATGATGCCCAAAGTCGCCGTTGCGGCGGGGTTGAGCGGATCGAGCTCGACCGCCTCGCGGCACATCGAGAGCGCGTTGCGTTTGGCGCCCTTTTGAAAGAGGTCGCGGGAAGCGGCGGCCAGTCGCGCCGCCTCATCGCCCCATCCGCGGGCTTCAACTTCCACTTCAACTATATCGCGCGAGATTTCCGCCTTGACGATCTTTACGCGCGGTCCCAGGTAATCGCCGAGGCGCTGAATCAGGACCTCGGCGATCGTGTCCTCTCCCGCCAGCCACACGATTCCGATCGGGTCGCCGATATGGTCGTCGCGCCGGATTACGATCTTGCGGCGCCGGCGCACGCGACCGGGCTGCACTGTCGATTCAGACTCGCTCATCGGGGTCGAACAGCTTGCGGTATTCGTCGAGCGCGAAGCGATCGGTCATCCCGGCGACGTAGTCCGCGACCACGCGCGCGATCGGCTCGTCGTCCTGTTCCGCGCGTCTCAGGATGTGCTCCGGCATCTGGCGCGGCTCGGCCATGTAAGTTTCAAACAGCCGGGCAAGCACCCTGCCCGCCTTTTCCGTCATCCGGCTCACGCGATAGTGCCGGTAAAGCCGCTGGCGCATGATTTCCTTGAGCTCGGCCACCTGTGGAGCGATTTCGGGCGAGAAGGAAACGAGTCCCCTGCCCGCCCGCCGCACGTCATCGACGCTCGTGATCGACGATCGTTCGAGCTCGGCGGCGATATTGGTGACCAGGTCGGTCGACATCGCATCGATCATCCTGATCACGGTCTGATAGCGCGCCACTTTCGTATCGCCGTTTCCGACGATCGCGCGGGCCTGCGCGGATGCGTTGCGGTAGAGCTCGGATTTGTTCAGGTCCTCGATGGTGAGCATCTGGGCCTTGAGCCCGTCATCGACGTCGTGTGCGAGGTATGCGATTTCGTCGGCGAGATCGACGATCTGAGCCTCGAGGCATGGCCACGAAGCCGGATCGAACTCGCCCGCCTCGGGCCGGTCGTGAAAATGGGAATGCTTGATGATGCCCTCGCGGACTTCGAAGGTCAGATTGAGCCCGCGAAAATTCGGATAGCGGATCTCGATCCAATCCACGGTGCGCAGGCTCTGGGCGTTGTGATCGAAGCCGCCGTACTGCTTCATCAGCTCGTTCAGAAAGCGTTCTCCCGCGTGGCCGAACGGGGTATGGCCGAGGTCGTGGGCGAGCGCCACCGCCTCGGCGAGCTCGGAGTTCAGGCCGATAGCGCGGGCTACGGTGCGGGTTATCTGCGCGGCTTCGAGCGTATGGGTCAGGCGCGTGCGATAGTAGTCGCCTTCGTGATTAACGAAGACCTGGGTTTTGTATTCGAGGCGGCGGAAAGCGGCGGAATGGATAATCCGGTCGCGATCGCGCTGAAACGCCGTCCGCATCGGATGCTCGGGCTCGGGGAAGCGCCGGCCGCGGCTTGCGCTCGAGAGCATCGCATAGGGCGCAAGGGTGCGCCGTTCTATTTCTTCCAGCGCTTGTCTGTTCCGGAGCATGGCAGTCGAAGGTTGCTACGGCCACGATGCTACCACGGGGTGGAAACGGGGCTAAGTGGCGGCGTGCGCGATTCGTCAACAGGCGAATCGAGTATTCAGGTCTATGGGCGTTGTCCCTATAATCGACCGAGGTGGATGTGGTGGTGGCAGGGACGTGGAGATTGCGGCGGCGGCTCGCCGGCCTGTTCGCAGCGGCCGCGCTGACGGCGGCGGGATGCTCGACCAGCCGCCCTGCCCCGCCCGTGATCGCGTCGGTTCCTCCGCCCGCCCCGGCGACCGCGCAGTTCGGAGTCGCATCGTGGTACGGGCCAGGTTTCGATGGGCATCCGACTTCGAGCGGCGAGATATACAACCAGAACGACCTGACGGCCGCATCGACGCTCTATCCGCTCGGAAGCCGCGTGATGGTGACGAATCTCAATAATGGGCGCTCGGTCGAGGTGCGGATCAACGATCACGGACCCTACGTGAAGGGGCGCAAGATCGATCTCTCGCGCAAGGCTGCCACCGTGCTTGGGATGATGGGACCGGGGACCGCGCCGGTGCGCCTCGACCTGATCAGCGTTCCGCCCGGTTCTTCGCCGATCGGCACGCCGCCCCGCTACTTCGTGCAGGTGGGATCGTTCGCGAGCGAATCGAACGCGGATCGCCTGCGCTCCGAGCTGGCGGCGTACTATCCTGACGTGCGGGTGGACCCGATCGAAGCGGGGAGCCGCCGCTTCTACCGGGTGAGGATGGGAGGATTTGCGACGCGAGACGAAGCACAGGCACGGGCGAGCCAAAGCTCGCGCTTCGGGCTGCCGATCATAATCGTAAGCGAATGACTGGTTTCATCGCCGCTTTCCGCACCACTTGCCGGCGAATCGTCGCGGCTGCCGCCTGCGTGGTGCTGATCGCGGGATGCGCCTATTCCCTGGTCAACGGCACGACCATCAACCAGTCGAAGGCCGATCAGGTCGAACAGGGAATCCAGAAAATTCGCCAACTCAATTTTCTGAAGCCGGTTCCGATGGTGGTGAAGGATCGCGATCAGGCGGAGCATCAGATGGAAGCGGACCTGATGCGCGATTACACGGACGAACAACTCCACGCCGACGGCGTCGCGGGCGCGATGGTGGGCCTGTATCCGGCCGGGATGGACCTGAAGAGCGAGTCGCTCAAGCTCATGAGAAACCAGGTAGCGGGCTTTTACGATCCGCACTCGAAGCAGATGGTGCTGGTCGAGGGCGGGATGGACATGGGCCTGTTCGGCAACGCCGCCGAGTTCGTCGCGCAGCGCGATATCGGGGGCGAGATGGTGCTGGCGCACGAGTTCACGCACGCGCTTCAGGATCAGCACTTCGATCTCGACAAGAAGCTCGACGCGGTGAAAAACAACGACGATCGCGCGCTCGCGCTCAAGTGCGTGGCGGAGGGCGATGCCACGATCGCGGGCTATGCGTACGTGGCCGGCCGGATGGACGATACGGTGCTGAACGCCCTGCTGGCGCATCTCGATGACATCGCGAAGGCGTTTGCGTCCGAGGCGCCCGGCACTCCGGAGGGACTGTCAACGCCGCTGATTTTTCAATATTCGGACGGCGTGCGCTTTGTCGCCGAGGCGTACCGCAAAGGAGGATGGAAAGCCGTCGATGCGCTCTACAACGATCCTCCCCTGTCCACCCACGACATCATCCATTCCGCCGACTACTACACGCATCGCGTCGCGCCCATCGACGTGCAGGCGCGCGGATACGACAAGGCGATGCCGTCGTGGAAGAAGGTGGATGACGACACGTACGGGGAGCTTCTGCTGCGCGTAATCCTGAGGCGCAACCTGGGCGCAAACGCGCCGGAAGTGAAGCTGGCCGATCGATGGGCGGGCGATCAGATGATTATCCTCAAGTCGGGCAGCGAGACTTCGGTGATCTGGCTGCTCGCCTTTACCGATTCCGCGGCCGCCGCGCGGTTCGCGGCCGCATACGCGACCGTGCTGAACAAGCTCAATGTCGGCACGCCGCGCGAGATCGACACGCGGGACAATGCGGTGCTGGTTGTAATCGGATCTCCCGCGCAATCGGTCGAGGGGCTGGGACCGGAGGTGTGGAAAGCGAGCACGATCGGTACTCAGCCGCAGCCGAGCTCCGGCAAGTGACGCTTCCCGATGCCCCTATGTTCGCGGGGAAGAGCCCTTGGACAAAACCGCGATCGCTTTTTCAATCAGGTTCCGCTCGTCTTTGTAGGTAGCGCGGCTCAGTGCTTCGGCGGCGGGGAACCACCCGACTTCATCGATTTCCGCGTCGTGATTCGAGGGATCGCCGCCCGCGAATTCCATCGCAAAGAAGTGGACGCGCTTGAAGATCCTGACGAGCTGCGCGCCCGGCTGATCGCGCCAGGAAAAGATGTAGGAGACATCGCCGAGCGGCTCGACCGCGCCGACCTCTAGGCCGGTTTCCTCGCGCACTTCGCGCACGGCCGCATCGCGGCTGCTCTCGTTCTTTTCGACGTGGCCTTTCGGCAGCGCCCAGGTGTGCGCTCCTTTTGGTCGAATCAGCACGAATTCAAGGCCGCTTGGGGCGCGGCGATACACGATGCCGCCGGCGGAGACTTCATGGCGCACCGGGATTTTCCGGCGCGACGCAGCTTTTGTCCCGCGCGCCATTCAGCCAACGTCTCCCAGACTGAACCCGAGCGAGAGCATCCGCTTGATCGCTCTCCGCGCAGGCCGTGACGATGCGCTATGCAGCTCCGGGTCGCGGCGAAGCCAGGCTTCCGCGAGCTCGCGGGCGCGTTCGATCAGCCGATAGTCGCGCACCAGATGGACGAAGCGCAGCGGCAATGCGCCTGTCTGGCGTGCGCCGAGCAGGTCGCCCGGACCGCGGATGCGCAGGTCGGCTTCCGCCACCTCCATGCCAGTTCCGCATCGGGTCATCAGTTGGAGGCGTTCGAGCGCGGAGTCGTCGGCATCGGCGGATGCCACCAGGCAGCATCGCGATGCGGCCCGGCCCCGCCCCACCCTGCCGCGAAGCTGATGGAGTTGGGCGAGGCCGTATCGTTCGGCGGCGATAATCGCCATCACGGTCGCCTCGGGTACGTCGATACCGACTTCGACCACAGTGGTCGATACCAGCACCTGCACGGCGCCATCGCGAAATTCCGCCATCACGCGCTCTTTGTCGGCGCCGCTCATCCGGCCGTGCATGACTTCGACGCGGTAATCCTTAAGAGCATCGCGTCTCAGGCGCTCGGCGGTGGCTGCGACCGAGCGTTGCTCTTCGTCGGGCGCGTCGATCCGAGGCAACACATAGTAGGCGCGTTTTCCGGCGGCAAGTTCCTCGCGCACGATCGCATCGACCCGCGCCTGATCTTTCTCCGCGAAAAGAAGGGTTTGGATTGGCGTGCGTCCCGGCGGAAGCTCGTCAAGAAATGAAATATTGAGATTCGCGAACAGGCTGAGCGCGAGGCTTCGCGGAATCGGCGTCGCGGTCATCATCAGAAGATTCGCCTCGGGGCCGAGCGCTTTGAGCCGCGCGCGATCGAACACGCCGAAGCGATGCTGCTCGTCGATGATTCCGAGGCCGAGGCGCTTGATCCGCACGCGCTCCTGGATGATTGCGTGAGTACCGAAGACCAGCGGCATCGCACCCGACGCCAGGCTCCGCAGCAGCGACGCGCGAGCGGAACCCTGCACCTTTCCGGTAAGCAGAGCGGCCGGGACCCCGGTGTGGGCGCAGAGCCGCTGGAAGCTTGCGTGATGCTGTTCGGCTAGCAGCTCGGTCGGCGCCATCATCGCGACCTGGCATCCCGCCTCGACCGCGCTCAGGGCCGCCCAGAATGCGACCAGGGTTTTGCCGCTACCCACGTCGCCGAGCAGCATGCGGTTCATCTGGGTGGGGCGGCGCAGGTCCTGCGCGATTTCATCGATCGCACGCGCCTGTGCGCGAGTCATCGTAAACGGCAGGCTGCTCAACCATTCGCGCGTCCTGGGCCCGCTGCATTCGATTGCGATTCCGCTTCGCTGCGCGGCTCGTTCCCGCTCGAGGCCCAGCGCAAGCTCGAATGCGAACAACTCGTCGAAGGCGAGCGCGATGTGCTCGGGCGAGGCTCCGTCGTTGAGCGCCTTCACGTCGGCATCGGGTCCCGGCGCATGCAGTCCCATCAGCGCGGTTTTGACCGGCATGAACTCGTGGCGAACTTCCGCGGGAATTGAGGCTTCAATTTGCGCCGCCACCTCGGGCAGGATTTTCGTCACGACTGAAGAGAACAGGCGCTGAGGAAAACCCGCCGGCAAGTTGTAGTAAGGACGAACCGGCGGCGGCGTGCCGGCGGACAGGAGATGAAGTTCCGGCTGCACGATCTCCAGGCTACCGTCGGGAGCGGAGCTGACGCGTCCGTGCGCCAGCACGCGCGCATCCGATGGCATCCTGCCGCGCATGTAGCCGGGAAGATTGAACCATACGACGCGGATGCGCGCGCGGCCGTCGGTTAGCCATCCGCTGGCCAGACGCCGCCACGGAGCACCCCGCATCGGGCGCTCGACCACCTTGCCGAGTTCGCCTTCGACCGTGACGGTAGTTCCGGGGACGAGGGCCGCAAGCGGAGTCAGGTTGCGCCAGTCCTGGTAACGCGACGGCAGATGAAAGATCAGGTCGCCGACGGTCGCGATGCCGCGGTCGGCGAGCGCGGCGGCGCGCTTGGGCCCGATACCCGCAAGCGCGCTTACCGGCGTGGCGATCGAGAATGTAGGCGGGGTGGCGTGCGATCGTGCGCGCGTCTCAGGCTCTTCCGATTGTGCGCGCATCGCTCAGAAAACCCTCGCGTCGGCGGCTAACCGCGATGGTAGTCCTGGAGGGCGCGAACCTCGAGCCCTTCCGATCTGAGCGCGCGAATTCCCTCGACCGCGGCACGCGCACCCGCCATCGTGGTGAAGTACGGCAAACGATGTTCGAGCGCGGTGCGCCGGATCGAAAAAGAATCCGCCGTGCCGCTCGCGTCGGGAGTATTTATCACGGCGGCGATGCGTCCCTGGACGATCGCATCGACGATGTGCGGACTTCCCTCGAGGACCTTGTTTATCGTCTCGCATCGGCAGCCGAGCCTGGTGATGTATGCGGCGGTGCCGCGCGTCGCGACCAGCTCGAAACCCATTTCCGCCAGCCCGCGGACGATGGGATCGAGCAGCGGTTTGTCTTCGTCGCGAACGCTGATGAACACGCGTCCGCCGAGAGGAAGATCCGACGAGGCCGCGATCTCCGCCTTTGCGAAGGCCATCGCGAACGAGGAATCGATTCCCATCACTTCGCCGGTAGACTTCATTTCAGGCCCCAGGATGGTGTCGACGCCGGAAAAGCGCGCGAATGGGAACACCGATTCCTTGACCGCCACATGGCGGGGAACTCGCTCGCTGGTAAAGCCCAAATCGGCGAGCTTCCGCCCCGCCATCACGAGCGCGGCAAGCTTGGCGAGCGGCACGCCGATCGCCTTGCTGACGAACGGGATTGTCCGCGACGCCCGCGGATTGACCTCGAGAATGAAGACCTCGCCTTCATAGATGGCGTACTGGACGTTGATCAGTCCGACTACACCGAGCTCGCGCGCCAGCATTTTGGTTTGGTCGATCAGCGAGCGCTGCAGCTCGGGCGAAAGGCTTCGCGGCGGGAGCGCGCATGCGCTGTCGCCCGAATGGATTCCAGCGTGCTCGACGTGCTCCATGATGCCGCCGATTACGACGGTCTCGCCGTCGCTGATCGCATCGACATCGACCTCGGTTGCGCCGCGCAGGTAGCGATCGATGAGAAGCGGATGGCGTTCGGAGGCCTCGAAGGCCTGCGCCACGTAACGGCGCAGCCCGGCTTCATCGGCGATTACTTCCATCGCTCGGCCGCCGAGGACGTAGGAGGGACGGATCAGCACCGGGTAGCCGATGCGTTCGGCGCCGGCGACGGCTTCGTCAAGGCTGCGCGCAAGGATGCCGCGCGGCTGTTTGAGCCCGAGCTTTTCAACCAGCGCGTTGAACCGTTCGCGATCTTCCGCGCGATCGATCGCGTCGGGCGTGGTCCCGAGAATCGGAACTCCCGCGCGCGCGAGCGGCACGGCAAGCTTGAGCGGCGTTTGCCCGCCAAACTGCACGATCACTCCCATCGGCTTTTCGCGCTCGGCAATCGCGAGGACGTCTTCGAAGGTCAACGGTTCGAAATAGAGCCGATCGCTGATGTCGTAATCGGTCGAGACGGTCTCCGGGTTACAGTTGACCATGATCGTCTCGAAGCCTGCTTCCTTGAGGGCGAGGCTTGCGTGGACGCAGCAGTAGTCGAATTCGATGCCCTGCCCTATGCGGTTCGGGCCGCCGCCGAGGATCATCACCTTGCGGCGATTGTCGGGCTCGGCTTCGTCTTCGCCCTCGTAGGTGGAGTAGAGATAGGGCGTAAACGCCTGGAACTCGGCGCCGCAGGTATCGACGGCCTTGAACACGGGCATGACGCCGAAGGAGCGGCGGCTGCGCGCGACCTCGCCTTCCTCGATTCCGCGCAGATCGGCGATTCTCCGATCGGAAAATCCCATCGCCTTGAATTTGCGGAAGTAGCTTTCGCTGAAGGGCTCGCGCGCGGCGCCGTCTTCGGCCGCTACGATCTCCGCAATCGCGTCGATGAACCACGGATCGATGCGGCTCAGCGCGTGCGCCTCTTCGCGCGATATTCCGAGGCGGAGCGCATTCGCGAGATGATAGAGGCGGAGGCTGCTGGGACGGCCGACTTCCTTGCGCAGGGCTGCGAGCGTTTCGTCGCGATTGGCATCTTTGGAGTGCGGTTCGAATCCGAAGGATCCGATTTCGAGCGAACGCAGCGCTTTCTGCAACGATTCCTTGAAGGTCCGTCCAATCGCCATCGCCTCGCCGACGGACTTCATCTGCGGACCCAGTTCATCCGTCGCGCCGCGGAACTTTTCGAAGGTGAAGCGGGGAATCTTGGTTACGACGTAGTCGATGGTCGGTTCGAAGCACGCGGGAGTTTTTTTGGTGATGTCGTTGGGAATCTCGTCGAGGCGATAACCCACCGCCAACCGCGCGGCGATCTTGGCGATTGGAAATCCGGTGGCCTTCGAGGCGAGCGCCGAGCTGCGCGACACGCGCGGATTCATCTCGATTACGACCATCCTGCCGGACTTCGGATCGATGGCGAACTGGATATTGGAACCGCCCGTGTCCACGCCGATTTCGCGGATGATGCGCAGGGCGGCATCGCGCATGATCTGATATTCCTTGTCAGTAAGGGTCTGCGCGGGCGCCACGGTGATCGAGTCGCCCGTATGCACGCCCATCGGGTCGAGATTTTCGATCGAGCAGATGATGACGACGTTGTCGGCGCCGTCGCGCATCACCTCGAGCTCGAATTCCTTCCATCCTTCGACCGATTCTTCGAGCAGGACCTCGTGAATCGGCGACATCTCCAGGCCCCATGCGACGCGCGCGCGGAATTCGTCGAGTTCGCGGGCGATCGATCCGCCGGTGCCGCCCAGGGTGCGGGAGGGGCGGATGATGAGCGGGAGGCCGAGCTCGCGCCGGATACGCTCGGCGTCGTCCATCGAATGCGCGATTGCGGAGCGCGGCACTTCCAGGCCGATATTAACCATCGCCTGCTTGAAGAGATCGCGGTCCTCGGCCTTTTTGATCGCCGGCAGCTTGGCGCCGATGAGTTCGCACTTGAACCGGTCGAGCACCCCCGATTCGGCCAGCTCGATCGCCAGGTTCAGCGCGGTCTGGCCGCCGACCGTCGGCAGCAGCGCGTCGGGCCGCTCACGCTCGATGATTTTCGCGATCGCCGCGGCCGTCATCGGTTCGATATAGGTGCGGTCCGCCAACTCCGGGTCGGTCATGATAGTGGCGGGGTTGGAGTTGACCAGGATGAGCCGGAGCCCTTCCTCGCGCAGCGCTTTGATTGCCTGCGTGCCGGAGTAATCGAACTCGCACGCCTGGCCGATGACGATCGGCCCGGAGCCGATCAGGAGGACGGATTTAAGATCTTTACGAAGTGGCACGTTTCAGTTTCTTCAGCTTTGCGTCATCCGTTGGCGTTGACCGTTTCTTCCGCCATCAGGCGATCGAGGGTGTCGGCGCCGTAACGCGGAAACATCTCGACCATCTTCCTGAAGCGGCGGAACAGGTAGCTCGAATCGTGCGGCCCGGGCGAAGCTTCGGGATGGTACTGCACGGAGAAAAACGGCACACCCTGCCCGCGCATCCCCTCCACGGTCCGATCGTTGAGATTCAGATGAGAGAGCTCGGCGCGCCCCTTCAGCGATTCAGTATCGACCGCGAAGCCGTGATTCTGCGAGGTGATCTCGACGCGAGTGGTGCGAAGGTCGAGCACTGGATGATTTGCGCCGTGATGACCGAAGTCGAGCTTGTAAGTCTGTCCGCCGAGCGCGAGACCGAGGATTTGATGGCCCAGACAGATGCCGAAGACCGGCTTTTTGCCAAGCACCCCGGCGACCGCTTTGTGGGCATAAGGAAGCGCGGCGGGATCACCCGGTCCGTTCGAGAGAAAAACCCCGTCGGGATTTTCGGCGAGAATCTGGTCCGCCGTCGAATGCGCCGGCATGACGCGCACGCGGAATCCGCTCGCGACCAGGCGGCGCAGGATATTGAGCTTGATGCCGTAGTCGAGCGCGACCACTCGCGGCGCATCGCGCATCTCCTCTTTGCTCATCGCGCGATAGCCGCGGCCCAGCTCCCAATCGGACAATTCCCAATCGTAGGCTTCGGCACAGGTGACTTCCGCGACCAGGTCCTTTCCGATGAGCCCGGGCGAGGCCTTGGCCTTGCGAATCAGCGATTCGGGCTCGAGGTCGATGCTGGAGAGCACGGCTTCCTGAGCGCCATGGGTGCGGATGTGCCGGACCAGCGCGCGAGTGTCGATTCCCTCGATTCCGACCACGCCGGCCTGTTCGAGGTATTCATGCAGCGAAAGTTCGGAGCGCCAGTTGGACGGACGCTCGCAGCATTCCTTGATGATGAATCCTTCGACGTAAACGCGCCGCGACTCGACATCTTCGCGATTGACGCCGGTGTTGCCGATTTCAGGATACGTCATGCAAACCATCTGGCCGCGATAGGACGGGTCGGTGAGGACTTCCTGGTACCCGGTCATCGCCGTGTTGAACACCACCTCGCCGACGGCTTCGCCGATCGTTCCGAATGCGCGGCCGCGGAAGGTTCTGCCGTCGGCCAGGGCCAGGATTGCTTCTCGATTAGGGCGAACCGCCATCATTCGTCTCCACTGCGACCGTCATAAACGATTTCCCCATCGACGATCGTCAATATCGCTTTGCCCAGAAGCCGCACCCCCGCGAAGGGCGTGTTACGGCTTTTTGAACGAAACCGCTCGGGCTCCACCGTCCAGTCGAAATTCGGATCGATCACGGTGATATCGGCCGGAGCGCCGGCCGTGAGCGTTCCGGCATCGATCCTCAGCAGGCGGGCCGGATTGAGGCTCATCATCTCAACCAATCGCGGCGCGCCAATCAACGATCGATGCACCAAATCCATCGCGAGCCCCAGAGATGTCTCCAGGCCGACGACGCCGTTGGCGCAATCGGCAAAAAGTCCCGCGGCGTGCGCGGGGAGCCGGGGCGCCGCTTCGCGCGTATCGAAAAAGCCGGCGAGCTGGCCGAGATGCTTCGATTCCGGGTCGTGCGGGGCGTGATCGGTGGCGATGATGTCGATGAGTCCGTCCGCGATCGCATCGTGCAACGCGGCGACATCGTGGGCCGCGCGCAGCGGCGGATTCATCTTCGCGTTGGGACCCCATCGAAGGACCGCGCTCTCGTCGAGCGCCATGTGATGCGGTGTGACCTCGCAGGTCACGTGCGCGCCGCGCCGGCGCGCCTCGCGAACGAGATCCAGGGATTCGCGCGTGGAAACGTGAGCGATATGAACCGCCGCCCCGGTTTCCTGCGCCAGTGCGAGGTCTCGGCGCACCCGCGCCGCTTCGGCGATGTTCGGATAGGCGGTTACGCCCAGCCGCGCGGCGACCGTTCCCGCGTTTACCGCTCCGTTGCAGGAGAGCCCGCGGTCCTCTTCATGCAGCGAAATCGCATAGCCAAGCGCGGCGATCTCGCGCATCGCACGCGCCAGCACGTTTTCGTCGTCGACCGGCATGCCGTCGTCGGAGAAGAGTCTCGCCCCCGCCTTCGCCATCGCGCGATAGTCCACGTTCTCGCGCCCTTCGAGATTCCGAGTGACGGCGGAAACCGGAACCAGCCGCGCGGTGCGAGCCTCGCGCGCGCGGTCGAGCATATAGCCGGTGATCTCGGGCGAATCGTTGACCGGTTTGGTATTGGCCATCGCGGCTACCGCGGTGAATCCTCCGGCCGCTGCGGCACGAAGCCCGGTCTGGATAGTTTCCTTGCGGGGAAATCCCGGGTCGCGAAGATGCACGTGGACATCGATGAGGCCGGGAACCACCCAGCAGCGGCCCGCATCGACGATCGCGGCTCCGTCAGGCGCCGCCGACGCGCCACGCGGAGCTACGGAAACGATCTTTCCATCGATCGCAAGCACGTCGAAGGTCCCGTCGATGCGATTTGCGGGATCGATGACGCGGCCGCCGCGCAGCAGAATCGACTTCATTTCGCCTGCTCCGGAGCTTTCGCCGCTTCCAGCATCGAGTAGATGGTCGCGCGATCGTGGGTCTTGTGCTTTCCGTTGGTGCCGGGAGGAGCGAGCCTGACCTGCACACGCTCGGACGGTGCGGTTGGAATGTTCTTGCCGACGTAGTTCGGACGAATCGGGACGGCACGATGGCCGCGATCGATGAGCACGGCGAGCTTCACGCTGGCGGGCCGGCCGTGCTGCCAGATCATCGTCATCGCGCGCTGGATGGTCCATCCGCTGTTGATGACGTCATCGACGATGATGATCGTCCGGCCTTCGACGCTGAGCGACGATGCGCCATCGAGCAGATGGATCGCCTCGCCCGACCCGTACACATCGATTGCGGCGCAGGGAGCGTGAATTCCGATCCTGGCATCGAGGACGTCGCGCACCCGAGTCGCCAGCACGGCGCCGTGGCTTACAACGCCGAAGATGGAGACATTGGTCAGATCGGGAATGTCGGCGGCGATCTGGCTTGCGAGCGAATTCACCGCATCCGCTATTTCCGCGGAATTCATCACCTCGCGCTGCGGACCGCGGCGATAAGGCTCGTAGCCGCTTTCCTCGGCCTGTTTGACCGTCTCGAAGACCGCCAGGGACTGCTCCTCAATCCACTGGCGTACGTATCCGTAGAGGCTCTCGTCGTACTTGTAATAGCGATGGGACCGCGCGTGGCCGACGAATTCAATTCGCAGCTCCCGTTCGCAATAGTCGCATCTGAGCGGCAAAGAGGCGCGGTCCACCGTGCGCGCCAAGCGAAAGCGCGGCCGCAGATGGGCACCCTCGAAGCGCGTGACGCAGTTCGAGTTGACGCATCGGGGGAACGGCTCGGTTTTGAACCGGATTAATCCGGAGGAGTCGCGGGCGCTCGCGCGCTTCTTCCTGTTCTGTTCGATCAGCCACGCAATCAGCGCCATCCGCACCGGAACGCCCACCGCGGCCTGCTCGAAATAGACCGCTCGCGGGTCCGAATCGAGCTCGTAGGCCAGTTCGTCCGTGCGGGGCAGCGGATGCATCACCACCGCCTCCTGCGTGCGATGGGTCTTCAGCGCGCGCGCATCGAACCGGACATAATCGCCCGGCTTTATCTCGCCGCCCAGGCGCTCCTTCTGAAGGCGCGTCACGTAAAAGGCATCGAGCGACGCCGGCGCTTCGCCCGCGGGCGCCTTGTCGAGTCCCAGATCGCCGGTGAACAGCGCCATCTGATGAGGTGCGTTGGGCGTCAGATAGAGCGCATCGAGACCGCCGGCGAGCGACTTGAGCTCATCCATCGTGACGGTCGAGAAACTGTAGTTGCGCTCGGCCGCGAGCCGTTCCAGGACATAGTTGGGAACATCCATTCCGCTGGTGGGCACCGCGACGATATTCGCGCCGAAGCGCGCCAGCGCGTAGATGAGCGAATGGACGGTGCGGCCGAACTTCAGGTCGCCGCACAGCGCGACCGTCAGGCCCTTAAGCTTTCCCTTCTTGCGCCGCAGGATGAACAGGTCGCAGAGCGTCTGGGTCGGATGCTCGCGGCTGCCGTCGCCCGCGTTCAGCACCGGGCATGGAGCGTATTCCGCCGCCACGCGCGCGGCGCCGTCGTGCGGATGGCGCAGCACGATGAGATCGGCGTATCCGCTGACGATCCGGACCGTGTCAGCCAGGCTCTCTCCTTTTGCCGCCGAGCTCGCCTTCATGTCGGCGGAGCTGATGACCGAACCGCCCAGCCGATGCATCGCCGATTCGAAACTGAGGCGCGTGCGCGTGGACGGTTCATAAAACAGCGTGGCCATAATCAATCCATTGGCGATCGAAAGCGTGTCGCCGCGCGCGAGCGCGTCCGCGAATTCATCGGCAAGCGTGAAGACCCGCTCGATCTCCGGCAGGGAGAGATCGTCGATCGAGACCACATCGGTCTTGGACAGCCGGGACATCACGCTTGCCTCGCGCGCCTCACTTTCCGTTCCCGATGATCACGGAGTCGATACCGTCAACTTCGGCCAGGCGCACGTACACGCGCTGGCCCCTTGGCGCCTCGATGTTTTTTCCGACGTAGTCGGCGCGGATCGGCAGCTCCCGTTCGCCGCGGTCCACCAGCACCGCGAGCTGAATCGATTCGGCGCGGCCCAGGTCGGCCAGCGCTTCGAGCGCCGCCCTAACCGTCCGCCCCGTGTACAGGACGTCATCAACCAGCACCACGCGCTTGCCATCGAGCGAGAATGGGATGTCGCGCCCGAGCAGCCGCGGGTCTCCGGGCGTGCCCTTGCCGTCATCGCGATAAGAAGAGATGTCGAGCGTGCCAACGGGGATGCCGGGCTTTTCACCGTTGGAATGAAGTTCGGCGGCGAGGCGGGCGGCGAGACTTGCACCGCGGCGGATTATTCCGATTAGCGCGAGGTTCTGCGCGCCGCCGTTGCGTTCGGCAATTTCGTGGGCGATGCGCTTGATCGAGCGCGTGACCGCGGCGGCATCGAGGGCGACGAGCGGCTTGATGCTCATGGCCGCACGCGAAAAAAAACCCGACTGCGGATGCAGCCAGGCCAAATGCTAGAGTTATTCATCGTGTTACCTTTCCGCTATCTCAGTAGCGGATTAAAGGCTCACTTGATTTTACCGCCCGCCCGGGGCGGGTCAAGCGGATTGGGGGAGTTTGCGCTCAGGCGCTCTTTTTCCGCTCCAGCTTTTTCAGGCGCTGGTCCTGGTCCTTGGTCTGGATGGTGATGCGATCGTCGAAACGATCGAACTTCTGCGCGAGGCTCTGCAGCGCCTTGTTGGTCTTGTTGAGCTCGGTACTGAGCTTCTTGCCGGTACTCTCGGCGGATGCCGCCAGGTCGCGCTTCAGCGCTTTCGCGGTTTCGGTCATCTCGCGCACCAGTTCGGTATGAATGGCGCGGACTCCTCTGGCGATTTCCTCCTGAGCGGCGCTGGCGCCGGAATGGAGATTCTGCGCGCTGGCGGCGATGGCGCGGTTTGCCTCCGCGCCGAGCTGCTCGCGAAATTCGACGCGCGTGCGTCCGAGGCTTTCGCCAAGGCGGACCATTTCCGCGCCGAGGTCGGCGCGCAGCGCCGCGATGCCGCGGCGATTTTCGGCGATCTGATCCGAGAGAAAGCGAATCTGGCCCCCCACTTCCGCAAACTGGCCGAACAACTCCTGGCGTAGCGCGTCGAGACGGCCGCCGAATCCGGATACCGCTTCGACCACCAGCTCGAATCGGGCGCCCAGCTCCTCGAGCATGGTTCCAATCCGGTTCACCGCGTCGTCAGCCACTCGACTCTCCTTTCGTCAATGGACGATCATCCCGATGCGCGACCATCGCACCGGCAGCAGCCCATAATGGTCGCTGTCCCACGACCAGTAAATGATCAGCGCCCTGCCCTCGACGTCGTTTTCGTCAACGAATCCCCAGAAGCGACTGTCATAACTCCGGTCGCGATTATCCCCCATCACGAAGATTTTTCCAGCCGGGACCTGAATGGGACCGAAGCTGTCGCGGGGCGAGATGGGGGATCGCTCCTGATCCGGCACTTCGAAATGACCATGCGGATCGTCCATCGGCTTGCCGTTGAGCCAGGGGTGCCCTTCGCGGACCTGAATCGTGTCGCCGGGCAGGCCAATCACGCGCTTGATGAAATCCTTGGTGCGGTCGGGTGGAAACACAAACACGACCACATCGCCGCGATGGATGGGCTCGAGATGAAACAGGTACTGCCCGTAGGGAAGTCCGGGAATCTGGAGGCCCAGGATCGAATCGGGCATGCGAAGGCCGTAGATGAGCTTGTTGACCAGGATGTGATCGCCGATGAGCAGCGTCGGCTCCATCGAACCGGACGGAATCTTGTACGCCTGGATGAAGAAGGTCCGGATGAAGAGCGCGAGCACGAGCGCGATAATCAGGGCCTCGGCATATTCGCGCGCTACGGATTTTGGCGTTTCAGGCCCGGCTGCCGGGCCGCGCGAGGTTTGGGGAGTCTGCGCCGATTTCAGCGGTCTTACTGCTTGCGCCACCAGAAGTATCCTTCCGCGCTATCGAGAGATGAGGGTGCCGAATCGACTCCATCGAATCGGCAGCAGTCCGCCTTCGGCGTCGTCCCACGACCAGTATACGGCGAGCGCCCTGCCCTCCACATCGTTTTCGTCGGCAAAGCCCCAGTAGCGGCTGTCATCGCTGTGGTCGCGATTGTCGCCCATCACGAACAGCTTGCCGGGCGGAACCTCGACCGGTCCCACGATCGATCCGGTGCTGTCGATTTGCCCGAAGTTGTCGCGCGGAATGTCCGGTGAACGCTGCGCGTCCGGAACTTCAAGGTGCGCATGAGGATCGGCGAGCGGCTGTCCGTTGAGCCATACCCTGCCGTTGCGTATCTGAACCCGGTCCCCCGGAAGGCCGATCACGCGTTTGATGAAATCCTTGTCGCGGTCCAGCGGCGGAATAAAGACCACTACATCGCCGCGATGGATGCTGCCGAAATGGATGAGGTAGCGGCCGAGCGTAAGACCGGGAATCTGGTAGCCGAGAATCGATTCCGGCAGCCTGATTCCATAGGCCATCTTATTGACCAGGATGTGGTCGCCGATCAGCAGCGTCGGCTCCATCGACCCCGACGGGATCATGTAAGCCTGGACAAAAAAGGTGCGAATGATGAAGGCGAGGATAAGCGCGATGACGAGGGCTTCGCCATACTCGCGGGCGACGGATTTCGAACGTCCGGCCGCGGCCAGGCGCTCGCTTGCGGAAGACTCCTCGCGGGATTCGAGTGTCCTCGCCGGATTTTCCAGGGGCGGGGTCACTCTCCGACCTTGAGCAGAGCCAGAAAGGCTTCCTGCGGAATTTCAACCCTTCCAACCTGCTTCATCCGTTTTTTGCCTTCTTTCTGCTTTTCGAGCAGTTTGCGCTTGCGCGTGATGTCGCCGCCGTAGCATTTCGCGGTGACGTTCTTGCGCAGCGGTTTGACCGACTCACGGGCGATTATTTTCGCGCCAATCGCGGCCTGGATGGCCACCTCGAACATCTGGCGCGGGATCAGCTCCCGCATCTTCTCGCACAGCGCGCGGCCGCGTTCGTAGGCCTTCTCACGATGAACGATAACCGAGAGAGCGTCGACTACCTCGCCGTTGATTCGGATGTCCAATTTAACCAGAGGCCCGGCCCGGAAGTCCAGAAACTCATAGTCCAGCGACGCATAGCCGCGGCTGACCGATTTCAGGCGGTCATAGAAGTCGAACACGATTTCCGCAAGCGGCAGCTCGTAGTGGAGGATGACGCGCTTGTCGCCCAGAAAGCGCATGTCGCGCTGAACTCCGCGGCGGTCTTCGCAAAGCTTCATCACCGCACCGAGAAACTCCTCGGGCATGTGAATTGACGCGAGGATGAACGGCTCCTCGATCGCCTCGATACTGTTTTCGGGCGGAAGCAGCGTCGGATTGTCCACCATCACCGTCTCGCCCGAAGTCGTACGAACGCGGTACGCGACGGTCGGCGCGGTCACAATCAGGTTGATTCCGAACTCGCGCTCGAGCCGCTCCTGCGCGATTTCCATATGCAGCAGGCCGAGAAAACCGGCGCGGAATCCGAACCCCAGCGCCTGCGAGGTTTCCGGTTCGCAGATCAGGCTCGCATCGTTAAGCCGCAGCTTCTCGATCGCATCGCGAAGCGCGCCGTATTGATTCGCCTCGGTCGGATACAACCCGGCAAACACCATCGGCTTCAGTTCCTTGAAGCCGGGCAGCGGCTCGGCGGCGGGGTTGGACGTCTCGGTGACCGTGTCGCCAACGCGCATGTCGGCGACATCTTTGATGCCGGCGACGATGAAGCCGACTTCGCCCGGCCCGAGCGATTCCGTTTCGCGTTCATGAGGAGTGAAGTGGCCAAGCCGCATGACCTCGCCGGTCTTGCCGGTGGCCATCAGCCGCACGCCCATCGCGCGGCGCAATTCGCCGCTGAACACGCGCACCAGCGCGATAACGCCCTCGTAGCTGTCGTACCAACTGTCGAAGATCAGCGCCCTGAGAGGCTGGTTGGGCGCAACCTTCGGCGGTGGAATACGATCGACAATCGCTTCGAGCACGTCCTCGATGCCGATTCCTTCCTTGGCGCTGGTCAGGATCGCATCGGCGGCGCTGAGGCCGATGATGTTTTCGATTTGCTCCCGGGTGCGTTCGATGTCCGCTCCCGGCAGGTCGATCTTGTTGATGACCGGGATGATCTCGAGTCCGTGGTCGATGGCGAGGTAAACGTTGGCGAGCGTCTGCGCCTCGACGCCCTGGCTCGCATCGACGACCAGCAAGGCGCCTTCGCACGCGGCCAGGCTGCGCGAAACCTCGTAGGCGAAATCGACGTGGCCGGGAGTATCGATCAGGTTGAGGACGAAAGTTCCGCCGCTTTTTGCCTGGTAGTTGAGCCGAACCGAACGCGCCTTGATGGTGATGCCACGTTCGCGCTCCAGGTCCATCGAGTCCAGGAACTGCTCCTTGAGTTCGCGCTTGGAAAGCGCGCCGGTGCGCTCGAGGATTCGATCGGCAAGCGTGGACTTGCCGTGATCGATATGCGCGATTATCGAGAAATTGCGAATCGAAGCAGGATCGGTCATTTCATCGCGCGCGCCCGCGCTCATTACGAAAATGCATGAAGGTCCGCTCGAGCCCCTCCGCCAGGCTGACCTCGGGCTTCCAGTTCAGGTACTGGCCCGCGCGCGCGGGCGAAATTACCGACCTTAGCTGCTCGCCGGGCCGGGCGGGGGCATACTCCGGCGGCCTGGCTTCTCCCGCGACCTCGGCAAGCGCGGAGTAAAGCGCATTGACGCTGGTTTCAGCGCCGGTGCCGATATTGAGGGCGATTGCGGATGCCTTCGACGTCAATGCATACAGGTTAGCGCGCACCACATCGCCGACATAGGTGTAGTCGCGAGTCTGTTTGCCGTCGCCAAAGATCGTGCATCGCTGGCCCTCCAGCATCCGCCCGCAGAAGATTGCGACCACTCCAGCCTCGCCGTGCGGGTCCTGCCGCGGCCCGTAAATGTTCGCATAGCGGAGCACGAGATAATCGATGCCGTATTGCTGGCGGTAGAAGTAGAGGTACTTCTCGGTCGCGAGCTTGGCGATTCCGTAGGGGCTGAGCGGGCGGCAGGGATGGTCTTCATCACAGGGAAAGGCTTCCTGCTCGCCGTAGATTGCTCCGCCGGTGGACGAAAATATTACCCGCTTCAAGCCGTTTTGACGCCCCGCCTCCATCAGGTTCAGAAACCCGACCAGGTTCACTTGCGCGTCGAAGGCCGGATCGGCGACCGATCGCCGCACATCCATCTGCGCGGCGAGATGGTAGATCACCTCGGGGCGCTCGCGAGCGATCGCATCGGCAACCGCGGCCGCATCGCGCAGATCGGCCTGGTAAAGGAGCGCGCGGGGATTTACCTGATGCCGTTTGCCGGAGGAAAGATTGTCGAGCACCGCGACCTCGCCGCAATCGGCATCGATCAGCGCATCGACGGTGTTGGAGCCGATAAACCCGGCTCCGCCGGTTACAAGAATTCGCATCGCGATTTCAGACCGCAGGCCGCCCGATCGAGTAATACTTGAAGCTGAGCGCCTTCATCAGATCCGGATCATACAGGTTGCGGCCGTCGAAGATGACCGGCCGCTTGAGCTCGGCCTTGATGCGCTGGAAGTTGGGATGGCGGAACTCGTTCCACTCCGTACAGATTATAAGCGCATCCGCGCCCTTGAGGGCGTCATAGTTGGTCTTGTGGTAGGTCACGCGAGAGCCAAGCAGAGCGCGGGCCGTCTCCAAAGCTTCCGGGTCGTGAACCTGCACCTTTGCTCCGGCAGCCAGAAGCTCATCGATCACGACCAGTGAGGGCGCCTCGCGCATGTCGTCGGTGCGCGGCTTGAACGCGAGCCCCCAGAGGGCAAAGACGCGGCCGGTCAAATCTTCGCCGAAATGCTCCTTTACCCGCCGGGGGAGCAGCCGCTTCTGGCCGAGGTTGACACCCTCGGCCGCCTTGAGAAGCGAGAAGTCGAGATTGTACTCGCCGGCGGTGTAGATGAGCGCCTGCACGTCCTTGGGAAAGCACGAACCACCGTAGCCGACGCCGGGAAACAGGAACTGCGATCCGATCCTGCGATCGGAGCCGATCCCGCGGCGCACCGCGTTGATATCGGCGCCGACCGCCTCGCATAGGTTGGCGATCTGATTGATGAACGAAATGCGGACCGCGAGCATCGAGTTCGCCGCATACTTCGACATCTCGGCCGACTTCGGGTCCATCACGAGAATCGGGTTGTCGGTGCGGACAAACGGTGCGTGAATTTCGCGCAGGATTGCGGTCGCGCGGTCCGAGAGGCTGCCGATAATCACACGGTCCGGGCGCATGAAGTCCTCGATCGCCGATCCCTCCTTGAGAAATTCCGGCACCGAGCATACGTCGATATCGCTTCGCCCCGCGCGCGCGACAATCTCGCGCAGCTTGTCGTTGGTTCCGACCGGAACCGTGCTCTTGACCGCGATTATATGGTAGCCGTTCGCGGTCTTTGCGATCTGCTCGGCGGCCTGGAAGACGCCGGAGAGATTGGCGGCGCCGTTATGCGAGGGTGGCGTGCCGACCGCTATGAACGACACCATCGATTGCGCGACCGCCTCGGCAGGATCGGTCGAGAAGCGGATACGGCCCTCTTTCATGTTGCGCCGCACCAGCTCTTCGAGTCCGGGTTCGTAGATGGGGATTTTGCCCTCGTTGAGCGCCGCGATACGTTTGATGTCGATATCGACGCAGACTACTTCATTGCCGCTTTCGGCGTAGCAAGTTCCGCTGACCAACCCCACATAGCCGGCGCCAATGACCGCGATATTCATCCGCTAGAATTCCTCTTTGATCACGTAGATCTGTTTTCCCTGCGATTCGTGGTACGTCCGCGCGAGCATCTCTCCCAGCAAACCGATACTCACGAACTGAACTCCCACCACGACCAGCAGCACCGCGAGCAGCAGCGCAGGTCGATCGCCCAGGTTGCGGCCGAGGACGATTTTCTCGAACACCAGCCACGCTGTCCACAAGGATCCGAGCGCGCCGAGCACAAAGCCGATGGTTCCGAAGACCTGGATCGGCCGTGTCGAGTATCCGGAAAGGAACTTCACCGTGACCAGGTCCAGCAGCGTGCGCAGGATGCGGCCGGGGCCGTACTTCGAGGTTCCCGACCTGCGCGGACGGAAGTTCACTTCGACTTCCGCGATGCGGGCGCCCTGCTCCGCCGCGATCGCCGGGACAAAGCGATGCATCTCGCCATACAGGCGAAGTCCGCGCGCGAGATCGCCCCGGTAGGCCTTCAGAGTGCATCCGTAGTCATGAAGCCGAACGCCGGTAATCCGCGAGATCAGCGAGTTGGCCGCGATCGACGGCAATCGGCGCGAAAGCGCCGACCCCTTCCATCGATCCGTCCTCCATCCGCTCACTAGGTCATATCCGTTGCCGAGGCGATCCAGCAGGCGCGGAATGTCCGCGGGATCGTTCTCGCCGTCGCCGTCGAGGGCGACCACTACCTCCCCGCGGCTGTGGGCGAAGCCGCAGGCGAGCGCCGCGGTCTGCCCGGAGTTGCGCGCGAGCCTGATTACGCGCACATGGGAATCCGCCGCCGCGATTCGGCGCAATTCCTCCAGGCTGCCATCGGTCGATCCGTCATCGACGAACAGCAGCTCGTAGGATCGTCCCAGCCCCGCCATCACGCGGCTGATTTCCGCGCGCAAAGGGGCAAGGTTGTCGCGCTCGTTGTAGAGCGGGACGACTACTGAGACGTCCATCGCGAATGATGCGAGTCGGTGAGTTCGATGAAGGCGCGATAGCGCTGCTCGATTTCCTCCCACGTCAGTTCGAGCAGGCGGTCGAGCGAGAAGCGTTCCACCACGAACGAAGCGACCACGGTGCCGTAGACGGCGGCGGTCCTCAGCGATGACTCGTTGATGCGCCCGTTGCGCGCCAGGTAGCCCATGAACGCGCCCGCGAAGGTATCGCCGGCGCCGGTGGGATCGACCACTTCTTCGAGCGGATAGGCCGGCACGGCGAACATTCCCTCGCTGCTGAACTGGATCACGCCGTACTCGCCGCGTTTGACCAGCGCGGTCTTGGGGCCCATCCGGAGGATAGCCTTTCCCGCTTTGACAAGGTTGTGCTCGCCCGACAGCATCCGCGCCTCTTCATCGTTGAGCGTCAGGATATCGATGCGCGAGAGCAGTTTGCGCAGTTCCGGGCCGCGCTCCTGGATCCAGTGGTTCATGGTGTCGCCGGCGACCAGCTTCGGACTCATCACCTGCGAGAGCACGCGTTCCTGCAGCTCCGGCGCGATATTGCCCAGGAACAGGTAGTCGCAGCGGCGTTGGTCGGGCAGCAGGTCCGGAGAGAAATTCTCGAACACGTTGAGCGCCACGCTCAGGGTGTCGCGCTTGTTCATGTCCTCGTGATAGCGGCCGTGCCATCGAAAGGTCTTGCCGGGCCGCTGCTCGAGGCCGCGAATGTCGATGCCGCGATCGGCGAGAATCTGGCGCGAGTCGGGCTTGAAGTCGGAGCCGACTATTCCCACCACGCTCACCGGGGTGAAGAAGCGCGCGGCCACCGAGAAGTAGATCGCGGAGCCGCCCAGCGCCTCGTCGGCGCCGCCATTGGCGGTCTCCACGGTGTCGTAAGCGACTGAACCAACAACCACGATACTCATCGAATGCTCCTGCCTTTGGCTCGCGGCAAAGGGCTATTTCACGTACTTGCCGATCAGCGGCCGAAGTTCTTCGACGAGTTTCGGCGGCATCACGCTGCGATCGGTAATGATTGTGCCCTCCAGGGCCCTGGCGCAACTACAGGCGCGGTCGGTTCCGGCGAGAGAGTGCGCGAGGTTTGCGACCGCCTTCTGAGCGGTCTCAACGTTCAGGCGCATCACGCGGAGAATCTCGCCGATATCCACCGCCGCGACGCTTTCATGCCAGCAATCGTAATCAGTCACCATTACCAGCACCGCAAAACACAACTCCGCTTCGCGCGCCAGCCTCGCCTCCTGCATCGCGGTCATGCTTATCACGTCCGCATTCCAGGTTCGGTATAGGCGCGACTCAGCCCGCGACGAAAACTGCGGCCCTTCGATGCACAGGTACGTGCCGCCCTCGTGAACGCGTGCACCCGCCGCGCGGCTGGCGGCCACCAGCGCCGCGCTGAGCCGCGGACAGATCGGATCGGCCAGCGAGACGTGGACCACGATACCGTTGCCGAAGAAGGTTCCCGGACGCTTGATGGTGCGGTCGATAAACTGATCCGGCACGACCATCTCGCCGGGCTCGATCTCCTCTCGCAAGCTGCCGGCCGAGCTGACCGAAACGAGCTGCTGGACGCCCAGCTTCTTCATTCCGAACACATTGGCGCGGAAGTTTATTTCGCTTGGCATCAAGCGATGGCCCTTGCCGTGGCGCGCAAGGAAAACGACCTCGACATCGCCGATACGTCCCCGAAAGAACGGGTCAGAAGGCTTGCCGAACGGCGTTTCAACCTCGAGTTGCTCGACTCCTTCCATCCCGGGCATCTGGTAGAATCCGCTGCCTCCGAGTATTCCGATTGTCGTTTTCGCCATCGATGCCTCGATCTTTGCGGCCGGCGCGGACTGCGCCGGGACTTCATGCGGCCTTTAGTTTGATGGATTCTGTTAATCCGCCGAGCGATGTTCCGCGTAAAGTTGGCCGCACGCCGCCGCGATATCGCGTCCCCTGCTCTCGCGGATTGTCGCGGTCAAGTTACCTTTATGAAGAATCGCTTGAAAGGCCTCAACTGCGGGTCTGCCCGTCGCACTGAAGCCCGCGCCTTCGAACGGATTGAAGAAAATGAGGTTCACCTTGGCGCGCAGCGGCGCGAGCAGCTTGACCAGCCGGCGCGCGTCCGCGGGCGAATCGTTGACGCCGGACAGCATCACGTACTCGAACGTGATACGGCTGCGGCGCTTCAGCGGCAGCTTCGCGCAGGTGTCCAGCAATTGCCGGATCGGATAGCGCTGATTGATCGGCGCAATTCGACTGCGCACCTCGTCGGTCGTCGCATGAAGCGAGACCGCCAGATTGACCGAGGTGTCCGCCAGCAGCCGCTCCATCATCGGCAGCAACCCAACCGTGGACACCGTGATGCGGCGGGGCGAGATGCCCATGCCCCAAGGCGAAGTCATCGCGCGCAGCGTCTGCAGAAGGCGCGGATAGTTCGCGAGCGGCTCCCCCATCCCCATGAATACGTAGTTCGTGATCTCCTCGCCCTCGGCCAATTCGAGGCGGGCGGCGAAGATCTGGCCGATGATCTCGCCGGCGGTGAGATTGCGATGAAGCCCCATGCGCGCTGTCGCGCAAAAGCCGCATCTCATCGCACATCCCGCCTGCGACGACATGCAGAGCGTCACACGGCTGTCGGCCGGGATAATGACCGTCTCTATCTCCTCGCCATCGGCCAGCCGCATCAGGAGCTTGCGGGTCCCGTCGCCGGAGCGATGAACCGCGGCGACGGCGAATGGAGAAATCTTAAAGTTGTGCTTGAGGAAAGCACGCAGCGCCGCCGGCAGATCCCGCATCGCGTCGATCGAGTCCACTCCCCTGCGGTAGAGCCAATGCGCAATCTGACGCGCACGATACGGCTGCTCCCCGGATTCGGCGACGATCTTCTCCAACTCCTCGAATGAGAGGTCGCGCAGATCACGCCGAAGCGAAGGTTCCGAAGCCGACTCCCGCACCTGTTCCGCCGTTTCGCTCATCATCGAGATTTTATCGGAAAAACCGGCGTCAAAGCAGGCGGCCTTGCGTTGGTTCAGCGTGCGGCCCGCCTCGGGCGTGCCAGCCCCTTCTCCGGCGTCAGGGCATCATCCGCACTCGCACCGTGTCTCCGGAGCAAGCTTCGCGGTTCTCGGCGATGGTCTTTGGAAGAGAGTCTTTGTCCTTGGGAACATTGGTGTAGTAGCGCAGCTCGACGACGTTCGATGACGAATCGGAAGCGGGCTCCCAGATTGCCGCCCAGAGATGTCCTTTGTCGTCGAACATCAGGATCGATTTCGTGTTGCACGCCACCCCTCGCACCGCCATGCTGACGGCCGTGACGGCGTTGCCATCGGCATGGTCCTTTTCGGTGTCGATGGTGTTGGCGGTCGCGACCATCGCGTCATAGTCCTTGCCGAGCAGTTTGCGAAGCGCATCGTCCTGCGCCTTCGAGGGCAGCACGCCCAGCGAGACAAGATCGGGCGGCGGATTCGGGTTCTTGTCGCTGGCCACATAAGTGCCGTCGAAGTACACACCCGCGCCGGCACCGCAAGTTGCGTCATCGCCCTTCTGTTCGATCTTCAAACGGTTCAGCACCCGCTTGAATACGAGCGAGCAACCTTCGGTGCCGGAGTCCGCGTCGCCGTCGAAGCGCGCGCCGGTAGAGGCCTGGACGATTGCCTTGCCTGACAACTCTCCGGTGTTTGCGCCCGCTGATGCGTTCAGATCGAAGTCGAAGCCTTTTGGCGTCGGTTTCGTTATGGCCAGTTCCGATCCGTTTGTCCCGCTCGGATCGATGCGCCACCAGTGGCCCGCCCACTGGGCCGCGGGTTCCGCGCTCCGCAATATGACCAGGCGGGTCTGATACTCCGATCGCAGGCATCCGGCGTCCGCGCATCGATCGCGCTGAGCCAGCCAGGCGCGTTGATCGGCTTTCCACGCGTTCGCATCTTTCGAGTTCGCGACGACGTTGCGGTAAAGCTCCCCCATCTCCTGGTCCATCGCTGCAAGCGAAGGGTCTGCGCAGATACGTTTTTCCGTGGGAGAGCCTGCTTTGGAACAATCGAAGGCTCCCGCGATGCCGGGAAGCGAAAGCCCGAGGGCGATTGCCGCAACAAACCACCTCCTCAGCGGACAGACTCGGGCGCCGGAGTATTTCACCGGAGTGCCCCACTCGCTCGCGATGCGTCTTTCGTCGTGCGCCTCATCCTTCGCATCCTATTCGACGGTCTCCCGGACGGATTCAGCCCAGCGATCGAAAACTACGGCCGCAATCCGTTCGAGGTCGGCCTGGTAGTGAGCCGACGCCGCGATCATCTTGTCGGCGGCGATTTTCTCGCGTTCCAGTTCGCGCGGCCACGCCGCAGCCATGGCAGCTATCGATTCGGTTGTGACTTCGAGATGAAACTGGAGCGCATACACGTTGTTTTCGAACCGCAGCGCCTGGCACGGAGTTTTCTCCGACAATGCGAGAGAAGTGGCGCCCGATGGCAACTCAAAAATATCACCGTGCCAGTGAAACGGCGTAATGGCCTTCGCGATACCAGCGAACAGCCGGTCGGTGCCTGCGGCATCGGTAAGCATCACGCGATGCCATCCGATTTCCTTGCCGGCGGGATTCCTGATCACCCTCGCGCCGAGCGCCGCCGCTACCACCTGTGCGCCGAAGCACACTCCCAGGACCGGCAGTTCCTTTTTCGCCGCCGCCTCGACCAGCCGCATCTCGTCGCGCAGGAACGCGTACTTGTCCTGCTGATACACGGCCATCGGTCCGCCGAGCACGATGAGTCCGTCCGCGCCTTCGATTGTAGCCGGCACCGGCCGGCCTTCGTGGATGCGGACGTATTGCTGGGCGAGCGCGGCGCGTTCGAGCGAGCGGGCGATGCGCCCGAGGTCTTCGGCCGGGTGATGCTGCAATACGAGGATTTGCGCCATCGCGCTTACAGCAGGGTGCCGGCGCGGGTGCGGCCCAGATGCTTGTAAGCGCGGTCGGTGGCGGCGCGCCCGCGCGGCGTCCTCATCAGGAACCCTTCCTGCAGCAGATATGGTTCGTAAACTTCCTCGATCGTATCGGGCTCCTCCCCGATTGCCGCGGCGAGGGTTTCGACGCCGACGGGCCCGCCGCCGAACTTGTCGATAACCGCGCTCAGGATCGCGCGGTCCATCTTGTCGAAGCCCGCCGCGTCGATTTCGAGCAGTTCGAGCGCGCCCAGCGCCACGCTTCGCGTCACGACCGGAGCTTCGTTGACCTGCGCGAAATCGCGCACGCGGCGCAGCAGCCGGTTGGCGATTCGCGGGGTTCCGCGCGAACGCGCGGCCAGCTCGCCGGCTCCGCTTTCATCAATCGCGACGTTGAGCAGTCTGGCTGAGCGCCGGACGATCTCGCGCAGTTCGTCGTGGTTGTAGAAGTCCAGATGGAAATGCTGGCCGAAGCGATCGCGCAGCGGAGAGCTCAACAGTCCCGATCGCGTGGTCGCGCCCACCAGCGTGAACGGATTGACTGCCAGCTTCATCGTGCGTGCGCCCATCCCCTCGCCCACCACGATATGGAACTCGTAATCTTCCATCGCGGAATAGAGCCGCTCTTCGACGGGACGCTGAAGGCGATGAATTTCGTCGATGAACAGGACATCGCCCTCTTCGAGATTGTTGACGATTGCCGCCAGGTCCGCCGCGCGCTCGACCGCCGGGCCGGAAGTAACGTGCACGCTGACCCCGAGCTCGCGCGCGATGATATGGGCGAGGGAAGTCTTGCCGAGGCCCGGAGGCCCGGCGAAGAGCACATGATCGAGCGTTTCGCCGCGCTGGCGCGCCGCCTCGATTGACATCCCGAGCACGCGCTTGATGCGCGCCTGGCCGACGAACTCATCGAGCGAATGCGGCCGCAGGGACAGGTCGAGGCGGCGGTCTTCTTCGCCCTCGACCGGCGCGGTTATCTGCGTGGCCTCGGCGTCAGCCAAAGTCCCGCTATGGCGTTTACGTTTCGCCAAACAGCACCGCCAATGATTTTCTTACCACCACTTCGAGCTCGGGCGATCCTTCCGGGATCGCATCGAGCACCGAATCCACAGTGCGCTTTGCTTCGGCGGGCTTTACCCCCAGGTTCACCAGCGCCGAGATGGCATCATCCGCGATTGTGGTTCCCTGCCCGACGGACCGGACGGCGCGCACGCTGCCGTTGGCATGCGAAGTGACCGAGTCGGCGAGCCGAAGCCCGTCCATCTTGTCGCGCAATTCGCGCACGACCCGCTCAGCAACCTTGGGTCCGACTCCCGGCACGGCGTCGATTTTTTCGACGTCCTCTCGCCGAATCGCGCTGACCAGCTCGTCCGGTTCGAGAACCGAGAGGATAGCGAGTGCGAGCTTGGGGCCGACATGCTGCACCGATAACAGCAAGTCGAAGGCGCGCTTCTCCGTCGGGGTGGAAAATCCGTAGAGCGTGATCGCGTCCTCGCGGACGACCTGGCGAATTTCGAGCGCGACCTGATCGCCGACCGCTGGCAGCCGATAGAAGGTGCTCAGCGGAACGAAGATTTCATAGCCGACGCCGGCGGTGTCGATGACGACCCGTCCCGCCTCGCGCACTTCGAGCGTTCCCTTGATGCTGGCGATCATGGGCGTATCCTCGCGGCGCGCGGTCTGCGCTCGACCGCATCCACCAGGCGCGGCGCGCGCGCCCGGCTCAGATGGCATACCGCCAACGCCAGCGCGTCGGTGGCATCGTGGGCAAACTCGACCTCCGGGCTCAACCCCAGGGTCCGTCGAATCATGTAGTTAATCTGTTCCTTGTCAGCGTGGCCGAAGGCCGCGACCGCAAGCTTGACCAGGTTGGGAGGATATTCGAAGAGCGGCAAACCGCGCTCGGCCGCCGCAAGCATCGCGACCGCCCTCGCCTCTCCGATGCGGAACGCGCTCTGGACGTTGCGCGCGACGAAGTTGCGTTCAAGGCTGATCGCGCCGGGCGCGAATTCATCGACGATGTCGAGCAGGCGGGAATGGATGGCGAGCAGCCGCCGCGGCATCGCGTCGCCCGGACGCGTGCGGATGGTTCCCGATGTTATGTAGCGGAAATTGCCGGGCGCGCCTTCGACGATCCCGAATCCGGTCACCGCGCTTCCCGGGTCCACCCCGAGCACCCGCATCCTCCACCTCCGCCAAATCCGTGCGCGCGACGGATGAAATCACGCGGCGGAAATCTGGGCCAACTCTTCGTCGCTGATGTCGAAGTTGGAAGACACGCTCTGCACGTCGTCGTGATCCTCCAGTTCCTCGACCAGTTTGAGCACCTGTTCGGCAGTATGTCCCGAGACCGCTACCGTGTTTTCCGGCACGAGAGCGGTTTCCGCGTGGCCGATCGCGATACCGGCCTTTTCGATCGCTTCGCGTACGGCCGTGAATTTGTCGGGCGCGGTCATGACCTGAAAGGCATCGCTGTCGCTCTGAACATCATCCGCGCCCGCATCGAGCGCGACTTCCAGAAGCTTGTCTTCCTCGACGGCGCTCTTTTCGACCGTGATCACGCCCCGCTTCTTGAACATCCAGCCCACACAATTCGCTTCGCCGAGGTTCCCGCCGTGGCGCGAGAAGATAAAGCGCAGCTCGGCGACCGTGCGGTTGCGATTGTCGGTCAATCCTTCGAGCATGATCGCGACGCCGCCGGGGCCGTAGCCCTCGTAGGTCACTTCCTCGAGCGAAGCACCCCCGAGCTCTCCGGTGCCCTTTTTGATGGCGCGGTCGATGTTGTCGTTGGGCATCGATTGCGCCTTGGCGGCTGCGACCGCGGTTCTCAGCCGCGGATTCGCGTTCGGATCGCCGCCGCCCAGGCGGGCAGCGATTGTGATTTCCTTGATGAGCTTGGTAAAAACCTTGCCGCGCTTGGCATCGCGTGCGGCCTTCTTGTGCTTAATCGATGACCACTTGGAATGACCTGACATGATCCCTACACCCGGCGCATGCCGATGCGCGCCTCGGTCGCATTATCGCAAACCTCCCCGCCTGGGGGAACACGTGGGAGCGGGCGGCGGCGCCGAGCGAAGGTAAAGCCCGGTCCGCATCGGTCTGCTATTATCCCGTGCCGATCTCGATGGATACCAAAAGCAAGTTCGTGGTTCTCGCCCTGATCTCGATTGCGGCAGGCGGATGCTTTTATCCGCCGGCGACGCAGGAGACCCCGGAAAGCAAGACGCGGGCGGTGGTGCCCCTGCCCTTCGACCTCACGTGGACGGCGGTCAACGAGGTCGTCAAGCAGAATGACTTTCGTATCCAGGCGCAGGAGCCCAATCACGGAATCCTCGAAGTGATGGGCCGGCAGTTCAGCCTGCAGGACGCGGATTGCGGCAAGATCACGAGCATCGCCGGCAGCTACGCGGCGGAGCCGGAAGCCGATGCAACCTCGGTATTCAACATTCGCGTGCAGCCGGTATCGAACGAATCGACGCGGGTTGACGTCCGTGCGACGTTCGAATCGCCATTGCGCGTGCCGCTGCATCCGTACCAGGACGTCCAGTGCGTCTCGCGAGGGTCGGAGGAATCGCGCCTGTTGCAACAGATCCTGGCGCAGGCGCGCATCACGCGGCCCCCCGAGTATCGAAAGCCGGGAGCACCCGCGCCAACCCCGTCCGCTCCGCAGCTTGCCCCCGGCCGGCCAACGCTGCTCAAACCCGAAATGCTGCCAAAGCTGCCCAGCGAATGATCGGCGCAAGCACGAATCATCCAAACGCATCATCCACCCCGCTCGGCGCACCTTTCCGGGGCAGGTCATCGGGTCAGACACCAATTTTCCAGCCGGTATACTTCGCTTGGATAAGACCAGTACCTGGTAGGCCAAGGCGCCGCCCCCGCCGGACCTGAACCCGCCAAACGGATCGCTCCCTTGTTGACAGGGCGTTACGGGTGGTCGGGGATTAGGGCTGAGGATGGGATTGGTTGGGCCAGTTTTCCTGGGGGCATCCAGTAGAGGTGCAGCGAGGAGTCGCCGCCGAGGTTGCGTTCGCCTACCAGGATTCTGTGGATGCCGGCATCGAGGTGCGCGGCGCCGACCGCGTGCGGGCGGTTTATGGCGCCGGCGTCGGTGATCAACGCATGGTCATCGATTGACAGCCATCCCGTATCGTCGGCGTCGAGGATAAAGCGGTAGATGCCGGTTTGGGGAACGATGAGCCTGCCGGTCCATACCGCCACCGACGGAAACGGCATCGCGCCCATTTCCGCGATGTTATTGAACTCGAGCTGGCGGTCGATCCTCACGATGTGCGGCGGCGAGAGTCCGGGCTGCTCGCCGACGAAATAGCGGCCCAGCAATCCGGATCGCGCGCGCAGGCCCAGCGGATAGTTGATTGCCGCGCTGAAGGGCAGAAGGAAGACCGCCAATATGGCGACCGAAATCGCGATGCCGCCAAGCAGCTCCGATGCTCGGCTTTCGTGAATTCTCAGGGCATCAGTCAACTCCAGCGCGCCCGCGATCCACAAGAGACCAAGCGGAAGCAGTTGCAACGGACCCGGCAGCCGGGCGAGCTTGCCGAGGTTGAAGGCGACGGAATCGCCGATGATCATTCCGCCGCCGAAGTAAGTGTCGCGATTGCTTGCGAAGTCTCCGCGCATGAACTGCTGCAGCGCGAAGTCCCGCACCGGGTTGTCATACTCGTACGGGAAATGCGGATTGGTCGCCGTCGCCATCAGCATGATGAACGCGGACAACGCCGCCATCGATCCCATCAGCCAGTCGCAGCTCGCGGGCAGAAAGGCAAGGGTCAGGACCATAAACGGAATTGCGGCGACCATCTGGCGCGGCCCGGTCGCGGTTCCCCCACCCCACGATACGATCGATTCGCCGTACGATGCGTTGAACAGGATAAGCGCGATGAACGACGCGATCGTGACGATCCATTCCGCGCGCAGCTCGCGGCGGCGCAGAAAATATCCGCAGGCCGGGATGACCAGCAGAAGGACCGGGTTGCAGAAGAACAGGCCCCGCTGCGGATCGATCAGGATATTCCAGAGGATGTTGATTTTCGGATAGGTAAGCCCGACGAAGCCTACCGCCTGCTCTGGAAACTGGTTGTTTCCCGCGAGCTTGTAGGCTTGGTAGCTGAAAAACAGCGGATTTGAGAACGCCATCCAGTTGTAGCCGAACATCAGCATCGCCGTGATCGCCGCGCCGGCGGAAAAGGCGGCGATCGGGCCAACGCGTCTCAGTTTGTAGATGGCGAAGAGCCCGATGGCCGCGGCCACGAGGAACACCGGATAGTCGTTCAAGACTGCCAGGCCCGCGAGCAATCCCGCCCAGAACACGCGAGAGGAAGGCGCGTCCTGCGCGTGAGTCGCGACCAGGTAGAACGCGATGAATGCGAAAGCGCCGGCGAACGGTTCGCCCGTGAGTTCGGTGGCGTACGGGAACATCACGGTGGCGAACGCCAGAATCAGCGCCACTCCCGCGGCGCGACCCTGGGATACGCCAAAGAAGCGCGCGAACCGGTACATCACGACGCACAAGATCGAGGTCAGAGCTCCGATCGTGAGGACAATCGTCAAGTATGTGGCGAGCGCCCAGTATAGAGACTCGTTGCGCGCCAGCAGCGGCAGCAACAGGACCCGGACCACGGCCCACGGCATCAGCGCGACCATCGAAGTGCCGGGAGCCTTTACTGAGTAGTAGTGCCCGGCAAAGGTGATGATGTCGGCGGTGTTGTAGCCGCAGTAACCGTCGATCCAGAGCGTGCCGCGCTCCAGCAGTGATCGCATCAGGTCGAAGCGGGCCGCGATGCTCTGGTCCGACCCCTGGTAAAAATACGCGAAGGTCAGAAACGGAATCGTGAAGAGCGCCGCTTCGATTCGGCGCTCCTGCGCGGCATCGGTCGTCATCGCCGGGCTCTGGCCCTCGACTTGGCTTTTACGTTGGGGGGCGCCGCGGTCGCGGCAGCGCGAGCGGGCTTCTCCGCTCCGAACATCCTCCATCCCTGGAAAGCGATCAGCCCGAGCACGATGAAGGTGGCGACCAGGGTGATTGGGCGGCCGACGGGTTGAGGCTGGGCGGCCCGGCGGATTTCGGTCAGGTCATAAACGGGCGTTGCTCCGGGCGGCGGAGCCGCGACTTTCTCGACCTGCACGTCGCGAAAGAAGGCCTTTCCGACATTGAGGCTGCCGAAGCCGCCGATTCGCAGCGCCACTTCGATGTCGGCGCCCTTGGGACCGACATGGAGATAGAATGCGACACGCTGCCATCCGCTGGTGCCGCGGATATCGGGAGACATTGCGCCGTCTTCCATGACGGAGATGGTTGCGCCTGTGGCTTGAGTGCCGACGTTTTCGGTGCGGACGTCCGTGCTGAATCGGTACCATCCTTCAGGCAGCGTCACCGATTGCATCCATCGCGCATCATTGGGCTTGAGCGCATCGACTTCGAGCTGTCCCGGTCCTCCGCTCTCCGGATGGGACCAGGTATAGCGGAAGGCATCCGGTTCATTGACCCACGCCTCGGTCCGCCAATGGTCAGGCTGCTCGCCGGATCCTTTGGCGAGATCGCCGTTGAGCAGCAGGTTTGCTTCGGCCGAGATTGCGGCATGAGGGACGAAAGCGGCCGCGATCGCGCAGATCGCCAGTGCGAAGCCTGATTTCCACACTCTGGCGAGCATCGGGTTAAATCCAGTTCCTGATGCCCGGACCCTGCAGCCACATCCGCGAGTAGTAACCCTCGCGATCAATCGGCATGCCGGTCCAGACCGGATAGTAGTAGACGAACAGGACGACGGCGGTTGCGCAGAAAACCGCGCATACGAACCGTCCGGCGTACGGAGTTTTGAGCAGAGAGAAATAGACGGCGATCAGCGCGAGAGAGATCATCGCTCCCCAGAGCGGGCCAATTCCGAAGATGAATACCGGCGCGGCCGTGAGCAGGAGCGCCAGATGCTCCCAGGGTTCGGCCTCCCCCGCCCAGCATTGCTGCAGAATCCAGGCGAGCGCGATATACGCGAGGTAAATCGACGCCATGTAGTGGTAGAGGAACAAGGTGCGTCCAATCGGAATCCAGATAACGATGTAAGCGAGATAGCCGATGACCAGGAACGATCGTTCGAGGTTCGGCCGCTCGAAGGTTCGCACCGCCGCGATCGTGATCGCGGTGAGACCGCTCCACCACAGCAACGGATTACCACCGCCCCAGATAGTGGAGACCCTGCCAGTCTTGGGAAAGTTCTGCCAGTAGGCGATCGGACGGAGCATCAGCGGCCAGCTCCACCACGGCGACGCGTACGGATGGGTGGCGGAAGCGACGCTCTTCTCGTACCAGACGACGTCCTTGTAATACTTGAAGAGGTCTTCGATACCGCCCCACCATCCCAGGAAGTAATGCGGCAGAAACACCGCGATGTAGGCGATGGAGGCGACGCCACCGACCAGCAGGACGGATCCGATCGCGCGTTTGTCGCGGCGCGCGGCCGTCGGTTCCGTCATCAGCACCCAGACCATGAACCCGGCCACAAGAAGAAAGGTAATCGCCGGGACGTAGAGCTTGCTGCCCAGGCAAAGTCCCAACGACAGACCCATCCACGGCAGCACGCGTCGGCGCGCGGCCGTCCCGGGAGTCTCAAGAAACCTGAAAAACAGCAGGTATGAGATTGCCGCGAACGTCAGGTAGGCGATATCGATCACGCCGATCCGCGAGTCCACCAGGAACATCCCGTCGAGCAGGATCGCGGCGCCCGCGAACGTCGCGGCCAGGCGTGAATGGGTGACCCGCCGTCCCAGCAGATAGCTCACCGCGATGAGAATCGTGCCCAGCACGGCATTGCCGGCTCTCCAGCTCCAGGAGTTATCGCCGAACAGCCAGATGCCCGCGGTGATAACAAGCTTGTCCAGTGGCGGATGAGGATCGAGGAAGTATTCGTTATGGAGATAGTGGCGCGCCTGATTCGCGACGAAATGAATTTCGTCGAAAACAATCTCGTTGGGATGGCCCAGATGCCAGAAGCGGGTCGCCGCACCGATTACGACCAGCGCCGCGACCACCACGGTGTCGGTCGCGGTCCACGCAAGAGGTGAAGGACGCTCCTCCGTCTCGGCCGCCGGAGGCCGCTCCGGAAACAAGGTCGCCATCAGCTCGCCCACCCTGATGCCGCCGTGCGCCTCGGCTTCCATCCTCCGGAACCCGTAATAAAGCGCCGCGCCGAACAGGACGATGTTGATCGCCGACGCCGCCATCGCAAGCCAGTCGCGCGAATCGAGAAACACGGTGGTCTGCAGCGTGTGCAGGATGTAAGCGAGGTTGAACAGGCAAGTCAGGCTCAGGACACCGAACAGCACCAGCATCTCGGTGGATTCCAGAGCGAGCGGAACCGAGAATATAAGGGCGGGATAGAGGTAACGCTCATGCATCCGCGGCGCGACCATGAAGAAGCCGAAAATCGCGATGAAGGCGCAATAGATGAGCGTGTTGCGATTTCGCTTCCGCCACAGGATCCACGCGATAAACCCGTACAGCGGCACGAGCAGACTCATGCCGAGCGCGAAGTATGAAACACCGCCTATCAGCCCGTCATCGGGTTGGCGCAGGCCTCCAAGCAGCGCCATCAGGTTGAACGCATTGACGGACGTTTCGTGGTAGTAGGCCGCGGTTGAAGTGTAGAGGTTCAGAATCCAGTTCCAGGGATGCCCGATCTGAAACGGCGCGATACCAATCAGAAAGACAGCCATCGCAACCACCGCGCATCGCACCCATCGCCCGACCTTCGTCTCGAGCATCGTCCACCACGCCAGCACCGGCACGAGCATCAGGCCCTGCGGCTTGATGAGCACCGCAATAGCGGCGAGCCCCCAGCATAAGTCGTACTGAGCCTCGAGCAGGGCGACGATGCTGAGAAGCATTGTGAAGGTCAGAACCGAGTCGCTCTGGCCCCACACCACCGTGTCGAAGAGAAAGGCGGGGTTGAGTGCGACCATCAGCATCGCGGCGAACGCGATGGTTGGGCGGCTGGTCTTGCGCACAAACGCGAACATCGCAGTGGCCAGGAAGAAATCCGCCACTATCGCGGGGCTTTCCGCGATTACGCGCAGCAGTTCGCCGGAAGCGCCGATCAGCTTTGCGATCAGCCCGGCCACCCACAGGCCGTAGAGATAGCCGGGTGGATAGTCGAGGAAGTACCCCTGCTGATAGGTATGCGCGGGGCCGAGGGTCGCTATCTGAAGCGCCCACGCCTGATAGCTGCCGACATCCGCGCCGAACCCCGGAAAGAACGGCAGCAGAGCGATTTTGACCACCGCCAGCGCCGCCAGAGTGATAAGGGCGGTATCGAACCCGGACTCGGGCTCCCTCCATATCGGGAGGACGAGGCGGGTGAAAACGACTGCGACAATCGCGAGAAGAATCGCGCCGGATACCGCGCCCACCACCATCCCGCTCGATGCCGGCGCGGGCGCCGCCGCGCCGGCCGCGACCAGGCCCAGGATGGCGACCAGAGCGATTCTTTGCCGCGTGAATTCGCGGCTATGCGGCCTGAGCCAAGTTTCCGGCCGCATCAGCGCCAAACCACCGTTACTCTAGCCAACTAACGTGTTCCCCGATCAGAAGCGTAAAGGAATAAGCGGTCTTTAAGATACCGAAGTCGCGGGCCCTGATGAACACTTCGGTGCGCGACTGGCGGCACTCGCCGGGCGGGTATTATGATGCCTGAATTGCCGGGCGCGGGAGATTATCTGATGGAGCTGATTCATACCGTATGGGAGCCTGCGGGAGCGGGGCCGCATCCCACGATCATCGCGATGCACGGATGGGGGGCGAATGCCCTCGACCTGATCGGGCTCGCGCCTTACGTGGCGGAGGGACGGTTCATGATCATCTGTCCGCAAGGCCCGCTCGAAGTCCCGATCGGTCCGACCCGCGGCTACGGATGGTTTCCGATTCGGATGGGCACGCCGCCGGACCGTGAAGAGATCGAAGCGGCGGTCAGCTCGGCGAGCAAATTCGTCGATTCCGCCGTCGAGCGATATCCGGTTGACCGGCGCAAGCTTGCGATTCTGGGTTTCAGCCAGGGCGGCGTGATGGCGTATCGGCTCGCGATCGCGAATCCCGCGCGATTTGCCGGGCTGGTGGCGCTGTCCACCTGGTTCCCTCCGGAACTGAAGGAGATTCCGACCGACCGGGAAGCTTTGCAGCGCCTTCCGACCCTGGTGCAGCACGGCCGTGCCGACGACATGATCGAGATTTCCCGCGCTCGGACCTCGGTCGAAAACCTGCGCGAGCTTCGGATTCCTTTGACCTACCGTGAATACGACTGCGGCCACGAGATCACGGCGGAAGGACTGCAGGACCTGTCGGATTTTCTGATGAACAAGGTCCTGTCGCCGATTCTGGTGGCGCGAGGGTGAAGCCTCGATGAGCGAAGCGGCGGACAAATCGCCGGGCGCGGAAGCGTTCTCGCGGCTGGTCGGAATAATCCGCGAGCTCCGGCAAAGATGCGCATGGGACCGCGATCAGACGCTTTCCACCGCATCGCGCCATCTGATCGAAGAGGCCTACGAGGCGGCCGACGCGATGGCCGGTCCGAACTACGGAGAAGTTGGCGAAGAACTTGGCGATGTGATGGTGCAAGCTCTGTTCGCGGCCCAGATCGCATCGGAGTCGGCGCCGCTTTCGATAGAGGGTCTGCTTCGCGGCGCGGCTGACAAGCTCGTCCGCCGCCATCCCCATATCTACGCGGATTCGAAGGCTTCGACCGTCGAGCAGATTCTCGACCAATGGGATCGAATCAAGCAGGGCGAACGCGAAGGCAAGCCGGCGAAATCTTCTCTGGCAGATACGGGACGCGCCCTGCCCGCCCTGATGAGAGCGGAGAAGCTCGGCGAGAAAGCCCGCAGGCGCGGGATGGACTGGAACGATGCGCGGGAAGTGGTGGCCAAGATTCGCGAGGAGCTGCATGAAATAGAAGCCGCATTGGACCGCCACGATGAAGCGGCCGCCGCCGAAGAAGCCGGCGACATGATGCTGGCGCTCGCGAATCTGCCGCGCTTTCTGGGCGCCGACGCGGAAGGGACGCTGCGGCGAAGCTGCGACAAGTTCGTGGCGCGCTTCGCCGAACTCGAGCGTCTGGCGGCATCGCGTGAGCTCGACCTCAAAAAGCTGTCATCGCAGGAGCTTGAAGCCTTGTGGCAGGAGGCGAAGCGGTCGGCGAGCGAGTAGCAGCGCCTTCCATATTGACCCGTATTTCGTGCGCTGTTAGCGTGCCATCGATATGCCGCATATTCCCGTTCATCCGTCGGCGCAGAAGCGCCATCGACAGAACCTGAAACGCCAGGAACGCAACCGGGCGATCAAATCACGCGTGCGCAACGCGGTTAAAGTCGCGTCCGAAGCGATCGCGAAGGGCGAGAGCGCCGCGACCGAGAAGCTGCGCGAGGCTGCGCGCGCGCTGCAAAAGGCGGCCAGCAAAGGCACCGTTCATCGCAACACCGCCCGCCGCCAGATTGCACGCCTGAGTTCCCGGCTGCACAAGTCGAAAACCAAGTCCGCCTAGCAAGTTCGGGGTTTGGGGCTGCGCGCCCGCCCGACACAGGCTGCTCCGTTCGGCTCAGGCGCCGGGATGAGGGCGCGCGGTTTTTTCTTCGATCAAATCCAGCAGCAGCGCCCCGAGCGCCTGCTCGCGCTCCTTAACCGTCCCGTTCTTGAAGCACTCATCCAATTGCGTTACGCGCGCATAGGCGCGATGCAGTCGTTCGATGCCGAAGCGGCGGGCGCCGTCGATGGCCCGCATTACTAGGCCGCTGGATGGCGACGCGCCGATAGCGGCGGCGATGTCTCCCGGGCCCCGGCGACGCGCCAGCGTCGATGCGGCAATCATCATCCTGCGCATCACCGGCACAATCTCAACCGCCAGAATCTCGATCGGATCGCGCCCGAAGGTAAGCGCCCGATCGATCTGCGCGAGCGCGGCGGCGATACGTCCGCGAGCGATGCTGTCGGCGATTTCAAACACCTCCGGCATCTTTCGCGATCCCGGCTCCCCGAGGTCTTCGGGCGCAATCGGCTTGCCCCCTTCCGTGACCGCGGCCGCCTTGTCGATTGAGTTGGCGATGCCGGCCAGATCTCCGGCGTGCCTTCCGATCAGGAAATCCGCGGCACCCGGGGCCAATTTCACGCCGCGTGCGCGAGCGAAAGCCTGAACGTAATCCGGAAGCTGGTTGTCGAACGGGCGCATGCAGTTGACCATCGCGGCTGACTTCTCTGCCGCTTTGCGGATTCGCGCCGGCACGGTGTCCTTTTCGTAAACGAGCATCAATGCGTTCGGAGCGATGCCGGCTTCAAGGGCTTCGGCAAGGGCGCCCTCCCCGCCCGATGGGCCACGCGAAGTGGCGGCACTCTCATCTTCGGCGGCATCTTCGCCGCCGCGGTCGCGATGCGATTTCAGCACGCGGCCGACCACCAGGCGCTTGCCGGCAAAGAGATCGGGTGCGCGCAATTCGTCCAGCATCGCGGCAAAATCGGAGCCGGCGCCAATCTGAAACGACCGATACTTGAATCCCTGCGCCAGAAACCGCGCGGCCGCCGCGCCGACAACGAACTCGCGCAGAAAGGCCTGCGGGCCGAACAGGATGATCGTATCGGGAGCCGGCCGGTTCGATTCCAAGGACCGGAGGAAGCCAAGCGCGTTTTCAACCGGCATCCACCACCCCGCCCCCGCCGCGAATCAGAATCCCTCGGCCATCTCGGCGTAGAGATTTCTCGCGACGCTCTGCATCATCGCCTGCCGGGTAAGGGCTCCCTGAGTCGAGGCGACCTGCATGTCGGTCAACTTTGACACGTCGGAACTGCGCAAATTTCCCTGCACGAAGGTCGGCAGGGTTGGAACCACGGCCTGCGCGACTATCGGGTCGTGCTGAATGTTACCGAGGGTTCCGGTCCAGATGACTCGGTTGGTGCGGAGGTCCTTCAGTTGCGCCGAAACCGACATCGACTCGTTGTAAATCGTGGGTTCCAGGACCGAGTTAAATGACGACGGAAGTTCCGTGATGGTCAGGATTTCGCCGGTTAGTTGGAGATCCGCGTCCGCCGGGCTGTCGACGAGTTCGAGGCGGTGATGCGAGGCTATCTCGTCGTTGAGGTAGCGCATGAAGACGTGGTTGATCCCGGTCTGCCGGGTGTGGTTCGCGAATCTTGCGACGTAGATGGTCTTTGCGCCGCTGGGCAGGTTCGAGCCGGAGGCGCCGAAATGGTAACCGCATCCCGCTGCCAGCATCGAAATCGCAACCGCGACGACGGCGGCAGCGACGAGGCTATTGCGCCTTTTGCGCACTGGCCGGTTCACCCTTGGATTTGAGATTCAGCCGTCCGGCAATTTCATCGAGCACGCCGTTGACGAACCGGCCGGAATCCTGGTCGCCGTAGCTCTTGGCGAGTTCGATTGCCTCATCGATAGTGACGCGCGCCGGGACGTCCTCCATGTGCATCAGCTCGTAGATGGCCATCCGCAGGATGTTGTGATCGACTCGCGAGAGCCGGCCTATCGACCAATGTTCGAGTGCGGCGGCGATCAGCTTGTCGAGCGCCGGCATCTCGGCGGCGACGCCGTCGAGCAGCTTGACGGCAAATCGGCGCGCCTCAGGGTCAGCGGGAAAATTTTCAAAAAACAGGGCAAGGTCTTCGTTCGACGCGCCGCCGCAGATGTCGATTCGGTAGAGAGCCTGCAGTGCGAGTTCCCGCCCCTGATGACGAATTCCCATATGAAGTTTCGATTTGGCGACGCGCGGCGCGAAAACGCCATCAGCCGCGCCGTTTCAAGTGACCAGCTTCAGCTCGGAAAACAGATGGCCGAGCTTTTCCTTCTTGGTGCGCAGGTAGCCGATATTGACGACGTGCGGAGCGACTTCCAGCGGAACCCGCGTCACCACCGCGCCGTAAGCGCGCAGGCTTTCGATCTTGTGCGGATTGTTGGTGAGCAGCCGCACCTCGCCGACGCCGAGATCCCTTAGAATCTGTGCCCCGATTCCGTAGTCGCGCAGGTCTTCCTCGAATCCCAGCTCGAGATTTGCCTCGACCGTATCCAGCCCCGTGTCCTGCAACGCGTACGCGCGAATTTTATTGCCAAGCCCGATGCCTCGGCCCTCCTGATGCAGGTAGATAATCACGCCCGCATCGGCCTGCAGGATTCTGTCAACCGACTCTTCGAGCTGTTCACCGCAGTCGCATCGCTTCGATGCGAACACATCGCCGGTCAGGCATTCTGAATGAAGCCGGACCAGCGCGGATTTTCCGCCGCCTACGTCGCCCTTGACGAGGGCCATGTGCTCGCGGCCATCGACCACGTTGCGGAAGATGACGGCCTGAAACTCTCCCTTGAGCAATCGAAAAGGCACTTCCGCGACCCGCTGCACCAGCGTTTCGTGCTTCAGCCGGTGAGCGACGAGGTCCTTGATGAAGAAAACGGGAAGGTTGTGGCGTGCCGCGAATTCCCGCAGTTCCTGCAGCCGAGCCGCCTCGCCATCGTCACGCAGAACGGTGCAGAGCGCAGCCGCTGGGCCCAGGCCGGCGCATCGAACGACGTCAACCGCCCCTTCCGCGCGCCCTACGCGCATCATCACTCCACCGCTCAAAGACATCAGCGGCAGAATATGGCCCGGCATCACGATGTCTTCAGGGCCGGACTTGGGAGACGCGATGACCGAGATGGTCTGAGCGCGGTCGGCGGCCGAGATGCCGGTGGTTACCCCTTCGCGGGCTTCGACCAGAGCGCCCGCCTGTTCGGGCAGGCCAAGATTTTCGGTGGAATGGGAGAGCGGGATGCCCAGTTCACGCATCCGCTTGTCGGTTATCGCGACGGACACGACCCCGCGCGCTTCGCGCGCCATGAAATTGACGTGGTCGGGCGTGACCTTTTCGGCCGCCATGATCACATCGCCTTCAGCGTCGTCGCGTTCTTCCGCGATCATCACGGCCATCTGGCCGTTGCGCAGTCCTGCGAATATCTCTTCGAGCGGTTGTGTCGCCATCCCCGTGAACGCAATATTACCATCGCCTGTTTGGCGTAACCAGCGCACCGGCGGTCAACGCGAGGGCGGAATCGGACGCCCTTCGACGAGCAGGTCGCCGCCAATCCGGCGCACGGCCACATCGCGAAGCTGAATCGAGCGGCGGATTCGATCGGTGGCGAGGCCTTCAATGGCGGGCAGGCCCGCGCCAACGATCCTGGGCGCCACGAAAAAGGCCACCCGGTCGATTATACCGGCCCTAAGCGCGCAAGCGGCTAAATGAGCGCCGCCCTCGAACAGAACTTTGCGCCATCCCCGTTCGCCAAACAGCTTCATCATGGCTTTCAAATCAACCTGGCCGCGGTCGGCGGGGCACCCGATAACCTCGACGCGCTGAGCGGCGTATCGCTTGCGAGCGTGCGACAGATTGCCCATCGAAGTGACGAGTATCGCGCCGGCGCTGGAGGGTTCAGTGAACACCTGCGATCGCGGAGATGTCTTGAGGCGCCCATCAACGATGACGCGAACGGGATCGCGGCCGCCTCTTGCGCGGCAGGTGAGCCGCGGGTCGTCGGCGATGACGGTGCCGGCGCCCACGATGATCGCGTCGCACTCGCCGCGCCATCGATGGACCATCGCGCGCGAAGCTTCCGAGCTGATCCACTGCGAATCTCCTCCGGCGGCCGCGATTCTGCCGTCCAGCGAGGTTGCGAGCTTCAGGATCGCGAACGGCCTGCGGCGCAGGACGCGGGTGATGAATCCTTCGTTCAGCCGGCGGCATTCCTCTTCCAGGATGCCGGTTTCGACCGATATTCCGGCCCGGCGCAGGATGGCCACGCCGCGTCCTCGCACGGGCGGGTACGGATCGAGGCATCCGATCACCACGCGCGCCACGCCCGCTTCCACGAGGGAGCGAGCGCACGGAGGAGTTTTTCCGGTATGGGCGCAGGGCTCGAAAGTCACATATGCGGTCGCGCCGCGAGCCCGGCCCGAAGCTTTGGCGATGGCCACGGTTTCGGCGTGCGGGCGCCCGCCCTTTCCCGTCGCTCCCTGCCCGACGATTCGGCCGCCGCGCACGATGACGCATCCGACGCTGGGATTGGGGGTGGTTAGGCCGGCACGGGCGCGAGCCAAGGCCAGGGCACGGCGCATGAAGCGGCGGTCGGTTTCGAGTCGCGCCCCGTGGGGCGCATCAGGATGACGGTTCACCTTTTTTGTCGCGGGGCCGGGTTTCGCCTTGTGGGGTTTCCTTGCGAAGGCGGATCAGGTCTTCGAGTTCGTGCATGAATTCGTCGATATCCTTGAACGAGCGATAGACCGACGCGAAGCGGACATACGCAACCTGGTCGATGGAATGCAGCTCGTTCATGACCGCGGCGCCAATCTCAGAACTGGGGATTTCCTTCGCGCCGCTCTCCGCCGCATGCCGCTCGATACGATCGGCGATCGCCTCGATGGTTTCAATCGAGACGGGGCGTTTTTCGCAGGCGCGTTTGAGCCCGGCAATTATTTTGCCGCGATCGAACGGTTCTCGCCGTCCATCCTTCTTGACCACGACCGGAACGGTCTCCTCGACGCGTTCATAGGTGGTAAAGCGCCGGTCGCACTCGGGGCATGCCCGACGGCGGCGAATGGTATCGCCCTCGCCGGAGAGCCGGGAGTCAATCACGCGGGTATCACGATGTTTACAAAACGGACAACGCATCGCTAAGCCCGCGCAATCCGCGCTCGCGGCGAGGCCGCGAGCGCGGGCGAATCTGGTTCAGGAAGCCGGAATGGCGAGCGAAGGTTCAGCTCTTGTGAGCCTCGATATAGTTCACTACGTCCTTGACGGTGCGAATTTTCTCGGCGTCTTCGTCCGAGATCTCAACGTTGAACTCCTCTTCAAGCGCCATCACGAGCTCGACAATATCGAGCGAGTCAGCGCCGAGGTCCTCGATGAATGACGAATCGGGTTTCACTTCGTCGGCGGCCACACCGAGCTGCTCGCTGATTTTCTCGCGAACCTTGGTTTCGATGTCTGAAGCCATCGTGCTTTCGTTCCTCCTGGGCAGCGCGGCATCCAAAAAGCCGCCTCTTCAAATGCAAAATTCGTTACCGAGGCTCCGGTGCTTTACGCTTTCTCGCACTATGCATCGCCTCGGACAAGTAACAGCGCAGCATAAGGTCTTAAGGGCTTTCAGGCAAGTTGCCCGGCTGCCGGGAATCCGCAGCCGTTCAGGGCTGCGAGGTGAGCGCTTCCTTGACGGCTTTCAGCGAGGCCAGGTCTTCGATCGGGCGGACTTTTACGTTGCGGTCGATTCGCCGCATCAGTCCCATCAGGACTCGACCTCCAAATTCGACCGCGTCGGTGACCCCGTCCGCAGCCATCGCCTTCATCGATTCTTCCCACCTGACCGGCGCGGTGATCTGTTCGGAAAGGAGCGCAGGCACGCGGGCCGGATCCCGATTGACCTTGGCATCGACGTTGGCGATCACCCCGAATTTGAAGGGACTCACGCTGAGTTTCGCGAGCAGACCCTCCATGCCATTTCGCGCGGGTTCCATAAGCGGGCAATGAAAAGGAGCACTGACTTTCAGCTCCTGCGACGCTCCGCCGCCGCGCTGCTTTGCGATTTCGACTGCGCGGCGAACCGGACCGGCATGTCCCGCGATTGCGATCTGTCCGGGCGCATTCAGATTGGCCGGGACGGCGAACTCCGCGCCGGTGCTGACTTCACGACAGATTTCGGTTGCGGCGGCAAGGTCGAGGCCGATCAGCGCCGCCATCGCGCCCTGCCCCTCCGGACACGCCTCCTGCATCAGACGTCCGCGCTCGCGCACGGCGCGGAGTGCATCGGCGAAAGCGATCGCACCTGCGGCCACCAGAGCGCTGTACTCTCCGAGACTGTGTCCAGCCGCAATCGTGGCGGGTACGCCGATTTCCTTTTCGTACACCCTGAGCGCGGCGATCGACGTGGCGACTATCGCGGGCTGGGTGTTCATCGTGAGCCTGAGTTGCTCCTCAGGCCCTTCAAAACACAGCTTGGCCAGATCGAAGCCGAGCGCTTCATTTGCTTCGGCAAACGTTGCCTGCGCGACCGAGAAGTTGTTGGCCAGTTCGGCGCCCATGCCGACGCGCTGCGAGCCCTGTCCGGGAAAGAGGAATGCAAGCTTCATAGATTTTTCGGATCTCAGGTGGTTTCGTGCTTGGGCGGTGTCGCCGCCGGGTTGTTGTCGGCGGCGGTATCGGATGCCGGGGCTTCGTGATCGATGGGTTTGGAGCCGTTCAACCCGGCTGCCGGAGGCTCGGATGCGTTGCCATTGTCCTGAGCATGCAGCGAATATTCTTCCGAACTGCGAGAAGGTTCCTGCGGACGCGCCGGGGCGTGATTCGATGCGGCCGTATCGACCGCCGGAGAATCATGCGGCTTCGGAGCTTCGATTTCCTTTGGATGCCGATGCAGCCGCTCGCGCATCCGACTGAACAAGGCCCGAATACCTTTGCCGCCGGCCTTTGCCGGGACGCCGATCTGCGTACGGCCCAGTATCTCCGAGATCTCGAAGTTGACGTGGTTGACCAGGGCCTCGTTGGCCGCAGCGCGGACCGCATTGCGAATCGCGCGGGCGGTCGATGAGCCGTGCGCGATGATCGCAACGCCGTTTACTCCCAGCAGCGGAGCGCCGCCGGTCTCATACGGGTCGAGACGCTCGCGGATGACGGCGAGATGGCGGCGGATCAGAAAATACGCAAGGCGTCCCGGCCAACTGCCGCCGAAAAGTTCGCGCAGGTTTCCCAGCATGAACGCCGCAAAACCCTCCATCGTCTTGAGCGCGACGTTGCCGGTGAAACCGTCGGTGACGATTACATCGACCTTGCCTCGATTGATGTCTCGGCCCTCGACATAACCGATGTAGTTCACATACGAACCCATCTGTCCCAGCATTCCGGCCGCGGCGCGGGTCAGATCGTTGCCCTTGGATGACTCCTCTCCGTTGGAGAGAATCCCGACCCTGGGACGCGAAACGTTGCGCAGCCGGCGCCAGTACACGGTGCCCATCACGGCAAATTGCACCAGGTTGATGGGTTTTACTTCCGTATTGGCGCCCGCATCGATAAGCAGCGCGTGCCCTTGCGGCGTCGGAACCGGCGACGCGATAGCGGGCCGGTCGATGCTCGCGAGGTTGCCGAGTATCACCATCGCCGCCGCCATCATCGCGCCCGAATTGCCGGCGCTCACGAACGCGTCGGCATCCTGGCTCTTTACGAGGCCAAATCCGACGTGGAGCGAGGACTGAGGCTTGTTGATGATCGATTCGAGCGGCGAGTCGTCCATCAGGACGACCTCGGGCGCATGCTCGATGCGGATCTTGAGGCCGGCGGTGTTGTGCTCCGCCAGTTCGCGCGCGACGATCTCGCGGTCGCCGACCAGGATCACTTCGATGCCGAAATCGCGAGCGGCGAGAACGCCGCCTTCGACCGCAGCCTTCGGGGCGAGATCGCCGCCCATCGCATCGAGCGCGACTCTCACTGTTTACTCCCTGCCTGGGAGACTAGTCCTTGACGGCTGCGAGTTCCCGGCCGCGATAAGAGCCGCAATGGCGGCACACGCGATGCGGCATCGCCGGCTCGCCGCAGTTGGGACAGGTGCCGGGGTTGACGGGACGCAGGGCATCATGCGCGCGGCGCTTGTTCTTCTTGGAGTGCGAAGTACGACGTTTGGGTGCTTGCATTGGGCTTACTTCCTGAAGTTAGTCTGGAACTCAGTTGCGGACGATCTTAAGCGAACGCAACACAGCAAAACGCGGATCGGGGTGATATGCCTCACATTTGCACTCTCCCCGGTTGAGATTTATCCCGCAATGAGGGCAAAGGCCACGGCAATCGTCGCGGCATAAGGGGCGGGTCGGGAGCGCAAGCAGGAGCTGTTCGCGGACGAGCGGTCCGAGGTCGATTTCATCGCCCTCGTAGAGCGAGAACTCCAAATCATCCGCCCGCAACCCCGCATCGGCGTCCAAACCTATCGACTTGGGCGCCATCACGAGCCGAAATGCCCGATCGCTGGAGGCCTCAAAGTCTTCGGCACATCGCGCGCAGGTTGCCACCGTATGCGCGGAGAGATGGCCCGAGAAGAACAGGTCCGTCCCGGCCCGGTAGTATGAAAGCTGCACGGCGATTGGTCCTTCCACCCGATACTCGTGCACCGGTCCCTGCGCCAGGATTCGATTAATCTCCATTTCCGGCTCGACGAAGGCGACTTCCTTCGCCTCGGCGGTTATGTCTTCCAGCCGAAGTCTCACGGGATTTGCCCTGAAAATCAGGCGCTCGGTTCGCCAGATTATGGCATTTCGCGCGAGCTGTTCAAATACGGCCCCGCAGTGGCCTGGCTTTGCCGCGCCCGGATGCGACTACTCCGACCTTCGGGCAATCATCGCTTACCGGGCAGGAATCGCATCCGGGATTGCGTGCAAGGCAAATATTGCGCCCATGCAGAATCAGGCGCATCGAAAACGGTGTCCATTCCTTGGGCGGCAGAATTTCCCCCATGTCCGCCTCTATCTGGTCCGGATCGGTGGAGGTCGTGAATCCGAGCCTGTAGGTGACTCGGCGGACGTGAGTATCGACGACGAACCCCGGATGGCCAAAGACATGCCCGAGGATAACGTTGGCGGTCTTGCGGCCCACTCCGGGAAGCGCGACCAGATCTTCCATCGTTTCGGGCACCTCGCCGCGGTGGCGCTCGACGATGGCCTTCGCGGCGCCCATCAGCGACTTGGTTTTCTGGCGAAAAAATCCGGTCGAGGCGATCAGTTTTTCAATTCGCTCCGGCTTGGCGGCCGCGGTCGTGCGCGCATCCGGAAATTCCCTGAAAAGGGCGGGCGTAACCCGGTTCACGCGCTCGTCGGTGCACTGGGCCGACAGAATTGTGGCGGCAAGGCACTGCCACGGCGTTTCAAAATCGAGACTGATGCGAGCTTTAGGATAAACGCGCGCGAACACTTTTCCGATTCGCGCGGCCCGCGAACGCATCTGTTCCCTGGTCTCGCCCATCAGTTGAAACTCCTGCGCCGGCAGAGGTCGTTTCGGAATTCCGCGACTTCGCGTTCGCGGCGGTCAGGACTCCAGTTCATCTCGGCCGCCATCAAATGGGCGACAGCTTGCGCCATCGATTCCGCTTCGACGGGCCATCGCCAGACCGCGCCGGTGCGGCGGATCATGAAGTCGGCGAGAGTCAGGGCCATTTCGCTTCGGACCGCGTGAATCACTTCAGCGCCGACTATCGGGCATCCGGCGGCAAGCGATGCCGCGAGTGTACCGTCCTGAGCCGCTATGCGCGCGGGCTCGACCGCTCGCGTTCCGTAGCGCGCGACCAGAGCCTCTCGCATCGAGCGAGGCAGCGCCGCAAGCGCTTCCGAGTCAGCGGCGGAGGTCTCGCTCAGACGGGCTCCCGGCAGCGGAGTCGCACGAGTCGCGCATGACCGCGCGGGGCAATGCAGTTGGCGAACAATCCGCATCACCAGCTTTTCCGCTATTTCTCGATGCGTCGTCAGTTTGCCGCCGGCCACCGTGAACAGCCCCGACCCGCTTTCGATAATAACTTCCTCGCGAGGCACGGCAGAGGGGCGCCGCGAGCCGTCAGGGCTTACAACCAGAGCGCGCAGCCCCGCGAAACTGGAAGCGACGTCCGCCCTGCTCAGCTTGATGCCGGGGAGGTTCTGCGCGAGCACGCCCAGGAGATAAGCCAAATCGGAAGAGTCGGTGGAGACCGCGGCGGCATCGCCCTCGTAATCGGTGTCAGTGGTGCCGACGACGACGTAGCGCTCATGAGGCATCACGAAGACGATTCGCCCGCCACCGTCCGCCAGCACCAGCCAGTCACGGACCGGGATCGCTGTGCGCCGAAAAACGATATGAACCCCTTTGGTCAAGCGGACGCACGGCTGGATGCCGGGGTCATCCATGCGCCTGATTTCATCGACCCAGGGGCCGGCCGCATTTACGAACGTGCGCGCCCTGAGTTCGATGGACCTGCCGGCGATCCGGTCGCATACACCGGCCGCGGCCAGACGCCCGTTGGATTTGACGAAGCCTTCCACCGCCGCGTAGTTGGCGACCGCGGCGCCGTGCAAGGAAGCGTCGATCGCGTTTTCGAGGGTAAGGCGCGCATCATCGCCCCACGCATCGTAGTAGAGCGAGCCGCCGCGCAGTCCGCTTCGCGCCAGCGCGGGCTCCCTCTCGCGCACCTGCGCGGCGCTCAGGCTTTGATGGCGCTCGGCGCGGGGAGCTCTTGCGAACAAATCGTAGAGCCATAGCCCGGCGGCCATCGTGAAGCGCCCGTAGCCACGCCCCTGGTACGCTGGGAAAAGGAACCTCACCGGATGAACGAGATGGGGCGCGGTGCGGCGCCGGAGCAGCTCGCGCTCGCGCAGGGCGGCATGGACGAGCCTGAGTTGTCCCTGGGGCAGATAGCGAAAGCCGCCGTGGATGAGCTTGGAGGAGCGGGATGAAGTTCCGCCGGCAAAATCGCCGCGCTCGACCAGCGCGACCCTGAGCCCGCGCATCGCCGCGTCGCGTGCGATCGCGACACCGTTGATTCCGCCGCCGATTACGGCGACATCGAACTCCTCGCTACGAAAGCGCGCGAGGCTTCGGTCGCGATCGAACGGCTGCTCGGCGTTCAAGGGCCCGCTCCGGCGCGAGGGGCTATTCGTCCGACTCTTCCTGGAAGGAGTAGCGTTCCTCGCGCCAGGGATCCGCGTGATTGTGGTAGCCGCGCACTTCCCAGAACCCGCGGCGATCCCGATCGCAGAACTCGATCGCGCGCACCCATTTGGCGCTCTTCCAGGCATAGAGCTTCGGCACGACGAGCCGCAGCGGCCAGCCATGATCGGGTTCCAGGTCGCGGCCGTCGTGGCGATGCGCCAGCATCACGTCGTCGTCCAGAAATTCTTCAATCGGCAGGTTGGTGGTGTATCCGCCATCGCAATGGATGACGACATAGCGAGCCTGCGGCAGCGGAGAGGCCATCTTTGCAAGGTCGGTGACTTTGACGCCTTCCCACAGGTTGTCGAAGCGCGACCAGGTTGTCACGCAGTGAAAATCGGAAATCTGGCGCGATTGGGGCAGCCCGCGGAATTGCTCATAATTGAAGCGGAGTTCCTTTTCGACCAGTCCCACGACGCGAAAGTCCCATCTGGCGGGATCGAAACGCGGCGTAGGCCCGTAGCTCAGCACTGGAAATTTGTCGGTCAAAGTCTGGCCCGGGGGAAGACGGTCAGCCGGATTTCGGTTGGAAGTCGCCTTTTCCATAGCGAGTTTCTTAATAGCCGAGCCAGAGGCGCTCGGCTAGCCGCGCTCCATCGCCCGGATGATTGCCGCGGTCATTTCCTCGGTCGATGCTTTGCCGCCGATATCGCGTGTCAGCACTCGGCCGGATCGCAAGACCGCGCCGGTTGCGGTCCGTATCGAGGCGGCGGCGCGCGGATGGCCGACGTAATCGAGCATCATCGCTCCTGACAGGATTGCGGCGACCGGATTGGCGACACCCTTGCCCGCGATGTCGGGCGCAGTGCCATGGACCGCCTCGAAGATTGCGCCCTTGTCGCCGTAGTTGGCGCCCGGCACGAGTCCGAGGCCGCCGACCAGGCCGGCGCAAAGGTCCGATACGATGTCGCCATACAAGTTCTCCAGCAACAACACATCGAAGGATCCCGGTTCGGTCACCAGTCGCATGCAGGCGGCATCAACGATCTGCTCGCGGTACTTGATCTCCGGATAGTCGCGCGCTATCGCCCGCGCGCATCGGATAAAAAGCCCGTCGGAGAGCTTCATGATGTTGGCCTTGTGGATCGCGGTGAGCGATTTGCGCCTGTGGCGGCGGGCATACTCGAAAGCAAAGCGGGCAATCCGGCGCGACGCGCGCGCGGTGATCACCTTGATGCTCTCGACCACGCCCGGCGCGACCGTGTGTTCGATGCCCGAGTAGAGATCCTCGGTATTCTCGCGCACGACGATCAGATCGACGTTGCGAAACGGCACGTGAACGCCGGCAAAGCTCAACGTCGGCCGCAGGTTCGCATAGAGGTCGAAGGTCTTGCGCAGATAGACATTGATCGATCGGTAGCCCTCGCCGGAGCGGGTCTCCAGCGGACCCTTCAATGCGACGTGGGTACGCCGCAGTGAGTCAATGAGCGCATCGGGGACGGGCGTGCCAAACCGCTTCAGGGCCGATGCGCCAGCGGATTGACGATCCCATTCGATATCGGCACCGGCAGCCTCGATAACCTTGATTGCCGCTCCAATAACCTCGGGCCCAACTCCATCCCCAGGAATCAGGGTCACTACGCGCGGACCCTTCGAGGGTGGAGCATAAAACGGCGATGAAGAGAGAGCTTTCGGGGAGGTTCGCTTCATTGGGTCAGAAATTCACCAGTCCAATCAGCAGGTCTGTCACATTGGTCCCCGTTGGTCCGACGCGAAGCAAGTCTCCCGACGCATCGAAAGCATGGTAGGCGTCGTTGCGCATCAACGCCGTGTCGGGCGTAAGACCGCTGTCGCGAATTCGGACGGCGCTGTCGGAAAAGACAAACGCGCCGGCCGCATCGGTGGGACCATCGATACCATCGGTGCCCGCAACCAGCGCCGCCAATCGAGGCGAAGGATCGAGACGCTCAAGCTCGATCGCCATCGCGAGGGCGCACTGCTGCGCCCTCCCCCCTTTTCCATTTCCACGGACGGTTACGGTCGGTTCGCCGCCGGCCAGCACGCATACGTTCGATGCGCTGATTTTCGCCAAGTGGGCGGCAAGAGTACGCCCAAGGTCGTCGGCCTCGCCTTTGAGTTCGCGCCATCGTTCCACGGCATAGCCGCGCCGGAGCGCCTCAGCCGCGGCGGCATCGAGAGCGGTTTGGTTTCCACCGATAACCACATTGAGGACACGCTTGAAAATCGGGTCGCCGGCGGACGGAGTTTCCGGAATCTCCCCGGCCACGCCTCTTTCCAAATGCTCGCGGACCCGTTCGGGCGCCCGGCCCCATACGTTTCGCCGCTTGAGGACGGCAATTGCATCGGCGAATGTCGATGAGTCGGGCGCGGTGGGGCCGGAACCAATCGTTGCCAGATCGTCCCCCGGAACGTCCGAGAGGATTAGAGCGACCACGCGTACTCCCTCGGACAGCGAGGCTACGAGCCGCCCGCCTTTGATGGCGGAGAGATGCTTGCGCACGCAATTGAGTTCGCGAATGGTCGCGCCGCATCGGAGCATCGCCAAGGTGGTCGCGACCTTGTCTTGCAGAGCCAGGCCATGCGCGGGCGCCGCGAGCATCGCGGACGCTCCGCCGCTTAGCGCCACCAGCACCAGGTCGCCATCTTTCGCCTTTGCGACCATTTGAAGCGCGGCATCTCCGGCATTCAGCGAAGACTGATCGGGCAACGGATGGCCCCCAGGGATCAGACGAATGGCGCGCGGATTTGGGGGAAGAGTCGGAGCCTGCGGGACGACCGCAATGCCGTCGACAATCCGGTCATCGAGCCGACGTCCAATTTCCGTGGCCATCGCGAACGATGCCTTGCCGATTGCCAACAGGAGCACGCGTTTGCCGGCGGCAATCGCCGCGGCGGCATCGCGGGAATTATCGAGCGCGCCGTCCATCGCGCGCGCTACCAGTAGTGCGGGATCGACCGCTGCAATCGCGGCGCGGTAGATTTCCGTCAATTCGTTGCGGAGATCGGCGCGGGTTTTCACAAACTTCAGAGCGCCTGCGGCTCCCGAGCCGCGTCGGCCGATGACCAACCGAATCAGCGGGGGCGCAGTGTCTCTATTTTACCGCTGCTGCGAGCAACCAGCACCATCGACGCCATCCCGACGAAAAGTCCGGTGCCGACCACGCCCGGAATACTGAGCAGCTCGCGATCCAGCCGCGCGGGGTTGCGAATGTCCTTCACGCCGCAATCGAGAATCAGGTTGCCGTTGTCGGTGACGAAATCGATTCCGTCCTGCTGCCTGACCTTGGGTTTAAGTCCGAGCGCGGCGATCTTGCGAGCGGCCAGAGGAACGCCGAACGGCACAACTTCCACGGGCAGGGTTCCTCTCGCGCCCAGGCGCTTGACCAGCTTTTCTTCGCCGACCAGAACGATGAACCTGCGCGATGAGGCCGCCACGATTTTTTCACGCACCAGCGCGCCGCCGTAGCCTTTGATCAGGTTGAGGCGAGGATCGACCTCATCGGCGCCGTCAAAATCGGTGTCGATTTTTGGCGCATCGGCAAGCGAGACAACCTCGATTCCGAGCGAGCGGCCGAGGTCTTCGCTCGCGCGCGAGGTAGGTACTCCGCGGACCTGTATCAGGCTGGCGCCGAGCGCGTTAATGAAAGCGGAGGCGGCGCGTCCGGTTCCCAGACCGATAACGTCGCCGGGTCTGGCGAAGCGCAGCGCATAGCGACCGAGTGCTTCCAGGTGATCCTGCCCGTTCTGCTCCATCGGAACTCCCCCCGGAAATCCGACTACCTGCCGTTGCGGATGAGGTTCATGAACTCCTGGCGCGTTTCGACGTTGGTGCGGAACGCGCCAAGCATCGCCGACGTAGTCATCTTGGAATTCTGTTTTTGCACCCCGCGCATTCGCATGCACAGATGCTCGGCTTCGAGCACAACCGCCACTCCCAGCGGCTCGATTTCTTCCATCAGAGTCTGCGCTATCTGGGTGGTGAGGCGTTCCTGCACCTGCAGGCGGCGGCAATAGATCTCCACCATCCGCGCCAGCTTCGAGACGCCCACGATGCGCTTGTTAGGCAGATAGGCGACGTGAGCCTTTCCCATGAACGGCAGCAGATGGTGTTCGCAGAGAGAATAGAAATCGAGGTCCTTGCACAGGATCATTTCCTGGTAGTTTTCCTCGACGAACAACGCGCCGTTGATCGCGACCTTTGGATCCTGAGAGTAACCGCTGGTCAGGAATTCGAGCGCGTTTACGACTCGAGCCGGAGTGCGAAGCAGGCCTTCGCGCCGCGGGTCTTCGCCCACGTGGCTTAGCAGAGTGCGGACAGCCTCTTCGCTGCGGGAACGATCACGATCGGGTTGCGCGGTCTCGATTCGGCGGATTACCGGTTTGCGTGCGTGCGCCATTTGCTGAACTCCCGGGCAAGTTCGATCGCCAGTGAGGTCCCGCCCCCGCTCATGATGTTGAAGCCCGCGACCTCGCCGGCCAATGATTTCATTAATTCAAGATTTTCCCGGACTGAAAACGCCCGGGCTTCCTCTTCGCTCATCCCCGAGTAGCGATCGAAGTAACCATGCGCGCCGCTCAGGTCTTTTACCTTTTCTTTTATATGATCCGCCATCGACGCGCGCTTGACCGGCAGGATTCCCAGGATCGTATGCAGCGAAAGGCGGTTGGCGTGAACGAGAAATCGGCGCGGCTTTTCCACGTCGAATACCGGCTGCGTGAGCACGAATTTGGCGCCGGCTTTCGCCTTGCGCTCCAGCAAGGCAATCTCGCGATCGAAATCGGTCCGATTGGGATTGGCAACCACGCCCGCGTACAGGGACGGCGGGGTCTTTAGCGGGGGCCTCCCCTCGCCCGTATCGCCGCGGTTGAGTGCCGAGATCATCTCCAGCATATCGAAAGGGGTCAAATCGCGAACCACGGACGCGCTATTTGGATGATCTTTCGGAACGGGATCGCCGGCCAACGCCACCACGCCGTCGATTCCGAGCGCGGCGGCGCCGAGCAGGTCGGATTTGATCGCAAAGCGGTTGCGATGGCGGCAGGAAAAATTGAGCACTACCGGCAATCCCAGCCGCGCCTTGACGAACGACCCGAACACGAGCCCCGACATTTTCACGCGCCCCAGCGCATTGTCTGTCAGATTTACCGCGTCGATATGGCCGACGAACTCCTCGAGGCGCTTGAGCAGCAGGCGCGGATTGGCGCCGCGCGGCGGAGCAACCTCCAGCCAGAGCGCGGGTCGCGACGCGGCCAGGCTCTCGGCAAGCGACGGCAATCAGGAACTCCGCCGCCGGCCGACAAGGCGCTCAAGATGGTTGATGTAAAGCATGCGAGCGGCGAGCGCGCGCGCTCTCAGGACTAGGCCTGTTTGCGCTCGGTCGCCTTTACCTTCTGATATTTGCGGTAATCGTATCCGGTCGCCATCGCCATCAGGAGCGGCTCCATGCCGCCTTCTCTTTCGCGCCGCAGCACGCGCAGGCGATCGAAGAACTCCCGGAAATCTTTGTCGATGCGATTCTGGCCGCCCACCGGCTGCAGGAAGAAATCATGCAAACGCGTTACGGTAAAGCGCAGCGACGAGAACCGCAGTTCGTTTGGAAACGCGTCCCATTCCGCCAGCGATAACGTACGCACCGATTCATAGCCGCCCAGCAGCGCGCGGAATCGTTCCAGAGAATAGTCGCCATTGACGAAACACAAGGCATTTACCGCAGTGGCGATGTCAAAAATGAATTTTCCGCGGCAGGCGGACTCGAAATCGAGCACTGCGGTCAGCTTTTCGCCGCGAAACAGGAGGTTGTCCGCGAAGATGTCGCCGTGGATTACGCCCTTCGGCAGCTTGCCTTCGAGATAACGGGTCAGGTACTCGACCTCGTCATCGAGCGTGCGGCAAATCTTGCGGAAGTAGTTCGGAAGGCGGCTGCGTACGTTCAGGTAAAGATCGGCAATTCGTTCGAAGCTGAAGCGGTTGTCGATTCCCTTCTTGTACGCTTTTCCGATTACGTGAAGCTCTCCAATCGCACGCCCAATCGTTTCGAGTTGCGAAAACTTGAGCCTCTCCGGCGCCGGGGTCCTGCCCTCCTGGTATTTGAACAACGAGACGCACTTGTTGTTGAACGTGCGGTAGTACCGCCCCATCCGATCCTGCATCGGATGCGGGCATGGAAAGGTGTGCTTGCGCAGGAAGGAGAGCAGATCGATCTCGCGCTTGAGCTCGTTCTCGCCTTTGACCTCGTCGATCCGAAGCAGAAATTTGCCCTTGGCTGCCTCGACCACGTAGTTGCTGTTGACCGAGCCCTGCGCGACCGGCGTGGCGCTGGTGATTCGGCCTAGCGAGTAGTCGTCAGCCAGTTCCTTGAGGAACGGTTTGTTGAGCTCGGTATAAACGGCCATGGGATAAGTCTGCTTCGCCCGCGGAATCCGCGGGAAGTGTAGAGCCAACTTTGAGGCGGGTCAACTAGGGTCCTGAAACTATCGTCTAAACGCCCGGTATGTTGTCGCGGCACGTGGCGGGAAGCCTGCTCGAGGGGCTTTGCCTCGGCTCCATATACGGCTTAAATGGCATCCATGCCTACCAAGAAAAAACCTTCCGTTTCGCGAACTTCCGCCGGCAAGGCGTCCGGACCGGACTCCACCTCGCTGGAAGGCCGCAAGGCGCCGAACTTTGAGCTGCCCGACGCTTCCGGGAAGACGGTAAAGCTGTCCGACCTGATCGGCTCGAGGAACCTGATCCTCTACTTCTATCCCAAGGACATGACACCGGGGTGTACGACCGAGGCATGCAGTTTCCGCGATAACCTTGAGAAAATTGTCGCAGCCGGCGCCCGAGTCGTCGGGGTGAGCGCGGACTCTTCCGCTTCACACGAGAAGTTCCGCGCCAAATATGGTCTCAACTTTCCGCTGCTTAGCGACACCGGCAACCAGGTCGGCAAGCTCTACGGCGTTTACAAGAAGAAATCGCTGTACGGCCGCGAATTTATGGGAATTGAGCGCACGACCTTCCTAATCGGCAAGGATGGCGTCGTCCGCAAGGTATTTCCCAAGGTCAAGGTGGCAGGGCACACCGAAGAGGTTCTCGCCGCCCTCAACGAGTTGCGCTAGGCGGAGTCAGCTTTCGCGTTCGCTGTCGAGCAGATTTTCGCGCAGAAACGCTCGAAGTTCCGGCTCAACTACCCGCTTTGCGATCCGATGCGAGGCTTTGGGGTAGTAGCGTGTTTCCACGCGCGCACCCCGCTCGCGCAGCGCGCTTGCCAGCCGGACCGCCTGGCTCACCGGCATCGCGCGGTCGCCTTCGCCGTGCAGGATCAGCACGCTGCAATCGAGACGTTGCGGGAGATGCTGGATGACGCTGCGTTCGGAAAGCACCCGCCTGCTCGGCCACACCTGGTGGATGATGGCGAGCTTGGTTCGAAGCGGCGCCTGGGGCCAGAGTTTCAGCAGATCATATGCGCCCGACTGAAGGATAAGTGCGCGAGGGCGCGAGTCGTAGTCCATCAGGAGACCGGCTGCTACCGCGCCGTCGCCGGCACCCCATACCGCAACCCGGTTGGGATCAACTTCGGGACGCTCCTCGAGCAAATCGAGAGCGCGCCGCGACGCGGCCACCGCCTGCGGCCCAACGAACCTGCCGGGCCCCGACGATCGTCCATAACCGGGGATACTGACGCAGGCCACATTAATTCCCATCGAAACCACGTCCGCGTTCGCTTCGATGCATCGCTCCGCCGTGTCCTCATCGCCGTTGAGGACCAACAGGGCGGGAAGGCGGCCGGGTTCGGCGCTGCGCGAAAGATATCCGGCGATTTGATACTGGTTGGGGCCGAGCGAGACCTGGAAATTGAACGGTTCGACGTTCGGATGCCTGGCGAGAAATCCCTCGGGGGTTGCGTGGCAGGCGGCTATCGCAATGCCGGCCAGAACCGCGAGCATCGGCACCAGCACCGGACGGAAAGCAGTCCGGTCGGCTGGAACAGTTTTCGAGGCTCGCTTCATACGAAGGGCAAATTTACTCGCGAGATGAAATAAAGGAAATAGGCGTCACGGGCGGCATTACGACACGCTCAGTTGTCTTATTGGAACATTGCCGCGCTAAACGGCGAAATTGTTTCGGTTTTGTAAGCAAAATGCCGCTGTCGGAATTCGCCGCGCCGAAGGCGCCCGGCCACGTTGAATCGTCGCCGCTATTCGCAAATACTTACTGCTTCTCACTGCTTGCAATTTAGGCGTTACTTCGAAGCGAGAAGCTATGGCAACGGAAGCATCGGCGGCAATCGATTTCGCGAAGGGTAATGGCGTGGTTCCCGTAATAGCGATCGACCACGCAAGCCATCGGGTGCTGATGTTTGCCTACATGAATCGCGAAGCGTTCGATGAGACCGTGGCTACCGGTCGCGCCTGTTACTTCTCGCGCTCCCGCGGCAAGCTCTGGCGCAAAGGCGAGGAGTCGGGAAATTTTCAGGTCGTGAAGGAAATTCGCGTCGATTGCGACGAGGACACGATCATGCTGGTCGTGGAACAGATGGGCGATGGCGCGGCGTGTCATACCGGCCACGAGTCCTGCTTCTACCGGCGGCTGGAAAACGGTGAATGGCGTGAGGTGGAACCACGCAAGGTTGACCCGTCCAAGTACGGCCCCGGCTACGGCCATCAACCCAAGGCCGTTAAAGAATAACCGGATGTGCTGAGATGGCGGCGGAGAAATTCCTTAAATTCGGTATTCCCAAAGGCAGCCTCGAGCAGCAAACGCTCGAATTGATGCGCAAGTCGGGCTGGCGTATTTCGGTGAGCTCGCGATCGTATGTTCCCAGCATCGACGACCCCGCTCTCGCCTGCCGAATCCTGCGGCCGCAGGAGATGCCGCGCTACATCGCGGACGGGTCGCTCGATGCCGGAATTACGGGTAGCGACTGGATTGTTGAGAATGACGTCAAGCTGGTCGAGGTCGAGAGCTTCATCTATTCGAAGGTCTCTCTGAAGCCCTCGCGATGGGTCTTGTGCGTTCCGGAACGTTCGCCCGTTCAGAGGCTTGAGGACCTCGAAGGCAAGCGGGTGGCCACCGAGATCGTCGGATTCGTGAGACGGGTTTTCGCCGAGCGCAAAGTTAAAGCAGAAATTGAATTTTCGTGGGGCGCGACCGAGGCCAAAGTTGCCGAAGGTATCGTTGATGCCGCCGTCGATGTTACCGAGACCGGCTCGTCGCTGCGTGCCAACGGTCTGCGAATTGTCGAGGAACTGCTCACCTCGAATCCGGTTCTGGTCGCCAGCCCTGAGGCGTGGGCCGACGAATGGAAGCAGGCCAAGATCAGGCAAATCGGAGTCTTGATTCGCGGAGCCCTGGATGCGGAGAGCCGGGTTGGAATCAAGATGAATGTCGCCCGCGAAAATGTCGAGAAAGTGATCGCCCTGCTCCCTTCAATCACGGCTCCCACCGTTTCCCAGCTTTATCCGCATCCGAACCTCAAAGGTAAGGAATGGCTGGCGGTTGAAACCGTAATCGCTGAGCACACCGTGCGTGAGTTGTTTCCCAAGCTGCTCGAGGCGGGGGCGGTAGGGATCGTCGAGTATCCTCTCAACAAGATAATCGGCTGAATTGCGCCAAAAACCGTTGCGCTCGACGCAAAGTTTGGGCTCAGGGAGGTCTTAGCGATGGGTAGGACACTCAGGTCCGAGACGCGCAACGGAGTCGGGACGATCGTCCTCACGCGCGCGTCCGAGTACAACACCATCACTCCCGAGCTGCGCGACGAACTCGCGGCGGCGGTAGATGCGGCCGATGCCGACCGCGATGTGCGCGTCATTCTGCTCCGGGCTGAAGGTCCGGCATTTTGCGCCGGGTACCGGCTCGATACTTCCACGCAGGCTCAAGCGGCGGAATCCGAGCGCAGGCGCGTCTGGGATTCGGTGGCCGATTACCACATGATCTCGCGCTACGTGAACACGTATTTGAAACTCTGGTATGCGAGCAAACCCGTAATCGCCGCGGTCCAGGGATGGTGTATCGGGGGCGGCACGGACATGGTGCTGTGCGCGGATATTATCATTGCCGCGGAGACCGCCTCTTTTGGCTACCCGCCGTCGCGCGTATGGGGAACGCCGACTACCGCGATGTGGGTGTACAGGATGGGACTCGAACGCGCCAAGCGCTACCTGCTCACCGGCGATGAAATTCCCGCCCCGGAAGCGGCGCGCATCGGCTTGATCCTCGAAACCGTCCCAGAAGAAAAATTGCTCGAACATGCAACCGCGTTCGCGGAGCGGATGGCGAAGGTGCCGCTCAATCAGCTCCAGATGCTGAAGCTGATGTGCAACCATACCGCCGAGCAGATGGGGTTCGCTACTTCCCGGCTGCTGGGTTCATTCTTCGACGGAATTGCGCGGCATACGCAGGAAGGCCTGGACTTCGTCAAGCGGGCGCAGGAGGCGGGATTTCGACAGGCAGTACGCGAGCGCGACGAACCATTCGGCGACTACGGTTCCGGTCCGCGGTCGAAGCGCCGGCGCGCCGGCAAGAAGCCATAGTCGCTCCAATATTCCGGTGTTTTCTGGACGAGCGGATCGCGGTCTTTAGGAAGCCTGATCGTGTGTGTCGTGATCGGCCCGCGGGCGCAATGCGTCCATGCCGGGCACTCCTCGCGGAGTCTCGTCATCGAAGAGGACGGTCACGATCCCCCAGATCGTAACGATTGCCCAAAAAGCGCCGGCGCTGAGGGGCGGAAAGCCGGCCGACGACGCGATCGCAACCAGCGCCATCACCAGATCCCCCGCCCTCCAGAGCTCGTGCATCGTCCTATTCGCCGGTCCAGTTGGGCTTGCGCTTCTGAGAAAACGCGAGGGGTCCTTCGACCGCGTCTTTCGACTTGAACAGGCGAGCCTGTCCCTCGTAATGCTTCCCGATCGCGTCCTCGACCGGAATGCCGAGGCCGGTCAGCGCGGCCTCCTTGGTGGCCTGCACCGACAGCGGCGAGCATTCCATAATTTCGCGGGCCCATCGCTCGGAGGTTGAAATCAGGTCCTTGAGCGGGACCACTTCATTCACGATACCCCACTTATGCGCTTCCTGCGCGGTAATATGCTTGCCCGTCAGCATCAGGCCCATCGCGATCTTGAGCGGGATGTGACGCGGGAGGCGATGCACGCCGCCAGCCGCGGCCATCAGGCCGACCCGAGGTTCCGGCAGACCGAACCGGGCATGTTCGGCCGCGATGATGATGTCGCAGGAGAGCGCGATTTCAAAGCCGCCGCCGAGCGCGAAGCCGTTCACCGCCGCGATGATCGGCTTGAAGATGTCGTAGCGCGCGGTGATTCCGGCAAAGCCGCCCTTCGAGCGCATGAGTTGCTCGCCGCGATGTTCCGCGGTCCAGCGCAGATCGTTGCCGGCCGAGAATGCCTTGTCGCCCGCTCCGGTCACGATTGCAACCCACATCGCCTTGTCGGCGACGAAGTCGTCCCACACCTGGTCCATCTCCAGATGGCAGGCGGGGTGAAGCGCGTTCATCCGCTCCGGACGGTTGAAGGTGATGTACGCGATATGGTCGCGCTTCTCGTACTTGATGAATTCGAGCTGCATTTTCCCCTCACTTCCGATCTTCAGGTTCATCGAGTAATTCGAAGAACGCGTCGATGCTCTGCATGAGTTGGCGCCGGATCTGGGCGCGCGTTCCCTCGATGTAGTGCATCGCGACTCGCCCCGAGCTTCCGTCATCAAGAGTGACGCGCGCGTCCTCGACCGCGGCTACCTGGCCGTTGAAAATGCGCATCCCATAGACCAGCGCGCCGCGCTGTGGGGCGCCTTTCACCAGATGAAGCCTTCGGGGCATCCGCGTCTCCCTTACTGCTAACTTCTGCCTTTGTATAGCACACCGGGCGATGGAATCGCCCATCGCTGCGTTGACAACGGAGCGTATGGCCCCCACAATCGCCGCGATGCGAGCGCGCGCGCTTTTCTTATTTGCAATCGCGAGCCTGGCGACGAGCCTGGCCGGTTGCGGCCTCTTCTATCAGGCCGGCATTCGCCTCAAGACCGCCCATATGTCTGACCAGCTCAAACCAGGCGAAAGCATGACGGCGATTCACCAGAAATTCGGCGAGCCCGACATTCGCCAGTACCCGGACGACACGACCGAGGTTTGGAGCTATGCTTATAAGCCGAACACGAACGATGTGACCGCCGCCCTGCTCTATACCTCGACCAAGGAAGGCGACCGGGGAACCTTCCTGGACCTGAAGTTTGTAGATGGACGGCTGGTGTCATGGACGGAAGCCGAGCATACGATGCCGCCCAAAGAGAGGTCCGGATTTGGCGCTGGAATCAGCGGAGCACCTATCGGGGGACCTGGGTCTCCGAACGGGGCTTCCACCCACTACTGAAGATTGTGGGCCGCCGGAACGAGGTTGCAAGCCCTGCCAGCTATCATATGTAATTGGCCAGGAGTTAAATTCGTTGATCGTCGGATGCGAGGCACGGCGTTTCAGGCGTGAAATCATCAGGCGCAGCGAGCGGCCTGACGTTTTGGCGTTGACCCTTTAATGGCAACCGCGAGCAAGAGTTTCGAAACTATCCTGCTCGACCGATCCTGGGTGTCGCCCCAGGACCTCGACAAGGCTCGCCAGAGGCGCAAACCGGGACAGGAGCTGGCCGAGGTGCTTGTCGAGATGGGCGCGCTGGAGCCGCAGCGGCTCGCGCGCGCTCTCGCCCAGGAATATCGCTTGCCATTCCAGGCGCACATCGACGAGCACGCCATCGAGCACAGCCTGGTGACCAAGGTTCCGATCAACTACGCGAAAAAGAACCGGTTACTGCCGCTGCATTCGGACGAGGCCGGCATTACGGTTGCGATTGCTGACCCGGCCAACTACGACTCGCTCGACGATCTGCATATCCTGTTTGGCGCCACGATTTTGCCGGTGGTCGCGCCGGTCGAAGTAATCAACGAGGCGATCAACCGCGCCTACGACCAGGCGACCACGACGACCGCCGAAGAGCTGATGTTCGACCTTGACGAAGAACGGCTCGACGTCGTGGCGAGCGAGCTCGCCCACGAACCGCGGGACCTGCTGGACGCGGACGATTCCGCTCCGATTATCAAGCTGGTCAACGGCATCCTGTCGCAAGCGGTCAAGGACCGCGCCAGCGACATCCATATCGAGGCGTTCGAGCGCGACATGGTAGTGCGCTTCCGTGTTGACGGGATGCTTTACGATGTGCTGGAGCCGCCCAAGCGCTTCCAGGCCGCGATCACCTCGCGCGTCAAGGTCATGGCGGGGCTCAATATCGCGGAAAAGCGGCTTCCGCAGGATGGCCGAATCCGGCTGCGTATCGCGGGCCGCGACATCGATATCCGCGTCTCGACGATCCCGACCGCATTCGGCGAACGGCTGGTGCTTCGCCTGCTCGATCGCGCCCAGGCCGCCGTCGACATCAACCTCGATCACCTGGGCTTTTCCGGCGAAAACCTGCGCAAGCTCGATCGGCTGATCCGGCAGAGCCACGGGATTATTCTGGCAACCGGCCCGACCGGATCAGGTAAATCGACCACGCTCTACGCCTGCCTGAGCCGCATCAACTCCCCCGAGAAGAACATCATCACGATCGAAGACCCGATCGAGTACCAGCTTCGCGGAGTTGGGCAGATGCAGGTGAACCCGAAGATCGATCTGACTTTCGCAAGCGGGCTCCGGTCGATCCTGCGCCAGGACCCGGATGTGATCATGGTAGGCGAGATTCGCGACGGCGAGACGGCGGAGATCGCGATTCAGGCGGCGCTCACCGGCCATCTGGTTTTCTCCACCCTGCACACCAATGATTCGTTCGGAGCTGTGAGCCGTCTGCTTGATTTCGGAATCGAGCCCTTCCTGGTTTCATCTTCGATCCTGGCGGTGCTGGCGCAGCGGCTGGTGCGGCGGCTGTGCCTGGAGTGCCGCGAGCAATACATGCCCAGCGAGGCGGAATTGGCCCGCATCGGGCTCAGTTCGGCGCAACTCGAAAATCCGCTCTATCGGGCGAAAGGTTGCCGCGCGTGCCGCAACAGCGGCTATCGCGGCCGGCTCGCAATCCAGGAACTGATGGTGATGGACGATGAGATTCGCGCGCTGGTGATGCAAAACAGCGACGGCGCGACGCTGCGGCGCCATTGCACATCGATGGGGATGAAGCTGCTCAGACAGGACGGCGCCGATCGTGTTCTGGCCGGCGAAACCACCATCGAAGAGCTGCTGCGTCAGACCCAGGAAGAAGTTTTCTAAGCATCGCTCCCTCCCAGGCATGCCGGTTTTCGCATACCGAGGATTGTCCACCGATGGCCGATCGGTTGCCGGCGTAATCGACGCTGACAGTCCGAGCACCGCGCGCGGGAAGCTGCGCGCATCGGGAATCTTTCCCACCGAACTTGCTGAGGAGATCGGCGGCCAACCCAAGGCGACGCCCACCGACTGGATCCCCTTTCGGCGCAGCGGAATTCCCGCTTCGGATCTTGCCCTGCTGACCCGCCAACTCGGCTCTCTCCTCGGCGCGGGCGTGCAACTGGTGGATGCGCTCGGCGCGCTCAGCGACCAATCATCGCGCGCAAGCGTCAAACGAATGCTGTCGCAGGTGCGCGAGCGAGTACGCGAGGGTTCCTCGCTGGCGGACGCCCTTCGGGCGCATCCCCACGTTTTCTCCGATCTCTACGTGGGGATGGTGCGGGCGGGAGAACAGGCAGCCGCCCTCGAAACCGTACTCGATCGGCTGGCCGAATACAGCGAGCGGCAGTCTGAATTCATGGCGAAGGTCCGGGGCGCCCTCACCTACCCGATCATCATGATGTGCGTAGGCACGGCGATCATGGCGTTTCTCGTAACCTACGTGGTGCCCCAGGTGGCAACGATTTTCGAGCAGCAGCACGCGGCCCTGCCGCTCGCAACGCAGATTTTGATCGCAATTTCGTCGTTCCTGACCGGCTATTGGATTTGGATCTCGCTTTTCGTCATCGGCGTGGTTGCCGCAATAGCCTACGGACTCTCAACCGCGCGCGGACGCCGGACGTACGACACCGCTGTCCTGCGCGTGCCCTACCTGGGCCAGACCATCGTGCGGATTATCTGCGCGCGGTTCGCGCGAACGCTCGCGACCCTGCTTGCCGCCGGCGTACAGCTCCTGCCTGCGCTCGATGCGGTCAAGGCGGTCGTCACCAACGGCCTGCTTCGCGACGCGGTGGAGAAAAGCCGTGAAGAAATTCGCGAGGGCCACGGGATGGGACACACCCTTGGGCAGAGCAAGCTTTTTCCTCCTTTGTTGATCGAGATGATTCGCGTCGGAGAGCGCTCCGGGGAATTGGAACGGATGCTGGAGCGAGTAGCGGACAATTACGAGCGGGAAGTCGCGTATTCGCTCGCCCAGGTAACCACTATCCTGGAGCCTGTGATGACCTTGATGATGGCGGCTGTTATCGTGTTCATGATGCTGGCCGTGCTCATGCCGATCTTCCAGCTCAACCAGATCATGCAATAGCGCGAAAAGGTGACCCACATGAATCGAAGATACCGCGGCCAGGACGGCTTTACCTTGATCGAGATAATGGTCGTCATCCTGATCATCGGCCTGCTGGCGTTGATGGTCGTGCCGCGGCTGCGCGGGGTCGCCGACCGGGCCAAGCGCACCAAGGCGCAAGCCGATATCCAGGAACTCAAGCAGGCTCTCGACCGCTACTATCTCGACAACGGCACCTACCCGACCACCGACCAGGGCCTTCAGGCGCTGGTGACGCCGCCGACCGGAGGACGAACGCCGGCCAACTATGAACCGGGCGGATACATCGAAAAGCTGCCGAGCGACCCGTGGGGCAACTCATACTTCTACCAGAGTGACGGCAGCAGCTACGTGCTCAAGTCTTTCGGTCCCGACGGCGTACAGAGCGTTGACGATATAGACGGCAGTTCGAGTTGAACCCGGAATGAACAGCGCCCGCCCGTCGCGCATTTTCCGGTACGGACCCGGAAGACCGCCTGGCGACCGATCGTCGCAGTCCGGTTTTACGCTTCTGGAACTGGCGGTCGTAATTTTCATCATGGCACTGATGTTCACGCTGGTGGTGCCGTACACCGGCGGCTACCGCAAAGCGCGGCTCAAGAGCGAAGCGCGCCGGCTCGCCGGCCGCGCGTCGTATCTCTTCGACGAAGCGTCGTCGCAAAAGGTCTTCCTGCGCCTGGTCTTTGATCTCGACCATCAGGTTTACGGCGTGATGCGTCTGGATCCTTACGCGCTTCCCACTCCGTCATTCACTCCCGACCGCAGCAGCGCCGGAGCGCCGGTCAGAATGCCGCCGGCGATCGCAATTCGCGACGTGACGGTGGGCGATTTGGGAACGTTCAGCGCCGGCACCATCGCCACGCAGTTCTATCCGGAAGGATATGTCGATGCGACGTTGATCCACATGATTGATCTGTCGGGCCACGTGATGACGCTGGTTTTCAACCCCGTAACGGGCCGGGTCAGCATCGCGGAGGGCGACCTGACGATGGCCCAGGTGCTGGCCAGATGAACACGGCGCTCTTTCGATCGGATAGGGCACGTTCAGGCTGCGTTTCGGAGGGCTTTACGCTTCTGGAGGTGATGATCGCGATGGCCGTGCTCGGCATCGCGCTTCTCGCTCTCCTGACGCTGCATCATCAGAGTCTGCAGAGCGTGATTCATAGCCGCGATATCTCGCGCGCAGCCATGTTGTGCGAGGCGGTGATGACGCAGGCGGAACTCGATCAATTTCCGAACGTTGGAGTGACCAAGGGCAATTTCGACAAGCTGTTCCCCGGCAGGTATCGAAACTTTCGATGGGAGCGTCACGTCGAGCCATCAGGCATATTTCCCGATGTGCGCAAGGTGCGTGTGATCGTATTTTACGGACCAAAGTTCTTGCGAACCTTCACGCTCACGGAATACCTTCACAACCCAATTCCGACGCAGGGAGAGCAGTGATCGCTGACAAGACGCCGCGGCGGCCAAACGCCGGCTTTACCCTGCTGGAGTTGATGCTCGCGGTTGCGATTTTGGGGCTGATTCTCGCGATGCTGGCGGAATCGTTCCACGCGGTGGCAAGCAGCAAGGTGCATGCTGAAGACCGCTTGAATTCAGAGCGCGCGGGCCGCGCGATCGTTTCGCAAATGAGCGACGAGATTCGCGGCGCGGTTCAGACCCCCCTTGCCCCCAGCCGGGTTTTGTTTCTGGGTTCCGCCCGCTACCAGGGCGGCGTTCCGATCAACAGCCTGACGATTTCGACCCTCGACCCCGGCCATCGGCGATCGATTGACGGCTATGGCGTCGAAGAGATCGTGACGTATCAAGCGGTTGCGAACCCTTACCATCGGGGATGGTTTCTGCTGGAGCGCTCCCAGTACAGCGCACTCGGCACCGGCGCCAACCCGATGCCGATCATCGTGGCCGACAACCTGCTTTCCCTGAAATTCCGCTACTTCGACGGCCAACAATGGGGAGAGGTGTGGAATTCCGAAAACCTGTCGCTCGGACAACAGTTGCCTGTAGCGGTATGGATCGATCTCACCCTGGCCGGGCCGCGAAACACCCCGCTGGCGTTTTCCACGCAGGTAACAGTCCCGATGTCGATCACGCAATGGTGAACAGACTCAAACAGCGGCAGCGCGGCATAGCGCTGCTGGTCGTCATGCTGGGCATCGCGCTGATGACGCTGATTGTGGTGGATTTCAGCACCAACGCCGCGTTCGGCTATCTGTCCGCCGCCAATCAGGCCAACGAGCTGCGCGCTTATTATTTGGCTCGATCGAGCGTCGCGGTAGGTCTCGGACTGCTCGCCGAAGACTCGCGAATGGACGCGATGAATCAGACGCCCTTTGACAGCCTGAACGACGTGTGGGCGGCGCCATTCCCGCCCGTGAGCGTTGATGGCGGAACCGCCTCGATATCGATCGTTGACGAGGCGCGTAAGCTCAATCTTAACCAAATCGTCAATCCCGCCAACGGCGAACTGAACCAGCAATTTGCCTTGACCCTCGAAAGGTTGTTCACCATCCTCGGCATTTCTCCGCAGATAATCCCAGCCATCGCCGATTGGGTCGATGTCGACAGCCTTACGTCCTCGCTGGGGGGCGCGGAAATGGACTATTATATGCGGCTCAGGCCGCCTTATGTGCCTCGCAACGGGCTGATGCCGACGGTCGGTGATCTTAAGATGATCCGCGGGATCGATGACGCCACGTTTCAAAAGCTGCTCCCGTTTGTCACCGTGATGCCGGAGATGCAGGTGAACGTTAATACGGCCCCGCCGGAGGTGCTGGCGGCCTTGAGTCCTCAGCTTTTCGCCAATCCGGATCTGGTCAAGGCGATCGTGACGGCCAGAATGATCAGCCCCTTTTCCAACATAACCGATGTGGGCAATATTCCGGGTGTAGGCCAGTACATCAGCGACCTCTCGAAGGTGTTAACCACGCGGAGCATTTTCTTTACGATAAACGGGATGGGGACTTACGCGGGGGCTCGCAAGCTGGTCCATTCCACATTTCGTCGCCAGCCGAACGGCAGCGGGCTGCTCGTATCGTGGCAGGAAGACTAGGCAGCTAACCGAATGCCGCAGCGCATCCTGGCAGTCGAAATTGCGGGAGACAGATTGCGGGCCGCCACGGCGGATCGCACCTGGAATTCCTTTCAATTCATCGGCGTTTTTGAAACCCAACGCACTGCCGATGAAGAGAGCCTGGTTCCCGCACTAAACCGCCTGCTCGAAAAGACGGGCCATCCGGATGTCGTCGTGTCCGCTCTGCCGCCGGATCGCGTGGCCAAGCGCCTGCTCGAGCTGCCCTTCAAGGACCTTCGCCGCCTGCATCAGGTGGTCCCTTTCGCGCTCGAAGAACACTTGCCCTTCGCGGTAGACGGCGCCGCGGTGGCATTCGTCCGCGTAGGCCGCGAAGGCGACAATTCTCTGGTTCTGGCGGCATCGGTACGCAAGCAGGATATTCAGGACCATCTCGGGCTTCTCGCGAGTGCCGGCCTCGATCCCAAGACCGTAACGATTACGCCGTTTGCCGTCGCGTCGCTGTTCGCGCGCTCACGCAACGGTACAGCCCGAACCGCGCATCTGCTTGTCGATGCCGAGCAGACCTCGACTTCCGTGGTGTTGCTCGACAAGCAGGGAATTCCGCGGGCGATGCGCTCGATCTCGGCGGGACTGATTACTCCGGACGGCTCCCCCCGGGGCGCGGAAGAGCTGGCCCCGATAATAAATTTGATGCGCCAGACGATGCTCGCGCATAGCGCCGAACTCGACCACGCGGATCTCATAGTGACCGGCCGCGGTGCCGCGGTCCCGAAAGTGCGCGCCAACCTGGCGGATCTGCTCTCTCTGCCGGCGCGCGACTTCAATTGCTCGGCGCTCTTCGAGGGCGCATCGCCAGATTTGATTCGCTTCGTGAGCCCGATTTCGATGCTGCTCGGCGAAACTCCGGATCATCCGGTCGAGCTGCTCAACTTCCGGCAAGGCGAATTCGCGTTTCGCGGCAGAACGCGAGGCGATCTCACGCCCTTCTACCCCACCGCAATCCTTGCGGCATGCCTGGCCGGCTTTGTACTGCTGCATCTGTCGCTCGGCGTGTACGGGAAAGTCCATCGCCTGCATCTCATCGACCGGCAGATTGCAAAGGTGGCTGCTCCAGTGCTGGGTGGCGAAGCGTCCGGCGATCCGGTCGTGCAACTGCGTTCGGGAATTTCCGCGATGGACAAACAACTGCGCCTCCTTGGCGGCGACCCCAGCCGAAGCTTCGTGCTCGACACGTTGATGTCGATTTCGCAGGCGGTTCCGCCGCGCATACCCGCCGAGTTCGAGGAAATGCAGATTGACCCGAGCGGCGTGCGCATCACGGGGTTGGCTGACTCGTTCGGGACGGTGGATGAGGTGAAGCGAGCACTCGATCAGTCCGGCGAATTCGGAACGATCGAAGTGACCCACGCAACCTCCGGCAGCCAGGCGAACAAGGTTGAATTTCGGCTGAGCGCCGATTTCAAGGGGACCGAGTAGAAATGTTCCGCGAATATCTGAGCCAGCTTCGGAACAGAATCCTCTCGGTGCTCGAGCCACAGATTCGGCGCGTGCGGGCATTGGTTGACCCTTATGTCGCGCAGGCGCGGGCCCGTTACCAGAAGCTCGAAAAACGCGAACGGATCCTGGTGCAGATTGCCGGCGCATTGGTCGCGGTACTAATCGCCTACAATTTCGCGGTCGCACCGATAATGGATTACGTGGACGGGCTGGATGACAGGATCGCTGCTCGTGAGCGCGACCTCGCCGGAGTTCAGCGGCTGGCAGCCACCTACGCGACTCTGAAATCGGAGCTGAACGTCGTCCGCCACAACACCGTTCCGGCGGGGAAGGACTTTTCACTTTTTTCGGTTGTCGAGGCGTCCTTCAGCAAAAGCGTTGGGCACGACAAGATTGGCTCGATCACTCCCCAGGCCGACAAGAAGCTCCCTGACGGACTCGTGCAGTACAGCGTGCAGTTGAAGCTCAACGACGTTAGCCTTGCGCAAATTGTCGACGCGCTCTACGCGGTGCGCGCGCTGCCTGTTCCGGTAGGCGTCGCCGACCTGCGCATCGAGCGGCGCTCGCAAAACACCCACTCCTTCGACGTCGATCTGACCTGCGTGGCGCTGGGGCGCAATGCCTGATTTTCTGAACGCCGACTACTGGCTAGCGCATCGACTCGAGCTCTCGTATGCGGCCGCCGCTTTCGTGTTATTCCTTGCGTTTCTATTCGCGACTTTCCCGTATACACCGGCGGTGAAGGCGGCGCTTGCGCCTATGGGACTGCGCTTTGAGAGCTCCGGACAGGGATTCGCCCTGCCCTTCGGCGCGCGCCTCGATAAAGTCAGAATACAGCAGCTTGTACCCGGGGCGCCGCCCCTGTTCGAGAGCGAGAGCGTGCGCGTGTCGCCCGCGCTGTTTTCCACCCTGCTGTTTCACCCTGGAATCAATCTGAGCGCGAAGGCGTACTCAGGCAACTTGAAGCTCCACGTGCATCGCAGGGGAGAAGGCGCCGCGGTCAGTTTTGATGCGGACAAGCTCGACCTCGCCAGTATCGGACTGCTTCGTCAATTCGGGGCGGCATTGGGCGGCGAACTGTCAGGCGATGGGGACATCACCTTTGACCCGCTCTCGCCGACTGGAGACGATGGCGCAGCGGTGCTGCATGCGAAGGGTTTGCTGGTGCGCATTCCATGGCCGACGGGCGCAATTGGGCTTGGCGATGTCGAGCTCATCCTTAGCCTCGAGCACGGCGTGGTCAAGATCGGCACCATCAAGGCCTCAGGCGGCGATCTCGCGATCGATGGCCGTGGATCGATTCAATTGGACCCTGACGATTGGCAGGAAAGCAGGCTGGCGCTCCAGTTTACTCTGACGCCGTCGCCCACCGCGCGGCAGCGGCTGGAATTCCTGCTGAATTTCCTGCCTCATCCGCCGGGCACGGGGCCCTACAAGCTTGGCGGTACCGTCTCGTCTCCGGCGTTCAGCTAACCGCGCGCGGAGCCTGTCATGCCGCTTCCTATGCGGGAGCGGCTCTGAAAAATTCGCGCACCGCTTCCTTGAATCGCTTGTCACCGGGAGTGTTCAGATGATCGCGCCCTTCGATCTGAATCAGGCGGCTGCAATGGAGCGCCGCCGCAAGCGAGCTTGCGTTGCCGACGAGCGCGTCTTTGGTTCCCAGCGCGATCAAAACCGGCACGGTGTTGCCGGCAAGTACCGTTGGGTCAATCGGCGCCCGGTCGGCGCCCATGCAGGCCGCGAGGGCTTTCAAGTCATTGCGGTTTAGCTGCGCGAATTGCCGGAAAAGCCGGGGCGTTTCACCCTGAATTGAGGACGGATCGTCGGCGAGCAGCGCGTTGATGATTGCCTTGCGGCGCGCGGACTCGTTTACGGCGACTCCGTCCCCTACTCCGCCGAGGACCACCGCGCGCCATCGCTGTGGATGCCGCGCGAGCAGGCCCATCGCAATCCGCCCGCCCATCGAATAGCCCATCAGCAGCGCACGCCCGATCCCCAACTGATCCATCAGGCGAAGCACGTCGTCTTCCATGATTGTGCCGCTGTACGACGCGATTTCGTGCGGTTTATCGCTCTGTCCGTGGCCGCGGCAATCCAGCGCGATCATACGATAATCAGGCGCGAGCAGATCGAACCATCCGGTCACGCCCCAGTTGTGATCGGCATGCGAGGCGAATCCGTGTACGAGCACTACCGCGTCGCCCTGGCCGCGATCGTGGTAATGAATCCGAACTCCCGACGAATCGAAAAAAGGCATCGTGATAACTCCTGAAAGATGTCACTTGCCGCGATAGATGGGTTTGCGTTTTTCCATGAACGCACGGGGACCCTCGCGGGCATCTTCGGAGCGCATGACCTCGCGGGCGCATTCATTTTCGATTCGAAACGCCTCGTCGAGCGGACGGCCCGAGGTTCGGCGGACCGCCTCCTTTATCTTGCGCACCGCGATGGGGCCGTTTGCCGCGATCGTCTCCGCCATCTCCTCCGCTTTTGAGAGCAGTTGCGCTTGCGGAACGACGTAGTTGACCAGGCCGAGCCGCCACGCCTCCTGCGCGTTAATCCGGTTGCCGGTCAGCAGAATTTCCATCGCCTTGCAATATGGAATCTGACGCTGGAGCCGGGCGAGCGAACCGGCGGCGGGAATAATGGCCCATTTCACTTCCTGAAGCCCGAAGCTGGCATGTTCCGCCGCGATTCGGATGTCGGTCGCCTGGATCAGCTCCATGCCTCCCGCGATACAAAAGCCGTTGATCGCGGCGACGATCGGCTTGTCCACATCGTAGTTGCGAAGCAGCGCCATGTCGCCATAGCGACGGTTCGCGAGGAGCCGCTGGTCCCATTCGTCCTCCGGTTTGCGCGCGCCGGTGAACAGCGGGATCAACCTGCCGAGGTCCGCGCCGGCCGAGAATGCTGCCTCGCCGGCCCCTGAAACGATCGCAACCCTGATTTCGTCATTACGGTTGACCTCCTCCCAGGCGTCGGAGAGACGAACGAGCGTTTCGGGGTTGAAGGAGTTGTGAACTTCAGGCCGGTTGAAGGTGATGTAGGCGATATGGCCGCGTTTTTCGAACAAAAGGGCCGGCATGACAGTAGTCCTCGCACATACAGCAGGATTTTCGCGCAAGGTAGCACGCTTTCAGCTTTACCAGCCACTTCGCCCACCGATATCATCGACCCTGGCGGCGGTTCCTGCGGTTCGCCTGAGGATGAAATGCTTAAATCAATCGTGCTGCTAGCGTCTATTACGCTCGTTGTCCAGCCGGCCTTTGCAATCGAGACACCGCGTATAATTCCGCGCTCCGAGCGCGTCGGGCATCCGATCGATCAGGTCTTTGGCACTCTAAAGCACTACTTCAACGACTCTTCATTGAGCGGATTCGTGCTGAGGAGCGCGGACCAGAAGTCATGGACGCTGGTTGCGACCCGCTCGGATATCGACGGCGCGAACTGGAACAACTGGGCGTTCTGCAAGGCTTCGGCAGAACAGATGATTTATCGCTTTGAAGACGGCACCGCGACGGTGACCGTGCAGCTCCAAAAGGCGGGAGCACAGGCGACTTTTATGAGCGTCAGCGCGGATTTTCAGGGGACGTACACGCTTGGCTCGCAGGAGGCGCGGATCGACTGCACCTCCACGGGGAACATGGAGCGGGATCTGATCGCGGTGGCCGGCGGTTCTCCGAAGGGCACGCGGTGAGTGCAGCGCCACAGAGCGGATTTGCCGAACGGCTCTCGTCAGACCTGGCTTTTCCCGAGGCGCGATCGCTTCGATCGCGCGATGTCTTCGGCCTGATCGCGCGCGCTTGGCCGTTCATCCGGCCCTATCGCCGGCATCTCCTGCTGCTGTTTCTGATGATGCTCGCGGCGGTTCCGCTGGGCCTCGTCATTCTCGATCTAATTCGCATCTTCTTTGACGTGATTGGCAACGGCCATCCGCTCCGGCCGTATGAGGCTCGGATGCTGCAGGTCCCGCTCAACGCGAGCCGCGATCTGGTCCTGTGGCGCGCCTGCATCGCGGGAGGCGTGGTCACGATGCTCGTGATTCCTCTCAATTCGGTGCTGCTCGCGTACGCGGTGTGGATTCTGCAAAAGATGTCCAATCTGTTCCGGGTCAACCTGTACGTACGAATGCAGGATCTCTCGGTGCGCTTTCACGGAGAGGAAAAGATCGGCGACGCGATCTTCCGGATGTTTCAGGATTCGGCGGCAATTCCACAAGTAGTGGACGGATTGATTATCCAGCCTCTTCGCTGGCTGCCGCTGGCGCTCGGAACCCTGGGCTTCCTGCTGCTGTTCGACCGCACGATGGCGCTAATCGCGCTTGCGGTGCTGCCGCTGGATTTCATCCTTGCCGCGGCGAGCGGCGGCGCGTTGCGGCGCGCATTTGTCGCCGAACGCGAACGCGCAGCCTTCGCAACCACCCGAATCGAAGAAACGCTCGCATCGATCAAGGCGGTCAAGGCTTTCGGGCGCGAACGGTTTGAAACCGATCGCTATGCGCGCGACAACTGGGACGCGTTTCTGGCGGCGCGGCGCGCGCGGCTGATGCTCGCGGGCTATCGCGTATGTTCAAACACGATTCGCGCCCTCGCCTACGCCATGGCGGCGTATGTCGGCGCGCGCGGCGTCCTGGTCGGCGGGTACACGGGCGCGGCGAAGATGGCGGCATCGCTCGGCCTCTTTCAGGCATCGATTTCAATATTCGCATGGATGACCGCCGGAGCGCGTGAACTCACCGATCGATGGGCGAGCCTGCAGGACGTCGTTGTAGCGATTTCGCGGGTTCTCGAAATGGCCACGATGCCGTCCGGAGAAAAGATCAAAAGCGGAACCGCCGTTCCTGGCAGTCCGGTCCGATCGGTCGGCTTTGATTCCGTCAGCTTCGGCTACGATCCGCGTTCCCCGGTTTTGAAAAACGTTTCGCTCGAAGCAAAAGCCGGCGAACTTACGGCCCTGGCCGGACCCAGCGGCTCCGGCAAGAGCACGATTATCGCTTTGTTGTTGAGATTCTTCGAGCCTGACGCCGGAGCAATCCTGCTCAACGATACGCCTATCCAGCGGTTCGATGTGGTTGCGTGGCGGGCGTGCCTGTCGGTGGCGCTCCAGGAGAGCCCGATGTTCACGGCCACGCTTCGCGAGAACCTGGTCTATGGACGGCCAGATGCCTCCGATGCCGAAGTTTGGACCGCGCTGCGGCGTGCCGGACTTGGGGACTTCGTCGCATCCCTGCCGGCCGGACTGGACACGATGCTCGGCGAGAAGGGCGCGAAGCTGTCGGCCGGTCAGAGCCAGCGAATTGGGGTCGCGCGCGCTCTTCTGCGCAAGGCGCCGATATTGCTGCTTGACGAACCGACCTCAGCTCTCGATGGAAAGACCGAAGAGAGCGTGGTCGCAGGGGTCCGGGAATGGATCGCTGATGATCCTGCACGAAGGCTCGCAATCCTGGTAACCCATCGCCGCTCGAGCGCGGCGAAAGCGGACCGGATCTACCGCCTCGATGCCGGACATCTTGGGCTTGCGACCCTGGCCTCGCTGGGACAGCGCGGCTGATACAGGCAAATGGCAACACAACCAACTCCGCCATTGTCCTTGAACGGCGCGAAACCATCGCGCTTCGATTCGCGCCGGAACCTGCTGTATTCGGATGAGCATCGGCCGCTCAAGCCGCGCGAAGTGTGGCGCCTGTTTGTGCGCAGTTGGCGGTTTATCCGCGAATTTCGCCGCCTCGTTTGGCTCAAATCAATTCTTGCGATCGGGTCGCTGGCGTTCTTCGTGATGACGCCGTGGCCGCTTAAGATCGTGATCGACAATGTTCTCGATCGGCGGCCGATGAGCGGAATTCCGCGGGCCCTCATCTTCCCAATTGCCGGGTCCGATCCCGCCCGCATCCTCGCCGTGGTCATCGGCTTTCTTACGGTGGCCGCTCTGTTGGTTGGAATGGTTGCCGATCGGGCCGTCGCACTCGGCACCGAAGTGCAGAGCGGCGGCCTCGATCAGGCCGGATTCACGCAGAACGATGCAAACGACGGCTGGAGTCTCTGGAACGGATTATTCGGCTATCTGGAGACCCGCGTTACGCTCGATCTGACGCAAAGAATAACCCAATCGGTCCGCACCGCGGTTTACGAGGCATTCTTGAATTCTCCGCTGGGCATGTACTCGGACCAGAAGATTGGCGACGCGGTTTTCCGGGTGATGCACGATTCGGCTGCGGTAAGCGCGGTTTTCTACCGTGGGCTGCTTGCGCCCATCGCGTCGGTCGTGTTGTTTCTCATGACCCTGGTCATTCTGCGGGCGCAATTTCCGAACGAACCTGTCATTCCCGAAACAGCGGCGCTTTTCCTGCCGATATTCGCGATCTTTGCCACCTTGTTCGGGCGTGCCCTTCGCGGGCAGAGCCAGGAGATGCGCGAGACCGGCAGCAACGTGATGGCCGCGTTCGAAGAGCGCCTTTCCCAGGTGCAGCTCATCAAGGCATTTGGACAGGAGGATCGTGAATCGCGGTCAATCGACGAGGCGAGCTGGAATTCATTTCGCTCGACCTTGAAGATGCTCGCGCTCGGGCTGGTGCTGTTTCTTGTGATCACCCCGATGGTCGGCTTCCTGATGTACACCGCGCTCTATCATGTGATGAAGGAAATAATCGCCGGCAGGCTGACGCTGGGCGATGTCTCGCTGCTTGCGGGATATGGAGCGTTGCTCGCGCGGCCGATGGCTACGCTGGGCGGGACGTGGGCGGCGATGCAGCTTCCGGCCGCCGGCCTTAGGCGAATTCACACCGTGCTGGATCGGCTGGAGAACTCGCGCGACGAAGTCGCCGCGGCTGCCCATCTCGACTCCATCACTTCGATCGAGTTTCGCGAGGTCAGCGTCGGTTACGCAACAGACTCGCCGATCCTGAGATCCGTTTCGTTCCATCTCAAGACAGGAGAAATGGTGGCTCTTGCGGGACCGAGCGGTGCGGGTAAGACGACGCTTATTCTCGCTCTGCCCCGTTTTCTGGAGCCGATCGGCGGATGCATTCTGTTGAACGGCTCAGACGCGCGGCGATTCGAGCCGGCGGCGATTCGAGCGCGCATCGGATTTGTTTTTCAGCAAGAGGCGCTCTTCTCCGTCTCGATCGAGGACAATATCCGTTACGGCCGCCTCGAAGCATCCGCCGGCGAGATTAGGCAAGCGGCAAAGATGGCGGGAGCGGACGAGTTTATTTCACGGCTGCCGGAGGGCTATTCGACCATCCTCGGCAGACGCGGCACACGCCTCTCCGTTGGGCAAAAGCAGCGTATCGCGATTGCTCGCGCCCTGCTCGCCCTGCCCGACGTGCTGATTCTGGACGAGCCAACAGCACCGCTCGATACCGCCAGCGAGATGAGCCTGATCGCAACTTTGCGCGACATCGCGCGAACCAGGATCGTCCTGGTTGTCGCGCACAAATCGAATACACTTGCGGCATGCGATCTGGTGTTGTTCGTGAACGAGGGCAGGCTCGAAACCGCGGGCGCTCACGACTGTCTGATCGAATCGTCTCCTTCGTATCGCTCCTACCTGGCGATCGCTGAGTCGGAGATGCATCCGGAAGTTGAAGCTTAGACGACGTGCGCTTTGCGCCGCGGTTACATCGAAGCGGCTGAGTCGCCTTTCGCCCCCGCGCTTTCGTGTTAAAATAGGCTCCAGGAGCATCTCTCTTGGCGGATAGTTTCGACGGATCTCACGCGCAGAAACCCGAAGTCGTCGTTGACTTCGAGCTGCTGCGTACGCTAGCTGGCCGGAACTTCCGCGACCTCGGCGGCCATCCGGCGGCCGACGGCCGACGCGTGCGGCGCAACCACGTTTATCGTTCGTCTCATCTTGCGGAGCTTCCGCCCGAGAGTCCCCTGCATTCACTCGAACTCAGGACGTTGGTGACCCTGCAAAGCCGAATGGAGGTCAAGCATATCGGGCCTCCGGCGCACACGGTGCGGAGCGGCGTGCGATGGGAGCATATTCCGATCGGCGACCAGTGGTTCAACGATCGCGGCTACACGCGCCGCGCGAGTGAGCCGGGCCGCGCGCATCTCGAGCTGGTGATGCATTTTCGCGAGGATTGGCAGCGTTTCTTCAAGCTCCTGGCCGAGCGCGATGTTTACCCGCTGCTGTTCCATTGTTCCGCCGGGCGGGATCGCACCGGGGTGGGAGCGGCGATGCTCCTGGAAGTGCTTGGCGTTGGCCGCGAGCATATCGTTGCCGACTTTCTTGAAAGCAACGCAACCTTTCCGCGCGATCTGCTCACCCCCACGCAGTTAACCCCGGTATTCGAGACAATCGACGAAGCCGGCGGAATCGACGCCTTTATGCGGGAAGTTCTGGGACTGGACGCGAAGCACCTGGAAGCGATTCGCACCGACCTGCTCGAAGACTGACCAGCACAAGTGGCATGCCTGTGCCAACTTGGATCGATTGCCCTATCGTGCCCTATGCGGGCAGGTAGCCGTCGCGAAGCAGCGATTTCGCGATGATCATTCGCTGCACCTCGCTGGTGCCCTCGCCTATTTCGGACAGCTTCGCGTCGCGCATATAGCGCTCGGCCGGGAAGTCGGTGACGTAACCGTAACCGCCGTGGATCTGGACACCCTTGGTCGTCGCCCACATCGCGGTCTCGGATGCGAACAGCTTGGCCATCGCAGCTTCGCGCGCAAACGGACGTCCCGCATCTCTCAGCGCCGCCGCTCGGCAGATAAGGACCCACGAAGCCTCGATGCGAGTTGCCATGTCAGCGAACATCCATTGAATGGCCTGGAATTCCGCGATGCGCTTTTTGAACTGGCTGCGCTCGAGAGCATAGGCGCGCGCCTCTTCGAATGCGCCGCGCGCCATCCCGGCGGCGAAACCCGCGATGCCGATACGTCCGCCGTCGAGCACCTTCAAGGTCTGCCGATAGCCGGCGCCGAGGTCGCCAACGATGTTTCGCGCGGGCACGATTACGTTCTCGAAGATCACTTCCGCGGTGTCCGAGGCGTGCAGCCCGAGCTTTTCAATCTTGCGGCCGTTAGAAAGGCCGGAAGTGCCGCGATCCACGATAAAGGCCGACACCCCGTCGCGGCCCTTGTCCGGGTCGGTCACCGCCATAACCACATAAACGTCGGCGACGGATCCGTTGGTGATGAACATCTTGGAGCCGTTGATCTGATAATTGTCGCCAACCCGAACCGCGCGCGTCTTCATCGCCGCCGCATCAGACCCCGAACTCGGCTCGGTTAGGCACCAGGCTCCCAGCTTTTTTGCGGCGAGCATATCCGGCACGTAACGGTCGCGATGTTCATCCGCCGCGAACGCCGCTATATGCCCGGTCGAAAGGGACATGTGCGCGGCACAGGTCAGGCCGATCGACGCGTCGTAGCGCGAGAGCCCTTCGACTATCAGCACCTGTGAGAGAGTGTCGGCTCCGCCGCCGCCCCATTTTTCGGGAAAAGCGACGCCCAAAAAGCCGAGTTCGCCAAGCTTTTCGATCACGTGGCGAGGAAAGGTTTCTTCCTTGTCCCACTTGGCCGCGAACGGCTTTATTTCGCGCTCGGCAAACGCTGTGAGGGTATCGCGGATGCGCCGCTGCTCCTCGGTCAGATCGAAATTCATGCGATTACTGCCGCGCCTGAACGTTCTCGCGGACCCACTTCACGATGTCCTCGGTCGATGCGCCGGGAGTGAAAATCTCGCGCACGCCCATCTCCTTCAGCTTTACGGCGTCTTCGTCGGGGATGATTCCGCCGCCGAAGACGGCAACGTCCGCGGCGCCGCGCTCCTTGAGCAGCTTGATAACCTCGGGGAAAAGGGTCATGTGCGCGCCGGAGAGAATTGAAAGGCCGACCGCGTCGACGTCCTCCTGCACGGCGGCCTCGGCGATCATCTCGGGGGTCTGATGCAGTCCGGTATAAACCACCTCGAATCCGCCGTCGCGGAGTGCGCGTGCGATTATCTTGGCGCCGCGGTCGTGCCCGTCGAGTCCGGGCTTTGCCACCAGAATTCTGAGCCTCTTGTCAGCCATATGTTTCAAATCCAGCCTGGGTCACGATATACGCCGAATTCGGCGCGAAATACGTCGCTGATCTCGCCGACGGTCGCTTCTCGGCGGACCGCCTCGAGAATCGGTTCCATCAGGTTTTCACCGGAGCGGCACGCTTCCGACACACGCGCGAGCGCTTCGCGCACCGCGACGGAATTGCGTTCGCGCTTGATCTTGCGCACGCGCTGCACCTGGCGCTCCTCGATCGCGGGATCGATCTTGAGAGTGTCGATCGGCAGTTCTTCCGGTGTCGAATACTTGTTGACGCCTACGATGGTTTTAATCCCCTGTTCGAGCTGGCGCTGGTAATGAAACGCGGCTTCGGCAATTTCGCGCTGCGGATAGCCGGTTTCAATCGCTTTGATCATCCCGCCCATCTCGTCGATGCGCCGGATGTACTCGGTCGCTTCACGCTCGATTCGATCGGTCAGCGCCTCGATCGCATAGCTGCCGCCGAACGGGTCAATCGTATTGGTCACGCCGGTCTCTTCCGCGATTATCTGCTGCGTGCGCAGGGCGACGGTTACCGCCTGCTCGGTGGGCAGAGCCAGCGTTTCATCCATCGAATTGGTGTGCAGCGACTGCACGCCGCCGAACACGCCCGCCAATGCCTGCAGCGCGACACGGACGACATTGTTCACCGGCTGTTGAGCGGTGAGTGACGCACCCGCGGTCTGGGCATGCGTCCGCAGCATCATCGAGCGCGGGTTTCTGGCGCCGAACCGTTCCTTCATGATGCGCGCCCACATCCGGCGCGCCGCCCGCAACTTGGCGACCTCCTCGAGAAAATCGTTGTGGATATTCCAGAAGAATGAAAGGCGCGGCGCGAAGTCATCGACCGGGATGCCGCGTTTTACCGCGTCCTCGACGTAGCAGATGCCGTCGGCGATCGTGAAGGCCAGTTCCTGCACGGCGGTCGAGCCCGCCTCGCGGATGTGATAGCCGGAAATCGACACCGCGTGCCAGCGCGGAACCTTGCGCGCGCAGAACTCGATCATGTCGGTCACGACGCGAAGCGACGGTTGCGGCGGGCAAATCCATTCCTTCTGCGCGATGAACTCCTTGAGCATGTCGTTCTGGATCGTGCCGCCCACGCGATCCCATGGCACCCCGTTGCGCTCGGCCACGACCAGGTACATCGCCAGCAGCACGGAAGCCGAGCAGTTCACCGTCATCGAGGTGGTGACGCGGTCGAGCGGGATCCGATCGAACAGCCGCACCATGTCGTGAATCGAGGTGACGGACACTCCTTCGCGTCCGACTTCGCCCTTGGCGCGTTCGTGGTCGGCGTCGTAACCCATCAGGGTGGGCATGTCGAAGGCGGTGGAAAGGCCGTCCTGCCCCTGCGACAGCAGGTAATGGAAGCGCGCGTTGGTATCTTCGGCGAGCCCGAACCCTGCAAACTGGCGCATCGTCCAGAGCCGTCCGCGATACATCGATCCATACACGCCGCGGGTGTACGGATACTCGCCCGGGTTCGCGAGCGCGTCATCGTACGAGCCTCCGACGTCGTCGGGCGTGTACAGGGGCTCCAGCTCCATATCGGAGATGGTTGAGAAGCGGACGGGCCGTTCGGATGCCTGCTTGTAGGTGGTTTCAAGCCATTCGCGTTTGGAACTCACGTTGCCCTCATCGATTGCCTTCGAGCACCTGTCCGGCGATGACCAGGCGCTGGATCTCTGACGTGCCTTCGTAAATTTCCGTAATCTTGGCGTCGCGGAAATAGCGTTCGACCTTGAATTCACGAGTGTAGCCGTAGCCGCCGTGAATCTGGACGGCTTCGGTGGCCGCCTTCATCGCGGCTTCCGCCGCGAACAGCTTGGCCATCGCCGATTCCTTGGTGCAGGGTTTGCCCGCGTCCTTAAGCGACGCGGCTCTCAGGGTAAGCAGGCGTGCAGCATCAATTTCGACCGCCATGTCAGCGAGTTTCCACTGGATCGCCTGATGTTGCGAAATCGGCTTACCGAAGGACTGCCGCTCCTGCGCGTATTTGAGCGATGCCTCCAGCGCGGCGCGGCCGATTCCGACTGCCTGCGCCGCGATTCCAATCCTTCCCCCGTCGAGCGTCTTCATCGCGACCTTGAAGCCGTCGCCCTCGCCCATCAGCAGGTTGCCGCGCGGAACGCGCAGATCGGTGAAGCTCAATTGCGCTGAATGCGCCCCGTGAATACCCATCTTGTCTTCGACCCGCACCACCTGCCATCCGGGGGAATCCGTTTCCACCGCAAACGCGCTGATTCCCTTGTGCCCTTTCCCGGGATCGGTCATCGCGAAGACGATCGCGACCTTCGATTGCGGCGAATTGGTGATGAAGTTCTTGGTACCGTTGATGACGTACGAATCGCCGTGCAGGACCGCGCGGGTTTTCTGTCCGGCCGCGTCGGAGCCCGCCAGCGGTTCGGTCAGCGCGAAACATCCGAGCCACTCCCCAGACGCCATTTTCGGGAGGAAATGACGCTTCTGCGCATCGGTGCCCAGGCCGAGAATCGGCCACGATGCCAGCGAGCAATGGGCGGAGACGATCACCGCGGTGGAAGCGCACGCTACCGCGAGCTCTTCGATCACCAGCGCATAGGCGACCTGGTCCAGCCCCGCGCCGCCGTATTCCTCCGGAACAAAAGTGCCGAGCATCCCGAGCCGGCCCAGCTCATCGATCGCTTCTTTGGGAAACCGGTGAGTGCGGTCGGCTTCGACGCCGATGCGATCGAGTTTCTCCCTGGCAAAACGGCGGGCCGTATCGCGCGCGGAACGCTGCGCGGCAGAAAGTTCAAGCTCCATTGAAAATGTTTTAGCTCACGCCGCGCGGATGGTCGATAGAAGAGCGCGAGATTTAAGCGTTGAACAGAACGTTCGGTCTAAACGATCGTTCAAATCGCGCGTTCCCCCCGGGAACGTGACTCCAAATCAAGAATGCGCGGCGGACGCCGCGGTCACTTGTGACGCCAATCGGGTTGGCGCTTTTCGACGAACGCGGTCGTCCCTTCCACTCGATCTTCGCTCGAAAACGTCACCGCGAAAGCTTCCTGCTCGAAGCGCAGCCCCGCATCTTCCGGCATCGTGAAGGACGCGCGCAGGGCGGCCTTCGCCTGTCGCAGGGCAAAGGCGGACTTGCCGGCAAGCTTCTCCGCGAGCGAGCGAGCCGCTTTCATCAACTCTTCCGGTGCGACCACCTGATTCACCAGCCCGAGCGCATGCGCGGTCTTTGCGTCGATCATTTCGCCGGTCATGATCAGTTCGCGCGCCTTCGCCTGCCCGATTCGATGAGGCAGGCGCTGGGTGCCGCCGAAACCGGGAATCAGGCCCAGGTTGATTTCAGGTTGGCCAAAGCGTGCCTTTTCGCTTGCGATAATCAGATCGCAAGCGAGCGCAAGCTCGGTGCCACCGCCGAGAGCGAAGCCGTTGACGGCCGCGATTACTGGAATGGGCAAGTCTTCGAGGCTGGAGAGCACGCGATGGCCCAGATGAGAGAAGTCGAGGCCGTCAGCGGTCGTCATCTTTGACATCGCGGCGATGTCCGCGCCGGCCACGAATGCGCGGTCGCCCGCGCCGGTGATGATGAGCACGCGCACGGACGGGTCGTGGCGCACCTCGCGGATTACGCGGGTCAGGTCTTCGAGAACCTCGCGATTCAGGGCATTAAGAGCGGTGGGACGGTTTACGGTCGCGATCGAAATCGCCGCATGCTCGAAGACCACGTTCTTGAGATCCATTTGATTTCTTAATCCTCTGCGCGCGCGGGCGGCGCAGTTGTGGTGCCGGTTACGCCGTGGCAATAGCCGACCTGTTTCAGCCAGTCGCGATCGCTCTCCGACACAGTGCCGCTCGGCGCCGCGTACGCGTACACGATGTTCTTGTTCTGGGTATTAATCTGGCATTGGACATCGACTTCCGATCCGCCCGGCGCCTTGATGGGCACCTGTTCCCATACAGTGGCGGGCCCGTTTTGCTGGAAGTAAGACTGATTGCTGGTTGTGATGCCCGAGGAATACGCGACTGGATGCGATAACGCCTGTTCGCAAACCTTTCTCGCGTCGAAATTGCATCCGATCTTCTCGAGCGCGCCCGCGCCGGTCTGAGAGCCCGCGGGAGTGCATCCGCCGATCGCGCCGGACAGAAGCGCCGCAATTGCGAGCAATGCCGCGGTCAATTCCCCTTTTGATCCGATCATGTTGATCAGTACTCCGGTTTGAAATCGAAATGATGTATCGCTTCGATAAATCTAACCGTCCGTGTCTTCGATCGCATGACGACGCTGTTGGTCATTGCGCCGCCGGAGAAAAAGCGTACTCCGCGCAGATAGTCGCCGGTCGTAACGCCGGTAGCCGCGAACATCACGTTGTCGCCCGCGAGCTCTTCGAGCGTATAGCGCCTCTGCAGGTCGAGAATTCCCGCGGCGAGGCACGCTTCGGCTTCCTGGGCGTTGCGCGGCACGAACCGGCATTGCATCTCTCCACCCACCGATCGAATCGCTGCCGCCGCGAGGACGCCCTGATGAGCGCCGCCGACGCCGATCAGCATATCGATCTCGCTTTCGGGCCGGGTAGTGGCGATCGCTGCGGAGAGGTCGCCTGCGGAGAGCAGCTTGATTCCAGCACCCGCCTTGCGAACTTCGGAGATGAGCTTTTCGTGCCGGGGCCGGTCGAGGATCGCGATTCGGAGGTCCTCGACATAGACCTTTTTCGCTTCGGCGAGCGCCTTGAGATTGTCAGTTGGCGAGCGGTCGAGGTCGATCACTCCCCGTCCGGCCGGACCGACCGCGATCTTGTCCATGTAGGTGTCGGGACAGCGCAGTATCTTGCCGCGTTCCGAGAGCGCGACGCAGGAAAGTGCGTTGGGTCCGCCGGTGGCGCAGATGAGCGAGCCTTCGAGCGCGTCAAGGGCGACATCAACTTCGGTTCCGGCGCCGTTGCCCACGATTTCGCCTTCGTAGAGCCATTCAGCCTCGTCTTCTTTGCCCTCCCCGATAACGATCTTTCCGTCCATTGCGATCGAATTCAGGGTCTTGCGCATCGCTTCGCAGGCCGCGCGATCCGCCATCCGTTCGTCGCCCTTGCCGATAAACCGCGCCGCGGCGAGCGCCGCAGCCTCGGTCGCGCGTACCACTTCCAGCGCAAGGTTTCGCTCCATGAAGGACTCCGTTTAGTTGACGAGCCGGATGCGGCCCAGAAGCGCCTCGATAAGGGTGAACCCGTTTTCTACCATCAGTCCAGTCTTTGCGCCTTCGGGTTCAGTATAACGCCGCGCGGAATTTTGCGAGCGCCGAAAATCGTCGGAGGTCATCAGCGCGAACGGCACCGGATCCGGCGAATGGGTCTTGAGCTTCGACGGAGTCGCATGATCCGGCATCAGCAGCAAGGCAAAATCGCCCATCTCCGCGAGCCCCTTAAGGAGTGGACCAAGGATGAGGTCATCGATTTTTTCGATCGCCTCGGTTTTCAGGTCGGCCCTTCCCATGTGGCCCGCTTCGTCCGGCGCCTCGATGTGAAGCAGCAGGAAGTCGCGGCCGCGCAGCGACTCCAGTCCGTAGCGCCCCTTGGCGCCATAGTCGGTATCGAGAAATCCGGTCGCACCCGGAACCTTTATCGGCTGAAGTCCGGCCAGACGACCAATTCCATTCACCAGATCGACCGCCGATATAACCGAGCCTTCGAGTCCGAAGCGCTCCTTCAGCGTCGGGACGGCGGGGCGAGTGCCTTGCCCCCAAAACCAGATTGAATTCGCTTCGGCGAGGCCGCGTTCGCGGCGGTCGCGATTGACGGGATGGTCTGCCAGGATATGCGCCGCACGCGCCATCAAATCGCGCAATCGCTCGGCGCCCTCTCCCGAGGGAAGGTAGGGATCGACCGCTTTCCCGGTGATGTCGTGAGGCGGAGTCAGCGCCGTTTTTGCCGTTCCGTTTCGCCATACGACCAGATGGCGGTAGCTGACGCCGTTGAAGAACTCGATTCCTCCGCCCGCCAGCTCGCCGCGAAGATCGTCAACGATGCGAGCGGCCTCCTCGCTCGATATGTGGCCGGCGGTAAAGTCGTTCATCAGGCCGCCGCCGGGCCCCGGCTTCAAGGACACGAGGTTCATGCGAAAAACGACGTCCGCCGGACCCATCGCGATACCCTGGCTTGCAGCCTCGATTGGCGCCCGTCCGGTGTGATAGCGGCGCGGATCGTAACCCATCATCGTCATAGTGCCGACGTCGCTGCCGGACGGCATCCCCTCGGGAATCGTGGCAACCAGTCCGAGCCTGCCGCGAGTCGCTACCAGGTCCATGTTGGGCTTACGTGCGGCTTCGAGCGGAGTCCGGCCGCCGAGGTCTTCGCAGGGCCAGTCGCCCATCCCGTCGCCGTGGATAATGACGTATTTCATGGTCAGTCGTTTTCCAGAATTCTGAACACCTTCTCGATGTCAGGTTCGACGACGATAGTGTTGCTCAGGTTCTTGAGCGCGGTGTCGGGATCCTTGAGCCCGTGGCCGGTGAGGGTGCACACGCAGACCGAACCGGGACGAATGCCTCCGGTGGCGCCAAACTTGAGGAGCCCCGCCACGGAAGCAGCGGAAGCGGGTTCGGCAAAGACGCCAATCGAGGCGATCAGCCGATAGGCCGCGAGAATTTCGGCATCGGTCACGATATCGATGATGCCGCCGGATTCGTCGCGCGCACTGGTGGCTCCTTTCCAGCTTGCGGGATTGCCAATCTTGATAGCGGTCGCAACCGTGTGCGGATCGTCGATCGGATGCCCGACCACGATTGGGGCCGACTCCGCCGCCTGGTAGCCCATCATTTTCGGCAGCCGCGCTGAAAGCCCGGCGCCCTGGTATTCGCGATAGCCGGCCCAATAGGCGGTGATGTTGCCCGCGTTGCCCACGGGCAGAAAATGATGCGTGGGCGCATCGCCAAGCTGATCGCAGATTTCGAATGCCGCCGTCTTCTGGCCCGCGATCCGATCGGGATTGACGCTGTTCACCAGCCGGATTTTCACCGGATCCCGCTCGGCGAGGTCGCGCACCACCTTCAGACAGATATCGAAGTTGCCGATCACTTCGACAACGCGAGCCCCATGCATTACCGATTGGGAAAGCTTACCCAGCGCGACCGAGCCCTTGGGAATCAGAACGTAGGCCTTAAGTCCCGCGCGCCCGGCGTAGGCTGCCGCGGATGCCGCCGTGTTGCCGGTTGAAGCGCAGATGACGGCGCGCGCCCCTTGGCCAAGCGCCTTGGAGATGGCCAGCGTCATCCCGCGATCCTTGAACGAACCGGTGGGGTTGGCGCCTTCGCACTTCAAGTAAACCTTTATGTCCGGGCCCAGCCGCTCGGCGAGCTGGGGCGCATCCACCAGCGGTGTGTTACCCTCGTTCAGCGTAACGATGGGCGTGTGCTCATCGACGGGCAAAAAAGGACGATAGTGCTCGATCAGGCCGGGCCATCGCGTGAGCCGTCCGGCTTGGTGCTGCTTCTGGCTCGGCATAAGTTCCTACAAGCTCTCCTCGATCCGAATAAATCCGGGGTTGGCATCGACCACGGTGAGCCGGCGAATCTGGCCGAGCGCCCGTTTGAGGTTGCGCTCCGGAGTATCGTGCGTGCGCATGATGATTGGCACCGTCTTTTCCGCGCCCCTGTCCTTTTGAATCACTGACGCGATCGAGATGCCGTTGCGCCCGAGGATGGAAGCGATAGCGCCCAGCACGCCCGGCTTATCGCGCACCATGAATCGCAGGTAGTATTCGCATACCACGTCGTCCATCGGCTTAACATGGGCGCGACGCACGTGCTCGACCGGCAGCCCGAGCGCATGGGACCGCGCGCTGGCGCCGATAATACGATCGCGGGCGATTTCCAGAACATCCGCCATCACCGCCGTCGCCGTCGGCATCTGCCCAGCGCCCAGCCCCCAGTACATCGTCGAGCCAAGCGCCTCGCCGTGGATATAAATAGCGTTGAATGCGCCGCCGACACCGGAGAGGAGATGACCGGCCGCGATCATCGTCGGATGAACCCGCGCTTCGATTGCACCTCCGTCCTCTTTCGCGATGGCGAGCAGCTTGATTGCGTAGCCTAGCTCCCGCGCGTAGGCGATATCCGACTGGGTGACGCGGGTGATCCCCTCGGTGTAAACGCGCTCAGGCTTGAGCAGGACTCCGAAAGCGAGGCTGACGAGCAGGCAGAGCTTATGCGCGGCGTCGTGCCCTTCGATATCGAGAGTCGGATCGGGCTCCGCGATGCCGCTCTTCTGGGCATCCGCCAGCGCGGCTTTGAATTCTACCCCCTGCCCCGTCATCGTGGTCAGAATCGAATTGCACGTTCCGTTTACGATTCCATACACGGCGCGCTGGCGATCTCCGGCCAGCGCCTGCCTCAACGTCCGGATAATCGGGACACCGCCTCCGACGCTGGCCTCGAATCCGACCGCAAGCCCGCGCCGCGCGGCGCCGCGAAAGATCTCTTCGCCGTGCTCGGCTAGCAGGGCCTTGTTGCCAGTGACTACATCCTTGCCCGCCTCCAGCGCCTTCAGGATGAGCGAACGGGCCGGTTCGAGGCCGCCGAACAGTTCCACGACGATGTCGATATCGGGGCGGCCCACCAGGGCGGCGGAATCCCGAGTGATGAGGCCGCGGGTGATGCCGAGCGAGCGGTCGGGTTTGAGACTGCGGTCGGCGATAGCGGCTAGTTCAAGCGGCCGTCCCAGTTTGCGCGCATAGTCTTGCGCGTTGCGTCGCAGAAGCTTCACGACGCCGCCGCCCACGGTGCCGCATCCGAGCAGGGCAATCCGTATCGGTTTCAAGGCTTCACCGCGATCCGGTTCGAGGAGCTATGGGTTCAGGATGCCACCGCGCGGCGGGGTCGCTGCGACTCGAGGCGCGCGAGCGCGTGCCGTATGCCGCGGATCGCCTGGCGCGTGCGATGCTCATTTTCGATCAGCGCAAAGCGCACGTAACCGTCGCCGTCGGCGCCGAATCCAACTCCCGGCGACACGGCAACCTTTGCCTCTTTAATCAGGAACTTGGCGAATTCCATCGATCCCATCGCGCGGAACGCCTCCGGGATGGGCGCCCATACGAACATCGTGGCCTTGGGCTTCTCCACCGGCCACCCGGCGCGATTGAGGCCGTTAACCAGCACATCGCGGCGGCTCTTGTACATCTGGGTGATCTCGGCAACACAATCCTGCGGCCCGTTCAGCGCGGCAATCGCCGCGACCTGCACGGGCGCGAACATCCCGTAGTCGAAGTAGGATTTGAGCCGCGCCAGAGCTCCGATCATTTCGCGGTTGCCGACCGCAAAGCCGACGCGCCATCCGGGCATGTTGTAGCTCTTGGACAGAGTGAAGAATTCGACTCCGATTTCCCGGGCGCCTTCGACCTGCATGAAGGACGGCGCCTTGTAGCCGTCGAAGCACAGGTCGGCATAAGCGAGATCGTGCGCGACCATGATTTCATTTTCGCGAGCGAAATCCGCGACCCGTTTCATGAAGCGCAGGTCCACCGTCGCCGTGGTCGGGTTGTGCGGAAAGTTCATGATCATGAACTTGGGCCGCGGCCAGGTCCGGCTGACGATCGAAGTCAGCTCGTCATAAAATTCCTCGCCGCTTGACCGCAGCGGAACGCCCTGCACCTGCGCCCCCGCGATGATGCATCCGTACTGGTGAATCGGATAGGTCGGCGTGGGCGCAAGCACGACGTCGCCCTGATCGAGAATCGCCAGTGCGAGATGGGCGATTCCTTCCTTCGACCCTATCGTGACGATCGCTTCCGTGTCCGGATCGAGATCGACCCCGTAACGGCGCTTGTACCAGTCGGTGATTGCCAGCCGCAGCTTGTAAACCCCGCGCGACACGGAATACCGATGGTTGGGCGGCTTGCCCGCGGCCTCGACCAGCTTGGCGACGATATGCGGCGGCGTGGCGGCATCCGGGTTGCCCATGCCGAAATCGATGATGTCCTCGCCGGCGCGCCTGGCCTTGAGGCACAACTCGCCGATCGCGTTGAATACATAAGGCGGAAGCCGCTTGATTCGTGGAAAATCCATCTTCATGAGCGTCGTCTTGCCGGGCGCCTCGCCGCGCCGCTTTGAGCCATTAGTTTTAACCGACGGTTGCCCCCCTCGCCAGTAGGGTTACAACCAGCCCTTTTCGTCACTCCGCCGTCGATGCCGCCCCGACCGGAATAGCCGGGCGCGACCGTATCGACCAGTAAATGGGCGCCGCGATGAGCGAGATGAGGCCCGCCATCTGCCATTCGAACGGAATTCCGGATGCATCCGCCACCACGCCGCCGAGCAGCAATCCGGCCGATCCCCCGATCGTCTGAAACGTACTGCTGAAAGAGAGCAAAGTGGCGCGCTGGCTCGATTCGATCTGCTCGTTGAACCAGCTTTGCACCAGGGGCTGCATCCCTCCAGTCGCAACGTTCATCACGAACAGCATCGCGAGCGACAGAACCGGGCGATGGCCGAACAGGCCGGCGGCGAAGAGCATGATGCTCGCCGCGATTATCAGCATGCTTACTCGGCCCGCCCGCAAATACTCGTCCGCCGCGATCCGGATCATCACCTCGGCGCCGATCATCCGGGCAATCGTAAGCCCGCAGTAAATCCATCCGACGATCCAAACGCCGATGTTGAACCGTTCATTGAACATGATCGGCCATTCAAGCCAGTAGGGAGCCCATGCGGCGAAGGTGATTGCGCCGGCGACGCTCAGCCAAAGGACGGTTTCCGCCTGAAATCCGGCTCGAACTCCGTCGCGAACCTGGCCGGCGATATGCTTCGGGATGGCGCGGAATTCGATCTGGACCGCGCGGGGCTTCTCGTCATGCATCAGGGTCGCGCCGATTGCGCACGACATCAGGAAGCCGCTGGCGCCGAGCAGCCAGGGCCAGGCGATGTTCACGTCGGCCACGTACGCGCCGATCATCGCCGAGCCCATGAACGCCGCGCTCGAGATCTGGGAGATTCGCGAGAACAGGCGATCCTTGACGTCGTCGTAGCCCGCTTCATCGAGCGCATCGACGCCCCAGGCATCGATGGCACCGTTACAGAAAGTGGTGCCGATGCCGTCGATGCTTTCCGCGATCAGAAACACGAAATACCGATGCGCGAAGAAGTACACGATAAACGCGGTGACGCGCAGCAAGGTGCCTGCCACGAACGAGCGCCGCCGCCCGAGCGCATCCGCAAACGCCCCTGTCGGCACATCGGTGAAGAACAACACCACGAAGTAGGTCGCGAGCACCGAGTTGATCTCGAACTGGGTGAGCCCGCGTGATTTGAGGAAGATCGGATAGACTCCGAACAGGAACCCGCCGGCGAACGAATATATCCACCATACCGCGTAATAGCGGCGGATGATCCCGCGTATCTTCGCTTCGTGCTTTACAGCCGCTTCCATCGGCATCCACAAACATCTTTCGCGATACCGCCCCTGTTACGGTGTCGCCGCAAAATAGAAAAAGCCCCGGGCTCCGAGGCGCCCAGGGCTTTTTCCAACGCCAGATATCGGAGCCGTTCAACTCACAGGATTAACGCGCGTAGCTCGCGCTATTTTGGCTGCGATTTCAGGCATGAATGGCAGAGTAGCCGTGAGTCTCTTGCCGGTCAAGGACAGCTTATCGCGTGGAGAATTTCGAGGACGCGCGCGTCATTCTCTGTGCCTCGCGCTTCATCTAGACTGAATTCACCGGACCATCCGATGTCTTCAACCAGCAGCATTTCCGTTCCAGGCTTCGCGCCGAACACTCCCGAGCCCGCTTTTCGCACACGCGCATGGCGCTTTGCCAATGTGGCGTGGCTGGCGGCGCGGATTTATGCCGGATACAAAGCGATCCAGTTCTGGACTCGGTTTGTGTCGGACCGCAATCGGGAAGCGCTGTACCGCCGTCAGGATCTGCGAGCCGCGCGCGCGATGTACGCGACGGCCGTACGTCTTGAAGGACTGCTGATAAAAGCCTCGCAGTTTATCGCGACTCGCGCGGACATTCTTCCCGATGAATGGGTTTCCACGCTGGCCGGCCTTCACGATCGGGTTCCTCCGCGCCCCTTTGCGGTAATCCGCGACCAGATCGAAGGCGAGTTGAAGCGTCCCCTGGCAGCGGTGTTCGCGCATTTCGAGCCCGTGCCGATAGCGTCCGCTTCTCTCGCACAGGTGCATGCCGCACGGCTGCACGACGGGCGGCGATGCGCGGTCAAGGTGCAGTACCCGGGAATTGAAGGAATCGTGCGCGCCGACCTGCGCAATATGATGCTCGTCCTGAAGTGGCTCGCCTGGCTGGAGCGCGATTTCGATTTCCAGATCGTGGCGCGCGAGGTCATGAAGTACATCCCAATGGAGCTGGACTTCGAACACGAGGCGGACAATGCCAGAACTATCAGGAAAAACTTTGCGGGATGCGACGATGTAGTGGTTCCGCAGGTATATCGCGAGTTCACCTCTCGCCGGGTGCTCACGATGGAGCTGGTGGACGGGATCAAAGTGAGCGATGTCGCCGCGCTGGACCGGGCCGGTATTGACAAGCGCGCCGTCGCGCAAAAGTTGATCGATCGGTTCTGCGATATGATTCTGCGCGACGGGTTTTTCCACGCTGACCCGCATCCCGGAAATATCCTGGTGCAGCCGGGTCCGAGACTCGTGCTTCTCGACTTCGGCCTGGCCAAGGACTTTCCCGCCAACGTGCGCGAGGGGATGGTTCGCCTGACGTTTGCGATCCTGATTTCCGATCGCGCGGCGATCATCCGGGCGTTTACCGAACTCGGTTTTCGGACCCGGGATGGTTCCCCTGAGACGCTGCTTGCGCTGGCCGACCTGTTCCTGGGTCAGACGCTGCGGCGAAACAAGGCGTACGCGGACCAGGAGTTGGTGGAAAAATTCTCCGACGAACTTCCCCGCGCCCTGCGCGCCAATCCGATCGTCGAGGTGCCCGGCGATGTCCTGCTCGTCAACCGAGTGATGGGTCTCCTGAGCGGGTTGGGCAAAACCCTCGACTCGCAGGTCAACCTGTTCGCGACGTTGATGCCGTATGCGCAGCGGCTGGTTGCTCCGCAGGCGGCCACTTCCGCCTGAGGGGCGACAACTTCCTTTCATCATTCCGCCCAGTCGTGCCATCCTTTCGAGAATAATGATCAGGCCCGCGACGTTAGTGTCGCGGGCGGCCAAGGGAGCCCCTATGTCTGAAAAGCGTGAACAACTCGCCGGCCTCGCCCGGGAACTGGCAGCGGAATTCGCCACTCGCGCCGCGCAGCACGATCGCGAAAACTCATTTCCGGTCGAAAACATCGAAAAGCTCAAGGAGACCGGCTATACGGCCCTGCTTATCCCGGAGAAGCACGGCGGCTTGGGCGCCGACCTCGAAGACTACGTTCTGTGCCAGGAGCAGCTCGCCCAGGGATGCGGCGCGACCGCAATCGCCATCAACATGCATCTGTTTGGCCTTGGAAGCATGGTGGAGCGCGCGACTGGACGTCCGGAGGAGGCGCTCTTCTTTGAGACGATCGGCCGCGGAAAGCAGATCATGGGAGGCGGAATCAGCGAACCCGAGACCGGAGGAGAATGGGGATCCTTCGCGACCAAGGCGCGTCGCGACGGCGAATTCTACGTCCTCAATGGGCGAAAGACGTTTACGAGCCTCTCGCCTGTCATCGACCTGTTCATGGTGATGGCCACGCTGGAAGGTTCGACCCCGCCGGCTGCCGCGACCTTTGTAATTCCGCGCGGCACCCCGGGGCTTGAACTGGTCGAAACCTGGGACGCGATGGGGATGCGAGCGACGGCGAGCCACGACATGGTGATCAAGGATGTACGCGTGCCGGCGGTCGCGATGTCGGAATCGCGTCCGGTTGGCCCGATTGACAGCCAGGGAATCTCGCTGTTCGCGTGGTTCAGCCTCTCGGTCGCGGCGGTTTACACCGGGATCGCGATTGCGGCGCTCCGGTTCACGCGCGAGTTTACGGGACGCTATAAGCCGCTTACCCTGCCCCGCCCGATAAAATATCTGCCCGGAATCCAGTTCGCGGTCGCCGAAGCGGAGGCGCTTATCGCCCAATCGCGCGCCCTCTACCAGAGCGTCGCGCGAGAATACCTCTCCAATCGAGATGCGTTTCAGGGCGAGGCGGGCCTGGCACGGCTGGTGACGGCAAAATATGTCGGGACCAACAACGCGCTGCGCGCGGTCGATCAATGCATGGAAGCCGTCGGCGCGCACGGGTTTCTCAAGAAATTTCCGATGGAGCGTTACTATCGCGACGTGCGCGCCGGAGTGAACCATCCCCTGTCGAACGCTCGCGCCCGCGAACTTCTCGGCAAGGCCTCGCTGGGCATCAGTCTCACCGAGACGCCACGATGGTAGGACGGAAACGGCGGCGCTGGACAAGCGCGCGCACTGAACGTGGCACGGGAAGCGTGGCGTTTCGCACAACCTTTCCCTGCTGAAGATCGGAGCGGACGTCGCTAGACATGGGAGAGGCGAGACAAAAACTCGCCCCCTGTCGATTGATCAACGTCGTGCGCTTTCAATGAATAACGTTCCTGTCCTATCGTCGTAGAATCCGTGGCGAATGAGATTGAAAACGTAGCCCTGCGCGCGGCGCGCGCCGCGGGCCGAATACATTTGAAACGGCTGAGCCGCATCAATATCAGCCGCAAGTCCAACTCGATCGACCTGGTCACAGAGGCGGACCGCGAGTCGGAAGCCGCGATAATTGAGACGATTCATCGCGCTTTTCCCACGCACGCGATCCTGGCGGAGGAAAGCGGTGCGAGCATCCACCAGTCCGACCATCAGTGGATTATCGACCCGCTCGACGGCACCACCAATTTCGCTCACGGTTTTCCGCAGTTCTGCGTGTCCATCGCGTATCAGCATCGCGGACGCACCGAGTTCGGCGTCATCTACGATGCGCTCAAGAAGGAGTGCTTTACGGCTCGCCGTGACCATGGCGCGCGGCTCAACAACAAAGCGATTCACGTGAGCACGACGGATTCGCTGGGCACCTCGCTGCTTGCCACCGGTTTTCCATACGATCGGCGCGAACGCAGGCGCTTTTATCTGTGTTTCTGGGAAGCGTTCATGATGCGCACGCAGGGGGTGCGCCGCACGGGAGCTGCCGCTCTCGACCTCGCATATGTCGCATCCAGCCGCACCGACGGCTTCTGGGAATTCGGGCTGAAAGCCTGGGACGTGGCGGCGGGCGCACTGCTGGTGGAAGAAGCGGGCGGGCGCGTCAGCAACATGGATGGATCGGCGCTCGACATCCACGGCGGCAACATCATTGCCACCAACCGCCGCATCCATGCGCAGATGGTCACCACGATTGAAGAGGTCCGTCCCGAAGCCGAACGCCGCCACGCGGAAATGCTGCGCGAATCGCACGCCGCGGCATAGCTGAAGCCCGTTCACACTTCTTGCCGGCACGGGCGGTCGCTGGATCGCAAGGATCGTCCAAACCGCTCGATTGGCGCCAAGGCGCAATTCGCAACCATCAACCGAGACCGCACTCGCGATGGCGCGTGAAGCCTTGAGTACGTAGCAGCGCCAGGTGTCAGAAAAAATTTCAAAAGGCCCCCGACGCGGCGCTACGATCCAGTTGCCGATCTTCATCGGCGTTTCCGTCGAAACCAGGGACAGGTTCCCGCTGCCCGCATCCGCTTTCGGGTCCGCCGTTGCGAAAGAGTCATCACCGCTACGTACCCGCATTCGATGGACTTCGCGGTGTGGCGATCCTGCCGGTGATGCTGCTGCACGTGGGCGCCACGGTTCTTCCCAAGGGCCGGCTTCTCTTCGAGCTGACGCGTGGATGGTACGGCGTCGACCTCTTTTTTGTTTTGAGCGGCTTCCTGATCACGTGGATCCTTTCCGGCGAATTAGAGGCGACGGGAACGATTGACCTGAAGCGCTTCTACAGCCGTCGCGTGCTGCGGCTCGGTCCTGCCTATACTTCGATGCTGATTGCGGTGCTGGCGGGCGCCATCCTGCTTCGCCGGCCGGAAGTCGCCAGGGTTCCGAAGGTCATCCCGGCGCTCGTGACCTATACCTACAACTATCAAATCGCGTTGAACGGGCCGCATTTCGACGTTCTCGTCGCGTTGTGGTCGCTGTGCGTCGAGGAACAATTCTATCTGCTGTGGCCGATGGTTTTGCGGCGCATCGGACTGAAGCGGGCGCTCCCCTTCTCTCTTGGCGCGATCGCAAGCCTGGCGGCATATCGCGCGGCGCTGTATTGCTGGCTCAACTGGGGGCATCTTGCGGCCCCATCGCCGAATTCCTCGGTTTGGATCTACTTCGCCACCGACACCAGGATCGGAGTGATCCTGATGGGATGCGCCGCCGCGCTCTCGCTGCGGCATCGTTGCGCCCTGCGAATGTGGCGCTGGATCCGCAAGTCGCGCATCGCGCCGGAGACAGCGGTCGTGCTGACCTCCCTTGTCGTTGTCTTCGTGACGGGAGGAGCTCCCTCGAGTGGTTCATGGCGCAGCGCCACGTTCGGCTACACACTGGATGCCGGCGTAACGGCCGTGATGATTGGCGCGGTCTTCATCCGGCCCGCGTCGATAGCGGCTCGCGCGCTCTCATGGAGTCCGCTGGTGGCGCTTGGGAGAATTTCGTATGGGGTGTATCTATTTCACGGCCCGATTGCGTGGCTTCTAATCCATGAAATTCCCGCGCCGGCCTGGTCCGCGATCGCATCGGGATTTTCCGTCGAGGTAGCGAACGCGGCATCGATCGCGCTTCCACAAGCGTCCTTGTCGATCGAGCCGGCGACTGCGGAATTCGGCGTAGCCTCCGCGATGGTGGTGATCCTCACTTCGGTCGCGGCGGGATTGCACTATCGCTATGTCGAGCGCTGGTTTCTGGCGAGGCGAGCATCGCGGCCCGTGGCCTGAAGGGCTCCTCGCTTGTCCGGATACGAACCCTGATATATTGATGAAGTCCGCCAACGGCACGCCCCGGTAGTGAAAAGGACATCACGGAGGTCTCCGGAACCTCAAGTCCGGGTTCGATTCCCGGCCGGGGCACCAGAGTTTCCTGGCGTGGGACGCGATTTTGTCCAGCCTGCTCGAGGTCCGCCCTGAGTGGCTTTTAGCGCACGTGTGAGGCCTTATTAGGAGAGGCGTGGCGGTGATAGCCATATTTAGCCATACGATTTGAATTGAGGTCACCAATTTCCATCAAGCGGCTATCCTAGACACTCGCTTGACCAGCCTGAATACTTATGTCTGAAATTACGTCTCAAAAGGCATCGTGTTCGTCCAAAAACTTTAAAAAGGAACGGTGAAATGAAAGGGATCGTCGTCGCGCTCGCTGCTTCATCCATGCTCCTGGTCCTGGGCCTCGTCCCTTTGGCTCACGCGCAGGACGCTGAGGCGGCCAAGTCCAAGTCCAAGAATCCTCCCCCGGTGAATGTCGCGGGAGCCTGGTCGGGTACCGACACGAGTTCCGACGGGGGCGGCCCGATGACGCTGGACATCAACCAGAGCGGCAAGAAGCTTCGGGGCACATTCAGCGTCACGACCGGTGACCAGAATCCCACGGGAACGGTGAACGGGACTATCAACGGCGACGCGATTCATGCCACTTTTCACGCGACCGGTGGCACCAAGCACAATTGCACCGCCGAGGTTGTTGCAACGGTGGATGGTAGCGCGATGACCGGAAGTTTCGTCGTTCACGGAAACAAGCAGCATTGTAAAGGCCAGGGACAGTTCAACCTCACCAAGCAATAAGCCCTCGCGGCAGCGTCCGCACGCAAGCGGACGCCGCCGTTTTCTTCTCCATCTGACGGCAACCCAAGTTGCGGCGGCAGCCGTCGCTCAAAGCTCCGAGATTACAATTCGCGCTTAGATCGTCGGTCCCCGCGCGGGGGGCTCGATACCGGTCGCGCGTTCTTGACAAGGGTCGTGGGCCGGCGTATCAAACCATTTGGATATTTAACTGACCGGTTAAGATATGCCCCCGTGGTTCTCTGGCCGCGGGCGTGCCGCGATTCGAAAGCTCGTGGCGACCTTCAGCCGAAAAGTAGAAGCAGGGGATCACAAAATGCTCCCGGAAGACAAAGCTGGACCGGATTTATCCGACCGTACGCTCGTGATCACGCGCACTTTCGACGCGCCGCGTGAACTGGTCTTCGATACATTCACCGATCCACGGCATCTGGCGAGGTGGTGGGGGCCAAAGGGCTGCGCGATTGTCTCATGCGAAGCGACTCCTGTGGTTGGAGGCACATGGCGAATTACGATGCGGACGCCCAGGGTGCTTCCGCAGTTCGTCAATCGCTTCCCGAGCAGCACTGAACCGGCGGCCCACGATATTCCCTGGATTATCGAGAAACAGAGAGGCGTATATCGGGAAGTCGAAAGGCCGGATCGCCTTGTGTTCTCCTATATTTTCGAAGACGATGCCGGCCACCCGCTGCATCAGACCGTGGTTACAATAACCTTCACGGACGAAGGCGGCCAGACCCGATTGACGCTGCGTCAGTCAATTTTCGAAAACGTTTCAGTCCGCGACGACCATGTGCGCGGATGGACGCAGGCACTCGATCGTCTTGGCGAGCATTTGATGCCGGCCAGTTAGCCGTAAGCCACTTCGCTTACGCAGGTAAAAATCGATTTCAGGAGTACAGGGATGAGCGATCAGTCCTCTCCCCTGCGCATACAACGGATGCGCGCCGTGCTTGCCGGATACATCGATCGCGGCGAGATACCGGGGCTTGTAGCGCTGATAAGCCGGGGTGATGAAGTACACGTCGAGACGCTGGGGGCGCTCGCTTTCGGCGGCTCACCCATGTCGCGAGACGCGATATTCCGCATCGCGTCGATGACAAAGCCCGTCGCCGCCGCAGCCGCGATGATCCTGGTCGAGGAATGCCGGCTCAGACTGGACGATCCGATCGACGACCTCTTGCCCGAGCTCTCCGATCGCAAGGTGCTGCGGCGTCCGGATGCCGTGCTGGACGATGTTGTTCCGGCGAAGCGCGCGATCACTCTGCGCGATCTTCTCACCTTCCGATGGGGATTCGGCGCCGTGATGGTGTGGCCACCGGTTTATCCGATCCAGAAGGCCATGGAAGCCGCCGGATTGATGCCGGGGCCAAATTCGGTCGATCTTACCCCGGATGAATTCATGAAACGCCTTGGCGCTCTACCTCTTGTCTATCAGCCGGGCGAGAGATGGCTTTATCATACCGGCTCGGAGGTCCTGGGCGTCCTCATCGCCCGCGCCTCGGGGATGAGCTTCGCCGATTTTCTTCGCGAGCGCATTTTTGAGCCACTCGAAATGAAGGACACCGCCTTCTTCGTCCCGGCCGCGAAGCGAAATCGCTTCGCAACCACCTACATGCGCGATCCGGCGACGAATGACCTCAAAATCCACGACGATCCCAACACGGGCCGCTGGAGCAACCCGCCCGCGTTTGCTTCGGGCGGCGGCGGGCTCGTATCCACCGCCGATGATTACTTTGCTTTCTGCCGGATGATGCTGGGTAAAGGCATCTACAAGCGCGAGCGTATTCTTTCGCCCGCCTCGGTGGCGCTCATGACGATGGACCACCTGACGGAAGGGCAAAAGCAAGGATCGGAGTTATTCTTCGGCGACGGCAATGGCGGGTTCAAAGCCGGGTGGGGCTTCGGCATGGGCGTCGATACAGCCAAAGCGGATCTGTTCTCTTCGCCCGGCAGGTTCGGTTGGGTTGGCGGCACCGGCACCACCGGCTACTCGGATCCGTCGGCGGGCCTCGTTGGCATACTCCTTACCCAACGGATGATGGAATCGCCCGTGTTGCCGCGTGTCATGACGGACTTCTGGACTCTCGCCTATCAAGCAATCGAGTAACTGAAGCCGATTGTTGACGTTGCCTGTTTAACCGGCGACGCAGCCAGAGGCGGAAATCCTTGCGCAGAGCCGCTTGTGCCTTGCGCCAAATGGAAAAAGCCTCTTACGTAACAATTGTGGGCTAGGTTCGCCTGCGCCTGGCCGCCCCGCGGGCAACATCAAACTCAGGAGAAGCTCCGATGGCAGTTTCCATCACGCCGACGGATTCCGAAGCGATCTCGAAGCTGATCGCGCAGTATGCATGCGGGCCGATCAAGTTCATGGGCGCGGAGGAGGCGCTCTACGAGCGCCATCTGCTCTTCGACAACGTGGTGGATACCGCGCGGGCGACGCCTCGCGACCGTTATGAAGCGGTCGCGCGTTCGGTGCGCGACGTGTTGTCGCAGCGCTGGGTACGCACCGAGCAGACCTACGATCGGGAGAATCCCAAGCGCATTTACTACCTGTCGATCGAATTCCTGCTTGGCCGCTCGCTTGCCAGTAATATCGAGAATCTGATGCTTGCCCCCGCCACCCGGCAGTTGATCGAGGAAAAGAGCCTCGATTGGGTCCGTCTCCTCGAGCAGGAGCCCGACGCTGGTCTGGGAAACGGCGGTCTGGGGCGCTTGGCGGCATGCTTTCTGGATTCGATGGCGACGATGGCGCTACCGGCAATGGGTTACGGGTTGCGCTACGAATTCGGGATGTTCCGGCAGTCAATCGTCGACGGATGGCAGCAGGAACAGCCGGACAATTGGCTCAGGCGGCCGGACCCATGGCAGGTTGCACGACCGCATGAACGGGTCGAGGTGAAAGCGAATTGCTGTTTCGAGATTGCACGCGGAAGATTGCAGGCGGAGCTCGGAGTTCCATCAACCCTGCAAGGCATACCGCACGACCTGCCCGTAGTGGGATATGGCGGCCGTACCATCAACACTCTCCGGCTATGGACCGCCGCGTCGCCGGGCTATTTCGATTTGCAGGAATTCAACCACGGAGACTTTGTCGGCGCGCTTGCAAAAAAGCTTGCAGCCGAGACGCTGACGCGCGTGCTCTATCCCGACGACTCGACCAGCTTCGGACAGGGGCTTCGCTTCGTGCAGGAGTATTTTCTGGTCGCGTGCTCGCTTGCCGACATTGTGCGCAGGTTCCGGTTTAGAAACGCCGATTGGAACGCGCTCCCCGACAAGGTCGCCATCCAGCTCAATGATACCCATCCCGCCCTGGCAGTGGCGGAGCTGATGCGGATTCTGCTCGACGAAGCCCGCTTGGGATGGGACGAGGCGTGGGATCTAACCCGCCGCACCCTCGCCTACACCAATCATACGCTTTTGCCCGAAGCGCTCGAAAAATGGCCTGTTGAGTGGTTCGAGATGCTGATACCTCGCCATCTCGAAATCATCTACGAGATCAATCGGCGGCTGCTCGATGAGGTGCGCACGCGCTTCCCCGGCGACGAGTTCCGCGTCGAACGTGTCAGCCTGATCGAGGAAGGATCGGGCAAGCATGTGCGGATGGCGAATCTTGCCATCGCGGGATCGCACAGCACCAACGGTGTCGCGCAGATTCATTCCGAACTGCTCCGCACCACCACGGTCAAGGATCTGGCCGAGATGTATCCTGAACGGTTCAATAACAAGACCAATGGAGTTACGCCGCGTCGATGGCTGCTGCTGGCGAATCCTGCGCTCGCCCGGACAATCACGGAGGCGATTGGCGACGGCTGGATCATCGACCTGGAACAGTTAACGAAGCTAAGACCGCTTGCAGAGGACGGAGGCTTTCGCGCTCGTTTTCGAGCGGCGAAGCGCGAGGCGAAGCTGCGCTTCTCCGACTGGCTCCAATCCGCCTACAACCTGAGCGCCGACCCGGATACGATTTTCGACTGCCAGGTCAAGCGCATCCACGAGTACAAGCGGCAGTTGCTCAATGCGCTGCGGATCGTCGTGCTGTACAATCGGCTGCGCGAAAATCCCGGCCTGGCGGTCCCGCCGCGGACATTCTTCTTCGCCGGCAAGGCCGCTCCCGCCTATCATCTCGCCAAGGTCATCATCAAATTCATCAACAACCTTGCGGGCACGATTGACGGCGATCCTGCGATGCGCGGACGGCTCAAGGTGCTGTTTCTGCCCGAGTACGATGTCTCCCTTGCCGAGCGCCTGATTCCCGCGAGCGACGTTTCCAATCAGATTTCGACGGCGGGTTATGAAGCGAGCGGCACCAGCAACATGAAGTTCATGATGAACGGAGCGCTGACGATCGGAACACGCGACGGCGCGACCATCGAGATGGCCCAGGAGGCCGGCGAAGAGAACATGTTTTTGTTCGGCCTGACGGCGGATCAGGTCGCGAACAGCCGCGGCTGGTACAATCCGGGCTGGCATTACGCCAATGAATCCGAGACCCGCGCCGCGCTTGATTTGATCTTCTCGAATCATTTCAGCCGCTACGAGCCGGGCGTGTTCGAGGTCCTGCGCGAGGCGCTTCTAACGCACGGCGATTATTACATGCATCTGGCCGATTTGACTTCGTACCTTCATGCGGACGGCAGGCTGGTCCAGTTGTACGCCGATCAAGACCAGTGGTCCCGCAGGGCGATTCTTAACGTTGCGGCGAGCGGAAGGTTTTCCAGCGACCGCACTATCGCGCAGTACGCGGCGGAAATCTGGAGAGCAGCGCCCTGCCCTGTTGAATGCTAGGAACTAAGGAGCAAGGAGCCACCTGTTATGGAAGTCAGTCCGCTCGCCGGCAAAGCTGCTCAACCCTCGATCCTGGTTGATGTACCAAAACTCCTGGACGCCTACTATTCCCGCAAGCCGGACCCCGCGGTGGCGGAGCAACGGGTCGCCTTCGGCACCTCTGGCCATCGCGGCTGCTCGCTTGACGGTTCCTTCAACGAGGCGCACATCCTCGCGACCACCCAGGCCATCTGCCTGTACCGCAGGCAACAGGGAATCGATGGACCGCTGTTCGTAGGGTTTGACACGCACGCGCTTTCGGAGCCGGCGTTCAGAAGCGCGATGGAGGTGCTGGCGGCCAACGGCGTGGAGACCATGGTCGATGCTGGCGGCGGGTACACGCCGACGCCGGTAATTTCGCACGCGATCCTCTGTTACAACCGCGGGCGCAAAAGCGGCCTCGCGGACGGCATCGTCATAACCCCGTCGCACAATCCGCCTCGGTTCGGGGGTTTCAAGTACAATCCGCCTCACGGCGGGCCAGCGGACACGAACGTGACGGCATGGATCCAGGAGCGCGCCAACGCGTTGATCGCCGAGGGCCTGCGCGGAATTCAGCGCATACCATTCGAGCGCGCGAGTTCGGCCGCCACTACTCATCGGCACGACTACCTGAATTCCTATGTGAGCGATCTCGCGGCAATCGTCGATCTTGCGGCCATCAGCCGAAGCAGCGTTCGTATCGGCGTGGATCCGCTGGGGGGCTCGAGTGTCGCGTATTGGGACGAAATCCGCGACCGCTACCGGCTCAACCTGGAGGTCGTCAACCATGCCGTCGATCCCGCGTTCGCCTTCATGACGGTCGATTGGGACGGCGAGATTCGCATGGATCCTTCGTCCGTGTATGCGATGGCGCGGATGGTCGGTCTCAAGGATCGCTTCGATGTCGCATTCGCAAACGACCCGGATGCCGATCGCCATGGAATTGTGAGCCGCAGCCAGGGCTTGATGGACCCGAACCATTTTCTCTCGGCCGCAATCGCGTATCTTTTCTCCAATCGGCCTCAATGGGCCGCAACCGTCGCGATAGGCAAGACGCTCGTCAGCAGCAGCATGATTGACCGTGTCGCGGGACACATGCGGCGCAAGCTTGTGGAGGTACCGGTCGGATTCAAATGGTTCGTCGAAGGCCTTATCGGAGGCAGCGTGGGCTTCTGCGGCGAAGAGAGCTCGGGCGCGACCTTCTTACGATGTGATGGAACCGTTTGGACCACGGACAAGGACGGGCTCGTTCCTAATCTGCTCGCTGCGGAAATTACCGCGAAGACGGGGAAAGACCCGGGCGAACACTACCGTGAGCTAACCAGCAGATTTGGCGAGGCGTTTTACGAACGTATCGATGCGCCCGCGTCGCCCGAACAGAAACAGAAGCTTGGAAGACTGTCGCCTGAGGATGTCGATACGCCGAATCTTGCGGGCGAGGCGATTATTGCGCGCCTGACACGGGCGCCTGGAAACGATGCTCCGATCGGCGGGCTCAAGGTGATAGCCGCAAGCGGATGGTTTGCGGCGCGTCCATCAGGAACCGAGAACATCTACAAGATTTACGCGGAAAGCTTCAAAAGCCGCGAGCATCTGAAGACCATTCTGCGCGAAGCCCGCGCGATAGTGGACAAAGCACTGGGTGTCTGCTGAGAGGCTTCGTCCGTCGTCGCTCGCCGGCTTCCCCTCAGGATAGATTGCCAGCCTGCTCCACGCCCGCTTTGGCGCTAGCCGGCGATCGGACCGATCCTGGGTTCGTCGCTCGCCAGTTTCGGCACCACCTGCTCAGTGAAGGACAAAAAAGTTTCATGGCTCAGTGGCGCCGTGATCATGTAGTTGAGTCCTATTTCGTCGTGAAGCTGCGCGACTTTGTCGGCCACGCGCTCCGCCGTGCCGTGAATCACCATCGAGTCCACGTATCGCTGAACCATGACTTCGCTGTCGCCGCGGTCTCCGGAAGGATTGACGTAGCTCTGCAGGATCCATTTGGCGCCTTCGCGCGCCACCTCGGCCGCTTTCGAATCGCTTTGAGCGATCGCCACGAGGCGCACGGTCGGAATAACCCGTCCGGCAACGTTATGGCCATGGCTGGCGAGCAGTTTTCGCCATGTTTCCATCTTCTCCTTGATGGCCGGCACAGGTGAATGAGGGTCGAGCATGATCGAATAGCCGCGCTCGGCCGCCCATTCGACCGCCGTGGGAGAATACGCCGCCACCCACATCGGCGGATGAGGTTGCTGGAGAGGTTTGGGCAGTACCTCGACGTTCTCAAAGGAGAAGTAGCGGCCGTGATAAGTGACGCGTCGGCTGCGCCACGCACTCATGACGATCTCGACCGCTTCGCGAAATCGCGGATAGCTTTCGTCCGCCGTCATGCCAAAGGTTTTGAACTCGAACGGATCGAAACCGCGGCCGGCGCCCCAATATACGCGGCCGCCGGACAGAATATCGAGGAGCGCCACTTCTTCCGCGAGCCTCAGCGGATGGTAGAAAGCGGCAAGTGTCACTCCGGTCGCGATATGCAGGCGGCGGGTTCGCGCGGCAGCGAACGCGCCCATCACAGGAATCGAAGGGCACACGCTGTAGTCGTTGAAGTGATGTTCGGTAATCCAGACGGCGTCATAACCGCTCCGGTCCATGATATCGATTCGCTGCAATGCGCGCTCGTACACGGTCGGTAGCGGAACGCGCCGATCGGGCCAACTGAAAAACTGCAGAACGCCAAATTTCATCATGGTCCCCCAGAGGACGGCTGCCTGGCGTAAGGATTAATCCCTTCAAGCGACAAGGTGCAAGGCGACGCGAGCGGCAGTGGCTTCGATCGACGCCATGGGACCGCCGAAGCTTCCCGCTCAGGACCGATCAAGGTCCAGCGTTACGCGCACGACGCCGGACTCATAAGAATCGTGCGTTAGGAAGCCGCTGTTGGCGAAGACCTCGAGCATCTGCTTGTTATCGCCCATCACCACCGCCGAGAACCGCCTGATACCCGCGGAGCGTGCAATTTGAGCGAGATGGCGCAGCAGGAGAGTTCCGATCCCGCGCCCTTGATGCTCGTCCAGCACCGCGAATGCGACTTCAGCCTCTGGCGCATCGCCGCGCAGATACCGGCCAACTCCGATAAAGCGTTCGTCGCCCGCCTCGATGATCGCGGCAAGACCAACGTGATTGGCGAAATCGAGTTCCGTGAGGTGGCGCAGATCAAGCTCGTCCAGAGTCCGCTTGAGGCCGAAGAAGCGATGATATTTCGACAGGTCGCTGAGGCTCTGGAAATGCTTGAGCAGCCGCGCCTTGTCATCGGGCCGAATGGCTCGGATGAGAATTGGGGTTCCGTCGCGCAGCGACTCCCTTACGAAATATCGCGACACGTCCGCCATCGAGCGCGCACTCCACCTCTCGTTATGCCCGCATACGGCGAGCTTTGCTTAGACGTTCGGGCTGGGACTGGACCGGACGCCTTCGCTCTCGAACTGGAGCGCAAGAGCGCGCTCGAGACGCTGGACAAGATTCTCACTGCTGGTGGTGTCGAGAACCACGTAATGGCTCGGGGGGATTTCACGGATCGGCGCGTACTCCAGCTTTTGATGCGCGTAGACATCGACCGTAGCGTCTGAAGGTCCGGTACCTTCCATCGCGCGGTTCTGCAGGCGGCGAAGGGCTTCCTTTTCTTCAACCTGGCACTCGACAAACAATACTGGCACGCGCATCCGATCGCCAAGCTCGAGTGCGGCGCGGCGATGCGCCACGCTCTTGAAGGTGGCATCGAGGACCGCACCGCGACCGTCGGACAACGATCGTTGAGCACTATCGATCATAGCGTCGTAAGTGAGGCGATCGAAACCGGGGCCGTAGATGCCGCCACCATACTCGGCGCCCGGACGGTGAGACTCGGGGATGCCGGCAAGGCGCTTGCGAATGCGATCCGAGTTGAACACCTCGAAGCCGGTGAGACGGCGAATAATCTCGGCGACCGTGGTTTTTCCGCTCCCTACTAGTCCGCATACCACCACCAGAGACGGGCGGCCGCGCTGTGCGTAAGTGTGCGCGAGAGCGAATTTGGCACGAGCCTTCCTGATGGCCGCATCGCGCTCAGCCGCCGGCACCTCCGTTTCCAGGCTCTTCAGGCTATCGACCTTGCCGCGAATACACGCGCGATGGCATTTGTAGAAGTTCACGAGAGAGGCAAGCCCCGGATCGTCCGCGAGCTTCGCGTACGCGGCAATCAGTTCATCGGCCAGATGCGGAGCTCCGAACGCATCGAAGTCCATCGCGAGAAAAGCCATTTCCGATGCTACGTCCGCGTAGCGCAGGCGCTCGTCAAACTCAACGCAATCGTAGATGTCGAGGGCGGGGTTGAGGCAGATATGCTCGCATCGCAGGTCCCCGTGCCCTTCCCTCACGCGCCCTTCGCGTGCCCGTTCGTTGAAGAGATCGCGATGCGACCTCACGAAATTTGACAAATAATGGCCGATCTCATCGAACTCGGGCAGGCCGATCGTGTAACCGACAAACCTGCGGCAACTTTCGAAGTTTTCCAGAACCGAACGCTCGATCGCGGTCGAAGAGCCGAATCGCCATCCGCAGGCCAGCGACGCATCGCGATGGAACTTCACCAGCTTTCGCGCGATATCGGCGACCGCGGCCGGGCTGACCCCTCCGGCGCGCAACAGATGGTCAAGCATCCGGTCTTCCGGAAGCCGCCGCATCTTCACCACGTACTCAACCACGCGAGCGTGGTAGATATCGTCGGGCTGGCCGAGCACAAACCCCTTACCCTCGTCGATTATCGGCAAGACGCTCACGTACACCTCAGGAGCAAGGCGGCGGTTCAGGCGCATCTCCTGTCGGCACAACAGGTAGCGTGCGCCCAGCGTAAATGCGTCCGCGAAGTCGAAATGGACCGGCTTCTTGACCTTGTAGACGTAGTCGCCGGCCATAAACACATACGACATATGCGTCTGCCTGAGTTCAACCCGGGCCGGAGCCTCAGGATAGAACTCCGGGCGCATCATCGCTTCGACCAGGCGCGACTGGGAATTGCCGTTTTGCATCGCGATAACCGCTCTGGCGGAGCAGTCTAATCCTGTTCCAGAAAAGCCCGTACGATGTCGCTGCTGGTGATGACGCCGGTCAGCTTGCCGTCCTCGATCACAGGCAGCGAATCGATCTTCTGCTCAAAGATGATCCGCGCGGCGTCGTGCAAGGGAGTCGCCGGCGTCACCGTAACCGGATTTTCACTCATGGCCAGCTTCGCTTCAGTGTTGTCGAGGTAGCCCGTGTGCATCCGGATGTCGCGATCCGTCACGATACCAACCAGGCGGCCATCGGCAATCACCGGGGCCGAGCGGAATCCTCCTTCCTGCATTCGCGCCTGAATGCTGGAGAGCTTTTCATCAGGGGTCGCGGTCACAGGATTGGAGGTCATCCAGCGCGCGACGAGATGCTTGTCGGGCTCACCTCGCCTGACGCAGAGCACGGGACATGGCGCCTCACGCAGCACCATCTCTGCGATGCTGCCGAGCAAAACGCGGGAGAAGCCGCGCCGACCGTGCGTGGCCATCACGATCAAGTCGGTGGCCTGGCGGCGCGCGTTGCGCAGGATCGTTCCCGCCGGCTCGCCCATGTGCGTCAGTAACTCATACTTGATGCCACGCAGGCGCTTGCTCGCTATCTCGCGAAGCTTCTCCCGGGCGACTTCCTCCTGCCCTTTGTAGATATCGACGTAAACGGGCATGCCGCTGGCCGGAATTACCATCGGCACTACATGCAGCAGCAGAACAGTTCCGTCGTTATCGCGAGCGATCTGCGCTGCCACATCCAGGGCCGCGAGGGAATTTTCGTCGAAGTCGATCGGGCTCAGGATTCTTCTGAATGGATAAGACATCGCAGACCTCCAAGATTGTTCAAGTACGCTGAGACGTTTCTCTGCCTGAATCGAGCTTGTTGCGATAGCCGTGCCAGCGCAGTGGCTTCAATACCATTCAGTTCCGGACGGTTGTGGCGCAATCAGTGTATCCAAAGGAGTCAGGCGTCGTTTGACTGCGTGATGCCATCCGCGCCGGGGCTCTCTGGCTCACTCACAAAGACTCGCTTACAGCTTGGCGGGTCGTTTGCATAACAGACTAGCGAGCGATCGCGCAGCTCGGAGTTCGAACGATGCGGCTAACGAACTGGATGACGCGAAACCCGGTGTGTGTCAGCCCCACCGATACGCTTGGCAAGGCAGGAGCCTTGATGGCGACAGGAGGGTTCCGTCAGCTTCCAGTCGTCGAGAATGGACGCCTTATCGGCATCATCACGGATCGCGACTTGCGTCAGCAGACGATGTCCGAGACCGCGCAGGTTAGTTCCGCGATGACCACGTCGCCGATTACCGTCAGCCCGTCCGATACAGCCGAGACCGCCGCCCGGATAATCATCGAAAGGAAAATTGGCGCCTTGCCCGTCGTCGATCATGGACATGTCGTCGGCATCGTTACGACCAGCGATTTGCTCAAGGCGCTGCTCAACGTCGTGCGGGCCACGCAGGAGATCGTCCGGCGTTAGGCAAGAAGCCAGAATCGAGGTCGAAAGTGAAGAAAGGTTCAGAAAAGGGCTTGATACGGAGTCTAAATCGCAAGGGCTCGCGCTTCGATATGAGTCCGCCCATAGCCCGGAAGGTAACCTTGAGGGAGCCTTCGGTGTGCGAGCGTTGCGGGGCAATTTACGAGCGCAAGACCTGGCGCGCAAACCGCAAGCCCGCAGGCGCCGTGCTTGACAAGGCGAATTGGACGGTTTGTCCCGGATGCGTTCAGGCGGCGGAGGACGTTTACTTCGGCCGAGTGTTGATCAGCGGCAAGGGAGCTGCGGACCGCCACGAGGCAATCGAACGCCGGATTGCCAACGTCGCACGTTTGGCCACTTCGCGACAGCCGCAGCGCAAGATTGTTTCGCAGGAGTGGAACGGGGATACCCTCGAGGTTCTAACGACTTCGCAAAAGCTTGCCCATCGAATCGCGAAGGAGTTGGTCAAAACCTTCGGCGGCAAGGCGGTTTACAAATGGTCCGATGACGATGGAAGCCTGCTTGCCAGTTGGCGATGTCCTGCTGAAACCGCCAAGGGCTGATACTGCCTCGGGGCGGAATTGAGTTCGGCGGCTGCGGGAGGATGCGCCACTGCACGCTCCTCCTTATTTCTGCTGAATTGTCTTGATGTAATTGACGATTGCCGTAATGCGCGCTTTCACCTCGGCCTCGCTCGCGGGGGTGAATTCGGCGCCTTCGCGTTGAAACGTAGTCCCCCAGAAAGGCATATCGAAGCGCCCGTGTGAGGGGATGCCGCTGCGGCCATCGATTGATTGAAAAACGCGCTGGGCCGGGAAGACACCGCCATTGTTTTTGCTCAGCGTCGTGAGATCAGGGGGATTTACGCCGGGTATCACGTAAAGTGCCTCGCCGTGGCCTTTGCCATCGGTCCCATGGCAGGAAGCGCAGTTCTCCATGAAGTCCTTTTTGCCGGAATCGGCTGCAGCGAACACCCCGTTCGATACAAGAGCGGCTGCCGCAAGAGCCAGCCCAGCGGTGAGCATCTTACCTGGATAGCGACGCATCCCTCACTCCCTTCGCATCGTAAGCACAGGGCACGTCGCCTGTCGTACGATCTTGTCAGCTACGCTTCCGAGGAAGAAGCGCGGCACACCGCTGCGTCCGTGGGTCCCGACCACGATCAGGTCGATCTGCAAAGCAGATTGAAGTTCGAGCACTCGGTCTGAGGGGTCGCCGGTAAGGACGATCAGCTCATGCGGGACGCCAGCGAGATGCTTCGCAGCTATTTCTTCGAGCCGTTTGCGCGCCGTGTCCTCGGCCTCGGGCGTGCCGGTGACGGTTCCCCCCAAAGGCACGGGAACGGTCGGACACACGTGCAACACGAAGAGTTGGCCCTCATTTTCCATTGCCACTTGTCTGGCGAGATCCAGCGCGCGAAGCGAGTTCGGAGCGAAATCGATCGCGCAGAGGATACGATTGAATGCACGCGGTTTGCGTCGCTCTCGCTGATCGCGCGCAATCCTTTCCTCGACTTCGGCCTTCAGCTTCGCCAGCAGAGCGCGGTCGCTCTTTGATGCCCACATCGTTTCGGTAGCAGCGCCCTTTTCTCTGAGCCGCTCGCCGAGCCGGTCCTTCTCGTCATTAGCCATCGTGGTTCCTCATTTTTTCTGACATCACCTCGTTTCAAAAGGCGCAACGAGCGTGCCAGTTAAATCTTCCAGAGGGATCGCACTCAACCCCTCTGGAAGCCCATGAGATTGCCACCAATCGACCCAAGGCCGTCCGTGTGTATCAAAAGGGAGCAGCTTCGAGCCCTCATTTGAGGAGAGTTTCCGTGGCACATCGCGTGCTCCATTCGTGAATCATGAACCGGGCATCGTCCCCTGCCATTCTTATAGATCAACTCAAGGCTGCAACCACTCCGGGACTCACTGATGCGGAGGCGGAGAAGCGACTGGAGGAGTATGGCTTCAATGAGCCAGTCACCGCCAGCCGCTCGGGGCCGTTCGTGCAATTTCTCCGCTTCTGCACGAACCCGCTTGTGCTCATCCTGCTGGTAGCGAGCGCCACCTCCGCTGTGCTCGGACAGATTGTAGACGCGGCGATAATCGCCGCGATGGTCGTGCTGAGCATCGTTCTGAATTTCTTTCAGGCCTTTCGCTCGGAGCGCGCGGTGCAGGCGCTTCGCAATCAGGTCGCTCCGAGCGCTACGGTCCTTCGCGAGGGGAAATGGCTTGAGCTTCCCCGACGGTTGGTCGTCCCCGGCGACTTGATTCGGCTTTCGGCTGGCGACCTGGTTCCCGCCGACGCGAGATTGCTTTCAAGCCAGGACTTGCATGCGCAGCAGGCCGCGCTGACTGGTGAATCGTTGCCGTCGGAAAAATACGTCGCAGAGGCCTGCGATGATGCCGTGACGCCATCGCGGCCCGACCTGGTGTTCCTCGGCACCTCCGTGGTGAGCGGAACCGCGATTGCGGAGGTGATAGCGACCGGTCCTAATACCGCCTTTGGCGACATCGCGGCGCGTCTGCGAGCCCGTCCGCTTGAAACTGAATTCGACCGCGGAACACGGCAATTCGGGATCCTGATAATGCGGACGGTCTTCTTCCTGGTTCTGTTTATCCTCCTCGTGAGCATCGCGATGCATCGCAACCCTTACGAGTCTCTCCTTTTCGCGGTAGCGCTGGCGGTTGGGCTTACGCCCGAGTTCCTTCCGATGATCACCACTGTCACACTTTCAATCGGCGCGCTCCGGATGGCGCGTCGACACGTGATCGTCAAGCATCTCGATGCCATCGAGAACCTCGGCAGCATCGACATCCTGTGCAGCGACAAGACCGGCACACTCACGTCTGGAGGGATGGAGCTGGAAGGATGGCTCGATCCGCTCGGGCGCCGATCGGATTGGGTGTTGCTGCTAGCCTATCTGAACAGCAGCTTCGAAACCGGAATCAGAAGTCCTCTAGATGCCGCAATTCTCAAACGGCCCCATCCTGACGCCTCGCGTTACGAAAAGCGCGACGAGATTCCCTTCGATTTCGAGCGCCGGCGGCTGTCGATCGTGGCGGCTCGGCAGGACGTCGCGCTGCTGATAACCAAAGGCGCGCCGGAGGAAGTCCTAAGCGTCAGCTCGAGGATCGAAATCGATGGCGTTCGCCATGAACTCGACGCTCTGGCGCGCCGGCGTTGCCTGGATATTTTCCGCGAGCTGAGTGGACGCGGCCTTCGTGTCCTGGCGGTCGCGTACAAAGAGGTCGAAAAGTCGCGTGAGTTCGCGGTGCGCGACGAACGAGAACTGATCCTTGGCGGCTTTTTGACCTTCGCGGACCCGCCTCTCGAGGGAGTGGAAGAAACAATCGCCGCGCTGCGCAATGACGGCGTTCACATCAAGATACTGACCGGCGACAATGAACTCGTTGCCAGGCATATTTGCGAGCGCGTCGGAATTGACTGCGACAGAATAGTGCTCGGAGCGGAAGTCTCGCGCAGCACCGATACCGCCCTTGCCCATCTGGCCGAGGAAGTCGATGTATTCGCTCGCGTTTCGCCCGGACAGAAGAATCGGCTCATCCAAGCGCTCAAGACTCGCGGTCACACGGTAGGTTTTCTTGGCGACGGCATCAACGATGCCCCCTCTCTGCATGCCGCGGATGTCGGCATTTCCGCGTCGGGCGCGGTCGATGTAGCCAAGGAAGCGGCCGACATCATCCTGCTGGAGCGCGGCCTGGATGTCCTGCATGGTGGAATAATCGAAGGACGAAAGGCCTTCGGCAACGTCCTCAAGTACATCCTGATGGGAACCAGCTCGAATTTCGGCAACATGTTCAGCATGGCGGCGGCGTCGCTGTTCCTTCCGTTTTTGCCGATGCTGCCGACGCAGATCCTGCTGAACAATTTTCTGTACGACCTCGCCCAGGTAACCATTCCGACCGACAACGTCGATCCGGTTTTCACGCGCGCTCCGCAGCGATGGAATGTCACCATCATCAGAAATTTCATGCTGCTCATCGGGCCGATCAGCTCGATCTTTGACTTCCTGACTTTCTTCGTCCTGCTCAGGTTGCTGCATGCGTCCGAGGCCCTTTTTCACACCGGATGGTTCGTGGAATCACTGGCAACGCAGACGTTGGTGCTATTCGTCATTCGGACGGCAGGCAGTCCCTGGAGCAACCGGCCAAGCCTGCCGTTGGCGGCGACCACGATCCTTGTGGTCGTGGTCGGCGTCGCCCTGCCCTTTTCTCCCCTCGCGGATGGGCTCGGATTTACGCCCTTATCTCTCGGCTATTTCGGATTTCTCGCGAGCGCGGTCGCCTCTTATCTGGTCCTGGTGGAGTTTGTGAAACGCAAGCTCTTGAAATCGGTTCTGTCCGCGGCACTCCCGGCAGGGCCCGAGGCCGAAGCCGAATCGAGGCCGGACACAGCCGCGGCGTGAAGCTCGATGGCAATTGCCGATATTCTTCGCCGACTGGGCGTCGCTCTCGCATTGGGCCTGCTGATCGGGCTCGAACGGGGATGGGAACAGCGGGAGCTGCCGGAAGGACGACGATTTGCCGGGTTTCGAACCTTCGGCATCGTGAGCCTGCTCGGAGCGATCACAGCCTTACTGGCTCCGCCCTCGACCGCGTACCTTCTGGGTGGGGCATTTGTCGCACTCGGGCTGATTTCCGCCGCAGGTTACTGGCGCACATCACTGGAACACGAGGATTTAAGTGCGACCACCGCCTTCACGATCTTGTTGGCCTTCGCGCTGGGCGCTTTGGCGGCACTGGGACAGCTTATACCCGCAGCCTCCGCGGCCGTCGTGGTCGCTGTCTTGCTGGGGTTCAAGGTGGAGTTGCACGCGGCCCTTCAGCGGATCGAACGGCCGGAGTTGCTCGCCACCCTCCGACTGTTGCTCATCTCGGTAGTCCTGCTTCCGGTTTTGCCGGATCGCGGTTATGGGCCGTGGCTGGTGCTGAATCCCTACCGAATCTGGTGGATGGTCGTGCTGGTCGCGGGCCTCTCGTACATCGGATATTTCGCGATAAAGCTGATGGGCAACCGGCTTGGAGCCATGGTTACCGGCTTATTTGGCGGGCTGGCCTCATCGACTGCGGTTGCAATCGAATTCGCTCGCCAGGGGAGAGAGATGCCGGGTCTGAGGGGGCTGCTCGCCGACGGCATCGTCGTGGCTTCCGCGGTCATGTTTCCGCGCATGATCGTGATCAGCGCCGTGAATCCGGCGGTAGCGTCGCGTCTTGCCCCTCCGCTCCTGACCGCAGCGCTGGTTGTCATGCTGGTGGTAGTTCTATCGATGCGCGCCACACGGGATCTCAGGACTTCGACTGAACAACCGCAACTGAGCACCCGGAACCCACTCGATCTTGGAACCGCGATTCGGTTCGGATTGTTGCTGGCGGTAATCATGCTGCTGGCGAGAGCCGCAGTGTCGTTCGCCGGAGATCGCGGTATCTATGCATTGTCGGCGCTGTCAGCGCTGGCCGATGTGGACGCGATCACGCTATCGCTGGCCACTATGGCCGGCAAAGGTCAAGCCTCCGAGTCATCAGCGGTAGTCGGCATCCTCATTGCCGCAGCCGTCAACACGATGGTCAAGCCGGCAATCGTGACCTTTGTCAGCGACGCGACGATGGGATGGCGGGTAGCGTGGCCGCTCCTCCTTGCGATCGCGGTCGCTTCTCTGTGGCTTATGTTCCCGGGGTTGCTGCCTTAAGGACGCGAACGCCGGTCAGAAGCGATGGGACGGAAACTGGTCGTCGATCCACTCTTCGGCATCGGCTGCTCGGGCGAAGTCTCCTCCCACTTTCTTTCCTTTCCAGAACACATCCCATTTCCCGGTTTCGGCATTCTGTATGATCTCGTAACCCTGATACTCTTTTTTCATCCTTCACTTACCTTTCGAATTCCGAGTCCGTTCAGTGGAGCTCGGCGAATGCCCTCAGCAGATCGTCAGTCGAGATAATTCCAACAAACTGAGCGTCTTCGACCACAGGCAAAGCGCCGATCTTTCGCCGGGCGAGCAGCCGGCTCGCGTCGAAGATCGAAGCGTTTGAGGCGATCGTAATCAAGTCTTTGCTCATCGCTTGTTCAACGGACTGTTTGTCGGCGCGATCGATCGAACTTCTCACGTCGCGATCTGTGACGATCCCGACCAGTTGCCCCTTCGACACCACTGGCAGGCTCCTGAAGTTGCCGCGTTCCATCAAGCTGTGCGCGGCGTACAGAGAGTCGCTCGGCGTAACAGTTACCGGATGCGCCGTCATCCAGTGAGCGACTGCAAGCCGGTCGATTCGAGGGTTCTTCACGGTCAGCACCGGGCACTGCACTTCGCGCATCACGGTTTCGGCAACGCTGCCCAGGAGGAAGCGCGAGAATTTCCGCCGATGGCTGGCCATCACAATGAGATCGGCAGGCAGGCGCGCCGCCGTATCCACGATAACCGTTGGGGGATGGCCAAGTTCCACGCGGACCTCGTGGCTTACATCGCCCAGGTGCCGGCGGCCAAGGTCGGTCAGCTTAAGCCGCATGTCATCCGCCTGCGGTTTGTAGAGATCCGTATACAGCGGAGCGTTTTCGGGGCTCAGAGTGATCGGGATCACATGAAGGACGACCACATGCGCCTCGCTCTGCCGCGCGATAAGAGCCGCATAATCGAGAGCGCGGTCCCCTATCGAATCCAGATCAATCGCGCACAGAATTTTTCTGAAAAAGGGTAACATCTCCCCTGGATGTCTCCGTTGTGCGGTTCAGTCCCCGCCGCGCGGCCTTGTGGGAACACGTAGAGCCCCGGATGCTTCAAGTCCGATTTCCACTTTCCACCGACTCCTAAGCAGCATCCTGCGTGCCATAGCCCGGCGCTTGTAAACACACGCGCGGTTTCGCTGGATTGTCGCCTAACGAATCAGTAGCGATCTTCGTCTGTTGCCTTAGGAAACAGGAGATTAGACGCTGCGCTCAGCTCACAAGTAGCCTAGTTCACGCGCCCCTCGTTCCAGTTCTGCCCGAAACTTGGGATGCGCTATCGAGATAAGCGCGACAGCTCTTTCCGCGGTCGATTTTCCAAACAGGTCCGCGACTCCGTACTCGGTGACAACATATTGGGTGTCGGCCCGGGGATCGGTGGTTGGACCTTCGATCTTCGGAACGATCCGCGAGACCGCGCCGTTCGCTGCGGTCGAGTAAGCGGCGAGTATGGACTTGCCTCCCTTTGAGAGCTGCGCGCCGCGAACGAAATCAAGCTGCCCGCCGGGCGCACTGTACTGTTTGTTGCGGATTGCCTCTGAATTCACCTCGCCATCCAGACCCACCTCAAGAAACGCGCTGATCGAAATGACGTTGTCGTTGCGTCCGATCACGTAAGGATCATTCACGTAATCAACCGGATGGGCCTCCATGCTCGAGTTATCGTTGATGAATTCATAAAAGGCCTCATCACCGACCGCCAGCGTATACACGTTCTTGTGCCGATTCAGGGTCTTGAACCGGTTTGTCACGGCCCCGGAGCGAATCAGGCTCACCAGCGATGGCATCATCAGTTCGGTGTGGATGCCCAGATCCTTGTGGTTGGAAAGAGCTTCGCAGACCGCGTTCGGAACGCTGCCCACTCCGATCTGAAGCGTGGCGCGGTCCGGGACCATCTCAACGATGTAACTGCCGATCTTTCGGTCCAGCTCGGTTGGCTGGCGTGAGGGAACGGAGAACAACGGGCATTCATTCTCGACGATCGCACTAACCTGAGAGATGTGCACGCACGAGTCGCCGAAGGCGCGGGGCATCCGGGGATTCACTTCCACGATCAGGTTGCGTGCTGCCCGCGCGATCGGAATCGTGTAATCGCTGTTGGTTCCGCAACTGAAGAACCCGCCTTTGTCCATCGGAGCGACGGTCATGATAAAGGCATCGATCCCGATTGCTGCCAGCGTCTTCGGCATCGCGCTGAAGTTCCCCGGCATGTAAAGGACGACCTGGCGATTTTCCTGCCGGCCGCGTTCGAGCAGCCGCCGCTCGATGACCGTCGGAAAGAACGGATGCGGTTTTACGACGTCCATGTACTCGTACTTGAGGATGGTCGTAGCTGCCGCAGCGACCGAGTGCGAGTAGTAAACGCGGAGTTCCTCGATCCTTCCGCGCTGAATGCGGGCCTCAAGGGCTTTCAGCAGGGCTGGTGGCTCGCTTACCGCCATTCCCATCGAGAGCTTTCCGCGCGCAGGAATGAGCTCGACTGCGGACGCGGGCGACGTGAGCTTCGACCTGTATTCAGCTTCGTACACTTGAAGTGTCCCTGAGCACTGACTGTTTCAGTTCGGTTGCGCGTGCAAAGGCGCCGGATCCTGCGCCCTATCCATCCTTCGTGCCAAGCCTGATCTGTGCACGGCCGCAGGAAGACCGGGGCGCTCCGGGGCTCCGATGTGTCCGTTGGGCACACAAAGGAGACCGGGAGCTCCACCGTCAGCGCTTTGCCTTCGGCTCGATTACGTTTCTTCGCCCGTATGGATTTCGCTCAGGTGCAGACGACGCAAACGGGCAGATTTTTTCGACTGATGATCCTGCATGCGGCGCAGGATGTCGTCGAGCGCGCCGACCGCTGCGACTACGTGCGGACCCTTGTTGAGCATTACGCACTCGGCTCGCACGCCCATCGCGGCATCGGTTATCTCCGCGCGAGAAGGCAATCCCTTTTTGGCCAGCGACTCAAGAACCTGGGTGGCCCAGATCACCGGCAAATGCGCGGCCTCGCACACCCACAGAATCTCTTCCTGCACTTCCGCCATCCGTTCATAGCCGCATTCAACTGCCAGATCGCCGCGCGCGATCATTACGCCTACGGGATGCCGCTGGACGGCGGCCAGAATCAGATTGGGCAGACGCTCGAATGCATGGCGCGTTTCGATCTTTAGAATGAGTCCGATGTCCCCCACCCCCAACCGATCGAGAAGCGCCCGAATTTCAAGGATGTCCCGCTCATGCCGAACGAATGACATCCCAATCAAATCCGCGTGCCGGGCAACAAACTTGATGTCGTCCTCATCCTTGGCGGTCAGCGCGGGCAGAGTGATCTGGGTGTCGGGCAGATTGATCCCCTTGTCGGCCAGCAACCGATCGCCCTTTGGCTTCGTGTGGGTGATTTCTACCCGGACGCCGTCGGGTTCGATCGCCTTGACCACTCCCCCAATTTTGCCGTCGTCAAACCAGACCCTTTCACCGGCGCGAATTTGCGACAGCACCTGCGGAAGCGTGCACGCGATCCGGGCGGGCTCAAGCACGCGTCCATCATCGTCTATTCGCGCGTGACGACCGTCGGATTGATCGCGGGTAAGCACAACGAAATCGCCCTTCCGCAAAAGCATGCCGCGTTCGAGGGCCGGCAGCGGACCGACGCGCCCCCTTCGCGCCCAGATTCCCCGGCGACATCGACGCGCAGCAGAACCGTGTCCGGGGTAACGTAGGCGGTCTGATCGCATCGCGCCCATCGCCCGTGCTCTGAGTTGCCAATCACCTCAAGCACGCGCCGTTTGCCGCGCGCGTCCTTGAAATGAATTCGCTCGCCAGGCCTGACCTGCGCGAGCCAATCCGTGTCCACGGGAAGAACCGCATCGGCGTCGGGCGGATCCGTCCCCCTCGATTCCGCCGACACCAACAAAATGCGCGCGGCATCGGTCACGTGCCCCAAAGCATCGCGGCGCGGATGCCAGACGACAACCCGTGGTCCGGGCTCGATGCTTCCGGTTCGCAATTTGGGACCCGCCAGGTCCATCAGGACACGACATGGAAGTCCCAGTTCACGTTGTGCGCGTCTCACATGGTTGATCATTCGCTCCCAAATTTCGGGAGTGTCGTGCGCGCAATTGACCCGCATACAGTTCATGCCCTGAGCGAGAAGCGCACGAACCATTGCATAGTCTTCGGCCGCTTCGGTGGACATCGTTACCATCACCCGCACGGAGCGATGCGCGGGCGCTTCTCCGAGCAATGCGTCTGTATGAGCTTTCAGAAGCGACCGTCCTTCCTGAAAATCAGGGAAGCTGAGCTGCTCGACCTTCTCCCTCTGCCTTCCTGCCATTCGCAAAAGCGCTTCGATCACCGCATCCAGCGTTGACATCACATGCGCCTCTGTGCGGCCCAGCGACGACAACCCAAGGGCGGCCAGTTGATCCTGGAGAGAGCGAATGTCGTGTTGGCGCAGGGCGAGGTAGTGAATAAGGTTGACCGCGCTCTTACGAAAGGCAGGATGGGCTTGAAGCAGGTGGCTTCGAAAATCGGTCTCGTATTTGAGCAGGGAGAGGCGAAGCTTGGTGAGAGACGCGATCAGCCTCTCGACGGAGCTAGCGAGCGAATTTTCCGTTTCTATTTCATCGTTCACGTTCAATTGAATCCTGATAGCCCGACCGGCAGACGCTGACGCGCAAGCCGCGTGCCGGAGTACTCCAAGCGGATCGTAGCTCGCCGCTTTCCCGGAAGAGTGCACAATAGCGTTACTCGGCCGTTAAATTTCGCCGTCTCCCTATGTCGCTCAAAGGCGCAGGCTGCTGGCGCCAATGGATACACCTCGGGACTTCAGCGAACTAAATTCGGGTGAGAATCACCCCGCCGTTGCGCTTACGCGGTTGGCTCGTATCTTGCGCTGTTTCCTGCTCGAGCAAGTAGAAGGGAAAGCGTATGCCACTCAAGCCGCCACCGAATGTTGACAAGGGACGTCGCGAGATGCTGCAGACGATGCTGGTACGGCTTCGCGACGAGACTTATCAACGGATCAGAGAGCTTCGCAGGGAGCAGGAAGAAGAAGCTCAGACTCTACCCGGGGACGAGATGGATGCCGCCAAAGCAAGTGCTGACGTGGAAACCCACGCTGGCTTGATCGCAGCCGCTGAGGAGAAGCTCAAGTATTTCGACGATGCGCTGGCGCGTCTGGATGAAGGTAAATACGGCTCGTGTATGGAATGCGGCCGGCCGATTCCTGTCGAACGACTTATTGCCGTCCCCTTTGCCCTCTACTGCGTGCAATGCGAACGAACTCGCAAGCGACGCGGAGTTCAGTGGAGCGAAGGCGGAACAATCCCGCCCTACGACCAGCAATGGACCCCGCCCGAAGAAATGGACGAGCCCGCAGGGCGCGAGTATCGAATCGACAGCGCCGATGAAGAGCTGACTACCCACTATGATCGTCCCCTGGGACCCGAAGAACCGGTAGAACCGGAGCGCTCAGCGCGCAGGCGGCGAGTCCGGAATGGCGCGAAACGAAAGCCCTGAAGGCAGGAATCCGCGGGCCAAGCATGGAACTCTTCAAGCGAATTCTTTGTCCGATCGATTTCAGCCGTATCTCGACGGCCGCGATCGAACTAGCGGCGAAACTCGCCCTCGCTCACCGGTCCACTGTGTTGCTCTTGTGCGCTGCGCCGCCGCCCGACACAAATCAGTCGCGGGCTGAAATCGAACGCGCCGCGCAGGGACAGCTTGATGCCGTCGCGCGACGATGGTTCGAAGGGCGTGTTCCGTTCGAGGTTGTCGTCCGACAGGGAGACGCGGCCCCCGCAATCCTTCAGGCGCAAAGGGAGCTTGCAGTGGATTGTATCGTTATGGCCACACACGGCAGGACCGGCGCGGAATACGCCGCGCTAGGAAGCGTGACCGAGCGTGTGGTCCGTGAATCCGGATGCCCGGTCGTGACGATTCGACCTGGATGAACCAAGGCTGCCCGACGAACCCGATGACGTACTGGAAAACTCTCCTCGCACTGCTGATCATCGCGATCGTTTCATCGCCCGCTTTCGCCGACGATATCGCCGAAGGCCGTCAACTCTATCTTCGCTACTGCGCGTCGTGCCACGGAATTGACGGCGACGGCAATGGCCCGCTGGCCGGATCTCTCACCACGCCGCCACCCAACCTGCGCCAGCTCTCTCTCCGCTATGGTAATCCGCTGCCGCGCGACCGGATCGCGCGATTCATCGATGGACGCGCCGACGTGAAAGCGCACGGTACGCGCGACATGCCTGTGTGGGGAGAGCGGTTCTATGCGGAACCGAACGGCAGCGAAGCCGCAACGCGCGAGCGCATCCGAAAGCTTGTCGCCTATCTTCAGTCGATCCAGACCGGCGCCCGGACGGCATCCCGGTAGCACGGTTCTAACGAAAACAGATTGGAGTCGTCGGCGCGCCCGGATACAATCCGGACTCGTGAAGCCGGACGTCTCTGTCAAAGCAATTGATATCGTCCTTAAGGCCAACCAGCGATACGCGCCCGATTACGATCCGGCACGAGTGTCGCCGCGCCCGCGATTACGTCTCGCGGTCGTGACCTGCATGGACACCCGACTCTCGTACCGAGCGATGGGCTTGCGGCCGGGCGACGCCCATCTAATTCGCAACGCCGGCGGCATGGTCACTGACGATGCACTCCGCTCGCTGCTGATATCAAAGTATCTGCTGGGAACCAGAGAAATAATGATCGTCAACCACACCGACTGTGGTCTGATGAAAGCGACCGAAGCGGAGATCCAGCAGCGAATCGAGGCCGAGACGGGTGTACCGCCCAGCGCGCCGGTAACGTTTTGCGCATTCACCGATGTGGAAGAAAACGTCCGGCGTCAGATACGTGCGCTGCTTGCGCACAACTGGATAAGCGGCAGTGTGGTCCGCGGGTTCGTATTCGACGTCACCAACGGACGCTTGAGAGAAGTTACGCTCCCGTAGATCCGACTACCTTGGCAGTTTGCGGTCGCTCGCAGAGTCAGACATCGAATGGCGGCCGATCACCGGAGCCGTTGCGCGATCTAGTCGAAGCGCCGGTAGCACCACCTTCAAGTAAACAGTGAGTCGCCAAAACCACCGACAACTCGGAGCGGGAAATCTCAGCGCAGGCTCAAGCGCAGAAAGTGGTTGTCGAGCGGCAGGAAGGGCTTCCCATCGCGCTCCTCCCGGCAAAAGCCCGGAGGGAGGTCGCGTCGTTCGCCTGATGCCGCCGATTGTCGCGGTCAATACGCGATCGGTTCCAGGCGCGCTATGATTTCGTCGCGCCGTTCGGTCAGCCAGGGTGGAATCTGGAGCGTCGTGCCGAGGTTCTCGTAGTTCTCGTCGCGCATGAAGGCGCCGTTCAGCGTATAGGCAGCCTCGAACAGCGCACCGCCAGGCGTACGGAAGTACACCGACATGAAATACCCGCGGTCTTTCGGATCGGAGCAATCCGTGTAGCCCTGCCCTTCCAGATAAGCCTTGAAATCCGCCTGGGCCTTGTCGTCTTCGACCTTGAATGCCACGTGGTGGACGGTTCCTTCGCCGAACGTCCAGCTTCCCTGAGGCAAGTCGGGATGGTGCGCCACTTCGACAACCCGTCCGGGTGCGCCGTCGCCGACCTCGAAGCGGACATCGTGGCCGTCTTTTCCCGCATTGCGAAACCCCATTGCGTCGGACATGAAAGCGACCATCTCTCCGATGTCACGCACAGCGATGGTAACGCCATAAACGCCGCGAATCGCGAGCTCGGGCGGGATGTCCGAGCCGGTCCATGGCTGGCGCGAGTCGTTTGCAACCTCAACGAGCTCATATTCAATTCCGCACGGATGGTTGAAAACGAGCCGCCTGGTCGCGAAGCGTTCGATCATCGAATTTTCGAAGCCATAATGCGTTAGACGCCGGCTCCAGAACTCGAGGGCGGGTGCGCATACCGACAGACTCACCGTCCTGACCTGGCCGGATCCGCGTCGCCCGACCCTGCCGTCCTGGCGCATCGGAAAACAGGTAATGAGCGTGCTCTCGGCGCCAACGTCGTTTCCGTAATACAGGTGGTAGATCGGCACTCTACCGTCATAGAGGAGTGTTTTTTTGACGTTGCGCAGGCCGAGCGTCTTTACGTGAAAGTTGTAATCTTCCTGTGCGGTGCCCACGCACAAAGTAAGATGATGGTGGCTGCGTACGGGAGTTTCCATTCGGCAAGAACCTCCTTCTGGCACGCCAATCTCAGCGGCTCAATCGAATCGTCGCCGGAATTGCGCCGGAAATCAATCGGGACTCCGGACTACGCCGCTCTCAAGTGTTGTCGATGAAAGCCGCGCAGCCTGAAAGCGAGCGCGATGAGCATCACGCCAAACGCGATCGCGTAGGCACCGATTATCCACACGAGCCCCAAGGCGCCCGCCATCGGAAACCACATCAGCACAATCGCAAACAGAATCGAGACGATGCCGCTCAACAGCAGCCAAAACTCGCCAGAGATCTCCTTGCGCAAGCGCATCGCGGAAGCGATTTCGAGGACCCCGGTTGCCAGGCTCCAGGCTGCGATATAGATGAGCAGGCCGAGTCCGGTAATCGCCGGGGAATGAAAAGTGACGGCGCCGATGCCGATTCCGATCAGGCCTTCGAGCAGTATCAGCCAGGGATCCTCGATATGGCTCCACCCGCTGATCGCGCTGACGGTCAGAAAGATGCCGTCGACGAAGGCGTAAGCGCCGAACAGGATTATTAAAGTCGCGATCGTAAGCCCGGGCCATCCGAATGCGGCAAATCCAAAGATGATCGCGACGACTCCCCGCAACAGGAACACCCACCAATGTTTTGCGAGCCTGGTCAGCATCGGATGTTTCCTCCCTGCGCCTTGACCTGGGCCGCCATGAAGCCCGTTTTATTCGTGGTTTTTGAGCGGCACGTTGCCCAGCCCATATACCATGGCGGTCTTCGTAGTTCCGAGCATCACCCAGTCGGCGCAATCCAATTGCACCTGCTTGTAGAACTCCTCGGACAACACCAGCGACGACTTGTGCACTTCGCCGAGCTTGTCGAACTTGCACTGAAAGGCGAATTCGCCCGAAAGCGGCTTCTCCAAGGCCCGGCTTCGCCATATAGCGATCGTGGTTTTGCCGTTGTAGCCATGGCCAAAGTGGATTTTGCCGATGGTATTTTGCACTTCTTCGACCGCGACGTTGTTGACCAGCGAAATCTTCGTGTCGGGTCGCACGTCAACCTTCGCCAGCGCCGGAAACACGCTCGCGATGTCCTCGATGCCGCGGTCGAGAACGACCTTGGGCGACGTCAGCACGCATCCGTGAGAATAGACGCTACGCATCCCGCCGAGCTGCTTGCGGTCTAGGAGCAGCTCCTCTTTGAACTTGATCTCGTCGTGCCCCGCCGCCATTGGGCGCACATCCACGGATGCGGCATCCTTCAAATCCGGGCTGCGATATTTGATTGTCAGTTCATGATCGGCGCGCGGCCATCCATCATCGTAGAAGGTCCGCTTCCGCAGGATGAAATGATTGTTGTACAGGTCGAAATGCGGAGTGTCGTAAAAGAGCACCTCGCGCACCTGGCTGTTAAAGGCGCCGTCGTCGATCTCGACCTTGAGATCGAATTTCTTGACGGTCTTGTGCACCGCCTTCCAGAACTCCATGAAGCCTTCCTTGCTGGTGAAGCGGTCCGGTTTCAGAAGGATCTTATATTCGCGATAATGAATTACGTCATCCGGCAGATGCTGAGTCTCCGGATGCTTGCTGATGTGCTTGTCCATCGTACCTCTGCCATGCTGAAACGAGTTTCCGCAGGATTTTAGCAGTTACACCGAGCCAACGCGCAAGATGCCTTCGGGTTTCCGGCGATTTTGGGCAAACGCGCCGACAGTGCTAAATTTCGAACAGCGAGGGCGGCGCTATGCCCGTGGAACACAGGATCACCCAAGGACGCGTGCCGATCGGCAATTTCTCCTTGTACTACGAGCGCGTGGGATCGGGCTTTCCTGTGATTTTTCTTCATGGCCTCGGCGGCAACCATCTCTCCTGGTGGCAACAGGTGCCATACTTCATGCGATGGTATGAGTGCATCACCCTCGACCAACGAAGCTTCGGGATGTCGCCCGATCCTGACGGTCTCTTTAATCGAGCGCACGCAAGCGATCTAGGCCGCTTGCTTGACCATCTGAAGATCGAAAAAGCCGCACTTGTCGGCCAATCGATGGGCGGATGGACGATCGTGGGTTATGCGCTGGAGCACCCGGAGCGGGTGGCCGCGATGGTGATGGCGGATACACCAGGCGGTATTTTCACCCCGGACATGAAGTTCGCAATCCCTCGGACCCCGCTGGTCATGGATACGACGCCGCCAATCGGTTCTCTGCCCACCTACGCCAGGGACTACTTCGCCCGGGTTCCGGAGATGGCCTTCCTTTACGACCAATTCCGCATCTTGGGCGCGCGCCCGCCCGCCGATGCCGGCGCTCAAATCGCGCACCTGCGCTATGACCTGGATTCGGTCCGAACTCGATTGAAGATGCCGATTCTGTGCCTGGTGGGGGAGCAGGACGAACTTATCCCGCCCGATATGATTCGTTCGATGGTAAAGGTCCTGCCCAAAGGAAGGCTCGTGACCGTGTCCGACTGCGGCCACTCCGTTTACTTCGAACGCCCGCAGGTCTTCAACCACATCGTGCGCGACTTTCTTCTGGAAGTATTGGATTAAATTCCGTTTAGAAACGTCAATTTTGTTAGAGCGGCAACGGTGCCTATAATGAAGTCAATGAGCTGGGCAGCGAATTGCCTGTTGGCTGGAGCGCTGATGCTGGCCGCGGCCGGTTGCCTTACGCCCCAGAATCAACCGAGCACCGCCGGAACTCCCGTCGGCAATTCCGGTCCGTCTGACTACTCCCCTTCAACCTACACGCCCCCCAGCACCACGCATCCGCCGCCGCTGAAGAACGCCCAGGTCAATCAGGCACAGAGCCAGGCTTTGACCAACTACCTCAAGGCTCATCATCTGCCACTGGTTGGCGCCCAGGTTCTCAACGCACCCGATGGCCAGCGTCAGGTCATCCTATTCGGCTTCGTCGCGACGGACTATGGAAAGGGCGACGCTGAGAGCAAAACCCGTAGGTACATCAACGATCCGGCCGTCACGGTTGATAACCGGATCAAGATCGAGCCATCGCTAGCCAATGCCAAAGCGGCCAACTCGGGATCGAATGGTGCCGACGAAAACGACCTCAGCGGGCTGGAGGCGTACCAAAATCAGACTTACGAGGACCAGCTACTGCAGCAACAGCAGCAGATTTACGGCTATCAGAATCAGGGCCCGAGCCCGATGACAATGTCGATTCCGTTGATCGGCGGACTTTTTGGCGGAACATTCGGCGGCGGCAGCTTCGGCTTTGGCTCTGGAGGCTTCGGCCCCGGTTTCGGGGGCGGGTACTATACGGCGCCGCCACCCTTCTATAGAACCTACCCGCCTTATCCCTGAGTTTTCGCGGCGCTTCAGCCTTTTCAGGCGAGTTTGAACCGCTCGCCCAGAAATACCTGGCGGACTTGTTCGCTCGCAACGATCGCGTCCGGCGGACCTTCGATAAGAATCTTGCCGCTATGAATCACGTACGCACGGTCAATTATCGAAAGCGCCGCGTGAACGTTGTGATCGGATATCAGAATTCCGATCCCTCGCTCGCGCAGGTAGGTCACGATGCGCTGAATCTCGATGACAGTGATCGGATCGATGCCAGCGAACGGCTCATCGAGGCATAAAAACTGCGGATCCAGCACCAGGGCCCGGGTTATCTCAACCTTTCGCCGCTCGCCTCCGGAGAGAACTCCCGCTCGGGACTTTCGCAGCCGTGCTATATCGAGTTCATCGAGAAGCGATTGAAGCCGGCTTTGCCGTTCCTCGTCGGTCAACGGCAGTGTCTCCAGGACCGCGAGGAGATTCTCTTCGACCGTGAGCTTGCGAAACACGGAGGGCTCCTGGGGAAGATAGGAGATCCCGCGCCGGGCGCGCTGATACAGCGGGAGCATCGTAATCTCCTGATCTCCGAGCAGAACCCGCCCGGAGTCCGGCTTTACCAGCCCCACCAGCATGTAGAAGGTGGTGGTCTTTCCTGCGCCGTTTGGACCGAGCAAGCCCACGACCTCGCCGGGGTTCACATAGACATCAACGTTATCGACCACCGTCCTTCCGCCGTAAATCTTGGTGAGATGTTCACCGCGAAGTACTCGGTCCGGAGCGCCGGCTGCCGCCGCCAACATGTCTCGTGTTCTAAGCTGTTCGACCTTGGCCATTCGAAAATCGCAACTTCTTTTGTTTTATAGGCTTTGGGCTCAAAGTGAAATGCATCTCGGGTCCCGTAAGCCCTTCTCCGGACGAGGACGAGGGGAACATGCTGAGAGCAGCGCAAGTCTCCTCGCAGCAGGCTCCTCTATCGAACCCGAATCGCGAAGGTCAGAGACCATACCGGCGAGAGCGCTCGGCAACGCAGCAATAGGCGAACGGGCGCTGCACCGCTGTATTCTCCACCCACAGGTAGCGCCGATGCTAACCAGTTTATCGTGCTTGACAAATCGCGAGCCAAGCGGCTATCGGCATCTAGTCGCACGCGCCTTTCTTAAGGCGGGCGGCCTTCCGCGATGGCGTCAGCTCCCAATCCGCCGCCTGTGGCCACGTCCGCCGCGCAATCCGCCCCGGCACAGACGGAACACAGAATTGCGATCGCATTTTCTGGAGGAATCGCCCTGGCGGTTTATGAGAGCGGAGTTGCCATTGAACTGCTCAAGCTCGTTTACGGTGAAGACAGCTACCACAAGCTCCACGAAAAGCTTGGGACGATCGTGGTCGATATAATCACCGGCACCTCCGCGGGAGGCCTGAACGGTGCGCTGCTCGGAGCCGCGCTGGCCAATCGGGCCAACCTCAATGGTCTGGCCGATCTCTGGATAGAACAAGGCGACTTTGGCCGGCTTCTCTACACCCATAAGGAAAAGGAGCCTTACTCATACCTTAACGGGGAATGGTTTCTGGGAAAGATCCTCGCGACCCTCGAGCGCATGATGTCCGAGCGGAGGTCGGAGGCGCCCTACCCTTATCTCGACCTCTTTATCACGGCGACCAATCTCGACGGCGATGAATTTCAGGTCCAGGTCGACGACGAAACCTCGATGCCGGTGCGGACCTATCGGCAGGTCCTTCATTTTCGTTATCGCGCGGAAGACCCGCTTGATCCGGGGCGCAATGATTTCCTCACTTCCGAGGACCGAAAGCGGCTTGCGATCGCGGCGCGCGCCAGCGCCTCTTTTCCGGTTGCGTTCGCGCCGGTGATGCTCTCCAAAACGGAATTCGCTCCGGATGCGGAGTCCGACACGCGCATCGCCCGCTATTTGCACGCTACCGCATGCCATATCGACGGCGGAGTGCTCGACAACCGCCCTATCGATCTCGCGGTCGGCGCGATTGCGAAACGACGCGCCGACAAGCGCGTCAAGCGTCACTTATTTTTTGTCGAACCTGATCCGGAAGACCTGCTTGCGCCGACCGATCAAGCGAATTGCCGCCGCTCGCCGCTTGAAGTCGCTGTCAAAGGACTGCTGACCCTCCCAACGTATCAAAGCCTGGCCGCGGCGCTGGAGGAGCTTCAAGCCCACAACCATTCCGTGAAGGAACGGCGCGCGGTGCTCGATTTTTACGATCGCGTACTGGCTCAGGACCGTCGCGGCCGCTCTCATGACATCGCAAAGGATGTCCTCGCTTCAGGAGTTGAATTCAGCCGTGGCGCTGCTGGAGATCGCAGATCGCTCTGGTATCGCGCTTTCGAAGACGCTTATCTTTTGCTTCGACTTAAGCGCTTCGCACTCTATCGAGCGAACGGCGCCCCGCTTTCGCGCAGCGTCGCCGAGTTGTTCCAGCACTTTGACAGCCTCCTGCCTCCGGCCCCAGGAGAGACCGGGGATCTCTCCTACAAAGCGAAACGGCTTTTGCTGGACCGCGGCGACTTGAAGTTTTACCAACGCCTCTATCGCTACCTCGCCGAGTTGATTCGGGAACTTACGGAGAACCCAAATCTCGAAACTTCCGTGCTTGCCGGCCTCAATCGCATCAAGGCGGCCTTTTACGATCTCGAGGTACGCATCCAGATGCGCGAGCGAGCGCAAGAAACTGGCTCGCGGCCGGAAGCAATTACGGCAATTGAGCAGCGATTCGAAGCGATTATCGCCGAGGTTGGCACGAAACCTACCGAAGAGTCCGTCAAGGCTGCGGCCGCGAAACTGGTTGAAGATCTTGAAGCGTCAGACTTTCTCGGTAAGAACTGGCATTTTCTGGAAGACGTACGCTCCGAGGCTTTCAACACTCTCAACTCGAATTTCCGTCAGCTGCTCGAAAGTGGGCCGGCAAAGGTCAATGGCGCTCTGGCCGCGATGCTTACCGACGGCTACTGGAAGATCCGCGACGCGCTCGACGCCTTCTTTCTGCGGGACATGCTCCTGTACCCGCTCACCACTGACTCCGACTTCGCGATGGAACTGGAGCAGGTCTCGTTCTCCCGCATCAGCCCTGCCGATGCCTCCATTCCCGTGCCCGACATGAACATCCCGGGCGACCGGTCTCCTCATCAAAAGCTGGCCGGCGAGCTACTCGCGCACTTCGGCGGCTTTCTCAAGCGCGAATGGCGCCGTAACGACGTCGTCTGGGGCAGACTCGATTCCGCCGAAGTGTTGATCAGGCGACTCACTCACGAGGCCGTCGCCTGCGGTACCCTCACTCAAGATGAGGTCAAGACATGGATACTCGAGCGTAAACGCGAAATCATCGCGGAGGCCGGCAAGGGCAGCATCCACTCGCCCCCGGACAGCGAAGATCTAATCGGCGAAGAGACGCTCGCAAGTGTCCCTCCCGCTGATAAGTTCCAGTGGGTCGCGCGGATGATCAGCATCACCAATCGGATGCTCGCGAGGGTCGAAGCGCCTTCCGTTCTGCCGGCTCTTCTTGGACCGCTCAAGGCCGCCCGAAGCTCTTTGCGCGCCGCCTCCATCGTGCTTTGGATCGTGAGCCTGCTGTACCGATCCACCTTCCGCAAAATCGCAATCGCGATCCTGGTGGTCGCTCTGATCGTGGCGCTATACCTCCTCTGGGATCATTCCATCAAGGATGTTCTGCATGCCGTGGGCAAGCGGCTGATCGCTATCGATGGCGCCTGACGGGCTGGAGCAACTCAGCGATTGGAGGTCGCGGAGCGTCCCACCCCAACAGATTCACCAGCCACCGAGCCAACCTCTTCCGGACTGACGGGTCCGACCGATTCGGGCGCGTGCGGGCCGCCAGGCAGTCTTGGACCGGTTTGCCGATGCGATACGTCCAAGGCGTCTGGATGTAAGGCTCTGGAAAAGCGGTATTCAACGGTTGTCAACGCCGGTTGAATGTTGACCCGGTTTACCGCGAGCTCGCCGATCTAAAACTGACCCACCCTGCTGGTGTCTGGCAGGGGGAGAGCGAGGGGGACCTTCCCCCTCGCCGCTCTGTATAGCTGT